>Ga0137431_1000007_pt1 | contig 177944 bp, 106 predicted proteins | sample EasRivERMZT800_2_FD_104646 | JGI IMG/M metagenome (GOLD analysis project Ga0137431, IMG submission 104646) | Soil microbial communities from meander-bound floodplain in the East River, Colorado, USA - East River MetaG ERMZT800_2 | ecosystem: Environmental > Terrestrial > Soil > Floodplain ... | reverse complement strand
CCCGATTCGTGGAAGGAGCTGATTCGCCGCTGCGAGTATTATCAGGAGCGTAACGAGACGTCCTATGCATGCCGAAGACGAAAGGTCAAACGAACGGACACCTCATAGCGCTGTCATACTAGTTCGCCCTCTTCGGATCGCACAATCAAGACGTCCTGATCGGCTAGAAGAAGTAATTGGCCGTGGCCATAGGCGTCCGCCCTTCCACTTGCGGGCGCCGCCTTTGAGATCGACGCAGGCGAGGATGCTGTTGTCGAAAGCCGAAGGCGTGCCCCTGGTGAACGACGAGTCCCAAACGTCCGGCGAAAATCATGTGAGGCCCGGTTTGGGGCAAGAGAATGGGGACGATGAACCAGAGGAACCACTAGAGCATGACGGCGAACACGCCGGGCCATACCCGAAACGGTTTCTGGTGATTCGGTTCGTCGGCCTTATCGATGGTCATGATCGGATTATGCCTCGCTCCGCAAGCGTTTGATCGGCGGAAGCTCCGTCAAACTGAGGACGTTAGAATATGGCGCTCGTCCGGAGGTGGCGCGGCGTTAGGCGAAATAGCGATCGCTCCGGAAACTTCGTCCGGTAGGGCTGAGGGCCACGAACTAGGCTCTGTCTGAAAACGCCTGAACGACTCTGAACCGAGAAGCGAGAGGGCGGCTTTCGGCGAGGAAAATGAACTCGCGATGCCCTATCCGGCAATCGAGAACGAGTTTTCAGACACAGCCTAGATTGAAGTTCCTTATTCCGGCATCGCGTGGCCCGTGTTCCACTGGCCAGCGCGAGTTGCGCCGTTTAGGGCATGCCGGTCAGTCGCGCGGTTCCGCGTCCCCGGACTGGGGTGACGAGATCTACTAAGGCCACGAGATCGGCGGAGGTCGCCCGGCCATCGCGGTCGATGTCGGTCTGGAACAACGGTGTGGCCCCGCGTTGATTCAGCAGATCCACCAGCGCGGTCACGTCGTTGAGGTCCACTTGGCTGTCATTGTTCACGTCGCCCGGCAGGGAGCCGATGGTCACGCGAGAACCGGTTGGAACGTAGGCGATGGAACTCCACGCGCCGGGCCGAACCGGGCTCGACAGGGTGACGGTTACGTCCATGCCATCGACGGAAACGTTGCGCACGGCCGGTGGTTGTTTTGATCCATCGGAAACCGCGAAATCGGCTGTCCCGACGCCCTTGGGGTCCGCGCTGAAGGTCAGGCGAATCGTGTCCCAGGCGCCCTGGGGGCGGGGGTCTTTGAGATCGATGCGGCGGGCGTCGATGGCCTTGTTGGGCGGCTCGCTGGACTTGATGAACAACCGAACCACATCGCCCCGCACGTTCAGAACGAGCGGCTCCCACTCGACGGGAATGATCGCGGCGTTGGCGAGATCAAGCAGGCCGGTGGTATGTGGGTCTTCGACGAAGGCGATTTTGAACTCGCCGGCGGCGTCGGGAGAGGCCTCGAGTTCCAAGGTGCCCAGATAGAATTTCTTGCCGTCCTGTTTGGCGACGGGGCCTTCATCGGGGCGAAGCAAGACGGTCAACCATCGATAGCCGGGGGCGTTGAGGGTGTCGGTAATGGGAATGATGTGGAGCCCGGCGTGGACGTACTGCGGGTCTTTGTCGTCGATGAACGCAGCGGCCCGGTTCTCCTGGGCGAGGGTTCGTTTTTCATCCAATCCGACCGGCTTGACCCAGCCGGCGGAGCCGGAGGTGAAGGTGTCGGGATTGAGCTCGGCTTGATAGGCACGCAAGATTTCCCCATTGGGTGACCAGTCGCGGAGGAAGACCTTGGCGGTCACGCGTTCTCCGGGTCCGATTTGCAGGTTCGCGGTCGGATTGGTCAGGGGACCGCCATTCACGGCGACCGCCTCCAACGAAAACGTCGGCACCTGTGAAAACGCCGCGGCGGACATGAACAGGCCGCTCAAAAACGCGATCGAAAAATGATAAAACCGGTTCATTGTAAGGATCCCAGATGACACTAATCACAAGCGATGGGGACGTTGTAATCGGTGCGTGCGATGATATCAACAGGGTGCCGATTACTTCGATTTCATGCCGCCGAAAGGGATGGGCGATCCGCCGAAACGTCGGCCGTAAGTGTCGCTTTAGCGAGGCGGGCGGGCGGCATGACCGGCATAGGCTGATCTCGCAAGGGGTCGGCGCGCCGGTGCTTAGCAGGAGCCGGCTGAGCCGTGTTCCTCCGCCCCTCCGGGGCGGGTGGGAAAGGATGATTCGGGGCTACCACGTCGCTCCTTCGGACGCGAAAAACATGGCCACGCGAGCGTGGACCATGCCACGCAGCCCGACGCTCCTTTGGAGCGAAGACATGGACAGGCAAGCGTCATGCCACGCGAAAGCGTGAACCATGCCATGCCCCCGGCTCGCTTGTTCCGAGGGCCAACTGGCTGGATGCTAAATCAGCTCAGCACGTTTCCGATCATGGGCACGCCAGGACTGTGTATGGGTACGGGAAGCCGCTGAAAGCGCTCACGTCATTGGACACGTCGGAGAAGTTCGTTGCCTGGTTCGGTGTGTTCGGCGTACCAGGAGCCTGCGGACCGACCAAATCGGAGCGGGCCGTGCTGGGGGCCGCCGCCAGATTACTGAACTTCTGGACGACGGCGTTGACGTCGCCGAAGTTCGGTTGCGAACCGCCGCCGAAGCCTCGTATGACGTCTCCCCACTTGGCGGTCGCGACCAAGAGCGGGTCGGAGCAGTTGCCGCCGGTGGTATCGCACATCCGTACGTTGTAGGTCGAGCCCGGTACGATGATGGAACCGAACAGGTGCAGGGCCCCCGCCGTCCAGTTCTGAGCGTTCGGCGTCACGGTGCACTGAACTGGGGCGCCGCGGAGCGCCGGATTCGGGGAGTTGGGAATGCTCTGTTCCGGACCGGCATAATAGATGTCCCCGACCATCGCCGGGAACTGCGGCATCGTGACGACCTCAATTTGGATCGTCGTGGTGGCCAGGGGACCGTTGGCCGGCGTAATCGAAAGGTACCGGCTCTTGTTCCCGCAAGCCGAGCCTACCGCGGTGCAGTCCGCGTTTGTGCTGCACGGGGTGCCCAAGTCCGCCGCGGCCGTTTGACAGGTGTCGTCACCGAGGCCGGGCGCGGGGGATACGATCCGCAGAACGACGCCGCTGCTTCCCGTCGGTCCCAGGTCGCTTGAGGCGCACACGTAAAGCTCGCCATCTTCGTCCTCGCCGAAACCCTTCAAGAATCGGCCGAAGGGGGCGTTGTCGGGCGCTAAGTGGAACTGGTGCCGAACGTAAATGTCCGCCCCCGTGGTGTCGAAGTAGTACAATCGGCCGGTGGGACCGAAGTCGGCGCTGAAGTCGCCATAGACGTATCGTCTCTGGAGGCCGGGTATGCGCGAACCGCGGTAGACGAAGCCGCCGATGACGGAGATACCGCCTTCCGCGTGGGTGTACTCGCTGACCGGGTCGAGTAGCGGCTCACCGCCGGCGCCCATCGTGGGGCAAGCTGGCGGGGGGTTTCCGGGATCGAACGCGTCGAAGCAATGGAACCCTTCTCGGATGACCCAACCATAGTTTCCGCCACTGACGACAATATCGACTTCCTCGAATAGGGCTTGGCCTACGTCCGCGAGATAGAGGTCATTGGTGCCGCCGAGCCCGTCGTCGAAGGACATGGCGAATGGATTGCGAAAGCCGAAAGCGTAGATTTCATCCAGACCGGCCACTCCCACAAACGGGTTGGTCGGCGGGATCGCGTATTCCAAGCCGAGGTCTGGCGGGCTGTCGACATCGATACGCAACACCTTCCCCAATGCGGTGTCTTTATTCTGGCCATTGCCGATGGGTCCGTGCGAGGGCGGCACGTCGGCGAGACCATCGTGGGCACCGCCTCCGTCGCCGTACGTGAAGTACAACATCCCATCGGGTCCGAAGGCGACGGCGCCGCCGTTGTGGTTGAACTGGGGCTTGTCCACGCGGAAGAGGATTCGCTCGGAGCCGGGGTCGGCGACGTTTGGAACTCCCGAGACCATGTATTCGGCGAGGATCTCTTCGTGACAGCCGACGATGAACTCATCGGGATCGTTGCAGGGTTCCTCTGGAGCACCCGCGCGGGGCAGGCTGTATCGGATGAAAAACCGTCCGTCAGCCGGATAATTCGGGTGGAACGCGAGACCGAGGAGGCCACGCTCATCGAAGCCGGCGTTGAGCGCCGGAATGATCGCGCTGATGTCGAGGAATGGAATTGGGAGAAGCGATCCGCCGGAATCGATGATGCGAATCTGCCCCACCTGGTCGACGACGAAGAGCCGGCCCGATCCGTCGCCCGCGTGGGTTACGGTAATGGGTGAAACCAGCGGAGGTGTGGGACCGCGTTGGGCCTGCGGGTTGATCGCGTCTTCCAGCCCGATGGAGAAGACGACACACGGTGGACTCAGCGTCGCACAAGTGGAACCGTCGCCGCCGTAATCAAAGCCCGCCGCCTCGCAGTCCGGCTCCGTTTCACCGTCGGCACAGATTCCGTTGACCGTATCGCAGCACGCACCGACGGGTTCTGGTGATATGCAGGGCGGGTCGATCGTCGCGCAGGTCGAATTGTCGCCGCCGTATCGGAAACCGTCCGCTTCGCACGCCACTTCCGTGCGACCCTCGGTGCAATCGCCGGTCAAATCGTCGCAGCAGGCGCCGGTGGTGGGCGCGAAGCTGGCCGTCGCGTTGACCAGGTAGATGATGTCACCGGTGGAGGAGAAGTTGTTGTTGATGGCATTGCCGGCGGCCCAAAAGGTAAGAGCGCCGGAGTCCACCAGGGGGGCTCGCCACTGCAAGTCGAATTCGGCGGCGTTGCCCAGAGCGGCCCAGTTGAGTACCGAGTTGTCGACACCGGACGAGGTGTGATTGACCCAACTCGGGTTCGAGGCGTTGAGCCGGGTGTTGACGGCATCAGTGATGATGAGCGTGCCCCGGTGCTGCCCGGCGCTGTTCTCCACGCTGATTTGAAAGCCCGCGCCGAGTTTCGTCGCATCGGCCACGCGGACCGTGAGATCGTAGACGACGTTGGCTTGGTATTGCGTGGGGGCCCCGAGAATCTGAACCGACCCCGTTCCGATTGTGTTTCCGTGGCACTGTCGACACGTCGCGCCCCCGCTGGCCGTGCTGCCATTTCGAGCCGGCGGCGGACCGGACCGGAACGCGCACACCTGCTCGGTGGAAATAAGCATTACGAAAAGGGCGATCGCCCCGACGCATACGCGGTGGTTCAACAACATGGTAGTCCTCCCTTGAAGTTGGTGTGTCAATCGGATGATCAGGGTCTTGCGGCTGACCGAAAGCGAACTCGACCGTGCGTCCGGCCGGCGCGATTGCAAAAACCGGTACTTACCCCAATCGTTATGTGCGCCGGTGTTCCGATCATTGCAGCAAAGCGACTGAACACCGGGTGATCGCCAGCGTGGATGATACCAATTGGGTCGCTTTTTTCTACCACGACGCCGAGGCGTTCGGAATTGGCGGTTGTTAAGTCACGGCGTGCCTGATGAAGGCTGGTAGAACAGATCGAGCACGAGCGGCTTGTGGAGCGGTGTCACTTCATAGAGGGCTAGTCGGCCCAGGCGGCGTTGGAAGACGTGCAGGTCCCCGTCGGTGGGCATGGCCGGGGCGGGGTCGACGTCGGCCAAATCGACGAAGACCAGCACGCCCGCGTCGGTTGTGCGTTTTGGCGCGGTCGCGTCTCCCGAGGTGGATACTTTGGTGATGACGCAAGCTGTCGCCGGGGTGATGGTGTTGCAAAAGCCGATCCCCAGTGGAACGATCGAAGGATCCGAACGGGTTAACTGCAGCGGCTGCTTGAATCGTCGTTGAAAGACCCGGGCGAATTCCCGCTCGCCGCCCGGCCAGCCGGGTTTGAAGCCGTCTTTGGCGACGTCGCGGTACACGGTTTCCATGCTCCGCCAGACCATCGGTCCGTACGGTCCTTCCACGGCCGGAGGGTTGAGGAACGACCAGAGACGCCAGATTGCCAAGACCCCAATCGCCAGACCGGCGGCCAATTGGAGCGGGCGGCTCCTTCGCCAATTTGCGACCTTGGAGGGCGTAGAGGCCGGAACATTCCGAATCGTCGCCTCGACTCGGGCGAGGGCTTCCGGCGAGGGTGAGACATACAAGCGGGTGAGGGCGCTGTCGATGAGTTCCTGGCGCTCGACCTCGCCAGCCAGCGCCGAGTCGCCTTGGGCCGCTCGATCAAGGGCCTGGGCCTCGTCGGCGGGCAGCAGGCCGTCCAGGTATCGATCGATGTTTTCCGCCGGACGCGGATCGTGCTCACTCATGATTCGATGGTGTCCCCACGTCCAAACCCTGGTTGGATGTCGGCTAGTCGGTCACGAAGGTATCGGCGGGTGCGATGCACGTGGCTCATGGCCGTCCCCTCGGGTATGCCTAATAGGCCGGCGATTTGGGAATACTCCATGCCTTCCAGCGTCCGCAGGAGCAGGCAGGCTCTTGCCATATCCGAAACCTCGGAAAGCGCGCGGGTGATCCGGTGGTCGATCTCCGCCTCATTGATCGGAAACTCCCCCACGTCGGGTGAACCGGATTCGCCTCGGACCAGTTGACGACCGCCGGTCCAACCGTCGATCGTGGCTGGATCGACAGCGAGTGATCGGCTCCGTCGCTCCTTGCGGGCCCGATTGAGGGCGACGTTACGTACGATTTGGCCGACCCAGGCCGAAAAGCTCGTTCCCGGGTCGAACTGATCCAGCTTTTGCAGGGCGATGACCGCGGCCTCCTGAACCGCGTCCTCCGCGGACGCCGCATCGTGCAGGACGCTCAGCGCGACCAGCCACAAAACGCGGAACGAGTCACGAAATCGATCGGCAAACGCCAACGCGGAGAGCCGCTGCGCGGACGAATCGGTTGGTTGCGATCGGTTCGCCCTTGGAACTTGCATGCCTGATCTTAATCCCTGATGTCGTGAATGTGGGTAATCCTTGCCGAAATGAGGCGCGATCGGGGAAAACGATGATGCCGCGTGAGATGACTGCTGAGTCGGAAAACAAAAGATTGGGGGTCGCCCGATATCAGGCGACCCCCAATGTGCCTACGCACTACGTTTCAGAGCGGGTCAGTGCTCCCGACCGACTACGGACACGGCGTCGGACAGGCATAGTCGATGCCTCTGAACGCCTCGGTGATCTCCGCGATGTCGCGGAAATCAAGCTTGTTGTCCGGCGGGCATGGGTAGGTGTCGAACAACGGATCCGGGTTGAGGAACGACACGGACAGTCGCCATTCGTTCACGATGAGCGAAATGTCCATGAAGTCCACGTCGTTGTCGTTATCCAAATCGCCCCACAGCCACATGTCATCGGAGCCGGGCGGCGAGGCGAAAGCCCCGCATTCCGCGACTACCTCGTACGTGCTGGGGAGGAACTTGCTGCTGGGATACAACTCGGGGCCACTGACCAGGATGGTGTCCCAGTCCGCCGGGAGTTGAATCACCGGCGTGGGTCCCAATGTCCCATCGGCCTGGATGTACAGATCGAGACAGGTCCAAGTCGGCGAGGTCAGCCGCAGGGCCACCGGTGCCGCGGAATTCGCGGGCTGCGGAGTGACCATGAGGTTGCGAGCGCCATATCCTTCAACGATCGGGGCCTCGGGAATCCCTACGCCGATGCAAAGGCCGTTGAAGCAGAATTCGTCGTCCGTGCATACGTCGAAATCGTCGCAATCGGTACCGTTGGGATCTAAGTTATCGAGGCAATTGCCGACGGCGTCGCAAATGTCGCCGTTGTCGCACTCGGTAACGGTCTGATCACCGCATTGGAAGCCCGGAGCCTCGAAATTCGGGACGCACGCACCACCGCCATCGCACGTGTCCGGGTTGTCGCAATCGGTATTCGCCGGGCTGCCGCACGGAAGCCCAGCCGGCTCCGGCGGGTGTGTGCAATTGCCGCCCGCACACAGGTTCTCCGTGCAAACGTTGGCGGGCATCTCGTCCGAGCAGAGTGTTCCGTCGGGCTTGTTGTTGTTCTCACAGGAGCCCGCCCCGTCGCAGGTGTCGGGACCGTCACACTCCGTATCCTCGGCGTTGGGGTTCGGGTCGCAGAGCGTACCCTCCACCAGATTCGTCCACTCGGTCGTCGAGACGTCGGGGATGCAAGCCTGGCAGGGGTTCTCCGGGTTTCGGTCGTCTTCCGAGTAGCAGACACCGTCGATCACGCAATCGTCAAACGGACGAAGGTTCAGAATCACATTGCCGGTGTTGTTCTCAAAGCCGGCCAGACGGATCAGGTAGGTATTGCCCGTGAGCGCGGGGAATATGAGGGCGGCATTCTCATCGATACCGCTATCGTCGTCACAGGCGATTTCCGTGCCGCCGTCCCCCGGACAGTCGGTGTAGACGTTCAGCACGGCGTCGTTGTTCGGCATGAGGTTGCTGCCGGTGGTGCTGATGAAGATCAACCCGTCGCAGAGGGCTGTGTAAAACCACCAAACGTCGCTGTTGGAATTGGGCTGGCATGAGGCCTCGCCGTCGTCGGCGCCGCCGCTCTGATTGTTGCTGGAGTTCTGGCCTTCGATGGCCTCAACGGCCGAGGCACAATTGGCGTTGCAATTCGGGTCGACGACGCCGGCACAAGAACCGCCGGTGCACATATCGCCGGTGGTGCAGGCGTTGCCGTCGATGCAGGCGGACCCATCCGGCTGCACGGTCCAATCAATGGGGTTGGCGGCGCTGTCGCAGATCTCACACGTGTTTGCCGGGTTCAACGCCCCTTCCGCGTAGCAGGCGTTGTCAACTAAACATGTGTTCGGGTCCTGTGTGTTCACACACATATTACTCCCTTCGTTGCACGTGTCGGTGGTGCAGGTCAGGGAGTCGGCGCAGTTTCGCGGCGACGAATTGGTACAGGCGCCGTTGGAGCACGTTTCGCCGACGGTGCAGAAGAAACTGTCATCGCACGGCGTGTTGTTTGCTACCTGGTTGGTCAGACACGTGCCCAAGCCGTTGCAGGTGTCCGGATCGTCGCACGGACCGTCAAAGTTACTTCCACATGCCGCGCCCGCCGGTTGAACGTTGGTCTGGCAGGTACCCGATCCATTGCAGGTGTCGGCCAAGTCACATGCGGAATTCGCCGGATTTCCGCAGCCGAATCCGTTGGCTTCGAAGTTCGGTTGGCAAACCGCATTCGCGTCGCAGGTGTCGGGGTTGTCGCACTGGGTGTTGGCCGGACTGCCGCAGGTCGCGCCCGGCGTCGGCGTGTGCACCGGCGTTCCGGCGTTGCAGGTGTCCGCCGTGCAGGCGTTGTTGTCCGACAAATCGGTCAGCACTCCATTGGCAGGGTTGCAGCAGAAGAGCGCCTGATTGAAATTCGGCGTATTGATGCACTGGCCCTGGCCGTTGCAGGTGTCCGAGGTGCACAGGTTGTTCGTGCAAACGTTGCTGTCGCAATCTGCGTTCACGCCGCATGGCGTACCCGCATCGCCGCCGCCGCTGCACACCTTGTCGTTGCATTGGGCGGCGTTGGTGCACAGCACCGTGATCATGCCCACCACGCGGTTTGCGGGGAGTGTTTCCTTGTTCTGGTTGATATAGAAAGTGCTGGACAAGTCATTGATAAAGTCGATGGTGAAGGTTCCCGCGGCGTTGGCGGGAACGTCCAAAAGCAGCGTGCCGCCGTACTTTTGCGTGCCGTTGTCAATGGCATTGGCACCCAGCGTCGTCGAGCCGTAGGCATAATCGCAGGTGAAGGTATTCACCGCGGAAATCGCGGTGATTCCCGCAAAAATCCAGTCGGCCCGCTCGTCATCCTGGAAGCCGGCCTGACAGTGATCGAACACGCAGGTTCCACCGGGGCAGCCCGGGTCGCTCTGACACGGCAGGTCGTCATTGGCGCCGCCGTTACAGATTCTCCCGCAGCGGGCATCGTCGTCACCGAAGGCGGCGGCACAGACCGCGTCCGAGTTGCAGGCGACGAACGCCGGCACCAAAGGCCCGTTGATTCCGCTGTTGTAGCCCTCGGGCGGCATGGCGCCCGGATCGCCCGCGCAGTCGATGGTCGATTGCCAAGTCTTAACTTCGTCCGGGGCCCAATTCGAAATCCTGATCTCCAGCCGAACCCGCTGCCCGCCGCCCTGGAGGCGGATTTCGTTGCCCACAATCGTGTGGGCGCCGCTCGCGCTAATCGGTCTTAGCGTGTACGTGAGCGCCTGCGCGGCGCCGGCCATGAGTCCTACACCGAGAACGCAAAGTCGAAGTGATCGTGACGCACACATCTTACCTGACCTCCTAAGTAGATGGTCCCTTGACCGTCTCTGCCGGCCCACCCCGCACCGTCATTCGCCCCATGCCAGTGCGTGACACGCAAGTCCCACAAAGGCCTTCTCGCCGAATCCGTTGAACCGCGGCACTCGGGAAAGACCTAAAACGCCCAGCCTCCAAACCGTTCGCAGCCCGGTTTGGTCTTCAATCATCATACTCTAAAAGACGCTGACCCCGGCGCCGAATCGATGCTGGTCTGCGTAGAACGGGCTGCCACGAGTCAGATGCCGCCCGAGGGCAGCCACGAACCGAGGCGTCGAATATCAGTTCCTATAACCGATTTGCTTGCTATTGTCCAGCCCTAGCAGGCAGATTACGCGGGATTTAGTCGGGCTCCAGGGGGGGCCGGCAGCGACCGACGCGGGGTGATCCACCTCCCTTGGTCTGGCTCGCTTGCCACCAACCGATCCTGCGACCAAATGAACGCGTCGGTCTGAACTTTACTATTCACACGGAGTCGGACAAAGCGAGCTGGCGGCGTAGGTCAAGCCTCGGAAGCCGTCCACCGACCCGGCTATGTCGAGGAAGTTGATCCGCTGGTCCGGCGAGCAGCCGAACAAGTCCAGGACCGGCATCGGAGGCGCCGTGGGTCGATTTCTGAAGCCGTCGACGACGGCCGTAATGTCCTGGAAACTGACCAACCCGTTGGGGGGGGTGAAAACGCCGTCAGAGTATGTCCCCACGGTATCCCCCCACCGCTGAGTCATTGCCGTGACGGCGGAAGTAAAGAACGGTTCACCCGTTCGTCCACACTCGGCACGGACTTCGTAGGCCGTCTGGGGGATGATGTCGAAGCCGGTAACCTGAAACGAAATTCCCCAGTCCCCCGCCGTCAATGCGGCCGCATCGGTGGCGTCAACAAGCAAAGCAACGCCAGTTGAGGGGTCTGGAGCGCTTACCCATCTAGTGACCGCGCCGGCGCAGACGGGGGTGATCGTGAATCGCATGGTGGTGCCCATTGAGGCTTGCGGCGTTACCGTCAGATATCGTCCACCCGGTGCCGTCACCAATGGCGGTTGGCATCCGCAAAGATCGGCCTCGTCGCACGAGCCGGCACAGGGGTTTCCAAGACTGACACAGCCGATGCCGGGATCGCAGACTTCCGGTCCGTTGCAAAAAACGCCGTCTTGCGAGCAAAGGCTGCCTTCCGGTGCCGAATTGCACCTCCCCGATCCGTCGCAATTATCGATGGTGCAACCGACGCCATCCTCGCATTGAGCGTCGTCCACGCATTCGGTCGGGAAACTCAACTGGATGTAACGGCCGATATCCGCGGCTCCCTGGGTGTTGCCTCCACCCGCCAGCCAACTCGGCATGGGGGCTGCCGGCTGGCCGAAGCGAATCTTGTGCAGCATTTCCCACGGGTTCTGCTCCGCCACGGTGCCGAGATAGACGGGAGCGTCGAACGTACCGAAGTTGATGGCCGTCCCGTTGGCGCCGTGGCATGTCATGCACGGCACCGCGCCGCCGGACGTGTAATTCCCCTGCCCGGCTGCTGGATCGCCGTTGAACGCCCCGTTTGCCGCGATGTACGGCCCACCATCGATCGCCCCGGAGAGCGCAAAGGCGACAAGGTCGTTGATCCGCGTGTCCGGAAGAACCATGCCGTAATCGTGGCCATTGGGAATACCCGGCCCGCCTCCATTGTTTGGGGCTTCCTTGAGGAGGGTGAACAGGGCCTCGGCTCCCAGGTTGGTACCGAGCACGCCGGGGAAGCCGGTTCGATGCGGGCCGGCGGCGTACTGCCCATTCACGCCGAGATAGTCCCAGCCGTGGCATTCCTTGCATCGCCAAGTGGCCGCCCCCATTTCTGGGTTACTGAAGGGGTCTGGACGGTAGGCCCAGAGAGGATGGTCCAAGGTGGGTTCGGCCACGCCGAGCTCGGTCCACCATTCGTCGTACAGGCGTCCGCCGAGGATGGAATCTCCATTCGTTTCGCAATCGTCGGGAACGCCGTTGGAATTGCCGTCGGTGCTCGTGCCGCACGCGATGTCGGCCGCGTCCTCGACCTTGTTTCCGTTGCAATCGTTGACCGGCGGGGAGGCGTCGCAGGAGATGGCCAGCACCCCTGAGCCGGTTTGCCCGAATCGCCCGCCGGCACGGATCAGGTACGATTCGCACGCCGAAACCGGTAACAAAACCAGGGCATTCGTCCCGCAGGAATTGTCGTTACAGGCCACGGCTCCCGGGCTGCTCGGGCACTCACAACCGTCATATACGGCCAGCTTCGTGTCGTAATTACTCCCGCATAGGCTGATGGTGGCTGTCCCCGTACACGTGGCGATGTAGCAATACCAAACGTCCGAGCCGACCTGGGTGTAGCCGCCCAAGTTGCACGCCGCGGGTTCGTTGGGTCCGTCCGTCGTGGCGTCGGAGCTGTCGAACAAGACGACGCCGTCGCTGACGGGCACGGCGGAAGCACAAGCGTCATTGACGATGCCCGGTTCAATCTGACATAGATTGTCGCAGCCGTCGTGGTTCTGGAAATTGCCGTCGTCGCAGGTTTCGCCGGGTTCAAGGACGCCGTTTCCGCAGACATCGGGTGGGACATCGCGGGGTGTGATCTGATAAACGTCGCCGTCGCCGCTGACCATATACAACTCACCCGCCGCGTCTTCCGCGAACGCCGCGATCGAGCCGATCGGCCCTTGCGCTGGGGTCAGTTCGGCGGTGCGGTCCCGAACGTCGGACACAACACCATTGATGTATCGAAATGAACGTATGGTTCCCGTGCAGTAGTCGGCGTGGAAATAAGTGCCTTGAAGGTTCGGAAGGGCACAGCCGCGGTAGACGTAACCTCCGGTGATGGAGCATTCGCCGCCGGAGCGGGCGTAGCTAAACGCGGGGAGAGTCAGCGCCGGGCTGTTGCAGGTGCATCCGCTCAAGCCCGTGCATGTCGTGCCTTCCATGCAGCGCCAGCCGTAATTCGCGCCAGTGATGCCGCCCGCGGGTGCGATGTTGATCTCATCATGGGCCAAACCACCGACGTCGGCGATGTACAAATCGCCGGTTTCGCGATCGAAGCTGAAGGTCCGCGGGTATCCAAGACCCACGGCCCAGATTTCGTCGAGTGGAAGCCCCGGCGACACGAACGGATTGTCCCCGGGGATGTAATTCGGCGGGGCGTCGACATCAAGCCGAAGCATCTTCCCGAGGAGGGATCCGCTGTCCTGGGCCCTGAGCTGCGGATCATTGTTGCCGCCACCGCCGTCGCCCATGCCAACATAGAGGGTTCCGTCGGGACCGAAATGGAGACCGCCGCCGTTTCGGCCCGCGCCGTCCTGCGCGATCGTTTTGATGACGATCGCACTGCCGGCGTCGGCGATTTCCGGGTTGGCCGTCGTCAGGTAGCGGACCACGACCAGGTCACCGACATAGTTGACATATTGGATGAAGAACCGGCGGTTGGTTGCGTATTCCGGATCAAACGCCAAGCCGAGCAAACTACCACTGCCGACCACGCCGCTGATATCGAGAAAGGGCGTGCTCAGGACGGCGCCGGTCTTGAGAATGCGAATACGACCGCCGCTTTCGACGATGAACAGCCGCGAAGGGTCACTGACCGGCGCTGTCGCTGCAACGGGATCATCCAATCCGGATGCCACCAGAACCGCTTGGGCAGCGAATGCCTCGCACTCATCCGGCACATTGTCCAGGTCGCAGTCCTCGCTGGTGCCGTTGAGGATATCGATGCTGTCGGCCACCTCGTTCAGGTTGCAATCCGCGGCGTTCGTGACCGGCCCCACCGAAGGGGCATCGACGAAGTCGGGATTGCCCGGCCTAAACAAACCGATCCGCACCACGGTCGATTGCGGTGGGGCGTCGATCTCGAAGCGGAAGTTGTACAACGTTCCCCAACGCAAGGCGTTGGCGTTGGGGTTCTGGGCGTGGGATTGCGTCGACCAGGTGACGGAAACCGGCGACGCGCTGGCGGGCCAGTCGGTCCCGGCGAACGGCTCGCCGCTGTGATAATCAACATCATGGAAGCCGATGTTCCGCAGGCTCGATGTTGGATCGATCGGAACGCGGAACGACCCGGCCGATCGATGCGAATTCATGTTGTACAGGGCGTATTCGTAGGACCAGAAACCGTCAGCCAACGAAGTGGCTTTGGCGGAAAGAATGAATAATCCCTCGCCGGGCACTCGTACGTTTGTTTCGACGACCGCGGGATCGTCGCGTTTCCACGCGAGGATGGCCGGGTCCTCCTGAAACGTCTGACCGTCGATTTGGACGAAGACGGATGAACCGGCCCCGCTGACAATCGCCGGCCGATACGACACGTTGTTGTCGAGGTTTCCGGCGGCGGCGTCGTCATGGGTGACGTAATGGCCTTCCAGGAAATACGCCGCCCCCAGGTTCATGGTGTGATCAAGGTCATTCACCCGGACCTGAAGCCTGCGAGCGAGAATTCCCGAATACGCCGGATTGGCCGGCGGATACGGAAAACTTCCCGAAAACGCGTCCACCTGATATCGCGGACCGAGATTGGCTTGCGCACCGTTTAGATTGGCCGAATAGGGATCGCTGCAATGGATGCCGAGCTCCGAGCCGTCCGTCCCGTGACAGGCCGGGAAGCAAGTTGTTCCGTTCGTTGCGTAGAAGCCGTGCTTCAGCCAGCTTAGGCCGATCTGCTCGAATCGCCCGTTTTTGAGCCGATACAGATGTTGAGCAATCACCGGATGGCGATTCGTGTTCGCCTCCCAGTCCACGCTCTGGTTCCCGATGTTGCAGGAAATCGTGCCGATCGAGAGGGCGGCCAGGGAACCGACGACGCCGTGATTCGTGACTTGGTAAAGGTCCGCGACGATCACGTCGGGACCGACCGTGGACATCGCGCCGGGTTCGGCTGGCTCAGCGACGAACTCCGTCGGAGCGCTCGCGGTGCCGTGAATCACGCGAGCTGCGCCTGGTTCGGATACTTGCCCAATGGACGCAGCATGACATGTGAGGGTAATGGCGAATATCAACGCGCGCCTTCGATCGGCTACGCGTTGAATATGGCCGAACATCGAGAATCCCCCCCGCAAGTGGTGTCGCCACACTTCATCCGAAGCGAATGAGCGCTCGCGACAAACATCGCGTGAATGCACCGTAGCGAAACCACGACGGAGTTGCAATGTAAAAGCCGAATGTGCCGACTGTGCGCCGTTTCGCGAAGTTGTTTAGCGCCAGCGATGAGATAAACTCGAGCGAGCGTTCGCTGGTTATGGTGGCAGATCGACCGGGACCGTTGGCGAGTTGGTTCCGACCTAAAAAAGCGCAAAATTTGCGTGAGGCGGCGGAAATCTGTGACGCTTTATTTTTGATGGGGTTTTAAACCATGTGACGAAGCCGAAACGTCAAGAGTTGTAGTGGCGCTCGAATATGGTCAGGCACGGGACAATGGGGAATCGGAACCGACGGAATCGGACCAACTGGGAAAAACTTGTTGACGCAAGCCCGCCGTTCCTGGTAATATCGGCCCATCGGCGCCTCAGTCGGGCAATCCGTCAAGTCGTTTTCGGTCTGTTCGACTGTTGGCCGAAGTGTTCGCGGAACACGCGAACGCTGGGTGAGCTGGGAGTGACGGGCTGCGTTCGGAGGGATCGGCGTCAGGACAATCGGTCGAGACGGGGAAGGAGTTCCCGCCGTTTATCAAGTGACCGATGGCCCAAGTCACGGGTTTGATTGCTGGTTTGAACGGGTTCATGGCGGATGGTCGCCCTGCCCCGCTGTTTTGGTTGGGTGCGCAACGAGTCGCGTAATGGCTGGAAGTGTCCGTCATATTATCGAGCATGGTCGAAGAGCTAAGGAAGCTCGCGAGTTGCTGGTTCAGCGATCGCGGGTGGGCGTGGCCGCGTTCGATTCGCACGGCGCGTGTTGTCGCGGGGACCACGGTGTTCGCGACTCACGTCTTGTTGCTCGGTCAAGCGTTTTTTATCAAGAAGAAATCAGAACAAATCTCCCAACCCTCGGATCGGTTCGTGCTTTGACGGCTATGTCGCGCGGCCGTCGACGCGAGACGAGACAATCGCTTCGAGGTGGTGTGGATCGACGCGCGGTTGGGTGCTTGTGGTCGCCATGGAGGGGCGGCGCTCGGCGAATGGTCGCCGTCAGCCCGCTCAAGGCGACGAACATTTTGCAAGGTGCAAAAGTGGTAACGTTGGGTGGAGAGATGAACTCATGAGGTCGCACAACTCGAACATTGGTTTTGCTCGGAAGGCGTGGGCTCCTTTTACGGGGGTCCTTGTGGTCGGTCTATTGGCTTGGAGTCTGAGTCTCGAAGGCGCCTCGGTGCCGGGCGGGTCCGCTGACCGGACTTTGAGCGTGCCCGCGTTCGATGCCCCCGTGCCTGTACAGCCGGGCGATCATTCCGTGCGGATCAACACGATCCCGAACAACCAGTATGGCATCGGCCCGACCTATCAGGTCGATCCGTACAACGACATTGGTTCAATTGGTCGGCGGGAGGGCCGTTGGATCGGGGCGATCCCCGGGCCGGACGCCCTTCGAGAAGGCGCTGGGGCGGTTGCGGCGGGCGGATGTTCGTTCGCCATTGACTGCGACGACGCCAATTTGTGTACGGACGACCGTTGCGATATCGCCCCCGGCGCTGCCGCGGGGTCGGGCGCGTGCGTGAACAGCCCGGTGGCGAATGGCGCCGCTTGCACTTCGGAAGACGGTGTCTTCTGCAATGGTGTTGAAGTCTGCGGCGGCGGCGATCCCGCTCGGTGCGTCGGCACCTGCGTGGGCGGGCCCAATAACGGCAATGATTGCACGACGAATGCCAGCACCTCCAACGACTGCGTCGGCGGCACTTGTACGGGTCTGAGGTGTGTGGGTGTATGCGCCGGTGGTGCGAATGATGGTGACGTTTGTGATGCGCCTGCAGATTGCCCAGGCGGCGCTTGCGTAAACGATGGTCCAACGCCTGGTATAGCGTGCACCTATAACCAGACCTGCGGTCCGGCGGGCACCTGTGGCGACGGTCCCAACCCCTGCACCACCGGTACCGAGGTTTGCAACGAGCACTTTGACAACTGCCAGCCGAACACATGCCCGACCTTTAGCTGCGACGACAATGACAGTTGCACAACCGAAACCTGCGTTTCCGGCGTGTGCACGCCCGGTGCGAATGGCGGGAACTTCTGCGGTCGGGGCGGGGACTGCGTCGATCGGTACTGCCAGCAGGGCGGTGGTTGCACGGTCGCCAATGGGTGTGCCTTTAATCCCTGTCAGACGGACCAGGACTGCCTCAACATTGCGGGTCGGTGCCAGACACCGGCTAACCCCCTGTGCTTCGACGGTCGTTGCTGCGACCCCACTACACTGGCTTGCAGCAAGGACACCGCCGCGGAATGCGCGGCGGCAACGAGGAACTGGTACGCCTCGGACAGCGGCCGTTTGACGACCCAGAATGCGTGCCCGCCGTGCCCGAAGTATGAAGCCGGCATCGGCGACGACGTGCTCACTGCCGTAGTCGGTCCGACCTCCCTGTCGCCGTCGAACAACCTGATGGCCGGGGCGCGGATGGTCAAAGTCGGCGACGACTACGACATGTGCGCGAACGTGCCCTCCGGCTTCCTCTCCCTGACGGACATGCGGTTCGTCGGCGGCGTGGGTAGCATCGGTAGCTCACGCACGTCCTTTGAGTTCTATGACCGCAACGGCAATTTCACGGAAGACATTTTCTTTATCACCGCGACGAACGAGTTGTTGGTGCAGAGGGTTGAGTTCCTGACCCCGATCATCATTGACTGCCAGGGCTTCATGGTGGCCCATGTGCTGAACCAATTCGGGAGCGTCAACGACCCGCCGCTATTCTATTGGGCGGCGGCTGATGGTACGGCCAACGCGGGCGCCAACGTGGACGAGGGCACCAACGTCAAGGGCACGCTGTACCTCGAATCGGACCTCGATTGGTCGGCGGCGAGCGAACCCCAGCCGGTCGCGAACTTCATCAAGGTGTGCACCGGCGGCCTCGATGCGGGTACGCCATGCGGCGTGAACGCGGATTGCGCCAGCAACGTTTGCACGCCTCGGGCTACCGACGTTCTGGCCTATGAGCTCGTCGGAAACGCGGTCAATGAGCCCAAGGGCGCCTGCTGCAAGGGCGGGGCGACCCCGGAGTGCAACGAGGAGACCTCGTGGGTTTGCGAAGGCGAGAGCACCCAGGGAACCTTCCTGGGCGTCGCGACCACCTGTGCTTCCTGCGTCGGCGGCGGTAACCCCGGCGCCGCGTGCCGGCGGTGCAGTGGTGGTCCCAACAACAACCAGCCGTGTGATAATAAGACCGATTGTCCGGGCGGCACTTGCGCCCTGAACAACACGGACTGCGCGGGCGGCGTCTGCACGCTGAACACCTCGTGCAACACGGGTGCCTGCTGCATCACCTCCAACGGTGATTGCGAGCTTGGCCACAACCCGGGGAGCTGTGCGGCCGAGCCCGGGACGTTCCAAGGGTTCGGTTCGGATTGCTATCCGAACGTCTGCGTACAGCCGGAGGTTACTGGGGCCAACGATTGCGAGGACGTGGTCGTTTCGGTCTTCAACGTGGAAGAGTGCATCGCCCCGCCCGATGGCACGCCTTGTGCCTTGGGCAAGGGTGTTTGCCGAGGTGACGAATGCTACGTAACCGTCACCGGCGACAACAGCGGGGCGACCAGCACGGCTGCCAACCCCGACAGTTGCTACCCGCCGAACCCGACGGTCGGCGGCGAAGTGGGATGGTTTGAGGGCTTCAGTGTCTCGGACTGCGCGTTCGTCCGTATTGACCACTGCGGCACCGATCCGGTTAAGATCCCGTCGTATCGTATCATTTACGACGCCTGCCCGTGTGGCCAGACGGTCTTTACCAAGCGAGATCCGAACTCGGCCGACCCGCCGGACGGCCGCGGCGCTCCGCACTGCGACGAGGACAATGGGTGGAACTACTTCGGGCCTCTGGCTGGTCCCAACACCTACTACTATCCGATTCTGTCGTTCCTCGGCGGCAATTTTGGTCAGTATCAGTTCCACATCACGGTCAAGCCGTGCCCGAACGCGGTCTGCTGCCACAACAGTTGCAGCAACTCCACGAATACGGTTTGCACGTCGGACGCCCAGTGTCCGGCCGGTGAGGATTGCGTTAACGACGCGACGGGTACCGTTGCTCGCTGCCGCAACATCTGCCAGGTCAATGCTGATTGCGGCGCGGGAACGTGCCAGGCGTCGTGCGGTCTCATGAACCAGTTGGAGTGCGGGGACATCGGGGGCGCGTTCCTCGCCCCGCCGAATCGTGGCACCGCGGTGACCACCTGCGGGACGAACTGCAACACCGGTTCGTGCTGCACCGGTCCGGGTCTGTGCGAGGATGAAATCCTCAACGTTCCGATTACTCCGGCGGACTGCGACGGCAGCCCGCTGGCCGGCCGATACGTCGGCGGCTTCCGTTGTGCCGGTGGTTCGTGCGTCGGCGGCGCCAACGCCGGCGATTCCTGCCGCCTGAACTCGGAGTGCGACAGCGGCAATTGCGGCGGTAGCGCTTTGGATCTGGCCCAGCCGACGCCGTGCCCGATCTGCGAGATCGCCGCGGGCGATAACTGCCAGATGTTCGATGACGCCGTCAACTTCCGGACGAGCGATAACACGGTCCCCGGAGGCTCGAGGGCGGCGGATGACTTCCGTCCCAACGGCACCACGATTACCAAGGTGTGCGCCTGGGGCGTTTACATCGCCGGCGATGAAGCCGGCAATAGCGTCGACTGCGGCGACGAAGTAAACGACAACTTCGAGATCGTTGTGTACGATTCGGATGCCAACGGGCTGCCGAACAACGTCGTGGGGATGTCGTCGGTGATGGGGTCCAACGTGTCCAAGGCCCATCAGGACCCGTCGGCGTTTGAGGATCTCCTTCAGATCCGTGTATTCGCCTACCAGCTCACGCTGGACTCGCCGATCGGCGGTCTCGATGCCTCGGGCAATACGACCTATTGGCTCGAGGTTCGCAACGACACGGATACGCCCGCCAACAACGAGTGCCTGTGGAGCTGGGGGAACATCGACTCCGCGGCGTACAACGACTACTCGGCTGCGGGTAGCCAATCCGGCTACGGCGCGGGCGCCGGTCGCACCCAGGACCAGGCGTTCTGCTTGAACATCAACTTCCAGGGCGGCAACGATATCGTCCGGGCGTGCTGCGACTGCGACGAAGTATGCACGCTCAAGACCAAGCGCGACTGCGACAACAACCAGGCGAGCTGGAACGTGGCCGCCACGGTGTGCGCGGGTTGCGCAGGTCTCCCGCCGTCGAACGATAACTGCTCCGCCGTCGTGATGGGCGGTCCGGTGGCGGATGGCACGTACCTGTTCGACAATCACTGCACGTCGACCGACGGGCCGAACCCCACGCCGAGCGAACTCAATCCGGCCGGCGAGACCCTGACCAACGACGTGTGGTACGAGTACGAAGCGACTTGCACTGGAACCATCGTGTTCACGACCTGCGCTACGGGCAGTTCGGATGGCGGCGGCATCGACACCTTCATCGCCGCCTATCGCGATCCGACCAATCGCACGGTTTGCACGTGCCCGTCCACGGCGAACCATCTGGGCCGACTGGTCGGCGGCAGCGGGTTTGACGAGAACTGCACCGGTTACCTGGCCGGGGCCGGCGGGTTTGTGGAGGCTTCCGCCCAGGAGGGCGACTGCTTCATGATCCGCGTCGGTGGCTTCGGCGGGCAGGGCGGTGAGCAGGGTTCGGGCACGGTCGAGATCTCGTGTGCGGGTGGCGGGCCTCCCCCGCCGGGCACGGGCGACAACACGTGCCAGACGAGCGGTGCGGACTTGGGCACCCCGTGTAACACCAACGCCGATTGCCCGGTGATGGGTTCCGCGTGCGGCAGCAAGAGCCGCTACCTCTCGATCACCCCGAACAACGGGGCGATCGCGGGCGGCACTTCGATCAAGGTTGAAGTTCTTACCATGCCGCAGTTCCCGAGTATGGTCGGGGACATTTACTTTGCCGGCGTGGAGGTGAACGTGCCGAACTCGCCCAACCCGGGGTTGCGAGGTGCTCCGCTTCAATGCACCGTGACCCCGAATGCCCAGACCTGGACGACCGGTGTGCTGCACCTGTGGGGTCAGGCGGTGGTTCCGGGATCGACCTATCGCATCAGCCACTGCGATCCGTCAGGCGTGAATTGCTCGGCGGCTCCTCTGACCGTGGCGACGGGGAAGTGGGGCGACGTGGTTCGTCCATTCGGCGGCGGTTCGCAGCCGAACTTCGGCGACGTTTCTTCGATCGTGGCCAAGTTTGGTAACGTGGCCTCGGCCCCGAATACGGCCCGCACCGACATCGTCGGTCCGCAGGCCCCGGGTACGCCGAATACGCCGAACCAGGGAACGAATTTCGCCGACGTATCGAACGACGTGAGTGCGTTCAGCGGATTCCCGTATGGATACTCGGTAACGGCGTGTCCGTAAGGGAGAGGCTGTTTTGGAGGACATGACCTGCGGAGCTTTGGGGCGGGTCGAGGCCGGCCCGCCCCGCTCCGACGGGTTTCGGATATTCGGCTTCGACGATGGCCGGACGAATGGGCTTGGGTGCCTGGTTCCGGATGTCGAAGGGTTGGGCGTAGCAAAAACTCTTGGCGTCGGCTGGCGGCCTGGTTGACGGGAAGGAGGGAAGTTTCGGAATCGTACATGGGAGTACGTATTGCGGAGGTCTGAGGTCTTTTGTTATACTGATTCATTACGTAGGTGTTTTTGGGACAAGGGAACGCTTCCCTATTTGGAGGAAAGAAAATGCGAGCACGCAATTGTCTGTGTTCTCTCTCTCTCGGCGCTCTCGCGATTAGCGTGAGTGTCTACGCGGCCCCGCGCGACGGCGCGACGGCCCGTGGCAAGGATGCCGGACGGCCCGACTCCCTTCGGGTCCTCACCGGTTCCGATGCCCAGCTTCGTTCGAACATTGATGAGGGTTCGGTCGCCGCGGGCTGCATCACGTTTGCAACCCGCTCGGCCAATCCGTACGCGGGTGGCGGCAGCTACCCCGCCGGCACCACTGGCGCCGGCACCGACACGCTGACCCTGCCTGGTGGCACGGATCAGCGCGTCTGGGTTGAGCTGTACATCAGCAACTGGGCCTGCTCCGGCACCCAGATGGGCACGTGGCAAGCTCAGTACGGTCCCGATGGCGTCCTTCCGGCGGGCATCGGCCGTCCGGTTCAGCCGTGCGCTGCCACCGCCGATTGCGTCAATGCCGGTTTCGGCCCTGGCGACGGCGCCGGCTGCGGCCTGGGCGTTCCGGGTCAGTGCGACCCGAACTTCGAGCAGGATCCGCCGCAACAGCCGACGGCCCTCGGGTTCGACATTGAGGCGTGCAACTCGCCCAACCTGGCCTGCGGTGGTACGCAAGTGGCTGCGCCTCCGGTCGCGGACGACGGTACTGCCCACTACGCGATGACGCTTGTTGTCGAGGTCGACGCCGCCTTTGTCGGTTCGGCGCAGATCAATGTTCAGGGCCTCGGCGCGGATACGTTCTACCAGGATCAGAACGGCGCCCAGGTTCCCATCGGCAAGGCCACTCCGCTGACGATCACCGTCGCGGAAGGCTCCTGCTGCAACCTCGACGGATCGTGCACCCCGGACACGACGCAGGGCGCTTGCGGGAATGGCCCGCCGTTCTTCCGTCCGGGCGCGGCTTGCCCGGACGACGGCGGTCCGGCGTGCATCGAGTGCACGGTCAATGCCGACTGCAGTGATGCGGCCGGTGCCTGCACGACCTCGACGTGCGTGAGCAATTTCTGCGTTCACACTCCGATTGCCTGTGCGCTCGATCCGGCCAATTGCTGCAATCCGGCCAACGGCGCTTGCGCCCCGGTCGCTGATACCGATCCGTGCACAACGGATACGTGCAGCGCGGGCGGCAATCTGGGTACGCCAACTCACAACCCGTCGCCGGATGGCACGGGCTGCGACGACGACAACCCCTGCACGGCCGGCGATGACTGCACCGGTGGTCTCTGCAGCGGCGATAACGTCAACGGTTTGGTGTGCGTGGTCGATGCGGACTGCCAGTTCGACGGCGATACGCCGGGCGCGGTCTGCGTGGACGGCTTGTGCGATTGCGCACTTGCGCCCGATCTGAACTTCGTCATCGATGACGAGGACAACTGCTTCTCGGTCGGCGAGAAGATCAACGTGGCCATCCGCGTCGGTCCGGCCGCCAGCCCGATTAACGGCGGTCAGTTCGCGATCTCTTATGATCCGACGTGCTTGGACTTCGTGAGCATCAGCCCGGTCCCGCCGTACATCAATGAGATCATGGAGCAGGTGGATGAGGGCGCTGGCACCATCTTCTACGCCGTGGGTATCGCCCTCGGCGCACCGGATGGTCCTCCCGGCGGCGCGGACATGGCGACGATCAGCTTCCTGCGAAGGGCCGGTTGCGAGCAGTGCGAGCTGTGCTTCACGAATGTCAATCCGCGGCACACCTATCTGACCGACGACGAGGGTCAGGCGGTGAAGGTCGAGAGCAAGTGCAGCGATGTGATCGCCCAGCTGCCGGTGGTGACCATCGATGGTCCGGAAACCGTCAAGCTGAAGGTCGGTTGCAATTCGGCGGTGGCCTGCCACACGTGGGACGCCCCGTCGGCCGACAGCGACTGCGACGGTGTCGAGCTGACTTGCAGCGGCGAGCACCTCGAGAGCGGCTGCACGGCAGGCAACTGCTGCGGCGGCACGCGCGCCGGTCTGCCCTGCACCTCGAACGCGCCAGGTCAGTGCCCGCTGGGTAATTGCTTCCCGAGCGCCACGAGCGGCGGGTGCTTCCCGGTCGGCAACACCAACTTCTGCTGCACCGCGACGAGCGAGAAGTGCGGCGTCACGGCCGAGCATTGCTGGACGGTAACGGTCAACGACGCGACGGCGCTGGACGTCGAAATCCAGTTGTCGCCGACGATGGTGACCAAGCCGGGCGGCGGTATCATCCGCTGCATCGAGTTCGAAGTGTTCAGCAACTGCGTCCAGGCTCCGCTCACGTTCTGCGAGGACGTGGTGTTCGGTGGTCTGTTCCAGTTGATCGGCCACTTCAACGGTGGCATCAAGATCCCGAGCCAGACCCAGCCTGAGTGCATCACGGCTCGTGACAAGCTGCACACGCTGCGCAGCTGCTACCTGTTCGACGGCGATGAGGATTGCGACGAGAACGGCGTGCTGCACGCCACGTTCAAGGGCGATCCGTTCTTCGGCGGTAACTGGCTCATCGGTGGTAACCTGGACGGCTGGAAGAAGGACAATCCCCAGGCCAGCCACGACGTGATCGACATTCTGGACTTCGGCCAGATCGTCGCCGAGTGGCTCACCGATTACGGCACTGGCGACACGCCGTGCCCAGAGGATTGCCACCCCGACGAGGCGAATGCCGACATCAACGGCGACGGCGTGGCCGACATCCTCGACTACTCCTTCGTGGCGATGAACTTCCTGGAAGACAGCAAGGATTGCTGCTGCCCAGGCTCGGCGTCGTCGCTGGGTAACCGCGTTGGCCGCACGGAGATCTCGGTGAGCGAGCTCAACCGTAGCAACCTGAAGGACCTGACCGTGGCCGATCTGAACAATGACGGCTTGGTCAACCTGCAGGATATGGCCGCTTTGATGCAGGGTGTTCGTCCGACCCGTCAGGCCCCCGACCGTGACAACGGTAAGGGCACGAACGGCTCTCGGTAAGTCACCCCGCTAAGCGGTGGCCAAACCTGACTAGGGAGGCGATCCTCGGATCGTTGACCAAGTTAGGTAGGTAAGCCAAAACAGGCGGCGTATGGTGCCTCATCAGGTGCCATACGCCGCCTTGCTTTCCGGACTCATTTTGTCTCGTCTGAGTCATGGCCGACAGTTATTGGACCTCAGCAAATGCGTTTGCGTTCGCCTACGATATTGCGGTAGATTGTCGATGTGGCCGGTTGGGGCGGGGGTCGCCAGCCGCGGGCAAAGTAGCCAACAGTTGCTATGTTGGTCAGGGGGATGGGGTGGTGAGGGGTAGACGCACTTTTCAATTCGCTTTGGGCTTTGCCTTCGCCTTTTTGCCTGGTGTCGCTCACGCGGACGTAAACCTGGAATGGCGCCCCGCCTACCAGGAAGTGACGGTCGGCTCCAACGTATCCATTGGTCTCTACGCCGTGTCGGACAACGTCCAAAACCAACCAATTGCCGCTTTGGACGCCCTATTGTCTTGGGATCCGTCCCTCGTGATCTTGACCGGCCGAGTCAACAACGGCCCCTATCGATGGTTCGCGTCCTGGTTCCCGGCCGATAATCAACTGGACGCTCTGAATTCGTCGTGGCTCGATGGTAACGCTTTCTATCAAGCGTTCGGCCCATTGGCTCCCGCTCCGCCGGCCGAGGCGAGTCCGGAAGGGCTCTTGATCACGACCGTGACCTTTGAGGCCGACGCACCGGGGGAGGCCGTTCTGTCGTTTCTGCCTGATTTCGGCAAGTACTCGCACACCCGCGTCCTGCACGGCACCAAGACGGGCATGGATGTGACCGGTCAGCTCGGCTCCGCGACGGTTGTGGTACTGGATTGCGGCGCGTCGTCCGACGTCGATGAAGACTGCGACGTGGATGTCGATGATTTCGGCGGCTTCGCGGAATGTCTGCTCGGCCCGACCGTCGATCCGGGGACAAGCGGTTGCGAGGTTCATGATTCGACGCTGAATGGCCGTGTTGATCTCAAGGACTTCGCCCACTTGCAGCGATCATTCTACGTCCCGGCGACAGAATAGCGGGCTACCTTCCTGAAGCTCGTTTCCCACGAAAGCGCAAATGAATCACCGGTTCGACCGTTCAGGCGCCTCGGCCTTCGTCTTTCTTGGCGACTTCGTTGAGATAGGTTTGGAATTCGCTCATTTTGTAGGATATGAAGCAAAAGGCATGGTGCAGGGTCAGGTACTCGACGCTTGACTTGTCGTCCTCGGCTTCGTGGCGCAATTCGTTCAGCTTGGCCATCAGCGGTTCCGCTTTCATGGAATGTGTCCCGCGAACAAGAAGCCCGCGCGTCGCGCCGACCCGCGCCGCACCCACTCCTCGTGGCCGCGCGATCTTAACCCGGAAGGCGGAGCCGGAAAAGCATCGGACGGGCCCCGGGTTGTCGTTTTGACCCGCTCCGCGAGCGCAAGCAACGGGTTTCCGTTCGCCAGCCCGAAGGACCGCTCCCCCCACGGCGGTGCTATCGATCGAATACAGACGATAGACCCCTCTCCGTACCGGTTTTACGCGATCGTCATCTGCTTTTCATTCGAGGTTTATGAGTCTGCTGTACACTCAATTCTATCGCCGGGGCGAGGGTATACTGCAGCGTGGCCGGTTCCGCCAACCATTTCCATCCGGGCTGTGGTTGCCTCAGCATGCCTGTTTTCTCGCCCGGACACTGCAGCCTCCGTTAGGGAAGAAGCTCTAGCCCATTGACCGCATCCCCATGCGAGTCGGCTGGAGCGATTGAGTGACCGGGCTCGTGGACACGGTCTTCAAACTTCCCGAGGGGTGGGCCGGCGAAACAGATGGTGCTGTGCTCTGAAGAAGCGATTCTCGCCCGGCACAGGAAACCAGCCAGCATTTGCCGTGGCCACTGCGGACACAGCGCGTGGTCACGAATGGGTTCTTACACGGGAAGGAGTGGAGTTATGAAACGCGCCATACATCGCATACTTTCCATTTCGTTGGTCTGGGCAGGAACACACGCGCCGATTGTCGCGGCGCCCGATGCGGCCACGCCGCCTCGCCCGCAGGTGCCAGCGGAAGACAATCCCCAGGCTGGAACGATGCGGGGCGATGAAGCCGCTCGCAGGCCTGAGGTGCAATCGCCCGCCGAGTGGAATTCTCCGAGTAGCGCCGACCTCGGAAGCCGCGTGCGGTTGCTGGAGGCCGAGGAGATCGACGGAAATGAAGAGGGAGGTGTCGCCTATAGCCCAGCGACGGGCGGCGAAGACTTTGAGTCCGGTTTCCCGGACGGGTATTGGTCGGTGGGTGACCTGAACGGCGGCAACGGCTTTGACTATTGGGATGACGTAACCTGCAACCCGCTTTCCGGCTCCTACAGCGCGTGGTGCGCGGGCGTGGGAAGTCAAGCGGATTGTAGCCTTTATGACGACCACATGGACGCCTTCATGTGTGTGGAAGCGCAGTATACCGGGTCGTCACAAAACGGAACCGACCACTTCTATTTCAGCCTTTGGAATGAGGTGGAGGCATGTTGCGATTACGCGTGGATCTCGATCGCCGCTTTCAAGCACGAGCCCCGGCACGGCATCGGGGTATGCGACGCACCCTTGGTGGGAAGGCTCACGCTCCATAGCACGTCGGCGTGCCACGCCGGCTGCGAATGCCACGATGGGCGATGCTGGAGGGATTTCCGAGTGGCCCTGGGTCCCGACTTCAACCACTTTGATTTCTTGCGAATCTGCTTCCGCTTCCACTCGGACGAGAGCGTCCATCATGAGGGCGCCTATTTTGACGACATCAGCTTTAACGGTCCTGCTGATTCAGCCATCTTCCCGATTCTCGGGGGGTTCGATGGGGATAGCTGTCTCGGCGATGCCGAATGCACGACGAATTCCCATTGCGACTTCGGGGAATTCTGTAAGCGCGACGATGGAGAATGTACCGGTGGAGGTGAGTGTTTTCCCAAGCCGACCTCATGCTCTGGCACGATCGACCGGGTGTGCGGATGCAATGGCCAGACGTACGACAACCGCTGCCGAGCCCATCAGGCGGGGGTTAACGTAGGCCACGCGGGTAGCTGTATAGACGATTCCGGATGCACGTCGAATTCTCATTGCGACTTCGGGAAGTTTTGTAAGCGCGATGACGGCGACTGTACCGGTGAGGGTGACTGTTTTCTCAAGCCGGTCTCGTGCTCTACGACGATCAATCGGGTGTGCGGATGCAATGGCCAGACGTACGACAACCGCTGCCGGGCCAATCAGGCCGGGGTTAACGTAGGTCACCTGGGTCCGTGTGTGACTTGTACCGGTGGTCCGTTCACCATCGGCGGTGTCGTGTATTCCGATTGTAGCAACCCGCTCACGACGGGCATTGAAGATGTCACCGTGGACGTAACTTGCGGGTCAAGCACCTTTATGGCGACCACGGGTGGATCCCAGGGACTCTGGCAGATTCCGAATGTTCCTTGCGGAACGTGTACGGTGTGCCCGCACAAGCCGGGCAACACTTTCCATCACGTCGGCCCCGCCTGTCAGCCGGGGGATCCCTGCCATACGATCACGGTAAACCAGGCTAACCAGGGGGCTAACCAGAGTATCCAGTTTCTGGGCATGGGCTCCTGCGAGCGATTCGACCTAAATGACGATGGATTTCCCAGCATTATCGGCGATGTTCCATTGGCCGTGGACTGCATTTACCATGACGACTGCAATTGCCCTCACTCAGAGTGCTTATGCCCCGGCGATTGTAATTGTGACGGATTCTTGAGCATTGTCGGCGATGTGCCCTGCCTTGTGGACTGCTACTATCACGGCGACTGTGAAGATCAATGCGCCGGCGTGGCGCAGGCGATAGCCACTTCCGCGGGCTTCACCGTCGGTGGGGCTATATTCACTGATGTTAGGGACCCCATTGCGACGGGACTGGCGGACGTTGTTGTGGAACTGATCGCTGTCTCGGATCCCAATGCGCGATTCCAAACAACCAGCAGTGAGGATTTCGGCCTCTGGCGAATCGACGGCGTGCCCGAGGGTGCGTACCGTGTCATTTATGACGCAGGTCGTGGTTCCGACATGGCGGTCAAAGATGGCCTGGTGATTGAGGTGAGCGCCGAAAATGAGGCGGCCAACCAGAGTCTAGCGATCCATTCGAGGTCCGAAAGGGTCCCGAAAAATGGGGAGGCCGATCGTCGCGTCTTTCCGCGCGACCGCCGGTAGACATTAGGCGCAGGAGTTGGGCCAGGGTTCCGGCCTCTAGGCCTTGTATTTCGCAATGGCGCGCGGGCAATCCACGCGCGTTGAAAGGATAGAAGTCGTGAAACTTCACACAAACAGCGTTCGACCGATTTCATATGGGGTCGCTGTCTTATTCCTGTTCGGTTACACAAGACTCGCGGTGGCCGGCGGTTTTACAATCGGAGGGGCGATTTATACCAATCTGAACAGCCCATTCTCGAGCGGACTTCCGGATGTAAGCGTGGCCATCGCCTGTGAAGGCGCGCTGAACCGGACCGCGGTCACGGCCGGCGGGCAGGGTCTGTGGTCCTTTCCGGATCTCCCTAACGGCATTTGTAGGATTACGCCGGTCCGCACCGGATACTGCTTTGAGCACGTCGAAGAGGGCACGCCTACCGGGCAGGCGTTTTTCGACATCACCGTAGACCTTGCCCATCAACAACAGAACCAGAGTATCCAGTTCCTCGCCCGAACAAACTGCCCGCCCGCCGCCCTCGGCGCGTGTTGCCTTCCCGGAGGCGCCTGCGTCGTAGTGGAAGGAGAGAACTGTGGCGGCCAGTTCCTGGGCGGCCACGTAAGCTGTTCCGCCGACCCGGACGAGGACGAGGTAGCCGGCTGCGAAGATGTATGCCCGACTTCGCCCGCCCCGGGCGGCGTTGATGCCGCCGGCCGACCGCTGGGCGACCTAACCGGCGATTGCCTCGTTACTTTGGACGACTTTCGGATTCTACAGAACAATCTGAGCGGACCGTTAGTGGGGGTCCTCTTGGACGTCGGCACTGGTGAATTACCCACCGATGCCACTGGCCGGGGCGCGCGCGACGACAGGCGTGCCGAGCGCAAGAGACCTTCCTTGCCGCGGCGTTGACTGTCCATGGGGTTCAGTGAAAGACGTGCAGGTCGCCGTTTGGTTCGGAGAAACCCGAAGGAGAGATCCGGCACAGACGTGAAGACAGCGCGTTAAATTCTAGTGAAGGCACCCTGCGAATCAGCCGCTGAGTGGAGCATACACCTGTCCGGCACCGTCACTCGGCTGTTGAGCGGCCACCGCCCGCTCAATTTTTTCGAGCAGGGCCCGCACGGTGAACGGCTTGGCCAGAAAGCCGGCGAATCCGTCCTGTAGAAGGGCCTGACCCTGGGCTTCGCTCATTCCGCGGGCCATTCCCCAAAGGGCGGTGTGGCGCAGGTCCGGGGTCGAACGGAGGTATCGAGCGATCGCCCGAGGGATGACATCGGAGAGCGAGATGTCGATCAGAAACAGGTGTGGACGAAGCTCGACCAGGGCGGCGCCGGCCTCAAACGAAGACTCCACGGCGCTCACCTGGTAGCCGCCGTGTTCGACGAGGGTTTTGCGGATCACGTCGCACAGGCCGCGGTCGACATCGAGAACCAGCACGCGTCGAACGCCGGTGTCGAGTTCGTTCAGCGGGATGCCGTGAGCCCGCATGAACCGGACGAGTTGATCGTGGGGGATGCGCCGGTCCTTGCTGCCCGGAATGCGATAGCCGCGCAACTGCCCGGAATCAACCCATTTGGAAACGGTGCGCGGGGCGACGTTGCAGATTTTGGCCACCTCGCCGGTTGTAAGTACGTGTTTGCGGGGGCTCATGGGAAGGATTCAGGAGTCGGCGAAAGTCCAGGATCGCAAGATAGCCTGTGTTTATCGGCAGGAAGGTGGGCGGGCTTGTGAGGTCCGTTCGAGGTGCGTGGTGATCATTGGGAAAGAGGGCATGCATCCACGAACACATTGCGTGGTGAATCGTCAGCATGGTCGCGATGCTTGGCGAATGCGCGCTGCCGTCCCATAAGCGAAGGGTTGGAATGCAGATTCCTCCGCCCCGGTGCGGATCACTTCTCGGGAAGGACGATCTCTTGTCCGACTTTTAGGCGATCCGGGTCGCCGCCGACTCGCGAGCGGTTCAGTTCGTACAACTCCTTCCAGCGGCCGGCGTCACCCAGGACGTCGCGGGCGATCGCGTAGAACGTGTCGCCGTTGCGCACGCGGTGCGTGCGCGCGGCCTTCGTGGGCGCCGCGTTCGCTTTCTCGGGCGTCGCCCCCTTCGCGGGCGCGTTCGGCGCCGGACTTTGGGCGGTTAAGGGAACACCGTGAGCGGGCTTGGCCGCACCGGCCAGTTTGGACGAACCGGGCGCTGAAGCGGGCACGGAGTCGCCGGTGGGGGCGGGGGGAATGCGCACCATTTCGCCAATCGCCAGTGGCCGGGAATTGGCGATCTGTGGATTGCTTTGGGCAAGAAAATCAGCGAGACGCTCCTGGCCATAGTAACGGCGGGCGAGCAATGCAAACGTGTCACCCGGTTGCACGCGGTGGACTTCGACGGCCGCGTCGACATTTTCGCCGGGCAGGTTCGCGGGCGTTTTGGTATCGGTCACTTTCCACGGAGACGCCGGTGAGCCAGTCTTTGCACTGTCGGTCGTTGGGGAAGTCGCATTCGCCGACCGGGTTGCCGGGTCGTTCGGTGGAGCCGCCGGGCCACCGGTTGTCGCGGGGATCGTTGGTTGAGTGCTCGGAGCCCCCGGGAGTGTTCCGCCCGGGGTGCTCGACGCTGGGTTGGCGCCCGTCACTAATGGCGTCGAGCCGGTTGGGTTCACATTGGGAGGCGCGGTCGATGGGGCGGCTTCCGGACGCGGCTGCATGGACGGCGGACGCGAGCCGCCCTCATTGGGGCGGCTGGCCAAGCCAGCGGCCTCGCCAGGTGACGATGGCTGCGGGCGATTGGGAACGCTGGGCTCCGGTTTGGCGTTTGTGGCCACCGATTCCCCAGGGGTCGAAGCGCCGGTGGTTACGACGCCGGGGCGTGGAGTTTCACGGGGGGTCGCTGTACCCGGCCGTTGCTGAGGACGCGGGCGGGCGGGCTGCGCCCCTCGACGGCCATTGTTGGCCGGATCGGCCGTGGCCGCTCGACCGGACTTGTCCGCCGGGGCCGAAGCCGGCGACGGAGTGGCCGTCGTCAGCGCCGGCTCCGTGACGGGGATGGTCTGCGCACCGCGATCTCGAAAGACGTAATAACCGCCGGTAACAAAAACGATGACCGCCGAGCTAATGACTCCGAGCTTCACATCCGTGCGCATGGCAGACTCCTTTCCAGCTTGGTTCCGTCGATTGACGATCGATGTGCGACGTCCTTGTCGTTTATGGCCCATCCTTGCCCGTCGCTTGGTGTTGGTTCGTAGGACAACCCTACGAGGCGGCAGTTTACCCCGCGGCGCGGGCGCGGTCAATCGATTATTTGCGGGTCGCCCGCTCGCAGGCGTTAGCTGTTCACAGGCTAAAAAGCCCGCTCCCTCACGGTCGCGGCTCTGATCACCCCGCGGGGTACAGTGGGGCCATCTACCGTCCGCGTCGCCAGCAACCAGCCGATCACGCACATTGCCGAGCCGATCGCAATCACATGAAGCGGCAAATGAACGAATAGCCCCGAAGCCGCCGCCTCGTCGGGTTGCGGAACCGGCACGCCGATCCGCGTTGGCCACTCCGGATACACCACGCTCAACGCGCTGATCGAGTTATGCAGCAAATGCATCACCAGACCGGGCAGGATCGACCCGGACTGCCAGCAGAGATACCCCAGCACAACGCCGAGGCCGACCGTTACCGGGAACTTGAAGACGAAAAAGTGAAAAACTCCGAAGATCGCCGCCGACGCCAGAATCGCGGGCCACTTCCGGGTGGACGCCTTCAATCCGCTCAATAGAAAGCCGCGAAAGAGCAGCTCCTCGCACACGGCCGGCATCAATGCGATCAGCACAATGACGGTTCCAATGGGCAACGCTCTTATCGCTTCCGCCATCTGTTCGGCGCTCTTGACGACGGCCTCCGGCACCCCCAGCCACCGCGCCTGCAATACGTTCCATTCGTGGGCGGGCACCCATGCGGCCACGCCCAGTATCACACCCGCCAACAAATGCCGCCCGGAAGGCATCCTCAACGCCAGTGCGTTCCGCACGTCCACCTTCCAATACCACAGAATGAACACCGGCAAGGCCACGAACATCACCGGCATGAGCCGCGCCGTGCCATGCAATACGTCCGCCGCCGCGTTCCTCCCGCCGTCCGACAACGACGCCTGCACGAAGAACCACGCCGGGAACATCATGGCCACGACGAACAGACTCATGGAAACACTCGGGAGCTTCGTCGGCCGAATCAGGCGCCGCTCAAAGGTCCCTTTGAGCGATCCGGCATCGGCGAACACCACCGATTCGCGGCCGAAGATGTTCGCCGCGATCGCCACCGCGGCCGCCGCGTAGAGCGTGGTCGACAGCAGCACCATGATCACGTTGACCGGCGACACGGCCGCTCCGAGCAACAAATCCCTGGCCAGGAGCACCATGTTCGCCACCGGCATGGCCAGCATCATGCCCTCGAGCCGCGTGGCCGGAAGGGCGGCGATTCCGCCAGGGATCAGCACGGCCAGGAACACCGGCATCACGTAATTCTGGGCTTCCTTGAACGTCCGTGCGTAGCTGCACACCGCGATCATTACCGCCGACACGAGCACCGCGAACGGAATGAGGCAAAGCAAGATGAGGACCATCGTGCCGATGGGCATTTTGCCGCCGGTCTGGGCGATGACCTGATCGAAACCGCCGAAATAGACCGTCGCGGCCACGCTGCCGAGGTTGAGGGCCGCGCCCATGATGGCCACCGTGGTAACCACGAGGAATTTGCCCACGATCAGATCTATGACCGGCACGGGGCAAACCATAAGTGATTCGAGCGTGCCGCGTTCGCGCTCGCCCGCCGTCAAATCGATCGCCGGGTAAATCGCCCCGGTCATGGTCATCAGGATCAGAATCAGGGGAAGGACTTGTCCCAGGATCGACTCCGGGGCGGAGAGATCGACGAAGCTGATGCTGAACGGCTGGTCAAACGTCGCCGGCAGACCGGCCTGGGCCTTGCGTTCGCCGCGGGCGCGGTCCGCGGTTCGCCGGATGATTTCCTCGACGACTCGCCGAGCGTGATGACTGCGGATATCTTCCTTGTCGCCGTGGACCGTGATGTGATTGGTGACCTCGGGCGAGTCCAAGACGACATCTCGCTCGAACGCCACGCCGATGTGGATGCTGCGGTCTCGCACCCGTGCTTCCAAATCGTGGATCGAGCCGAGGCTTTTGATCGCATACTTTTCCAATGGCGGCGGCAACTCCGTGTTCTCAGCAGTCGCGTCTTGCTGCTCCTTCTCCCGTCGCAAGGCCGCGGCGTCCGCCCGGATCAAACGATCCAGCGATTGCCCCTGGGCGTCGTTGATCACCCCGATGACGACTTCCTCTTCGGTGAACTTTTCCGTCTGGTAGCTCACCGCCTGGATCGAGCCGAGCAGGAGCAACGGGTACAGCACGATTGGCACCAGAATCATCGCGGTCAGGGTGCGTCGATCGCGGAGGATATCGATGAGCTCTTTGCGGTAGATCGTGCGGATGCGGTGGCGAAGGCTCATGAAACCAATGCCTCCACCTGCTCCCGGGCGTGAATCAGCTTGAGGAAGATGCTGCTCAGGCGTTCTTCGCCACTGGTTTCCCGCAGATGTTGGATGTCACCCTCGGCGATGAGCCGGCCGTCGTGCAACAGGCCGATCGTGTCGCACATGTCCTCCGCTTCGTCGAGATAGTGCGTGGAGAGGATGATCGTTTTGCCGGCGTCGCGTTCGCGGCGGATGTATTCGAGGATCACCCGGTTGCTCAACACGTCGAGGCCCAAAGTCGGCTCGTCCATGATGAGGATCGGCGGGTCGGCCACCAGGGCCCGGGCGATGTTGACCCGCTGTTTCTGGCCGGTGGAGAGCGCCCCGCATCGCAGGTTCGCGAACTCGCTGATGCCCAGCCAGTGGATCAGCTCATCAGCCCGTTGTTTGGCCCGCTCGGCGCTCATCAGGTGCAGTTGGCCGAAGTAGATCAAGAGTTCGCGGGCGGACAGGCGCTGGTACAGCCCCGTGTTGGCGGTGAGAAAGCCGAGAATCCGCTTGACCTGGTGCGGTTCGCTGGCCACGTTGTATCCGGCCAGATAGGCCGAGCCGCTGGTCGGAGCCATCAGGCCGCTGAGCAGTCGAAGCGTTGTGGTCTTGCCCGCTCCGTTGGGTCCGAGCAATCCGTAGATTTGCCCCTTGCCGACGCGAAAGCTCAAGCCATCTACCGCCCGCTTGAGGCCTCCTTTAGGCGTTGGAAACTCCTTGACCAATTGTTCCGCGACGACCATGTCCATGGCGCGGCATTGTAGGGTGCGTCCCCGGACGCACCAATGCGTAGGGTGGGTACCGCCCACCATCATGGCTTAAACCCGGAGCCTCACGTTGATCATGCGGTTCGCTTGGCGTATGATGGTTAGGGGAGTTGGGGAGAAACGATGAACGAAGGAGGCTCCCCATGCGCGTTCAAATTCGCCGTTTGATCGCAGTCTGTTCCGCCATCGCGGGTGCGCTTCTCGTCGCACCGGCGAAGGCCGGTCCACCTTTTTACCGCGCCGTTGGCATTCATGGTCTTAGCCGTGCGAGTGCCATCAGCGACGCCGGCCATGTCGTCGGCTGGTCACTCCTGACCGACGGCCCCGCCGCATATCCCCACGCGTATCTTTGGCACAACGGTGTTTTGCACGATTTGGATCCGGAGGGGATCGAAACTCGCGCCAGTCGCGCCTACGGCGTAAACAGCCAGGGACATGTCGTCGGCCGGTTCTTTGACGATGGTGAACATCACCTTTTTCTCTGGCTACCGGCGCCCGCGTTCAACTTGCCTGCTGGTTTCAACGACTTGGGTGCACTGGATGCCAATCGGTCCAGCGTGGCCACCGACATCAACGAGCGCAGCGAAATCGTCGGCACTACGGGTCACACAGTCTTTCTGTGGCTGCCTAATCAAGCGTTTGGCTTGCCTTCGGGAATGCACGATCTCTGCGACGATTGGCCGATCGATAACGATTGTCCCCATTCCGTGAATGCTCGGATCAACCATCTCGCACAAGTGCTTGCGGATGAGTGGGTTTGGCTACCGCAGCCGGCTTACGGGCGTCCACGGGGCTGGTGGCATTTTCATCAGTCCGGGAATAATGACTACGTCTTTGCCCAAGACTTGAATGGCACCGGAAGCATAGTGGCAACCGGTTATGTCTTTGAGGACTCCTATTTCGCAGAAACGAACTTGTGGGATGACCAACAGGAGGTGATCTGCTGTGAATTCGGAAAAGTGCTAGGCGACGGCTACGGCGTTGCGATCAACGAGGCGGGCATCATGATCGGAGGTTTGTGGTTAGATGGTGCAATTCAGCAGGTCTTGGTTGACGGCACATTCTTTGGGGAGAATCGCTGGTGGACGCTCGATGATCGCATGCTTTACAGGAACGCGCGCTCAAGTTGGCGCGCCGTCGACATAAGCAACACGCTCGCCATCGTAGCGAACGCGGTCGACAAGGCAGGCTCCGAGCATTCAATCGTATTGTTCCCCATCGACACGGACGTTGACGGCTACGGTCGGACCAATCTTTACGACGTGTCCTTTTTTCAGTTCTGCCTCTCAGGACCTTCTGTGAACCCTCCGTTCCTGTGTGACAGTTGCGACCTCGAGGAAGACAACGACGTCGATCTCTCCGACTTCCAGGCGCTGCAACTCGGTTTCGAGGGCGGATTCTGACGAGAATCACGGCTCCTCCAGGATCGCAAGTCGCACGGTTCTTCTCTTTTGCTGTCCTACCATTACTATGGTGTGCTCGCCAAGATGTTGAGGCTTCACGGAGGTTGATGAATGGCCAATACTCGTATCGAAAAAGACAGCATGGGCGAAATGATCGTCCCGTTGAGCGCCTATTGGGGGGCCAGCACCCAACGTGCCGTCGAGAATTTCCCCATCAGCGGATACCGCTTCTCCCGCCCCTTCATTCGTGCCCTCGGCCTCATCAAGCACGCCGCGGCCAGGGTCAATCGGCAGCTTGAAAAGCTCGACTCCCAGCGGACCGACCTCATCACCAAGGCCGCCCAGGAAGTCATCGACGGCAAGCTCGACGAGCACTTCGTCCTCGACATTTTCCAGACCGGCTCCGGCACCAGCACCAACACCAACGCCAACGAGGTCATCAGCAACCGGGCCATCGAGCTGGCCGGCGGAAAAATCGGCTCGCACGACCCGGTTCACCCCAACGATCACGTCAACATGGGCCAATCGTCCAACGACGTGATCCCCACGGCCATCCACGTTTCGGCGGCTGAGGCGATCAAGAATGACCTAATTCCGGCCCTTCAACATCTGGGCGTCACGCTCCGCGAAAAGGCCAAGGCCTTCGACGGCATCGTCAAGATCGGGCGGACGCACTTGCAAGATGCCACGCCGGTTCGCCTTGGACAGGAGTTCGCCGGTTATGCCCGTCAGGTCGAACTGGCCACGCTACGAGCCAACAAGGCGATTCGCGCACTGCGCGAACTCCCTATTGGCGGCACCGCCGTGGGCACGGGCATCAACACCCACCACGAATTCGGCCAGCGCATGGCTGCCGCCCTCAGCGAGGCGACCGGTGTCGAGTTCGCCGAGGCAGAAGATCATTTCGAAGCCCAGGCGGCCAAGGACGGGGTGTGCGAAGCGAGCGGCCACTTGAAGACCATCGCGGTGGGTCTCACCAAGGTGGCCAGCGACATTCGCATGTTGGGGAGCGGCCCGCGCTGCGGCATCGGCGAGATCAAGCTCCCGCCGACTCAGCCCGGCAGCAGCATCATGCCCGGCAAGGTCAACCCGGTGATGAGCGAAATGCTCATTCAGGTCTGCGCCCAGGTCATCGGCAACGACACGACGATCACCATCGCCTGCCGCGATGGGCACTACGAGCTCAACGTCATGATGCCGGTGATGGCCCACAACCTGCTCGAATCGATCCGCCTGCTTTCCTCCGCCTCCCGCGTCTTCGCCGACCGCTGCGTCGCGGGCATCGAGGCCGACTTGCAAGGCTGCGCCGACACGATCGAAAACTCATTGGCCATGTGTACCAGCCTGGCCCCCCTCATCGGCTACGACAAAGCCGCCGAAATCGCCAAAGAGGCCTACAGAACCGGCAAAACCGTCCGCCAGGTGGCCAAAGAAAAAAAGGTCCTTTCTGATGAGCAATTGAACAAGGCGCTTGACCCGATGTCGATGACGAAACCGGGGTGAACAGCATGTCATGAACGGTGAATCACGCGAGAAATACCTAGAGTTTTATCTGGATCAACGTCTTCCATTCCGAGAAGACCTGCGGGCTCTGCATGAACTGTACCCCGATGCGGAAGAACGGAAGGCCGTACATTACGCTTTTGCCCACCGATTCGTGCCTGATATGCTATTCGCCAGCCCATTCAAGTTCTTCCTGACGGCGGATGAGGGTCCGACTGATGCGACCCGGTTCATTCAGTCGTTTTGGTGGACGTTTATCAGGCCGATGTTCGAGCAAAAGCACCCAGAATCCACCAGAAGGGACGTGCGGATCTTTCGCCGAATCAGCGATGTTCAGGCTAAGTGGATCGAGGGTGTTGGGAGACACGCATTACTTGTGGACATGCCCGCTCCGGAAAAATCTCCCCACGCATTTTTTGCCATGGCTGTTTCGCTCATTCCTAGACGCAAGCTCCCCAAGACAAGGACCGAGCCGCCAACTGTGCGATACCTGACATTGGAACGAAGACAGAAGGACGGGATTGCGTGCGGCCTCGATGAGCCGGGAGTGCTTTGCGAACGGACCGCGGCCAGGGTTCATTTGTATCATGGGATCATGGTCATGCCGCGAGAAGCTGACTTTATCGACGCAGCCAAATCACTGATTGGTCCGCCGCCCCCCTCCAGTTGGCTCGACCGACTTCGTCGGTTCTTGGGTCCACCGGAGAACCTCAAGGCTGGTGGTTTTTGACGCTCAATCGGCGTAAAACGAGCGGAGGCGAATTATGCGAGATCGAGTCCGTTTTCCCACCACCGTGTTCATCATCGGCGCGGTCGTGGTCACGGGCGGCTGCACGCGGATGACGCCCGGGCTCACCGACATCCCGTACGCGTCGCTTCATGAGCGAAACAAGCTCGATATCTATCTGCCCGAAAACGCCGCCCGGCCATATCCCGTGGTTGTGTGGATTCACGGGGGCGGATGGGAAAGCGGCGACAAGAACACGGCGGCGCCGTTCGCCGAGTTGCTCTTGCCGCACGGTTTCGCGGTCGTCGGCGTCGGGTATCGACTGAGCGGCGACGCGATCTTTCCCGCTCAGATTCACGATTGCAAAGCGGCCATCCGCTGGATTCGGGCCAACGCGGCCACCTACAACTTTGATCCGAACCGAATCGGCGCCTGGGGCGCGTCCGCCGGCGGTCATCTCGCCTCGCTTCTGGGGACCACCGGTGGCCTAGTCGGCAACGAAGGAATGGTGGGTGGAAATCTTTCTTTCTCCAGCCGCGTGCAGGCCGTCGCCGATTACTTCGGCCCCACCGATTTGCTCAACGCCCAGCTCGACGTGACCGATCCGCCCGGCAACATGTTCGATCACGACGCCCCGGGTTCGCCCGAGTCGCACTTGATCGGCTTTGACGGCGAAGGTGAGGGGATCGGCGTGCTGCGCGAGAATCAGGACAACCCCGCGGGACCTTATCCCGAGCTTATGGCCCTGATTTTTCTGGCCAGTCCGCAATTGCACGCCACGAGCGACGATCCGCCGTTTTTCATCGCCCACGGAACCGCGGACATCGTGGTTCCGATCGCTCAGAGCACCAAGCTGGCCATCGCCCTGACGGCGGCGGGGGTGATGAACACATACATCATGGTGGAGGGCGCCGGGCACGAGATGCCCCCGGACATTGACGCCCAAGTCGTCGAGTTTTTCCGCGCGAGGTTTCTGCCTGTTCCGTGAATGAGCGAGGAGAATGCGCCGCTGGCACCTAAGGCGCCGCGGATAAACCGCGACGCTACGCGGACCGGGGAGTTCTCATTCCGGCAGGTCGATGTAGGCCCCGCAACCGGAGCATTCCTGAACGGTGCCACGCTGTGACACTGGGAAGCTATGGCGCATGTCGCAGGCCTCGCAGGTTACCTCGATTGTACCCGATCCGGTTGACTTGGCCTGTTCGCGGTCATGTTCCGCGAGCAGGGTCGTGGCCTGTTTGGCGGTCGGGGCATCCGCGACGTAAATCTCGATGCCCTCCGGGTCGGTGACCCCGAAGGCCATCACCCCGGGGTTGGCCGGGTCGACCACCTTGGCCTCCACGCCGCGATCTTCCAGCCAGCCGACAATAATGGCCGCCTCCTCCAAGGTGTTGGTGCGTCGGATGCAAACCGGATCATTGGGCATAATCAAACTCCTGATTGATGATCGACCGGGGCGGCTGTTCGAGTAGCCGCCATGTCTTGTCGTTGTTATGCTAGCCGGGCGCATGGGCGATTCCAAGAGCGATGCAAATTCGACGGTGCTGGTGACGGGCGGCACCGGGCTGTTGGGCAGTCACATCGCCGAACAGCTCGTGCGCAGTGGGCACAAGGTCCGTGCGTTGTGCCGGCGCGACAGCGACACCCGGTTCTTGAAAAATCTCGGCGTCGAATTGATCCAAGGAGATTTGTCCGATCAGCCCGCGCTTCAGCGTGCGTGTGACGGTGCCGACCAGGTGTATCACGCCGCGGCACGGGTGGGCGATTGGGGGCGCTGGCCGGAGTTCGTGGCCATCACCATCGAAGGCACGCGCCGACTGCTCGAAGCGGCGGCGAACGCCCGCGTCCGACGGTTCCTGCACATCAGCTCGATCAGCGCCTATGGGCATCCGAATCGCCGGGGTTTGGTGCTGGATGAGACCGCGCCCTTGGGCGTGAACCTCCACAAGTGGAGTTACTACAGCCGGGCCAAGGTCGAGGCGGAAAAGCTGGTCTGGGCCATGCACCAAAGTGGCCGACTTCCGGTGACTGTGATCCGTCCCAGTTGGCTCTACGGCCCGCGCGATCGGGCCACCCTTCCCCGGCTGATCGATTCGATCCGCCGCAAGAAGGCCAAGCTCGTTGGCGACGGCGACAACCGCCTTAACGTCGTCAACGCCGCGAACGTGGCCGAGGGGGCCATTCTCGCCGCGAATAGCGACCGCGCCGCCGGTCAAGCCTACAACTGTTGCCATGACGGGGTGATGACGCAGCGAGAGTATTTCAACGCCGTGGCCACGGCGATCGGCGAGGCGCCGGTGACCAAGGTCGTTCCCTACCGCGTGGCCTATTCCGCGGCGTTTGCCATGGAATGCTTCGGCCACCTGTTCCGCACGCGAAAGCCGCCGCTGGTGACTCGATATGCCGTGTGGCTGATGGGGCGGCAATGCTTTTTTGAATGCCGCAAGATCAAGGAACAGCTCGGCTGGTCGTCGCGCGTGGGGTACGATGAGGGCATCAAGGCCGCAGTCGCGGAACATCTGCACTTGGAGGGTGCCCGCGGCGGCGCTTCGGTGGCCGTCGCGCCACGGAAACTTGAGCACGCATAGCCATCCGTATGGGCGCAATTTGCGCTACTCCGCTATCTTCGGTCGCTCCAGATTCGCCATTTTCCCATCCGCCGGCCGTTCGCCCTGTTACGCTTCTCAAAATGATCGGGGAACGACGATATAGAACATCCGGGGAGCACGTCGCGGGCGAACGCGCGGGCGTGAGAATGGCCCCATCAAGGAGGAATCTCATGGGAATCAACTACGGTGGACTGGCGGGGAAGGCGCGTCGGATGCATGTCCGCGAATCCGCGGATCGTTGGTTCTCGAACCAATTGATCGCGGACTATTACGAGCCGGATGAAGACCAACGTCCCGCTATCCGGGCTATCCCGATTCGCTCCCGGAGCGAATTCGTCCCGTCGGCGATGTCGTTCAGCGCGGGCGAAGCCGCCGTCGATCGGCAGCTTGATCTGCCGCTGAACGACGGCAACGCCATCTTGCCCCCGCAGCGATTGGACGATCAAGCGCTGACGCCCGCCGCGGATGTGGATCGCGCGGCCGCAGGGCCGATCACCATTCCGTTCCAGCGCCCGTCGCGCCGCGGTAGCTTTTCGCCGTTGCCGCTCGACTGGTCAAAGGGTTCTCGCCCGCGACGAACGTCGCCCTTCACTCTTCGCGGGTTCATGACCGGCTTTGCCGTGGGGAGCGCGGCCGCAGCGGTGTTGTTGCTATTCGTAAGCGCGGCAATAGGATGAGTTGCTAAAAAACTTGGCGTAAAAAAATGGGAATCCGGGCTCGCCGACACCCGGATCCCCGATTCAAGCTGAAGGTCGTCCCCCGTTTGGGACGACGCCGCAGCACTTTGAGCCTATCGTCGGCGCTCCCAAGCTGCTTTAGCTAGGTCCGCTCCAGGACTCTCGGCGTCAGTGTCCGCGCCGATTCACCTTGCACCGCTTTCGGTTATAGTACCTGCGCTGGATTTGACGGCTGTTTCCGCCCTTTTTTCGGCGGACGGTACGTGGTTCCCCTGACGTGATCGATGACGAGCCGATCGGCGCGACGAAAAACGAACGGCGTTTGTGTCAGCGCCTGGCACGGCGGTTCGATCAGCGCTGGTTATCGAACCTGAAATGAACTGGCGACTTACGCGAGAGTGTTGAATGCCTTTTGAAAAGGTCGATCCAAAAGCCGATTTCGCCGCCCATGAGCGAGAGGTGCTTTCGTTTTGGGAACAAATCCGGGCGTTCGACACGCTGCGCGAGCTCAACCGCGGGAAGCCGAAATGGTCGTTCCTGGACGGCCCGATAACCGCCAACAACCCGATGGGCGTGCACCACGCCTGGGGCCGGACCTACAAGGACGTCTACCAACGATATCACGCCTCGATTGGCCGGGAGCAGCGCTATCAGAACGGTTTTGATTGCCAGGGCCTTTGGGTCGAAGTCGAGGTCGAAAAGGAACGCGGCTTCAAGAGCAAGAAGGACATCGAGTCCTACGGGATCGGCAAGTTCGTGGAGGAGTGTAAGGCCCGGGCCAACAAGTTCGCGGCCATCCAGACGGAACAATCCAAGCGCCTCGGCTATTGGATGGACTGGGACCACTCCTATTACACGATGTCCGACGAGAACAACTACGGCATCTGGGCGTTCCTGAAAAAATGCCACGAGCGCGGCCTGGTGTACAAGGGCGTGGACGTCATGCCGTGGTGCCCACGGTGTGGCACCGGCCTGAGCCAGATGGAGATGAACGAGGGCTATCGTGAGGTGCCGCACACGTCCGTCTTCGTCAAGTTCCCCTTGCGCGAACGAAAAGGTGAAAACCTCTTGGTGTGGACCACGACTCCGTGGACGCTCAGCTCCAACGTCGCCGCCGCGGTCAAACCCGGCATGAACTATCTAAAGATCAGGCAGGGCGATGAGTTTTACTATGTCGGAAAGGCAAACTTCGAGAACGCTCGCGCGCACCCCGTGCAACACATGGACGCGGCCAAGCTGCCTGGCTTGATGTCGATCCAGTCCATGTTCAAGAACAAAGGATCGTTCGAGATCGTCGAAACGGTCGATGGTCAGACCCTGGTCGGCCTGACCTTCGACGGCCCCTTTGATATGCTCGCTGGCGCCGCAGAAGCGGTCCCCGTCCATCGCGTGATCGCCTGGGATGCGGTCACCGAATCGGAGGGCACGGGCATCGTTCACATCGCTCCCGGCTGCGGCAGCGAGGACTATCATCTCGGCCGCGAACTCGGCCTCCCACAGATCGCCCCGCTATACGAAGATGGCACGTTCCGCCCGGAATTCGGCTTCCTCGGTGGAAGACGATTCGACCAGGTGGCCGATCAGGTCGTTGAGGATCTCAAGAAGCGCGGCGTGCTCTTCGCCAAAGAGCAATACCATCATCGCTATCCGCACTGTTGGCGTTGCAAGGACGAACTCGTCTATCGCCTCGTCGACGAGTGGTTCATCAACATGAACTGGCGCGAGGAGATCATGGCCAGTGCCCGGCAGGCACGGTGGATCCCCGAGTGGGGCCTGGAGCGCGAGCTCGATTGGCTCCGCAACATGGGCGATTGGATGATCTCGAAGAAGCGCTATTGGGGACTGGCTCTGCCGATCTGGGAGTGCCACCGCTGCGGGCACTTTGAGGTAATCGGCGGAAAAGAGGAACTTCGAGCGAGGGCCGTCAAGGGCTGGGAGGAATTCGAGGGACGTTCGCCGCATCGGCCGTGGATCGACGCGGTGAAAATCCGCTGCGCTCAATGCGGCGACGAAAACGTCTCGCGGGTCAAGGACGTGGGCAACCCCTGGCTCGATGCCAGCATCGTGTCCCTTTCGACGATGGGCTATTTCACGGACCGTAAATACTGGGAGCAGTGGTTCCCGGCCGAGTTCGTGGTCGAGGCCTTGCCCGGACAGTTCCGCAACTGGTTCTACGCCCTGCTCGCGGTCAGCACGATGATGGAGGGTCGTTCGCCCTTCAAAGTCCTCAAGGGCCACGGCCTCGTCATGGACGACGAGGGTAAGCCGATGCACAAGTCCGACGGCAACGCCATTTGGTTTGACGAAGCCGCGGAAAAGTTCGGCGTGGACGTGATGCGCTGGCTCTACGCGGCCACGCCGCCGGAGCGAAACGTCCTCTTTGGCCCCAAGCATTGCGACGAAACTCGCCGCGATGTCATTCTGCCCTGGTGGAACGTCTATTCGTTCTTTTGCAACCTCGCGCGGGTGGACGACTTCAGACCACGAGAACATCGCGCTTCGGCAAAGGATCGTTCCACACTCGACCGGTGGATTCTTTCGGACCTCCATCAACTGGTCCGAACCGCTCACGCCGCGTATTCCTCTTTCGATGTGGAACGGTTTTGCGCGGATGGCAAGCGGTTCATCGACGTTTTGAGCACCTGGTACGTCCGTCGTTCGCGTCGCCGGTTTTACGGCTCGGGATGGCCGGCCGACAAACTCGCCGCCTATTCAACCCTGTACGAGGTGCTGAAGACGTTTAACCGGATCATTGCCCCGGTCGTTCCGTTCCTGTCCGAAACGATCTATCAAAACCTCGTGGTCAAGCAGGTCGGGGACGCCCCGGCCAGCGTGCACCACGTTCCGTTTCCGAAGGCCGATGAATCGCTCATTGATGAATCCCTTTCGGCGTTCGTGACCGCCTCGATCCGGTTGGTGTCGCTGGGCCGCTCGGCGCGTAAGGACTCCAAGTTGAAAGTGCGTCAGCCGCTCGCGGAAATGATCGTCGTGCCGGGCGATGACGCTGATCGCCGCGCGGTTGAACTCTTTGAGGCCGACTTTGTTGAGGAATTGAACGTCAAGAAACTGACTCTGCGCGATCGCTCCGACGGGCTGGTCAGCCTCACCGTCGAGCCGAACATGAAGACGGTAGGGGCGAAATTCGGGCGGAACACCGCGGAAGCGAAGGCGCTCATTGCCAAGCTGGACGGCGCCGCCGTCGAGGCTTCGTTCCAGTCGACCGGTGGTTTCATGGTGACGGTCGGCGGGGTGTCGTCCGCCCTGCTGCCGGAAGACGTGGTGATCCGCCGGTCGTACGCCGACGGTTGGGCGGGCGCGTCTGAGGGCCAATCGCTCGTCTTGCTCGACACTCGCGTGACGCCGCAACTGAAGAACGAGGGCGTCGCTCGGGACATCATCCGAAATGTGCAGAGTTTACGGAAGGACGCGGGACTGGAAATCGCTGACCGCATCACCCTGAGCCTGGTGTCGAATTCGCCGAGCGTGAAGGCGGCGATTGACCAGTGCCAGGACTACATTGCCGGTGAAACCCTGGCCGTCGAAGTGGTGACCGCGCCCCTGTCCGCGCACCTCAAGGCAACAACCGTGGAATTGGACGGACCCGGTGAAGTCGTTTCCCTCGCCCTGAGAAAGGCGTGATGCGGCGGTTCGTGATGACGCAAATGATGCCACGTAGCGAATGGGATTCCTGGACGGCCCGAACCAGACGCCGACCACACTGGCTCACCCTCTTTGGTCTCTGGTTTGCGGTCTTCGTCGTCGTATGGCTGCTGATCCAGCCTCGGCGCCCGGCCCCCTTGAATAATCCCAACGCCGTCGCCCGCGACGTGACCCCGCGGGGCGACCTATCGGCGGACGAGCAGGCGACGATTGAAATCTTCCAGCGGGCTTCGCCATCGGTCGTTCACATTACCACCAGTGCCCTGGCCAGGAGCTCCTTCACCCTCGATGTATTCGCCGTTCCTCGCGGGGCCGGTTCCGGCGTGGTCTACGACACCGACGGTCACATCGTCACTAATTATCACGTGGTCGAAGTGGGGCAGCGTCGGGTGGTGCGGCTCGCCGACCAGAGCGAGTGGGAGGCGAAACTCGTGGGAAAATCGGCCGCAAAGGACCTGGCCGTGCTCAAGATCGAGGCCCCGGCAAATCTCCTCAAGCCGCTCGCGATCGGCACCTCATCTAATCTGGTCGTCGGCCAGAAAGTGCTGGCTATCGGCAACCCCTTCGGTCTTGATCAATCGCTGACCACCGGCGTGGTCAGTGCCTTGGGGCGCGAAATCGACTCTGTATCGGGCCGGACGATCCAGGATGTGATCCAAACCGACGCGGCCATCAACCCCGGTAATTCGGGCGGGCCGCTACTGGACAGCGCGGGGCGGATGATCGGCATCAACGCACAGATCGCCAGCCCGTCGGGTGCGAATGCGGGAATCGGTTTCGCGATACCGGTGGACACAGTGAACCGAATCGTGCCGCAGTTGATCCGATACGGCGAGGAACGCCGGCCGGTGCTGGGAACCGTTACCGTTGAAGACAGCCTTGCTCGTCGGGCAGGGCTGCCCGAGGGCGTATTGGTGCGCTCCGTCAATCCCGGCAGCGCCGCCGAAGAGGCGGGGCTTCGAGGAACGACCCGCACCCAGTTAGGCGACATCATCGTCAAAATCGATGATTACACGGTCACGACCAAGAATGAGTTGTTGAATGCCCTGGAACGCTACAACGCCGGCGACGTCGTTCGCGTGAGCGTCCTCCGCGACGGCGAGCTGCTCGAACTGAGGGCGAAGCTGCAGTCCGTGGACCGGGAGTAAATTTCATTCAACTGATTCTCCAAGCGGCTAACGGTACCACTCGGATCGAAGTCGCTCCGGGCCTGCTTCGGCAGTTCGCGGCCCGCTTGAAAGAGACGCTCCCTTCGGCCATTTCACGCGTGGTCATCGTTTCTGACCAAACCGTGGGCGCCATTCATGGCCCTGCGCTTCGCCAATCGTTCATCACCGCGGGATTGGACTTCGCCGAATACAACGTCCCCTCCGGCGAACGTTCAAAAAGCTTCGACACGCTGGCCCAGGTGTTTGATTTCCTGGCACGCGAGCGCGTCGCTCGCGACGGGTGCATCGTGGCTCTCGGCGGCGGTGTGGTGAGCGATCTGGCTGGTGTGGGGGCCGCCATGTGGCTGCGAGGCATTCCCTTTGCGATCTGCCCGACGACCGTGGAATCGTGTATCGACGCGTGCGTGGGCGGCAAGACGGCGATCAACGTTCCCGGCGGCAAAAACCTCGTCGGGGCCTTTTACCATCCGGCCTTTGTGGGCATCGACTCGGAATGCTTGCGGACGTTGCCCCCGCGCGACGTTCGGGCCGGCCTGGCGGAGTCTGTGAAGCACGCCCTCATCTCCTCCGAGGAGTTCCTCGCATGGCACGAGACGAACGTCGAGAAAATCCTCGCTCTCGAACCAGGGGTGATGAGCGAGCTGATCGCCCGCAACCTCCGAGTGAAGATCGATGTGGTGCAGCGCGACCCGCTGGAGCAAACCGGCGAGCGAATGACCCTGAACTTCGGGCACACGATCGGCCACGCGATCGAGGAATGCCGCGGCTATTCGCTTCGGCACGGGGAATGTGTCGCGCTCGGCATCCGCGCCGCTTGCTGCATCTCACAAGCGATGGGGCTGTTGCATGGCGAAATCGTCGAGCGCGCCAACCGGCTCCTGACCCGCTTCGAGCTGCCCGCCAAATTGGACAAGCCGGCTCCGTTTGACCGCCTGATGAATACCCTCTCTCGCGATAAGAAAACCCGCGGCAAAACCGTGCAATGGGTGCTTCTCGAATCGATCGGAAAAACCACGATACGCACAGACGTGCCAGAGTCGCTCATCCGGGCGGCGTACGCGGAGCTAATGTAGTCAAGACAGTACCGGTGTCGTTGGCATCCAATTTATCGCAGCCAGTCATTCAAATCTCTGATCGGCGACAACGGCGTCGGCACGGCCTCAACGCTCGTGGCCAGCCAGGTTTGATGCCGGTGCCGCAATTGGACCCGCCACCGTGACAGAAGTGAATCGACAAACACCTCCGCCGACCGGACCCGGCAAGTCACCTGGAATTCCACCACGGCGTGGTCGTCGTCGGGCAAATCGACCTTGAAACGCCGAAGCTTCGGCCGATCGATTCGATACTTAGCCAGCGCGGCTGTGACACCGCGCTCGAAGTCGTCCCGTCCCAACCCCCGCACGTCAAACTCGCCGTCGATCCGGTCCATGATCCCCGCTACGTCGCCGCGTTCGACAAGTAGTGCCATATCATGGCACCATTCGATGATCCGTTCTCGGCGCGTGACCACTACGACGGAGACCACCAACATGCACGTCCACGCTGCAAAGCCGATCCACACCGCCCGCCCAGCGGGCCGCGCCCGCGTCACCGACCACAGGCAGATCAGGGCGAACTGCACCGCCACCGCGACGATGGTCAGCCGCCAGGGAGCTTCAAGCAGAAAACCCGTCATCGCCTAACGGTAAATCCCCCGGCTTGCCGAGCCAACAACCCCGCTCGATAATCCAAACATGAACCTCGTCACACGCCTCGCCCGTTCGACAAGCGTCATTCTCTTACTTTTGTCCGTGGGTTGCGCCTCCGCCGGGCTGTCGCCCGCCAACTTCACCGTCCGGACCGTCTCGCAGACCGCTTCTCCCGAACTCTTCGATCACGCCGAGGCCACTCTCGTCACCCTCGGCCTGTCGATTGACCGGCGCGACCCCGCCGGCGGTGTCCTGACGTCGGTTCCCTTCGACGCCGCGACCGATCTGGCCAGCCGCCGCACGCCGGCCATTCCCGGCCCCCACGACCGCAAGCGGCGCGTGGCCCAGCTCCACCTGACCGATGAGGCGGGAGCCACGCGCGTCTACTGCAAGGTGGCCATACAAACCCAGGTGACGCAAACCTATCGGCTGCTCGCCATCGATCAGGGCGGTTCCGACTTGCCCGACAAAACGCCGATCGAATATGGCGGGTCGCCCGGCACTCGCCAGGACACGGTCTGGCAAACCTCGGCGCGCGACAAAGCCGCGGAACGCACGATCCTCGACGAAATCATGACGCGCGCCGGCGGTTAGGGTGCCATTGATTTTCTAAAACAATTGCAGTGAGGTGCTGTAACGCCCGGTGCTTGTCGTCCGCGCAGGGACGTCGAAAACGATTCACCGGACAATGATCCAAGCTTCATACGGGTCCGCCCAATCGTGGCAACGGGCGAACCCGGATTCGGTCATGCTGCACGACGGCAAAACAACCGCTCCAATCATCACGACTCGTATGGCTGCGATCGCCCGAGAATTGTCTTCATCGGCGGAGGCCCCGCTGAGCCTCAGCAAGATCACACCACAAGCCGACGGGAGACCGGAGCGAAACGCTAATTCACCGAAGTCCTTGTCCAGGGTCACGAGCGTGCGCCCTTCAGCTTGCGCGCGCGTGAGAATGCTCTGATCGGGCATTCCACGCATGTTCTCGCGGACCCACAAAACGTCATGTCCGAACCCGCGAAGTGATCTGACCACGGGCCCAGATACGTTTTCATTGGCGAGGATGCGCATATTCTCATTTGACGGGAACGGTGTATACTTTTTCGGCGCTCAGAATCTCGCTGGCATACGCAAGGCAGGCTTGAATGTCATCAAGGCTGATGTGATCGTACTGCTCAAGGACCTGCTCGTATGTATAACCACGGGCCAGTAGATCAATCACCAGTTCCACGCTGATGCGCGTGCCCTTGATGACCGGCTTGCCGGTCAAGACATCTGGATCGATCGAGATTCGCTCCCGCCATTCCATGTTCTGCTCCTAGGCCGAGCCATCAATTGCGTGGGACAATGCCCTCGCCGTCCCCCGCGCCGCATTCCAGCTTAACCAATAATCCTTTAGGTTGCATCAAGAAACATCAAAAAAGCGTGTTTTTTCGAGGTTTTCGCCTATTCTCGCCGCCTCATGGCCAGGAGGGTCAGATCATCGCTTGCGTCGTTGTTCTGATATTCCTCTAGAGCGATGACGACGCCATCACAGAGTTGTTTCATCGAATCTTTCGCTCGCGCGGCCAGCATCGCTTCCCAGCGCTCTTCGCCGAACATTTCGCCGCTCGGCGCGTGCGCTTCGGTCACGCCGTCGGTGAACAGTACGATCGCATCGCCGACCTCCAAACGGATTTCGCCCTCGCCATACGTGGCCGCCGCGTCGAAACCCAGTGGCAAGCCGGTGGCATCAGCGAACGCAATCACCTCACCGCCTTGCACGATTCGATATGGCGGATTGTGTCCCGCGTTGGCGAATCGCAACACGCCCGTGTTGAGGTCATAATGCCCCAGAAACAGGGTGACGAACATCATCTGATCGTTGTTCTCCACGAGCGTTCGGTTCGTCCGCTCTAGGACCTCGCCGGGCGGTACGTTGAGCTCGCTCAGATTCCTCAGCAGCGTCCTCGTCATGGCCATGAACAACGCCGCGGGCACGCCCTTTCCCGACACGTCGGCCAGCACGATGGCCAGCGTTTTTTCCGAAAGGAAAAAGAAATCGAAGAAGTCGCCGGCGACTTTTTTCGCGGCGACATTGATGGCGTGCAGCTCAAACTCTTTCCGATCGGGAAACGGCGGGAACGTCCGCGGCAGCATCGACGCCTGAATCTTGCGGGCGATGCGCAATTCGCTCTCCACGGCCTCTCGCTCCGCCGTGGCCTTGGTGAGCGCGGCCACGTGGGCCTTGAGTTCGTCGAGCATCGCATTGAACGCTCGGGCCACGGTGCCGACTTCATCGCGCGTGCGAACGTTGGTGATCTTGGCGTCGAAGTTGCCGTGGGCCACTTGGGCCACCGATTGGGCGAGTTGTTTGATGGGCCCTGTAATGCCGACGGCCACGATCAGCACGATGGTCAGGATCACCCCCATGCCCGCCAAACGGACGAGAATTCCGTCGCGCATTTGCGCCCGGAGGGGGGCCATGACCACCGCCTCCGGCACGGCCGCGGCGAAGTACCAACCGGTCGAGTCAATTCGAGCGAACGAAACCCAATACGGCTCGGGCGTCCCAAAGGTTGGCAGCCGAGCCACGCCGCTTTCGACCCGGTCACGGCTCATTTCCGTGAACAACTCGGCCAATTCCGGGGTCTTGGTCCGGTCGGCCACGGTGTAGACGGTTTCCTTCATGATGTACGACGGGTCGGGGTGAGAGATGTATCGCCCGGTCGGGCTGAGCAGTACGAAGGGATCATCGGGCGACGCGGTGCCGACTTGGCCGCGAAGTTGTTCGATCGGCAGGTCGATGGTGGCCACGCCGAGCAAACGGCCGTTCTTGAAGAAGGGCACGGAACACGTACACATCAAGATGTTACCCGCCCCTTGATCGAAATAGGGCTCGGTCCATTCGAGCCGGTCGGATGCGCGGGGCGCCTGATACCACTCCCACTCATCGGTGGTGTAATCATACGCGTCCCGCCCAATGTCCATCACGCGGATGTCGCCGTCGGCTCGATAGGCGTAGGGGGCCAGGAGGCGGGTTTGTGGGTCGAACGCCGACGGCTCGAACGCGACGCACGAGCCATACACGAGCGGGTTCTGCTCCACGTTGGCCCGGACAAGGGCATCGAGTTCCGCGCGGGATACATCCGAAATTGCCGTGAGGTAAGCCGCCGTGGCCTTGGCCACTTGGGCGGCAGCCGCGAATTCTTCGTTGAATTGGCTCGCCCGGAGTTGGGCCTTTTGCGTGGCCTGTAAACGCAATTGATCGTGAGCGATCGACCGCAGAGCGAAGAAATCGATGGCCAGGCCGCCGAGATAGACGACACTCAATGGCACTCCGACGGCCAGGATCAACTTCCAGCGAATGGATCGACGCAAAGAAACCCCTTTCAAGATCGGGGGCGAAGCCGAGGAAGCGTAGCGGGTGCGCCAACCGATGCCAACCGGCTAGCACCGTATCGCGAATCTTTGTCGGATCGGTGCAATGGATTGTCGCTCCGCGACCATCTTAGTGGCGGTCGGGGTCTGTTTTCGCTCCTCGATTGTCTGAGCGAAGAGTCTGTCTCCGGGCATACCTCGGATGGCGGCGCTGGTCGACTGAACCGAACCGCGCGCCAGCGAGCCAGCCCTGTCGTTCGCGCTGAAAAGCCCGCCGCCTCGTGGTCACGGCCCTTGTTCCGCTCAAATGGAGCCGTACCAAAGGCTTAAATCTAGCTTTAAGCGTTGAATTGTGCCGCTGGTCCGGATATGCTTTAGCTCGGGGTGCTGCGCGACATGTCTTCTTGATCCGCCGATTGACCGGTCGCGACAGAGGGTCACTCAGGGAATGGGGAGTAGGCGGAGACCACAGGGATTACATCAATGGCCAGAACACAGGCGGCATGGGTCACCGGGGTTGCATTGCTGGTTGGGGCGGCAACGTCTTTCGGGCAGGCGAACAACTCGGCGAAGTACCATTACTACTATTTCGATCAACCGCTGGAGATCGACTTGGACGCGTCCGAGGTGGCGGTGTTCACCGATCGCAACCTCGCGGTGGCGGGGCAGGCCGCCAGGCTCGACAAGTTTGGGATCGCGGATGGTGACATTCGCACCCATGCCGTTCCTGGCATTTCGATGGCCAAGACGCCCTTGAACCGCGCGACCGAGGTCGGGGTCAAGGCCTTGACGGACGAAATTTCCCGGGAGGAGGGGATTCAATTCGTGTCCCCGAAATTCATCGATGATCGCGGACTGCCACTGCTTGTCACTCGCGATTTGTTGATTGGTTTCCGATCGGACGTTTCCGCCGATCAGGTCGCGGCCATTATTGCTCAATCGAACTTCGGTGAGATCGTGGAGCTTAATTTCGGAGGGATGCCGAACGTCTACCGGGTGCGATCCTCATCGCGCGACGGGTTCGTGGTGCTGCGACAGGCGAATGAGCTGGCCGTCCGGCCGGACGTTGATTTTGCCGAGCCGGACATGATGTCGACCGGCGTCCTGCACCTCATCCCCAACGACCCGCGGTTTACGGCGCAGTGGGGTCTGCACAACACCGGAGGTGGAGGCGGACAGGTCAACATGGACATGGACGGCCCCGAAGCCTGGGACGTGACCACCGGCTCGTCGTCGATTCTTGTGGCCATTCTGGATGACGGCATCGAGCAGGACCACCCGGATATTCATCAGGTTCCCGGCGAGGACTTTACCGGTAACGGAACCGGTGGCGACCATTTGAACGTTTGCGATCGCCACGGGACTGCGGTGGGGGGATGCGTGTCCGCGATGATTAACAACGCCACCGGTGGAACGGGGATCGCTCCGGATGCGCGCGTCGTGAGTACCAAAGTCTTTATCGCGAACACCAATCCGTGCTCGAACTTTGGAAATGTACAAAACAGTTGGGTTGTGAACGCCCTATCATATGCGGAGAACAACGGCGTCCGAGTGACCAACACCAGTTTGGGTTTTGGTCCGAGCGGCAGCGTGACAAACAAATATACTTCGACGCGGGCCGCGGGTCTGATCCACTTCATCTCCGCGGGCAACGACGGAAGTACGACGATCGGTTATCCGGCGAGTATTCCGGCCGTGAACTCCATCGCTGCGTTGCACCGGTCCGGGAGCATCGCGTCGTTTAGCACGCACGGCGTGGGATTGGATTTCATCGCCCCCGGCGAGGACATCTGGTCCACGGACCGCACGGGCGACGACGGGTATTCGAGCGGCGATGAAGCCGTGGTCAGCGGGACTTCTTTTGCTTCGCCCTATTCCGCGGGCGTGGCCGCTCTCGTTCTTTCCGTTGATTCAACGCAAACGCCCGACGATGTGGAGGGCATCCTTCAACTGACGGTGCTGGACTTGGGTGATACGGGCTACGACACCACGTATGGTCACGGCCTGCTCAAGGCTGGGCAAGCCGTCCAGTTCGCCAGCCCGAGCAACCAGACCTGTGCCGAGGCCGTACAGGTAGCGTGCAATACCTCCGCGTCATTTTTCAACACGCAGGTGGATAATCCGGCCTCGCCGGCGTTCAGTTGTGGGATCGGTGCGGCGCACGACGGGGCTTTGTGGTTGAAATTCACGGCCACGGCGACTTCGGCGCGAATTGCGACGTGCGACAGTGACGCACCTGATTCGACCTTCGCGGTTTATTCGGGAACCTGCGGGCAGCTCACGCCCATTGCGTGCAGCGAAAACGGCGATTGTTCGACGACGAGTCTGGCCGGTCAGTGTCTGACCGGTCTTAATATCGGCGAGACGTATTATGTGCAGCTCGCATCACAAACCACCGCGGAGCGGGGTCTGTACCGGGTCGGTATTGAATGCTCGTGCCTCGGGGCCTGCTGCGGGACCCCGCCGCTGGCGGCGTGCGCATCGAGACAAGAGGCGAACTGTCTTGCGATCGGGGGGAGTTTCGGGGGTCCGGATGTCGATTGCGAGGGCGATCTCGATGGGAACGGCATTGATGACGGGTGCGACGTGCTGAACACCGAGTTCTCACAGATCCCCACGGCCGATGAGGAGTCGGTCGATTCGAACTGGGACAGAGCGAATAACATTCCCGCGACCGTCGTAACCGACGATTTTGTGGCCGATGGCCGCCCGATCAGCGCGGTGCGTTGGTGGGGCCGCCACACGGACGGGAACGTGATCCCCGACGGTTGGTTTCTCGGCTTCCATGAGCCTCTGGCCGCCCTCGATCCCGCGGGGGAGGCGATCGGCTTGTACTTCTGCGACGCCTCCGTTGTGTCCCGAACGGCAACGTCGATCGAGGAATGTGCGGCCGCTTCGGTTTTTCAGTACGAAGCCAGCTTGATCGACTGCTGCCGGTTGGTGTCCAACGCCGACAGCCGCAGCGGTCTGTTCCCCGCTATATCCACGAGTTTCCAGGCGGATGAGTGCGTGGAATACGATTTGTCCATTCAGTCCATCGTGGGCCAACGGTTTATCGGTGGCGGATGCACGCCGCAGGCCACGGCCAACAGCGCTCCTGGAGCGTTTTGGAACTGGCTGACGACCGGTCAGGAAAAAGGCAGCCACGCGGCGCTGGAAGCCCCGTCCAACTTCAGCGGCGGCGACTGGCTGTTCGGCCCTTGGAGCGCCATGACCTTGGCCTGCGGCAATACGAACCAGGCGTTTGAGGTGCTTTCCACGACTCATCCTGGTGCTGCGCTATTGCCGGTATGGAACAACGGCGGTCCCAATGGCCACAATGCCCTGAATTCGCAGTCCGGGGGCCAGCTTTCGGACTTCATGACCGTGGATGACTTTCAACTGGCCTCGCCTGCCACATTCAACCGCATCGAATTCCTGAACGAGGAGGAAGGGCCGTTCATGTGGTCGGGTCGGGTGCGAATCGAGATCTACCCCGACAATGGTTCGGGTGCTCCGAATGCCTCGGGCGGCCCCACGGTCGTTCACGTTGTTCCCGACAACGGCGGCTCAGTGACCCGGATCCCTGCCGGGCCCGGTCTGCTCGCGGACCGCTACGCATATCGTATCGACAATGTCGGCATTCCCCTGGGGGCAGGGCTTTGGTGGCTCGGGTTGGCGACGGCCGGGCAGCCGGCGACCAACGGCCAGGCCTATTGGTGCACGAGCCATACGCACCCGGACCCATTTTTCTTCGGCGGCGAGACCCACCTTCGGGCACCGAGCGCGGGCATCCCCAACTTCGTTACATGGGATTCCCTGCTCCTAGGCTCGAACCGTTACGATGGGGTGTTTTCGTTGAGCTTTACCGAGGCGGCGGACTGCAACTGCAATGGCGTGGCCGACGACGAGGACATCGCCCAATCGACGAGTGAGGATTGCAACCCCAACGGCATTCCCGATGAATGCGAATATGACTGCAACGGGAACGGCTCGCCTGACGATTGCGATGTGCGTGATCTTGTGAGCCAAGACTGCAACACCAACGGCGTCCCAGATGAGTGTGACGTGTTCCTGGGGACGGAAGTCGACGCCAATGACAACCAAGTTCCCGACCAGTGTGAGTGCGGAACGAGCGCGCCCCTGGCCGAACCCTCCGCGGTCGCCAAGAACCGGTACATCTCGTTCGAGCCGGGCAACGCGGGCGAGAACGTGGCCATCCGGGTGCGATTCGTGAACCTTGACAGGTTCGGGGCATTCAATAATCAGGTGCGGTGGGTAGGCGCGCCGTCGAACTGCAACGAATGCTCGGGACCGGCGTTCGCCGTGGCCCAGTTGCAGTGTACGCCCCATTTCAGGGATTGGGGTGGGATCTCGCTGCTCGATGTGTATGGACCGGCGGTCGTACCCAACTCAACGTACGACGTTCAGGTGATCCATGAGAACTGTTCGGCCGACCTGGAAGACGAACTGAGTTACTCGGCGCCGTTGACCGTGACGACTCAAGAGTGGGGCGACGTGGTGTTGCCGTTCAGCGGGGCTTCGCAGCCGAATTTCAGCGACGTTTCCGCGGCGGTGGACTGTTTTCGGTGCATCCCGGCGGCGGTTCGCAAGGTCCGTTGCCAAATGCAGCCGAATACGCCCAATCCGTGCGGCACGATCAGCTTTTCCGATATTTCCAACGTGGTCGATGGGTTCCGCGGGTTTGTGTACCCGTTCGCGGGGCCGACGACGTGCCAATGATCGGGTATTGGCTCTAGAACTTTCCTGAGGACCGCCTCCTCGGGCCAACGCCTCGCCGGTCGCGAGGCGTTTTCTTTTTTGGGGGATCGATCGGTCGATCGACCGCGCGGCGGGAAGGCAGTCCCACAAATGGCGGATTTGCCGTATCATTCCACGCGTGCCCCAGTCGCGGATGGCGGTAGCCGTTCCGCAACGAGGGAACCTCGCGCCACAATGAACGAACTGACCTATTCAGCACCGGCCGCGCTCCACCGCCCCGCTTTGGTTGCCCAAGGGGTGATCAAGGAATACCCCACGTCCGGTGGAATCGTGCGGGCATTGGACGGCGTTTGCCTGGAAGTACGCTCGGGTGAGTTGCTGGCCATCATGGGGGCCAGCGGTTCGGGCAAGAGCACACTGTTGCACCTAATGGCCGGGCTGGACGCGCCGACGGCGGGGTCGATCCTCGTGGACGGGCTCGATATCGCCCGAATGTCCGATCGGGAGCGAACGCTGTTTCGGCGCCGGCGCATCGGGATCGTCTTCCAGGCCTACAATCTGCTCAGCAATCTGTCGGCGTTGGAGAACGTCGCGCTGCCCGCCATCCTCGACGGCGTGCCGGCGGATAAGGTACGACGCAAGGCTTTGGAACTGCTCGAACTGGTCCAACTAACAACCCGCGCTCATCATCGGCCGCAAGCGCTTTCCGGCGGTGAACAACAGCGTGTGGCCATCGCCCGATCGCTGATGAACGACCCGGCGCTGGTGCTGGCCGACGAGCCGACGGGCAACCTGGACTCCCGTCGTGGCCAGGATATTTGGCGCCTGCTGGTGGAACTCGCCCGGGGCCGGGGTTGCACGGTGGTGGCGGTGACGCACGAGGCCTCCGGGGCGGCCCATACGGATCGGGTCATCGTGCTTAAAGATGGGACGATCGCGGGGGAAATTGTGCCGGGTCGAAGCGGCAATCAACCGGTAATCCCAGGGTCGGATGGAGAAGCTCATGCCGCGCTGGTGGCTGCTCGGTATTCGGAACTGGTGGGATAGCCCCGGCCGGTGCGCGGCGATTGTCATCTCAGTGGCATTGGGCGCGGCCATCGTGGTGATTATCACCAGCTTCCACGAAACCGCTGATCGGGCGATTACGCAGGAAGCGATCCCGCGTTTCTTCGGGCGGGCGCATCTCACGGTACACCCGCCCGGCGGTCATTGGGGAAAGATCGATTCCGGGGTCGCAACGCCGCTGCGCGGGCTCGATAACGTTGAACATGTCAGTGCTCGATTGCATCGGCGAATGAGGCTGTTGCGACCCGAGCGGGATACGAACAATTTGCTCGATACGGAATGGTCTTGGGTTGATGCCTTTGGACTGGACGATGTCGCCACGCGACACTTCGTGACCCCGCCGGGCTTGTCTGGTCGGATGATTGAACCGGACGAAACCGGAACCGTTCTCCTGGAACGCGAAACGGCGGCCGAGTGGGGGGTCAATCTGGGCGGCACGATCATCCTGTCGCCTTACCAGGGCGGCCCCAAAAAAGAATTGGATGTCGTCGGGTTGTTCGACTCCGAACGAGTCGCCGAGTTTCAGTTTCCGGTTGTTTACGTGGGCATTTCCGACGTGCAGGAGGTGGGACAGGAACCGGACACCGCCTCGATCATCGATATCATGCTGAAAGACGCCTCTCCGGACGCAATTCGCGCCGCACAACAAGCGGTGGAGAGCGTGGTCGCCGCGTACCCGTCGCCCTATCCGTACCACGTTCAAAGCGCCGCCGGCCGGCAGGTGCTGCTGGACGAGGCCAATCGAATGAACCGATTCGCCCTGGTGTCCGCGGCCCTGCTGGCCATGCTCACCGCCTTCTTCATCACCGTGACGACGATGGGCACCAGTCTCGTGGAGCGTCGCACGCAGTTGGGACTCATGCGTTGCCTCGGGGTGACGCGTGGACAAATGGGGGCGATGTTGTTTGGAGAGCTGATTCCGCTGGGAGTGCTGGGTCTTGTCATGGGCACAACGGCAGGACTGACCCTGGTCAGCGCCGTGCCGTGGCTCTCCGATGGGATCATCAAATATGTCACCATTAGCCGATGGGGATTGACGATCGCGATCATCACTGCGTCAGCGACCATTCTGGTCAGTGCCGGCCTTCTGGCATTTCAGGCGGGTCGCGTTCGACCTCTGGCGGTGCTCTATGCTGACGCCCGACCGCCGCGTTTGGGGTATGTAACCGCAGTCGGTGTCATAGGTGTGGCATTTCTGTTCGTTCACGAACTTCTGTTCGCCGCCGGCGACCCGACTAGCCGGCTGGAAACCTGGTTCGTATCGGCCGTGGCCCTGACCCTGTACCTGGGCTACATCATGATCGCCCCGGCCCTCGTTCGCATGTTGGGGCCGATTCTGGCACGTGTAGTCGGACCGCTGGTCGGAATTCGGTCGGAACTGGCCAGGGACCAGTTCGGGCGGGCCCCGTGGCGCAGTGCCGGGGTCTGCTGGGTGCTGCTGGTCGGGCTTTCCTTAATCGTCTACATCGGGGTATCGACGCAGGCGATCCTGGCGGTCTGGGACTTTCCCGCCCGGCTTCCGGAAGCCTTTGTCTGGTCGAGCGATTACGTACCTTCCGAGGCGGTTGAACGGGTTCGGAACCTGCCCGGCGTGCGGAATCTGGTCACCACCACGGACGTCGAATGCACGATTGAATCGCCGGACGAGCCGAAATCCGCGGTCAGCGCATTCGTCCGGAACCTGCGGTCGAAGCTGGTCCGGCCGGTGTACGTGGCCACCGATCCGGAGCGGGCACTGGAGATGGTCCGCATCGTCTTCCTGGAAGGCACGAAGGAGGAAGCCATCGAGAAGCTCAAGCGTGGTGGCTTCGTCGTGATCCCCATCCAAACCTCCAAGCAAAAAGGATTGCACGTGGGCGATCGGGTGAAGGTGACCGTCGGCGACCAAACGGCGGATTTGGAGATCGCGGGGGTGGTGCAGTCACCGGCGCTGGACATGGCCGTTACCGCGTTTCAGGCTGAGAGCTATATGCAGATCGCCGCGGCCAGCGCTCTGCTGGGGACGCATGAGGATTTGCGCGAGCGCTTCGGCTTCGACGGCGTTTCGATGATGATGTGCGATCTTGATTTTTCCAGCAGTTCGCCTCCGTCGTTCGATCCGCGAAACCTGCCCAATTACGCCGATCAGATGTCCGTCACTCGGGCGTTGCTCTTATGGCAAAAGTACCTGCCGACCGAACGGGAAGCGTTGGAACCCCTCAACCCGCCGTTGCGACAGTGGCTGACCTCCGGCGGAGCGCGCTCTTTCCCGGAGGATGCCGAGCCGTTGTTGCGGCGGTTTGGGCAAGCGATTCAGCGAGTGACCTGGTCTTGTGACTTGGAAACGATGACCCGCGACGATGGCTGGGCGATTCTGCAAGAGCGATTGATCTTGGGGCGCATCTCGCAGGAGATCGACCGGCCTGACGCGGTCATGGGTTCGCTGCTGCGATTACGATCGGAGATCGACCAGAACCTGCGGACCGCCTTAACGATCCTGACTTGGCTTCCGTCTATTCTGTTGGTCGTCGCCGCGTTCGGCGTCGCCAATTTGATGATGGTGAACGTGCGGGCCAGGGCCAGGCAGCTCGCCGTGCTCCGGGCGATCGGAGCTGTTCGTTCACAGGTGATGCGCTTGGTCCTTTCCGAGGCGATCACCTTGGCCCTGATCGGGAGCGCCCTGGGAGTCGCCCTCGGCCTTCATGAGGCCTGGAGCCGGAACCGGATCGTCGCCGAAATGATCGGCTTTCAACTCGACTTTATCGTTCCCGTGGGCACCGTGGCCATCGCCGTGGCTGTCACGGTGACAGTGTGCCTCCTGGCGGGCCTTGGCCCCGCCCGACACGCGGCCCGCAGCAACGTGGTCGAGGCCATGCAAACAGCGTAAGACTCCTATCGCTCCTATCGCTCGGAAACCGGCTATTTCGGAATCATCGGGGTCACAGGGTGGCTTAGGGATTGATTGGTGGGCCGGGGGTTGAAAGTCCCCCCCGGCTCGTATATAGATTTTGGCTTGTCCCGGAGGGGGAGGGACGTCGCCCCAAGATGGAGGTTAGACTTTGAGCACCCTGGCGAAAGTTTTCGTCGTCCTGCTGGCCGTATTCAGCATCGCCTTCACGGTCATGACCGTCTCGGTCGTCGCCCAGATGACCAATTGGAAGGACACGGCCGTCAAGTATGAGCAGCACGCCCGCATCGCCGACACCAACCTTCGGAACCTGATCGCGGCCAGCGCCGCCGATCTGGCCACCGCACGCGATAGCGTCCGGGCCCAGATGCAGAAGTCGGCCGACCTGGAGGCCCAGCTTTCGGGCAAGACGACGGAGTTCAACCAGCTCCGGGCTGATCTGGCCAAGGCGACGGCGGAAAAGACCAGTTCGGAATCCATGAGCGCCAGCCTCGTGAATCAATTGGCCGCCGCCGAGAGCGCCAGGGGCGAGTATCGAAAGCAGCGGGACGACCTGGAAAAGCGGAACATCGACCTCGAGCGCCGCAACGTCGATCTCAGCGATCGAGTCAACGAGTTGACCGCCCGCGTGGCCGTCTTGCTTGAGGAAAAGCGGCAATTCGAGCAGCAGTTGAATATCCTGAAATCGGAGAACGAGAGCTTTTCGCGGACCTCGCGGGCCCCGGCGAGCGGGGCGACGATGGAGTCGCCGACGGGTATGGCCCTGGGCGGCGTTGACGCGCTGACCCCGCTTACCGTGGTCGCGGTCCGGGGTCACGTCCTACAGGTCGAGGGCGATCTGGTTACCCTCAGCGTGGGCAGCGCCGACGGCGTAAAGAAGGACATGATCTTCGTGATTCACCGTGGCGACAACTACGTGGGTGACGTGCGGATCAGCGCCGTCGATCCCAACCAGGCGGCCGGTCGGCTGATCCGCTCGACGCAGTCGCCCAGCGCGGGGGACATGGCCACCGACGCGGTTTCTTTGGCCCAGTCACGGCGATAATCACAGGGGTTTCCTCAAGACCGCCGTTATCGGAACACGCACGTGAGAGGGAATGACCAACCATGAGCGACCGTCCTGGTGATCGCCCGGAAAACGACGTCTACACCATTCTGATCATCCTGGCTTCGGTCCTGATGATGGGCGCGACGGTGTATCTGGCCATCCGTAGTCAGCAATTGTTCGGCTCATGGAACCCCTTCAGCGGTGCCTGACAACCGGCTTACGGCTCAATTCACAGCTCAGTCAATTTCGCTTCTTGACGCTCGTTGATCTTGGCCAGTATAACCAGCTCATTCTTTACTGGTCCGCCATTGTTGCGCGGTACGTGGCCGAGTGCGATCCGTTCGGAACCTCACCTCGAATCGCACATGGAAGGGCGTTGAGGTAACCGAAGCCGTCGTCGAGCGGCGGCCATGAGGATTCGCGCGTGTTCCTCGATTCACTTCTGGGCATGTTCAGCGTCGATATGGGCATCGACCTGGGCACCTGCAACACCCTGGTCTGCGTCAAGGGCGAAGGGATCGTGTTGAACGAGCCTTCGGTGGTCGCCGTCCGCCGTGGCACGAATCAGGTGCTTCGCGGGGGCAACGCCGTGGGGCACGTCGCCAAGGAAATGCTCGGCCGCACGCCCGGATCGATCACCGCCATTCGCCCGCTGAAAGACGGCGTCATCGCCGACTTCGATATTACCGAGGCCATGCTGGGGTATTTCATCCGCAAGGTCCATGGCCGGCGGCGGTTCGTCATGCCCCGCGTGGTCATCGCCGTGCCTTCGGGGATTACCGCCGTCGAAAAACGTGCTGTTTACAATTCCGCCGAACGGGCGGGGGCCCGTCGGGTCTATCTCGTCGAGGAGCCGATGGCCGCCGGCATCGGCGCGGGCCTGCCCATCGGCGAAGCCACCGCCTCCATGATCGTCGACATCGGCGGCGGCACGACCGAGGTGGCTATCATGTCCCTCGCCGACATCGCCGTGGTCAACAGCCTTCGCGTGGCCGGGGACGAGATGGACGCGGCGATCATCGCCTACATGCGCCGCAAGTATGATCTGATGGTCGGCTCGCAAACCGCGGAACAGATCAAGATTCAGATCGGGTCCACCGCGCCGCTCGAAGAAGAAATGTCGATGGAGGTGCGCGGGCGGGACATCGTCGGCGGATTGCCGAAACGCGCGGTCGTCACCAGTCAGGAGGTGCGCGAGGCCCTGGCCGAGCCGGTTGCGCAAATTGGCGACTGCGTCATGCGCACCCTCGAAGCGGCCGAGCCGGAGCTGGCCGCCGATCTCGTCGAGAACGGGATTCACCTGGCCGGTGGCGGGGCGTTGCTTCGCGGACTCGAAAAGAAGCTCGCCGAATTAACGGGCCTGCCGGTCAAGGTCGTCGACGATCCGCTCTGCTGCGTCGCCCGCGGCACCAGCGTGTACCTCGAAAACCTCACGACCTGGAAAGAAACGCTCGAATCCGACGCGGACGAATACTAAGACCGATCAGACCATTTTCTTTTTCTCCGCGTTCTCCGCGCCTCCGCGAGACCTGATCGCTTGTGGAAGAATCCTAATTCGCTGGGGCCGGAGAGCTTGCCGGGTTGTCCATTCAAGCACCACACGAACGCCCAGAACAATCCGAATCAGCCATTTCCAAAAAACCTGAATTTATTCTGTACACGGGTTGGGTGGGTCTGATAACATGAGCCCAGCGTTTCGGTGAAAGAAGCTGCCGTTCGCGTGCGGAGTCTCGCCGAGGCGCCAATTCTTTGTTCAAAGAAGGGTCTGAAAATGCGAACCCGTCAAGTCGCTCTGCGCAAGCGCTGCCCATCCCTGGTTGTCCTCGCGCATGGTCCTCGTTGGGTGCCGAGTGGTGACACCACAAAGGGAAAAACGAGCATCATACGGTGCGCACGTACCTTGCGTTTTTCGGCGGTTTTCGCGGTCCTTGCCGTGCAGGCGGCACTGGTTGCGGACGCGGCGAAGGCGCAGAATCTCGTGACCAACCCCAGCTTCGAGAATTACTCCCATCTCCCGTTTTGTGGGAATCCCGTAAATCCAGCGAACTTCTCGTCAGGGCTTGCGTACAACTGGGGTAGTTGGTCGGGAACGCCCGATTACTTCCATACCGCGTCGGGAAATATTGTTGACGTAAACGGGCAACACTGCATAAACTTCAATCCCTCGCCCCGGTCAGGGAGCGCGCACGCCGGGTTCGCCTACGGCAGCTCCCAGAGCAGTCAGTATCACTATCGAGAGTTCGTAAGGCACGATAATCTGTCCTTGTCTGCAAGCGAATCGTACGAAGTTGAATTCTGGGTGAAGCGCGCTGCCGGCTCGAATAGCGGTAAGATCGGAATCTTTTTCTTTCGCCACAACCCTTTTGTTGGCTACAACCCCAATGCGTCCCCGCAGATCTTCGAAAATTTGGTTTCCACAAGCGGATATCAGAAGGTCTCCGGAGTGTTCGTGCCACCTACTTCAGGGTTGTACCGATTTGCCATCGGCGCTTTCAACCAAGGATCCGTGACAGCACTCAATTATTTCTTTGTCGATGACGTCAAGATCTCCGTCCTCCACCCGGGGGATTTCATAACCAAGGACCTCAAGAACATAGGTACGGTAGCGGCTCACGGCTTGTCGGTTTTGCTATCAAAACCATCGTCGTCTACCGGAATAATCGTAACGCATTACGACGGTCACCCCGTCCCGGCGGATCCACCTAATAATAGGAAGTTCCTTACGTTTACATCATCCAATCCGACACCCACCACTATTCTGCTGAAATGGAACCATTTTGATGACCCCTTTTTTGACGGCAACGACCACGTCAACACATATGGGCCGCCCTATTTTGAGTTTGTCCATGTTGGGTGGCAGACAAATAACAGTGTGAACAATATTCTTGACATGTATTGGACCGACGATAGCGGACAGCGTATTCCGGGAAGCAATGTATACAATATCAAACCGGGGTGGACGTACAAAGGCGACACGGGCTGGGTGAACGTTGATTGGGGCAATGATTTCGTTTCCGCCATCAGTCCTGCTGTACCCATCACGATTTCGGACGTACACTATGCGGTCTTGCCTTCCGCGATTCCGTTGGAGGACTTAAACGCCGAGAACGCGAGCCTTAATGCCGTCCTCGATACCCAGCCGTTGCCGGGTGGTGATTCCGGTACGCTCAACGGCTGGTCCATCCATATCAACGGTAGCATGTATATGGCCAGCGATCTGAATCTGGCGATCGCGGACTTTGGGGCGAGGTCCCACGTGATGAATGTTCCCGACTCGTTCAACATCACGGATGTGGACATCGACCTCGACATTTCGCACACCTCGCTGGGCGACCTCTGCGTGACGGTGGAGCATGGCGGCACGACGGTCACCTTAATCCAGCGCCCTGGGGATGGTGAGGTGCTGGACTGCGATATGACGGGTTGCTGCGGCTGTTCGCAAGACAACTACGCCCGGATCATCCTGGATGACGAGGGAATAGGCGGGGCCATCGAGGATCAGTGTGTGCTTAACCTCTCCTCACCGCCGAACTACACGCCCAACAACCCCCTGAGCGCGTTTGACGGAATGAATTCGGCGGGATCGTGGACGATCACTGTCAACGACAACGCGGGGGGTGACGTAATCGTCGTCAACCCTGGTGAGACGAGCGAATCGCGAGATGTACCGGGAGGCGTTCGCGGAACCGCCGTAGTCCTAAGGTATGAAGTTACGGGTCCGGAGAGTTCAGCGGAGGCCCTCGATTACATGCAGTTTACCAATGGAGCCCAGGGTGCCTGCTGCGATCCGAATGGCGGGTGCGAGGATAACGTCGTCGAATTTGGTTGCTCGACGGAGCGGTTTTACGAAGGTCAAACGTGCGAAGACGTAGTTACCGCCGGTCTCTGCGCTGCACCGTCCATCCCGACGGTTTCCGAGTGGGGGTTGGTGGTCTTAACGCTGCTGCTGCTGATCGGAGCGAAGATTTACTTCGCTCGTCGCGAAACGGCGACGACCTGATACCGTCGGCTTGGCGATGCGTTGGCCAACTGGCCGCCGACCTCCGACGGGGCGAGGCGCTCCCGACCCCCGAATCTGCATGCTGGAAGCCTGCTCGAAAACAGCCGGCGGCACGTCCGCCGCGCGAATCGAGGCGAGGGTGAGCGCCTTACTAATTAAGGAGCAGCAACTATGAATATGCGAATAGGGACGAAACACTTGATTTCAGCGTCTAGAAAAGGAACAAGACCACGCTTGCTGGGGCCAGGGCTCCTTGCCAGCAGTCTGGCGGCCCTTCTCCCGGTCACCGACGCTTTGGCTCAGGCTGTATCCTTCAGCCCCGCCACCGACTACGTTGTGGGGACGCACCCGGCCTCCGTGGCGATCGCCGATCTCAATGGCGATGGCAGGCCCGACCTGGCCACGGCCAATGTCTTCAGCGACAACGTCTCGATCCTGCTGGGCACCGGCGCCGGCGTCTTCGGCGCGGCCACGAACTTCGCCGTGGGGCCGAACCCGACTTCCGTGGCGATCGCCGACCTCAATAGCGACGACCAGCCTGACCTGGCCGTGGCCAATCGCAACTGCGGCTGCGTCTCGATCCTCCTCGGCACCGGCACCGGGGCCTTCGGCGCCGTCGCCAACTTCAACGCGGGCCCAGCACGTCTGTTCGACGTGGCGATCGCCGACCTCAACGGTGACGGCCATCCCGATTTGGCCGTGACGAATGACGGCATCGTCAACACCGTCTCGATCCTGCTTGGAAATGGCACCGGGGCGTTCGGCCCCCCTACCAACATCGCGGGGGATCTCTCGTATTCCGTGGCGATCGCTGACCTCAACGGTGACGGCAATCCCGATTTGGCCCTGGCGAACGCCCCTAGCAACGCCGTTTCGATCCTGCTTAACACGACGCCACCTGCCAGCACCACCCCCTCCTTCAGCGCCGCCACCAATTTCGCCGTGGGGACGGGCCCGCTCTCCGTGGAGATCGCCGATCTCAATGGCGACGGCAAGCCTGATCTGGCCGTGGGGAATAACTTGAGCGACGACGTCTCGATCCTGCTTAACACGACGCCACCTGCCAGTACCGCCCCCTCCTTTAGCGCCGCCAACTTTCACGCGGGGGTGCTCCCGGCCTCCTTGGCGATCGGCGACCTCAATGCCGACAGCAAGCCTGATCTCGCCGTGGTGACTCAGAACAACGCCGTCTCGATCTTGCTGGGCACCGGCGGCGGGGCCTTCGGTCCCGCCACGGACTTCGCCGTGGGGACGCACCCACTCTCTGTAGCGATCGGCGATCTCAATGCCGATGGCAGGCCCGACCTGGCCGTGACGAATCGCGCCGCCAACACCGTGTCGGTCCTCCTCAACACCACTCCCTTCATGGACTGCGACGTCGACGGTGTTCCCGACATCAACGAAGGCACGACCGTGAAGAACTTCTGTGTGCTTTGTACGTCGGTGCCGTGCTCCAACGGGACCACATGGCCCTTGGAGGTTCAATGGGGCGCGGGGATCTACCCCAATGCCAATTGTCCGGGAGTGCCCATCACGCCGAGTGATGCCAATGACATGGCCAACGGACTCGTGAGTTGCATCAACGACACTACTTGTCCCACTATCCACGCCACGGTTACCAATCCCGGCCCATTCGTGACTTGCTTCAGACTCGTCGGGCCAATGGTGTCTGCTGCGGCTAACGCGAACGTCTGTGTCGGTAATCCGATTTGTTGCGCGGCCTTATTCGATCCCAGCGGCTGCCAGTTCAACCCCGAACTTTTCCAGGTCTCGATGGGACGCGACTGCAACGGAAATCGTGTCGACGACGCTATCGACATCCTCGAGGGCACGAGCCTGGATGCCGACGGAAACGGCATGCCCGACGAGTGCGACGTCATTCCGACCGTTTCCGCGTGGGGGTTGGTGGTCCTGGCGCTACTGCTTTTGACCGGAGCAAAGATTTACTTCGCACGGCGCCAGACGGCGACGGCCTGATGCCGTCTTAGCGATGGGACACAGCAGTCCTACGATATGCACGAATACCCTGCCGAGGTGCGTCTTTAGAAATAATCGACCCCTGTCCAAGCCGCGGCATTCATGCCGCGCGCCGGACGATGGGGACGCCGCACACCCCATAGGGAGCCTGGCCCGCCGGCTGAATCCGGCGGCTCCGGCGAACGCCCAGTCCGCCTTCTTACGCCCACCGCTCTGTTCAAACTTGACCATTGCCCAATCGTGGCTTCAACTCGAAGAGTGGTGAGTGTCGGGCGACTAGACGCAAACGGCCCGGGAACAACGAATCTCCCGTTCGGCTGATTCTCGCGATCCATCAACTCTGAGACCCTCATGCGGCACGTGAAGCCGGTCAGATCGACCAAGATTCGAACCGTTTTTGCGGTGTTAATCGTCCTTTCGGCCGGTCTGGCGCTCGCCCCGCGGTCGTGGACCTACTGGCTCATTAGTCCGATGCAGGTGCTCGTGCCGTTTCAAGATGGCGTCGTGTCCGCGGTTGACGCCGTGACCGATCGTTCGGCGGGAGGCGGCGGATCAATGGTCCCGGCGGAGCAGTTGGAAGCCGCGCGGATGGCCAAAGAGGCGGCCGATCATCATCGGGTGTCACTGGCCGTTCGGGTCGATGAATTGGAGCGCGAAGTCACCGCCCTGTCCCGGTCCAGGTTTTGGGAGGTGGAGGGAAGCCGCATCGGCGACCGTGGCCGGTTGATCCCCGCGCGGGTTATCACCGGCGATCTGCTGGCCTGGCGGTCGTCGCGGTTGCTCGGGGCGGGGAGCGGGCAGGGCGTGCGGCGCGGGGCCGCGGTGGTATCCAACCATTTCACGATCGACCGGGGGGGGCAATCCGAAGTCCGCGCCGGAATGGCCATCCTGCTCGGGGAAACGCTGGTGGGGGTCATCGAACAGGTGGGCACGCACACTTCGCGGGTGCAGTTGGTTTCCGACGTGGCCGTGGAGATGAAAGTCCGTATCGGGCGGATCGAGGCCGACCGCGTCCGCCTCGCCGACGGATACTTCTGGCTCCGCGGCCGCGGCGAGGGGCGCATGGAGATCCGCGATGTGTCACGCCGTGACACCGACGCCGGCGTCGTGCGGACGGGCGATTGGGTCCTTTCGGACTCCGCCAGTCCCACGCTGCCAGCGGCTATGGTGATTGGCAAAGTGAGGGAAATCACCGAAGACCGCCGCGAGCCGTTGTTCTCCATTCTCGCGATCGAGAGCATAATCGCGCCCGGTCAACTGGAGCGGGTGTACGTGTTTGACTTGGGTGAGAACTGACCGTTTTCGCGCGAAAAACGCCACGAACCAGCCTCACCTCAAACGAGCAGGAACAGGTATCGGGCAACGCCGCAGACCACGCCGAACCCCACGATCGTCACGACTCCGACATTGAAACGAACCAGAGCGACGAAACTGACGACGGCGACCGCCGCGGCGAACCACTCGAAGCGGCTGTCCGGCGGAAACAATACGTTCACGCCGAACCACACCCCGAGGTTGAGCACCACGCCGACCACGGCCGCGGTAATGGCCGACAGCGCGGCCGAAAGGCGCTCCCTCCCCCGCAACGCCTCGATATAGGGCGCACCGAGGAAAATCCACAGAAAACAGGGAACGAACGTGACCCAAGTCGTGATCATCGCCCCCAGTGTGGCCGCCACGAGCGGCGAAAGGTTCCCGGGATGATTCCACCCGCCGACGAACCCGACGAATTGGACGACCATGATTAATGGTCCGGGCGTGGACTCGGCCAGTCCCAAGCCATCCAGCATCTGAGGCGCGGAAAGCCAGCCGTACCGCTCAACCGCCTGTTGGGCGACATAGGGCAGGACTGCGTAGGCGCCCCCGAAGGTCACCATGGCCGCCTTGCTGAAAAAGAACCCCTGTTGGACTACGGCGTGTTGCCAACCGAGAAGCCATCCGGCGGTGAGCACCGGCACCCACCAGAGCGCGCCCGCGACGAGACAAATACGGAGAGCCCTCGACCAATGAGATCGGACGTGTTCCGGTGCTTCATCGTGATCATCGAGAACCGAGCCCGTACCCTTGCCGGTCGATCCGTGCGGCTTCAGCACGTTGAACCAGCGCGGGGCGATCCGTGAGCCCAGAAATCCAATGAGGGCGGCGCCGAAAATGATGATCGGAAACGGGACCTTGAGAAAGAAGATCGCGACAAACGCCGCGGCCGCGATTGACCACATCACACCGTTCTTAAGGGCCTTCTTGCCAATACGAATGACCGCGTGAGCAACAATGGCCATGACCGCGGGCTTGAGGCCGAAGAAGATAGCGGCGATCACGGGCACATTGCCGAACGTCATGTAGACATAGGCCAGCAGCCACAGGAGGAACGCCGAGGGGATCACGAACAACGAACCAGCCACGAGTCCGCCAATCGTCCCATGCAGGAGCCAGCCGATGTAGATGGCCAATTGCTGGGCTTCCGGGCCGGGCAGCAACATGCAGTAGTTCAAGGCGTGTAGGAACCGGGTTTCGCTGATCCAGCGCTTGCGCTCAACCAGCTCGCGGTGCATGATGGCGATCTGCCCGGTCGGGCCGCCGAAGCTGATAAACCCGAGCTTGAGCCAGAAGCGAAAGGCTTCGGCGAAGCTCGGCTTGTTCGCGATGGAAATGGAAGACGGTTCTTGACTCATCGAGCCGCATTCTAGCAGGGATGGGGCATTCGTCTGCGAGAATCCCTGTAGATTTCAACCATCCGCATCCGATATCTTCTTTCAACCGGTTCGGGCAGGAAGCACCTGCCCTTTTGTGTTTGTAGATCAACCGCCCGCGCGTGAAGGCGCCCATTATGGCACGGGCGATTCGGTGGACAAGTTCATGTCGGGGTCTGATTGAATCCGCCTCAACCATCGCGAGTTCAGCGCGCCCCAATTCGCCGTAAAAAGGCGGGATGGTTTGCATTCCTGGTGGTTCTTAGCGCGAACTCCGCTCAACCCGTTCATGCCCAATATGTTCAGAAGTTTGAACCCTGGTCGGCCACGAGCAGTGACGTGTGGCAGACCAAAAACCTGAGTGGCGGGACGTTCGGTGTGCCGGCCAACGCGGTCGTCGAGATCGCGGTCCGCAATTCCCAGTCCGCTACGGCGCTGTGGGGCGGTGTGCGGGGGACGGGTTCGACGCTGGAGCGGCGGTTCTTTCTGCATGAGGGAGAGGGCGGAGGTTACGACCTGTTGGTGATGCACGTACAGACCAACGCAAACTCTGAGATCGAGCATTACGCTGAGTCCGCCGCCCAATTGGACTTTGTATTGCTCGGTTACTGGACATCAGGCACCTATGTGGAGGCGTTCAGCACGTTCAAAGCTGGCGGCAGCGGCGGTTGGACAGACAAAAACCTTTGCACATACGGTGTGCGTCCGGCCGGCGTCGCCGAAATCGTCATCACCAACAGCGACCCCGACGACAACTGGGACGGCGGTGTCCGAACGAACAACTCCAGTCTATCACGACGGCTTGATCTGCATGAAGCGGATCCGAGCGGGGTCGACGCGGTGTCGCTCTTCGTCAAGGCGGACACTTCCTCCAACGCGAATATCGAAGTGTTTGCGGAGAACGACGCCGCCATCGATTTCCACATTGTTGGATACTGGAGCGTTGCCCCGCTCGCCTATACCGAGTTGATCGCGGATATCGGGAGCCCTTCGTCAGACGATTCATGGGAAGATGTGGACCTTACGGCGTTCGGCGTCATCAATAACGCAATCGCCGAGATCGTGCTGGCCAACGAATTCGTCAGCCAGGAAGACCGAATGGGAGTCCGTGCGAACGGGGGAGGAAGCCTCGAGCGGACCCTGGACATTCACGAGGCCGAATGCGACGCGGGCACGGATTGTGGTAGCGATTTTGCCCGCATGCACGTGCTCACCGACGCGACGGCCACCATCGAATTCAATCACCAGGACGTGAGTGACCCGCATACTTTCCATCTCGTCGGCTATTGGGGTACGTGCAACACGTCGATCTCCTACGTGGTCTCGGATTTTGGTGTGACGGGCGGGGCAAGCCAAGCCAGTTTAGGGCATCACATCAATAGCACCGGTAAGGTGGCCGGCTTCGACGAGGACGCGAGCGGTGATCCCGACGCGTGGTATTTCAGCTGCGGGAGCCTCAGCTTGCTGGGTACGCTCGGCGGCTCGGCGGGCGAGGCCATGGGGATCAACAATTCCAACATGGTGGTCGGCTGGGCCCACGATGGCACTGGGAAGCGTAAGGCCTTTACCTGGACCAGCGGCGGCGGCATGACCAACCTGGGAACCGTCTCCGGCCGATCGGACAGCGAGGCGGCGGCGGTCAACAGCAGCTCTCAAGTGGTCGGCACCGTGCTCACCTTTGGAATTCCGATGACCCCCCCGCGCGGGCGGCTGGCCTTCATTTATCTACCCGCGCCGGCCTATTCCTTGCCCGCGGGAATGACCAGCCTCGGAACATTCGGCGGCGGACAGAGTGTCGCGATGGATATCAACGATTCAGGCCAAGTGGTCGGCGGCGCCATGGAGGACAATGGCAGCGTGTGGCCGTTCCGGTGGGAAAACGGGACGATGACGAATCTCGGCTCCCTCGGCGGCGAATCCATTCGCATCGATCATCGAGCGGAGGCGATCAACGCCGGCGGTGACGTGGTGGGGCGGTCCTATACCAGTGGTGGGGCGGGTCGGGCTTTTTTCTACGACAGCACGATGACGGACCTTGGCGTCCTTACCGGCGGGACCGACAGTTGGGCGTTCGGGATCAATGACAGCCAAGTCGTGGTGGGCACTTCCAACGTGACCGGCGGCGCCTATCGGGCGTTCGTGTGGGACAGCGTCAACGGAATGCAAAACCTGAATAACCTGATCTCCGCGGCTTCGGGCTGGACGCTGATCCGGGCCATGGACGTCGCCAATGACGGCTCCATCACCGGTTGGGGGACCAATCCCGGCGGTAGTCGGCGGGCGTTCCTGCTCACGCCGACGTGCAACGCGGGCGGCAGTGGGGCTACGGCGTCGGTGATCGCCAGCGGATCCGGTCAATCGGATGAATCCGGCGAGTTTGAAGGTATGGTCGCTGACGCCAATGGTGAACCGCTCGCGGAAATTACTTTGGCGCGAAGCGAGCCGGGGACGTCCATTGAATACCAGGTGTCGCGGATCGACCCGAATGTTGCCGACGACCTCGGTCTCGGAGAAGGAACGATCGCCGGTTTCGAAGATGCCATCGCCGTGCATCAAACGCTAAGCGTCAAGACATCGGCGGAGTCGAGTCCATTCCAATTGGCGCTTCAGATGGATGTCGCCAAACACATGATCGAGGAATTGGGGGTGGAACCGGGCGACCTCGAGGTGCACGTTCTAGACCGCAAACCCTCCGCGGAGGCCTGGGTTCCGGCAGGTGCGAATCGTGGAGCATCGATGCCCTCGGGAGTGGTCGGTGAATCCGGCTATTTCACGCGAGACGACGGCAACCTGGCCTATTGGGCCGAAGTGGATTCCGATGGAATTTTCGCGGTGGGTCGCCCCGTCGAGTCGACCGACACTCCGGCGGACCGGCCCCTGTCTGGGATGTGCGGCATTGGGATGGTTCCATTTCTTCTGCTGGCGTCTTTCATGCTGGGTTGGCGGGAGAGGAAAAAACCACCGGCCGACGCGGGTCGATTCCGTTCCCGCGTCGGCCGGTAGGTTGTAATTACGCGAGGCTCTCGCTATCCAAGCAGCGCCAGCACGTTCTGTGGCGCGGCGTTGGCCAGTTGCAAAACCTGCGTCGACGAGTTCACCAGGATCTGGGCCCTCGTCAGGTTCGACGTCTCGACCGCGAAGTCCGCGTCGCGGATGGCGCTCTCCGCCGCCGTGACGTTCTCACGGGCAACCTGCAGCGAGTTCACTGTCGTCGTGAGCGTGTCCTTCTGGAACCCGCCCAACCGTCCTCGCAGCTTGGCCACCTGGTCGATCGCAGCCCGCACCACGCGTTGCGCGGTGGTAAAGTTCTTGCTCGACAGGTCATTGGTGAGGCCGGTGCCCAGGGTGGCCAGGAAGCCGACACCCGAGTTGCCCAATTTGGCCGTGGAAACTTCACCCAATCCCAGGGCTTCCAACCCCGACAGGCCGACCGTCGGTGAGATCGAAAAGATCGCCCCGCCGCCGGTGATGTCGAACCTGGAACTATTGCCGGTTGTCCCGCCGAACGCCGCGGCCAGGGTTAAGTCCAAGGACAGCGAGGCCGTGTTGACCGAGGCGGTCAGGCCGCGGACGACCGCATTGGCCCCGTTGATGGTGACTGTTCCGTCAGTGCCGTGGTCCGTCACCGACTCCGCCTGGGAGACGAAGGCCGTCGCCCCTTGCAGGAACGAGACCGATACGAACTGGTCCGACCCGAAGCTGGTGCTCTGAAGGATCAGGTCGCCGCCGCCGGCCGACGCCGCGACTCCGGTCAGCTCTTGCGAGGCATTGATCGCCGCTGCGACCGCCGACGTCGTGGTTCCGGACGCGAAACTCAAGGTTTCGCTGCCGAGATTGCCGCGGATCTGGAACGTCGCCGCTCCGCTCAGCGTGCTGCCCGCGCCCGCCGGTACGGCGCTGATGACCGCGACTTCCGAAGCATTGACAACTTCGATGTTCACCTGCCGGGTGGCCCCCGTCGGCACCTTCGCCGCGTTGATCTGCACCCGGTCCAGATGATCGACCGCCGAGCCGGTCATGGTATCGATGTTGATGCCTGAGGTCGTAAAATCCAGATTGCCGTTGAGCAGCTTCTTGTTACCGAACGCCGTCGCTTCCGCGAGTCGGTTGATCGACGCCAGAATCGAATCGATCTGAATCTGATTGGCCGAGACCTCCTCGGCGGTCATGCCCGCCTCGTTGGCCGTCTGGTCAATCAGGTTCTCCAGGTCCAGCAACAGCGAGCTGACCTCTTGCAGGCCGCCCTCCGCCACCGACACGATCGTGTTCGCCCGCGTGGCGTTGTCGATGGCCGTGTCGATCGCCCGAAGACTCGAACGCAGCGTCTCCGAGGCGATCAACCCCGCCGGATCATCTCGACCCGAGTTGATCCGCAGACCCGTGCTGAGCCGACCGAGCGCCTGATTGAGCGATGCATTGTTGATGCCCAACGCACGCCGTGCGACAAGCGACTCGACGTTGGTATTGATCCGACTCATGCTGGTTCGAGCCTCCAAAAACTCCGGCGAGGCAAATTAAACGCCAAGTGATTTGATCGGACTTGGCTATGACTTCGCGAATCCCCGCGGCGGTGATCCACCGCCGCCCGTGTATGGCTCGCCCGGCCCATAAAGGCTGGCGGGCAACCCAAACCATCGTCGCCCGGATACGTAGTCTTTAGTACATTCGGACCCCACATGCGGACCGCCTGGATGGTCAGAAAAGGCCATGAATCCCGGGAGTTTCCGATAACCTCGTCCGCCGCCGATCGTGACCCGCGTCGCCGCTTCTTACCGGACATCCCCGCGAACGGGCATGGAGCTCTCAGCCTTCAAGAAGTGTCACCCCGTGGCGTTACCGCGACACGGGTAGATGACAGTTACGACCCAACGCCGCCGATGGGGGCTTCGTAGCAACCCATGTCCAAGTGTGTGCCATTGCTCTCGAGCAGTGGTCTTGGTCCCTCTGAGATGCCACTTCTCTCAAGCAGCGGTCGATGCGACGGGCGCCTCGGATTGTAACCCTGCGTGCCGCTGCTCTTGAACAGGGATTGTTATCGGATTCCGTGATGCGCAAGGGCGTCCCGTGGCGCTATCGAATGGGAATGTGCGTTTGTGTGGCAGTGTTTCGTTCTCGAAGTCGACCCATGACCGGCGTCAGTGACAGCCACTGCTCGAGAGCAGTGGCACACCGTGTCACCATCGCCAATCGGCACGTTATATTACTCGTCAGTGCCACCCAGCCCTTGCCTGAATCTCCGGTGTGACGAACGGCGCGCGGTTTTTCGTCGAAAAGACGACGTGCAAGAGAATCTGAGAATAGGTTCCGGGCATCGTCCATCCTCCGCCCCTGCCGGGGCAGAAGAATCAGAGGGGATGGGTCGCCGGCTTCCACGGGTTCCGCTCGCCTGCCTTTAGCGGACTCGCTCCACCCGTGGCAACAGCCCGACGCCCCGTTGGGGCTACCGGCCAGGCCCGACAACCACACTGATCCCTGAATTGTCGGCGGGTCCGTTGCTCGGCCTGTCGGGCGTTTCTTTATTGGCAGGACCGGGACCCGGTGCAGTTTGGCTATGCCGCGACCGACGTGACGACGGACAGCGCTTCCGCCGCGAGTTGATTGCACGAAAACCGCTCCAAGGCCAGTCGCCGGGCATTGGCGGCCATCTTACGAAGTCGCTCGGGATCCCGAGACAGATCGACAATTCGCGAACAAAACTCTCGATCATTGCCCATCGGGCAGCCGATGCCGGCCTCGAAGTGTTCCAAGATTTCTCGCTGCCATCCCCCGTAATTGAGCAAAACGGGTCGTCCGGCCCCCAAATAGTCGAAGAACTTATTCGCGCTGTTGTGCTCTAGAATGGGATACGGGGCCACCGTCATCAGGCAGAGGTCGACCGCGGCCAATGTGCCGGGGAGATCGCGATGGCACATGCCGTCGGCAATCGTGATGTTGGCGAGCCCAAGGTGGCGTATCTCCTCGATCAAACGCGGCTTTTCGCTCCCCTCACCAAACAAAGCAAACAGGATGCGGGGTTCGTCCCTCAGGAGGTTCGCGGTGCGAATAATGAGATCGACTCCATTCGCCTTGCCCATCGCCCCGGCATACCCGCACACGAACTTCCCAACCCAGCCGTGAGCCTCACGGACGGTAGAACCGTCGGCCTCGGGGCGAAAAACATCCGTGTCCGTGTTGTTGGGAATCATCACGATGCACTTGCCGGGCGCCTCTCGTTGAACGGAGGTCGCCATGCCGGGTGAAACGGCGATTATTTTTTCGGCGTTCCGATAGATGGCCCGTTCCAAGGCGCGAGCGGCCCGAATCAGGAACCGATTGCACAAGAACCCCATCTGGATCGGAACATCGGGCCAGCAATCACGAATCTCAACGACAAAAGGCCGCCGACGAACCCAGCGTGCCACCATGGCGGGGACACCGATCGTGAGGGGCGTACTGGAGGCATAGGTCACGTCGACATTGCGAATGCAGACGGCGTACCACGTACTCAACACCATGAAGTTGAGAAACGACAGTAGCCGGCGCGAGAATCCCATTCTTTGGGCATAGCGAACCTTGATCGCAATCACGTCGATGCCGTCTACATGAAACCGACGAGACAGGAATCCATCGGATGAGCACTCCAAGTCCTTCGGGGTGATTCTGGCCACGCTTGTCAGCACAGTGATTCGATGGCCCGCCATGGCCCAACGGCGGACGAAATCGTACGCCGCCGTCGTGTCTCTGCCGTTGGGCGTGGAAAAGTATTGGTGAAGATAAAGGATGTGCATGTCCGCTAATATAGCTGGCGTATTTCAAGAAAGCAAAACACTCGGTGACTTGGTCAGTACCGGCTGAGCTTGGGCAGACTACGCGGGGGCTAGTCTAGCTTTCGTAGAATAATATTCTGTGACTTGTGTTGAGTAGCGGCTGCGCGATCACGTTTCGGCTGTGATTAGTTCTCATTTCACAGCCCCGCTAGGGTTCAGTAGTTCGCGGTAACAACGCTCAAGCTCTTTGAACTCGGAAGCCCAGTTGTATCGAGATCGAACGGCCTCCGCTCCACGGCGGCCCATCGCATCCAATCCGGCGGGATCATCGAGCATTCGTTCGCACGTGACCACGACTTGGGAAAGATCAAGCGGGTCGGCCATCAGGCCCGCCCCTTCCCCCTCGACGTAGGAACGCCAGGCATCAAACGCCGACGCCAGGACCGGCGTGCCGACCATCATGTATTCCAGCAGTTTCGTCGACAGCAGCAGCTTGTGGTCCGGCATCGGGAGCAGCAAACACAGCCCGATGGTCGCCGCCGCGACGTGAGCCATCGCTTCTTCGAAGTTCAAGCGGCCCGACATGGACACACATGCGCCTAATCCCTCCCGCTCAATTCGCCCCCGAATGGCCTTCCCGTAAGCCGCTTCCGTAGGTCCGATCAACATCATCTGAAACTCACGACCTCGCTCCCGCAGCCGCCGCGCCAGATCGACGTACACGTCGCCGCCCCGGCCCTCGGTGATACCGCCGACGTATACCAGCATCGGAGGCTGCTTCCGTTCGCTCACCGGAACGATTCGATCGGTCCACCGTTCGAGCAACGGATAATTGCGGACCACGTACACCGAGCCGCGGCCCCGGTAATCACCGAGGCTATTCTCATTGGCCAGGATCAGCGCCTGCCCGGGCGTCAACACTCGCTCGATCAACCGATAGAGGACGCCGAACACCGGCCGAAGCGGGCGCGGGATCCACAGCTTGCTCAGCATCTGCCTGGAAATGAACTCGTGAACGTCGAAGACGACCTTCTTGCGAAACAGCCACCTCAGGACAAAACCCGCGGGAAGCAATTCGGGGTCGTGGTAATGGTACACGTCGGCCCGCGTCGAGAGGGCCTTTCTCATCGCGACCCAGGGCATGGCCAGAATCCGAACGATCCGGCTCCGTGGCCGGGACAACGCGTGAACGTGTACGCCGTCCACGACGCTGGAGGAACTCGTCGGGATGACGACGTGCACCTCGTATCCGTCGCGTGCCAATGATTGGCACTCACGGTAAAAAACCCGCACGTCGGTGGGCACGTGAACAGTCGAAATATGGCAGATTCGCAATGGCACGTGTCACACAGCCGCGCTAGGGTTCAGTAGCTCACGGTAACAACGCTCAAGCTCTTTGAACTCGGAGGCCCAGTTGTATCGAGATTGAACCGCTTCCGCGCCGCGGCGGCCCATGACGTCCAATTGGGCGGGATCATCGAGCATCCGTTCACACATGGCCACGACTTGGGAAAGATCGAGCGGGTTAGCCATCAGACCCGAGCCCTCCCCCTCGACATAGGGACGCCAGGCATCAAACGCAGACGCCAGGACCGGCGTGCCGAGCATCATGTATTCCAGAATCTTGGTGGCCAGGCAGGTTGTGTAGTTTGGCGCGGGCATCAAGAGACACAGACCGATCGTCGCGTCGGACACCAGGCGCATGGCCTCGGCGTGCTCCATGCGGCCGGTGAGTTGCACTCGATCCATAAGGTCTAATTTCGTGATACGGTCTCGTAGTTCCCGCTCGTAGCCGGGCATGGCGGGTCCGATCAACTTCATGTTGAACTCGCGCCCGTTCCGCCGCAACTCGCTGGCCAGCTCCACGTACAGATCGCCGCCGCGGTCTTCCGACAGCCCCCCGACGTACACCAGCAGCGGCGGTCGCAAACGGGACGACACCGGTGTCACATGGTTGACACTATGGTCGCTCAAATGCGGGAAGTTGCGCACCAGATATTTCTTCGATCCGCCGCGAGGCGCCCAGCCCTCGTTGGCCAGAACCATGACCTGCCCCGGAGTCAGCAGCCGCTCCATGATCGAGTAGGCACCGGCCACGGTGCGGCGTGACCACTTCGGCAGCCATGGCTTTCCCATGATTTGCCGCGGCACGGCCTCGTGAAGGTCGTACACCACCCGCTTGCGAAGCAGCCACCGCAACACGAAGCCGACCGGAACCAACTCCGGGTCGTGGTAATGGAAGATCGCGGCTTTCGTTTTGAGTGCCGCCCGCATGGCCACCCAGGGCATCAGGAGAATGCGAAAGGAACGGCTCCGAACACGGCGGATGGAGTGAACATGCACACCGTCCTTGATCTCCGATTTCGCGGCCGGAATGACGAGATGGACCTCGTACCCGGAGAGTGCCAGAGAACGGCACTCTCGATGAAAAACCCGCACGTCGGAGGGAACGTGGACGGTGGAAATATGGCAGATTCGCAATGACAAGGCGTCGCCTCTTGTGAAAAATGTCTCTTTTGGGGCGTTTTTTCGATTAGAATCGGGTCAATTTCGCGAGAGAAATACCTATTACTGCGTCCATTCTGCCGCCCCTCCGGGGCTTTCGCGTTTCCTCGGCGCCGGAATCCGGGGGTTGCGCTTCGCTCCACTCCCGGCTATTAACCGCCGCCCCTTCCGGGGCTAGAGTGCCTGTCAGGCGCCTCGCTGCTCACCGTTTTTCTGATGCCCTTTTCAGCTCCAGGATCGTCTTGGTGATCTCGCTCCGCGCGGGTTCGATCCGGCTTTCGTCCAGCGGATTCTCCAGGACGTTTTTCACGACGCGGTCCAGAACCAAACGAGCGGCGTCGGCTTCATCCCACTTCCCCGCCGAACGGGCCGCGGAGATCGCGTCACGCAACGTGACCAGGTATTCGTAATCCTCGACTCCTTCGCGCCAGGCCTCCCATCTCCGGCTGGGCACGATGGCTTCGCCGGACAAATCCAACCCATCTGGCTTACCCTCGGACCCGTAGACCACCCCGAACATTCCATCCATGCCGCGGAAATCGTCCCAGGCGTTGCCGTTGCCTTGGCCCGGATCGGTATAGGTCCAGAAACCGCAGCCGCGATCGCCTCTGGCGAAGGCTCGCCACATCTGCAATCGGTAATAGCCATACGGCGGGCGTCCCTTGGCCACGCTGCGGCAATCGTATGACCACACCTCGGCGCCGCTTTCGCGGAGCCGCTGTTCAGCGGGTGAGAATTTGGCGCCGTAGGGAAAATCTCGAAAACACCAGACGTCGATATAGGGGGCGATGCGGGCCATTTCGCGTCCGTTCTTATCGCCGCGGCTGTTGGCGAAGAATCGAACCTTGGGATCAACCTCCTCCTTGACGAACTTGGCCAGCTCGTAGAACTCGTCGGGGATCATCTCGTCGAACGGATACATGAGATAATCGTCATAGTCGAGGCCTAGTTCCTTCAGGTGGGCGACCCACGTGGTGACCCATTCGCGGATGGCTCGGCGCCACTCGGGGGTCATTGGTGGGGGCAGGCCCGGCACGTTGAGGCGCTTCTTTCCGAGGCCCCAGAAGAACAAATACTGCCGGTTTCCGTGGTATCGGCGAATGGCTTGATCGTGCTTGGTGAAGTCGATCTCGATCCCGCCGGCCTCGGTCCACTTGGGCATCGGCAGGCATGTGGACCAGAATAGCACGTCGGCGTTGACGTGATGGGCCCGCAAATCGGCGATGGCTTCTGCTTCGTGCTCCTTGGTGGCGTCGGCGCGTTCGATGTAGGCCCACGCCGCGCTCTTTAGTGTCGTTTTCGATGGTAAGCGGATGGGGTGAATCGTTAGAGTGCCTTGAACCAACTCGTGGGCCACTGCTTTCGTTTCCTCGTTCTTCGCTTCCAGGTCCACGGCAAAACGGTACGGACCGGGCGATAGGTCGGGACCATAGAACGTGAGCCACACCTGGGCGAGTTGCCCCGGCTTTAGCGTGAGGCCCGAATCGGACAGCAGCGGCAGGGCATCCGCGATCAACCCCGGTCCGCGAGCGCCCACAAAAACAGCCCGCCGCCGCGTGACCGTTTTGTCCGATGCGAGCATGTTCCCATCGGAACCGCGCAGCGGTGTCACGGTCGCATAAATGCGCAACGGTCCGTCCGTCACATTGGCCACGCTGATTGCCGCCGATTCTGTTTCGCCCTGCCACATGGCAATGTCCAGTCGGCGACGATCGGCGCCTTTTGAAGAAGGACGATCCTCCAGCCAATGATGGGGACCAAGCTGGACCATCGGGCTGGCGACCGTCCATCGCAGGGGCGTAGGATCGTCTGCGCGGAACAGCTTGGCCCGGGCGGAATAGACCTCGTCACGTAGATTGCGCCAAGCGGCGTGATCCTGGACCGATGCCGCATCGATTTTCAACCGGACGGCGTCGGCGGCATTCTTCGGCGATGCGACGATGCCATTGGACGACCGGTTCGATTTCGACTTGTCATCGGGCCTGTCCTTCAGGCGGCCCCACGTCTGCAAGGCCCACGCCCGCTCTCGCGCGGCGTGGAGAAGTTTGACCGCATCGGAAGCCGTGAACCCCTGCTCGGCGATGAATACCACCTGATCCGGCTGATGCGAACCGCGGATGACTTCGATTTCGTCCGCAAAGGTGAATTCGCCATCCGGTTCGAGAAGGATCTGCACGAACCGGGCACGAGTTTTCAGCGGTCCGATGTGAAACACATGTGGCGGGCGGCGTGCGGCCACGGTGTCGGCGCGGTTCTGTTCAACGTCGTAGCTGTCATCCGCCCCGGCGGCGTGATAGCGCAGACCATCATCGCTGACGGAGACGAGGACGAGGTTCGGGAGGAAGACGTTGGCCGCGCCACCTCCGATGCTGTGCACGCGGACCTCGGCGATGGGTTCCACGCGGCCCAGATCGATGGTGATCAAGATGGGGACGTTCTCGCGCGCCCAACCCACGGTCGTTGGTCGGCGCCAATCGGAACCGAGCGATTCGCCGTCCGTCAATTGGACGGAATCCGCGGAATCGGTGCAGAGGTCGTAAGAAGGCTTGGGGGACAGTTCGTAGCGAGCGCCGAGGGCCACGTTCGCGGCCGGTGTTCCTTTTGGCTCGCCTGCATCGGCGCGTTCGAAGATCCGATCGCAACCGGCCGTGGTCAGGAGGAGCAGTAACGCCATGCGAAGCGGAGCATGGCCACGCAAGCGTGGACCATGCCACTCACCCGCTCCATCGCTCGTCCGCCCTCCGGGCGGGGGGGGAGGGGGGCTCTCCTCCAGGGACTGAAGTCCCTGGCAACGATCGCGCGCCCTCCGGGCGAAGAGAACGGGTGCGGTTCTTTTGGGACTCATATTCATTCTAGGATCGTCCTGTTCTTCGGTCAGATTCTTCAGTGCCACAAGCGTCTGACGAAACGCGCCAAGTTGAGTGTTCCCAAGCGGCATTTAAGTTGCTCCCTGTGCGTTGACCCTGCCCCTCCTGGCCGCCAATAATCGCTAAAGCGGCCTGGGCGGACACCGGGCCGCCGCGCGGCCGTCCGGCGGCGTGTTGATCCCCGGTCCTCATAGTTAATAAGGCGCATGGTGATCGGAAAGGGGCCGAAAAGTACCGATCACCCGCTGGCGCATAACCGCAGGGCGTTTCCGTCCAGGCTCGCGAAGGGGTGTTATAGGCGGAAATAAGAGTCGCAATTTAAGGGCAGCGACAGACCCAGGTCGCGAAAGGAATGGGATGGAAGAATAGTCAAAAAAACCGTCAGATTAGCGCAAAATCGGACCTATTAGACCTTGCGGGAATGAACTAATTCATCCTAGAATCGATGGCTTGGTCGGATTGCGCCGGTATGGTAAAGTAGGCAGGGCGGTGTAAGGTGGGGTAAAGAAGCGCGCCGGAGGAGGGGGCGGAGCGACGGTAGATTTAGGTCACGTCACCCGCACGCGTTCGTTTTCGGTTCGCGCACTCATCGCCAATCCATAGACGTCGACGGACCGACGTTGCTCGGGGGGGAGTAGGCGTCTCCCATAGCTATTTAGCTGGGATGTCAGCTCATTCGTCCCAAAGGGGCGCGGGACGGTGGGGTAGCCGCAAGATTGGAGTGCCATGACATGGCACTTTGCTAGCGGATCGCGTGCGTGCGTCGCGGTGAGGGGTTGAATCGAACGAGGGGATGGAATGTCGCATTGTTGGGTTTCAGAGGGCGTGAGGGGGCGGATGCTTCTTAGGGCGGTGCTCGCCGTGGGAGCCTGCGCCCTGGGGCTCATGACCCTGACCGGTTGCGACTTGACCCTGACCGCTCCGCCGATCATTTCGGATGAGCCCTTTCCCCCTGTTGATGAACCCGCCGATGGCGGAACCAATCCGGATGGCGAGCCGGTTAATCCTCCGGGTTTGGGCGGTGCGACGAGCAAGTCCGTTGCGATGCGCGCGCAGCGCGTCTTCTGTTGCAACCCGCTTTCCTATGATTTCGCCGCCCAATTGGGCGAGGGTACCTCGGCCTACGGCGTTACGTTTGAGTGGGACTTTGGCGATCGGCGAACGGCACGCGGAACCGTCGTTGCACACACGTTCCCCTGGCCACAGAGTTATCAGGTCCGATTGACGGCCCATTTCCCCGACGGCACCTCCCAAACCGTCGAACGGACGATCGTGGCGGGGGAAACGGACCCCATACCCGGGGATATTCCGGGAGCGGAGCCGGGCGAGGGGGGGTTGATTTTCGAATTGCAGGCGAGGGCCGGCGAGGACATTGAAGTCTTTCCGGGTGCGCTCGTTCTCCTGAATGGCTCCAACAGCAAGGGTACGGGACGGCACGAACTGCGGTTCAAGTGGGAGCAGGTGCAAGGTCCGTCGGTGGCGCTGGAGTCGGCGTTTTCGAGTCTGACCAGCTTCGTGGCCCCGGACACGGACGAGGATGACGTGCTGCTCGCCTTCGAGCTCACGGTTTCCGAAGAGGGTTCGGTTGCGGCTGACGTAGTGGGTGTGCGGGTATCCCGACGGCCGAACGCTGTGGTTGTGGCCAGCGCCGGTCCGAACCAGCAGGTGCAGGGCGGGACCGTAGTGCTGCTGGATGGTACGGAGAGCCGAGGCGCGGCAGGGCGGGAACTGACCTATCAATGGATCCAAACCGGCGGGCCGACGGTCACATTGGTGACGCCGAACGAATCGCAGACTTCGTTTCTGGCGCCTCTCGGCGAAAACGTGCCGTTTTTCGTTGTTTTTGAGCTGATTGTGACGCAGGGAACGACCTCCGCGAGCGATGCGGTGCAAATCGAAATCGCGCCCGCTCAAACGACGCCACCGGCGTCGCCGGAGCAAGTGCTCGCGTGGTTCCGGGAGCTGCCAGAGCTGCCGAAGGTTCACTATTCCTGGCCGTTGTCAGGGGCATGGCTTGATACCGCTGACGAGGAATGGCTGGGCGAATACGCGCGAATCGCTCATTCGTTGTGTGTGTGGGCCGAATGGGTGAATCAGGAGCAATTCAACAAGATCATTCGCGTCTGCCGCAAGGTGAACGAAGGGGACCCGGAAATCCCGGTGACGATCGGCGTGGTGATGAAGCCTTGGAGCCGGATCTTTCCGGCCTCCGCGCCACCGACATATCGGGGCACCGAACACGACAAAGAGATCCAGCTTTTCCGGGATCGGTTGAACCTGGTGAAGGATTGGCTCAACGCGGACAATGCGGCCGCCGGTGGTCCCCCGGTAGAGCTTTCGGCGGTCATCATGGAGACGGAACGGTTCGAGATCAAACCGGACGACGATCCGGAACGGGAGTCGTGGAACAACGCGATTACGGAGAAACAGAACGCGGTGTATTCGGTGGCGGAGGACATATTCCCCGAGGCCCGCATCGAATGGTATCACCGCGGCCTGAGTAGACTGTTCACTCTGCGGGAGAGGGGTGAGGCGTACAGCGTGCCCTTGTATCGCGTGCCGGAGCGGGGCGTTACGCGGGCTCAGTTCCGTCGGACCGCGGAACTGGCTGACGAGAACGGGATTGAGGATGTGACTCCATGGGTGGCGCTGGGGGCGGCGTACGTGAATCAACCGGACGGGTCGAGGATCTGGAGCTTCGCTTACGATTACGACCTGGTTTATTCGTGGCACGTGGGAGCGGAAATCAATGACCCGTGGTTCGGGGATCGCCCGGATCAGTTCGCTCCGTGGCACCGGGCCAAGGTGGTTGTGTTCTGGCCGTCTCCCTCGGATGAGCGGGTTCAGAACTGGCCAAGACACTTCGTGGCCTATGTACGCGGGGCGCACAACATCACCGAGCTGCCGCGATAGCGAGCCTTGAGGTTGACGTTCCGCTGACGCGGAACAACGGCCCGCTCCACGAGTTAGCGGGTGCGTCAGGCCGAAATCGTGTAGAAGACGCATGTCAGCCGTGCCTACGGCACTATGTTCTACTTGGTGATCGGTCCCCAGCGATGAATCGCTGGGCTAAAATTCACCGCGTCCCTGCCGGGACGCTAAACACGTGGCAGGTCAATGACCTGCCCTACGCGCGCGACGATGGTAATATCTACGCGAGCCGCTTCATCCTCATTATCCCCTGGAAAAGCGAATCATCATTCGCAAGTCGTTCCGTTGATCATCTTGGCGGTGATTGCCGGTATAGGCATAGCCGCCTTGCGCGATCGGCCGTTGGAATCGGACGCCCTTGGCTACTACGAGATGTCCGTGGATTTGCTTCGGGGTGACGTCCGCGAGTTTTACTGGCCTGTGGGATGGCCGGCGGCGCTGGCGGGGGTCCAATGGATTTTCGGTGAATCGCAATCGGTAGTGAAGGCGTTTTCCTGCGCGATTGCGGTGATCACGCTGGTCATGCAATTGCATCTGGTCCGGTGGCTGGGATTGGGTTTGTCCGGCGGGCGGATCGCGGTAGCGGAAGGGGTTATTCTGCTGAATGCGCCCTATCTAATGTATCACGGCATGTCCGCGTTTGTGGTCGTGCCGATGGTGTTCTTGGGTACGTGCCTGGCGTATTCACTTCTGTTGACGCGCTTACCATGGATCGCGGGGATCCTTACGGGATTGCTAGCCATCGTTCGTGCCGGTTCATTGGCGGTGTTGGCGGTGGTGGTTGGGTGGGGCGCGAGGCGGAGTCATCGTGTCGGTCCACTCGTCGCCGCCGGGGTCCTGGGGATTCTGTTGTTTGGTGCCGCGGTCGCGTGGGTTTCGCATAAGTCGCATCGGTTTGTTCCGTTGAACACGGCCAACTCCATCAATCTATTCTACGGGAACCACCGAGATGCCCCGCTTTATGAAACCTGGCGATGGGGCAGCCATGATGATGATCAGAAGAAGCGGGCGATATCGAAGTCGTTGGCGGCCCAGGGGCTCGAGGGTACACCGGTTCGAAGCCCGGCGGCGGCTTCGGCGCTGGGTGTCGAAGCCGTTCGGCAGATCATTTCCCGACCCGATTTGTTCGTGATCCGCTGCGTCACCCGAGGTTCATTACTGATGGCGTTCGACTCGTCGATCGGGGCACGAATGATCAAGGGCGGTGACCGAATGCTCGGTTATGCGTTTCTGGGCGGAATGCTCATCTTGTCACTCATTACCAAGACGTGCGTGGTCGTCGGCGGATTCGGATCGGCGTTTCCACATCGGCGGCTTTGCTTATGGTTGCTTGTGGGCCTTGTGATCCCGCACGTGGTCGCGTTTGCCCATCCATCCTATGGTCATATGTTCGTGACCATGGTGCTTCCCCTGGCCGCGGTGGGGGCGGCGAGCGCCGATCGGCGGCAACTCGCCCAGCACGGGAGAATCATCTGGCCGTGGGGAATCGCGATTATCGCGAGCCACGCGATGTACCTGGCGTACATGGCCGGATCGCGCTCATAGAATCGGTTGCTCCGCACGAATGCATGGCCACGCAAGCGTGGGCCATGCCACGCGCCCGGCACCGGGACCGACTGGAAAGTCGGTCCCACACCATGACACGCCTACGGACAATTGGCGGGACCGACCATTGGGTAGACAAAGGTGCTGAACGCATCGACGTCCAGGGAGATGTCCTGGAACGAGATGGCCCCGGCCGGGTTGGGCGTGTTTGGCTGAAGTTGTGAGCGTGCCTTGCGAAGCGCCGTCGGTAGACCTCGGAACGAATCGACCAGCGCGGAGACGTCGCCGAAGTTCGGTTGCGACGCGCCGCCGAAGGGAGCTTGAAGGTCGCCCCACTTCGCAGTGTCGATGGGTAAGGCGACCGTAAAGTTGGTTTCGTCCGCGGTGCCGCCGGCGCAGATCTGGTGAATCGACTGCACTTCATAGGAGGATCCGGGAACGACCTCCGGGCCGAATACGTGGAGGACGCTGATGTTCCCCCAGTCCGCGTAGTGGGGCGTGCATTGGAGCGGGGCGGCGACAAAGGAGCTGCCGGTTGAGACATCGGGGTGGGTTTGGGCGGGGCCGACCCAGCGGACCTGCCCATTGAACCCCCCGAAGCGGTCCAGGTTGGTTAGCCGAACGCGGATGGCCACTTGCTCGCCCGCGTTGCCCGGCACGAACGAAAGGTATCGGTTCTTGACCACGGCCAGCGGTTCGGGCTGGGGCGGTGCGGTCCACGTACACTCGCATTCATCGAGGACGTTATTCCCGTTGACATCCGGGAGCATGCCCATTGAAAGATCGCAATCATCGGGCACGGCGTTGGCGTTGCAGTCGTATTCACACTCGTCCGGGAGGCCGTTGATGTTGCAGTCCTGGCTGGTCAACAGGGCGATGTCGTCGGTGTCGTCGATGAGGTTGCGGTTGCAATCGTAATTCAGGACGAAGAGTCCGCGTTCGATATCCGAGGCCAGGGCGATGCCGCTGGGGAATCCGGCGAATGAGCCCCATGTGCCCGCGAAGTCGAAGTAGGTTCCCTCCGGATGGGTGTCGAAGTACGCAACTTCCTGAGGGACGTTGATGTTGGTGATGTCGTCCACGACCATGCCGCGGGTGTAGCTGGCTTTGTAGACGAGGTTGCCGTCCACGATCAGGTCGTGATCGACGTGGCATTTTCCGTCGTTGTAGGAGGTGACCATGAAGGGGTTGGTCAAATCCTCGACGTTGATGACGTAGGTGGTGGCCGCTGGAACGCTGCCGTCGAACTCGTCACCCTCGTCGCCCATGAGAACGTGCGTGCGATCGTCGGTCAGCCACCCCTGGTGGCAATAGCCAATGGTCGGATAGGTCAGGTGACCCATGGTCTGCATATTGGACTTATTGGTGACGTTGACGATGTAGAAGCCGTCCCCGCCGCCGTAGCAAAAGGCGATCTCGAGGCCCGCGTAGGGACCCGATGTGTAGGTGACGACTTGGGAATCATGGACGTAGGGTCCGCCCAACCAGGTACCGGCGATGCCGGGGCTGGTGGGATTGGCCAGGCTCACCGCGATCAGTCGCCCACCGGATAGGTTGGAACCGTTCAGGTACGCGTAACCGCTGTCTTCGTTCAGGGTGAGTGAATGGACGGTTTGCAAGCCGGATTGGGTGAAGGAGCCGGCGAGGGTGACGATTCCCTTGTCGATCTTGCGGAGATCGAAGATCTGCATGCCGCCGCCGTCCTCGTTGACGTTGTAGGCATGTTCCCGATAGACCTTCATGTCACTCCAAAACGAGCCGACGTCCTGGATGTCGGCGACGATGACCGGGTTGAACGGATCGGTAACGTCAACGAAGCCGGTCGTCGCGTCGAGCCCGATGATGGCGTACTCGCGCCCGCGGGGCGATACGTAGCCCCATACGTCGTTGGCGGCGCCGGAAGGTCCTGGGAACTGGCTTACGAATAAGTGACTGAGCAGTTCCATTCCTCGCCGGGCATACGGTTCGCCCGGAGGCAGACACTCGGCGTTGCAACAGCTTATCCCCGAATTGAAGGCCTCGTTGGGGCCGCTGCAGGTCCCCGCCGATTCGCCATCGATACATGTCCCCTCGTCAAAATGGCAGCAGGCGCCGACGCATTGCTCCGCGGAGATATGGAGCTCGTACGGACCCTGAACGTTGTCCGAGCGAATCGGGAAGTAGTAGGTACCCGCGGGCAGACTGAAGAAGGTCATCCACACGTTGTTGTCCGGGCAACCGGGGGCACCACGGCCGCCGACATCCCGCAGAATGCGAAATCCACAGTTGTTGTTCCCAGTAGGCGGGCATTGGGTCTGGAGCTGCAAGTAGCTTGGTTCGTTGGCGGGCGTGGTTCCGCAGAAATCGATGGAAACGGTGGCGCACTCGGTGAGATGGAGGGCCTCCCACCATACAGGAACCTGACCCGTAACGGCGCAATCTGGTCCGGTCGCGCCGGTGTTGTCTCCGAGGACGGTGATGGTCTGCGGGCTGCCCGGCGGACCGATCGGCAGGGTGAGGGTGGTTACGTTGTTGCAATCGTTCGCGCCGGTATTGGAAAACATTCCGCCGCCAGAGATCGAACCAGATTCTTGTCCCACCGTGAAAAAGGAAGGGACGAGCGAGGCAGGCGGGTCGGAAGGTCGAGTCGACTCCTGCGCGGTTACACCCCCAACAAGCAGCCATAAGGTGGCCAACAAGAATACCGAGCCACGACTCAACTCGAGCCCGCCACGTCTTTTTACCTTCACGTCAGTACTCCCATGAAACGCACATTGGCCCATCACCCACGCCCCCGGCAAGGGGCACGCCGCGCGGCGATGCAACATCCATCGTCGCCGTTCGACCGGCGTGGCCATACTCCCTTTGAGCATAACCGCGAGCTTCTAACGGCGGGCCGGGCAGGAGGTCAGCCTTGAGAATACCGAGAATGAATCCATGGATTCAAGGCCCGAGACACGGAATCGACCGCTTTGCGCAAAAAAATACAGTTCTTCTGGGCGTCCGGGTTCCGCACCGAACTGTTCGGGCCTGTGGCGATCGTTTTCAGCGCGCGTCGGCGGTGGGCCTGCGATCGGTGATGATTCGTGGTGGAAACGTAAGGGCCAGCCCGAAATTCTCACGAAGTGAATGGCGATTCAATTCTTTCCGCTCGATGATCTCGATGGTTTCCAAGTTGTGGCGGATCCAATCGGGGGCACGACCTTGGGTCACTGCGGTTCGAAACAAACCAACCCTGGGTGGCAATCCCGCCGCCGCATAGATTCCTTGCAAGTCCAAGGCGAGAGGCCGTAGCCCCAATTTGTGCGCGGGGCGATCGGCCGGCATGTCCACTCGAGCCAGGATGGGATCGGTAAGGCCCAAGGAGTGAATTACCCGGGCATCGAACATCCGGTAATTCGCGTAACACCAGTCGTTCACCGCGATGAGGCGCTGGACGATGGGGGGACGAGTGTCCAGCATTTTGGCATACACCTCTTTCTGTTCGATCTCAGTTCCCCAGGACCACCGCGACGGAGACATCTCCTTGCGTCGGCGATGGCCATATGCATCGGCGATCTTGTCGACCCAACGATATTCACTCCGTTCAAAAACGGGTGGCCAAAAAGCTGGCGTGGGTAGGCCGCAAACAAGAGAACGCAAATGCTCGATCCCATGACGAAGGTCGTAAGCCGAGGAGCGGGCCATCTCAATGTAGCGATGGTCCGCTCCACGACTCCACCGCCGGCGCACATGACCAGAAGCGCGGGAAATGCCAAAAACCGATAGTGCCGGGGATCGCCGCCGATCTTGACGACGTACACCATCACCATCGCGGACAAGACCAGCATCGCCAGGCGTTCTCTTATCCAAAATGGATTCACCTCGTCGGTACTAGCGGCATCGTCAACGGTCTCGACCTGACGCCGACGCACCATGATCCAGAGCAGAAAAAACGACGCTGCGACAAAGAAGTGAACGCCATATACATCGAAGGTGTCGCGCAGATACCCAAACCCCTGGGCGACATCGATCGTATCTTTGAGGTAGAAAGTATTGGGCAGCAGGTCCGCATAATAATAGATTCGAAACCCCAGCCAGGCACCGTTGCCGATCACACCGGCCGCCACGAGAACCCATGGAATCTTCCGCCGCCGCCAGGCGCTCCACACGCCAGCGAGCACGAACGTGGCGGCCAATTCCTGCCGCACGAGCGGAGACAAGCTCACGGCCAGGCTCCACATGATCGAACCCGGATTCAATACAAACAGGGCATAGGCCACAGCCGTAGCCTGGACGAGGGGGCTTTCGAGACCAGAAGTGAAGTAGCAAAGCGGTCCATACGCGAAGCTGACGAAACACAGCGGGAGATTGGCGTGCGGCTGATTCGAGGGCGCGAGGCGGCGCTGCATGACGACGAGCATCAGCCAGACGCCCCAGAAACAGACCATTCCCGCGGCCCGTACGAGAAACCAATAATTAAGCCCGGTTGCGCGCAGAATAATCAGCCAGATCGCCCAGCAAGGGCTGCTAAATCCTTCAACGTATTCCCCTTCATTGTTCACCAGGCCAAGATTCAAGTAGAGCAGATTGTCGACGTAGCGAAAGTAGACGTATGCGTCATCGAGCAGCCACGAATAGTGAAAAACAAGATAGGAGCCAGCGACCAGACAAAGCCACTCGATCATCGACGGACGCAACCGACGAAATGCATGTAGCAATGGCAATCCAACCTCGAGCATGGTCGGGAAGTCGCGCCGGATGCCCTGTGTCAGACCGATGACGTTCGTCAACTCGGCTGCGGCAAGGGCCCTTGGCCGACGCCGGCCTGCGGCTGGGGGTCCAATTGCACGGGCCGGGCGACACCCACCTTCCCCGGACCCGGACCCGCGGCGTCGAGAAGGTCGGCAACTCCGGGCCGGTCGATCGACTCGCCTCGAATAAGGGCGTTGATCTCCTCACCGGTGATGGTCTCGAACTTGAGCAGGGCCTTGGCGATACTCTCAACCTTGTCGCGGTTTTCGAGGAGGATGTTCCTGGCCATCTGGTAGGAGTTGTCGAGGATCCGCTTCACTTCTTCGTCGATGACCTCCTGGGTTTTCTCCGAGTATTCCCGCCCGCCGAATTCCCAGATGCCGCTGCGCGAGGAGTCCTCGCCGTAGAAGATAAAGCCGGCCCGTTCACCCATGCCCCACTCACGAACCATGTGTCGGGCCATCTCCGTTGCCTGCTTGATGTCGGACGAAGCCCCGCTGGTGATTTCGTTGAAGAAGATTTCCTCGGCCAGGCGGCCGCCGTGGAGCACGCGCAGCATCGCCAGCAAATAGTTCTTGGTGTAGACCATTCGATCTCGCTCGGGGAGCGAGAAAGTCGCGCCGCCCGCGGGGCCGCGCGGGATGATGCTGACCTTGTGGACGGGGTCGGCGTCCTTTTCCAACGCCTGGATCAAAGCGTGGCCGGCCTCGTGATAGGCGGTGATCCGTCGATCGCGTTCGTCGAAGACGGCGTTTTTCTTGGCCCGGCCCCAGCGGACCTTATCGCGGGCCTCTTCCAGGTCTTCCTGCTCGACGTATTCCTTGTTCTGCATGGTGGCGATGAGGGCTGCTTCGTTGACCAAGGCGGCCAGCTCCGCACCGCTGAACATGGGCGTACCGCGGGCAATGCGGCGGATATCGACGGTCGGACCGAGTTTGATCTTCTTCAGATGGACTTTCAGGATTTCGTAACGGCCCTGGAGGTCGGGCAACGTGACGTACACCTGCCGATCAAACCGGCCGGGTCGGATCAGCGCCGGGTCGAGCACGTCGGCGCGGTTTGTGGCCGCGATGACGATCACCTGCGAGTTGGTATCGAAGCCGTCCATCTCGACGAGGATGGCATTGAGGGTCTGTTCTCGCTCGTCGTGTCCTCCACCGGCGAAACTGGCCCCGCGGCGGCGACCCACGGCGTCGATCTCGTCGAGAAAGATGATGCAGGGCGAGTTTTCCTTCGCTTGCTTGAACAGGTCGCGGACGCGCGAGGCTCCGACGCCGACGAACATCTCCACGAAGTCTGAACCGCTGATGGAGAAAAACGGCACGTCGGCCTCGCCGGCGATCGCCTTGGCCAGGAGCGTTTTCCCGCAGCCCGGAGCGCCGACGAGCAGAATGCCCCGGGGAATCCGGCCGCCGAGCCGCTGGAACTTCTTGGGCGATTTCAGGAACTCGATGATCTCCTGAACCTCGTCTTTGGCCTCATCGATGCCGGCCACGTCGGCGAAGGTGATGTTGGTGTGTTCCTTGTGCGTGACGCGGTGTCGGGAGCGGCCGAAATTACCCAACATGCCGCCCGCGCCGCCGGCGCCGCGGAATTGGCGGATGATGAAAAACCAAATGATGCCGAAGAGGAGCAGGTAGGGGAGGGTGCCCAACAGGACGATCACGAACTGATTACGGCGCGCGGATTTGATCTCCGCGTTCGGCAAATCCTTATTGAGCCGGGCGATAAACTCGGAGTCGATGGCCCCGCGCGGGAAGTTGACCTTGAACTGGGGCGTGGTATTGGGGGCCTCGCCCTGGACCTGCTTGCGGACCCCCTCGATGATTCCGTCCTCATCCTTGATCGAAAGCTGCACGATCTGCTGGTTGCGGACCAGTTTTTCAAATTCGCTGAGGGTGATCTCCTGGGAAGTCAACAGCGAGTTGTTGAGGACCATCACCAGCATCAAGGCCAGCGCGAGGAGGAAGAGCCAGCTCATCACGTTGCGTGAGAGCCTGGTGTTGGGCCCGCCGGGCTTCTTGGGCTCTTGGTTTGCTGGGGGCGGTGTGCCCTTGGTTTCCGCCATTTTTCGGCTCACTCCGCTGCTTACGGCCGCGCCGGCCACCGATTCAACCGCGATCACCCGGTGGGCGCTCCTCCACCCAATCATAGAGGACTTACCAGGTTGTTTCCATCGATTCGACGATCTGCTCCGCCAGCCCGTCCAGGGCCCGCGTCATGCCCTCGGTGAAGGTCTCTCCGACGGGCGGGATGTAACTGGCCTGATACACAAAGCGAGGCCGATCCAGGAGGATTTCGCCGGTACGCATGTCCTTAAGCTGGTATCGCACGACCACCGTCGAACCGATCTCCCGCGGCAGGTTGGTGTCAAAATCTTTCCCGAAGGTCTGGTTCTCGACGCCCAAAATCTCCCCGGTCAACACGGCGTCGGCCCGTTCGCGGGAGGCGACGCGATACGGGGTGTCCATCTCGACCCGCTTGATGATCGATTCGGTCAGACGGAACTCCAACTCACGCCGAAACTCCTTGGATTGGAACATTTCGACGTGAACGGTCTGAATATCGGTCCGAAAGGGACGCTCGGTCGAGTATTGACATCCGGTAACAGAAATGAGGGCGGCGACCCAAATGAACGAAGCACGATGGGTTCGGCGGAACACCCCGCTCTCAATCAGGGATTGGCGGTTTTCTTTCATTCGTCAGCCGCTGGTGTTTAGGTCTTGGTTTACTTCAAGCAAACTCAATCGATCCACCGCCTTCGTGGCCGCGATGGTGCCTGGCCAGTCCTTAACCACCAGGCGGTAATAGAAGATCGCCGTGCCCAGGTGCTCGGTTTTCTCATAGTACGCGGCGATCTGGAACTCCTTTTCGGCCCGTGATTCGCGGATGCCGTCCAGAATGGCGTCCACGCTTTCGCGCTTCGCGGCGGCGGCGTAGCGCGCTTCGTAGTCACGGAACCGTTCGTCGGCCTCGACCAGGGCGGCCTCGTCATATTCCACGCCGCCGAAGCTGGCCAGGGCCGCGTCCGCCGAACGCCGAAGCGCGAACTGATGATATCGCGATTGCGGATAGTTCCTCAGCAAGCGGGCGTATTCGAGCTCGGCCAGGTCGTGATCGCCTTCTTTGAAGAGGTGATCGGCCTTGGTCTTGATGGCCAGCTCGGCGTAGCGGCTGTCGGGGTGGCTGGCCGAAATCTCGTCGAGGATTTTGTAAGCGAGGTCGTGTCCCGAAAAGCGAAAGATGCCCCACACTTTGCGCTTCGCTCCGGCGAGGAAGGACTCGGCGATAACGAACTCCAGCCGCAGGGCTTCCGAAGTGAGGGCGACGCCGCTGAACTCGCCCAGGAATTCCTCCAAAGCCTCGTGAGCTTTGACGAGGTCTTTCCGACCGATCCAAGCCTCGGCGCGCTCGAGAAGCAGCTCCGCGTAAAGGGCGTTGTCTCGACCATATTTCTTTACGAAGGCCTTCATGGCCGTGAGGGCTTTGCGATGGCGCTCCTTGGCGTTGAGTTCACGTATCTTGTAGAGGTCGCCTTCGGCGGTCCCGGCGAGGGGGTGGGCCTCCTCGACCCATTTCTGCTCCTTGGGGTCGAAGGTGAGGGTTCGGACGCGGACGGGCTGGGCTCGTGTCGCTGGCGCGGTTGAAGCCAAAGCGATTGCCCCAAGCAGGGCCGACCATCGCAACCGACGATTGGGAATGAAGTTGCGCAAATCCGTGACCCACCGCGCCGCGGAGCCGCCGGACCCAGCGTGACCGCAAAGCGAGAGGATTGTATCTTCGTGCCCGATGCCCGACCAGAGACGGGGCTTCATCGGCGATATGGAACCTTGCGATGCGGGCCATCCGCTTTGACGGCACCTTACGTTACGAGCCCAACCATGCGGACCCCATTCCCGGCGCCGATGAGGCCCTGGTCCGTGTGCGCCTGGCCGGTGTCTGCGGCACCGATCTGCACGTCATCCGCGGTTACATGAGCTTTCGCGGCGTCCTGGGTCACGAGATGGTCGGGACCGTCGTCGAGGGCCCGCCCGCGTGGAAAAACAAGCGAGTGGTTTGCGAGATCAACTGTGTCTGCCGCAAATGCGACATGTGTCAATCGGGTCTGGCCGGGCATTGCCGAAAACGAGGCGTCATGGGCATTCTGGGCCGCGACGGGTGTTTCGGCGATTTGGTGAACGTCCCGGTGCGCAACCTCCACGCCGTCCCCGACGTCCTCTCCGATGAAGAGGCGGTCTTCGCGGAGCCGTTGGCGGCGGCGTATCAAGTCCTCGCCCAGTGTCCGATCGACCGGCGCATGAACGTCAGCGTGATTGGCCCGGGACGCCTTGGACTTCTCGTGGCTCAGGTGATTCGGAACACGCAATGCAAGCTCACGGTCATGGGCCGCAACCCATCGCAATTGGAAATGTGCGAGAAACTGGGGATCCAGCCGATTCCTCTCAACGACCTCGTGGCTCGGCAGGACCGCGATCTGGTTGTCGATTGCACCGGTTCGCCCGCGGGCCTGGAGATCGCACTCTCACTGGTCCGACCTCGCGGGACGATTGTGCTCAAGAGCACTTGCGCCGGTGCCGCGCCGCTGAACCTTTCTTCTTTGGTAGCCAACGAGGTGACACTGCTTGGCAGCCGCTGCGGGCCGTTCCCGGAGGCGATCAACGCCCTCTCGCGAAAGGCGGTGGAGGTGAAGCCGCTGATCTCGAGGGTTGTACCGCTTGAACAGGCGAAGTCGGTCCTCGAATCGCCGCGGCCTTCAAGCCTCAAGGTCTTGCTTCGAATCAACCCGTGAGCAAGATGACCGCAATGATCGAATTTGGCCGATCTAACGGCATGTCCGCGCGAGTGTGGGTTGACCGTGCGATGATTGCAGTCTCGCTGGCCCTGGTTGCTCTGGCCGGGGTGCCGCGACTGCCGGCGGGAATCTGCTACGGCGACAACGGCGATTTGCAGCTCGCTTCGGTGACGCTCGGGATCATGCACCCACCGGGATATCCCGCGTTCACGACGCTGGGATACTTGATCACGCGGCTTCCCGGCTTCAATCCGGCGTACTGGATCACCCTCGCCTGCTTCGCCTCCGGTCTGCTTGGGCTTTGGCTGGCGATCATGCTGCAACTTCGGCTCGGTGTGCACGCCGCCGTCGCCTGCATCACGGCGTTGATCTTCGCGACGCATGAGCGGTTTTGGACGAATGTCTTGGCGCCCGAGGTGTACATGCCCTCCATGGCCATGCTCGGCGCGGCGGTCTACCAACTGGTCAAATACAGAGGCACGGCGCGTTCGGGACACCTGATGTTGTCGGCCGCCTTTCTCGGTGTGGCCATGGCCAACCGACCTCCGATGGCGATGACCGTGCCGTTCTTCGTCGTCGCTTGGTGGCTGATCCAGAAACGTCAAAACATCGAAACGTCGAAATGTCAAAAAGAAGAGGGAAAACTCCGAAGCGTCGAAACGTCGGAGAATAGGGACAAAGATTTCCGCGACGTTGCGTCAAATTGCTTTCGACCGCTGGGGTTGGCCGCGGGATGCGCGCTGCTGCCGATCTTGTATACGTTGGGGTATCTTTGGTTCCGCGACACGCCGACAACGGCGTACAACTACATCGAGCAGCACAACGTATCACACGAGCTTCTGCCCTCGGTTGAGGAGGGTTGGCGGGCTAAGGCTCGGCGCGTCCTCTGGCAGGTCACGGGCGAACAGTTCCACGGCGAATTTGGCTACACCCTGCGCGGTGTTCGATCGAAACTGCGCTGGCTTCGCGACGATCTGCTTTTTGGTCGCCCGATCACGCTCGCCGCCGCGGCGTTGATCGTGGCGGCGGGTGCCGTACGAGCGTTTCGGCGATCGCCGGCCGCCGGCTGGCTCCTAGCCGGTCTCGCTGCCCATAGTATCGTGTTCGTATTGGTCTATCGTGTTTATGGGCAGGCGGCGGATCTATTGCCGTTGCTTTTCGCAGCCACCGTGTTCGCCGGGATGGGGATTTCCATCGTCGTCCATCGGTTTACCGCGCACGGCGCGGCCATCACTCTCAACGGTCGGTTTCCTGCGCGGCGCGAAATCGGGCTCTGGGCCGTGGCTGCCGTCATCGTCGCTGCCGTCGCGAGCGGAGCCGAAGTGTCCCGCCGATGGAGCACTGGCCGCAACGTCGACGCCCGAACCTTTTTGGAGCAGGTCGATCTGCCGACTTTCCCAGAAAATGCAATCATCTGTGCGGAATGGACTCCGGCCGTGCCGCTTTGGTACGCCCAGCAGATTCTGACGCCACGACCCGATATCTACATCGTGGCGGGCGAATACCGCCAATGGGACCGACTTCTTCGCGACAATCCTGATCGTCCGATGTTCATAATCGAATCGGAATGGCGATTTGAGGGCTATCGCCTGGAGCCATACCGAAACATGTGGCGGATCGTTCCCGAGGCGGCGATGACTCCGATGCGCGGCGGCACTTCACCAGATGGCGGAAAAGAATAAGAATGCCGCTGCATGACTGATCCCGGCAGATCAACGCCCGCGTCGCGCGTTCCGATCAACTCGGCGCGGGAGCCCTTTGCCGCCGATTCAGAGCCTTGGGCAGCCCGGCCCGACCCCAGCCTACGCTCAACCACGTGCGATGCCTGGCCACGAATTGCTCTTCCGCAGGCCCTTCCCATTCTCCTGACACTTGTCGCCATAGGGGCCGTCGTCATCCCGCGCCTCCCCCGCGGAATTTGCTTCAACGACGGCGGCGAATTGCAACTGGCCGCGGTTACGCTGGGAATCACCCACGCTCCGGGCTATCCGATTCTCGCTTTTCTTGGTTATCTTGCGACGCTTATGCCCGGCGTCGATCCGGCCTACATGGTCAGCCTCGCTTGCCTCGGAGCGGGGCTTGCGACCATCGCGCTGTGCATCCTGATTCAATGGCGGCTGGGGGTGACGATCGGCGTGGCGTGCGCCGTGGCGCTCGTGTTCGTCGCTCACTCGCGAACCTGGATCAACCTGGTCGGACCGGAGGTATACACGCCGACGCTGATGTTTCAGGCGGGTTCCACCTATTTGCTGATCCGATACGCGCGCCTTGGTCGCGGACGAGATGCGGTGCTATCGGCGGTTTTCTTTGGTGTTGCATTCGCCAATCGTCCGCCGGTCCTATTGACTTTGCCGTTCATTGTGATGGCTTGGTGGAGCGCGAATCGGAGGGTCGAGCCGACCAATACACGTCCTTGGCGATCCCTGGGCATTCTGGCCGCGTGGGCCCTTCTGCCGACGGTCTCCGCTTTTGGCTACCTCTACGTTCGGGACACGCGGTCCACACCCTACAACTACATCGAACTACATGACATCGAATTCGATCTCGTCCCGGACATTGATGGGGGCGCCCTCGCGAAGCTGCACCGTGTCTTTTGGCACGTCAGCGCCCGCGAGTTCGACTATGCGATGGGCAACACCCTGGCGGGGGTGTGGGACAAACTCGTCTGGTTTCGCCGCGAGTTTTTTCTCTACGAGCCGCACAACCTGATCATCGTCCTGATCTTGATCAGCATTGGGGCCGTCATCGTTCGCCGGCGATGCCCGGTCGCCTTCATACTCCTGGCCGGCATGATCGTCAGCAGCCTGGTTTTCATTTGCAGCTATCGCATGTGGGGCCAGGCCGCGGACTATCTGCCTCTCCTCTGGGCGGCCATGGTGTCGCTCGGGGCATCGACCACGGTCGTCTTAGGCACGCATCGGCGATATTCCGGCACCATCGGCCTCGTCGCCCTTCTCGGTATGATTGTTTTTACCTTTGTCGACGCCAAGGAACGTCCGCAAAGCCTCCTTTCACCGGACGCAACTGCTTTCGTCGCGGAAATGGACATGGCCACGCTCCCCCAGAACTCCGTCGTGTGTGTCGCCTGGCCGGAAACGCCGGTCATCTTTTACGCCAAACACATTCTGACCCGGCGTGACGATATTCACATTGTGGCCGCGGCGACCGCGAACTGGGCACGGCAGCTTGAGGCGTTAGGGGATCGCCCGATGTTTGGGGCTTCCATGAATACCGAGATCGTCGGGTACGACCAGACGCCATATCGAAACCTGTGGCGGCTGACACGGCAACCTTGAACCATCCAATGTCCAAACGAACCACCCAGTCAGCGCTCGTCAAGGAACGGCCGTCGCGTGCCCGGTCCGATTCCCCATCGATCGTGGCCGAATCGCCGCCGGTCGTCGTACACCCCGCGCCAAGATGGTTGGTCATCAGCGTCCCGCTTTTGATCGGCGTGCTCACGTTCGCGGCTTTCTATCCGGCCTTGAGCGCCGATTTCGTCAATTTCGACGACGGCAAGAACTTCGAGAACAACACAGAGTTTCGCGGGTTCTCACCCAAGCATTTGGCTTGGATGTTCACGACGTCGCACATGGGCCATTATCAACCGCTTACTTGGCTTTCCGCGGCACTGGACTACCAGTTCTTCGGAATGAGGGCCCAAGCGTTTCATCGAACCAACGTAATTCTCCACGCGATCAGCGCCGTTTTGGTCTATTTCTTGTCGATCAGGCTTATTGGTTTGACAAACGGCGCGCGGAATTCCGGACAGACGGAGGCGATCCCAGCGCCGCAGTCGGATAACGTACCACGTGCTGAAGGCATCACTTTACGAATCGCGGCGGCCGTGGCCGCGCTCCTGTTCGCGGCTCACCCCCTCCGGGTCGAATCGGTTGCCTGGATTTCAGAGCGCCGCGATGTTCTGAGCCTCGTGTTCCTTCTGGGCGCGACCATCGCATTTCTGCGATCCGTGCGATCGAGTCAGACCGCGATCGCCTCTTGGCCATGGTATGGAGCGGCGTGCGGATTGCTTTTGCTTTCGTTGCTCTCCAAGGCGTGGGGCATGACATTCTTCGTCATTATAACATTGCTCAATATTTACCCGTTGCGGCGTCTGCCGTGGGACATCCGGTCGTGGCTTGGTCGACGGTACAGTGCCGTCTGGTGGCAGACATTTCCGTTTGTCGTGCTTGGAATCGCCGCTGGGTTGCGAGCCGCCGCCGCTCAGAGCGCGGGCTACGAGACCATGAAGACCCTGGGCGAATGGGGAGTCGTGGAGCGCGTCGTTCAAGCGTTCTACGGCTTGGCGTTTTACATCCGTAAGACCCTCTGGCCGACGAACCTGGCCGCGCTATACGAGCTGCCGCCGAAGCTGAACCCGCTCGAGTTGAAATACCTCTTCAGCGCGGCCGCTGTCATCGTTGCCGCCGCCGTACTCATCCGCTTTCGAAAACAGGCGCCGTCGCTGTTCATCGCCACTGCGGCATATGCCATCTGGCTGGCACCCGTGCTCGGCCTCTCGCAAAGCGGGCCTCAGTTCGTGGCCGATCGGTATTCGTACGTAAGCTGCATCGGTTTTGCGATCCTCGCGGGCGGCGTGGTCCATCGCTTCGGTCGCCGGAACCAAAGTACTGCCGCAGTGCCCGACAGTTTTGAATCGACAATCGACAATCGACAATCGACAATGAGGAAAGGCACGGGGCCACGGAGCCACGAAGGCACGAAGGGGGAGCCGTTTGAGACTCAATCGACAATCGACAATCGACAATCGACAATCCCGTTCGTCGCGGGAGCCGTAACCGCCTGTCTGCTGATTGGTATCTTGTTCACCCTCACCATCCGCCAGACCCGCGTCTGGAAAAACTCTCAGACGCTATGGGCGCACGCGATCGAAGTCGGGGCCTACAGCGCCCTAGCCCATCTCAATTACGGCCTGACTCTCCGCGAAGCGGGAAAAACCGACGAGGCCATCGAGCACTTCCGCGCCTCACTGGCCATCAAGCCGGACAACGGCAGTGCGTGGATCATGCTGGCCAACGCCCTGCGTGCCCGCCGCGATTTCGCCGAGGCCGAAGAGGCCTATCGCAAAGCCGTCGAGCACATGCTCCAAAAGCACCTGGCCTACAACAGCCTCGGCGAGATGTACTTCGAGGACCTGGATCGCGGGGCCGACGCCGTGGCCGCCTATCGCGCGGGCATCGCCCACATGGAGGAGATGCAAAAAACGATGGTCACCGCCCCCGCGCCGACCCTCTACCTCAACCTGGGAGTGGCCCTGCGTGCCCAAGGCGACCTGGCCGGTGCCCAAACGGCCCTCCAAACCGCCGCCCGCTTCAAATCCATCCAAAACCGGGCAACCGAGGAACTCAGGCTTCTGGGTATTCCCTAATATCCCTGCGAGCCGGTCCAAAAATTCTACTTTTTTCTGGCCGACCTTCGTCCTGAACGGCGTTTTACCTGACGTAGGTCCCGAAATTCGACACCGGTTTTTGTAAGGTGGACTTGTTTCTTTCGAAGGGGAGTTGGTCATGATCGTTCGGCAAACCGTTCGCCCTTGGATCGCTGTTCTTAGCCTCCTATTCGTCAGCACGCTCAGCGGTCTGTGTCTGGCGGAGGATTGTAACAACAACGGCGTCGAAGACGCCTTGGACATCGCACAGGGCATCAGCGAGGATTGCCAACCGGACGGTGTGCCGGATGAGTGCCCGGCCATAGGCATCGCTTGCCAGGCGTATCCATACCATCGGTTGGTCAGCCCCAATCCCCGGCCGAATGCCTATTTCGGAGGGGCGATGGCTTTGGACGGCGACATCGCCCTGGCCAGTGAAGGACTGGACGACGCCGTGGTTGTCTTTCGATTCGACGGGGCGAGTTGGAATCTGGAGTCGACCATCGCGGCGCCAGACATCACGGCGGACATGTTCGGGAGCGACATATCTTTGCATGGCAACCGGGCCTTGATCCTCGCGCGAGGTGAAGACTGTACTGCGGGATCGGATTGTGGAGCGGCCTATGTATACCGGCGCGAGGGTTCAAACTGGGTGCAAGAGGCGCGACTGGTGGCCTCCGACGCCAATCCCACGAATCAACTGCTCTTTTGTGCTTTGGGCGACGACGTGGCGATCTTAGGAGCGCCGAATCATGCTTGCGCGGACGGAGTCGGTTGCGGAGTGGTGTATGTGTTTCGCCGCCAGGGAACGGATTGGGTGGAGGAAGCGATCCTCGCGCCATCCGATTCGCAGTCGGACGACACGTTCGGCTGGGCCTTGGACGTGCAGGGGGACGTCGCAGTGGTGGGAACTCCTTCCTATGGCCCGAACAGCAACAAAGTGTTTGTATTTCGGCACGTGGGTGCCGGTTGGATCGAGGAGCAGACGTTGGTCGCGATGGTGCAGGGTCCGCACGACAACTTTGGCTCCTCCGTCGCGATAAACGGTGACACAATTCTGGTTGGCTCTCCAACCGCCGATGTCAACGCTGGGGCGGCATATGTGTTTCGGGATAATGGATCAAGTTGGCTACAGGAAGCCAAATTGAGTGCTTCCGTCCCAGATTTTCACTTTGGCGACGCGGTGGACATCGAAGCCGACCGGGCTATCGTTGGGTCCAGATTCGATGACTGCCCGAGAGAAAACAATTGCGGCGCTGTCTATGTCTACCATTTTGATGGAGTCAGCTGGCCGGAGGAACGCCGCATGCCCGCCCCCCAGGGCGAGGGCGGGTTTGGGGGAAGTGTCAGGATAAGTGGTCAAAACGCGATCGCGAGCACCAACAACGAGGACTGCGAAGCCGGTCAAAACTGCGGGGCGTGCTACCTCCTGGAACTAAGACTTACGGACACCGACTGCGACTGCGATGCCTTGGCCGATGTGTGCGAACTGACCGACAACGATTGCAATGGCAACTTAACTCCTGACGATTGCGAGATTGCCAACGGCGCCGCGGACTGCCAACCCAACGGCACCCCGGACGTATGCGAGCCGGACTGTGACCAGGACGGTCTTCCGGATGAGTGTGCGTTCTCCTCCGGGTCTCTGGATTGCCAGCCGAATAACATCCCCGACGAATGCGAAACGGACTGCAACGCCAACACGATTCCGGATGACTGCGATCTGATCGCGGGGGCACCCGATTGCAACGATAACGCCGTCCCCGACAGTTGCGAACCGGGCGGCCTCGAGGACTGCAACGACAATCAAACCCCGGATCTCTGCGATATCTACGATCAAACGAGCCCCGACTGCGACCAGAACCGAGTCCCCGATGAGTGCGATCTCGCGGGAGGAGCGCCGGACGCCAACGAGAACGGCATTCCCGACGTCTGCGAACTGCCGGCGGGAGTGGGCGATGACGTTTGTTACATGGGTAATGAAGCCGGTGCCCCTTGCAGCACCAACAGCGAATGTCCCGGCGGCGTCTGCGGCTTGAAAAGTCGCTACATCACGATCGAATCCTTGGCTTTAGTCCCACGCAAGATTAGCGTCACTATTCTGGCCATGAAGGAATGTTCGGCGGGCCCGAACATCAGGCGGGGTTGCGAAACCAATAGCCATTGCCCGGGCGGCACGTGCATCAACTCACCGAGGATCGGAGAAGTCTGGTGGGCGGGGTCAGAGGTAAGTGTCGCGAACTCGCCGCATCCGCCGCTGCGCGGCGCCCGATTGGAGTGTACGGCGGCGCCCCAGAGCCGGGTGTGGACCGCCGGCAATCTACACTTGTGGGGTACGGCTGTCGTGCCGAATGCGCTCTACGAGGTGACGGTGTGCGCACCCGACGGCACGGATTGTTCGGGGATCATGGTCGGGACGAGCGAGTGGGCCGACGGTGTTTCTCCTTACGGCGGCCCGTCTCAGCCCAATTTCGCGGATATTGACGCCTCGGTAAGGAAATTCCAACACCAGGCCAGCGCCGCCGATTTGCCGCGCGTGGATATTTGGGGGACAGGATCCCATGGCCAGCCGAGCACCGTGAATCAAGTGATCAGTTTCAGCGACATTGCGGGTGCGGTCAGTGCGTTTAGCGGCCAGGGGTTCCCGTTTTCGGTGCCGACGTGCGCGCCGTAGCTAAAGCGTTTGATTCGCGGCGTTGTGAGGTTATGCCATGAAGACGAAAAACGTTGGAGCGCCTTTCGTGGTTCACGTTGTCTCGCTATTGATCCTCTGCAACGTGGCAAATGCTGAAGACTGCAACAACAACGGCGCCGAGGATGCCCTGGATATCGCTTATGGCATCAGCCAGGACTGCCAGCCGAACGGCGTTCCGGATGAGTGCGACATCGCCGGCGGAGCGCCAGACGATGACGCCGACGGTGTCCCCGATATCTGCGATTCAGCGCCAGGAGTCGGCGACGATCTATGTTGGAATAGCTACGGGTATGGTGGAACCCCATGCAGCACCGACGCCGAATGCACATTGCCCGCTCGCTGCGGCCTCAAAAGCCGCTACATCACGATCAAACCCAATAACCAATTCTCCGGCGAACCAACGAGCATTCGAGTTGAGATCGTCGCTCTGAGAGAGTGTGCGGGCGAGGTCAATGCAGAATGGGGCTGCTTCGTCGATTTTCAATGCCCTGGGAACACCTGCGTTGATTCACCGAAGATCGGACATATCTGGTGGGCCGGGCCGGAACAGAGCCTGCCTGACACTCCCCACCCGCCGTTGCGCGGTGCTCGCGTGCAGTGTACCGACGCGCCCCATTCACAAGTGTGGACGAGCGGCGATTTGCACCTCTTCGGTTATCCAATCGTTCCAGGTTCGACCTATGGCGTGCGGATGTGCGATCCGGACGGGGAGAATTGTACCGGTCCGCGAGTCGTGGCCACCGGCAAATGGGGCGACGTGGCAAGAAGTTTCGGCGGCGGCGCCAACCCGAATCTTGAAGATGTGAGTTCCATTGCTGCAAAGTTCTTCAACTCGGCGTGGGCCCCGAGCATGCCGCGATGCGACTTGGTGGGGGCGGGGAATTCGGCGCACCCGAATCGCGTGAATCACGTCGTCAATTTCCACGACATCAGCGCCGGCATTTCCGCGTTCTCCGTCTTTCCCTTTCCCTTCACCGTTCCGGCATGTGTACCCTGACATGTTCGGTCAATGGCGCTGAGGGTAGCGTGGAGTCTCAGCACCCAACCAAGATGTAACCGATTTCGCCAACCCCGGCGTCGATCAGGGCTTGGTCGATGGCCGCTTGAATGTGCGCCAGCAGCGCCTCCACGGTGGGGAATGATCCCGCGTCGATGACCACGGGCACCGCCTGGCCGTTATGGAAAAGATCGAACATGACATCGGAGATTAAGCTGTCGCCGGCACGGGCCGCTGCGATTGCGGCCTCAGCGGCCGCCATGCCTGAAAAACGCTGGGTGATCAGAATGGCGTCCGAATCTCCGACAATCGCGGCCACGTCGCCGGGAGCGCCCACGCCCTCGGTCACCACCGCCTGATCGATCGCCGCCTGGATGTGGTGCGCGAGGTCCGCCGCGGAAGGGAAACTGCCCGCGGCAACCGCGACGTTCACGTTTTGACCGTCATAGGTCAGATTGAAATTGACCCCGCTCACCAGACTATTTCCCATGCGGGCGGCGGCGATGGCCGCTTGTGCCGGAGCCGTGTCCGCCAGGGTGTGTTCCGGCGCAATCACGATCGATCCGCAACAGGCATCCACCCGTTCGCAGTCACCGGTGGCCGGGTTGCATTGTTTGCAAGAATCTCCACAGTCGACCTCCAGGGTGACGCAACCGAGCGTCTTGTCGCACCCGACCTGGCGGCAAAGACCTTCTTCGTGGTTGTCCGGACCCGGGTCGCACACCACGGCCTCATGCTTGCAATCCCCACCGCGACAAAAATCGATCGTGCATGCGTCGTCGTCGTCGCAACCAATCCGTGTGGGTGCACCGCAATGCTGGGTTACCGGATCGCACACATCCACCGTACATGCATCGCCATCGTTGCAGACCGCGGGAAACAGCTTGCAATTGAAGCTGCACGGACCCAACGAATCTCCGTGGAGCAGGTGGTCCCGCAACGACCTTGCACTAACCGTGATGCTTTCAAATGCCGCCGGGTTACGCTGAGGGATGTGACAGATCAAGATCTTGCGTGAACCGTCGCCTGCCGCGCGATCCACCCGTGCCCGAAGCGGGCTGATCGCTGAGGCCGCGAGTGAGGACGACACCAGCGCGCAATATGCAACGATCGATACAAACGTACCGTGAACCATGGACCACCCCTCCTGATTCCCCCACGCCGTTGGCGTTGACCAAACGACCGCGCGCTAGTTCTGCGACATCTGCGCCGTATTATCCAGGAAGCCTTCCAGCTTACGCGAACGCACCGGGTGCTGGAGCTTGCGGATGGCCTTGGCCTCCACCTGCCGCACGCGCTCGCGGGTGACCTTGAAGATCTTGCCGACTTCCTCCAGCGTGTAGGTGTACCCGTCGCCGATGCCGTAGCGGAGCTTGATGATTTCTCGCTCGCGGTAGGTGAGCGTCTTGAGCACTTCCTCGACGCGGTCCTTGAGCATCTCCCCGCCCGCCGTACCCACCGGAGACTCGACGGAGTCGTCCTCTATGAAGTCGCCGAAGTACGAGTCCTCGCTCTCACCCACGGGTCGATCGAGCGAAATCGGATGGCGCGAAATCTTGAGCACGCGGCGGGCCTCGGACACCGGCATTTTCGCGCGGCGGGCGATCTCCTCGATCGTCGGCTCGCGCCCCAGGTCTTGCAGAAGCTCCTTGCTGATGTTCCGCAGGCGGCTCATCGTCTCGATCATGTGTACCGGGATGCGGATCGTCCGGGCGTGATCGGCGATGGCCCGGGTGATCGCCTGACGAATCCACCAAGTGGCGTAGGTGCTGAACTTGTAGCCGCGCTTGTATTCGTACTTGTCGACGGCCCGCATCAAGCCGGTGTTACCCTCCTGAATGATGTCCAGGAAGCTTAGACCGCGGTTGCGGTATTTCTTGGCGATGCTGACCACGAGGCGCAGGTTGCCGCCTGACAGCTTTCGCTTGGCGTCTTCATACTCGCTGAACACTCGCTCGATGGACTTCAAACGCGAGCCGAGCGTGTCGGATTTTTCGAGGCAGAGTGATTCGATCCCCGACAGTTCATCCTGCATGGCCAGCAGGTCTTCGTCGGAGAGAGTGCGCCGCTTGGTCTGGTTCTCCAGCCGCCGGATCAATTCGATCATCTTGCGGTGCAGACCGCGGAGTTTTTTCATCAGCGGTTGAATGCGGCTGGTGCGAAGCGAGAGCTCTTCGACGAGCTTGGACACCTTCCGCCGACGCTCGCGCACGCCGCGCTCCACCTCGCGCCGAGTGGCGGCCGCCAGGCGGGCCTGCTGCAATTGCTCCCACGCTTCCTCATTCGTCTTGAGCAGCTTGCGGACCGTTTCCAGGTTGCCCGGGATCCGCGAGCTGATTCGCGTCTTGGCCGCGTGCTCCGAGGTCGAGATCTTCATCGTGCGGTCGAAGGGCAGCGTGCCGTCGTGAACCTGCTGCAAGATTTCCACGGCGAGGTTGGCGCAGTAATCGCTTTCGAGCACCTTCTGGCGGAAGGCCATTCGGGTCAGTTCGATTTTCTTGGCCAGGCGAATTTCCTCGTCGCGGGTGAGCAGGGGGATCTCGCCCATCTGGGTGAGATACATGCGCACGGGGTCGTCGATCCGCTTCGCCCCCGCCTCGACGGCCATTGCGGTCAGGTCTTCTTTGGCGAAATCATCGAGGTCGGCATCGGCATCTCGCTCTTCGTCGCGCTCTGGCGCCGGGGCCGTACCCCGCACCTGCGCCTGGGACCGTGGCGCTGCCGCTTCCGTGGGTGCCGGTACGATAAGGCGCTTGGGCGCCGGTTCGCGCTCCCGCCTCCGCTCCCGTCGATGGGCGTCGATCTCGTCGAGGGTCTCGACCTTCTCTTCCTCGAGGCGCATCATGATGCGCTCAAGCTGATAGGGATCAATCGCGTCGTCGGGGAGAATGGAGTTCATCTCCTCCCACGTCACGTATCCGCGTTTCTTCCCTATCGTGAGAAGGTGATCCACGGCGATCTGAATGGGATCCAATATGCTCTCCGTCACGTCACTCATTGGTGCTCCACGATACCTACTGGTCCGCTACACCATCACCTTGGGTGGCGGACGTCGCTTTACTCTGCGCGCCACTGCTCTTGAGCAGTGGTCGCTCACTGCTTACGCTCCGCCCACCGGACCTCCCGACGTCATTCGTATGTCGCGGTGCGGAACGAACTGCCGATTCTCTTTCTGCGCTGCGTGGCGCAACGCCAGCGCCTCCCGAACATCACCTCGTACCGGCGCCGCTTTAGCCCAACGCCCGGACTGCTCGAGCCGACTTAAGGCCCCGTGCAGCGTCGCTTCGTAGTTGCCCCGAAGAGCGCCACTCTCCGCTAAGGCACACACCCGCAGAATGTCATCCGGGTCCGAGCAACGGGCGAGAACATCGGCCAGCGAATACTCGCCAATCTGCTCACCCACCCCCACCACGATCCCCGCGATTCGACGGTCCCGCTCGCTACGGATCCGTTCGATGTCGAGTTGCCCCTCCAAATCCCGCAGCCGGCTCGGTTCATTAAGCAACACTTCGAGAACTCGGGCCCAAGCCGCCTGCTCACCATCCGGAGGCAGCGACGCCGCGTCCGTTGCATTTCCGGACGCCGTGCTCACAACGCTCCTGCCGGGCCGATCGCTCTTGGGCGCCAATCGACGCAGGAGGCGGTCCACCTCCGCGCGGTCAATACCCAGCAAGTGGGCGGCTTGGTTCACCAACAGCCCGCGCTGGATGGCGTCCACGGCGCGGGCGCACACCGCCTCGCTCAGCACCCCTAGGAACTCAAGAACCGCGTCGCGTCGACGCGCGTCGGTAGCATCTCCGCCAAACCGCTCCCGGGTTTGATTCCATTTGAATTCTAGCGCGTCGACCGCGCCATTCAATACGTCCGAAAACTCCGAAGCGCTCGAATGACCTAGAAAATCGCTGGGATCCTTGTCGCCCGGTATTCTCGCCAGCCGGCACGACAGCGACCGAGGCAGTGCCACGCGGATGGCACGATCCGCCGCCGCCGCCCCCGCGTTATCGGAATCAAAAAGAAAGATCGCTCGGTCCGCATAACGCCGCAGAAGGTCCGCGTGCGTTTCCGTCAGCGCCGTACCCAGGGTTGCCACGGTCTCCGGAAACCCCGCCTGATGAGCGGCCATACAGTCCGTATAACCTTCGACGATCACCGCCCGGCCTCGTTCCCCGATGACATTCCTGGCCAGGTCGATCCCGTAGAGTGTGCGGCCCTTGTCGAATAGGGTGTTTTGGCGGGTATTGAGGTACTTCGCGCGGTCATCCACCAGCGTTCGCCCACCAAAACCGATCACCCGCTGCATGGCGTCGCGGATGGGGAACATGATCCGGCTACGAAAGGTCGGATAGGTATCTCCCGCATCACCCCGGCGAATCAGGTCCGCCTCGATCAGCAGGTTGATCGAGAAGCCCGCTTTCGCCGCGGCCTGCGTCAATCGTGTGCCGTCATCGATCGAAAGCCCGATTCCAAAGCGGCGAAGGGTGTCGTCCGTGAACCCCCTCCCGCGCATGTATTGACAGGCGGTCCGGCCGAGCGACTCATCCCAGAATCGCTCCTGAAAGTATTTCGCGGCCCAGGAGCAAACCTTGGCCACTTCCGCCCGACCGACACCCGCGACCTCAGTCGTACCGCCATTCTTCTGCAGCGGTACGCCGGCCCGGTCGGCCAGGATGGCCAATGCTTCGCCGAAGGGCAGGTTTTCTTTGGCTTGTATAAACGAGAATATATCCCCACCTTTCCCGCAGCCGAAGCATTTGAATATCCCAAGCTCCTGGTTGACGGTAAAAGAGGGAGTTTTTTCGGAGTGAAATGGGCAAAGGCCAACAAAGCGGCGGCCGGCGCGCTTCAGCTTCACGTGCGTGGAAACCAAGTCGACGATGTCGACGCGCGCAAGAATCTCACGTTTTGTTTGCTCGAAAGCGTGCAAAGTGGATACGCACCCTCAGCGCGGAACCCAACCATGGCTCACTCGCGAGTCCGCGCTCGCGACGTTCGGCGGTCTTACATCACTTCAAAAAAGCCATTCTCGGTAACGAGGTGAATCTACCTCCCAGTGCATCAAATATACACCACGTTTTTGGGACGGTCAAATCAGAACCGCCCACAAAACAGGGCTTTGCGAGATTCATTTGATGTGCATTTGGAGCCCGGTGCGGCCCAAGAAGCAAGCAGGACGATCACCGCCGGGACAAGCGCTCGCGGTAGCCCAGGAAATTCAGGAACACGTCTTGAGTGAGCACCGGCACCGACAGAGACTTGGCGTTTTCCAACGTCTTCGTGTAATCGTCCCAAACTCGTTGGCGAGCACGCTGCTGTTCGGCTTGATCGGCGGGTAGATCGGCCTGGGCCCGCGGCTTCGGAGGCGCGGCCCCGATCACCACGAAGTCAGTAAGCGGAGTCAGGTCATCCGACACGGTTCCGCCCCAATCCTTCACCAGCGCCCGAACGGCCTTGGCTCCATCGCGTTCCGGAGTTCCATCCCGATCAAGGTCGAAGTGGCCGATCACCACGAACGACAGCGGACGGTTCGGGTCGTACACCGGGTTGGCAATGAGGTCCCCTTCGAGGATCACGTCGGTGGGAGAAACGCTGACGATTCGACATTCCGCCGACGCCTCCGAAATCGAAACGACCTCGACCTGCGCTTTCGATCGCCCGTCCGCCGGGATGCCCGTGGCCGCCGAGTACACCGCGAACTGCAACCCGAGCGTCAACGCATTCTTGCGGCCAAGGTTAATGTAGACGACCTCGTCGCCGGGGCAGGCCATCAGGATGCGTCCATCTGGCTGTCGGGCAGTCGAAAGCTCTTCCGGCCCGATCATGAGACCGCCGACTTTTTGCCGTAGCGTGGAAAAACGCTCCCGCGCCTCACTCAGCTTCGTCTCGCAGGCCTGACGCTCCTGGCGCTCCTTGGTGAGCGTGTCGGTGTTCAGCGCCCGGCCTTGCTCGAATTCCTTCTCCATCTGCGTGACGGCCTCGTCACGCTCCTTGCGATAGCGGTTTCGGTCGGCCTCGATCTCCGCGAACTGGTCCTGCAAATCTTGCATCTTCTTCGCGTACTCGGCCTTCAGCGCCTCAGCGGACTCGCTCACGGCGGAGGCCTCGCTTTCCAGCCGAACGAGGTTGTCCTGCGTCGTCTTCCACTTCTCATGAAGCCCGCGATAGCCTTCATATAAACGAGTCAGGGCCGCGTGATAGGAAAGGTCTTGAAACGCGTTGGGATCGGTGACAATCGCCTCAACCCGTAGCGTTTGAAGGATCTGATCGCGTTTGGTCTTGACCCCAGCCACGTCGTCCGCCGCGCTCCCGGTGGCCAGGTTCGCCGTTTGCCCGCGAGCGTCCTCGACCAAGCCGACCACCGTCGGCCCGCCCTCGGCCGATGGCCGCGCCGCCTTGGCCAGCTCGAGCGACGACTCCTCCTTGGAGCTGATGACCTTGTCTTTGGCCAGGGCGAGGCGCTTGTTCTCGACGATCAATTCCTGCTGACCGGTGTAGAGGATCACCAGGAAAACCGTGGACGTGAGCCACAAAGCCACGAACACGATCATCCAAACGGTAATGGCGTTAGCTTGTTGTCCCTTGGCCATGGTAGATTGCGTCTCCGGCGGCTACAGCGGGTCTTTACGCCTCGATTCGTGATCGCGTTTCATCTGGTACGCCTCGGGTGGGCGTGGGCATCCCTCGAACGCCAAGGCATTCTTCGAGACTGAGAGACCCGTGTCAAGGACGGCCACTTTAGGACACGCGTGTGCCCGCAATAACGGGAGCTTCGACGGAGCAGGTATGTATGTATGCCCTGGCCACGGTATCATTGAGCGGACAAGCATTCTCAGAACACCAATGGCGCGGGGGCGAGACGCATTTCAGCCAGCAGGATCGTGTCGGATTGAGCTGCCGTGGACAAAGCCGACAAACAGAAACTTCAGCGCGAGATCGCTGATCTCAAGGGACAGGTAAGGCTCACGGCCGGACTCCGTCCAAACCTGCTTGAGAATCACAAGCGGGCGCTTGAGATCAAGAGACTCAGACGTGAGACAAGCTGGCGGTCCAGCCCCTGGTTGCAGCCAACCATGTTGATAAGCTTGATATTCGGATTAATAGCTGTCGGGTTCGGAGTGGGTTTGAAACTGGAAAAGCTGACGAATGAACGAGAAAAGTTGGCGCATCAACTCGAGCTCCAAAAAACTTACGACGAGCAGAAGAAAGTGGAAGGCGATACCAAGAAACTCGAGAAGGATAAACAGGAACTCCAAAGTTCGGTCGATCAGCTCCGCAACGATAACAAAGAGCTGGAGCGTAAGAAAGATGAGTTCAAAACGGAGAGGGACCAGTTTGAAAAGGAAAAAGCCGAGCAGGCAGCCCTTGCAAATCAGCAAGCTCGCCTCCAAAAGTGCATTTCCGACTGTGCCACGAAGTACATTGTTAATCCCATCGGGTTCAAGACTTGCGTCGAAACAGCCTGCGAGCCGTGATTCTCGCTTGACGGCTCCGATTGCGCCTTAAGTATTCGGAGAAGTACTCTGACTTGGGTGCAGATTATGGCGAGTGCGTTGCGGTCTGTTGACCCTAAGAAACCGTTATGGGGCCAGACCAGCCCTGCCCCCAATCGATTCGAGGGCTTGAGTAATCAGCGTGTGTTCCGCGCTATCGGGCTCGAAGTGGGACAGTAGCTGACGTAGTGCAAGAAGGCCGGCAGCGTCGTCTTTGGAGAGGGCCCGACCAGCGATTGCGTAGAGCTTTGCTCTCTGCACGGGAGCCAGATCTTCGAGGGCATCCACCAAGAGAACGGTCAAAACCGCGCGGAATCGCCTGGCGCTCTGTTTCTCGAGGGGGTTTCTGAAGTCTCGCTCTTTCGGTTCTTCCTTCCGCGGCGCAAAGATATCCCACAGGAGGGCGAGGACATGTTCGCGACAGACCTTTCTGGTGACAAGTAGATTGCCTGGTTCGTCCTCCGTACCGGCGCCGTGCTTGTAGAATTGCATGAGCTTGTCAATGTAAACGTCGGGAAAGACGCCGCCAGCGTCATCGTAATCCAAGGCCTGATTCCCCAACTCCTCCGCCAATTGGCGCGCTTTCAGAGTTTCTTCCGGACGAGGGCGCGGAGCTTCCCCGGTACTCTGAGCCGGGAGAGACGAGCCGCGGCATAAAGCGATGAGACAAAAGTACCGAAGGACACGCCGTGGAAAAAAAAGTTTGAATGCCATCGCTTTGCCTCAACGGCCACGAGTTCAAAGGGCCCTCGATCGACGCACGCGACATGAACGGGCGCCTCCGAACGCGCTAGAATATCATGGCTTTTCGAATAAAAAAATCCAAAGAATGAGCATTTTCAATCCTTTTCCTTGAAATTCAGGCCCCCTCTGGGCGATTCAGGCTCATAGGAAGCCCTGCCCCCCGATAAACTCTTGGAAAGTAGAGCTTCAACTGCCCGCTCCGAATCGTCTTCCAGAAGCATTTGGACTGCCTCATGTGCGTCCAGTGCATCCACGAGAGCATCCACGGTGGCAAAACGCGCCTCGTCGCTCGCGATCAGCTTCGCACTGGCCAGGATGGCGACCCGTGCCGGCAGCGTCACTCGACCGGTCGCACCCGCAGCCAGAATGGTGGCGAAGGCTTGACTGTAGACGAGGTCGTCGGTGTCGCGTGACGTAATTACTTCGTGTGAGAAACTCAGGTAGAAGGGCTCGATGAAGCGCCCGCGAACCGCTGGGTTTTGCCAGTCAGAATCAAGGAACGCGCGGGCCTGGGGCAAGACTTCCAGAGGATTGTTTGATGTGTCTCGAAGCTGCCTGAGCTCCGTCGCCCAATCGATCGCATCTTGCAGTTCCCCGGCCCACGGTACGCCGCCATGAACCTGGGGTGGTGGAGATAGAATAAGGAGGAATTCGAAGAATGCGATGTACGCCGAGTGGGGACAGCCGGCTATGCACGCATCGTAATCTGCACCCAAGCCGGGGTACTTCTCCGCGCATTTCAAGACGCAATCGGAGCCGTCAAGCGAAAACTGGGCCTGGTTTGAGCTTCGCGAGCGGGCATGGGGGGCAGACAGGGAAAGAGCGACAGCGACGAGCGCCGGAGCGATATGGCGTTGCCTGAGTATGCTACCTACGACCATGGCAGCAATTCGCCGGTTCTATGATCTCAGCTCATCTTCCTTTGTACGTCCGGCGGTTAGGAATGTTGATGCTATGATGCCACCGTCCAGACTGTCTGTGCCAACGCCACGCCAACGACGTAACCGCAACGGAGAAGCACCACTTTAACGCGCCGCTGGCGGCAGAACGACGACAAAATGAATAGAACAACACCAATGTACTACAAATCGGTTCCGAGGGAAGAAAAAAATCTCGGAAAGCTACCTCAGGCTTCATTTTGTGCGTTTGCGTTATGAGTTAGTGAATTTAGCTTATTCGACTCAGAAGGCCGAGTGCGCGGCGGAAACGCTAATTCGGCGTCAACAAACGCCCCCATTTGAATCCACTACGGCCTCTCGGCTCGTTGCCGCCAAGAAGGCAATTGGTCCGCCGGGACTGCTGACCATAGCCCGATCTTTGTACGCTGAGCGCGCTTTTCGATGGTCGTGAAGGCGTCGTCGTAGGGGTGGTGGAAGCGCGGGTCGGCGTAGGCGAAGCCCTGCTCGATCAACAGTTCGTTAAACATGGTTCCGCCGCGTTCGAGGAAGACGTAGGCCAGCAGGCGGTCGAATTTGTCGCGGGTGTCGTTGGGGGCCAGGACGATCCAGACGGTCTGGCCGGCGAGCGTTTCCTCGGCAAACGTTTTGGCCTCGGGGCCGAAGTGCATGTCGGCGTTGCGGCCATGGCCGACTTCGGGGGAATCGACGCCCCAGAGGCGAATGCGGGTCTTGGGTTTGCCGCGGTCGGGCTCGTCGATGTCGACGGTGTCGCCGTCGACAACGTGGACGACGCGGAACGGTCGGTCGTGATAGCGATCGTGGTCGTCGGACCGAACGGTTCGCTCGGTGACAAGCGGCGGGTGAATGGAGCGCTGGTAATAGACGCCCAGAGATAGAGCAACGGCGAGGATGATCGCGCCGAGCGGCTTGCGCATCCGATACCGTCGTGGCCAGTGGATGGTGGGTGGCAGGCGGCGGGTCATTCTGTCCGGCGTCACGAGAACGGGTCAGTACTCACGGTTGCGATTGCGGCTTCACACGAAAATACCTATTTCAGGAACCCATCCGCCACCTTCACCAGCTCTTTCACGTGCGAGACGCTCGTATCAAGAAGCTTGCGTTCATCAGCGGTCAACTTCACCTCGATCACTTTCTCGACGCCCTTGGCCCCCAACATGCACGGCACGCCGACGAAGTATCCGCCGATGCCATATTCCTTCTGGCAGAACGCCGCGCAGGGGAGAATGCGATGTTTGTCCTTGACGATCGCCTCGGCCATCTGAATCGTGCCCGCGGCCGGGGCGTAGTAGGCGCTGGTCTCCATCAGCTTGACGATTTCGCCGCCGCCCATTTTGGCGCGTTCGATGATCGCGTTGAGGCGGTCGGCGGGAATCAACTCCGTCACCGGGATTCCGGCCACCGATGTATATCTCGGCAGCGGCACCATGTCATCGCCGTGGCCACCCATGAGCAACGCGTCGATATCCTCGACGCTGCATCCAAGCTCCATTCCGATGAACGTTTTGTATCGGGCGATGTCGAGGCATCCCGCCTGTCCGACCACGCGATGAGTCGGAAAGCCGCTCTTTTTCCACGCCGTGTACACCATCGCGTCAAGCGGATTCGAAACCACGATCAACACGGAATTCGGGGCGACGCGAGCAATCTGCTCGGCCACCGATCCGACGATCTTGACGTTGGTTTGAATGAGATCATCGCGGCTCATGCCCGGCTTGCGGGGAATGCCCGCGGTGATGACCGCGATGTCGCTGTCGCGGGCTTCGTTGTAATCAGCCGTCCCGACGATCTTGCAGTCGAAGCGTTCGACCGGCCCGCACTGGGCCAGGTCTAGGGCCTTGCCGGCGGTTTTGTTTGCGAAATCAGGAATATCAATCAGGACGATGTCGCCCAATCCCTTGGCTGCCGCCCAAAAGGCGCAGCTCGCTCCGACATTTCCCGCCCCGACAATCGTAATCTTCGCTCGTTTCATCAAGGTATCCTCGATAGAATCTTATTGTTTTCGGTTGGTCAGCAGATTGAGAAGATGATACCGATGTGGGACCGACTTTCCAGTCATCGCTCACGGGCGCGGTACGGTTCGTATTCCGCCGAGTTGCACGCCGCCCCTGGCTCGATGCCCGCACGTTGATGTATTGATGCACGCATCCGCCAGGCGTAATCGCTCCACCGGCTGGCCATCCACGAGGTGAGATTGCACGATCTCGCTTACGTCGGCCATCGTCACAAACCCATACCACACCGCATCGGGATAGACGACGACGGTGACGCCGTGCTCGCACTGATCGAGACAGCCGGCGACGTTGACGCGGACTTTGCCATCCAGCCCGCGCTGCTTGACCGCCGCCTTCATCGCTTCGCGAACGGCCGCCGATTGCTTGTCGGCGCAGCATCCGCGCGGATCACCCGCGGCACGTTGATTCGTGCACACAAACACATGTCGTTGGAACAAGGGCATGGTGGCACCGAAATGAGCGTAAAGGACGATCGAACGAATGTCGAATGGCGAATGGGTACTGGTAGCGTTTGATCAGAGCCGCGCGGGTGAGCAAGCGGTCTTGTCGTTTGCAGGGCTGAACGGGCCGCTCCATGGCTGTCGCGGTTCTGATTGCTGGCACACGCTACCAGTACGGGCGAATAAAGAGCGGCGCGGGTGTCCAAACTCATTCACGATCGCGGCAATCGCAGCGGCGGCGATGCCGTTTCCGCCGCCGACGTCCGCTCGGACACGAGATCGCACAACACCCGCCACGTGGCGTTGGCGCGATCCAGCAAGTCCATGTTCTGAAGGGCCAGGGCCAGGTTGGCCACGTAGTCCGGGTTGTGGGGATCGCCGCGCGTGGCCAGCTCGAACCGCTCCAGGGCCTGCTCGAATTCGCGGCGGTCAGCGAAGATCAGGCCGAGTTGATAGTGCAGTTCCACCGATTCCGGATCGAGCTCAAGGGCCTTCTCCAACATCGCCTCGGCCACGGTGTCCTCGCCGGCCTCGCGCAAGGCCAGTCCCAGCTTGGTGAGTGCCTTGAGGTAGTGGGGATTGATCTCGACTGCCCGGCGGAACGATTGGATTGCCCCTGTCAGATCGCCCGAATGCCTGCGCAGCACGCCGAATCGATAATGGAGGTCCGCGTGCAAGGGGTGTTCTTCGACCGCCGCGGCAAGCCGCGCGATCTGCCGCTCCACCAGCGTTCCGACATCGTTGTCCGGCGGCCCGTTCGGCTGTCCGGTGACCGCCTCCGGCGACAGATATCGCCGAGCCTGTCCCGCCGCGGAAGTGGCCAGTTGCATCCGGGCCATTTCACTGAACAAGAGAGAACTGTTCGGCTCGATGGCCCCGGCGGCCTCGAGGCTCGCCATGGCCTCATCCGTCCGCCCAAGGGCCTGCTGAGCCACCCCAAGTCCGACGTAGGCGGCCACGATCTGATCGTTGATTTCAATCGCTCGGCTGAAGGCCTCGGCGGCCCATTCGAATTTTGCCGCGCGCAGATGAGCCGTGCCGAGCTTCACGGTGGCCTCGAGGTAATCCGGGTGCGCCGCGGCCGCCCGTTCGTAGGCCTCAACGGCTTTTCGTTCCAGACCCTGCTTCGCGTACAGGTCGCCCAACCGCACGCATAGGTCGGCGGCATCAGGCCTTTCCTCGATTTGACGACGCAATTCCTCGATCGCCTCGTCAAAACGACCAGCTTCTACGTATGTGCCCACCAGGTCCTGGCGCACGTCCCAACGATCAGGATCCAGACTCAGGACATGCTGATAGCGGCGGATGGCGTCTTCAAATCGCTTCATGCGAACATACAGGTTGGCGAGGATCAGATTCACCCCAATTTCGCCCGGCTCGCACCAGCAGAGGTGCTCGTAGCGGGCGATGGCCAGCTCCCCGTGGTCGCGTTTGAGATGAATCGCGGCCAGCCGTTCATGCGGATTTCGCAGTTTGGGCGCAACCTCGATGGTCAATTCGTATGCGGCGATCGCATCATCCGTGTCGCCGATCTTTTCGAGCAAGAACCCCAGGGCGAACCGCGCGGGCCCATCCTTGGCGTCGCGTTCAAGACATGCGCGCAACTCGCGGATGGCGTCGCGGGGGTGGCCGAGTTCATCCAAGGCGCAAGCTAGGCCGACGCGGGAGGTTCGATCGGTCGGGTCGTAGCCCAGGGCGGAGAGAAACGCTTCCTTTGCAGCGGGAAAGCGGCGGTCGGCCAACATGCGCAGGCCGAGCCGCCGATGATGATCGCCCTTCTTCGGTTCCCGATCGGCGTGACGTTGCAGCTCGGCGGCCGAATCGTGTTTCTCATCGCGAAGGCAATCGGTGAACGCCGCCCCTAACTCCGCCAGCAAGCCGCGCCCCAACACTTCCAATAGGTGCGACATACTTCCCCCAAAAACAAACAAGCCGGCAACGCCAGAATAAGCAGGTCGTGCCGGTGCAGGCTGGTAATCAAGGCTAAGCCGGCAACGCCGCTAACGCCTGCCTTGCCTCGTCGTACGCCCCGTTGATGTCCAATGCCTGCCGATAGGCGGACCTTGCTCGGGTCAACTCACCTCGGTCGCGATATAGGTTTCCCAGCAAGTAGTAGACGTCCGCGTACTCCGCCCCCGCCTCGATGGCTTGTTCAAGCCGCGTTGTTGCGTCTTCGTGTCGATCCGTTTGTTGGTACAGCTTAGCCAGTTCGATCAACGCCCGTGTGAATGTCGGATCGATCCCAACGGCTCGCTCGGTTACCCGGATGGCCTCGGAATTGCGACCCAGCCGCTGCCACACTCGACCACAGTGGTAATGCAATTCCGCTTGCTCCGGTTGGCGCTCCAGCGCCGCCTCCAGCGTACGGAGCAACAGGGCGAAGACGTGTTCGTCCACGTCCCCGATTGGGATCGACAAAAAGGCGTCAACGAAATCTGAGTCCTTTTCGATGATCCGTGACAATTCGTCGATGCCGCGCCGGTCACCCTCCAAGTCCGTGTCGAACATGCTGGCCCGCACGCGCATCGCCAATCCCTGCTGCCGCGCGGCGGCAACCGCCTGGGCCAGCAACAATCCGATGCGTGCATCATGTGGCCGAAGGGACTGTGCCCGTTCGAGGTGGACGACCGCATCCGTCGCGGAACCGCGAAGGCCGACACAGAGACCCAAGTGAACCATGGCATCCGTATGATGTCTGTCGAGATTCACTGCTTGCGTAAATCGCAGCTCAGCTTCCTCGAAGTACTCAATCTGGCAGAGCAGAACGCCGAGTTGAAAATGCAACTCGGCGCATTCTGAATCGAGTCGTATGCCCTCGCGCAGCGTCTCGATTGCCGATTCACGCTCACCCGCGGCCCATTGCGTGAGGGCCAGCCGAATCCGCGACGTGTGATCCCCGGTAGCACCGACCAGCGCCGCGTGCAGTGGGCGAATGGCCTCGTCTACCTGTCCGTCCGCGAGGTAAGCCGCGGCGAGATAGGAAGCCAGCGTCGGTTCGTCCCCGCCTAGCTGTTGTGCTTGCACGAAGGCTGTGACCGCTTCTTCAAAGCGGCCCGCGTTGAGCAGGCAAATCCCGCGGCGCACCGCCGCCTCCCCTTCGTATCGGGTTCGGATGGCCCGAACCAACGCGTGGGGGTCTCGCAGACCGACAGCGGCGCCTCGACTGGACGTTGGAACCATGGGATGCTCGCAATGCGGGACTCGATTCAACGTTTGATGGATATATCGGAAGGCCCGTCAAGGTGGGTGATTCCCGCGGCGCGATACGAACCGCCGCTTATCGGTCGCGGGCGGGTAGACAAACGGGCACGCCCTTCCTACGCTTCGGCCGGATCAGCGACCTCGGGATTCTCCCCATGCTTGTCGAAGCTCTAATCACAGCGGCCACGGACGCACCGCGCCAAGCCGCGGTTTCCGACGGCCTAGTCAGCCTCGATTATCGCCAACTGGCTCGCCTTGCTTCCGTGATCCGAAATCTCGTCTCGCGTGAAACAAAGAACGAACGCGTCGGTCTCATGCTACCGGCCTCGACGGCGTTCCCGGCGGCCCTGTTCGGCGTCCTCTGGGCCGGTCGTACGGCCGTACCCTTGAACTTCCTTCTCAGCGGGGATGAACTCGCCCGCATCGTCCGCGACGCCGGGTTAGATTTGGTCATCACCATCCGCCATTTCGCCGAGCTCAGCGCGAAGCTCCCCTTGCGAAGCCTGTTTCTCGAAGACCTTTCCTTGAAACGCCGCATGGTGTTCGCGACGATCCGGCGACTGCCGCCCGCGCCGCCGATCGAACCCAACGCAACCGCCGTGATCCTTTACACCTCGGGGACCACCGCCGATCCCAAGGGGGTCGAGCTCACGTTCAACAACCTCTACAGCAACTGCGTCGATACGATTTACTCCCTGGACATGGATCCTCGTCAGACATTTCTGAACATCCTTCCGCCGTTTCATGTGTTTGGGTTGACCGCCAATGTCCTCATTCCCATTGTCCTTCGTGCCAAGGTCTTCGCGATCCCCCGCTTCAGTCCCGTGGCCGTCGTCCGCGCCGTCGAGGAAGAGCGGATCTCGGTCATGCTGGCCATTCCCAGCATGTACACCGCAATCTTGAAGACCAAATCGACCAAACCCGATCTGTTCCGGTCGGTGTACCTGGCCGTCAGCGGCGGCGAGCCGTTGCCCGACAGTGTCCGCGCTGGATACGAGGAGCGCTTCGGCCTCACCATTCGGCAGGGCTATGGTATGACCGAGACTTCGCCGGTGATCTCCGCGTGCTCAGTCCATTCCTACCGCGCCGGCACCGTTGGTCGGCCGATCCGCAACGTTCGCATCCGCATCGTCGACACCAACGGTCGCGAAGTACCCACGGGTGAGGAGGGCGAGATCCTCGTGAGCGGACCAGGGGTGATGAAGGGATACTATCGAAAACTGGAAGAGACGCGGCGGGTCGTGAGCGAGGAGGGATGGCTGGCCACCGGGGACATCGGACGCCTCGACGCCGATGGCTTCCTATCCATTACCGGGCGGGCCAAGGACATGCTGATCATCGGTGGCGAGAACGTGTTCCCGCGAGAGATCGAGGCGGTGCTGGAGTCATACCCCGGCGTGATTCAGGCGGCGGTGATCGGCGTCGCCGACGATTTGCGCGGCGAGGCTCCGGTGGCGTTCGTGATTCCGCAAGCCGGTGCGGAACTGGCCGACGGACCGCTTCGCAACCACGCGAAACACGTCCTGGCGGGCTTCAAAGTGCCTAAGCGGGTCATCATTCGCGAGGACCTGCCGACGGGTCCTACCGGCAAAATCCTCAAGCGCCGCCTGCGCGAATTCCTGTGATTCACTTCTCACAACTCCGCTAACGCGTTGAATCTCCACCGCAGCCTTTTCACGCGAAAAGCGACGTTGTCCCCCCGACCCGACTAATCCCCCCGACCGGCCTGGGTTCTCCAGAATCTCGCCAGGGCCTCCTCCCGGGCGGCTTGTTACGGGTTCCGTCACTTTCTATCGGACGACTCGGTTTCTTTAAGCCTTATCTTGGCATCGGCCACGTCCCGGCCCGGGCCATGCCCATCCGTTCAGCAGGTCTCAACCAGGGCGAACCTGCGCCGGCCAATCCGGCTTTCATGAACGCGGCGATGCTCCGGCGGGGAGGGGAAAGCTACCTTGTTTGGTTCACGCGCTCGCGCACGGTCCACCGAATTTTGGATGCCGTGGCACGCAGCGCACGAACTGACGCTTGCCTACCCCGCCGGGGCCATCGCCGCGATCTTGTACGGCTCCCTGCTTCCCTTTCGTTTCAGCCGTGCCGGGCTTGTGGATTTCAACATTCTCGCTCTTTGGGATGCCGGGCTGCGCGCCACGACCTTCGCGGATATCGTGACCAACATCCTCGTATACGTTCCCATTGGCGCTCTCTTGGTCCTTGCCCGCTGGGGAAGCGGTTGGCATCCTGGCTTGAGAACCGCGATCGTCTTGCTTTTCGGGACCATCCTTTCCATGGTCGCCGAGACCCTTCAATCGGCGATTCCGGAACGCGTCACATCGAGCACGGACGTGTTTCTCAACATGACCGGAACGGTCATCGGGGCAGCGCTGGCCCTGCTGCTTCGCGCGAACCGCTTCCGTGTCGAAAACATCCTGCTCGCCGGCGCTCGCCAACCCTGCCTTGCCGCGTCGATCCTCCTTACAGTCGGTCTCGTCGGGTACGAGCTCGCCCCGTTCGATTTCATCGCCAGTACGGTGGAGCTGCACGCCTCGTTCCTTGGCGCGCATTGGGACCTGTTCACTCCTCGCCCCATCGGCCTCGATGTGCTCCCTCTGACACCGCTCGGCCATCAGTTGGCCGGGGCGGCGTGGTTCGCGCTTCTGGCGGTTCTCACCGTTTTTGCCCGAGCGCGGGACGAATGCGAGCCCAGCGACGTCTTCGCCTCCGCCGTCAAACACAGTGTCCTGCTCGCGGGCATCATTGAAATGCTGCAATTGTTTACCCACTCGTACGCCTGCGACGTGGGCACGATTGTTCTGCGCTCGCTGGCCGCGGCACTCGGAGCCTGGGCGGCAGCCGTGGTTTGCGCAAACCGCGGCGACCACAAGCTGGACTTCCGATCAACCCCGTCGATCCGGGCGGGCTTTTTCGCAACCCTGCTGCTTATTCAACTGGCCCTCATGTTGGCGGGTGTTGAGCGAGGGACCCCGGTTGGTTTCCTCAATCCGACCACCTGGGAGTTTTCCGCTTTGCCGTTCGAGGCGTTATGGCGCTCATCGCTACCTGCGTCCACCGCCGATCTTCTGGCCGACCTCGTCGCCTATGCAACCTTCGCCGCTACGGCGGCGTTGTGGCTGGGATGGCGCGGCCATGTCGTTCTAGGTACGGTTGTGGTCACGACGATCACTGCCTTGCTGATGGTCGTGATTCGAGCCGCCGGGAATGGTGCCATCGACCTGACACCGGTCATCATCGCGATCGGATGCTCCGCCGTGGTCGCTCGCACAACTTTGGCGTTGGCCGGTCTGGTTTCGACCCATGCCTCCGCTCCGCAACATGAAATGGTCCGGCACACCAACGAATCGTCCGTCGGCTCGACGACCGTTATTGACGTGCCAGGAGCATGAGAAACGCGGTGCCCGCCGTCGCGAGATGCAGCGCCAGGGGTGTCAACCAGCTGTTGCTGCGATACGCCAGATACGCCGACGCCAACCCGCCCGGAAAAGACAACAGCAATTCGCGCACGTCCTTGCCGACGTGGATGAACCCGAACAGGGCCGCCGAGCCGACCATCGCGACCGCGCAGCCCCGCGGCAGCCCAAGCCATTGGCGCACGCGCTCCAGCCGTCCGACCGCATGGTGATCGATCGGCTGGGCCAACCCGACCCACTGCATCCACCTCCGCCATCCGGTCCCCGTCACTGGTGTCAACGCCGTGGCACCAGGCCAACGCCGATCCCTTCGAAACGCCGCCAGCAGCACACCGTGAAAAAAGAAGTGCTCGGCGCACATGTTCACCAAGTAATAACCCAGAAACGCCGCCAATCCCGCCCGACGATACTGTCGCAGATACAGATTTCCTATTTCTGATCCCCCGACCATCCAGGCCAGAAACGGCAGCGAAAACAAGAACCCGATAACAACGATCCGCCAACCGTACCGGTTCGGCGCGCGACATCCCAAATCCACCGGCCGCCCTCGTCCCAGCGCCGTCATGACGATCCAGGGGATGACTACTCCCAGGAGTGTTAGATAAATTGACTCTACCGTTTCAATGCGAGGAGCCGAAGTTCCGTCGGCCAGAGCTTGCCGCAACCATCGCAGGATCGCGGTCTTTGGATGTATCAGATGCTGTCGAATTGATTGCGGCCACCAGTTGGGCGGATGGACAAAGACCGCCGCGCAATATGCCAAGCCCAGACCCAAGGTGATGGCTTGGCTCCATCGACCGGAGTGGTGATGTCCGAGGTCGGGCTTGCTTTCCGATGACATCGCCCTGGATCACTCCCCAAACCCACTGGGAACCGATCTGTCTCATCTACCCATGCACCCAGCGAGGGGGAAACTCCGAGAATAATGCGCTCACCGGGTGTTCAAGTGACTGCGATTCATTGTCCAGCCTAAGTGACCAACGTCCGAGAATCCAGCTTACATTCAGGTGTCCACGAAATCGAACTCTGCCGTTCTTAACGCGGCCACGCGATTTCGCTGCCGATAGAACCCCTGTGATTTCTTGCGGAGACTTTGACACAACCATATAGTTCTCCGTCAATGGCCCAATCCTCGGGCTTGAGTGGGGTACTACGCGCCAGCCGCTGTCCCGGCGAAGCCTAGCCGGCGTCGGCTCCCGCTGAGCGCGCAATAGAGGGGTGGTCAAAATGTTTATGACGGGCTTCGCCCATCGTCGCGCGGCGGTTTCCCTTACGGGGCTCATTCCATGTTTGGCGGTCGGCATGATGCTTACCGCCGTGTCCAACACCGCCCACGGCGGCACGGGCGGCAGCGATTCGTGCACGGCCAACGAGGCGATCACCGGCCCCGGCCCGTTCCTGTTCGACAACCAAGCCGCGTTCATCGACGGCCTGGGTCACGCCGATTGCAACTTTTTCGATCAACCGCAGATCGATCACGACGTGTGGTTTTGCTGGACCGCTCCGTTGACCCCGTGTGAATCGGGCTACGTGGTCGAAACCTGCGGCCACACCAGCGTGGACACCAAGTTCGCGGTCTACGCGGGCTGCGGAGCCTGCCCGCCAACGACGCCTATCGAGTGCGCCGAAGACGATTGCGGCAGCGAGAACCTCCAATCGCGGATCATATTCACCGCCATTCCCGGCCAGAGCTATCGCATACGCATGGGTACATTCCCCGGCGCCTCAGGTGGGACCGGTCACTTCACGGTCGCCTGCGCGACGCCGCCCGACAACGATGATTGTGAAAACGCGGAGGCGATCACCGGCGAGGACTTTTTTCCGTTTGATAACATCGCGGCCACTCCGGACGGACCGCTGCATGCCCAATGTTCGACCGGTCGCGAACCGCGTACCGATCATGACCTTTGGTATTGCTGGACGTCTCCATGCACGGGAACGGTGTTCGCACAGACCTGTGACCTTACGGTCGTGGACACCAAGCTGCTCGCGTACGACGGTTGCGAGTGCCCCGCCAATGACGGACGCTTGCTGGGCTGCAATGACGACGAAGCCTGCGACGTGGGTTCGCGTCAGTCGCAGATGGCGTTCGAGGCGGAGACCGGCAGCAGTTATCTGATTCGTGTGGGAACGTTTTCCGGGGCCAAGGGCGGCTTGGGCGAGCTGGAAATCACCTGCGGGATCGGCGGTTGTCCCGCGGCCGGCGATTGCTTCACGATGCATAACACCGGCGGTTGCTCGATGCAGGAATGCTGCGAAACGGTTTGCGCCGTCGATCGGTTCTGCTGCGCCGGGCAATGGGACAACGTTTGCGCGCGACGGGGATCGGGGCTTTGCGGTGGAAGCTACAACACCTGCGGGCCGGGGCGCGGCAGTTGTACGAATCCCGATGGCGACAGCCCTCCGGGGTGCGACAATATCCCTTGTTGCAACGAGGTATGCGCGGTTGACCCCTTCTGCTGCACGGCAAACTGGGACGACGTCTGCTCGGCCGAAGCCGCTGGCCTGTGTGGCGCGACCGGCTTCGAGACCTGCGGCCCTCCGGCCGGAAGTTGCCCCGGCGCCGAGGGCAACGGCGGACCCGGTTGCGACGATGAGGCCTGCTGCAACGCCGTTTGTGCCGTCGATCCACTTTGTTGCATCAATGAATGGGACCCGGTATGCGCCCTTCGTGAAGCCGAGCAATGTCAGGGCAACTGCGGACCCGGCGCCGGAGACTGTTTCGAGGCTCGTCAGGACCCGGGCTGCGACACCGAGTCCTGCTGTTCCGAGGTGTGCGAAAAAGACCCGTTCTGCTGTTTCTTCGAATGGGATTCCCTGTGCGTGACCATCGCCAATGAACGCTGTCCGCTCAATTGTCCAACGGGAACAGTTACCTTTACCGACCCCCCGAACAACGTGGTCTACGCGGGATTTCCAAGGGACCCCTTCACCGGCGTTCTTCGGGGACCGCGGACCTTTCATGTCACCGCCCCGTCGGGCGGCGAGAGCCGATGCTGGAGCTTGTGCGAAACAGATGAGAACGGCGAACCGAACTCGATTGCTTTGGTGCAGGAGCACAGCGTCAGCGGCGGCTCAGCGACGTACTTGATCACTCTGGAGCGGCCGATCACCGGAAACGCCGTCACAACCCTGACCTACACGAACAACAGCAGCGGAATGACAACGGGAACGTTCATTTCGCATCCGGCCAACGTGGACGGAAGCTCGTTGGCCAACTCGCTCGACGTGGTCGAAATGGTCAATTGCTGCCTCAATGGCTCCTGTACGCCGGAGTGGGGCGACTACAGTTGCGACATCGACGGCAGTGGCAACCCGCACCCCCCGGACCTCAACGGCGTCATCGATATGCTCAACGGCGCCGGGCCGTTTCTTAACCCCTCGAACAATACCAGCCTGCCCACAGCCGGCTCTTGCCCTTAGTCTGCGTGTGCGTCGCGTGGCGGCGCCCGTGGCCTTGGCTTTCACCGCCCGACCCATTGGGGTTGCGGCCTGACGTTCGGAAAGACCAATATTTGCCGATTGGTCCTGGGCCCGCCCATTCGGCTGGACTTATCGCACCTTTGAACTTTTCCCGATCCTCGCCTACAGTGTGCAGGTACACACGGGGAATCGTTCATGGGTCCGATCAAAACGCTGATCCACCTCCACACCGACTATTCGTTCGACAGCAACATTTCCCTGGACACGCTGGCCGATTCCGCGCGGCGGGAGGGAATCGGTTGCATCGCGGTGACGGACCATGACACCATCGAGGGTGCGAAGCGCCTGCAAGGCATTTCGGACCTCCGGATCATCGTCGGTGAGGAAATAACCACCCGAGACGGACATCTCATCGGCCTGTTCCTCGATGAGCACATCCGGCCGGGCATGTCGACACGGGAGACCGCCCTGGCCATCCGCCGACAGGGCGGACTCGTTTTCCTACCCCATCCGTTCGTCAGCGCCTTCGGTTGCGGGCTCGGCGACGCCTGTTGGGACATCGTTGATCTGATCGACGCGGTCGAGGTGTGCAACGGGCAGAATCTCTCGACCAAGGCGGATCGCCGCGCGGCCCAATTCGCCGAGACGTTCGGGTTGACGAAATACGTCGGGGCCGACAGCCACATGGCGGGTAGCATCGTACCGTGCTGCCAATTCATGGACTCTTTCGAAACTCCCACCGAGTTCTTGGCTTCGCTGCGGAACGCTGAACTCAAACCCGGCCGCCACCCCCTCTGGTATTTCGCGGCCACCGCGTATCGAGTGGCCCGCTCCATGGCCGGCTTGTCGTTGCCGCATGGATTTGGGGTGAATATGCCGGCGATTGAGCGCGAACCCGCTTGCGGCGGCGCCGTTCGCGGAATGGCCATAAACACAAACCCGTTCTAGGCGGGTTAGGTTTTTCTTCATGCGACTCTTGAATCCAATCCTCTATTTGCTGGCTGTTTTGTGCGCAACCACGGTCAGCGCCCACGACACCTGGCTCGTGGCCGAGACCAGCATGGTCAAGACCGGTTCGACCGTGAAGCTCGCCGTTGTCACCGCCGAACAATTCCCGGTAAGTGAGAATGCCACCGACCCGGTCCGTGTGGCCGACTGGTCTGTTTGGCGAAGCGGTCAGAAGGCGACGATCAACAAGTTCCAAATCGAAGGGAAGGAGCTGTCCGCTTCGCACACCTTTGCGGAGCCCGGCCTGTATGTGATCGGCGTTTCCCTGAAGCCGAAGTTCATCGAAATGGAAGCCGATCCCTTCGAGGATTACTTGCGCGACGAGACCGCGGAAGCGGCGATCAAACTACGCCAGGAACGCGGCCAATCCAGCCTCCCTGGCCGGGAGATGTACACCAAGTGCGTGAAGACTTTCCTTCGCGTCGGGCGCCCGAATGAGGAGATGGGAGACAAGGAAGATGCGCCCACTGAGCGTCGGCGGAAGATGGCCCCTTATCTCATCCCCGTCGGCCACCGATTAGAGATTATCCCCATGTCCGACCCGACAGCGTGGCGCGTGGGAACCGAAGTGTCCGTGCGGGTGCTCTTGGACGAGCAGCCCGCCAATGGGCTTCGTGTTTCCTCCGGGCGGGAAGGACTTCCCCCGCACACCTATACCGACAGCATGACGACCGATGACAACGGCCTGGCACGTTTCACCTTCAAAAAACCGGGGCTCTGGTTCTTTAGGACGCACTCGATCCGCCCGCTCGTGAGCGCCCGCGAACCAAGCGGCGATTCACCGAAAGCTGAGTGGGAGAGCTTCTGGGCGTCGATCACGTTTCGCGTCATGCCCGCAGGACCAAAGTGACTTGCCGTTATTCCGCGGAGCGCGACGCATGGCATGGTCCACGCTTGCGTGGTCACGCATCAATCCCGGGCTCTGTCTTTGATCTGGTCGGGCGGGGTACCCCTTGTGAACCGCACCGGAGTCCCCACGCGGACCATCGACGCCAATCGAACCGCGTCCCAATTCGTCAACCGAACGCATCCATGCGAACCCGTCTTTCCGATGAGTTCCGGGTTCGGCGTCCCATGAATTCCGTACCCCGGCAGGCTCAGCCCGATCCAGCGGACCCCGACCGGGTTTCGTGGCCCCGGTGGTATTTCCAGCTTTCGATCCACGCCTTTGACCTCCGGCCACATCTTGGGGTCGAAATGATAGACCGGATCCTTGGCGATGGTCACCACGCGGGCCGAGCCGGTCGGCAGCTTGGCCTTGTCCGCAGCGATCGAGCAATGAAAGAGCGCCACCAGCCGCTTCTCCCCATCCAAAGCTCGAATGATTTTCTGATTGAGGTCCACTTCGAGCATGTCGGCCTGCGTCAAGGAAGTCGTATCGCCCGTCGCCGGAACATCGAGCGAGTCTCCGGTGTTCAACTGGAGCAGGTTGCGCCCCGGATTGAGCCGCGCAAGCAGATGTTGCGATGCGTGAAACTTTTCGGCGACGACTTGCGCCACAGAGTCATAGCCAAGCCGTTTTTGCCGGCTTTTCTTGATCCACTCCGCGGGCGTCGGGATGACCTCGTGCGCGTCGGCCTCGCTGATGGTGTATGTCGTGACCGGGGTTACCGAGCCAACGTCAAGCGCCCGGGCGGTCGTCGCGTCCAGCGTTCCGGTCTGCGGCAGACCCCGAACCCGCTGAAACTCCCTCGTGGCCAGCCCCGTCTTAGTCCCGATCTTGCCGTCGATGATCCCCGGAGAGAACCCGGTCCGTTCCAACGCGATTTGCCAGGCGATGTGCTCATGAAGATTGAGGGCGTCCTTGGCGCTCCCCGCGCCTTGTCCGGCCAAGAGCTCTGGTGTGATCGAAAAACAGATCAGTAGGCCCACGGCCCGCGTAACCGGGGTCGAAAGACAACCCGGGCGCCCCGCGAACTCCTCGAAAAATGATCTCATATGAACGTTATCGGCACCAACTAAAGTCGGCCTTGGGGATCGCCGACAAGACGGGCGAATGCCCCCTTGGGGCGTGCGCCGGTCACGCACGGTGGCGTGACCGCTGAGGGTCGGACCGCGCCAAAGCGTTCCGGAACCGTCAAGGACGACGACATGAGCCGAATCAACACCAATATCGCCGCGCTAACGGCCACCCGGCACCTCCAACGCAACTACGGTGACTTGTCGCTTCGGCTGGAGCGGCTCTCGACCGGCCTTCGGATCAATCACGGGCGGGATGATCCCGCGGGTTTGATTGTTTCGGAGCGACTTCGCCTGGACATTCGAGCGGTACATCAGGCGATCGAGAACTCGGAGCGGGCCAGCAACGTCATTCTGACCACGGAGGGCGCGCTCAACGAGGCGAACGCCCTATTGCTCGACCTGCAAGCGCTGGTGGTCGAGGCGGCCAATAAGGGTGCCCTGACTGACGAAGAGATCAGCGCAAATCAACTGCAAGTCGATTCGATTCTGGCCAGCATCGACCGCATCGCGAACACGACGTCTTTTGGTTCGAAAAAGCTGCTGGACGGGACCGACTCGTACCTGCTGTCGACAATCCCCACCAGCGCTCTGGCGTCCATCCAATTGTTTTCGGCGCGAATACCGAAAGGGGCGTCGCGGAACGTGACGGTGCGGGTCACTCAGTCGGCGCAGACCGGACGGGTTTCGTTCGTCGGAAACAATCCGGGCGGCGTTTCAACGACTTCAGCTTCGACCATTGAACTCCGCGGAAACCTGGGGACGGAAATCCTGTCGTTCGCCTCGGGGACGACGCTCTCGGAAATTCAGGCGGCCATCAACAACTCACGGGACGTGACCGGCGTGTCGGCAGTCCTTTCGAGCCCGGCGAGCGCCGGGGCGGCCAGCGCGCTGGTGCTTAACAGCCTGACCTTCGGCTCGGACGCCTTTGTGTCCGTGACGCCGATCACCGGTGATTTCATCCAGGCAGGGACCGCGAACCAGTCCTTGCGCGGCGTCGGCGTGGACGTAGGGGTTCTGATCGACGGTCAGGCGGCGCAGGGAAGCGGGTTGCACGCGAACGTGCGGTCGGCGGGTCTGGACACGCGAATCTCCCTCACGTCGGATTTTGCACAAACGCTTTCCGCAACCAGCTTCACCATTACCGGCGGGGGTACGTTCTACCAACTGGGTCCGGAGGTATCGCCCAACGGTCAGGTCCACCTGGGTTTCGCGTCAGTACATACCACGGATCTGGGAAATTCGGTGGTGGGCCGGCTGAACACGCTCCGGTCCGGTGGCGGCAATGACCTGTCTTCGGGTAACCTGCTGAACGCCCAGGAGATCATGGCCGCGGCGATTGATCAGGTTTCCGCCTACCGCGGACGCCTGGGCAATCTGCAACGCAACACAATCGAAACGAACATTCGGAGCCAGGGCATCACGCTGGAGAACCTGACGGCTTCGGAATCGGTGATTCGCGACGCGGACATGGCCGAGGAACTGGCGGCGCTATCACGGGCGCAGGTGTTGGTCCAAAGTACGCAATCGACGTTGCAGATCGCCAACACGGTGCCGAATCTGGTACTGTCGCTGTTGCAATAGGCAAGACGTAAGAGTACGTGTTTCCCCATACGCGAGGCGGGGGCGTCTAACCTGCCTCGCCACACGGGTTACATTGGCCGGCCTTCGGCGCGCCATCCGCGCGCCGAGGGCTGTTACAAACCCGTGCTAAGCCCCTTCTTGTTCTGGGTTTGCTCGATTTTTCTGTTTTTGCTTGCGTTTGTTCTCACCATTCAAGTAAAATCCCACTTATCGGGCTTGGGAGAGTTTTCTCCCGCCGAACCGCTGCCAATGCAGGCGGATCGTTTCGACCGGCCGCTCCCCATCATTCTGAGGTCGGAACGATGTGCGTCGGACACGGTGTGTTCGATGCGAGGCCCGGTGTGCGTTGGGCTGTTGCGTTACGCCATTCATCTTCCCAGGAGAGAGTCATGGCCACTGTTCGGAAATTGGTTCGACCGATGGGGCTGGTTGTTGCGCTGCTTTCGTTCGCGGCGTTGGCGGTGTTCTCGTACGCGATGAGCGCGGATCGTGAGGGCGGACCTGCCCGTCCTGCCGAAGTGCGCGCGGAGGAGCCCGTCGGACTGATCTCGGATCAAGCTGGCGAGGACAATGCGAACGAAGAAGTGGGTGCTGTCGCCACGGGGTTCGAAAGCGCGTCGGACCACAACGCGGGCGGGCCTAATACGGTGATGAGCCACAACCGCGGTACTGATGTCTGGACCACCACGGTGAGCGACGGACAATCGTTCATGACCATCGGGTCGCCGAACATTCCGTCGATTCCGGCAGATTTCTTCTATCCAGGGTCCCAGCCGTTCAGCGGGACCGTCCCAATGTCGATTGGCAGTCCCGTGGCTGATATTGTGTCCGACCATTATTTCGGCGAGCGTGAGGCCGTTCGACTAGCCATGATAAGCACAGTGGTCCAGCGATACGGCGACCCCCCGCCACCGACTGCACCCAACGGAACCGTCCAAACGATGCCCATCGAGATCATTGCCCTCAGTTTGACCTCCGTTAGCCCGATCACGGTGACCGGTGGGCCGCAGAACACGCTGTGGAACGTCAGCGTCACGCTGTCGGATATCCATTCTCCGCAAGGATCGCTGATGGCCACGAAGACGCACGCCAACGGCGGCACGTATGACTGTTTCCTGCCTGTACAACCGACGCTGACGTTTACGCGGTTGGGGACTGGTGAAGTGCGGGTGTTCGATACGGGAGAAAACGCGCTTCCTCCGCTGCTTTTTTCGTCCACGGGCAACCACTACGTGTATCGGGTGAATCCGGCGCTGGGACTTAGCGACTTAGACAACGATACCGGCGCGATCGACTTTGTCAGGTGGGGTGTTCATGAGGTCACCCCAGGAGACCTCAATTCGCAGGTGATAGCCCCCAGTACGCTGTTCGATCCAGGGGCCAACACACAGCACACCGTTGAGCCGCCGCGGCCACCCGATCCGCACGCCACGCCGCGGAACAACAATTCGTTTGCGACGTTTGGCTCGCCGGACATACCGCCGATTCCGCTAGGATTCTTTCATCCCGGGTCTAATCCATTTACCGGATTGGTTCTATTGGTTGGTGATGGAAACGGGATGGATGACACCATCGATTTATCATGGGGGAATACGTCCACGCTGGTGCAACGCTACGGCGACCCGGTATCGCCGGCCGATCCGAACGGACAGCAGGGCACGGTACCGATTGAGATCGTCGCACTGAACCTGACGTCTGCCAGTCCGATCACGGTGACTGGCGGCGGGCCGAACACGCAATGGCACGTCCACGTGGACCTGTCGGCCAATCCGGCACCACAGGGATCATTGACGGCCACCAAGACGCACGCCAACGGCGGCACGTTTGACGCGACGTTGTTCGTGCAGCCGAGGTTTACGTTTACGCAGGTCGGCGAACCGAGCAACGTGCGCGTGCTCGACACCGGGCTGCAAGGAATCCAGCCGTTGAATTTCTCGTCAACGGGCAACCACTTTGTGTTCGACGTGAATGATGCTCTGGGCGTGGTCACGCCGCACGACGGGCGATTCGTGGCCGGGGTGCAGGAAGTGACGCCGGGCAATCCCGCGTCGCAAGTCACCGTCATTGGCACGTTCAACGATCCGGGTGCGCAAACGCAGCATCAGATGGAGCCACCCAAGAAGCCCGATCCGCACGGCACTCGAGGCGGGGCCGGCCAGACGTTTGTGGGCCTCGGTGTCGGTGGAACCAACCCACCGATTCCGGCGGACTTCTTCTTCCCAGGCTCGCTGCCATTTACCGGCACTGTCGCCCTAGCCGGCGAGACAGAATGGCCATGTGCGGGCACGCTCGAAGACTGTGGCAACATCTCCGCTCGCGTCGTGCGAGCGGGACCACCGGTCTTGCCGAGTTCCCCCAACGGGACGATGGGCACGGTGGCGATCGAGATCGTCAGTCTGAGCCTCGTCTCGGTGAACCCCATTCTTGTGGGAGCCACGCAGTGGGACGTTCGCGTCGGACTATCGCACATTCCGGCGCCGGCCGGATCGTTGACGGCCACCAAGACGCACGCCAACGGTGGTACCTTTAGCTCAACGCTGCGGGTGCAGCCGCGGTTCACGTTTACGCAGGTCGGCAATCCGAATGAGATTCGTGTGCTCGATACGGGCTTGGAGGGCATTCCACCCATCCAGTTCAGTACGGCGCCGGTCAACGGTCATTTCGTGTTCAACCTCAACCCGCAGTTGGGGACGATTGCCCCGTACAATGGCACCTTCGTGCCCGGCGTGCAGGAGCAAACCCCTGGCAACCCGGCCAGCCAGCGGTTCGTGCAGACGGTGTTCAACGATCCGCCGGGTCCGACTCGGCATACGGTTGATCCGCCGACACCACCCGATCCGCACGCCACGCCGCGCGGCTTCTCGTTCAACGGTTTCGGTCTCGGAGGTACGCCCGCGATCCCGGCGGGCTTCTTTGGGCCGGGCAGCGACCCGTTCTTCGGCTCGATCCAATGGCAGGGGCACAGGATCGATCGAGAGACGCTGGGCAACACGTCCACGCTGGTCCAGCGGTCGGGCATGCCAGTTTCGCCGCAGGCACCCGTAGGGGCGCAGGGCACGGTGGATCTCGAACTGGTCGCGCTGAGTTTGGTTTCCGTACAGCCGATTATGGTCACGTACAACGGCGGCACGATGTCGGAACGGTGGTAGGTCGAGCTATCCGGTGGGCCGGTGGATAATCAGCCGGGCCAGTTGACCGCCACCAAGACGCACCCCAACGGCGGGACGTTCGACGCGATCCTGCCGGTGCAGCCGGTGTTTACGTTCTTCAAGGTTCAGCCGCAGCCCGAACCCCCGGCGCCGCCGGTGGTGCGCGTGCTCGATTCAGAGCTGATGGGCTTCCCGCCGGCGATTTTGCAGGCCAGCGGCGAGCCGTTCGTACACGTGCTGAATCCCGCGCTGAACATCCTGGCGCCGTCGCGAGGGACGTTTGTGCCGGGCGTTCGAGAGAACACGCCGGGCGACTTGAATTCGCAAGATACAGAGCTTTCCGAATTCGGTGATCCGAGCGGTCCCGTGCAGCACACGGTGGAGCCGCCGCGGCCGGAGCCGGAGCCCGATCCGCACGCTACGGTGGGTGGATTCGGGTCGAGTTCCGTCGTCTTCGGCGGCGGATCGCAGCCTGCGATTCCGGCGGGCTTCTTCGGGCCGGGTTCCGATCCGTTCACGGGCACGGTCCACTTGGAAGGTCTGCCGCCCGATCCGGCGAACAACATTTCGACGCTCATTCAGCGTTCGGCCCATCCGATCGCCCCGACGGCACTGCCGGGCGCGACCGGCCAGGTGGAGATCGAAATCGTTGCGTTGAGTTTGGTGTCCATCAACCCGATTGTGGTAACCTCCAACGGCGGCCAGAACCCGCAGGCTTGGGTCGTCCGGGTAGAATTGTCGGATGTGCCCTCACCCCCGGGTCAACTCATGGCCACTAAGACCCACCCCAATGGAGGCACGTTCGATACGACTCTGCCGGTGCAGCCGAAGTTCACGTTTACCAAGGTCACCAATCCGAACCAGGGTCAGATGCGGGTGCTGGATACGGGCGGGGAGGGGATTCCGCCGATCCTGTTTAGCTCGTCGGGAACCCCGTGGGTTCACACGCTGGGTCCCGATTTGGCTCCGTTGCTGATTGCGCCGTCGAATGGGAACTTCGTGCCCGGCGTCCAGGAGGTGAACCCCGGTAATCCGAGTTCGCAGCAGACGGTTCCCATGGAGGAATTCGATCCCGCGGGTCCGACGCGGCACACCGTGGAACCGCCGCGGCCTTCTCCCGCTTGCGCGTGCGACGCCGACGTCGATGGCAACACGTTCGTCAACGCCATCGATCTGGCAAGGATCATCGATTGCATCAACGGTCAACCTACGTGTGACCCGGATTCCGATGTGAACTGCGACGGAACGATCGATCACGCCGACCTCGGCGTGGCCGTCCATCAGTTTGAGCAGAGGCCGGGCAACGGATGTGACGTGCCCACGGGAGCATGCTGCCAGGGAGGCACGTGCCTGCACGAGCAGGAATTCATGTGCGATGGTCATCCGCTCTTCCCGCAGTACGCGGGGGTGTACCAGGGCGACGGGACGAACTGTACACCGAATCCGTGTGGCCTGGCGCCGCCGACGGTCGGCGACGACACCTGTCAGACGACCGGGGCGGACTTGGGCACTCCGTGCAGCACCAGCGCGGATTGCCCGGCGGCCGGCTCAGCGTGCGGGAACAAGAGCCGCTATATCTCGATCACTCCGGTCAACGCGGCCGTGGCCGGCGGCACGTCGATCCAGGTAGAGGTCGTCTCCATGCCGCAGTTCCCGGCGATGATCGGGGACATTTACTACGCGGGCGTAGAGCAGAGCATTCCGAACCCGCCGAATCCGGCGCTGCGCGGCGCGCCCGTGCAATGCACGGCGAGCCCGAATTCGCAGACTTGGACGGCGGGCGTGATGCACCTGTTCGGCCCGATCATCGTACCAGGCTCGATGTACAACGTGAGGATGTGCAACGCGAGCGGTGGCGGTTGCTCGAGTCCGCTGCTGGTGGCCACCGCCAAGTGGGGCGACGTGATTCGCGGCTTCGGCGGCGGCTCGCAACCAAACTTCGGCGACGTCAACTCCGTGGTCCAGAAGTTCATGGGCCTGGTCGCGGCTCCGTCCATGCCGCGCGCCGATCTGGTGGGACCGCAACCTCCGGGAACTCCGAACACGCCCAACCAGGCGGCGAACTTCGCCGACGTATCGAACGATGTGTCCGCGTTCAGCGGATTCCCATACCCGTTCGCGGTGACGCCGTGTCCGTAGCGGCGCGAGACTTATGGAGTGTCACGTCGTGACATAAGATCGGCCCATCACGGGCGGTCGAGATGAAGATGACGGGGCGGGCCGGTCCGGCTCGCCCCGTTTCATTGGGGCGGCGTGGCATGGTCCACGCTTGCGTGGCCATGTCTTCGGTCCGAAGAGCGAACCGACCAACTGCCACAAAAATGCGGATCCGATGACGGACCCCTTGACCCGGCCCCCCTCGTCGTGCATACGGGCATTGCGAAGAAGGGTCACCGAAGCATGAGGGTCCATCGTTCCAATGGCGCCGCGGCGAACACCATCCAAGCTTTCCGTTCATCTGGCCAGACGGGTCACCCGCGGTGCCGGCGTCGGAACCCCGTTATGGTGGATGCGCCTCTCCGACGAGGAACTGCTGGACGTGCGCCTCTGCGATCTGGGCCTCCGAATCGAAGGCACGCCGCTGAAAGCGAGAATCGCCGAGGTCACCGCCCAGCTCGTGGATCGGGGCTTCCGCTTCCGGCCTCATTTCTGGCTTTCCAGCACGTGGTTCACTCCGGACGGCGTGCCGGGCGTGGCCATCCCCTTCTATCTGGCTCATCCACGATTGAAACGGCTGGAAGAATCAAAGATGCGAGAAGTGGAAGGCGGCACCAAGGAGTGGTGCCTTCGTTTGCTCAGGCATGAGGTCGGCCACGCCATCGACAACGCGTATCGGCTCAATCGGCGGGCCCGCTATCGCGAGCTTTTTGGGCGGGCATCGCAACCATACCCCCGCCATTACGAGCCAAAACCATACAGCAAACGTTTCGTGTTGCATCTCGATTACTGGTACGCCCAGGCCCATCCGTCCGAGGACTTCGCGGAGACCTTCGCGGTGTGGTTGACCCCGGGTCGGAGGTGGAGGTCACAATACGCCGGCTGGCAGGCGCTTGAAAAACTAGAGTACGTCGATGAGTTGATGCGGGAAATCGTCCGACGGCGTCCGCCGGTGCGCTCGCGGGAGGCCGTGGAACCGCTCGCATCTCTGCGCATGACATTACGAGAACACTACGAGTGGAAGCGGGCCAGGCATGGAGTCGGCGATCCGGACGTGTACGACCGCGACCTGCGGCGCTTGTTCACCGAAACGCCAACCCGCACGCCGCCCGAATCGGCCTCGAAGTTCCTGCGCCGCGAACGGGCATCCCTTCGGGAAAAAGTGGCGGACTCGCTCGGCCCCTATCCCTACGCCGTCGATCAGGTGCTCAAGGAGATGATCATTCGTGCCCGCGAGCTCCGCCTCTATCTCGAAAAATCACCCCACCGGACGATGATGGAAACGGCGGCGGTGTTGAAGACCCAGACGATGCACTACCTCCACGCCGGGAAGCATCGTTGCGTCGTGCTATGAAAAAACTCCGCATATTCGTGCTCATGCATAAGGATTTGGTCCCGCCGGAGGGCGCCGACGGCCCCTCCGACCGACAAATCCCACCCTGGCAAACGGAGCACGACGTATGCGCCACGCTGACCGCCCTCGGGCATGAAGTGCAGCCCCTCGGCGTCGCCGACGATCCCGGCGTCATCCGTGACGCCGTGATCAACGGCAAGCCCAACGTCATCTTCAACCTGCTCGAGGAGTTTCACGGACTCGGCATGTACGTGCCCTTCGTGCTCGGATACTTGGAATTGATGCGCCAGCCGTACACGGGGTGCAACCCAGGGGCACTCCTGTTGACCCGCAATAAGGCCCTCATGAAAAAGCTGCTTCGTTTTCACCGCGTGCCAACGCCGAACTTCATGCTCGTCCCCGTGGGGCGCGCCGTGCGCCGACCGGCCACGCTCCCGTTTCCCTTGATCGTCAAGTCTACGACTGAGCACGGTTCGGTCGGTATTTCGCAGGCCTCAGTGGTTCACGATGATGAGAAACTCCGGGAGCGCGTTTCGTTCATTCACGAAACATTGCCCAGCGACGCCATCGTGGAGGAATTCGTCGACGGCCGCGAGGTCTACGTCGGCCTCATCGGAAATCAGCGCCTGGAAACGTTCCCCCTGTGGGAGATGGATTTCGGAAACCTGCCCGACGGCTCGGCGCGGATCGCCACCGAAAAGGTCAAATGGGACGTTGGCTACCAGAACCGCACCGGGATCAGAACGCACGCCGCCGCCAATTTGCCCGATGGCGCCGCCGAGCGGATCGTCACCCTGGCCAAGCGGGCCTACAAGCTGTTCGGACAGACCGGTTATTCGCGGATGGACTTTCGCGTCACCGAGTCGGGCAAGGTCTACTTGTTGGAGTCGAATCCAAACCCGCACCTGGCCATCACCGAGGATTTCGCCGAATCAGCCAAGGCCGTCGGCGTGGAATACCCCCAATTACTCCAGCGAATCCTGCAACTGGGCCTCAGCTATCTGCCCGGCTGGAAAGACGCCGAGTCCTGACACTGCTTGCATGGCCCACGTTAGCGTGGCCATGCTTCGGACGCCGGGTGCCATGGGCAAGCTGTGCTTGCCCGTGTGGTCAGTGCGTGTTTCGGCGATTGACGTTAAGTGCCCCGATGCCCGTCCAGCAGCTCCACAACCCTCGCGATGTTTTCCGGCAACGGGGCCTCCAGCTCAAGCGGCTTCTCGTGAATCGGGTGCATCAGTCTCAAGCGTCGCGCATGCAGCGCCTGATGCCCAATCAGCGGCTCCGCCGAACCCGAACCACTCAAATCGAACTCGCTGATTGGCCTACCGCCATACAAGGTGTCCCCAACCACCGGATGACCGATCGAGTTCATGTGGACGCGAAGCTGGTGGGTCCGTCCGGTCTTCGGCAACAGTCGCACCGTCGTATAGCCGCGATATCGCTTGATGACGTGATATTCGGTGACTGCCTCCTTGAACATCGACTGGCGCGGCGGCGAGGCCCCCGGCAAAATCATCCGTTGCGTGGTCGATGCGTGCGGCGCCAGCGGCTTGTTGATGACATCACCGTCCAGCGAAAAGTGCCCCTCGCACACCGCGAAGTATTCCTTCCGCACCGTCCGGTGTTCGAACTGCAACGACACCCGCCAATGGGCTTCGTCCGTCTTCGCGATCACCAGGATTCCCGTCGTGTTCTTGTCGAGGCGATGAAGAATCCCCGGCCGGAACGGGTCGCTCCCCCGGCTGAGTTGCCGGGCATGAAACGCCGCGGCGTTGGCCACCGTGTTCGTCTGACCGGGAAATGCCGGGTGACACACGATTCCCGCGGCCTTGTTGATCACCAGCAGCCAATCGTCCTCGTAGATGATGTTCAGCGGGATATCGACCGGCACCAGCTCAGTCGGCGGCGGGGGCGGCAGCACGATCCGAATGCGATCCCCGGCCGCCGGCTCATAGCTGGCCTTGGTCGGCAGCGCGTTGACCGTCACCTCGCCCTGTTTGATGAACCGCTGGATCGTCGTTCGCGACAAACGCGGCAACCGGGCCCGCAGCCAACTGTCCAGCCGGCGCCCCGCTACCGTTTTGCGCACGCGGATGTGTTCCACGGTCGAACCGGAGGCGACGTCGTCGTCCGTCGATTCGTCGTCCACGTCCTCGACGACGATCGAATCGCCGCCGCCCTCTTCTTCAAGATCATCAACTTCTTCGATTGATTCGTTGGACCGTTCTTTCCTGGAAGCTTCGTCTGCTGACGGCTTTCGATGATGACGCTTGGGTGGCGAGGACATGGAACGGGCGGACCTTCTTTCGTTCGATCCGAGCTACAGCCGGCGCCGGCGCGACGGCTTGAACCGTCCGCCCAAGGTCTTGGGCGGCGACGGCTTTACGCTCACCGTGCCGGCTTCGCTCGGAGGAGTCGCGGGCATCGTCGGCGCGGCGTATCGAGATGGCGGTCGAGGTGCCGCCGGCGCCGGGGAAAACTCCTCGCGAGACGTTCGCGGCACGAACCCCGGCACCTCGCGCCGAGGAATCTCCCGGTTGATCAACTTCTCAATGTTGGTCAGCTCCTTCCCTTGCTCCCGCGAAACGAACATGATCGCCGTGCCCCGCGCCCCCATCCGCCCGGTCCGGCCGATCCGGTGTACGTACACTTCCGAATCCGCCGGGATGTCATAATTGATGATGTGCGAGATCGCGCTCACGTCGATGCCCCGCGCCGCTAAGTCCGTGGCCACCAACACCCGGATCTGATGACGCCGGAACCGCTCCATCACCCGGTCCCGTTTGCTCTGCATGAGGTCCCCGTGCAGCTCAGTCGAATCGATCCCCGCTTCGTGCAGCTTCTTCGCCAGCTTTCGCGCCGCGTGCTTGGTGTTCGTGAACACGATCACCATCGGCGCGTTTTCCTGCTTGAGAATCATCCGCAGCACATGGAATTTGTCATACGGCTCAACGCTCACGTACGACTGGTCCACCTCCTCAACCGTGATCCGGTCCCGCGATACGTTGATCTCAACCGGGTCGCGCATGTATTTCGCCGCCAGCCGTTTGATCTCCTCGTCAATCGTGGCTGAAGCAAGAATGGTCTGGTGCGCCCCCGTCACTCGGCCCAGAATTGCCCGAATGTCTTCCCGGAAGCCGATGTCAAGCATCCGATCCACTTCATCAAGGATCACGAACCGAAGATCGTTGAAGTTCAGCACTCCACGGTTCAGGAAATCCAGCACCCGCCCCGGTGTCCCCACCACGAAATGCGGCTTCTTGCCGAGTTGGTGAAGCTGCGTGGCCACCTTCTGACCGCCGTACACGGCCACAATGTGCATCGAGCCGATCGCCGAAAGCCGGCGCAGTTCCGCGGTGACCTGCACCGCCAACTCACGCGTCGGCACCAGGCAAACGGCCTGCAACCGCCCGGTGGTGTCGATCCGTTGGAGAACCGGCAGCCCGAACGCCGCCGTCTTTCCGGTCCCCGTCCGCGCCTGACCCATGATGTCCCGCCCGGACAAGGCGATCGGGATCATCTTTTTCTGGATTTCGCTCGGCTCGACGAAGTTGATCTTGTGAAGGGCCTTCAAGAACGGGATTTCGATGCCGAGTTCGGCAAAGGCCTGGGATAACTCAGGGTGTTTCTGCATGATGACTCGCGAACACAACCTTCAGGAGACCGACCAATCCCGCTCGGACCCGTGACGCCGCCGATGGATCCGAAGTGCGGGTGGTCTCCCGGCCACGCCGAGAAGTTCGACTGCCGGTCGAAACTGGTTCAAGGGGCCAGGCGGCAGGGAATTGGACAGGCCCGGCGGGAACCACTCGCTAGCTTTCACTCTTCCGAATCGTAATTCCCGCCCACCGGGTTGTAAATGCCGGTCACTGCGTGGCCATGGACCGCCCTTTGCGTGGTCATGCCTTAGTCTCGGACTGCATTAGCCCCACCTCAATCCGAATTGATGACCGATGGATCCGGCCCCCGTTCGACCTGCCAACCCTCCTCCCCGATCAGCTTCACGAACCGGCACCCCAACAGGGCCTGCTCCGCGACGCGTCCGCCGATCCGCGACACCCGCACCAGGGTCTGCTCGGATTCGCCGCCTACCGGTACTACCATCAACCCGCCCTCGGCCAATTGATCCACCAGCGGTTGCGGAACGTGCGGCGCTCCGGCGGTCACGATGATCCGATCGTACGGTGCGTGCTCCGGCCATCCGAAGCTCCCGTCGCCGACCAGGAGCGAGACGTTGTGAATTCCCAATCGAGCAAGGGCTCGCGCCGCCCGTTCGTGCAGCTCCGCGATCCGTTCCACGCTGTACACTTGCCGCGCGATCCTGGCCAGGATCGCCGTCTGATACCCCGTGCCCGTCCCGATCTCGAGCACCGTGTGCCTGCTCGACACCGAAAGCTGCTCGGTCATATAGCCAACGATGTACGGTTGACTGATGGTCTGGCCAAGGCCGATCCCGATCGCCCGGTCCTCATATGCCTCCAATTGGAGATGTGCCGGAAGGAACTCCTCGCGCGGGATTTCCATCATGGCGGTGAGAACGGCCTCGTCGCGCACGCCGCGCCCGCGGATCTGCTCTTCGATCATCCGCCGCCGTTTGGTCAGGGTTGGATCGGCTTTGCGGAATGGATTGAACATGGTTCGGCCCCGAATGGCCCGGTCCAGGCTGACGAGCTGACGAGAATAGACCGCGCCCGTCGGTCCGGGTCAAGGCGAAGCGACCGAGGGAGACCGGTATCGTTTGCCAGCGATCCGAGCCGCGACCGTGAGGGAGCGGGTTTTTTGATTCCTTGTGTGAACGTCGAGCAGCGGGCTGTGAGTCGGTTTGCGCACTCATCGATACGTGGAGATAGGTCAGGCCCGTAGGGCCGATTGAGTTTAGCTCAGCATTTCAATGCTGGGGATTCGGCGCCGGAAATTCCAAAGTCCCGGTAGGGACGTCTGAATCCGATTGTCGGCACTGATGGATTTGATTAGAATGAGCCTACGTCTGCGAGGTGGCTCATGTACGCCGACAACCTTCGTTTGCCGCGCATTGGAGGCGGGCTGCTCGCCTTGGTCACCATCTTCCTATCAGCGGCGGCCATTGAGCAAGAACCCACCCGCGAAAGTGATCGCCGCGTCGCCCACCCATCGATTGAGCCGACGACCAACACCACCGACCACCACTTCCCCCCTTACCAAGGGGGGATTGAGGGGGGTCGCGGGAGAGCCACACCCAATCGCGCAGCCTTACGGTTCGACCACATTCCCCAACACCAGTATCCGCACGCCCCTCCCGTCGTCGTCGATTATCGAGACGACGTCGGCACGCGCGGGCGCCGAGAGGGCAAGTGGACCGGACCGATTCCATCACCGAGCGCACTTCGCGGCGATCAATTCGTTATCAGTAGCAACGTCGCCGGCGGCGGATGCACCTTCCACATCGAGTGCGACGACGGTGATGCCTGTTCGATGGATACCTGCGACATCGCCCCGGGTTTACCCGCGGGAAGCGGATCATGCGCCCACACACCTGTCGCCGATGGCCAGCCCGGCGATTGCGACGACGGCGTGTTCTGCAACGGCGCGGAAACGTGTATGGGCGGTACGTGTTTGACGCCCGGCGATCCATGTACCCCTGGCCAGGTGTGCAGCGAGGACTTCGACAACTGTCAATCCGGTCCATGCGCGATGGACACCGATTGCACCGACAACACAACCTGCACCACCGAGTCTTGTGTGGCGGGCGTCTGTCACAGCGGCCCGCCGACATGCGGCTTAAACGCAGATTGCGTTCCCACGTTCTGTAGGTGCCAACCAGCATGCAAGCCTCCTGAATTTTGTTGTAACCAACCATGCCAAACTGACGCGGATTGCAACAACCTTCCAAACTCATGCATGACTCCCGCCATGCCCGCTTGCTTTTACGGCCGTTGCTGTGACGGCTTGACCTGTACGAAAAAACTTAAATCGCAATGCGCCTTCGATTGGTACGCTGGAGACACCGGACGCGTGACACTCTCAGGTGCCCCATGCCCACCGTGTCCGCGATACGAGGCCGGCATCGGCGACGATCCCATCACTGCCGTTGTTGGTCCGGCTTCGCTTTCGCCCGTCCCTAACACGATGTCCGAAACCCCCATCCGCAAGATCGGCGACGATTACGACTTCTGCGCGAGCACGCCGCAGGAGTATCTGTCGCTCAGCGATCTTCGCTTCGTCGGTGGTGTGAGCGACGTGAACAACTCCCGCACCGCGTTTGAATTCTATGACATGAACGGAAACTTCATCGAGGATTTCTACTACATCACCCAGGTGAACGAACTCGCCGTCCGGCGGGTTGAATTCCTCTCGCCACTCGTGATTCCCTGTCGTGGCTTCATCGTGGCCCATGTTCTCCAGACCTTCGCTCAAGACGTGAACGCTCGCGGCGAATTCTTTTGGGCGGCCACCGATGGAACATTGAATGCCGGCGATTCAGTCGACGAAGGTATGAATGACAAGGGGACGTTGTATCTGGAGACCGACTTGGATTGGTCGAGCGCCAGTCCACCTCAGCCCGTTCCCAACTTCATCAAAGTGTGCTCAGGCGGCGTCGATGCCGGCACGCCGTGCGGCGCCAACGCCGATTGCGAAAGCGGCGCCTGCCAATCTCGCTCGACGGACGTGCTCGCCTTTGAGCTGGTCGGAACGCCGACCACCGCACCGAACGGCGCCTGCTGCAAAGAGGGCGTGGGCAACAACTGCGACGAGGAGCCGGATTGGATTTGCGAAGCCGGAAACGGAACGTTTCTAGGCCTGCAAACGAAATGCGCAAGTTGCGCGGCCGGCTCCAACAACGGCGGCGCATGCCGTTCCTGCACGGCCGGAGACAACGCCGGTTTGCCGTGCCTCGCTCAGTCGGATTGCCCCAAGGGCGCGTGCGACTTGGACAACAGCTTGTGCCCCGACGGTGGAACGTGCGTCGCGAACTCGACGTGTTCAACCGGCGCCTGTTGCATCACGGCCAGCGGCGCCTGCGAAACGGGTCACACCCCGACCTCCTGCACCACCGCCGAAGGCGAATTCCAGGGTCTCGGCACCGACTGCGACCCCAATTGCTGCGAACAGCCCAGCTCTTCCGGCGCCGACAATTGCGAGGAAGTGATTGCTCACCCTGCCCTCGTACCCTGCCAATCCGATTTCGATTGCTCATCCGGCGCCGGCCACTGCGATCTACCCAGCGGGGCGTGTACCATCACCATCACCGGCAACAACAGCCTGGCCACGAATACCCCAAACAACCCCGATAGTTGCTTCCCCTTGCCGAGCGAATCAGGGGACGAACTCGGCTGGTTTGAGGCCCTGGAGACTTTCGATTGCACCTTCGTGCGCCTCGATTTCTGCTGCACCAACCCCGTGAAAATCCCCGCCTACAGAATCATCTACGATTCATGCCCGTGCGGTGGTCCGATCTTCACCAAGCGCGAGTCCTATGAACCAGAGGAGCCTCCCGACGGTCGCGGCAGTCCCTATTGCGATGAAGACAACGCGTGGCTCAAGTTCGGCCCACTGCCGGCCGGTACCTATTACTATCCCATCCTTTCTTTCCTAGGCGGCCAGTTCGACCAGTATCAGCTCCATTTCACGGTCAAGCCGTGCATCGATGCGGCGTGTTGTTACAACGCGTGCAGCAACTCGTCGAACGTCACGGGTTGCAACGTCAGCAACGACACCGGCTGTCCGGCGGGCGAGGATTGCGTCGTTGATTCGACCGGCGGAGGAACGGTGTGCCGAAAGCTATGCGAAGTCAACGCGGAGTGCGGCGCGGGTGAATCGTGCGATCCCAATTGCGGCCTGATGAATCAATTGGAGTGTGCGGATATCCAAGGCGCCTTTCTGGCCCCGCCGAACCGCTCCGCGACCACGGTATTCTGCGGCGGACCCTGCGACACCGGCTCATGTTGCACCGCTCCGGAGGAGTGCGAGGACGAAGTGAGCGGCGCGCCCATGACGGACGCCGAATGTGATTCGCTGGGCGGCGAGTACGTCGGCGGGTTCAGGTGTTACGGGGGTTCGTGCGTGGGCGGCTCCAACGCCGGCGACTCGTGCTCCTACAACTCACAATGCAATAGCGGCAATTGCGGTGGAAGCGACATGGACTTGGCCCAGCCCTCACCCTGTCCAATCTGCGAAGTCATGGGGGAGAACAACTGCCAGCTCTTCGACGATTCAGTGTTCACCCGAGCCAGCGACCTGACCGTCCCCGGCGGTACCCGCGCCGCCGACGACTTCCGCCCTGCCGGAACCACGATCAACGCGGTGTGCGTGTGGGGTTCGTACCTGATCGGAGATGAGCACGGCGACCGCATGGACTGCGGCGACGACGTATCCGACAATTTCAGCGTCGTCGTCTACAATTCCGATTCCGTCGGTCTGCCCGGCACGGTGGTGGGGATGGCGACTTCGACCGGGAGCAACGTCGCCAAGAACGTTCAGAATATTTCTGCCTATGAAGATCTCTATCAGGTGCGCATTTTCGCCTATCAGCTTACCCTGGATGGCGCGATCACGGGCCTCGATCCCAGCGGTGACACCACCTATTGGCTCGAGGTCCGCAACGACACCAACGCTCCCTCGGGTAACGACTGCGTGTGGAATTGGTCGAACGTCGATACCTCGCGATACAACGACTACTCCGCCTCCGGCAGCGGTTCGGGCTACGGCCCCGCCGCCTCTCGCTTTGGCGACATGGCCTTCTGCCTGGATATGAACTTCCAGGCGGCCGACGACGTCACTCGGGCCTGCTGTGACTGCGACGAGGTATGCACCCTGGAGACCAGGCGCGATTGCCACAATAACGAGGCGAGCTGGGACGTGACGACCCCGGTTTGCGCGGGGTGCCCCGACCTCCCGCCGGCCAATGATAACTGCCCGGATGTCGTAACCGGCCCGCCGGTTCCCGACGGCATCTACCTTTGGAACAACCATTGTTCGTCAACCGACGGACCGAATCCAACTCCCACGGAGCTCAATCCGGGCGGTGAGTCCTTGACCACGGACGTTTGGTACGAGTACGTGGCCACGTGCGACGGAATCGCTGTCTTCACCACCTGCGCGACGGGACCATCGGACGGCGGCGGCGTGGACATCTTCATCGCGGCGTATCGCGACCCCGACAATCCCACGGTCTGTTCGTGCCCGTCGCAGGCGAATCACCTGGAGCGTCTGTTCCCTAATGGAATCGGTTACGACGAAAACTGTACCGGGTTTATTGTTGGCGGCGCGGCCTACATCGAAGGATTCGTCCAGGAAGGCGATTGTTTCTTGGTTCGCGTGGGCGGGTTCGGCGGGCAGGGCGGCGAACAGGGCCAGGGCAGTTTGGAGATTGCGTGCTCATCTGCCGATTACGGTCCGCCAAGCGTTGGTGACAACACCTGCCAGACGGCCGGTGCGGACCTGGGCACTCCGTGCAACACCAACGGTGATTGCACGGCCGCGGGATCGGCCTGCGCGAGCAAGAGCCGCTACCTGTCGATCACGCCATTCAACGTGGCGTTCACCGGCGGCATGGCCATCAAGGTGGAGATCCTGTCCATGCCGCAGTTTCCGTCCATGGTCGGCGACATCTACTACGCTGGCGTCGAACAGAGCATCCCGAACTCGCCTGGCACCCCGCTTCGTGGCGCTCCGTTGCAATGTACGACAACCCCGAATTTCCAGATCTGGACTTCGGGTGTGTTGCACCTATGGGGATCAGCGATCATTCCCGGCTCGACGTATGCCGTCAGCATGTGCGACTCGTTCGGCAATTGCTCCGTAATCCCGTTGGTGGTGGCCACGGGCAAGTGGGGCGACGTGGTCCGCCCGTTCGGTGGTGCCTCCCAGCCGAACTTCGCGGACATCAACTCGATCGTCCAGAAGTTCAGCAACATCGCCTCCGCTCCGATCACTCCGCGAGTCGATCTCGTCGGCCACGGCAACCCCGGCACGCCCAACACCCCCAACCAATCCGCCAACTTCGCCGACATTTCCGCCGACGTGTCCGCCTTCAGCGGCTCTGGGTATCCGTACACCGTTCCGGCGTGTCCGTAGGTCGTGGGGGCCCCAAGGAACTGTTCACGGGGCATCGATCAGAGCCGCGACTGTCACGGAGCGGTCTTTTCAGCCCCGCGAACGGCAAGACCGCTTTGCTCACGCGCGCGGCTCTGATCAAACGCTACCACTACCTGACGAGCTGTAACCGGATTGTAACGGATGCCTCAGCGACTCCGGGTGTCAGCCGACTGGCCTTACCTCGGGAGCGCTCGCGACGGGAATTTTCCCTGGACGACGTGCGGGAAAACCGCCCCGAAGCGACATACAATCATTGATCGACGCGTGGCCGTTGCGGGTTGGTTTTCTTCCCTTTCCACCCGCGACGGCCTTTTTTTATGGCCGTTACGTGTAGCGTCGGGGCTTGTCCCAGGCGCGGCGTCACCAAGATGGGCGGCGTTACGGTCCGGCCAGTGCTTCCGCGAATAGCTGATAGTCCTCGAGGGCGACCCCGGGCAACCCGTCAAGATTGAAGTTCCCGCAGCAATCTCCCTCTTTCTTCGCCGTAGCCCCGACGAAGCAGTCCTGAAAGGCCGCGAAGTCCCGCAGATCGACGCCAAGATCGCATTGATACTTTCCGATGCCGCAGCCCGTCGAGGCGTGATGATACCCCTGATCGAGCCCACCCGCGTCGCCCGCCTCGTCGCTTCGCGTCGTTCTTCCCTCGACATACGTGCCGACGGCCATGCCAAACGCGGCGTCGACGCACGGGCTCTGGGTCGACTGTCCCGCGGCCGTCTGGCTGAGGTAGAAACAGCTCGCCGGACCGGGAACGAACATCGGATCACCGCCATGATTTCCGTCGCCGCCGAGAGTCCCAGTCCAACCCTGAACGCACGAATGGTGAATGTTGGGCGCGGTCCCATCGATCTGGGCGGTTTCATCGGCTGCACCGCCATCCCGGTTTCCGAAGACGATGTTGTCGAACATGTGTAACGACGAACCCGCGTTGAACACCCCGCCGCCCTGGTCCCCAGCCTCGTTGCGGGTGAGGGTTGTGTTCTGAACGAAGAACCCGGCGAAGCCAAGGTGGTAAACGCCCCCGCCGTCGGAGGTGGCCATGTTGCCCACCAGCAGGCAGTTACTTAGCGCCGACCGACCCTGGTTGAAAAATGCACCGCCGTTTTGAGCATGATTGCCATCGAACGTGGAATGCAACACGTCCGTCGCGCCGATCGAGGAAATCGCTCCCCCGTCGATCGCGGCGATGTTCTCGCGAAACGTGCAATTCGTCACCGTGGCGGATCCGCCCACCGTCCGTAGCGCCCCGCCCGAGCCGTTCAGCGCGCAGTTCTTTTCAAACAAGCAATCGGTAAATGATGGGCGAGCGGGGTTCATCGCATTCGGCTGCGTGGCCGCCCCGCCGTTCAAAAGGCTTTCGTTCTCTAGAAACGTGCATCGGCGAAACGTGGGGAAGCTGCTGGCGGAGTTGTATAGTGCTCCGCCCTCGAGACCGACGGTGTTTCTCCTGAACAAACAATCGATGAACGCCCCGTCGCTTCCGCCGTCACTATGGACCGCTCCGCCGTAGCCGGCGGAATTCTCAATAAACGAACCACGCACGACCACCGGATCGCTGTTGTTCCGGTTGTACATCGCCCCGCCGTTGGCGTTTGCCCAGTTTTCGACAAACGTGCAATCGACGACAGTGGGGTCGCCGTCGTCGTTGTATAGGCCGCCACCCGAGCTGTGCGGCAAAGCGACACCGTCGGCATGTGATCCGGTGATCGTCACTCCGTCGAGAATCGCCGTCGAACTTGTGCCATTACCTGTCACCACGTGATAGGCGTTGTCCGAGCGGGACCCGCTGAACCGGTCGCCGACGTCATTCCCCAGCAGGTCACCGCTGAGAATCGTTTCGTAAGCGTGAACATCCCTGTCGTCACCGTTGATCGTTCCGCAACCGGCGTATCCGCCCTCAATGGCCACACCGTTGAGCAAGCGAAACGTCGAAGCCCGATCGTTGTCCGATGATCCCGCCCCTTGGTCCGGAACGTATGTGCCTTGGGCAACGAGGATCTCGTTGATCGCTCCACCCGAAGCCGCCGCGGCGGCCAAGGCGTCCTGAAGATACAAATAGGCGTCACACCACGACGTGCCGTCGTTGGACCCCGTCGCCGAATCATCCACTCGGATCGTGATCGCCCGAGCAAGATCGCCAGATAGGAGAGAAAACGCCGACGCGGCGATAATCAAGAAGTGACCGGATCGCGCTGCTTTCACACCCCACCCCCTTTGAACCCGATATCCTACCGCGCGGAGCGTCCCTAAAACAAGGGGTCGGGACGACGGTTTTAGCCACCAATACGACAGCTCAGTTCTGAGGCGGTTCAGATTTGCCGCTTGTCGGCCTAGTCGTGCCCGGCTTCTTAACCGGGGGCGGTGAGCCCCGCACCGGATCAGGCTGGGGCGCCGGCGAGGGCGCTGACCCCGGCGTCGCCGGCTCGACCGAACCATCGCTGGGAGGCGCGATGGAAAGCTCGATCACCAACGTGATGTAACTATTCCCGTCGCTGGCCGTATCGACCGGCGCATCCGCCAACGGTGACTGCTGGGCCAATGGAGTTGCATCGACTACCGCCGACCCCTCTTCACCCGTTCCGCTTGAATCCTTTGGTTCATCCAATTCGCGAAGTCGGCGATTCACCAAGGAGGGCTCGACCATGCCGCGTCCCGTCGACGGGTGAACCGAACCGCTGGTTTCCTTCTCCTCCGACGGCCCGCCGTCCGCCTCGGACGGATCGACGCTGGTTGGACGATTGGCCGCTGAAAACGTCTTGGCTCGCTCGGTGCCATCCGCAGCGGGCGCACGAACCGCAGTGGAGGCGCTGGTATCTGGCGCGGCCGCTGCCATTTCAGTTGTGCGATTGGCTGGCCCAGGCATTTCCGTGGTTACGTCCCGGGCCGATGCGTCCAAATTCTGGGGTTGGGATAGCCGTCGGATCCACTCTCGGTCCAGCCCCAAAAACCGGAGCAGTTTCTCGCCGGGGTGCGATCGTGCCGCGCCGCGATCTCCACGGGGATCAATTTCTTGGTCCCCGCCTTCAGACTTTTCGCCCCGCCCCAACCGCTTGTCCACCTCCGAAAACCCGACGACTTGATCCGTCCCATCGATGAGGGTCACCTCGCGATCCGTCACCGAGGGGCGCAGCTCGTCGAGCAGGCTCGTCACGCGCGAGGCCCGGATATGGACCAAAATGTGCCGCTGACCGGCGCCCTGTCGGGCATTCAAGCTTGGGCGCTCGACATGATAGAATTCGCCAGGACCCGCATCGTCCGCGTGATCATCGCGCTTCCTGGCGAGATCTCCAACTTCCGTGACTCCGCTCCGCCCCAGATGGCTCGTCAATCGCTGAAGCAGTTCCTCCTGCACGTCGCTGTTGTTCACGGCGACCCGAAGTTGAACCGCTTCGCCCTCCAACGGTGGCGACCGAACGTCGTCGGCATTCTCCGGGCTCGATTTGGCTACCAACGGCGCCGATTCATCGTGCGACCCGCGAACGGATGCCCGGCGTGCGACCTCCTCTGCGGGCCCCCGGGCCTTCGACTTGGCCGGTTCAAGGAGATCCGACTCTGACGCCAATTCCTTGTGTTCGCGGCCGCGCCGGCTCTCATTCGCATCCGCCAGTCGCTCCCCGGGCTCAGATCCGCGCATCGATCGACTGGCCACGCCCGATTCTCCTTCCGCTGATTCGGCGCGACCGAGCGTCTCCCCAACCGACAGCGCGCCATCCGAATGATCTCGCTTGGCAACCGCGCCCGATTCGAGCGAATCCTGCGGCAAGCCATTCTTGGTCGCTTCACCGAACCAGACTCGTCCGGTTAACACAACCACCACCAGAGCCGCCACCGCGCTCAAACCAACCATCCACGAGCGCCAACGCCGGCTTCCCGGCGCGGCGACCTCAACGTCTTCGAGCAACTCGCTCCGCTCCAAACGAACTTGCAATTCCTCGATCAACGAGGGAGGCGCTCCCCGACGCGGCAACGAGCCGACCAGCTCCGCGATTTTCCGCAATTCGCCCAGAATCGTCCGGGCGTTGGGATCAGCGCGCAGAGAATCCTCCACCACCCGCCTCTCCGCGTCGCTTAACTCGCCGTCAACATATGCGGACAGCAACTCGTTCAGCTTGTCGCGGTCGATCGGCTTCATCGATTCGTTTCAACCATTCACCGAACGGATGTAGGGTACGATCGCTTCGCGGATCGCCATCCGCCCCCGGTGCAGTCGCGATTTTACCGTGCCCGTCGGAATGCCCAATATCTCCGCGATTTCCTGGTAGTCGAAGCCTTCCATGTCCCGCAGGACAACCACCGCACGATGGTCATCATCCAAAGCGTTCAGCGCCTGAACCACATTCGCCTGTACGTCTTCGCCCCCTGAATCCTCAAGCGGACCATCGGATGAACCCGCTTGAGCCAGCCGCCTCAACTCCGTGGCCTGCAAACCGCCAGACTCCGCCTGCTCATCCAGGGAAGCCATTCGTCGCCGCTTGGCCGATCGACGATGCGTAAGCGACAGGTTTACGGCCACCCGGAAAATCCACGTATAGAAGCCGCTCTGGTGACGAAACCCCGCCAGGTTTTCAAAAGCCTTCAGAAACGCCTCCTGGGTCACGTCTCGAGCGTCCTCCAGGTGCCCGCAAATCCTCCAGCAAGTGTTGAACACCCGGTCCTGATACTTGAGCACCAATGTCGAGAACGCCTCTGTTTGACCGGCCTTGACACGTTCGACAAGGTCCCAGTCCTCAATCGGAATGGCGCGCATCACGGGTCCGTCGGAGGTCGCTTCCCTGGGATTTGGACGCTCGGCCACGAGGTTGGTTCCCGCCCGCGAGGCATTTACCGGGCTACTTGGTCGGGATAATTGCCGCCGTCATCTTGGCTGCCCGCCTGTGGATGGTCAATCAATGTCCGCCGAAATCCCCCAGAATACCGGGAAGTCGGGTGCCACGCCTGTCAACCGGCGCCGATGTTGCGAGCAAAGGGAGTTTGCTCTACTTTTGGGTCCAACGACAGCCCAATAGGAGTGTGATATGCCCACGATTGTGCAGGATTTCAAGGTAGCGGATCTGAGCTTGGCCGAGTTCGGCAGAAAAGAGATCATCCTGGCCGAGCACGAAATGCCCGGCCTGATGGCCATCCGCCGCGAATATCAGCGAAGCAAACCGCTGACCGGTGCCCGAATCACCGGTTCGCTCCACATGACGATTCAAACTGCGGTGCTCATCGAGACCCTGGCCGAACTTGGCGCCCAAGTCCGTTGGTGCAGTTGCAACATCTTCAGCACCCAGGACCACGCCGCGGCGGCCATCGCCAAGGCTGGCTGCCCCGTGTTCGCCTGGAAAGGCGAATCGCTCGAGGAATACTGGTGGTGTACGGATCAGGCGCTGAACTTTCCCGAAGGCGGGCCGAATCTGCTCGTCGACGACGGCGGCGATGCGACGCTGCTTATTCACCTCGGCTACGAGGCCGAGGAGGCATACGCTAAGGACGGATCGCTCCCCGATCCGGACAGCGCCGACAACGAGGAGATGGCCATCATCCTTCGCGTCGTCCGGGAGAGCATCGAGCGAGATGCCAACCGCTGGCACCGCATGGCCGCCGACATCATCGGCGTCAGCGAGGAAACGACCACCGGCGTCCATCGCCTTTATCAGCGGCAGGAATCGGGCACGCTTCTCTTCCCCGCGATCAACGTCAACGACAGCGTCACCAAGAGCAAATTCGACAACCTCTACGGCTGCCGCCATTCCCTCGTGGACAGCATCATGCGGGCGACGGACGTGATGCTGGCCGGCAAGCTGGCCGTGGTCTGCGGCTACGGCGACGTGGGCAAGGGATGCGCCCAAAGTCTTCGCGCCCAAGGCTCCCGCGTGGTGGTCACCGAGATCGATCCGATCTGTGCGTTGCAGGCGGCCATGGAGGGATACTCCGTTCTCACGCTGGAGGACATGGTCGAAAAGGCCGACATCTTCGTCACCGCCACGGGCAACAAGGGCATCATCCTCGCGTCACACATGTCCAAGATGAAGACGCAGGCGATCGTGTGCAACATCGGCCACTTCGACAACGAGATCGACATGGCCGGTCTGAAGAAAACCCCCGGCGTCAAGCGGGAGAACATCAAGCCGCAAGTGGACAAATGGACGTTTCCCGATGGGCGCTACATTCTCGTTTTGGCCGAGGGTCGACTGGTAAACCTCGGCTGCGCGACCGGGCACCCCAGCTTCGTAATGAGCAACAGTTTCTCAAATCAGGTAATCGCCCAGGTAGAGCTATTCACCAACCGCGACAACTACGAGAAGAGGGTCTACACGCTGCCGAAACATCTAGACGAAAAAGTCGCCCGGCTTCACCTTGAACAGCTCGGCGCCAAGCTAACCAAGCTCCGCCCCGACCAAGCCCGCTACATCGGTGTCTCTCCAGACGGGCCATTTAAGACGGAGCATTATCGGTATTAGTACGTGCGCGGAGGGTGCGGCGAACGAAGTATGACACGATACGGCACTTGAAAAAACGACCCCCGTCCATCCTCCCGAGCTTGGGAAGTACGGACGGGGGCCCGATCAAAGAGTCGAGCGCTCCTCACGCTCGCGGAGTCACGACATCATCAGATGTTGTGCGCCGTGCGTGGCCTGCGCGAGTCACCGTTGCAACAGCCGCAGCATGAGCTGCAATCGCCGCCGCAACAACGCTCACATCCGAGCCGGTCGCAATCGGCGCATCGCTCACAAGGCGGCGCCTTCGTGCCCTCGCCGCACCAGCTCGATCGGCAGGCGCCCTCGCGACCGCGAGCATTGTTCGCTCGCCGGCACGCGGCATTACGCCCTTCGCCGTTGGCGCAGCAATCCGCGCATCGCCCGCCACCGCACGACTCGCAGTCTCCGCCGCAACAACGCGAGCAGTTATCACGACAGAGGTTGGCGCACGCGGACGCGACCGCGTTGGCCAGCCGAGCGCCGCAGCAATTGTCGCACCGTTCTCCGCAGCATTTCGCGCAGTCCTGCCCACAGCAGTCGCCGCAACCGCTCGACCGTGCGGAGGTCATGCGCCCACAATTCGCCTCGGCCGTGCGACAACCGCCTTTGCCCGCTTGCTCGCAGCATCCGCCGCCGCAAGGCTTTCCGTCGGCACCGCGGTCATCGCCGCGGCATCCCTCGCAACAGAGCATCGCGCCCGCACAGCGGCAGCAGCAACAAGATTCCCCGCCGCAGCAACAGCAGCAGCCGGAACAATTCCCGTCACAGCACGCGCAACCATTGCCGGTGCGCCGAGTCTGGGACTTCGCTAAACCGCACCGCTCGCAGCCGCGCGTCGATTCAGGGCGATCCGCCGGTTGCCCAGCTTCGTTCGCGTCGCGTGCCTGTTCACCCGGGGCCGTGAACTTCTGCGCGAGCAGACATCGCGTATCGCAGGGCTTTGGGTCTCTCTCAGGATCGACTTGAGCCGCCGGTCGTTCCGGCTTGGCAGCCGTAGCGCAACACGGCGCCGCGGCTAAACAGCACAACACGCTTTGCAGCGTGGTCATGAATAATGTCGATGCAACCATCGTATTCTCCTTTGACTATGGTTAATAGAATTACCTGGACCGTCTCGGGATTTGAACCGAGCGGTTTCAAATACGCGCCGGGCGCGATCGACCGCGATGACGATTCGTCAACGCAGGCCGTCGCATCCGGCTTGCGATCCGCTTTCGCGAATCGCACTTCTAGTGGTGTTCAAATGATGAGCCGCCGCCAACTTGACATTACGACAGGGTGCCATGGGTAAGCTCCGCTTGCCCGTGCAAAACTTGAGAACGCACGGGCAAACAAGTTTGCCCATGCCACCCGAGAACGAGCTGAAGTCTCAAGTTTGGAATCACCCGGTCATGGCGGCGCGCGGAATCGGCGCGTCATTTCAGCCAGACGCAAAGAGCGGCCCGGCGCGCGAGGGCACCCGGCACCAGAGCGGACAGGATTTCGGCGGAAAACGGAATCAGCGCCTGGATCGAAAACCACGGCGCCGAATACGAGGCAAACACCGATGATTTGGCTGAAAAATGGATGGTCGAATCGGAGCTCGGCGGGGGGATGCGATCCCGGTCGAGCGGCTCGCAGCATCGAACGTCACAACAAATCTTGCAGAAGTTGTCTTGGCTATCCCGAGACTCTCCACAGCATCTTTTTTGGGGAGTGGAACAGCCCCGTGGAATCGCGCACCCTCGCGGCGTCGAACAGCCGCGCGGGACCGGACAACCTCGCCGGGTCGAACAGCCTCGTGGAACATCGCACCCCGTGGCGACGGCACAGGTTTGTTTGGTCTGCTTGGCTTTGCGCGGCGGCAAACCAGTCTCCGCGCACGAACAGTGCGGGGCCAATTGGGCAAGAACAACGAACCAGACGGGTAGGCGAAGGAACATCAACCTCAAGTATACCTCAAGCCGGGAAGCGGTGAGAAACCAGTGACCGTTTCTTACGTTCCTGTGACGTCGAACTTAGTTGGGAAGATCAACAGGAGGCAACAGAGGAAACGGAGAGGGAGTTATCGGGTTGTTCAGCCCCATTCCCCTCTGTTTTCTACTGTTCGATTTGTTTCGAGGTCATTTGTCGCCCTCCGGTTGGATGACGATACCGTTGTCGTTACGATGCGCGCGGTGGGCGCTCCGCATCCAAGTCCGTTGCTCGATATTGCAAACCTCCGGATCAGCTTTTCGTCCCCACGACATTCGTCACCCGCCGTTGCAGTCGATGGAATCTCCCTCACCATTCCACGAGGTCGCACCGTGGCCCTGGCCGGCGAGAGCGGTTGCGGCAAGAGCGTCACGGCCCTTTCCCTCATGCGCTTGCTCCCCACTCCGCCGGCATGCATCAAGGCTAACCACGTGCGGCTGTACGACGCTCATCGGCCGGCCGATTCGATCGACCTTCTCGATTTGTCCGAACGCGAGATGCGCCGCGTTCGAGGCGGCCGCATCGCCATGATCTTCCAGGAACCGCTTACGTCATTGAACCCGGTCTACACCGTTGGCGAGCAGATCATCGAGGCGATTGTGCTTCATCAATCCCGGCGTGGCCGGGCGGCCCGCCGAACCGCGGCGGATTTGCTGGCCCGCGTCGGCATTCCCGCGCCCGTGCAGCGCCTTACCGACTATCCTCACCAGCTCTCCGGCGGGATGCGCCAACGGGTGATGATCGCCATGGCTCTGGCGTGCCGGCCATCCCTCCTGATCGCCGACGAGCCGACGACGGCGCTCGATGTGAGCATTCAGGCGGAGATCCTCCAACTTTTGCGCGATCTGCAATCCGAGAATGGCATGAGCATGCTGCTCATTACCCACGACCTGGGAGTGGTGGCCGAAGTCGCTCATGAGGTGTACGTGATGTATGCCGGCCGGATCGTTGAACACGCTCCGGCGGACGAACTCCTTCGCACGCCGCTTCACCCGTACACCCGCGGCCTGCTGAATTGCATGCCGCGCTTGTCGCGTCGCGCTGCGCGGCTGGCGGATATCCCCGGCGCCGTCCCCGACCCTCGTCACATGGTGCCTGGCTGCCGATTTCACCCCCGCTGCGACCTAACCCGGGCCCATGCCGCTGACCCGGCACGGATTACCTGGCCATCACTCATCGGATCAAGCGGGCCCCTGCTCCGACGATGTGTTGAGGTCTATGAGAGCGAACCTTCCGGCCAGCCGGTCCTCCGCGAGCTCTCGCCTGGTCATCACGTAGCTTGCTGGGAAGCCACTTGAGGAGGTTGCGACCATAAGAAGTAGCTTGCGTACGAAGCGGCGCGTGGTGTGCAGGCAGATCGCCGATCAATGCTGAGATCGCCCGTGTTAAGCTCGACAACACTGTGAATTGAGTTTCCTTTCATAAAGCCGCTCAAGTTTTTCAGTGCTGCTAGCCGATGTGCGCAAGACCTGCGGATTACCCGGTCCGCGCCATGAGGCGCGGTCGACGCCACGGCGAGCATGGATTTTCGCCGAGGGGTTTATCCGCCAGAAGTTCCGTTCGTCGGGCGGCAGGAGGCGGCCCAACGACACGGTTGAATCAACCTCGCCTCCCTCATGACTTTCGTGAGGGCTAAATGCGGACCATTACCGTCGCCAATCAAAAGGGCGGATGCGGAAAAACAACCATAGCGATCAATCTGGCGGCTTCCCTGGCCCGCGAGGGCCGACGGGTCCTCCTCGTGGACCTCGACCCGCAAGCTCATTGCGCCTTGGGCATGGCCGTTCCCGACGAGCAGCTTGACCTTTCGATCGGCGATTGCCTTATGGGTCAGGCGGAGGGTGAACCGATCGACCTGTCGCGGATCACCTGGCACATTACCCCGAACCTCGATTTGGCGCCTTCTCGTCACAACCTGGCCAACCTTGAACCCAAGTTCGGCACCCGCGAAGACGCGGCCACGCTGCTTTTGGAACTGCTGACGGCCAACGGGTCACCGTACGATTACTGCGTGGTCGATTGCCCCCCGCATTGGGGGCTGTTGATGCGAAACGGTCTGCACGCGGCCGATGAGATCATCATCCCGGTGGATACCGGCTATTTCTCACTCCACGGACTGACCCAACAGTTCGCGTCCATCGAACACCTCACGGAACAAACTGGCCGGAAACACACGGTTCGCATTTTGCCCAATCAATACGACGTGCGAACTAAGCTTGCCCGGGAGATCCTGGCGGAGCTACGAAACCGCTTCAAAGGGCTCGTCTACGAGACCGTCGTTAACTTTAACACCAAGCTCAAGGAGGGGGCCAGCTTCGGACAGCCGATCACCGAATTCGCTCCCAACAGCATGGGTGCCCGCGACTTTCAACGCCTGGCGCAGGAGATCATCGTCAGTCAGCCGTCATCGGCCCCCACCGCTGAGATTTTGCAGCACGTTGAGCGACTTGCCGCCGACGCCGAACGGCTATTGGCCACGACGACGACGCTGGTTGACTCACGGCGGGCGGCTCTTGGAATGACCGAGCGGCCTGGTCCCGCCTCACCGGCCCTGCGGCCGCGCACGCCGATGATTCCACCCGTGGAAGTTCCCTCGATGCCGGTCCCAGCGCCCGCGCCGTCGCCGGCCCCGTTGAATCGAGCCGCCGTTTCTCGCGAACGCGCGGCACAAGTACCAGCCGTCGACACCTTTCCGCCGACACCGACACTGGGCGGCGCATCTTCCCATCGACCGGCCGCGACCAGCGTCGCGGCGCCGCCCGCGGCGCGTGGCGGAAACCCCGTTCGTACCGAGCCACCCAGACGTGGGCCGGCGTCCCCGAGTCCGACCGTCATCGGTCAACCGCCGGCCCACGCATTGTTCACCAACATCACCGCGCCGGCACCAGCCAGTGACGCCGAGATTGACCGCAAAATCGCCGCGATCTACGGGGTTCAACAGCTGGGCGACGTGATCATCTTCCGTGGCCACTATCCCACCGCTGCCGAAGTCCAGCTGGCCGGTGATTTCAACGACTGGATGCCGCACACCACACCTATGCGGCGGCTTTCCAACGGCGACTTCGAGGCCAGGCTACGCCTGCCCCGAGGGCGCTACCGCTATCGGCTGGTCGTCGATGGCCGTTGGCTGCATGACTTCCATAACCCGGCGGTGGAGCAGAACGAATACGGCGAGCTGAACTCCATCGTGGAGATCAGTCAGTGAAAGTCTGATAACTCTCGGGCGAGTCCTCCCCCATGTGTCATAACTTCATACATATAATGACATTTCTGGCTTTGGAGGACGCGACTTCCAGCCCGACAAAACGTACAATTATGGGGCGGATTCCACCAAAGCGGGGCGGGGACGAAGCGGACGCCCGTCGGACGTTCATGGACGCGACGGCGCTGAATTAGGTTGTCGTAGCCTATTTATATAAATAAAGTTATGCGTAAAAACGTCGAGCAAGAATTGTCCGCTCATCAAGCTCCTCGTTGACGCCTTTGTGAAACGCGATTACAATCTCCGCCCATGACCCGAGCCACCATTACCAGACCAAAAGTCAGGCCAAAAACCAAGTTTTCGGCAAGTCACATTAAGACTTTTCGATCTGCAGTTAACTTTTTGGACACCCTGACCAACTACGAGCGGGTCCCATCGTTCCAGTATACGCCGGCAAATTTTGGTCTGGCACGAATGCAGCGAATCATGGCCGCCCTGGGCAACCCCCATCGCGAGTTCAAATCCGCTCATATCGCCGGAACCAAGGGCAAGGGTAGCACGGCGGTGATGCTGGCCGAGATGCTCCGTGGCTGCGGCCTCAAGGTCGGCCTCTATACCTCGCCTCATATTCTCGATATCCGCGAGCGGATCGTGGTCGATGGCCACATGATCTCCGAGGCTGAGTTCGCTCGCATGATCGCGGCGGTCGCCGCCGTTACCCGGCGGGCGAAGGTGCCGAATCCGACTTTCTTCGAGCTGATTACCGCTGCGGCATTCAAGTATTTCGCCGACCGCGAGATCGACATCGCCGTTGTCGAGACCGGCATGGGTGGGCGGCTGGACTCCACGAACGTCGTTTCCCCGGACGTCGTGGGCATCACGAGCATCAGCTACGACCACTTGGCCCAACTCGGACCCGACATTGAGTCCATCGCCCGCGAAAAGGCGGGGATCATCAAGAAAGCGGTCCCGGTGATCAGTGCCCCGCAGCGCGACAATGTCAAGGCCGTTCTTCGCACCGCCGCCGAACATCACGGGTGCACGCTGCGTTTCTCGGACGAGAACACCGAATACAGCTATCGTTTCGAGTTCTCGCGGTCCGTCGGCCGCCACGCGCGGATCTGCTTCACGACGCCGACCAGCAAGTTTGAGCACCTGCACGTGCCGCTTCCGGGCGAGCACCAGGCCATCAACTGCGGCCTGGCCGTGGGGATGCTCGACGCCTTGAAATCCCGAGGGTTCGCCATCGACGACGAAAAAGCCACCGCCGGCCTGGCCAATGTCCGCCTGCCGGGTCGGATGCAGATTATCTCCGAGTCTCCGCGCATTCTCGTGGACGGGGCCCACAACGCCGCCAGCATCGACGCCCTGATGCGGGCCATCGGCCAGAACATCACTTACGACTCCATGGTCGTGATTTTCGGCTGCCAGAAGGACAAGGACATCAACGGCATGATCCGGCGGATCCAGGTCGGAGCCGACAAGGTGATTTTCACGGGCACCGGCTCGCCGCGCTCCGCCGACCCGGTTGAGCTCGCCGCCCTCTACATGGAGCTTTCCGGCAAGATGGCCCAGGTGGCCAAGAGCCTGGAAGACGCCGTTCAGATCGCCCTTGGGGCCGTGGGCCGCGAAGACCTCATCTGCGTGACCGGCTCCTTCTACTTGGTCGCCCAGGCCATGCGCAAGTTCACCGGCAAATCGCTAAACTAAGTCTTGTAGACCGTGGTAGGGCAGGTGGTCCACCTGCCACTCTCGAAGACGGCAGGTCAACGTTCCGTTGATGCGGAACAACGACCTGCCCTACGCTTTGGTCTGGAATAGCCGGGGGAGGCCTGCCGCGCGTTGGCGCGGCCTTCTTCACCAGGCGGTAAGCGTATACATTGAATTCCATGACTTCCAAAGAGATTCGTCAGCAATTCATCGATTACTTCCGCTCGAAAGAGCACGCAATCGTGCCCTCTTCGCCGGTCGTGCCGCATGACGACCCGACGCTGATGTTCACCAACGCCGGGATGAACCAGTTCAAGCCGATTTTTCTGGGCACGGTGGCCCCGAACTCGGAGTTTGCCCGTTTGAAGCGGGCGGCCAACAGCCAGAAGTGCATCCGGGCGGGCGGCAAGCATAACGACCTCGACGACGTGGGACAGGATACTTACCACCACACCTTTTTTGAGATGCTGGGGAACTGGTCCTTCGGTGATTACTTCAAGAAGGAGGCCATCGAGTGGGCGTGGGAGCTGCTGACCAAGGTCTGGGGCATCGATAAGACCCGGCTGCACGCGACGTATTTCCAGGGCGACCTGGCCGAGGGGCTGGAGCCGGACAAAGAAGCCGCGGAACTGTGGCGCACGGTCACCGACATCAACCCGAAACACATCCACCCCGGCAACAAGAAGGACAACTTCTGGGAGATGGGGGACACCGGCCCGTGCGGGCCGTGCAGCGAGGTGCACATCGACCTGACGCCGGACAAATCCGGGCGCGAGCTGGTGAACAAAGGCGACGCCCGGGTGATGGAAATCTGGAACCTGGTGTTCATCCAGTTCAACCGGGGCAGTGACAGCAAATTGACACCATTGCCCGCGAAACACGTGGACACGGGGATGGGGTTCGAGCGGCTGTGCGCGGTGTTGCAGGCCACGCAAGGCGGGCAGCTTCGCCCCGGCGCGCGGGTGAGCAACTATGACACCGACGTGTTCGCGCCGGTTTTTGCGGCCATCCAGAAACGCACCGCCGCGCCGGATTACACGGGGACGTTGCCGGGCGACAGTCGACAATCGACAATCGACAATCGACAATTAATGGTCGATGTGTCATACCGCGTCATCGCCGATCACATTCGCTGCTTGACGTTCGCGCTGACCGACGGAGCGGTTCCGAGCAATGAGGGGCGGGGGTATGTGCTGCGCCGCATTCTCCGCCGCGCGGTTCGCTATGGCCGGCAATACCTGAACATGCACGAGCCGTTCTTGTGCGACCTCGTCGAACCGCTGGTCAATCACATGGGCGATGCGTTTCCAGAATTGCGCTCCGCCCATCGTGGTAAGAACGTCGAACACGTCAAAGAGATTATTCGTGATGAAGAGGCGTCGTTTCTGAAGACATTGGATCGGGGGATCAAGCTGTTTACCGAAGCCGCCGACTTCGCACGTAATCATCATCACGGAAAAATCAGCGGCGAGGATGCGTTCAAACTCCACGATACCTATGGTTTTCCCATTGACCTCACCGAACTAATGGCCGAGGAGGAACGTCTGACCATCGATATTGGTGAATACCAGAGGTTGATGGAGGAAGCCAAGGAACGGGCAAGGTCTGTTGCGAAACAATCGCTTATCAGCAACCTTGAGATTTCCGGTGCTACTCAGTTCAAAGGTTATGAAAATCTGAAAATGCACACAATGGTTGAAGCGATCTTCCGTGATTCGCAAGGGCTAAACTTGCTAAACATGGGTGAGCAGGCTGCCCTTGTAATAGCATCTTCACCATTCTACGCAGAACAAGGAGGCCAAGTCGGTGACACTGGAGTCATTCGTGGCCGGGATGCAAGCTGGGAATTTCAGGTCCTAGATACTAAAAAACTCGGATCCGTGTTCGTACACTACGGCCAATGCAGTCGCGGGCAGATCCGGCGTCCGCTCGGCGGACTTAGATATGGCGAAAGTGCGCTCGAATACAAAGCCGGCGAAATGGATGCTGATGTTTCGGCGCAGGCAACAGCGGAAGTCAACGCGGAGCGTCGAGATGCAATAACAAAAAACCACACGTCCACGCACCTGCTCAACTGGGCGTTGCGGGAGGTGTTGTGTCCGGCGGAGGAGCGGGAGAATCCGCATGTGCAGCAGAAGGGATCACTGGTCGATCCGGAAAAGACGCGCTTCGACTTCTCCCACAACAAGCCGGTGGCGCCCGAAGAACTCGACAAGATCGAATCACTGGTGAACGAACGGATCAAAGCCGGTCTAAAGGTGTATACCAACAGCAACGTCGAAGTCGATCAGGCCAAGGCCCGGCAGATCAACACACTTCGTGCCGTCTTCGGCGAGAAATACCCCGATTACGTTCGCGTCGTCTCCATCGGCGTACCGGTGACCGAGGAAGAAGCGAAGGGCGAGGGACGCGGCGGCACCGAATCGCTCTTGGGCAATCCCAAGAATGCCAAATGGATGAACTATTCCGTCGAGTTCTGCGGCGGGACGCACGTGGACAATACGGAGAAGATTGAGAAGTTTGTCCTCACCCACGAAGAGGGCGTGGCTAAGGGCGTCCGCCGCGTCGTGGGAATCAGCGGAACCGCCGCGAAACAGGCGGAATCGCTTGGCAATCAATTGCTCGCGGAAGTCGATGCACTAGCTGGCAAACCACCGGTGGCACCCGGCAATCAGACCCCCCCCATCCCCCCTTTGGTAAGGGGGGGCGAAGGAACAACCCCCGCGGGCCAATCTCCCCCCCTTGCCAAGGGGGGGCGCGGGGGGGTCGACACGAGCACCGACATTCCCCTCGCCGAACGCCTCTCTAGTTTTCAGCAACGGCTCATCGACGCCGAGATTCCCTTGCGTGTTCGCAACACGATCCGCGACCGGCTGGCCGATCTGCAAAAACTGGTCAAGGAAGAGGGCAAGCAAGCGGCCGCCGCATCCGGTGAAGCGGTTCAGGACGCCGTAGCCAACTTGCTTGCGGCGGCACAGACCGTGGGCGGCGTCACCGTCGTCGTCGGCGAAGTCCCGCCCGCGTCGCCCGACGCCCTGCGCTCGGCCGTCGACTGGGTCCGCAACAAAACCCCGGCCTCGGCCGTGTTGCTGGCCTATGTGAGTGACGGCAAGGTGACACTCATGGCCGGCATGAGCAAAGCGGTCGTCGAGAAGGGCATCAAAGCCGGTGATCTCATCAAGGAAATCACCCCACTGGTCGGCGGCAAAGGCGGCGGCCGACCGGACATGGCCCAAGGCGGCGGGCCCGATGCGGCGGGGGTACCCAATGCGTTGGCTCAAGCGGCTACGTGGGTAAGACAGAAGCTGGCCTAACCACCAAGACACAAAGACACCAAGAAGTCATGTCGATTGCTTCGTGCCTTTGTGTCTTTGTGGTGAATCACATGGGGGGAGACGTTTGCGAACCTCGGCATGGCCACGCAAGCATGGACCATGCCACGCCCATTTGCTCATAGGCCGCTCCATGGCTGTCGCGGTTCTGATCATTCGCCATTCGTCATTCGCAATTCGACATTGCGTTTTACACCCACCCTCTGATCTTGCACGCCTCGGCCACTCGCGACACCGCCACCATGTAGGCGTTGAGGCGGTTGTGGACTTTGGTCTTCTTGGACATCTCGTAGACCGCGCGGAAGGCGTCGGTCATCTTGCGATCAAGCTGGGCGTGTACATCGGCCAGTGACCAATAGTAGTTATACGTGTTCTGCACCTGCTCGAAGTAGGAAACGGTGACGCCGCCGGCGTTGGCCAGGAAATCCGGCAGCACGTACACGCCCTTTTGGAACAGAATCTTATCCGCGTCAGGCGTTGTCGGGCCATTGGCCAGCTCGCATACGAGCTTGGCCTTGATCTTGGCCGCGTTGCGATCGGTGATTACGCCCTCCAGCGCCGCCGGATAGAGAATATCAACTGGAAGCTCCAGCAGGTCTTCGTTAGAAATCGGGTTCGAGCCGGGGAAGTCGGCCACCGAGCCCGTCTCCCGCTTGTGCCGCACGACGGCCACCGGGTCCAGACCGTTCTTGTTGATAATGCCGCCGCGGGAGTCGCTGATGGCGATCAATGTACCGCCGCCAAGGATTTCCGGGTGCAGCGTGGCCGCGTACTGACCCGCGTTGCCGAAGCCCTGAATCGCGTAGCTGGCCTTGGAGACCTTGATGTTCATGGCCTTGGCCGCCTCGCGCACGATGTAGATGCCGCCGCGAGCGGTGGCGTCGCCGCGCCCTTGCGACCCGCCGACCTCGAGCGGCTTGCCAGTGATCATGCCGGGATGGGACTCGCCGTGGAGGACTTCGTACTCGTCCATCATCCAGGCCATGATCTGTGGCGTGGTGTAGACGTCTGGCGCGGGCACGTCCCGATGAACGCCAAGCTCGCGCCCGACGCAGCGGATATAATTTCGGGCTAGCCGCTCCTTTTCGGATTCGGAGAGTTCCTTGGGGTTGCAGGTGATGCCGCCCTTGCCGCCGCCGAGGGGGATATCGACGACCGCGGTCTTCCAGGTCATCCAAGCGGCCAGCGCCCGGACCGTATCGATGGTCTCCTCCGGGTGCCAGCGGAGGCCACCCTTGGTCGGCCCGCGGGCGTTGTTGTATTGGACCCGATAGCCCTTGTAGATCCGCGATGTCCCGTTATCCATCTTGAGGGGCACGGTGAAGTGATATTCGCGCATCGGCCAGCGGAGGAATTCGTGGGTGGCCTTGTCGAGGCCGAGCTTGGCGGCGGCTTCGTCAAGCTGCTGCTGTGCGATGGCGAAGGGGTTCAGGGCGGGCATTTTTTCACTCCTTGAAATAAGGCCATTTTTTCGTCGAGTTCGGGGCGCCCGTTTTCTGGCCGGGCGGCCGCGATGAGGTACGTACCATGCGAAGGCCGTACAATATCCGGCCGGATCGGGTAGGCATTGTAGCCTGCGGACGGGTAAAGGAAACGATGCCGTCAGGTGACGGATTGGGTTCGTAAGCACTTTTGGCGGCAACTCGCGTGTCGCTACGCGGCGCAATGCCTCAACGGGGCATCGTCCTAAAGCCCAGGGTTGCCCACCTTGGCGGGCCACCCTGGGTCGCAAGGTGACACGGATCCACAACCCCATAGAGGTTGTGGCGCGAGTTTCGGAACGGTGAATCGTTGATTCACTGACGGGCCTGATGCATTCCCATGGCCGATGAAAAGTCCATACCGCCCGCGGGTAGCACGGCCTATCAACGGGGGCCGCATGACGATTCGGTGACGCCGGTCGATCTGAAGGTCAAGATCAAGGAGCAGCGGCTGATCATCGATTGGCGAGACGGCGGGCGGACCGAGTTCGCTCTGGGCGAGCTGCGGCGGGTGTGCCCGTGCGCGTCGTGCCGGACGGAGCGGGAGCAGGAGAAACCCAATCCGCTGAAGATTCTCAAATCCGATCCGACCGGGGTCCACGTCGTCTCGGCCAAGCTCGTGGGCAACTACGCGATTCAGTTCGATTGGTCGGACGGACACAACACGGGGATCTTTGATTTTCGGTTCCTGCGGGCGCTGCGGGCGACAACCTGATCAAGTCGTCGCGCGTCGAACGCCTTGTGCCTTGGCGGCGGTGAGGAGGAGTAGGGTCAACACGACCAGGCCCCATTCGGACACCGCCGGAATGAAGCGGGGGCAGATGTCGTCGAAGCCGTCGTTGTCGGCGTCGCCCGGGCAGTTCGTGCCGATGCCGAGAAAGACGCCCGGTTCCGAACTATTGCACTCCGCCTCGGTCATCAACTCCACGCAGCCCCCGCCGCGGCGGCAGCAGGCTCCGCAGACTTGGGTGTGGCCACAGCCGCCGTCGCACACATCGACTGTACACGAGTCACCGTCATCGCACGTAGCGTGATCGGACACGTGGCGGCAGGTACCGGCCCCCTCATCACACAAATCGAGCGTGCAATCAATCGCATCGTCGCAATTCGGCGCGGTGCCCAACTGGCAACCTCCGGTCGTATCGCAGAATTCCGGGCCGTTGCAAAACACATCGTCATCACACATCTCATCGTCCGGAATGAACGCACACGTATCTGTTAGTTCGTCGCATAGACTTATGGTACATGGCACGTTGTCGTCGCACACAGCATTCGAATCGGGAACACATCCAACCATCACATCGCAGACCTCATTCCCGTTGCAAAACAGGCCGTCGTCGCAACTGCTATCGTCCGGGATAACCACACAAACGTCATTGGCTTCGTTACACGCATCAAGAGTACAGGGAACTCCGTCGTCGCAACCAACGGGAGTACCCGCCAAGCATCCGTTGACCTGGTGACATGTTTCAGCACCGTTGCAGAAAAACACATCCGCACAGCGGCTGTCATCGGGAGTAAACAGACAGATATCCTGTGATTCATCGCAAGTATCGACCGTGCAATCAACATTATCATCGCAAGCCGGGAGCGCCGCGGGTTCACATCCGTTGACCGTATCGCAGGTCTCTACGCCGCTGCAAAACGCGCCATCATCGCAATAGGTGTCATCAGGCGTATGGCTACACGTGTTCTGCGCCTCATCACAGACGTCGATCGTGCAATCGATGCCGTCGCCACAATTGGGAGGCGTGGCCGGCTGGCAACCCTCGACAGGATCGCATGATTCTGCGCCGTTGCAATACAGGCCGTCACTGCAAAAAAGTGGAGTTCCCTGCGCACAGAAACCGGAAACGCAGGACTCAATCCCGTCGCAGACGTTTCCGTCGTCGCAATCCGCGTCGGTCTCACAGGCAGGGTTCCCGGCCACGAGCGCTTGGTGGGCGTTGACCCTTCCGAATCCATAGAATTGATCCCATCCTGCGGCTCCCAGATCATCAGAGGACGCGATGAGGATCGACTCGACTTCGCTATTAGAGAGGGCAGGATTGAACGATCGCAAGAGAGACGCTACGCCGCTGACATGGGGTGTAGCCATCGATGTACCGAACACACAGCGAAACGTATGGTTGGTCCATGTGGAATAAATGTCATCACCGGGAGCGGAAAGATCGATCTCTGGACCGTAGTTGCTATTCCAGCCGGTGTTTGCCGAAGTCGCGATTTCATCACAGGCCGTTGTCGCGCTGACGCCCAGGACGTTGGGAAAGCGGGCTGGATAGGCGACGACCCCCGGTCCACCGATGTTGCCGTTGCCGGCCGCCGCAACGATCACACAATCAAGGCCATAAGCGTAATCTATGGCGTTTTGGAAGAGGGTCTGACTGGCGGCGGAAAGGTTATAGAATTGCAGGCTCATGTTGAGTACACGGGCACCGTGGTCGGCGGCCCAGATGATTCCCTCGACGACATCGGTCGTATTTCCACTACAGTTGGGCAAAACCTTTACGGGCAACAGATTCGCGCCCCAATTAACCCCGACCACGCCGCATTGACCTTCAGGGCAGGACGTCGATCCGTTGTTCCCTCCGGCCACAATGATGCCCGCCACATGCGTTCCATGCGGGCAGGTATCGCTGGTGTCCGTGGTGTTGGTGACGGTGTTGAAACCAGTCAGCATCCGGCTCGAAAACTCGACATGCGGAAAGACGCCGCTGTCGATCACCGCCACGGTCACGTTGTTTGATCCGGTGAAGGTCGACCACGCCTCCGGGGCGTCGATGTCCGCGTCCGCACACCACGTGACATTGTCCGGGCAGTTGTCCGTGGGTGAACCCGTGTCTGGAACGCCGGTGTTGTGCATGGCCCATTGGCGTGAGAAATCCGGATCATTCGGGATCGTACCCGCTACCGTCCCGATCGCATCCAGTCCGACTTCTTCGATCTCCGGTTGGAGGCGCGCAAAATCGGCCACCATCGCAGGTGTGTCCGTATGGGTGGGAACGTGGACGACGAAGTAGCGATCCAGCCCCAGCCGCGAAGCCAAAACGGGGTCGCCAAACGGCGTGGCCATCAGCGTTTCAACTTTGGTTGCCCGCCACGTCAGGACGCGCTCCCGCATGGGTGCCGGGAGTCTTGCCATCGGTACCTGCCCAAGAAGTTCGCCGCAGGCGCGAAGCGTCGCGTGGGCGCCGGGGGTCAGTTTGACAATGACGCGGCTGGATGAGTAGCCGAAGGGTACGTCCGGCTGCTGGGCATGGGCACGGAATGTCACGATGAGGAATACGGCAAAAAGCCCTGTGGCCACCCGACGAAGGAATCCTGTTGACATAACAATCTGTCCTAGACGCCGCTCAAGAGGAGGAGAGGAACACCGAAGAGACTATCAGGATACGAAACCGAACTCAAGAACAATGGTCACACGCCGTGAATGGCTCCGCCGGCGAAGGGGCGCCAGTCGACTTTGACGAGAACGGCGGCGAAGACTTCCGATGCCCCGGCGCGCTTGAGAATGCGGGCGCATTCCTCGACCGTCGCCCCGGTGGTTTTCACGTCGTCGATTAGCAAGAGTCGAGCGCCGTGGAGTTCCACTCCGCGGCGCATGGCGAATGCGCCGTGGACGTTCTCATGGCGCTGCGTGTAGCTGAGTCCGATCTGATGTGGGCCCGCGCGGACCCGCCGCAGCACGCCCGCACGTGGTAATCCGAGCCGGCGTCGAATCATGTTGACCAACGCCTCGGCGGGATAGAGCGGGCGCCAGAATCGGCGGCGCCAATGCGTGGGTACCGGGACGATCGCGTCGACGCGATCGAACCAGGGCACCTCGCGAATGGCTTCCGAAAGCCAATGAGACAGGATCGGCTCGAACTCCTCTCGCCCGTGATACTTGTAAGCGTGAATGATCTGTCGATGGCATCCACGATACGGTCCGACGCGAACTGTACCGCCGATTTTCGTGGGTTTGGCCCGGCACATCCGGCAAAGTCCATCGACAACTTCATACGGGGCAACGCTTCCGGCGCAGGTCGGGCAGGTCGGCTCCGCGCGCTCGGTGGCCAGGGTCGTTTGACATTCGGCACAAAATGGATGGCGATCGACGAGCCCCGAATCGCAGCCCAGGGCGCACATCGACGGAAATATCAGGTCGCGGGTTGCAGTTCCCAATGTCTTAAGCACGTTTGGTAGCCTAACCAAGGATCGGGTTGGTCGGTATCAAGCCACCGAAGCTTGCCCCCTCGGTCAAATCGTTTCTCTTTACAATAATTATCACATGGGTATAATTCCAAGTTGGAAATGGTTCCGCCGCAATACCGGCGCTCCGAGGTAAACCCCAAGGGGACGCAATGGGTCGAAACCAAGTTCAGCTGCGCCGTTTCATCTCGGCAGTGGCCATCATCGCGATTTTTGGCAGCAAAGGAGCCAACCCCGCTCAAGCTCAAATGCCCGTCGTGAAGGTCGTCGTGTCGCAGGCCCGCATGGTCGACGCCCCAAGCACCATCACGCTGGTGGGCACGGTCAACGCGGCGCGCATGAGCAAAATCGGCTCGGAATCGCCGGGCTTGGTGGAAGAAATGCCGGTCCGTCAAGGCGACCGGGTTGAAAGCGAAGGGATTCTCTGTCGGCTGAATGACGACATCTTGTCCCACCAACTTGCCGAAGAGCGGGCGAGGCTGGAATCGCTCAATGCCAAGCATGAAGAGTTGGTGGCCGGGACTCGATCGGAGGACCTCATGGTGCTCAAGGCGGTGTACGACGAATCGGTGGCCGCCTATGACCGCTGGAAGTTTGATTTGGAGCGGATCGAGCGGCTTTACGAGGGCAGCGATTCCAACGTCAAGGAGATGAAAGATGCCCGGGCCGAGTTCCTCATGGCCGAGCGCCGAAAGATCGCCGCGCAGGCGGCGTACGACAAGGGAGTGGCCGGACCGCGAAAGGAGTTGATTGCCCAGGCGGCGCATGACGTGGCCGCTCAGGAGGCCGTGGTGCGGCGGTTGGAAAGTGACCTGGCCAAGACCGTGATCCGAGCGCCTTTTGCGGGTTTTGTTGTTCAGCGGTTGACCGAAGTAGGGGAGTGGATTCCGGAAGGCGGTCAGATCGTGGAGCTGGCCGAATTGGATCGCGTGCTGGTTCGGGTCGACGCGCCGGAAATGGCGTTTCCTTATCTGGTCGTCGACGAGCCGGCGCGGATTCACATTGACGCTTTGCAGCGCTCGTTCGAGGGGCGCATCAAACACGTGATCCCTCGTGCCGATCAGCGCGCGAGAACCTTACCCGTGGAGATCGAGGTCGACAATAAGGAGGGGACGCTGGCGAGTGGGATGTTCGCGCGGGCCACGGTCCGATCGGGAGCATCGAAACAGATGGTGGGGGTTCCCAAGGACGCGGTGATCGAACGAGAAGGCACTTCATACGTCGCGCTTGCACAATCGGGTGAGGGTGGCGCGACGATGGGGATGCTGGTTCCGGTCACGGTCGGGGCGAGCACGAGTGAGTGGATCGCGATCACGTCAGGAAACATCCAACCGGGCATGGTAGTTCTTACCCGCGGGAATGAGCGGATGTTGCCATTTCCGATGCCCATCGAGATCGTGGATGAATGGGGTCGGCCGGCGCCGTTGCCACCCAAGGTCGGCGAAGGCACGACGGGTGCGGGTTGAGATGAGGGAGACACGGCTCGGTGTGGTTGATTCGTTTCGCCATTGAGAATCCCGTCAAGGTCGCGGTCTCCGTGATCCTGGTGGTTCTGTTTGGGGTGCTCGCCCTCTTCGAGGTGGGTATCCAACTGATCCCCGACGTCGATCGGCCCATCATCACCGTGCGCACTCGCTGGCCAGGGGCGGCGCCCCAGGAAATCGAGAGTGAGATCGTCGACGAGCAGGAGGAGAAGCTCAAGAACGTCACCGGTCTTCGCAAGATGACCTCGTCATCGACCTACGGTCAAGCAGAGATCCGGCTGGAGTTCCCCGTCGGCATCGACAAGGACACCGCCTATCGCGACGTGTCCGACAAACTGCGACAGGTCGGCGAATACCCCGAGGAGGTGGAGGAGCCGACGTTGTCGACCAGCGACAGCGATATGGCCATGACCATCGCTTGGATGATCCTTTACGCCAAGGATGGAGAAGATGTCTCCCATCTCAAGACGTTTCTGGAGGACAGCGTCAAGCCGATTTTGGAGCGGGCGGAGGGGATCAGCGAGGTCGCGGTTTACGGTGGGCGTGAACGAGAGGTACAGGTCGAAGTCGATCCGTTTCGCCTCGCGGCGCGCGGGCTGACGCTGCGCGATGTGGAGCGGACGCTGAGGCGGCAGAACGAGAATGTCTCGGCGGGCACGATTGAACAGGGCAAACGCGACTTCAGCTATCGGGCCATCGGCGAGTTCACCAATCTTCAGGAGGTCGAGGATACGGTCATCGAGTTCCGCGACGGCGGGCCCGTGCTGGTGCGGGACGTCGCCACCGTCATCGATGGGTTCCGAAAGGCGGAGAGCTTCACGCGGAGCAAGGGTCGGCCGGTGATCGCGATGCCCGCCCGGCGTGACACGGGGGCCAACGTCATTACGGCGATGGCGAACCTGAAAGAGCAGTTGGCGATCGTTAATCGCGAGATCCTGTCCTCGCGCGGGTTGAACCTCGAACTGACGCAGGTGTACGACGAGACAACGTACATCTGGAGCTCGATTCGATTGGTGATCCACGACATCTTTTACGGCGGTCTGCTCACTCTTGTCGTATTGTGGTTGGCACTGCGGAGCATGAGCGCCACGGGTATCATCGCGACCTCCATACCGATCTCGATCATCGGCACGTTCCTGATCCTTGCCCTTCTGGGACGGGGGTTGAACGTCATCCTCCTGGCCGGGCTGGCGTTCGCCGTCGGAACAGTCGTGGATAACGCGATTGTCGTTCTCGAAAACATTCACCGCCATCGCTCGATGGGCAAGAGCCGGACAAACGCGGCGTTTGACGGCACCAAGGAAGTATGGGGGGCCGTTCTGGCCAGCACACTGACCTCGATGGCCGTGTTCCTTCCGGTCATCACCATTCAGGAGGAAGCCGGTCAGCTTTTCAAGGACATCGCGATTGCCATCTCGGCGTCCATGGCCATCTCCCTGTTTGTTTCGATTTTCGTGATTCCCCCGTTGGCGTGCCGCTTTTTCGGTGGGTCGGCGGGCTTCGAAGAGGAAAAGCCATGGCGGCTGGCGCAATGGTTGGCGGGGTTGGTCGAGCGGATCAATCGCCGGGTGACGACGCGGGTCGCGGTGGTTCTCGGCTGCTCGGCGCTTTCCCTGTGGGGAGCATATTGGCTCCTGCCGGGCGCGGAGTATCTGCCCACCGGGAATAAGAACCTGGTGTTCGGGTTCTTGTTTTCGCCACCCGGATACTCATTGGAGGAATTCCGCCGGATGGGGGTGGTGGTCGAGGAAGGCAGCCCCGATGATCCCAGGGACGGCATTCGACCCTTCTGGGAGGCGGAAGTCGGTTCACAAGAGGCGGCCAGTTTGCCGCCGGTTGAGATGCAATTGGGGCGGAACCGCGAATACACCAGAACCGTGGCGCCGCCGCCGATCGAGAATTTCTTCTTTGTATCGTTCGACGGCGGGGCGTTCATGGGTTGCACCTCAAAGGAACCGACCAATGTCAAGCCGCTGGAAAACGTGATGACCCGGGCCGGCTCCCGCCTGCCGGGCGTGTTTACGATGTTCAACCAAACGTCGCTCTTCAACACCGGCGTGCGCCGCGGCGGCAACACGCTCGACGTGGAAATACGCGGCGACAACTTGGACGAAGTGGTCTCGGCGGCGATCGCCATTCGCGGCGGCATTCAGCAGGCCGGTTACGATTGGCCGTCGGCCAGTCCGGCCAACTTCGACTTGGGACGGCCGGAAATACGTCTCATTCCCGATCGCGAAAAAGCGGCGGACATCGGGCTGAACGTGGTGGACGCGGGGTTTATTCTTCGGGCCTGCGTGGACGGTGCGTTCGTGGGCGAATTCAATGATCGTGGCAACCGCATCGACCTGGTTCTTACCATGTCCGGCACGAAAAATGCGACCGTGGAGGAGATCGGCAGCCTGCCGATGTATTCGCCGATCGGCGGCGTGGTGCCGCTGGGATCGGCCTTCCGCTTCGAGCGCACAACGGCGCCCCAGGAGATCACCCGCATCGAAGAGATGAGCGCGGTGACCCTTTCGATCAAGCCGAAACCCGGCGTTCCCCTTCAGGACACGATGAACCAAGTCGAGAACGGCGTGATCGGCCCCTTACGCCTGGCCGGCGCGATACCACCGACGGTCATCACCGGCCTCGCGGGCACGGCGGACAAGCTCACCCAGGCACGCCGGGCGCTGATGGGTGATTTTCGAGGGACGATTCAGCGGCCGCGTTTGTTTGGATGGTCCGTAAGCGCTTCGATGGCTCTTCTTGCGTTGGCGGCATTGATTGCCAGTGCAGCGGCGTGGGTCGTGTCCGGGGCACGAGCGGCGGTGTGGACGATCTTGGCTTCGACCGCCGTGCTCATCGTCGGCATCCTGGTCGTGAACCCCAAATTGTCGCTGGAACTGTTCCAATCGCGCGCGTTCCTTTCGCTGCTGGTAACCTATTTGCTTATGGCCGCCCTTTTTGAGTCCTTCGCCTATCCGTTCGTCATCATGCTTTCCGTTCCATTGGCGATGATCGGCGGCGTGGCCACCCTTGATCTGGTTCACGTATTGAGCCTCTATGATCCGGTCGCCCCGATCCAACAACTCGACATGCTCACCATGCTCGGATTTGTCATCTTGATCGGTGTGGTGGTGAGCAACGCGATCCTGATTGTGCACCAGGCGCTGAACAACATGCGGGACTCGAACATGCCCCCGAAAGAGGCCGTCGCCCATTCCGTCCTGACTCGAACGCGGCCGATCTATATGACCGCGGTGACCACGGTGACCAGCTTGATCCCCCTGGTCTTCATGCCTGGTGCGGGTAGCGAGCTGTATCGCGGCCTGGGCGCCGTGGTGCTCGGGGGGTTGATCGTTTCGACGGTGTTCACGCTGGTCGTCGTGCCGGCCATGTTCACACTGTTTCTGGATGCCCAACAGTGGTTGGGCTCGGCCGCGAACCTTAAGGCCGTCTCGCATCCCGGTGGTGCCCTGGCGCCGGCCCCGATGGTTCGAAGCCCCCACGTCTAATTCCTGATCGACCCGGCCACGGCGCTTATTCCTACCAGCGCCGGACTTGCGGTCGAGCGCGACGCAGGGACAATAGGCTCTCGATCGGAAACGTCCGGTCAGGAGACGCACCCATGCCCACGGTACAAACGATCCTGGAGAAGAAAGGGCCTGAGGTGGCCACGGTCCGCACCGATTCAATGGTGCTCGACGCGGCCAAGCTGATGAACGCCAAGCGGATCGGAGCGGTGGTGGTCACCAACGGAGAGCGGGTGGTCGGAATCTTCACCGAACGGGACGTTCTGATCCGAGTGGTGGCCGCGCATCGCCCTCCGGAAACCACGCGAGTGGAAGAAGTGATGACCTCGCCGATGGCCTGCTGTCGACGGGACACGAAACTGCTGGAGTGCAAGACCATCATGACGCAAAAACGGATTCGTCACCTACCGGTGGTGGAAGAGGGAAAACTGTACGGAATGATCGCGGCGGGCGATATCTTGGCCAGCGAGTGCGAAGACCAGCAGTCGACCATTCAGTATTTGCAGGAGTATTTGTACGGGCACCGGTGACGAAAGCCCAAAGACCGAAAGCGAAGTTCAAGGCACTCGACGAGATGAGTTGAAGGCGTAATGCTGGTCGGAGTCGTATCGGACACACATGATCGGCTCCCGATGATTGACGCGGCGCTGGCCCTGTTCCACGCCCGGCGGGTGGAAGCCGTCATTCACGCCGGCGATTTCGTCGCCCCGTTCGCGGTGCGGCGCCTGTTGGGATATCGAGGACCATTGCACGTTGTCTATGGAAACAACGACGGCGAACGAAAGGGCTTGAAGGAACTGCTGCCGCAGGTGGTCGATGGCCCCCTCTGGCTTACGCTGGGTGGCCGGCGGGTTCTGGTCCATCATTTCATCGACTGGTGCAACGCGGCGGACATCGCGAAAGCCGACGTGGTCATCACCGGCCACACCCATCACGTCGTGAATCGATTTGATGGCGCCAAACTGTTTTTGAACCCGGGCGAGGCGTGCGGATGGGTGACCGGGCGGTGTACGGCGGCGATCTTGGACACCGATGGACCCTCCGCGGAGGTCTGCGAACTAGGAGAATAGGTAACGAACGTAATGCGACCCCGAATCGGTGCCGTTTAGTGGCACATCTTTAGTGACTACCGCGCTGGTTTGCTGGGATTTGGTCAATGACAACTGCCGTTTTCAGGCCGCTTCAGCGGCCTTTCGCCGCCGAAGGCCGCATTCAGGCCAGGCCTTTTAGGCCCGGTGATCGGGCGCGCACCTCTCCTCACTTTTCAGCCCGTTTCAACGGGCTTCCCATAACGCCGACAGAAACCAATGTAGCGCTGTACTGTCAGTAGGATTGAAAGATGAAGCGATGTAAAGCAGGTTTGGGGCTGATGATCCTGGGCTGCATGGCGGCGGCTCTCGGCGCGGCGATAGGCGGTTGCGTCCGTCGAACAATGACCATCACCACGGAACCGCCCCATGCGTTGGTCCACTTGAATAATCAGGAAGTCGGGCGCGGCACCGTCACCACCGACTTCCTCTGGTACGGCGATTACGACGTCGTCATCCGCCATGAGGGCTATCAGACCCTGCACACGAACTGGGAAATCAAGCCCCCGTGGTATCAGGTGATGCCGTTTGATTTCTTTGCCGAGGTGCTCTGGCCAGGCGAGCTGCACGACCAGCATTCGCGGCAGTTCGTGCTCAAACCCGAAGAACCGACGGATACCAAGGCCCTGGTGGAACGGGCGGACGAAGCCCGGGCCATGGCCCTGGATCCGCGGAAATAGGCGCGGCGAGCTAGTATGACAGCGCTATGAGGTGTCCGTTCGTTTGACCTTTCGTCTTCGGCATGCATAGGACGTCTCGTTACGCTCCTGATAATACTCGCAGCGGCGAATCAGCTCCTTCCACGAATCGGG
>Ga0137431_1000005_pt1 | contig 205726 bp, 171 predicted proteins | sample EasRivERMZT800_2_FD_104646 | JGI IMG/M metagenome (GOLD analysis project Ga0137431, IMG submission 104646) | Soil microbial communities from meander-bound floodplain in the East River, Colorado, USA - East River MetaG ERMZT800_2 | ecosystem: Environmental > Terrestrial > Soil > Floodplain ... | reverse complement strand
GGGGCTAGGAATGGTGTGGTGACGGCTCCGTAATGGTCGGACGGATTCTATCGGATGGTGTCCAGTTGACTCGTTTGACCTGCGGGTGCATCGTACCGCTCGCGTTACGTCAACAGTTCCTAGTTTCAGGTTCCTTTGGAGACTCCAACATGAAGGGTCAAATTGCTGCGGTCGTCATGGTCCTGGCGACGGTGTTTCTCCCAAACCGCTCGAACGGCGGCGATCCCAACACTCATTTCGATGGGGGGTTTGACACTTCGCTTGGGTGGGTGGTTGTTGGTAGCGACGCGATCATAAATACCGCCAACTCACGCCTGGAGTTTGAGACAAGCGGCGGGGAATTCAATGACGCCTACATCTATGCCGATTTGCAAGGCGACCCGATCATCGGGGATTTTGAATTGCAGGTAGCGACTTACGTTCGCAATACGCCTTTCAGCCCTAATCCAAATGCCATCGTTGGCGGCTACGCTGACTCGATTGGAAAGTACATTGATTGGGCGAACGGACTTTGCGTTACCGTCGACCAAAACAACGCCACTGGAAGATTCTTCGGCCTTGGAAACCGAATCAACGGCCAGCACGGCAATCCTGACCGGACCTATCGAATCACGTCGTTTCAATGGGAATTTGAGACATGGTACTACTTGAGTTTGAAGCGATTTGGAACAACTGCGACCCTTGAGGTTTATTCTGATTCTGGGCGAACCAATATGCTTGGGTCGACATCACTCGAAGACGTTACGTGTGCCTCTTTTCAGTACGCATATGCATACTCTAGTGCCTGGGCCTGTTGCTCAGGAGAAGTGATCTCCGGCTACACTGACACAATGGTCGAGGTCTCTTCGCAACCTGGGGTTGAACCGCCGTGCATCCCTGCCGTTTCGTCCTGGGGACTTGTCGTACTAGGACTCTTGCTACTGGCAACTGGATCAAGTGTTGCGTGCAAGCGTCAACATGCCGCTCGGTAGAAACAAATGCGGCCCCCGACGATAGGAGGCCGCGATTTCCACCAGCGTCTTGCTCCTCGGTTTAGAAGCTCATTTGCAAATCACACTCCGCCGCAAGCATCCGGGCCTTGGTCAGCGGGATGTACGGGTCGGTGCTGATGAGGGTCACGAACAACGGCTCGATCCCCGCGATCTCCCAGTGCGGACCGCGACCGGGCGTGATTCCGTCCTCCGGAACCCGGAGCAGGTGCCCCGACCAGTTACACAGATAGCACCCCGGCTGAGCAATCGCCGTGATCGGAATCTGCGTTCCAAAGCCGGGCGTGTGCTGCGTCCGGTTCTGTCCCCTCAGCGTACTCGTCGGAATGGTTGCTTGCATGATACGACCTCCTGTCGAAAAAGAACGGTGCGAATCTGGTGCCGGTGACCTCCACCGGGCAATCGCCTCCGTGACGACCGTATCTCAAACCAGCCGCCCGCGTCCGTCAAGAAAAATCGCTGGAATCCCGGCGGAATCGGGCGGACAAGGGATGCCGGAGATGGGGGGCCACACCTAGGACGGATAGTCATAACGGCCTGTGAGCGTTCCAGCCAGCTACTCGCCGAACGCGAGTTGAATAGTCGCGTAATCGCGTAGGTCCGCCGAACCGTTCCCGTCCACGTCCGTCAGCGAGAAGTGAAGCATGGAACACGCCGCTGGTTGAGTCACGACGGCAGGACCGCCCAGGCACGACGTGACGATCGCATGTTCGGTCAATGTGACGACCCAATCGTCGTTCAGGTCGCCGGGACGGAAAGTGCCGTACTCGAAAGCCCCGATGTCCGGGGCGGCTATCGCATCACCGTCGCCGTCAAGCGGACGATAGCCGGATCGTTGGTCCAATGGGTAGGAGGCGACACCGGGCGACCCGCCGTCCACCGCGAAGCTCGTCGGTAATAAGGCGTGCGTCTCCGTGGTGCCTCCGTGATCCGCTAAGCCCATCGGGTCCATCCCGGCGTCAACGTCCAGGATGTCCGTCGTCGGTTCCGTTGTGATCGTGCAATCGGTCATGTCGCCGATCAGGTTGTGGCCCAGGCTGGTGACCGTCCCGAAGCAATCCGGCCCCGCACGGGGTCCAATACCGCCGATCTCGGTGAAGTTGTCGGCGACGAGCGTATGGTCAAGGATAACTTCACCTGCCCGGCGATAGATGCCCCCGCCCGCGGGAATACCGTCCCCGCATTTGCTGTGATTCGCCGCTACGTTGTCGGTCACGGTACAATGGCGGAGCGTCATGATCCCGCTGTAGTTGAAGAGTCCGCCACCGAGTCCCTTCTGGATTCCACCGCAAACCGTCCCGAACGGCTCTGAGCGGTTGTTCGTGATCGTGCAGTTGTCCATTGTGAGCGTGCCCCGGTTGTAGACCCCGGCACCGGTGGTGTCGAAGATCAGGATGGTCGCCCGACACTCGGTAATCGTGCATCGTCTCATGTGCAGCGTGCCACGGTTGTGAACGCCAGAGCCTTCCCAATGTGTTCCGCGTGCGATCGTGACGTTCTCGACGTATACGGTCCCGCCGTTGATTCGGAGGACCTGGTTGTCCGTCAAGCCATCGAGCGTGACCCGGCCATGCCCGATCAACGACATCGATCGGTTGATAATCAAGACCACTTCGTAGGTTCCGGGACCGATGTGGATCACGCCGCCGTCGGCGATGCGTTCGATGGCTGTTTCGATGTGCTCAAGCGGATGGTCGAACGAGGCACCGGTGTCCGTGTCGTCTCCGCCAACCGCAACGTAGAGGACCATCGGCGATAGGAAAGCCACGCGAGAAGAAGACATAATCCTTAGAATAACGATTCTGGTCGGTCCGGATCAATCAAGAAATCGATTCTTGCAATACTTTCCACACGATCTCGCTGCACCCATATTGGATCAGAAAGCCGAGAGCCGCAAGCGTAACGGCACTTCTCCGACTCAGTTCCAGCGTGTGCCTTCCGAGGAAATATGCCATTATCACGGGAAGGCCGAGATCGATTGAAACGAGCAACAGATGTGAAGGATAGAGGGGACCCAGAGCAACATCAGGGAGTAAGGGCAATAACTCGCCACTGACAACAAGAAGGCTGGCCTGAAGCACCATCGCCGGGCCGAGGAAAGCGGCGAAGTCCGTGACCCTGAACGCGTTTGAAAGGCGTAGTCGAACAAACCAAGCAATCACCAAAACTCCTAGGAGGGACGACAGCACATGGGCTGAGGGGCCAATCAGGTCGGTAACCCACGTTACGGAAAGGAACCGAAGCACAGTTCGGGCAGCTACGTCTGCTTGTCCGCCGGACCACAAAAGTCGACAGAAAAACAAGATTGAATCGGCGGCCAGCCCGACCGCGTGCAGGCTCAACGAGGCAACAACGCACACCGCAATAAACTTCCCTGCCTTGAAAACCGGAACATTCCTCCGCTGTGCCGCAAGCGAATAGAACCGGATCGGGTTGATTGCCCGGCGGATGGTCTTCCAAAACCGGCGAAACGGACCCCTAAGTTCTATCCGTTCCCACGGCATGAGGATCGCTCGGAGCGGGTCGTTCAGTAAGCTTAGATCGAAAGTGCCACCGCACTCAGGACAGCGGTTTTCGGTCAGGCCGATGAGGATATACCCGCAGGTCGGGCAACGTGGCTCCACGGATGGAGAGTTTGGAAACATTTCTGGGCACGGGCTTTTGCTGTTATTCTTGGCTGTCGCTAGTCCGCCTCCTCGACTCGGAGTCCGACTCGGTCATTGACTCGCTCCGCGTTGAATAATTCCGCAACGAATCCCAACCCCGCGACGTGAAACGGTGTCTGGCGGCCATCGCGGGCACGAAAGGTGACGGGCGGCTCGCCTTGTTTATCGATCAGGATGGTCACGTCCTTGGAATCACGCTCCACCCAGTCGACGAACGTGATCCCGTACTCCGAGCCTTTGTAGGAGACTACTTCCCTTCGTCCCTTCCGCAGCGAGAAGTTCCGGGGCGTTACCTGCTTGCAGCGGTTCCAGCACTCGTCGAGACGACCCTGAATCTCCGCCTTGCCCCCATCCGAGTCGGAAAGCTGCTGCTTCAAGCGTGATACATCCTGCTGACAGGTTTTCAGCCTGTCGTCATCTGGTATGGCTGACCCCGGTCGTGATAGACATTCCTGAAGTTTCCCCTTAGATTCGCTAAGCTGCCGCTCCGCGAGTTCTGCTCTGCCTTTGGCCTGAGTGAGTTGTTCGCCCATCGCCGTCAACTGCTCACCACGACCGTTAGACGCCAAATCCAAAGCCTCCCGACAAGCGGCCGCTTGGTTTAAGGCTTGAGCCAGATCACGCTGGAGTGGTCTTACCTCCACGAAGTAACCCGCTGTAGCCGTTCCTGTGGCAACCGCCCCGATCACACCGAGGATGACCTTCGCACTACTCCAACCGTTTTCGGCCATGAGTGTTCCTCCATCTAGGCCGCCATTCCAGACGAACCGCTATATAGTACCTCCCCCTGTTCCGGAACAGGAAAGCGGGCCGCTTCTTTCCCCGACACCTTCGCAGCCCGGTCGCCCAAAAACATGAACAAGTCAGTCCAATCTGAGGTCGCTGGACACAAGTGAGTCGAGTATCGTAACATGAATTGTTTCCATGTCAGCTAGGAGGCTACGATCATGGCAAGACGGACACCGATTTGGTTGTTGTCGATCGTCGTCGGTGCAATCTCCCTTGTAGGAGGGGTGCTGCTCGGTGCCAACCTCAACGTTCGCTCACGTTCTGCCCTGACAGCGGAAACAGCGTCCCTGCGAACCAAACTTGCTGACTGCGACGCTCGACTTGCAAGGAGCGTTGAAACGACGACTCAGCAAAACAAGACGATCACTCGCCTCTCAGCCGACCTCGCCACGACGCGACCGGGGATTGAAAGACCGTCTCAAATAGGCAGTATCAACGTCAGAGACGCTGCCAATTCCGCTGGGAACACTACACCCGCTACCATTCAGCCGCGTGCTCCGCCAGTGGAAACAAAGCCCGACGCCGGGCCGGACGATCCGATGGTGTGCGTGACCCGCACGGGCAGCAAATACCATGCTTGCGGTTGCAGCTACCTGCGGAAATCGAGTATCCCTATGAAGCTTTCGGAAGCGAAAAAACGATTCGGCCCCTGTTCGCGTTGCAGCCCACCGCTGTGACGGCGGTCATGACCATGCGAGTCTCTCAACCCCACGATCCCTTCCTCCACAAAGTAGCGAAGATGGGGCTTGTCGCCAGCTTGGTCATCGCGGCGGCTTTCATTCTCAGCCTTAGGTGGACCTTCGGCGTCGGCACGCCGTTCACCATATTCGGCTTCGTCGGCATGATGGTCAACGACGGCAACGCCATGCTCGTGATAGCAGCACCGCTCGATCGGTGGCAATGGGTTTGGGAGGCTGCTACTTCCATGTCCTCTTGGTGGCGAACGAGCCAAGTTGTCGAGGGATCGGTCGGAGCGGTCTGTCTGCCGCTATGGATGCCGTTCGGGCTGGTCACTGGTCCATCGGCGTTCCTGTGGTGGCGGAGCCGACCGCTACGGCTATGATCTCAAGCTCTCCGGTTCAATCATGCGGCAGTATGTCGCTTTGAAGGAGTTTGCTGATGGCCAAATATGCCTTTCCGCAGTCCCTTCTGATTCTGGTTTTTTCAAGTGCCGTATTTGGTCAGTCCCTTGAAATCACCGTCATCGATGTCGGGCAGGGTGATGCCATCCTGATTCGGTTCCCTCCAAACGCCGCCGGGGCAAGCAAGCATATGCTGATCGATGGGGGCGGAAGCGAAGCCGCCGATAGCACGCTTGTTACGTTCCTACAGGCCAAGGGAATCGCGACGTTGGATGTCGTCGTACTGACCCACCCCCACCAGGACCACTTTAGGGGCCTCACTGAGGTATTCAATCAGTTCACGGTCAAGGAATTCTGGTGGACCGGAGAAGCTCGCGGACCCAGCCGCGACGCAGTAACCCCGACGGACTGGGCGGAGTTTGAGACCGCCATGAATCGAGCGGAGGAGCAAGTTATCGTAAGCCAAAACATGTCACGATCGTTTCAACGTGCCCGGATCAAAGTGCTAAACGCGGGAGGAGAGTATCCAGATACGAGCGACGGAGTGGACATCAATAATGATTCGATGGTGTTACTGCTGTCCTACCGCGGCGTAAGGGTGCTATTCCCCGGCGATATTGAAGAAGATGAAGGCAAAGACCTTGTGAACGATTATTGTTCAAGTTCAACGAACCACTGTCGAAAGTTGAATGTCGACGTGATTAAGATTCCTCACCACGGGTCTGACCACCTCTGGCCGGACTTTGTGCGGTTCGCCGATGCCGAAATCGCCTTGCTCTCGGCGGGACACAGCAATCGACAGTTTCACCACCCCCGCCGCGATGCGATACGTGCTTACGAGGAGGCTGGTGCGGAGGAAGTGTTTTCAACGAGCCTTGAAGGCATAAACCACATCACGGTCACGATCGGGCCGACATGGGGTCAATTCACGGTAACCGGTGCCAGTTCAGGATATACTTTTTGGCGAAACATGGACGACGATGAATCCTGCGACGGTGAGGTTCACAATGGGTACTGTCTTGAGATAGCAGAATGATCTTTCTGGGGAACCGATCCTCAACAAACGAACAGCTATTCGCCTGTTGTCCCTCGAACGATCGCTAAGGCACTAAGGCAGGACCACTTGGGTCGGAACGCGGGTATCAGGATTCAAACCATCCGACGCTATCTAAGAAGCGGCACGGTCGCGGATATGGCCGCTATGAATGCAAAGAAGCAACTCAGGATAGTAATTATCCGCAACGTACCAGCTTGCTTCCGTACCGTCGCCTCGGTGCTCTCGATTCGTGCAACCAGTTCAGGGCCGCCGATTCTCTTGATCTCCTGCACAATTGAGCGTGTAAACGACTCGCTCCACTATCCGCCAAGTCAGCGTGGTTCGATACCAATGTTCTTTCCCATTATTCATTTCCCCCTCGGTGGCGGGTTGCCTCGCGTCGTCGTCTCATTTGGTGGCGGGGGCGGCGGCCTCGGAACGGGCTTCGGTTGCGGCCTTGGCTGTTGCTGCCGGTAGGTCATACGTCTCCTACTTTTCCGGCTTGATCGTGTCCGACCTAACGGGGAGTCGAGACTTATCTGTCTTGATGGTGTCGTTGGGCGGCGGCGGAGGCGGCTTCGGGATCGGCTTCGAGGGCGACGTATTTGTCGTCTTTTCCGTAGACATTTTCAGACTCCATTCATTTTGAGAACAAGGGCAACAAATCCCTGCATGATTAGTCCGATCGCGGCCACAGCCATCCAAAATACACTCTTGTGAAACGCTGCGAGCCGTTTCTGGTTCGCGTAGGCAGCGGTCGATTGGGCATCGCTCAGTTTATCGAGTAATGCACCGAGCGTCGCTTCGGCGAGTGCATCGCGGTTGCGATCATGGGCATCCGGATCATCCTCGGAAAGGAGTCTCTGGTACTCCTCCCGCCAACGCGACCAGAAAAACAGCTTGTTCAACTTCGGGTAGTCGCGTGGTAACGCACTTGTGAAAAGGAATCCAACACTTACCAGCAAGCAGCCCATCACAAGGACCGAGACCACGTGAAGACCCAGAATATCCCATCGTTCACTGAAACGCGGCAACAAGTCGATGCGAATCAATGCGGCGGCTGCCCCCCCAATGACGACTTCCGCCGTCAACAGGATTCCGACACGCTGTGGCAAAGAATATGCCATTTGCAGTTCGGACTTGTACTCCTCGTATGCAAAATCGAAATAGTCCTTTTCAGTCATTCGTTGCATCGAGCGTTGAATCCCAAGGTCGCCAAGTTCCCTCGAATCGCCCGTTTTGAGCTTTGCGGACTTCGCGAATTGCCCTTTCAACATACCGGTGAGCCACCGCGTGTCCTCGAACGCTCGCCGTCGTCCTCGAACCGCCTCGGCACCAAAGTATTCGACCCGGTCCCAAACGACGCACACTCCATTTTCCAAATTGCCTGGCCCTATGAAAGCAAGCCCTCACGTTTCAGAACACGCCGTATCTCCTCGCTCTTCGCCATGATGTCGCCCGGCGGAAACCGAATCTGACCGATGCCGTGGATGTTCGAGAACTCCTCGCATCCGTCCTCCAGCAAAACGATGGCTCGCTCGAAGCAGTAGCGGCCCTGGAACAATCCGACTTCGTGGATGACGCTCTCTCGTGCGTGCAGTGACTGGTTTGTGTGCTCATCCTCGGCCGTCATCACGAGAAAGGCGAAGGTGCACCTATCCAGCATTTCGAGCAGCCGCTCCTTGTTTGATCGCCCCGCAACCGGCACAGCGTTGAACTCCTCAACTTGCAGATGAAGGTTCTCGGCCAGGAATTCCTTTAACTCCTTCCACAACTTGGAGCGGCCGTGCCCGATGAAGATAGGTCCGCTGCGGTTGGTTCCGACGCCGGTCCGCATGATGCCTTTCTTCTCCAAGTATGATCTCATTCGCCTTGCGATCCTCGCCAGTTCACGTGCCTTAGCCGCGTACGACGTTATCTCCGCCAGCTTGCATGTCACGGATAGGTGGGCTGGAGTTCGCAGTCCTTGTCCCATTGCCAGAGAGTCGCGGCTTATGTGTTGCTTTGGTATGAGAGCGTCAAGGAACTTGCGAGCCGAGACGTGGCTTTCGAGTGAGGCGGCCTCGTCGCGGAGTTGCCGCACGGAATCATCCGGCGAGTGGGCTAGGGAGGCATCGGCGATCGCAACAAGCTCATCTTTGCAACCGTCGAACTCCGCCTCCGCGGCGTCAGCCAATGGTGTGATCTTAGCAAAGGCGACGCCTCCGGCCCGCCGAATTATCTCATCCTGCACAGCCTCCGGATCGTATTCTACCCAGGGACCCCGTGTACGAGAGACCGAGCCGCCTATGCCTCCCCATTCAGTATCGAAGTGCTCTCCAGGTTGAGCCGGACGCAGTCCATCGATGTAGACATTGGCGTGGTAGCCGATCCACGATTTGCTCCATCCCCTACCAACCTCACTTGCGGCTCCCTGTAGTCGGTCAATCAACTTCTTGTTAGACGCTTTGTCGAAAGTCTGGGCGATTCGCTGGCAGCGGTCTTGAATCTCGTCGAGGTCTTTCAGCAACTTGTTCATCAGAGCCGCAAAGGTCCTGCTTCGGAAGCGAGTTCACTTATACCGCCGCTGGCGACGAGCTGCCAGTAGTCGGTGCGTGAGGACGTTACGACGTGGCGAGACCACGCCAAGGCTGCGGCAACATCGGAAATCGGCTGGAGGGGGGATGATCGTCAGAGCGGTCGATTCAGGATTCGGGCGACTGCGGAGTGCGACCATCGTGTTGCCTTCCCTGTCTTGGTTGGTACGCCGTTCTCCGTGAGGGTCTCCGCGATCCGTTCGAGGGTGAACCGATCGGCCCGCATGGCCCGGATGTCGGCGATGATAATCTGTTCGGCATCGCTCGGAATCAGGGTTCTACCGTCGTGGGCTAGGTCGAACCCATAAGGAACCGCCCCGATTCGTTGACCGTTGGCTCGTTTCACGGCCATTGCTGACTTGGTCCGCTCCCTGGTGAGGTTCCGCTCCATCTCCGCCGCTCCGGCCAGGACGACCAGCATGAACCGCCCCGCGGCGGATGTCGTGTCGATCGCGTTCCCGCCCAGGTCCACGACGTGAAGCCCGATTCCGTCCCGCTCCCATTTGTCGATCGTGGTCAGGCAATCGGCGGCGTTGCGGAACCCCCGATCGAGCTTCAGCATGACCACGGCGTCGGCCAGCTTCCGCCGGATCGCTCCCAGGAGCCGCTGGCCCCCCTCACGGCTCGCCAGGGGCTTCCCCCCGGACACCCCCGCGTCGGTGACGATCTCAGCCAGCCCCAGCCCCTTGAGTGTGCAGTACGCCTGTATCCGTTCAGACTGAACGTCTAGCCCAAGGCCGCTGTCGGCCTGTTCCTGCGTCGAGCAACGGGTGTAACGCCTACATGGTCGCCAATGTCCTTCGAGACATCCGCGTCCACGCACGCCGGGCTGGGTTGGAGCTTGACGGTGCTTTGACGATTCACGGCTTTCGCAAGTCGTGCGGCCAGAACTGGGCCAACTGCCTGCCGATGAACGTTGTGAAGGAGTTCATGGGCCACTCGGACATCAAAACGACGGCGGAGTTCTATACGACCGTGAGCGACGATCACATTGAGCACGCCAAATGGATGATCGAAGCGATTACGGTCAGGAATGCGACCAAGACTGACGCCCGACTGACGCCCGGGGCCAAAATCGACCAAAATCGGAGAGCTGGTTGATGATCTCTGCGGAGATAACCCCTTATCACCGAAACACTTCCGCGACTACCAGGGGTGGGGCTCGAACCCACGACCTTCTGATCCACAGTCAGACGCTCTAGCCAACTGAGCTACCCCGGCCACTCGTTCTTTCGTATGGGCCTGTCCGAATATCAACCAAGCCGTCTATCCTCAACCTTCCTATGATACGTTCGCGGGCGATGCTGGAAAGTCGGCACTTTGCCACGACCGACAAGGCATCCCATTCGATGACCGCGTTAACGGTGCATCCATGGCGGCTGTCTCAGCGGCCCAGTTCCTGGCTCCGCTTGCACGCCGCTAGGACCGCCTCGCAAATATGGTCGAACACCTTGTGTTCGGTCATCGTCCGCAGGGCGGCCTGAGTCGTGCCGCCCGGGGAGGTCACTTTTTCCCTGAGCACGTTCGGCGGCTCGCCGGTTTCGAGCATCATGCGGGCGGCGCCAAAACACGTCTGCTTGGCCAATATATCGGCTTGCTGACGCGTCAGCCCCGCACGCTCCCCGGCCTCGGTCAGGGCCTCTACGAAATAGTAGAAATAGGCCGGGCCGCTGCCGGACACCGCCGTCACCGCATCCATCCGCGATTCATCCGCAATCACGATCGACCGACCGCCGGCGTCAAAAATGCGCTGAGCCCTCAACAGGTCCGCATCGGTTGCGTGCTTCCCTCGGCACACCCCGGCCATACCCGCCCCGACGTGAACACCCAGATTCGGCATGGTTCGTACGACACGGATTCGCCGACCCGGAAACATCGCCTCGAGCGTGCCGGTGGAGACACCAGCCATGATGGAGACAAGCAGGTGTTCCTCGGTCACCAAGTCGGCAAAACCCTCGACGACCTCGGCAAACTGTTGAGGCTTCACGGCCAGGATGATGATGAAGCTGTTGGAGGCCAGATGCCGGTTATCGGAGGTGACCGTCACTCCAAACCGCTGAGCGAACAGGTTTCGCCGCCCCTCGGACCTTGCCGAGGCGATAATTCGATCATTGAAAAGGACCGTGCTGCGCAGGATCCCATGAACGATTCCTTCGGCGGCGTTGCCTGCACCAACGACCCCGATCTCATAGAGAAAGTTCACGATTCAGCTCGTTTCTCAATTCGCGTCACTGGGTTCGAACCGTTACCTACGCGCGTCGCGTTTGTAATATGGACTCGGCTTCGATTGGGTCAGGACCCCGACCGCCGCTACAATCGCGCGTCATGATCGACCTGCGAGCCGACGGTGATGCCATCATTCTACCGGCCAAAATTGTACCCGGCGCATCTCGCACCCGCTACTTGGGCGAATGGGAAGGACGCGCAAGGATTGCGGTTGCGGCCGCGCCGGAGAAAGGAAAGGCGAATCTGGCGGTCACGGAGTTTGTCGCCAAGCAATTGAACGTCAAACGGTCGGCAGTGGATATCATTGCGGGACATGTGTCGCCTTCCAAAACAATACGGATTGAAGGCGTGACCGCCGCCCAAGTTTGGGCCGCTTTCGGCGCAAAGGACCCGTGACTCCGCCAACAAAGAGACGGCCTCGCTTTGGGCGAGGCCGTTCAAACTGCGGATTCAAACGTCGACCCCTCGGCCGACAAGTTTAGTCATCGAAAGAGAAGCGGCCGGCAATCATCTCGTGAACTTCGATCGTGTTCAAGACGACCAAGCTACCCCGGACGATCTCGATGCGCCCTCGGCCACCGCCCTCCCCCTCCCACGACTCGGGGGCAATCACCTTGAACATGGAGTCCCTGAGCTTAATCAACTCTTGTTCGATGCGCTGTTCGGCTTGTTGACCTGAGTCGTCTTGTTCGCGCCCACCGCCCGCGCCACCGCTGAACACCGACTGGCCACCGCCCCCACCGCCACCGCCGGATGAACTCGTGGTTTGCTGCAGGTCAATTTGTGGGGCGCTCTGGCCGAAATTGGGGACGCGGAACAACAAGTCGGTGACGTCGTAGACGCGCACATACATTTTGCGCTCAAAGTCCTGCTTGGTCGAAATCCGCAGCGTGTTGTCGATCCCGTGGTAGCGGATTTCGCCGTCCTCGGAGAGGACGTCCATCACTTCACCGAGGATTTCGGCAACCGTCGAGTTGTACAGCTTCAACGTCACGACCGATTCCTGGCTGGCGCCTTCAACCCCGAGCGGCCCCCACCGAGCCACAACGTTGACTTGGCCATCGCCCTGGTCGCGCACCCAATCGAGAATCTCTTCGAACGTCGTGTCGTTCCAATCAACCGAAGGGACTCGCTTGTTCAACAGCCGAGCCACCGCGTTGGCTGACGCGCGAGGTGGCGGCAATGTCTCCACCGCTTCCGCCGCCGCGACGGGAGTTTCCTTCTTGACGACAGGCTCATCCTGTGCAATCGAAAACGCGGTCAGGAATAGGGACAGCGCGAACGTCAGTTCAGGAAGGCGTTGGGTCATGGCAGGGTCTCCGCTGGGGATAGGCCCAAAGCAGCAGCACGAACCGCTTTGAACCGGTGGCACGTCTGCACTTACGAACTCGGTATGTCGCCGAGCACTCGGCGACCACCCATCAGATTATTACATCGACTCGACGCGATGCAACCACGATTTCGGCGTCGGGTTCACGTTTTGTGTCACCCGATCAGTCCCGCAACGATGAGGGAGTGCACGCCTCGAGCCCGCCTGTTCAATAACACTTTATATAGGCGAGAGCCTCGAAATGACTGTCTCCAAATGCCGCCCGTGAACGAACGTCTTCAACCATCTCGATCAGCATGGTCGGGGGCAGAGCTGCGCAAACAATGTGGGTCTGGTTTCCGGCATGCCAGGCGATCGCGTTGACCCCCGCCGCCCCGCACGAGAAATATGGACGGGGCGGGGCTCCGGCTCTCTGATCGGCCGTCAGTTCCGCGATTCGGACAACAGTGAAGGCCGACAACAGCATGTTCGTCTTTGCAGAAAAATATTGCAGATGGGCCGTAGCCACCCCCGCAACCCGACATCGATTCGCCCCCACAAAACCAAAACCATGGGCGCGGAAATCGGGGGTCAAAACCTCCAAACCGAGCATTTTACTCATCGCCGGGCCCAGTGCGTTCAAGTCTGAAGGAAGATCCGGCGAATGATGACCCAAGAGCCCGTTCGTTGCACACCAGACGTGGCGCTTCTGCGCGGCGATCAGCACTCGATCGGTTACGTTGATCTGTGCGAATCCAGTGGTCTGCGTACTCGGCGGCGCAACGTGATTACGGAGGAAAAGCGAATAGGCGATGGCTGCCGCCACGGCAAGGGGAACGACGCCCCACAGCTTGCGTCGGCGCCGCCGGCCTAACGCCTTCGAATCCTGTTCGTCCCGGCCGTCGCCGCATCGGGCGGCAAAGATGGTTTCATGTGCCGGCTCGGCAACGGATTCCGGTTTTCGACAGAAGTCTATTGCGTCGGCATGTTCGGTAATCAGTGGCTGATCGAGCGGCGGTTGCGTATCCCGAGCGGACTCGGCGGCGACGGAAAGGGCGGTGAGCAGTCGGTCGCGAACCTCTTCTGGAACGCGCTGCCTGGACAACACGCGGGAAATCGCATCTCGCAACCAGCCCACGTTCGCCACGGTGGCGCGGCACCGTGCGCACGTGGCGAGATGATCCACGACCGCCTGGCGGTCATCGAACGGCAGCGTATCATCCGCATAAGCATCAAGAAGCGATTCAAATCGCGAGCATTCCATCAGTCCAACCTCTCTCGTGGCCAGTTACGTTGCCGTGCATAGTTGCCGAGCTGATTGGCCATCAAGCGCCTGGCTCGATAGAGCCGGCTCATGACCGTTCCCAATGCGCATTCACAGATCGTGGCGATCTCTTTATATGTGCAACCTTCAATCGACCAGAGCAGCAAGACGGTGCGATATTCAGGCGGGAGCTTGACGACGGCGGACTTGATCTCTTCGTCAAAGCTCTCCCAGTTCAATTCACTCAGGCCGATGGGTGCGCGATCCGGATCACCGGGAACCGCGAGTCTCTCCAATTCCGCCCGATCCCATGATGCCGAAGAGCGCTTTTGCTTGCCTTTCAGCGTAAAGAAGGCGTTGTGCAGGATTCGGAAGAGCCATGGCCGCGCCCCGTACTCGCGAAGCTCAAACGCTTCAAATGCCTGAAACGCCCGGAGAAACGTCTCCTGCACCAAATCTTCCGCTTCGGCCTCATCAAGGGCCAGCGCTCGCGCCAATCGGTAGACCGCTTCAAGGTGCGGAAGGGCGATTTCTTCAAAACGTGCCAAAACGGCGTTCTGGCGGCTCCGTCGCTCGACTTGACTCGCCGAGCTATCGGGCTCGCCACGCCCATGTAACACGGCCATCTCCTAGAGTATTCCCTTGACCCATGAAAAGCCCGCTTATGGGGCATTGGCTCAACTCAGCACCCGCGTTCGGTTCCGCGTTCCCCCCCCCACGGGGCGCCTGAGCCAGATGGAAGGTCTTCCCAAGCCGATCATCCCATGCTTTATATCTTGCCGCAAGAGCCTTCGGTAACACCAGAGTCGACTTTGACCGGCGAAGCTGATATCGTTCAGTAAGGCGCCCAAGTGGGTTTCGCGCCAGGGCGGCGGGAAGAGGTTATCAGTCATTGAGCAGTAACAGGGGGCCGTGCGCAATCCCTTCCCATCGTAGGGCCCAACGAGCTTTCATACACCTCGGAAGGTAATCGCGGATGCGATCGGTATGGCTGATCGGGCTGATCCTTGCGGCCGGGTGGATTCCCGCCGGCGGCACGCGCGCGCAGACCTGCCAGCCCCGATGGACCATGCCAAATCAACCACCCGGCGAAAATAGCCCGATTAACGTCCTGACCATCCTACAGGACGAAAGCGGTCCTAGGCTGTACGCGGGCGGCCGGTTCACGATGGCCGGCACGTTGCCCGCCGCCAAAATCGCCCGCTGGAACGGTCAGTCCTGGGCGACCGTGGGTAAGGGCCTCGGAGGCATCGCCCCGACCGTTCATGCGATCGTCGGGGCACTGGGCATGCCCGCCTTTGTATACGTCGCCGGCGAATTCACGGTGGCCGGTGGCATCGAGGCTCAAAATATCGCGCTCTGGACGGGTTCCGAATGGTCGCCATTGGGCTTGGGTGTCGATGGCCCCGTGTACTCGTTGGCGGTATTCGATGCCGGCGGCGGACCCGAGCTTTTCGCGGGCGGCATGTTCACCCAAGCGGGCGGGGAAAACTCACCGTTCATCGCCAAGTGGAACGGGGCGAACTGGTCGCCCGTGGGCAGCGGCGTGGACGGACGCGTCTTGACCATGGTCGTTCATGACGACGGCGCCGGACCGGCCCTCTTCGCAGCCGGCGATTTCACCATGGCCGGCGGCCAACCCGCAGAGCGAGTGGCTCGCTGGAACGGTGCGGATTGGTCGGCGGTCGGCGATGGGCTTAACAACACCGTCTTTTGCCTCATGGAATGGGACCCTGGGGCGCCAGGCGATCCCCTTCTTGTCGCGGGCGGCAGCTTTGTTGCATCCAGCGCGGCGAGCGCCAATCGAGTCGCTATTTGGAATGGAACCGCGTGGTGGGCGGCCGGCACAGGCCTCAATTCAACAGTGAGGGCCCTCACGGCATTCGATGATGGCACGGTCACCGGTTCAGCCTTGTACGTCGGCGGGAGCTTCACCATGGCCGGGGGTCAGAGTGCCAATCGCATCGCCCGATGGAATGGCACGACTTGGTCCACCCTGGCCCAGGGTGTGAACGACGCGGTGTTCACCCTAGCTGCTGCTGAGGTGGCCACGCGCCTCGGCCCATCCCTTTATGTCGGAGGAAGTTTCTCAATGGCCGGCGGCTCCGCGGCGAACTACGTGGCCCGGTGGGACGGATGTTATTCCCCACCCGCGGATTTCAGCGGCGACGGCCGGCTGAATCTGAACGATTTTGGACAATGGGTGGGCTGCATGCGCGGTCCCGACGCGGACCTTTTGCCTGGCTGCAACGTGGCGGAAATCGACGGCGACGGCGATGTCGACGTCATGGATTTCGCGGAGATGCAAATTCTCTTCCGCCTGCCCCCGCTCTAAGTAGGGGCAGGTTGTTCTCGCGGCCATGTCGCGACTTTACCTTCCGCTCGAAAATGCCATGTCAGCGTTCCGCAGGCATCACGTTATCGCGGTGGACCCGGCACGTCTGGTATGTTTTTCACACAGGCGCATTGAATCGAATCTGCGAATGCCTTAAGCTCAAGGATTCATGGGGCTGAGGCGGCGGGGAGCCGGGGTGCTTACATAGGGGTGGAGATCATGTCACTCGTCCAATTTTTTCTAAGTTTGCTCGTCGTGTCCCAGATTCCACCGGACGTGACGGGGCCAAAAGAATGCCCCGGTTCGGGTGACTGCTGCGAATTCACCGGGACCCCAGGCTGCAACAACCTTGGGTGCTGCAACCTTGTCTGTGCCGCGCGGCCCGCCTGTTGCGACATCGGATGGGATCCCGAATGCGTCACTCTGGCCGGAACGCTTTGTGATGACCTATGCCTCGCGGAGGGTTGTCCCGGCGCGGGAAGCTGTTGCACCATTCACGTTTCCGCGGGATGCAGTGATCCGGATTGTTGCGACGCGGTCTGCACGGCCGAGCCGAACTGTTGCGCCATCGGCTGGAGCACCAGTTGCATCACACTGGCGAGGGCCTTGTGTGGCGACCTGTGCGACACGGTACCCGGCTGTCCCGGCATGGGGGCCTGCTGTCGGGTGCACGGCTCGTCAGGCTGCAACGACCCGGAATGTTGCGCGACGGTTTGCTCTCACGATGCGTTTTGTTGTCGAGGCGAATGGGACGACATTTGCGCCCGAACGGCCAATGACTTTTGTGGCGCCGCCGACGGCACCTACTGCGAATGGTGCCCGAGTGACGGGAGCTGCTGCACCGCCCACGGAACTCCGGGCTGCGATAAGGCCGCGTGCTGCCAGGCCGTGTGCGCCGCGAACAGCTTTTGTTGCTCGACGTTTTGGACGGGCACCTGCGCGACTCAAGCGGCGGAGTTGTGCGTGGCGAGCGTCTGTGTATGTGACGAGTTTGGCGACCTGAACTCGGATGGCGAACTCGACATGCTGGACGTGGCCTCCTACTTCTTATGTTTCACGGGCGCCGACGCGGGCCCGATCGATGAAGAATGCGCCTGCGCGGACGACAATGGCGACGGCGACGTCGACCTTGAGGATTACGGCCTCTTTGGCCCGTTGCTAACCGACGAGTAATGGTTTGGGATTCGATCGGCCGGCGCCCGTGCCCCCGGGATGAACCGTCTGCATCGATACCGCCGCTTCCGCAATCGAGTTGGCTTCCCGCCGCGCCGATTGTCGCCCCCCATGAAACCGAAGGATGTTGATGAGCAGAACGCTCACGAACAACTGCACCAGCGCGAAGGCCACGCAACCCGCGAGAACCACCCTCGACCAGTGTATTTCGATGATACCGAGCGCCAGGCGCGTCTGAACCGCCGGACCAACGAGCCAGATCATCAGGGGAATCGCCGGAAGAACCGCCGCCATCCAACCTGCCCACGTATAGGCGCGGTTGAGAATCGCGCAACGGAACGTCCGCGGAGGCGGCTCATCGTGCCACATTCGGCCAAGATGGTCACCGATCACACCGGCCGAAAGCAGCGTTACCCCGCACGCGACCATGAACGCGCAGAACAGAAGGCGATACACCATGTCCTCCGCGAGCCGGCCGGTTCGCAACCACGTCTCGAACGGATAAGTGGCCAGGAAGACCGCCGCCAACAGGCAGAATAGAGCGGAGCCGAAGAAGAGCCGAGCCGGACTCCAGACCAGGGCCATTTCGAAAATCGTACGCAGGAAACGGACCCCATCGCAGATGACGTGCAGCTTGGACTCTCCGATCCGTTCCTCGTACGGCATCGGACACTCAATGATGGAAAGCGAGTCATCCATCAGAACACGCGCGCTCATGGCCGGCGTGAAGTTCAGGCCGTCCGGCAGCGGATAGAGTCGGTCGAGCACCGCGCGCCGGATTACCCGCATGCCGCTGGCCGTATCCGTCACCACCCGATTGCTCAGCAAGGACAGGATGAGTGCATAAGCCCGATTGCCCACGGCTCGCAGCCGGGGCATCTTGCTCGAAGGTCCCAAGCGCGAACCGACCGCCACCGATGCCCTTCGGCCAATCAGCTCTTGACACAGATGACCGAAAAACGTGGGATCGCAGGTCCCGTCCGCATCCATGAAGCCGACCAGGTCGCCGGTTCCAGATGCGAACCCCGCCTTGATCGCCGCGCCGTAACCCTGGTTCTTCTCAAAGACGATTAGGCGGGCGTCCGAATGTTCCGCGGCGATGTCGGCTGTCCGGTCAGTGGATCCATCGCTGATCACGATGACTTCAACGCTTTGAACCGGCGATTCGGTGATGATCCGGTCTCGCGCGGCCAGCGTCCGTTCGATCGTCCCGCCGATCGCTTCCTCCTCATTCAAGGCCGGTATGACAATCGTGAGTTTCATTGGTCCGGTCGATCACCTATCGATCACGAGCCTGATGCTCTGCCTTACGTTGTTGTCCCATAATGTTTTCGGAACCGGATGCCCGATGCTTAAGGGGCGGCGGGAAATGCGGGGCGGAAGGAATGGTGGACCCCTCCGATCAAGCATCCGCGGAGAGCGATGCTTAACTGACACGTCGCGATCGCCGATGGACCGATAAGCTGTTCGAGGCAACTGCGGCCATTCGCGGGGTCGCTCATCCATGTCGACTTTGGCAGAAACGCCCAGGGAAATCTCGGAACCGTCGGTCCACCCACGAACCATCGGAATCAGCTGGCCCTTCCCAGCGCAGCGTCAACTGGGTGTACGCTACAAGCTCTTCATCGCAACGGCATCCCTCACGCTGTTCTTGGGCTGGATGACTCATACCGTTCCCGTCGGCCCGTTGATCGAATCGGATTATTGCTACCAACTGATGGCCGCGGATCGGTGGGCTCACGGTCACGGACCCACGGCCCTCCAGCCTGTCGCTCCGCACCAGCCCTGGGAGTGGTCCTACGATTTGGGGTTCCTAACGCAATGGCCAATCGGATATTCGGCGTTGATCGCCGGGCTGCGCCTCTTGTTCGGGTGGACATCGTTGGAAGCAGCACGCTGGATCAGCGTCTTGTGCTGCGCGGCGGCGCTCGCCGGCTGGTATCAATGGCTCCGGAGGATGATGCCACAGGGCATCACCGGCTTTCTCCTCGCGGCGGCTGGCGCCGCAACGGCCGTTCCGATCGGACATCTCACAAACCCTTCCACGGATGCAATCCTCATCGCGTCCGTGCCTTTTGTTTTGCTCTTAGCGGTTGGACACTCGGATCTTCCGTTCGATAATCGCAACCAAAAGCGCCATCAAGCCAGCCCGGCACATGTCGGCTTGCTCGCGGGCGGCCTTTGCTGGATTCGTTACGCGGCCGTCTTCCTTCCCGTGGCCATCGGAGCGTTCTATGGATGGCGCGCCTGGCGCCGGGGCTTGAGTCCCCGCCGATTGTTCGAATTCGGATTCGCCGCGGCTTTGCCGATCGCGGCATTGCTCATCATCAACGGCGCTTTCGGCCCCCCAACCTCGACACAGACCCAATTCAACCTCGGGCACACAACAGCATTCAATTTCTCAACGTCGATTCTCTCGACCACTTGGCTGAATTTCACGGACTTCGGTTTTTATGATCATCACGCTTTTGTACGCCGGTTTCTGACGCTTTGGCCGGTCATTCTCGTGGTCGCGCTATTAGCCAGCCGTCGAATCCGATCGCACCTGATTCTCCGCGAGGTCCCTGGAATCCTCGCCTTAAGCGCCGTTTGCGTCGCCTCGTTGTTGGGGATGCTCGTCTTGTCCACGGCCGTCTTCGGCGACAAGTTCCAGTTCGTCGAGCTCGATCGGTACTACCTCCCGATTCGACCGCTTTACTTCGCCCTCTTCGTTGCCCCGATTTGCCTGCTGCCTTATCGAAGCGTTCGCGCCATCTGCTGTGTGGCTCTCGTTCTAGTCGCTTTGTGGATCGTGCAGGTGGATTGGGCGCGGACATACTCCCGAACGATGCAGGATCCACGAGAAACGACACCCTATGGCCAGTGGACCCGGTGCTTCTCACCCGGCGCGGCGGAGTTGTACGGCTGGCTGCGGGCCAACGCGGGGCCGGATTGGATCATCGTGAGCAACTATCACGAATACGTGGCACTGGAAACGGGTATCGCGACGCTTCCCATTCCACCGGATGCCGCCTCCTTGGAACGATGGACGCAACGAATCGCAACAACCCGCAATGTGACCCATCCGCGCGTCGTGTTCGTGCTGGACAGCGACAACCGGTGGAGAAGTCATTGGATCCCACCGGTCCCAGCGATCATCAAGACATTCGAACTCGAACCACTCAATGCCGTCCCCGCATCGATTGCTCCCTACCTCTTCGCCAAACCGAGCCAGGCCGCGCAAGACCATCATGTTGCCCGGATTTCGTGGAATTCAAGCTGATCGGTTTTCGTGTCGAGAGTCGCCACCGTCCGCACTCGCACGCGATGCAACGCTCCAGGATTGATGATCCGTTTTCCGTCGATCCGCTCGTCCCTGGCCTCGTGTGTGTGGCCATGACAGATGTAGTCGAATGACGGCGTCTTTATCGCTTGCCGAAAAGACACCTCGTGTCCGTGAAAAACGGCGAAGCTCTTGCCGCCGCACACCAACCGAAGCGGAACCGAACTCGGCGCTTCAATCCCGAGCCCGTCGAGATAAGCCAGAAGACGGCCATCGGGCAGATCGGTGTTCCCCCAGACGAAGCCCAATGGGATGCCCAACAACTCATCGAACACCTCACCACGACCCACGTCCCCGCAATGAATGACGTGCTCCACTCCGCGTTCCTGAAATAACCGCATGGCCTCGCGCACGGCGAGGTGCCGTCCATGACTGTCGGACATGATCCCCACCAACATCTCGGCAACCTCTCCGTCCCTCCAACCTATTCTCCCGACGTCGCATCTCCGTCGGGAAGGTAACCCCAATTCAGACGCGGGTGATTCCAAATCCGTTCCGCGCGGTCGTAGTCGCCGTCCACCACGAAATCTTCGGCTTTGAACTCATCGACGGCCCCATCCAAGTAAAGCACGTTGGCCCTGTTGCGATGAAAGCTCGTGGCCACGTCCTTCTGTGTGCCCCCCGGCTGATTCGAATAGACATCGAACATGAACACCGTGTACGGGTTCGCGGCGAATCGCTCCGCCTTGACCGGCTTTAGCGTATCTTGCGGAACACCGACCCCGTCGAGACCTTGATTCATCGCGTAGTGAAACTGGTTTTTGCCGGGCCCGCTCTTGTACAGCTTGCTTAGGTTCTTCGACGGACAAATCCACACGTGTAGCGCCGGATAATCCTTGATCTTCTTATTGGCGCCTTCCACTTCCGCGTAAGGTGGCGCCCCCAAGTACGGAGGCAGGACATTGAACCACGAATACGGTTTCTTGAGCGGCTCGGGGTATTCGGCCGTCACCAGATAGGTCCCCTCTAGCGGAATAAAGTCATGATAGTCGTTGCGATAGCACCAACACGCCCGCCCCCATTCCCGCAGGTTATTTCGGCAAAGAACCCGACGGACTTGTTCTCGAGCACTGCCCAGACCCGGTATGAGCATGGCCAACAAGAGGAGTACGATCGCGACGACGGTCAAGACCTCGACATAGGTAACCGCGGAGCGCACTGATCTCGCGAGTCGAAAGCGCGGCCGATTCCGTATTTGGCGAACGTACCTCATCGAGCCGTGTCTCTTGAAGAAAATGAACGGTCCGGAGCGCCTTCCGGCCCGCGTGAACACGCGTCGATTGGCCTATGGTACCGAGCAATGCCGCCGGCGGCAACGGTCTCGGCGGGCGGCGTGGCATGGCCCACGCTCGCGTGGCCATGCTTTCCAAATCGCTATTTGGCCCCAATCATCCGGCGGATATCGCGCACGATCGCGCTGGTCGTCGCTCGGAGCTCCGCCTTTCTTTCAATCAATTCCGCCCGCGACGGTGTGCCGTCATACAACTGGACGTGGAACCGCAGGGCGTTGGACGTCCCTGATGGGCGGATCGTCAGGTGGGACAGGCGATCTTTCGAAAGGAAAAATCGGTATCCCTCATCGGGAAACCCGGGCCAGTTGATCGCGTCATACTTGCCGGTGCGATAGGCCATCGCTCCGACTACCTTCCGCTCCCCAAGCTCAAACGGAACCCGATCCACATCTGCGAACAGCCGCTCCGCCGCATCAAGAATGTTCCGTTTCTTCGTGTACCCCGCGATGCCCTCGTACTCCCCGTCGATCGGGTCTGGTTCATAATGAGTCACAAACAACCCGATCGCCGGATCGAGGTAGATTCGCTCGTCGAGCAGGTCAATGATGTTGGTCCCCTGCTCCTTGGCATACGCCGCCAGCTCCGCCACCAGCATCGCCGCGAAGGTCCCATCCTTGTCCCGCACATGCCCGCCGACTCCCAGCGATCGATCATCCGGCGGCGGACCGCCCAGCAGCGAAAACCCATTGCTCTGTTCAAGGGCCGCCACGTTGAAGCAACGCTCTCTTCCCTCCATTGCCTCCCACGAATGGACCGTCCGGTTGCAAACTCCCTCTCGCGGATCGCGCCGCCCTTCATCGTATCGCGGCAATCGCCCCCCCTCCGTAATGCCTTCGGTATCCTGCCCACGGTGCAGGTCCCACATGGCTCGCGTGCCCGCTGCGAGCTGCGCGAACCCGACCCAAGTCTTCAAGACCCCCAATCCGAACTTCCGCGCCACCCGAACCAGCGTGTCCGTCGTCGTATGCGACAACACGATAAATTTGCCGGCCGCGTCGCGTACGGATCCGTATTGCTCGACCTCGCCGGACAATCGATACCAAAGGATCAGGCTCCACACCTCGTCCGCCGACAGCAACGTGTAATCGCGGCCCTCTCCCGTACCCGGATGCGGATACGCCTTCCGCTGATGTTGGGGCACCCGCACAATCACGCCGCATCGATCGGCATCGGGGTCCGTGCCGATCATCAGATCGAGCCCGTCCCACTCCTTAGGATACTCCGCGCGAAACGCTTCCACCGCGATATCCGCCGCCCGCCAGTCCCCCGGGTCCGGCTGCTGCTCCCGACCCGGGTCGCTGCAAAAGGCCGGAAACATTCCGTCCAGCGGATCAAGCTTCATGATCCGCCGGACCTGGGTGAAGCCGATCTCATTCAACAGCCGGGGCACGGCCTTTCGCCCTGATCCGTTGAACGCCGAATATCCAATGGACAATGGCAGCTTCGAGCGCCGGATCATTTCCGGCCGTAACAGAAACCGTTTGACATGATCCGCGTGCATCGTGTGCAAATCGATGATGCGGCCTTCGCGGCCAAAGTAGAGATCGACACCGCCCGGCAGCGGATCGGCCAGCGGCAATCCAGCGTGTTCACCCGCCTCGATGCGGCGCCCATCGGCCCGTTTCACCCCGCCCAGAAACCACACTTTGTCCCGTGGCGCCCGTGCGATCTCCAGAGTCTCGATGTCCGAGAACGAAACCGCGCGAATGTATTGGTCGTACAGCGTCGCCCGTTCCGCGGGGTCAAACTGGGACCCGTTCTGACACGAGAGCTTGTAGCCGTTATAACGAAAGTCGTTGTGGCTCGCGGAAATGAATACGCCCACGTCTGCCTTCAGCGTTGGCACTGCGAACGTCACGCTCGGATACAGGCACGCTTCGTCGAAAAGATAAACGGTGTAGTCATAGGCCAGGAACAGGCTCGCGATCAGCCGGGCGAAATCCACTCCCCGCACGCGGCTGTCAAAGCCGATGACGATCTTTGAAAACTGCGGCTTCCGGGCCTTCCCGAATTTCGCCACCCCAGCCGAGGTGAGCAGGTAGATCACGTCGTTGATCGTGTTTGGTCCTTTGAGGATCGGCGCGTGTATCCCTTCATGCTTGAGCCGCAGCACCTCGTCACGATCGGCCCCCATCTTCTCCCGGATGCCGCCCGTGCCAAAGGCCACGTCGCGAGAAAACGCGTTCGTAATCGCGGTCCACCGCTGCTCACGGATAGCGCTGCGCAAGCCGTCGCGCAACCCCGGTGAAATCCGGTCGAGTTCACCGGCCAGCAGCCACTTGGTCAGGTTGGGAATCGTCTTGGAAACCGCGTCGTCGTAGTACGTGCCGGCAATCAGCCCCGCGTCTCGTTGGGCAGTCAGATAGGTGCGCACACCGGCTTCGGCCTGCGACAGCAATCCACGATCATCCGTGATCGACACGTTTCGCACTCTTCGCCCCGAGGGCGCACGATCGTTGCCAGGGCTCCAACGCCTGGTCGTTAGCCCCACCTACTTCCACCGCCCGGATGGCGGACAAACCTATTTAGTGATGCAACGTCGACACGTCAAACCAAAGAATTGTTACGGGTGTCGGCACAAGCAAACCAAACTAAGTTCCAGGGCGTTCCACCCGCGCCGTCGCCGCTTGCTCGTCGCCGATCCGTTCGCTCGACACCACTCCACGGCCTTGTTGAATGACGATCGATGAATTACTCGGGGAGGCGTCCAAGGTTTCGATTTGCCCATCCGGCCAGCGGACCTCCAATCGCTCGACTCGTTTCGCCTCATCCAACCCGAACGTGGCCACCAGCTCCGATTGGCCAAGATACGACCCACCGGTGGTGATGAACCGCGTTTGAACCATCCCCCCCGCGTGAACGCGCACCCGCGCCCCGACCGCTTGAGGATTCTTCCCGTTCGCCATCAAACGCACCCGAAGCACCGAACCTGCCGACCGAGTGTCGTTCCGTAACAAGGTCGGTGATCCACCATTGGCCGTCAGCAGCGCGTCCAAGTCCCCGTCGCCGTCGATATCCGCCGTCACCGCCGTCCGTCCCACGATCGTCCGGCGAAACGGTTCACCGGCCTCATCGGTCATTTCCACGAACTGTCCCGCGTGGTTGTTCATGAACAACTGAGGCCGTTGGGCGAAGGACCAGTCCTCGTGAACCGCCTCGATCTCCGGCTCAATGTGCCCATTCGCCAGCAGCACGTCCTCGTACCCGTCCAAATTGAAGTCCGCGAAGACCAGCCCGAACGTGAGCGACACCGTCGTCGGCTTGGCCAGCCGGGCGCTGCCGGCCTGATCGATGAACGCATCCAGCCCGACCTGCGTGAACAAAGAAACCGGCTCGCCGCTGAAATTGCCGATCGCAATCGACTTTGCCCCATTGTTGCGGATGTCGGCCACGCCCACCCCCATGCCCGCCCGAGCGAGTCCGCTTTCGTCATACGCCACGCCCAGGCTCAACGCCCGATCGGTGAAGGTGCCGTCCTGATTGTTGACGTAAAGGAAGTTCGGCTGGGTATCGTTGGTGACGACGATGTCCGGCCAGGCGTCATCATTGAAGTCGTCAACGATCACTCCGAGGCTCTTGCCCTCGGGATTGAACACCCCGGCCTGCTTCGTCGCATCCGCGAACGTGCCGTCGCCGTTGTTGCGAAAGAGCACGCAAGTGGCCCCCTGATACGGCTGCGGCGTCGAATAGGCCTTGCTCTTGCCGTCGAGCGTGGACCAGATGTCCGTTTCCGGCGTCCACTGAACATAGTTTGCCACGAAAAGATCAAGATCGCCGTCGCGGTCGTGATCCAGCCACGCCGCCCCCGTCGACCACTCCCAAGGCAACGCCTCGCCGTTGCACGTGCTGAACCCAACGCCCGCGGCATCGGTCACATCGACGAACTGCCCATTGTCGTTGCGCAGCAGGCGGTCTTTGCCGACGGTGGTCATGAAGATGTCGGCGTCGCCATCGGCATCATAGTCGGCAATCGCCGCGCCCATGCCATAACAGCGAACCTGATCGAGCCCGCATCGCCCGGTTACGTCCTCGAACGCTCCGGCGCCTCGGTTGCGGAACAGGCGACTGACCGGCGGCTCTGCATTGGTGCCCGTCGCCTTCGCTTCCTCCCCCGGCCAGTGGTCGCCGTTCACCAGAAGAATGTCCGGCCGCTGATCGCCGTCGTAGTCCAGAAACGCTCCGCCGCCGCCCATCGTTTCCGGCATCCACTTCTTGCCGACCGCGCCGGTGAAGTGCGTGAAGGCAACGCCCGCCTCTTTCGTGATATCCGTGAAGGTCAATTCAGGACGAGCAGCTTCCGAGCGCCGCGTGTAAGTCGGCGGCGTATCCGGTTGGATGTAGGCGCTCGCAGGCACCGGCTCCGGCGGCTTCACCTGCTTGCAGCCGGTGACGACGAAAAACGCCAGCACCATCGCGATACGATGCCCGCGCATGTTGGACCACAAAGACACAAAGTCACAAAGAGTCTGAATTCCCCTCGTCATTATTCTATGAACTCCTTGGTGTCTTCGTGCCCTAGTGGTGAATCTTATCGTCGGCGCTCCGCGTGCAGCTCCCCCGTGGACCCCTTCCGCATCAGATCATGAACGTGGATCGCCTGCGATTCGTGGTTGTCGTGCGGATGGGCGAGGCGATAGGTGTGCGTCACCTTCTGCGCCGACTCGTCGATCTTGTAACGAGAATACGCCGCCTCCGCGGTCGCCGCTCGATCCGACCGTCCCAACGCCCGCGCGGCCAGCATGATGTGGTAATGGGCGATGCGGTCCTCGGGGTCGATCCGCAGCACTTCTTCCATGGCCGTAATGGCCTCGTCATATTTCGAGTCGAGGTAATACGTCCTGCCCAGGTCGCGCCAGGTCGCGCGGTCTTCCGGGAACTTCTGCAACACTCGTTTTAGAGCACTGGCCGCCTCCACGTAGCGACCCTCTTCGAGCAACAATTGGCCCCAGAAATAGGCGGTCAGCGGATCGTTCGGTGCGATTTCCTCACTGCGAAGCAACCATTCATACGCCTCTCGCAAATCTCCGTCGCGCAGGGCCACGCGGGCGAGGTTCTTCGGTCCGTCAACCCGTTGGGGGGCGACGCGGGCCACTTCCGCGAATGCTTTTCGAGCCCCTTTCGTATCGCCTTGGAGCAATAGCCCGATTCCATAATCGTTGTATCGCATCCATTCCGGGACCTTCGGTGGCGAGGCTCCGGCACCCCCGGCATTCGGAACAGGATCAACCGGCTTGGCGGCCACAAGCTCAACCACGGCGGAATCCGTCACATCGAGCGTGATCTCCGACCGGCAGATTTCCGTGACCGGCAAGTCCGGGCACTCAGTGAATTTCTTGAATCCATCGGGATTGTTCTGGAACGCGAATTCCGTGTAACCGCGGTCGAACTTCCGCCACAACAATCGGGCTCGCAGTTTCAGCTTCGGCGTCGGTAAGTCGCTCACTTCCGGAATTCGCAAACCATAATGCACCGCGTGCGCCGTGCCCGGTCCGATCACGTTCGCGTAAACCATCGCGTACATGTCTTGCGCGTTCCGCTTGCGAATGGCTTGCCCATTCCGATCCACGACCAGCGCCCGGAAATAATGGGCCGCGGGATCGACATAGCCGTCGTCGCCGACGCCTCCGCTTTGGAATAGCACGTTGTCTTTTTCATCGAGAACGGTGAATTCGACCCAACCTTCGTTGGAGTCGTTCGTGCCGCCGGGGAAGGTGTGACCCACACCCACGTTGCGAACCACCACGTCAAACGTCGCCCGCTCGCCGCCGATCAACGGCGGCCGGGTTTGACTAATGGCATAGGTTGTCTCCGCGCCCTCGTCGCCGTCGCGAACCAGAGCGAACACCTCGATGCGGAGCTTCTCATCGCGCAGGAACGCCTCGATCCTCGCGATTGTATCCTGGTCGTCCCGCAGATGCGGCAGGGCCGTATTCACCGCCAGGAACCGATGCGAGCGCACCATGCCGTCCTTGGCCGCGAAATCGCCCTTTACCGCCGGTTCGAGCGGCATGTGGCACTCCTGGCACACCTTCTTGACGGGCGGGAGGTAGAAGGTTCGCGCGGCGTTGAGTGCCACGCCGCTGTCATGCCAGTTGTCGTATTCGTTCTGTCCCCGGAACCAGCGATAGTCATTCACCGCCATCGGCAGACTGACCTTATGACACGCGGCGCAGAACTCACTCGACCGGAAAAACGGCTTGAGCATCTGCCGTTTATGGGCTTCGGGCTTCGCCTTGATGGCGGTGTCATGCAGGTACGCCGCGAGGGTGTCGGCCTCGGCCATGGGGAACAGATAGGGGTCTTCCTCTTCATCGGCGATGTTGTAGTTCCCGTTGCCGGCGTTGTTGTGCGTTTCGTCGATGGCGTGGCACGCCAGACAGGTCAAGCCCGCCTGGGCCTGCGTGCTGCGACGGTCGATCGGGTCGGCCATCTTGCCCGCGAGCATGAGTGACGGATCGTGGCACCCGGAGCACCACTTGCTCTTGATCTCCCCGGTCCGGCCTTCCCAATGTGGAAAAACGCCGACGTGCTTCTCGACACCGTCGGTCATGGAAACGGCGTTCTTTCGCATGTCGTTGATCGTGGCCTCGTAGAATGGGTTGTTGAACGAGGCGAACCGGTGCGCCGATTTTGACCACTGATCGACAATGTCGGCGTGGCATCGTTCGCACGTTTCCGCCCCGATCTTGGTGTTCACCACGAAGCCGATGGTGTCCAGGTCTTCGGCGAGCTTCTCCGCGTTTTCCGCCTCGCCGCGAGTGATGATCCGATGCGGCAGGTAATCTCCCGTTGTCGTCGTCGTGTTGCTGGGAAAAAACGGGCTGGCTGGCGGCACAAAACCATCAGGCACGTACGGCCCGTCAACAAACTGACGCAGATCGCGTTCCTTCGACCCCGGCCCAGTATAGCTGCCGGCAGCTTTCGCGAGCTTGGCCTCCGGCGTCAACACCCGCTCCCGATTGCTGAACACGTGGGCCACAAGCATCACCGCGAACGCGGCGCTGAGCGCTCCGCCGAAGCGCGCGTAATTGCCGCGAACCGGCCGAACGAACGACAAGGAACGGTGAACGATGTAGGCCACCGGGACAATGACCGCCGCGATCACGTGAGTCCACCAGACCCAGGTGTGTTCGCGAGAGGCGGCGGCCTGCATGATGAACGGGCCGGTAACCGCGAGCACCGCACCGGCGGTGGCGAACGAAACGCCGCTGATCACCGCCCGGCGGCGATGACGGCGCCACACCTTCGGCAGGTGCCAGATGGCAAAGACAACAAAGAGTCCGACGACGATGAACCCGAGCCCGGTGTGCGACAACACCATGATCTGGAAGAAGTGGGAAATGGTCTGAATGCCATCGGCCAGCGACGCGGCGGACTCACCCGGCAGGCTCGAAAAAAGCCGGTTGGTCAGCAAATAAAGCGTATTGGCCAGCAGCAGCGCGGCCAGGGCCAGGGCAATCGTGAGCCAGAGCCGCTGAGCACGGCTCAGAAGGCTCTTGACCTGCCGAGGAGAATTCTGGTCGTCGCTGGGTAGCATTCACGCGGCTCCGGGAGAGATCAGAGTCTCCATTTTAAGCGGAAAAAGGGCGTGTTTCAAACGCGCGTTTTTGATCGATTTTGATCCATTTTCGATCATTTTTTGATGTTTTTCGATCGATTTTTGATGATTTTCGATCGTTTTTCGATCGATTCTGGATGGTTTTTGATCATTTTGACCCCGATTTTGATCGTTCTTAATCTGGAGTGCGCTCATTATTCGTTCCTTCTTCGACGTAAAAGAATTCTCGCACTCCATGGGTCCAGGGCCCAAGACCCCCGCAGCTCCTCGCCTCGCTTGAGGCGAACCCTAGAAGAGGCAGCCCCCGCCCCTCCCCCGATATCTGAATAAGGCGCTACCTGATCGGCGATTTGGGGAAATCGCCCGATCAGCCGGTGGCGGGGTCTTTTGGGCGGTCTCAGGGCAGCACCGGCACGAAGGGGAGTGAAATGAGTCTACTTGCCGCTTCATTCATTGGGGAAGAAACTACGCACAATGAGCTTGACGCCCCGAAAAAAGACCGATCAACTCGACCTCGACCGCCGCCCCCGGCGCCTGCGCCGGACAGACGCTATTCGCCGTCTCGTGCGTGAGACGAGTCTCACCCCCGATCGGCTGGTGCTGCCGCAGTTCATCATCGATGGACGCGACCGGGCCGAGCCCATTATGGCCATGCCGGGCCGGAATCGCCTTACCGTTGACCGTACGATCGCCGAATGCCGCGCGGCCATCGGCCTCGGCGTCCGGGCCTTCGCGCTGTTTCCGGCCATTGATACCAAGCTGAAAACGACGGACGCGAAAGAGGCGCTGAACCCGGACAATCTGCTCTGCCGGGGCATTCAGGCGATCAAGGAGACATGCCCGGAAGCCTGCGTGATTACCGACATTGCTCTCGACCCCTATTCCAGCCATGGGCACGATGGAATCGTGCGGGACGGGGTAGTCGTCAATGATGAATCGGTTGAGGTGTTGGCTCGCATGGCCGTGGTTCACGCTGAGGCCGGCGCCGATGTGGTGGCACCATCCGACATGATGGACGGCCGGGTCGGGGCGATCCGAAAGGCCCTCGACGAGAACGGCTTCGTCGATACGGCAATCCTGGCCTATACCGCCAAGTACGCGTCGGCGTTCTATGGTCCGTTCCGCGAGGCGTTGGATTCGGCGCCGGTCGACGCTCCGGGCGTACCCGCGGACAAGAAGACCTATCAGATGGACCCGGCCAACGCCCGCGAGGCGATCGTCGAGGCCATGCTCGATGAAGCGGAAGGGGCCGACATCATCATGGTCAAGCCCGCGCTGCCCTACCTCGATGTAATAGCCGCGCTGCGGGATTGTTCAGACCTGCCTGTGGCCGCCTATCACGTCAGCGGCGAATACGCGATGGTCAAGGCCGCGGCGAAGAACGGCTGGCTCGACGAACGAAAGTGCATGACGGAGTGTTTGACCTCGATCGCCCGGGCGGGAGCACAGATCATTCTCACGTACGCGGCACTCGACTATGCGAAGTGGTGGCATGAGGAAAACGGATCGTCGAGTGTTTAGCCGTTCGCCGTTGGTGACCATCAAGAGATACGTCGGAGTGGGTCAGTTTGAGTACGGGCGTCCCTACGCGTCGACCGTCGGGCACCTGGCCGGTCGGGCGAGTATTGAATCGGGGCGAATTCCGCGTCCAAAAATCGGTAGAGCGATGGGCCGTCAGGCGGCTATGATGTGCGGCTCAGAATGGCTTGATTCAGCCCCATACGATGGAGCAAACGATGCCGTCGACGAAAGCAGAACGAGACTACGTACTCGGCACGCATGACGAGGAAATCTCTCGCTTGGCGTTGCAGCACCGGGTGTGGAGGCCGCGGGCGCTGGACGCGTGGCGCCGGGCGGGTTTCACCGTTGGCCAGACGCTCCTCGATGTTGGATGCGGCCCTGGTCATGCGACGCTGGACCTCGCGGATATCGTCGGACCGTCCGGGCGGGTGGTGGCCATCGATCGATCGCGGCGGTTTCTGGACTTCCTGGGCGCGGTACGGAGTCAACGTGGACTCAACCATATTGAACCGCTCGAAATCGACTTGAACGAATCGGAGCTAAGCGTGGAGGGTGCGGACGGCGCGTGGTCGCGTTGGGTGTTTGCGTTCCTGAAGAAACCGCGCGAGGCGCTCGGGCGGGTCAGCACGGCGCTCCGGCCCGGCGGGATGTTCGTCATCCACGAGTATTTCAATTATTCCACATGGCGGCTCGCGCCGCGGGTGCCGGAGATTGAAGAGTTCGTCGCCGCGGTGATGAAAAGCTGGCGCGCCGACGGTGGCGAGCCGGACATCGCCCTCGAACTTCCTCGTTGGCTGGCCGAGCTGGGTTTTGAAATCCGCGGCCTGCAGACCATCGTCGACGTGGTCCCGCCATCGAGCTTTGTGTGGCAGTGGCCCAAGTCCTTCGTCGACGTTGGCCTGCGACGACTGGTTGATCTTGGACACGTCACACCCGCCCGCGCGGCGGCCATCACGCAGGCGTTCGCCGCCGCCGAGGCAACGCCCAACACGCTCATGTTTACGCCTGCGGTCCTCGAGATCATCGCCGTCCGTCGATAATCGGCGGCATGAAAGTGACATCCGCGGCATCCGTCGTTTTCGTTGCATGGCCGGATGGCTCCAGATAGAATTTCGGCGGCGCACCTGAATGGGCTCGCACCGTACGGATCGTATCGAGGACATTGATCGCATGAGAATCGACGAATTACGCAAGGCCCTTCGTTCGCAGCCTTTTCGTCCGTTTCTGTTCCTCGTCGCCGATGGTCGAGGGTATAGCGTCAAGCACCCCGACTTCATGGCCCTCTCGCCGACGGGCCGCACGATCATTGTGTACGGATCAGACGATCTCCACGACGAAATCGACGCCCTCATGATTACGTCGATTCATATCGGCAACGGCGAGCGCGCCAAAAAGCGCAAGAGCGGCTAGCACCACCTGGAGCTAAACGACATGGTCGATCAAAACACTCCATGGCGAAATCGGATCGCGACGTGCGGGTTCGCACTGATCATCGCGACGCTCGCGTCTGAGCGCGTTGATGCCGAATCCGGCCCGCTCGCGCCGAAACGGCTCTTGGTCTATTACGGCTATCCCAGTGCGATCAACGGCGCGCCCAGCACGGCATTGGCCGCCGCGCAGTTCGCTAACTACGACCACGTCGTGCTCGGCGATGGACTCCAGGATGGACCCGGCGACCCGAGCCCCCACCCCGATCACGCGAGCACCATGGCCATCCTTGCGCATCCCGCGGCGAATGCGACTAAGTTCTACGGCTATGTCGATCTTGGAGTGACCACGCAGAATCTGTCGATCACGGAAATCCGTCGGCGGGTGAATGAATGGGACGCCATGGGAGTCACGGGCGTCCTGCTCGACGACTTCGGCTATGACTTCGGTGTCAGCCGCGCCCGCCAGAACGACGCCGTGAATTACGTCCACAGCCGCGGATTGGTCGTGATTGCGAATGGCTTCTTTGTGGACGACGTGTTCGGCCGACAGGTGAATATCAACAATCCGACCGGCGCCGCAACACTCTTGAATGCCAACGACTATTATCTCTACGAGAGCCATCAATATATCGAGGGCTCGTTTCAACCCGAACAGGTCTGGCTCGATAAGGCCGACGCACTGAGACAATACCAAGAGGTGATCGGCTTCGGCATCTTTTCCATTACCACGAACAGCTTGGGGAACTCATTCGATCCGAGCGGGTTTCATTATTCATGGTTTTCCGCAGCCATGTATGGCCACGACGCGACGGGGTGGGGCGAATACCTTTTCTCCGCTTCAGGAATCAGCAACTCGATGGCCATGTTTCGGATGAGACCCGACGTGGACATCGGCACGGCTTTTCTCGGCGAAAAGCTCTCCATCGGTTCAGCCCACGGCCAACGAACCGATCGGGGAGTCATTATTGTGGATGCGGATGATTACGAGGCGGCCTTCCTTAACTATGGCGATGCCAACGGCGACGGCCACGTGCGGCTCAATGACCTGCCGACACTCAAGCGATGTTTGCTCGGCCCTACGCAACCAGCCACCCCACCCAATTGCACGCCGCGACACTTCGCGGTGGTCGATGCTGATGCCGACGATGACGTCGATCTCCACGACTGGTGGGCTTATCAGAACTCGTTCACGGGTTAGCCGACATCACCGATAGGCAACCGCGACGGCAAGTCCCACGATCCAGCAATACACCGCGAAGTAGTGCAGCCTCGCTCGGCGGACGATCGTGAGCAGCCATCGGAGGGCGATGACTCCGAAGATCGTGGCGACAACGGTACCGACGACTACCGGCCCCCACGGGACACGAACCCATTCCGCCGACGGAAGACGGCCCGTGTCCAGCAGCTTGATAACCGCCCCGCCGAGAATGGCCGGAACCGCGAGGAGAAAACTGAACTCCACTGCCCATCGGCGGCGCAATCCGCAGAACGCCGCCGTTGAAATCGTCGATCCGCTTCTGGAAATGCCGGGCAGGATTGCACAGCCTTGGGCGATGCCGATCACCACCGCCTGCCAAAAACGAAACTCCCGCCATCCGCGACGGCCACGCGGAAACTTGACCAGCGCCCCCAGCAAACAACCGGTGACACACAAGCAGACACCGATCCCAAACGGCTTGTCGAACGCGGCCTCGAAGGTGTCCTTGAACGTCAAGCCAATGATCCCGGTCGGGACCGTGGCCGCGATGGCCAGCAGCAGCAGCCGCGTTGCATAACTCTTATCCCACCGCGGTTCATGCGATGCCGCCGAGAACACCTCCGACTTCAGTCGCCGGAGCCATCGCCCCGCCGGCGCCGCAAAAACAATAGACACCGACACTAAAGTGCCGACATGGCTGAGGGCGTCAAACAAGAGTAACGCCGGGCTGTCGGGGTCCAGCCCCATCCATCGTTGCGACAAGGCCAGATGGGCGCTGCTGCTGATCGGCAAAAACTCGGTGACCCCCTGAATGACTCCGAGGATGACGCCGTGGATGAAGCCCAGTTCCATCACTTCGGAGCGCTCGCCTCGAGGATATAGCGGGAGCGAATCAGGTAATGAACCATCGAGAGAATGGTGACGCCGATGGTCAGCCAGACCACGATCCCCTTCATCACCCCGCTCGGTACGCCGAGCAATCGAACCCCGTCGTGGGCCACGAGAAACAGAATGACCGGCGCGGCGATGCTTTGCATCCACATCTTGAGCTTGCCGTGGATGGACGCCCCGAAGTCCTTGCCCATCGATTCGTTGAAGCCGCGAAGGCCGGTGACCAGAAGCTCTCGTCCGACGATGACAACCGCCATCCACGCCTGTACGCTGGTGACGTTGCGCCCATTGGCATCGACGAAACCGTCACCCGTGAAGAGGATGAATGCTCCACAGACCAGCACCTTGTCGACGAGCGGGTCCATCACCCGCCCTAGCGGCGTCATCAGCCCATACTTGCGGGCGATGTAGCCGTCGAGGAAATCAGTCGCCGCCGCGACAATGAACAAGGCACATGCGACATCGAGCTTCCACACCTCGGGTTCCTGGTGGGAATACTGTGACAGCAGGGCAATGAAAATGACCGCCAGAACAAGCCGGGCCAGCGTGATCTGATTCGGAAGATTGAGCGAATGCCTCATGCACTCACTACGGGCAGCGAAACCTGGACGGGCACGGCCACCAGGTCGTAATCGTCGCGATCCGTGCAACGAACCTTCACAAACTCACCGGGCGATAGGCCCCGGCCATCCACGTAGGTAACACTGTCGACCATCGGGGCTTGCCCCTGATAGCGGCTGCGAACCAGACCGGATTCAGCCACTTCGTCGATCAGGACCTCGAAACGCGTCCCGATTCGCTCTTCGGCCAGCCGAAAAGCGACTTGCTGTTGGGTAGCCATCAAGGCGTCGGTGCGCTCGCGCTTCACGGCCTCGGGCACCTGTCCTTTCATTCGACCGGCCGGGGTCTCCGGCTCCAGCGAATAGGGGAAGACGCCCAAGGCGTCAAAGCGGAAATCGCGGATGAACTGCACCAACTCGTCGAATTCTTCGTCAGTTTCGCCGGGGAAGCCCGCGATGAGCGTCGTCCGGATGGCCACCCCCGGTACTCGATCTCGAATTCGGCGAAGCAGCCGTTCCGTATCCGCCCGGTCGATCCGGCGGTGCATGGCCTTGAGCACCCGGTCGTTGATGTGTTGCAGCGGGATATCGATGTACTTGCAGACGTGCTCGCAATCCGCGATCGCGTCCAAAATCTCGTCAGAGAGCACCGATGGGTACACGTACATCAGCCGGACCCAGCCCAAGCCGTCGACGGCGTTCAATTGCCGCAGCAACGATGCGAGGCCGCCCTCGATCGGGTCTTCGCCGATTCCATAGCTGGTCGTGTCCTGACCAATCAGGCTGATCTCCACCGCTCCGTCGGCCACCAGCTCCCGCGCTTCGGCCAGAACGACTTGCGGCGGCTTGCAGTGCATCCGGCCGCGGATCGATGGGATCGTGCAGAAGGTACACTTCTGATCGCAGCCTTCGCTAATCCGGAGGTACGCATAATGCCGCGGCGTCAGCCGAAGCCGGGCGGTGTCGATCTGAACAAACGGGTGATAGTCGGCCAGGTACAAATCCGGCTTGCGATTGGCTGCCCCCCGCTCTCGCGGCGATCCGTTCTTTCGGTTGGAGCCGTTTCGAGGTTTGACCACATCGTGGGCAAGCACCGCTCGAACGATATCGTCCCGATTGTTGACTCCCACCAAAGCGTCAATTCCCGAGACCCGGTCGAGAATCTTTTCCTTATCGCGTTGGACCAGGCAACCGGCCACGACGACGCGCTTCAACGACCCCGCGGTTTTCCGCGCCGTGGCCTCCCGGATCACGTCGTCCGCCTCGATCCTCGACGCCTCCAGAAACCCGCAGGTATTGATCACGATGACGTCGGCGTCGTCCTCGTCGGCCGTAATAGCACAACCGGCCTCGGCCAACTGTCCGAGCATCTTCTCGGAGTCAACGAGGTTCTTCGCGCAGCCGAGCGAAACGAACGCGACACGGGTTGGATGGTTCTTGGAGCCCATTTTTGCCTAGTCCTGGTCAAAGACCCAGCATTATAGCACATGGCCGCCCGCCGCGAAACAGCGGGTCGGAACAGGCGGTGCGAGCAGGTTTGACTGGCGAAAGCGTCTTTTTTCTCGCGTTGACACACCGAACCTACTTTTGCTTCGTCCGTTTTCCGTTGATCGGTTCGATCCGGTGACGTGAATCGGATCGATGTATGCGTTGCGTTTCGGAATGCCCCCATTTCGTGCCTTAAGACCAATCACAACCTCTGTTTTACTGACGAGCATGAGTTCCGGATGCCGAACGTCGTAATACGAACCGTCCGCTGCGGACACGCGAATCGGTTGAAAAGGTCTCTTGTGAAGGTGACCGAATATATCGTTAGGGCGCATTCCGTACCGTCCGCTACAACTTTGCCACTCGGGCGATCAAATCCGCCGTACGACTCGCGTAACCCCACTCGTTATCGTACCAGGCCACGACCTTGACCATCGTGCCCCGCTCGCCCGGCATGGTCATCGTGCTCTGGGCGTCAATGATCGAGCTGTGCGGGTTGCCCACGATGTCGGAGCTGACCAGCGGGTCGTCGCTGTATTCCATAATTCCGCGCAGCTTGCCCTCGGCGGCATTCTTCAACGCGGCGTTGACTTCCTTGGCTGTCACGGGTTTTTTCAACGTTGCCACCAGGTCGACGATCGAGCCGTCGGCCACGGGAACGCGAAGGGCGAAGCCGTTGAGCTTGCCGTTGAGATCGGGCAAGACCTTTCCCACGGCCTTGGCCGCACCCGTCGTGGTCGGAATGATGTTGATCGCCGCCGCCCGGGCCCGCCGCGGATCCTTGTGAACCAAGTCGGCCACGTTCTGATCGTTCGTGTAGGCGTGGACCGTGGTCATCAGCCCTTCGACGATGCCGAAGGACTCGTGCAACACTTTCGCAACCGGCGCGAGGCAATTCGTCGTGCAGCTCGCGTTGGAGATGCATTTTTGCGAGGCGGTCAACTGCTGGTCATTCACGCCGAGCACCACGGTGAGGTCGGGTTCGTCGCTCGCCGGAGCACTGAGAATGACCTTCTTAGCGCCGGCGGTCAGATGATCGGCGTAGCCGCCCTTTTCGCTCGAACGCTTGGTGAAGACGCCGGTCGACTCCAGGGCGACATCGACGTTCAGGCTGGCCCACGGCAACTTCGCCGGGGCCTTTTCGGCCAACACTTTGATCTCCTTGCCATTGACGATCAGCGTGCCTTCCTTGGACTCGACCGTGCCAGGGAAGCGGCCATGAACCGAGTCGTATTTGAGCAATTGCCGCAACACGCCCACATCGCTCAGGTCATTGATCGCGACGACTTCAAACTCCTTGGGCCGACCGGCCATGACCCGAAAAGCAAGGCGACCGATGCGACCGAACCCGTTGATGCCCACTCGAACAGCCATGATCGATGACTCCCGTTGATCAGAATTCCCATGAGAACCGGCCTTAGTCGTAGCCACAGGGCCATTTCGACAAACCGGTATTAGCTCTTTTCCTTACCCTACGCCCGTTGGAAAAACGGGTCAAGAAACGGTGCTCAGTCCCGGCTATGGTGATTTGTCGCAAAAGACGCACTGCCGTATAGTCGCGGAATGATCCGTGTTTCAGCCGTGCCTACGGCACTTCGTTTTTCTTGACGCTTGTTACCCCGCGATGAATCGCTGGGCTAATTTCAAGACGTCCCGATGGGACGCCTGACATAAGTGATGGCCCAACAAACACATTTCTCGGACCGATTATTGAACGAGGTTCGTCGCAAGGGTACGGCCGCGTGCGTCGGCTTTGACCCCGTGCTGGACAAGCTGCCATCCGACGTCCGCCGGTCGTGCGGCGTCGGTCGTGTAACGGCGCAGGCTCCGGCGACCTGCGTTGACTCCACCGCCGCCGCTGGCGCCTTCCTTGCCTTCGGCAAGGGGGTGATCGACGCCGTCGCCGATCAAGTCGCCGTGATCAAGATCAACATCGCGTTCTTCGAACCACTCTATGCCGAAGGAATCCGGGTCTACCACGAACTCGTGGGCGAGGCGCGTAAAGCCGGTCTCGTGGTCATCGGCGACGTTAAGCGGGCGGATATCGGCCACACCACGGCTCAGTATGCCGAAGCTCAGCTCGGCGGATCGGAGACAAATTCGCCGATGTTTCTATCCACGCCCGACGCGGTAACGGTGAACCCCTATTTCGGCATCGATGGTGTCCAGCCCTTCATCGATCGGGCCCGGTCCATCGGGCGCGGCTTGTTCGTTCTCGTCCAAACCAGCAATGAATCGGCAGCGGAGGTTCAGGGCCTGCCATTGGCGGACGGCTCGATCGTCAGCGACCAAGTGGCCGTTCTCGTGAATCGGTGGGCGAATGAACCGTCGCTGATCGGCAATAGTGGATATAGCTGCATCGGAGCGGTGGTGTCGCCGAGGGACGTCGAATCCACGAGGCGTATTCGCGCCGCCATGCCCCAAAGCATCTTCCTGGTTCCCGGCTTCGGGGCACAAGGCCGCACGGCGGAGGAAGTGGCCGTCTGTTTCAAGGCCGACGGGACCGGCGCGATCGTGAACGCTTCGCGGAGCGTGCTGTATGCCTTTGATTCACCCAAGTATCGAGAGAAAGGCGTGGATTGGAAGTCGTGCATCACCAAGTCGTGCCGCGATTTTGTCGATGACCTGAAACGGATCGCTTGACTCCCGCCGGAATCAGACGGCGCCGGTTACAAACCGAGACATTCTTTCAACTTGCCGGCGGCCGCGCGAAGTAGTATCATTGATTGGGATTGGATCGGATTCCTTTCCCACATTGCTGTGCCAGTAGCACCACTTGCCATGACGACCATAAGGCGAAAACTCAACCAGGCCATTCGCTCCGCGTGCGGCGTGATCGCGGGAACGCTGCTTGTTTCGTCTCTCGCGGGCGGCATCGCTGGACTGTTTCCGTTCATCGCCGGGGCTCAAGCCCAGCCCAATGCCGCGCCACCTATTCAAAGCGCTCCCGCGGCCGTCATCCTGCCTATTCACGGTATGATCACCGATGTCACCGTCGAAAGCCTGGAACGCCGCATCGAACAAGCCAAAACAATGGGGGCCAAGGTCATCGTTTTGGACATGGATACCCCCGGCGGGTTGGTGACCAGCTCAATCGCCATAGCCGATCTAGTTCGCGAATTGACCGACATCAAAACCGTGGCGTGGGTCAACCCGAACGCCCATTCCGGTGGCTCGCTCGTTGCCGTGGCCTGCGATGAGATCGTCATGTCCCGCTCCTCGCGCATCGGCGACTCGCAGGTGATCATGGGCGGGCCCTCGGGCGTCGGGGCGGTGCCCAAGGAGTTGCAGCCCAAGGCCTACACGCCCGTGCTGGCCGATTTCCGGCAGTCGGCCAAGCTCAACGGATACAGCGAAGCGCTGTGCGAGGCGTTTGTCCTTCCCGAACGAGAAGTGTGGTGGATTGAGAACGTCGAGACGGGCGAGCGAAGGTTTGTCTTTCGTGAGGAGAAGATCAAGCTGGTCGGCGATGGCGACGCAGAGGCAAAGGCCGACCCGGTTGAAAAGCGATTGGACGAGATCATCGCCGCCGTTAAGCCGAACGAGGACAAAGCTGCCGAAATGAAAAGTCCAAGCGAAACGCCCGCGACGCTCCGCGAGTGGCGCCTGATCAAGACTTATCATGATCCTTTGAGCGAGGCGGAGATTCCGCTGACTCAGCCGATCGACCGCGAAGACACGCTTTTGGAAATGTCCGCCGGCGAGGCCACCGCCTTCGGCTTCTGCAAGGCGATCATCAGCGGCGAAAAAGAGCTGCAGGCCCGATACAGCGCCGCATCCCTCGTACGCCTGAACCCTAACTGGTCGGAAGCACTCGCCTACTGGCTTACATCCGTCTACGTTCGCGGTTTCCTGATGCTCTTGATCATGTTGGGCATCTATGTCGAGTTCCACACCCCCGGCGTGGGATTGCCCGGTCTGGTGGCCCTCATCTGCCTGGCCATCTTCGTTGGTGCGCCGTACCTGACCGGCCTGGCCAACGTGTGGGAAATCCTCGTGATCGTCGTTGGATTGATCCTCATCGCCGTCGAACTGTTCGTCATTCCGGGCTTCGGCGTCGCCGGCGTGAGCGGCGTGATCTTGTTCATCTTCGGATTGATTGCGACCTTTGTTCCCGAAGAACCCGGGCGTTCATTCCCTTTCTATGTCCCGACTTTGCCGGGGACCATCAAGTTCCTGCAACAAGGTTTGTACACTGTCGTGGCTGCGATGTGCACGTCGCTGATCGGGATGGTGATGTTGAGTCGATACCTTCCCAAGATGCCGCTGTTCCGGCGTATCGTGCCGGCCAATCCAATGCCGTCGGATGTGCTGATCGGCGACGAGTATCGAGGCTCGGCCCGAATCGGCGACCTCGGGCGCTCGGAGGGTCCGCTGCGGCCCGGCGGTAAGGCCACCTTCGACGGAATGTTGGTTGATGTCGTCACCCAGGGCGAATACCTTGACGCGGGAACACCGATAGAAGTGATCGAGCGCCGCGGCAACCGCGTCGTGGTCCGCGCGGCACGGTAACATGGGTTGCTCTTTATGTTCATCCGGCGCCCAGAGTGAATTGCATGGCCACGCGAGCGTGGGCCATGCCACGCAGCCACGCTGAACGCTGTTGGATTCTCCGACGGGTAGTACAGAATGTCCGAAGTCGGCTTGCTCATATTGATCTACGCCGTCGGCGTCGCCGCCTTGGTGGCCGAGATATTCATACCGTCGCATGGTGTACTCACGGTCACCGCCGTCGCTTTTCTGGTGTGGGCGGTGGTCAAGACCTTTATGTATGGCGGTCAGACGGCGGGCACGATCGCCGTTCTGGCGTGCCTGGTTCTGTTGCCGACGTTCGTATTCGTGTCGATTACGTACTGGCCACGGACACCCATGGGACGGCGGATTGCCCCGCCCAACCCCGTGGTGACAGCGTCGGACACCAGTGTGCCGGCGGTCGAGTTGATGTTGCTGGTGGGCCGGACCGGCCGGACGATCTCCACGCTGCGGCCGGTGGGCTTGTGCGATTTTGACGGGCGGCGGATATCGTGCGTGGCCGAGTTCGGAATGCTGGACGCCGGCGTTTCCGTCGTAGGGACGCGGGTGATGGGCGCCAATCTGGGCGTTCGACAGATGGAGGCGTAGGAAGCGAAAGGAATCATTCATGAATACCGCCCTTGAACCGATGTTGGCCCAGACCTGGAGCATCGGATTAGTAGCCGCCATCGTGATCGGCATAGTCCTGCTCGTGGTTCTGGCGATCCTTGCCCAGTTCTTCCGCCTCTGGCTTCAGGCATACATGAGCAACGCCGACGTCAGCATTTGGGACCTGATCGGCATGCGCCTCCGAAAGGTCGATGCCCACACGGTGGTGCTGGGCAAAATCCAACTCGTCAAGGCCGGGATCCACGACATCTCCACCAACGATCTCGAGAGTCATTATCTGGCCGGTGGCCGCATCTCCAACGTAGGCCGGGCGATCATCGCCGCCAACCGGGCGGCCATCGATCTGGACTGGAAGAAGTCCTGCGCGATCGACCTGGCGGGACGGGACATCATCGATGCGGTCAACACCAGCGTGAATCCCAAGGTGATCGACGTGCCCAATCCCCAGCGCGGCAAGGCCACCATCGACGGCATTGCCAAGGACGGCATCCAGTTAAAGGCGACCGCTCGCGTCACCGTGCGCACCAACATCCGTCAGCTCATCGGCGGCGCCACCGAGGAGACGATCATTGCCCGCGTCGGCGAGGGCATCGTCAGCGCCATCGGCTCCGCCGAAAGCCACAAGCAGGTGTTGGAGAACCCCGACCGCATCAGCAAGGCCGTGCTGGCCAAGGGGCTCGACTCCGGCACTGCATTCGAGATTCTTTCCATCGATATCGCCGACATCGACGTGGGCGAGAACATCGGCGCCAAGCTCCAGGCCGACCAGGCCGAGGCCGACAAGCGGCGCTTCCAGGCCGAAGCCGAAAAACGCCGCGCCATGGCTATCGCCCAAGTGGCCGAGAACCGCGCCAAAGTCGAGGAGAACCGTGCTCTGGTCACCCTCGCCGAGGCCGAAGTCCCCAAAGCGATGGCCGATGCCTTCCGCAAGGGCAATCTCGGCATCATGGATTACTATCGCATGAAGAACATGCAGGCGGATACGTCGATGCGCGATTCAATCGGCCGCGGCGATGGCCAGGGCGAGGAAAAGAAACAGTAGCATGGATGCCGCGCAGCCATTGCTCATTGCCCAATTCGATCCCGGCGACTGGATTCAGGTGGTCATCGTCGCCTTGGTGATGGTCGCCTCGGCGCTAGGACCGGTTTTGAAAGTGCTCATCAAGAAGTTCAGTCCGCCGGAAGAGGTCGACAGCAAGAAAGAAGATGGCGAACGGACCTTGGTGCGGCGACCACCGCCGCCCGATCGGCCGATGGCCCGTCCAATGCCGCCGCGCACGGCGGGTCGACGTGTCACAATTGAGGTCGAACAGGACGAGATCGGGACGCCTCGCCCGCCGCAACGGGGGCTTCCCGAACCCCTGCGTGAAATCCTCGCCGAAATCCTGCCCGATGTAATTCCCCCCGGGGAACCGCCTTTGCCGCCCGCCCGGCCACGACCGGTACAACGAAGTGAGCGCACGGCGCCTCAAACGCCCGACCTCGCCCGACCGGCCAGACCGATACCAACATCACCTCGTCCGTCTCAGCCAACGGCCCGGAAGGCCGCCCGTCCACAGTCTCCATCTACGGCTCCGCGCCGTGAAAATGAACGGCAAGCGGCGCGGCCCGCGCGACGGGCACCGCGCCCGGAAAACGCCGGCTCCCAACGCGACGATGTATCCACACAGGTCGAGAGTAACCTCGGCCAACTGGAGTCGCGGATCACCCGAACCACCGACGCCGCGCCGCCCCAATCGGGGCTTCTCTTCGATCTCGCCCGCCTCCGCGACCGCTCCAACCTCCGCCAGGCCATCATCCTGAGCGAAATCCTCGCCCCGCCCCTGGCCCTGCGATCGCCGACCGACTCGCCGTGATTGGGCCTTTCTCGCCAAACGGCGTGGCTTCCCTTCAAACCAGCGACTAACTCGCCCACAAATTGAGTGGCGTATGTCAGGATCGAGTGATCAAGAGAAAAGTGAGAGTCTGGGCATACAATCGTTCATAAGACGCAAGTGGTGACTCGCGATCACCAAGTGAACGGAAGGTGGAGAACCAGGTGTTCGCTCGATTTCAGGTGATCCTCTGGGCTTTGGTTTGCCTGTGGTCAGCGTCCGCTTTCGGTCAGAGAGTGCTCTACGTGAACGCTGACGCCGTCGGTGCGGCGAACGGCTCAAGCTGGGATGATGCCTTTGCGGACTTGCAAGACGCTCTAACAGTCGCTCAAGCAGGGGACGAAATCTGGGTCGCCGCCGGGGTGTACAATCCCGATCGGGGTACCGGTGATCGGACGATTTCGTTTGAATTAGTTTGTGGAACAGCCATTTATGGCGGATTCGCCGGTCGGGAGGAGTGTCTCGATGAGCGGGATTGGGTTGCCAACCAAACGATCCTAAGCGGCGACCTGAACGGTGACGACGGACCTCGGGATTGCGAGTTGGTCAGCGATTGCTGCCGGGAGCACGAAGGTGCCGGATGCGATGACCCGGAATGCGAAGCACTTGTGTGTGCTTCGCAACCCCACTGCTGCAATCCCCTGCTCCCTTACCTTTGGGATGAATCATGTCAGGCGAACGCCCAAGATGCCTGCTGCCACCTCGGAAGTTGGCACGCCTGCGAAAACAGCTTCATGTCGCCAAATCGCTGGAATGCGATCAACCCGTACTACTCGACGGACTGACGGTTTCGGATTCCTACTATGATCCGTATCACCCAAGCGGCTTCAGCGCCGCGGTGTTGCTCGATGAATCATCTCTCATCATGAGAAACTGCCGAATGGTGAACGGTCACTTCGCGGGTATTCTCGCTCGCGACAGCGATACCGTCACGTTGACGGATTGTGTTTTGTCGGGGAGCCGCGGCCTGGAGAGCTACGAGACCACCAGCGTCACAGCGACCGACTGCCAGTTCATTGACCGTGCCGTAGTTCATGTGAACTCGGGTGATTTGACGCTCGAAAACTGCCACTTCGTCGAGGCTGGTGCCAGTTTTTACGGATCGTCATTAAACCTGAGTCGCGCCAAGGTCAATCACTGCATTTTTGAAAGGGCAAGGAGTAACGCGCTGAATTTGGTCTCCGGTGAGTTCAGGCTGACTAATAACGCATTTATCGGTAACTCCTCCCAACTTCGCATGGTAGTAGGCGCTGCAACGGTCGATAATTGCCGCTTTTCCGGAAGTATGCAAAACACCGTCGTCGGCGGTTTCGGCAGCGCGCTCTTTCGCAACTGCGCCTTCATTCACAACTCGCGAAGGCAGGCAGCTATCCGGTGGGGCTCTGGAAACCTCTACGTGTTCAATTCCACCATCGTCGGAAACGGACTCTCCGAGAACAACCACTACGGCGGAGGACTCGATCTCGATGGCGCCTCGGCTCAGGTGCTTAACTCCATCATCTGGGGCAACGGCGGCGCTCCGCGTCGTTCGCGCGAGGATAATCAAATCCACGTGGATGAAGATTCGACGTTGGAAATCGACTACAGCATTGTCGAAGGCTGGACCGGCATTTACGGCGGAGACGGCAACTCCGGGCTCGATCCGATGCTGGTTGACCCCGACGGGCCGGACGACATGCCGGGCACTGAGGACGACAACGTCCGCCTCTCGCCCAACTCACCGGCCGTTGACGACGGGCTTTCAAGCTCGCCCTACCTGCGTTCCCCGGAACTCGATGGCCACGCTCGAATCCTCTGCGGCGACGTGGACATCGGCGCTTACGAATTTGGCATCGGCGATTTCAATTGCGACCGGACCGTGAACCTCTCCGACTTCACCCACTGGCCAGGCTGCATAACGGGACCGGACCCCCCTCAGTCCCCCCTTGGGAAGGGGGGAAGAAAGGATCATGTTTCAGGGGAAACACCCCAAGGTTGCGAGGCGTTCGACTTCAACGCCGACGCCGACATCGACCTTGCCGACTTCGCCGCTTTCGACGCCGAGTTCATGAAGTAGGGCGACATCGGCCTTCGGTCCGCGCCCCGCAAATGTTCACGTGAAACAACCCAATGACCGACTGGAAAGTCGGTCCCACCAATAAGCCAAGTCCGACCTACAACACCGCGAACTCAAACAGCGGCCCCACGTCCTTCATGGTGTCGAGCTTCCAGGCCTGGTCGAGGATGCGATCGGCCGTCGCGTCTGAGATGATCCCCTTGGCCATGCGCCGGAACTTGGCCACCACTTCGTCGTCGGTCATCGGGTTGCCCGCGTGGCCACGGGGAAAGTCGACGCGCTTGTTTACCTTTGTTCCGTCGGCGCAGGTAATCGTGATGTCGTTGGGGATGCCCTTGGGATAGCCCTTGTTCATCTCCGAGTCCTCGACGATCTTTGTTTTGTCGATCAGGTCGAGCAGCTTCGGATCGGTCAGGCGGTGCTCGTCGAACGTCTCCAGCGTTACGTCCCCGTCGACCAGAGCCGCGGCGCAGCAATAGAACATCGAGTGGTCCGCCGTCTCCCGCGACGTGGGCCGCAGCTTCTCCGGCTCGCTGCCGATGATGCTCACCGCGGCCTCGAAGCTCTTAATGTGAATCTCCTTGATGGTCTTGCCCTGAATCCTCGGGCGCAGTTGAAGACATGCGTCGATTGCCGATTGCGAGTGATATTCCGCCGGCCAGTACTTGATATAGGTCTTGTCGATCATGAAGTCGCCGTCTTTGCCGAGGACGAGGTCTTTCAAGCCGCCGAGGTTGAGTTGTTTCATCAATCCCTTAGGGCCTTCAAAGATTTCATGTGGGCCGGTGAGTCCGCGACGGGCGAGGTCCGCGGCGAAGACGCCGTTGCGGGCGGCGTTGGCGAAGGCGCACGCTTTCCAATCAGAGATTTGCCCGGTGCGGGTCTGCCGCGTGGTGATGTTGCACACACCGGCCAGGCCGAGGGCGTGTTCGAGTTGTTCGACGCCGAGGTCCCAGAGTTTGCCCGCAAGAAGGGCGGTCGAGAGGGCGCCGTAGGTGACATGGTCCCACCCGCCGGCGCGGAGGCTGGCCGCGTCGCACATGCGGCATTGAATCTCGTATCCGATGACCGTCGCGAGAATCAGATCGCGGCCGGTCTTGCCGGTGGCTTGTGTGACCGCGACCGCCGCGGGAATGTTGTCCGACGGATGCGCAGGCTCTTTGCTGAGGTATGTGTCGTTGTAGTCGAGGTAGCGGACCATCGTGCCGTTGGCGAAGGTGGCCAGGTCCGGCGTGGTGTGATGCCGCGTGCCCCAAACGCTCGACGACGGCGGCGGGTCGATCACCGACATGGCCTTGGCCCGCACGATTTTGGCCGGGTGCGACCGATAGGCCCCGAGCGTCGTGGCCAGCGAATCAATCACCCGCCGCTTGACCTCGTGAACGGTCTTGGCCGGAAGGTCTTCGTAGCGAAGGTTCTTGGTCCAATCCGATAGTTTCCGTGCAAGGGTCATGGCTCGTCCCGGTTCATGCAGGTTTGTTGGGCCGTTCGGGAGTCGAACCGGTTGCTGGTTGATCGTCCGCACCATCTCCGTCCAATCCGCCAGTCTTCGCTCGACTACCAACATGTCGTCCGCTTGACTTAGCTTTCGTAATTCGCACAATATCTTGATGCACTGCCACACCGTTTTGGCTATAAACAATTAGCGTGATTGCAGCTAGCGCTATAGACGCAGGCGAAATTTCCCATATCCACAGTTTCGCCAAGAATATCAGGACGATAATCAGAATTGCGAGCATCCCATTGGTGAGCATCCACATATTATAATAGTCACAAATCCACGCGATTTGCTGATCATCACAGGCAGCCGTACTGATCAAATTGTCTCGCGTACGATTATTATTGACGCACGTTGTCATGTAAGCGAGCAATACCACCGCAACCTGTAAACCGATAGCTCCTATGGCAAAAGCCGATTCTCTACCCAAATCAGCATCCGCCTGTTTATCGCTTTGAGGCGGAGGCGCATTCTTTTTCTCCAAAGGCAATGGCGGCACGAATAGACCAATTACTATAGCGATAATTGGAAACACGAATAGGCTGCCATAGTGGAACGCCTTTCGACGCTCAAGCTCATCGCGTGCCCGCTCAGACAACTCGATTCGCCTTGGCCCTGACATCACCGGGACATGATCCGAATCAGCCATTAGAGAACTCCTACTTACGTAGCCAGTACAATACCCTACTTGCCCCCCGTAACAGCTGGCGCCACAAGACAATGTCCATTGCGTGGAACGAAGCTATTACTGCGGACACCGGAAATCTGTATCGGCTGGCGACATAAACCTTGACTGTAGCTCCGTGATATTGGCGCTTGTGCTCATAGATGCCTCGAAAGTTGTACAGCCAATTGCCGTAGCGATAGAGAGCTTGGAGAATCGCACCTAGAAATGGGCTGGCGTGAGCTATTGGGCAAGCATGAGAGTAGGGCGGCGAAAACCCGAGGTAGAGGGATGAAACACCGTACTCGTGCTGCAAACGCATGGCAACGGCCGCAAGGAGAATTGGTCTCCTATGGCTTGCGTGGTCGTCAATCGCACGAATTATGTTAATCAGGTATGCCAGTTTACCATCAACAAAAAATGGATCGAGCACAGCAAACCCGACAATCTGTCCTGCGTCCGTTAATGTGGCAATTAGTACGTCAGGCTCAGGCCGCCCCGCAAAAGGTCGGGCCAAGAAAGTAAGCTCGTGACCATGAATGGTTGAATGGCGCACCCATTCATCAGAAACAGCACGGAGGATCTCAAAATCTGCCTCATCGCTATGAACAATGTCTACCTTGAGTCCATGTTTACGCAAGAGTCGTAGCTGGTTTCGAAGATAGCGAGGTTTGTGCTCCTCCAGGCGAGAAAGCTCCAGGACGGTTTCGTCCCCCATCTCATTCACGTAGTATCCGTGTTCTGATAGGATTGTAGCCGTTGGAGAGTGTACCTGCAGAAATACACAATGGAAGTGTGGCTCTGAGGCGGCAAGAAAGCCATTAAGCAAGGACGCTCGGTCGGCATCGGCACAAACAGGGTCACCCAAGACGACGCGAAATGTGCGGAAAGGTTCCCGGATAGTGCGATAAGCGATGAACCCGGGTCCGTCGACATCGATTCGCTCGGGATAATACTCAAGATCAGGCTGAAGCGTCGAGTAAGAAAGCGGGTAGCGCCCATGCTTGCGAACATGCACGAGTAGCGTTTCGGGATCGGGCGATTCAGCCTTGGTAACGGCATCGCTTGAGACACCTGATTCAAGTGGTTGCGTGTCGTGGAGGCGAACGAACGATGTCAGGAGGTGGCTTGTCATGTGGAATTCTAAGGCTCTCGGCGGGCGGAGACCACCCTACTTATCTTCGATGCATTCTCCCGCCCCTGCTGGGGCTTGGACATCGTTACGCAAAGACTTCCGGGGGTTTCGCTGCGCTTCACCCCCGGCTACATACCTTGGCCCCTACCGGGGCGAGCTTCGGCCGGATAGTGCAGTGCGGCTTGGATGTCCTCGCGGGTAAGCTGAGGATAGCTCCCTAGAATCTGTTCAAAGGTGTCTCCCTCCGCGACGCTGCCGACGATTACGCTTATGGACACTCGCGTTCCGCTAATGCAAGGGTCGCCGTGGTGCACCTTCGGATCGATCGAGATCCGCTTTCGCCATTCGTTGTCAGCAACCATATTATTCCTCCTCGTACGGCCGCTCGGCAGTCCTATGTTAGGAAACCTTGGTTCGCTGCTTCCACCACGATACTCCAAACAGCACCAGCGCCGTCGCGTTGAACAGCATCGGCGGCGGGAGCTGAAAGATCATTGTAATCGCCAGAAGAATGGCCACAAAGACGATGTTGCAAAGGGTGATCGCCCGCAGGCGGCCCATGGCGATCGCCGGGCGCATGGCCAGGAGGTTCAGCACGCCGGCGTAGAGAAGCAAGACCGAATAGCTGCTGTTCAGGATTTGCACGCAGCCCCAGCCGGTGGCTTTGAACGGCCCCATCGCGATCGAATACTGCGACTCCAGCCGCTTGATCTCGGCCTCCTGCTCGGTGGCCGGCGGATTGAAGTTGGCATGGTACACCGCGAGCAGGTGAACCGCGCCGAAGAGAATCAGCACGATCGTGCCGGCGAGGAAGGTCTTTCGTCCGGGGTGCGGCATCATGGAAGAACCCGACATGTTCATTCGCCCGATTACTTCCCGCGGCCGTTGCCGTGGTCGCCACGACGCTGCCGTCGTCGATCAGCATCGCGGCCAGTCGGCCCCGCAATGTCCGAGCCGTCTCCGTTCGGATGATGGACGGGAAAATAAACGTGGAACCGAGTGCCCTTGCCGCGGGCCGATTCGACGTAGGCCGCGGCGCGGTGTTGGCGAAGAATGCCCTGCACGGCGGCCAGTCCGAGCCCGTGTCCCTCGGCCTTGGTAGTAAAGAAGGGGTCAAATATCCTTGACACTGTCTCGCGGTCCATGCCGCAACCCGAATCGGACACTAGTAGCTCGACGTATTCGCCGGGGGAGACCTCAAACGGAATACACTCTCGGGCCCGTTCGGCCGTGAGCGTGGTCGTATCCGTGCAAACGTCGATCGTTCCGCCTTTGGGCATGGCCTGCATCGCGTTCACGCACAGATTGACGATGATCTGATCGATCTGGCTCCGATCGGCGAGGATCAGCGGCAGCTTCGGTGACAGCTTGAGCGAGACTTCGTGCAACTTGCCAATGGAAGACCGAAGGAACAGCAATGCCTCGTTGATAATCGTGTTCAGATTCACCGGTTGGGGGTTGTGCCGGCCGGTGCGGGCATAGGCCAGGAGGTGTTTGATCAAATCACTGGCCCGTAAACCGGCCTCCTCGATGAGTTCAATGTAGGGATACGCCCGCGGCTGCAAACCCCGCAGAGCCCGCAACAAGCTGGTGTTCCCAAGGATGACCATGAGCGAGCTGTTGAAGTCGTGGGCCACGCCGCCGGCGAGTAGACCAAGACTTTCGAGCTTCTGGGCGTCGCGGATGCGGGCCTCGACGAGTTCGCGCTCGGTCACGTCCATGCCCATGGAAGCGACGCCGCGGACAGCGCCCTCCGCGTCGCGCAGCGGGGTGTTGAACCACTCGCAGGTCAGGCGGCCCCCGTTCTTTCGGATGTTGACGTTGACGGAGTGGCTGGAGATATCGCCGGCCAGGAGATCGGCCCAGACCTTGTCGACGGTGGGGACGACCTCGGGCGGCACGATCAATTCGTAGGCGTGTTTGCCGATGGCCTCCTCTTGAGTGTAGCCGAAGATCCGCTCCGCGGCCGGGTTCCACTGGACGATTCGGAAAGCGGTGTCCCAAACGATGTAGGCGAGCGGCATGCGCTCGATGTGGAAGTTCAGCCGTTGCAGGGCGTCATTGAGTTGTTCAAAAAGACGGCGCTGTTCGGAGATATCACGAATAACCGCGGTGAACACCTTGCCGCGACCCTGGTCGCCGGCGGAAACGGCGATCTCCACGGGGAATTCGGATTGGTCGCGGCGGATGGCGAAGGTAGTGACGGTTCGGTGCAGGCGATAGCGGCCATTGGTTTGGACATGCTCCTGGAAGCGGGCGCGAAAAACGTCGCGGAATCGCTCGGGGATCAGGATGTCAATGGGCTTTCCGACGGCTTCGGCGGAGGAATACCCGAACAGTTCCGCGGCCGCAGGATTCCATGACGCGATCCGTCGATCCACACCGGCGGAGACGACCGCCGCTCCGCACAGGTCCATGAGCGTGGTGTACGCCTCCAGCGATCGGGCGAGTTCCTCTTCCCGCTGAACCCGGCGGGTGATATCGCGAAGGATCGTGACGTAGGTGTGGTTGCCGAGGTCGATGGCATGGGCGTCAACTGGCACGCTGGACCCGTCCTTGCGGAGCACGAGACGATCGCGCCGGGCTCGGCCTTTGACCCGCAGCACATCGAATTGTTCGGTGGAGACCGACTGCTGGTCCGGCACGGTCAGGTCGCCGACGTGCCGGGCGAGGATTTCCTCTCGGGTGTAGCCGGTCAGTTCCTCGGCTGCTTGATTGGCGTCGACATACCGGCCATCCCGATCGACCACGAGGATGGCATCCGGGGCCCGTTCAAAGACGGAGCGGTAGTCAATCTGGCCGGACGAGTGGGTACTCGGATTACGGCCTTCGTAATGGGGCGTACGGTCGGCGGGTCGGCGGAGGCCGATGGCCGCTGGGGTCTTATCGCGCTTCTTGTCCGGTCGAGAGGACATGACGCCGTTATGATAGCCGCAGCACGGGCTGGCTGGCGATAGGCCCCGTGGGCGGGGGCGATGCTCACCCGCTTCTCCCGCCCGGCGACACCCGGAGGGTGCAGGTGCCCAGTGCCCGCCGTTGCATTTTCCGCCCGGCGTGGTATGGTTGCCGCGACAATCCAGCCTGCGGGGACGCGGGCGCATCCGCCTTGACGCCGCCATGGATGGCGGTTCCAGCGGGGCACAGGGAGGTGGCCAGGCCTATGTTCCTCAAACGTATCACTGTCTGCGGGTTCAAAAGCTTCTGCGACCGGGTGGATTTCGACTTCGGTCCCGGGGTGACCGGGGTCGTGGGCCCCAACGGCTGCGGGAAGAGCAACGTCGTCGATGCCTTCAAGTGGGTGCTGGGCGAACAGTCGGCCCGCTCACTTCGTGGCCGGCAGATGATGGACATGATCTTCAACGGGTCCAGCACCCGAAAGAGCAGCAGCGTGGCCCAGGTGGACATCGTTTTCGATAACACCGATCGATCGCTGCCGCTGGATCTTGAAGAGGTTGCCGTCTCCCGAAAGCTCTACCGGTCTGGAGAGAGTGAATACCTGCTCAACAAGACCGTGACGCGGCTTCGGGATATTCGCGAGCTGTTCATGGACACCGGAGTGGGCGTGAATGCCTATTCGGTGATCGAACAGGGGCGGGTCGATCAGTTGCTGCAAAGCAGTCCGGTCGATCGACGGATCATCTTTGAAGAGGCCGCTGGGGTCAGCAAGTACAAGGCCCGGAAGCGCGAGGCGGAGCGGAAGCTCGAACGGACCGATCAGAACCTTCTTCGCGTGGACGACATCGTTGAAGAGGTCGAAAAGCGGCTGCGCAGCGTCCGCCTCGCGGCGGCCAAGGCCCGCAACTTCAAGGAGTACGAGGCCCGGCTCAACGAGTTGCGCTCGAGTTTCGCCCTGGCCGAATACCACCGCTTCAGCGAGCGGATCGCCTCGGTTTCCGTCGAGGTCGAACGCAGCACCGATCGGATGATGGGGCTGCGAACCGAGATCGATCGGTACGAGAAAGACGAAACGCGAATCACCGTGCAACTCGACGGCTTGGTCGAGGAAATCAACCAGGCGGATAACGCCCTGATCCGCGCCAAGTCCGAATCCGCCGCCCATCAGGAGCGGATCGAGTCATCTCGCCGCCGGGCAGCGGAGCAGTCAGAGTTGATGCATCGCGCGAACGAGCGGATGGAGGTTGATTCCCGAAGGTGCGAGGAGAGCCGGCACGAATTGGAAACCGTCCAAGCTTCGGCGGAGTCATTGCAGCAGGAAACGCATCGCCTGCACGCCCGCATCAATGAGCTGAACGAGCAGGATCGGGAACTCGCCCGCGAGTTGACCCAGGGACAGGCCATTCTTGAGGATGAGAAGGCCGGCATTATCGATCTCCTTCGCCGCAGCGCCCAAACGCACAACGAGATCATCCGCCTCAACACCCATCGCGAATCGCTCGTCGGCCAGAAAGGGCGGCTTTCGCAACGCGACGCCCAGATTCAAAGCGAGTTGCAACACAGCCTCGAGCACCGGGCCGAGTTCAAACGAAAGCTGCGCGAAGTGGAGGGATTGATCGCGGAAGAGACGGTCAAGCTGGAGGAAAAGCGGGCCGAGGCCGCGCGGGTCAACGGCGTCCGGCAGCGATTGCTGGATGAACTTGCCCGGGCCAAGGAAGACCGCAGCGCCCTGAAATCCCGCGGCGAATTACTAGATGACTTGCAGCGGAAGATGGATGGGGTCGGGGCCGGAGCGCGCACTCTCCTCGACAAAGCGAAGGAACCCGACGCCCTTCACGTATATCGCGGGATCATCGGGCTACTAGCCGACGTCTTTGACGTCGATATCGAACACGCCGCGGTCATCGAGGCTGCCTTGGGTGAGATGGATCAGCATTTGGTCGTTGCTGACACCCGCACATTGCTGGCCCATCTGGAAACCATCGGTGGCTTGCCCGGGCGTTTGACTCTCCTGGGACTGGACCGCGTGCCACCCATCGTCAACGAACATTTGACTCCGCCCGATCAACCGGGATTCGTGGCCAGGGCCCTTGACTTAGTCCGCTTCGAATCAGCACATGAACACCTCGCCCGCCACCTGCTCGCCAAGACGATCGTCGTCGAAGACCTTGAAGCCGCCCTGCGCTTCGCCCGCGCCGATGTCATCGGTCTTCGGTTCGTGACCCGACAAGGCGAGGTCGTCGAAGCCGATGGCCGCGTCCGGGTCGGACCTCCTTCCTCAACCGCTGGTCTGATCTCCCGAAAGAGCGAACTAAGGGATATTGAGACGCGGCTGACGAAGAATGAGGACTTGATCGCCGCACTTTCCGATCAGCTCAATCGTACCCAGGCCGAGGCAGGCCACTTGGACGAAGTACAACAGGAACTCCGCACCGCGATCTACGAGTCCAACACGGCCAGGGTTGAGGCCAATGCCGGCCTGCAAAGCCTGAACGAGATGATCGACCGGCTCACGCACGAACAGCCGCTGATTGCCCAGGAGGTGGCCCTGCTCGAACAGCAGATCAACGAGGTTTTGGAGAAAAGCACCGCCGGCGGCACGTCGTTGGAGGTATTGGAGCGGGAGAACAAGGAGCGCGAAACCCGCGCGGCGGAGCATCAGCAGCGGATCGATCAGATCGTAAGCCGCCGGCGTGAGTCGCAGGAACAATTGACGCAGGTGAAAGTCGCCGCCGGCCAGTTGACCGAGAAGCGGGCCGCGGCGGCGGAAACCATTAACGCCCTGCGCCGGACGCTGCGAGACCTGGAGGGCTCGACCGCGGCCGCGAAGAATGACATCGAGCAATGCCAAGTCCGCATCGCCGAGGCCGAAGCGGCGGTGGCCAGCGCGACGAATGAGCTCGCCCGCCTCGGCTCGGAGATAACGACTCTTGAGGACCGCTGCCGGCAACTGCGAAACCAGCGGGAGGAGCTGCGCCTGGAACTGGACGGGCTGGCCCATTCCGCCCGGGCGGCCAGGCAGCAACTGGCCGAGGTCGAAACCGAGCGCCATCAACAGGAAATGTCGCTCGCCGAAACCCGTGTGCGGCGCGACGAACTGTCCACTCGCGTCGCGGATGAAATGAGCATCAACTTAGCCGAGCGGTACGCGGCGTATCGTCATGAGGAGCAAGATTGGGCGCAGGTCGAAGCTGAAATCGCCGAGCTGCGCCGCAAGATGGAACGCCTCGGAAACGTCAATCTCGACGCCCTCAACGAGCTGGAGGAATTGGAGCAGCGGCACCAGTTCCTCACCAGCCAGCGGGACGACCTCCGCGAATCCCGCCGCCAGCTCGAGGAGTTGATCGTCAAGCTCAACCAGGAATCGGAACAGCGGTTCCGCACGACGTTTGAGCAGATTCGCGACAATTTCCGCACGCTGTTCCGGAAATTGTTCGGCGGCGGGCGGGCGGACATCGTGCTCGAAGACCCCGAGAAAATCCTCGATTGCGGCATCGAGATCGTCGCTCAGCCGCCTGGCAAGGAGTTGCAGGTGATCTCGCTCATGTCCGGCGGGGAGAAGTCCATGACCGCGATCGCCCTGCTCATGAGCATCTTCAAGAGCAAGCCCGCCCCCTTCACGATCCTCGACGAGGTCGACGCCGCCCTCGACGAACTGAACAACGAGCGGTTCAATCGCATCATCCGGGAGTTCGTCGATGAATCGCAGTTCATCATCATCACCCACTCCAAGCGGACAATGAGCATCGCCGATCGGCTCTACGGCATCACCATGCAGGAGCCGGGCGTGTCGACCCGCATGAGCGTGCAGCTCAAAGACGCGAACGTGGCTTGACTCTCGGAGTTTTTGGACAAAAGATCGTTGGTAGCGTTGGTTGAGAACGGTAACTCGCGGTAAGAAATTCGATGCCCGTCATTTCCATGTTCTATGGCATCATTGTGGCGATGTACTTCATGGACAATCAGCGTCACAAACGTCCTCACATTCACGCAAAGTACCAGGATCTAGAAGCGGTGATCGCAATTCCGACCGGTGAAATCCTGGAGGGCGCTCTTCCGCCAGGGAAGATGCGATTGGTACTCGCTTGGGTCGAGATTCACGCGGATGAATTGATGGCCGACTGGCAGCTTGCGGTCAGCGGTCAACATCCGTTCAAGATTGAACCGTTGAGGTAGTCGATCATGAATCCACGCGTCAAGAGTGTCACAGCGCGAGACGATCACAGCGTCGAAATCACTTTCTCAAATGGCGAGATTGGGCTGTACGACTGCACGCCGCTGTTGGATTTCGGTGTGTTTCAGGAACTCCGTGAGATCAGCTATTTCGAGCGAGCGCGAGCCGAAGGCGGCACCGTGGTTTGGCCTCATGGACAGGACATTTGTCCCGACACGCTTTATGAACGGTCGAAGAAACTGATCTCGCGTCGACTCGAATGAGCGTGCAGCTCAAGGACGCGAACGTGGCCTAGGCGCAGGCTCTTTGCCGCGATCAGAGCCGTGACCGTGAGAGAGCGGGGTTTTCAGCCTGCGAACGGCAAGACCGCTTGCTGACGCGTGCGGCTCTGATCAAACGCTACCGCACATTTTGGTCCAACAATGTTGCCGCTCGCACCTTTCTTCAGCTATAATGTGTTGACTCCAAGTGTTGGGCGAATTCGCCCGCAGCATCAAACGGCTTCAAACGCAAGTTGAGCCATCGCGGAAGCCAACATGACCAATCATGCACACCTTTGTGATTCGCACCTCGGCGGACAGCTGAATCGTGAGCGCCACGCATCTAGGATGCTTCCCAAACGATGCCTGCGGCCGCGGCTGTTCTTCTCGATTGGTTTCTTCTGCTTGGTGATCGTGGCATTACCCACGACGACCATCGGCGGACAGGATGCGCCCGGCTCCATCGTCGGGTGGGGAATACAGGTTGTTGGAGCCGATGGCTCCGGCGGGTTCGTCAACGTGGTTGCCGGCGGCGGGCACACCCTAGGCCTCAAAACCGACGGCTCCATTGTGGCGTGGGGAAATAACTTCTACGGTCAAGCCGACGTTCCAGCTCCCAACAGCGGCTTCGTGGCCGTCGCCGCTGGCAGCTCTCACAGTGTAGGCCTAAGGTCCGACGGCTCCCTTGCAGCGTGGGGATACAACGCGTTCGGTGGGACCAACGTCCCCGCGCCCAATACGGACTTCATCGCCGTCGCCGCCGGTGTGTACCACAGCCTAGGCCTCAAGTCCGACGGCTCGATTACCGCGTGGGGATGCGGGATGCTCGCTTGTGACGATGTATCCCCATGTACCTGCGAAACCGAAGCGACGGTTCCCGAGCCCAATACGGGCTTCATCGCCGTGGCGGCGGGGCCGTGGCACAACCTGGGCCTCAAGTCGGACGGCTCCATCGTCGCGTGGGGATGCGAGGCATTTGCTTGTGACTTTTTCTCATGCCATTGCGAAATCGAAGCCACGGTTCCGTCGCCCAATTCGGACTTCATCGCCATCGCCGCGGGGGACCACCATAGTCTGGGCCTCAAGTCCGACGGCTCCATCGTGGCATGGGGAGCCGGTGAGACCGACACCGGCGATTTCCCCGATTTCGGCCAATCTATTGTTCCGGAGAGCAATACGGGCTTCATCACTACTCGGGTCAAACCAATATTCCTGGGACCAATACTGGATTCGTCACCATCGCCGCAGGTCAAGCTCACGGTCTTGCCATCAAGTCCAACAGTTCGGTCGTCGCGTGGGGAAACAACGGCCACGGTGAGATCAACGTTCCCGTTCCCAACACGGCCTTCGTGGCCGTCGCCGCGGGGAGGTTTCATAGCCTCGCTCTTAAGTCCGATAGTTCAGTTTTGGCGTGGGGAGGCAACTCTGACGGTCAGATTAACGTCCCCACACCTAATACGGGTTTCATCGCCGTCGCCGGAGGCGAGAGTCACAGCCTGGGCCTCAAATCTGACGGCTCCATTAGGGCCTGGGGCTGCACAGGTACGTTTAACGATGGCCAGTGCACCGTTCCTGCACCTAATACGCGCTTCGTAGCGGTCGCCGCGGGTCACGAACACAGCCTGGGCCTCAAGTCCGACGGGTCCGTCGTCGCATGGGGTTGCAGACATTCCTACAACAATCATGGTCAATGCAACGTTCCCGGCCCCAACACGGGGTTCGTCGCCATAGCCGCGGGAGCGTATCACAGTCTAGGGATGACGTCGGATGGCGCTATCGTTGCTTGGGGAAACAACGAGGACGGTCAGACCAACGTTCCCGCCCCTAACAGCGGCTTCCTCGCATTGGCCGCGGGGGAATACCACAGTCTGGGCCTAAAGACCGACGGCTCCATCGTGGCCTGGGGGTCGAACGAGTTCAGTCAGAGGAATGTCCCTGCCCCTAACAGTGGTTTCGTGGCCGTCGCGGCGAATCGGTCGCACAATCTGGGCCTCAAAGGCGAATTCGGTGATGCAAACGCCGACGGTTGGGTCGATCTTGATGACATGGCCATGCTAGCCGACTGCCTTAGCGAACCCGCCGTGCTCCCACCGCTGGGTTGCGCGCCAACCCGAATGGACCCCGACTGGGACGTAGACCTAGCTGACTTCGCCGCGTTGCAGAATCGCTTCGGCTCGCAATAGCCCACTGCGTTTTTCTGCACTATTCAACAGTCGATCGACTTCGAAGCGAAAAAAGCTGCACAACCCCCGCCCTTCGATCTTCGCTCCGACGCCACCCACAAGGGGTGACGCTACAAAAACTGTTGTAGCGAAAGGCCCGCTCCCGTACCCTTGACATCGCTGCGCGACGTAACGGGCAGGCGGTCGCGGTACTGATTGACTTCGCAGGTCTTATAACAAATCCGCTCCCAGCCCCGTGCTTGCCGTTACCGGACCGCGCGCGTTCGCGGGTGAATTCTATCCTTTCCTAAGGGCCGGTATGACTGGCCCGACCCCTGCGATTCGCCGACATACCTCAGGAGTATTTCTGCGCGAGGTCCCAGCCGATTCCCCCGGAGATCGGCAGCCAGATGGATTGAGGTGCGTCGCGCTGTCGCGGCCAATCCATCGTACCCCGTGGCACGGGTTTTCAGCCCGTGTTTTCCGGTTGAAAACCGGTTCGACCGGTTGAAATCCGGTTTAATGGCCGGTTGAAAACCGGTGCCACGGAACCGTGGGACTTTGGCAATGGGCGTCAGATCAGGAGCACACGAGATGAGAAACAGGGTATTGGTAGTTGGGTTAGCGTTGGCGCCCCTGGCGCTGACGGGCTGCTGCCCCAAGAGCAAAAGCTGGTATCACGCCAAGGCCGGACAGTCCACTCCGGTGGCGGTACGCTTCGCGATGCCGGACTGGCCAGAGCAGTATGCCGAATCGTGGAAGTCGGAGTGGCAGTGGCAGCAGGAGTCGACGGCCGCGGAAAGCGGCTACACGGAGACCGACGTGACCTTCGCGAGCAGCACGACCGGTTTCGCGGGCGACGCGAAGAATGATCACGCCGATGCGTATCATGTCGCCCTGTGGGGCGGCCCGTGGGGCGGACAGGACGTCACCCACACGCTCACGCCGCTGAACCCAGGTGACTACACGTTCGCGTTCTTCGATCAGGACCAGCCGGCGGCGGCGCAGGGTTGGATCCACGTCAATCACGGCGGGACCGAGCTGATCGATGTCCTTCGCCAGTGGAAGGCCGAGATCCCGAAGCAGAAGCATTGGTTTGCCTATGACTATGAGCTCAACGGCAAGTGGCACGGCGGCGATGAGAATGCGTTCAAGAGTTTCGCCAAGCAGCTTCGGGCGTTTGACCGCCTCGAGCGGCAGATTGACCGGGCCATCCAGGATGAGCTTCGCAACGGAGCCTGGGCCCGTCAGCGTTACAACCAGTTCTTCAGCAACGCCGAGATCCTGATGCTTCCCGGTGCGCAGGGCGTGTTCCATCCGACCACCGAGCCGGCGTTCGATCGGCAGGACGTTCAGCAGGTCTGGGCCGGGAATCCGGTCAGCAAGGTCCTTCTCGTCGCGGATTACCAGACAGCCCAGTGGAAGCTGGAGCACGTCAACGGCGTCTACGGCGACTTCGGCCGCTGCAAGGCCGTGCTCATGGAAGAGGCCGATCGCCTTCAGCGCCGGAAGCGGTTCTATACGCTGACTGACCACATTTATCATCACGACAAGAAGTTTGTCGAGAACGAAATGCGGTTGCAGTTGGCGTACACGGCGATTGATCGCCTCAACGAGCAAATGGCTCAGTTGAGCCAGCGCCGCATGGGGCTGGCGTTCGTCAATGAGCTGTTCTCGCAGGATGGGTCGTGGCGCTGGCTCAATCAGGAGCAGCAGGCCCTCACCCGCGAGCGGACGGTCCTCGAGACGCAGAAGCGGCAACTCGACCTGATGTTCGAGCAGACCGCCGAACCGAGCTCGCAGCGCGTGGTCTTCGAGAAGAACCGTCAGGAAGTCATCGGGGCCATCGCCAAGATCGATGAGCAGATCGAGCAGCTCGGCGATGCCCGGCTGGCCCTTTCGAACCTGAAGGACCAGAGCGAGGTTATCCATCGTCAGGGTGACACCCGCCTGCTGACGGCCAGCCTCGTGAACAGCAGCGTTCCTTTCCCGGTTCGCCAGGCCGTGGAGAAGGAAGCGTTCATGAGCGTGCGGATCGAGGAGTCGGACAACTTCTACGCCCCCTCGTGGTCGAACGAGCCGCGGCTCCAGAAGGTGTCGTCGCCTTGCTTCCCGCCTCGGAACTAAACACCCTCTCCCCTAGCGGAGAGAAGTAGGACGAGGCTTCCAGGAACCATTAAGGGCCCTGCGGGAATCATTCCCGCAGGGTCTTTTTTTTTGGACGGCGCTCCGGACGATTGAGAACTCCCCGCCTCCGAGTTACCCTTCGCCCAAGGCCAAGAACGGTCTTTGGCCAGGGAGTCGGCGGATGAATGATCGATGAGGCCCCACGGAGCGAACGGTAGGAATTCGGCGGCCCGGGAACAGTCGCCATCAGGCAACGGTGGCAAACCCGCGGTCCGTCGCCATTTCATTCAGGACATCATCGACGCCGACAACCGGAGTCAGAAACATCGCGGGCGCGTCCATACCCGGTTCCCCCCGGAGCCGAATGGCTACCTCCACATCGGCCACGCCAAGTCCATCTGCCTGAATTTCGGGCTGGCCATCGAATACGGCGGCCAGTGCAACCTCCGCTTCGACGACACCAACCCAGTCAAAGAGGAGGAGGAATACGTCCAGTCGATCCAGAGCGACGTGCGCTGGCTGGGCTTCGATTGGGGCGAGGCTCTGCTCTTCGGCTCGGACTATTTTGAACAGATGTATGACTACGCGGTTCAGCTCGTCAAGGCGGGGAAAGCCTACGTCTGCGATCTGAACTCCGACGAGGTCCGCACGTATCGCGGCACCCTGACCCAGCCGGGTCGGGAGAGCCCCCACCGCAACCGGTCGGTCGCGGAAAACCTCGACCTGCTCGATCGCATGCGCCGCGGCGAATTCCCCGACGGTTCCCGCACGCTCCGGGCGAAGATCGACATGGCCTCGCCCAACCTGAACCTGCGCGATCCGGTGATGTACCGCATTCTGCACGCTCATCATCACCGCACCGGCGACAAGTGGTGCATCTACCCGATGTACGACTGGGCCCATGGGCTGGAGGACTCCATCGAGCGCATCACCCACTCGATCTGCACACTCGAATTTGAGGACCACCGCCCGCTCTACGATTGGTTCCTCGAACAACTGGGCGTCTATCGTCCGCAACAGATTGAATTCGCCCGCCTCGACCTGACCTACACGGTGATGAGCAAGCGCAAGCTGCTCGAACTCGTTCAGGGCAAGTACGTCCGCGGCTGGGACGACCCTCGCATGCCCACGCTCTCTGGGATGCGTCGCCGCGGATATACGCCCGAGGCCATCCGCGCCTTCTGCGAGCGCATCGGCGTGGCGAAATTCAACAGCACCATCGATGTCGCCTTGCTCGATCATTGCGTTCGCGAGGACCTCAACAAGCGCGCCGCCCGGGTCATGGCTGTGCTTCACCCGCTCCGCGTGGTCATCGAAAACTATCCAGAAGGCAAGGTCGAGGAGCTGGACGCGGTCAATAACCCCGAAGACCCGTCAATGGGGACACGAAGAGTGCCGTTTTCCCGCGTGCTGTACATCGAGCATGACGACTTCCGCGAGGACCCGCCGCCGAAGTATTTCCGACTGTCGCCTGGCCGCGAAGTCCGCCTCCGCTACGCCTACTTCATCACCTGCACCGGCGTCATCAAAGACCCCAAGACCGGCGAGGTCGTCGAGCTTCGCTGCACGTACGACCCGGCCACGCGCGGCGGGGACGCACCCGATGGGCGGAAGGTCAAGGCTACGCTCCACTGGCTGTCGAGCGCCCGCGCCCTGCCAGCAGAGGTCCGGCTCTACGATCATTTGTTCAACAAGGAAGACCCCAGCGACGGACCCGAAGGCGGCGATTACAAGGACAACCTGAACCCACACTCGCTCGAAGTGCTCAGCGAAGCCCGCGTCGAGCCGAGTCTGAAAGGCTCGGCACCGGGATCGCGCTATCAATTCGAACGCCAGGGCTACTTCTGCGTGGATCCCGATTCAACCGTCGACCGACTCGTGTTCAACCGGGCCGTCACTCTTAAGGACGCTTGGGCGAAAATCGAGAAAAAGGGAGTCTGATTCAAGAGAAAGGAATTGGATCGGTCGTTCATGCAACGCCGAACGTTCATTCTGGCACTGGCCGCCATTATCAACAGCCTTATGGGCGCGATGGTGGCTATGCCCGGCATCCGATTCCTTCTCGATCCGCTTCGCCGCAAACGTGGCCACGATGAATTCATCCGAATCACCCCACTGTCCGCCGTCTCCGCGGATCGACCGTCGCGCGTGACGGTCGTCGCCGACCGTTGGGACGCTTTTGTCCATCACTCGGCAGCGCCGATCGGAGCCGTCTGGCTCCTTCGCTCGGACTCTGAAAATGACGAGCCGCGGGTCAAATGCTTGCAAACCATTTGCCCGCATTTGGGCTGTGGCATCGATTTCGTGGCGGGACGGAGAGTGTTCGTCTGCCCCTGCCACGCCAGCGAGTTTGACGCCGCCGGCAAGGCGCAGTACGGCCCCTCGCTTCGCGACATGGACGAACTGGAATGCCGCGTCAGCCCGCCGGATGAAAACGGTGGCCGCTGGGTGGAAGTGAAATATCAGGAATTCAAGACGGGCGTCCCCGATCGCCGACCGCTGATTTAGTCCCCGACCGGTCGAAGATCGCGGGCGTGATAGACTGGAAGCAATGACCGCGCCAAGCATCGAGGATCAACGAGGGCCTAAGTCCTCTCTGCAAATCCCAAATGCAACAACCGCCGGTTTGCGTGCCATTCAATGGCACCGTATCTGGCTCTCCGTCGCGGGCTTCCTTTTCATCCTGTTGTGCTCGACCGGACTCTTCCTTATGACCGTCTACACCCCTTCGACCACGGGTGCCTGGGGGAGCGTCTGGTACATCCAAACCCAAATGTCCGGCGGCTGGTTCATCCGCGGCCTGCACCGCTTTTCCTCCGACGCCCTGATGCTCGTCCTGCCGATCTACCTGCTGCACCTCCTCCTGACCAAGGCCTATCGCCCTCCGAACCACGCCCGCTGGTGGATCGGCTGGCTCTCCCTCGGCGTCGCGATGGCCACCGCCCTCAGCGGCTACCTGCTCCCCTGGGACCAGCGCGGCTATTGGGGCATGAAGGTTCGCCTGAACATCCTGGCCACGACGCCGATCGTCGGCGATTGGCTCCGCGACTTCCTCATCGGCGGTCAGGAAATGGGCAGCCTAACCCTGACGCGCTTCTATACGCTGCACATTGCGGCCTTGCCGTTGGCGCTGGGACTGATGATGTGGTACCTGCGGCGTAAGCACTCGCCGCCACAAACGACTCCACGAGAGACGTCCGTCGATTCGTCGATACAAACCCTCATTCAGGCCTTCGTCAATGTACTTTTTTTGGCAATCGTTGTGAGTATCGCATGGTACGACCATCTCGTGTGGCGTGGTTTTGCACTATCCGCACCCGCCGATCCCGCGGCCTCTGAATATCCAGCGCGACCGGAGTGGTTCAACCTTTTCCTATTCCAGTGGTTGAAGTACTTCCATGGACCCACGATGGAAACGATGGGCGCGGTTGTTATCCCCGGCGCGATGATCGCCATGCTGGTGGCCCTACCTTACGTGCACAAAGTCATGGGCCGCGATGGAAGACGAAAGGACGGCCTCGCTCATGCATTCGCAACGAGCTATGTTCTGTTTCTTGTGATCAGCATAGTGTGGTTAACCTACGCGTCGATCCGCGACGATCGAGCGCCGCCGGAGACAATCGTTCGCGGGCTTGTTGCCAAGCGCGCCGCGGGCCAAACTCTTTCGCCAGAAGAAGAAAAGGTACTCCGCGCCCGGGACTTCAATCGGCAGCGCCTGCTTTGGACCACCAGGGCACTACTGGCGTCAAGGCTCGCTCATCAATCGGGGATTCCGCCCGAAGGCGCCTTGGCTCTGTTGAAAAACGATCCGAAGCTGCGTGGGGGGGAGCTTTTCGCGGCCAACTGCGCCGCCTGCCACCGATTCGCTGGCCGCAATGGGCTGGGAATTGTGCCCGACGAACCGCCCACGTCATCGGACTTGGCCAACTATGCCACGCCAGACTGGATTCGCGGCCTGCTGACTAATCCCATGGACGACAAATACTTCGGTCGGATGAAAAAACCGGACGGCACGCCCGCCCACACCCGCATGGCCAAGTTCCTGAAGGAGCTTCGCGAGGAACAACCGGACGACGCAGCGCGAGGGAAACTCGAAGCGGACCTCGACGCCGTCGCCGCGTACCTCGCCGACGAAGCCCTCCACCCCGGCCGCTGGGCCGATCCCCCGATAAAACCTTCAGTCGGCACAACCGACTCAGCCGACAACCCGGCGGTCGAAAAGCCGGTGCGGGTGTCGGCCGAGTCAACCGTCAACGAAGCCTATTGGGATGACATCCGCAAACGCGGTCGCGACTTCTTCATGAGTATATGCAACGAATGCCACAGCTATCGTGGCCAGCGGTCCGGCACGTTCAGCGCCCCGGAAATGTACGGCTACGGCTCCGTCGAATGGCTCGAACTGATGATCGCTGAACCGAGTCACGAGACGCGCTATCGCTCCACCGGCCGCGAACCAGCACAGATGCCTCCCTTCCGCGACCGCCTGACAGCGGACGAAATCAAGCTGCTGGCCCGCTGGATTCACGGAGATCGCGGGTAGGGTAGGTCATTGACCTGCCCTACAAGGCTACCGAACCTAGCACGCCCCGACGTTAGACCTACACTACCACGGTCGATGATTGGAGGCAGGTCAACGACCTGCCCTACAAGGCTGATTTTTTTCGAATCGCCGGTAAGATGCTCGGCCATTGACAAGGACCATCAGCCGTGACCCCCGTTGATATTCATTTGCCTTCCGACGAGACGCATCGCGTCCTGGGGCTGATACGCCGTTATTGGGGATTTGCATCATTGCGACCACTCCAGGAATCCGCCATTTCCGCGGCATTACGCGGACACGATTCCCTGATGGTATTGCCGACCGGCGGAGGAAAGTCGCTTTGTTACCAGGTTCCGCCCCTCATGACCGGACGCACGGATGTCGTCGTCTCGCCGTTGATCGCGTTGATGAAAGACCAGGTCGATGGCCTACGAACTTGCGGCTACCCCGCCGCCGCCGTTCATGGTGGAATGTCGGCCGCGGAACGCAGCGAGGTCGAACGGGAACTTCTCGAAGGGAAGTTGCGTCTGATCTTCGCGGCCCCGGAACGATTGCTGACTGAGCCGTTCCTTCGCTTGCTGGGTCGTCTGGGCTGTTTTTCGTTCGCCATCGACGAAGCCCATTGCATCAGCCACTGGGGCCATGATTTTCGACCCGAATACCGCCGTCTGGCCGCGCTGCGAGACCGTTTCCCGAGCGCTAGCTTCCATGCCTTCACCGCCACGGCCACGAAGCGCGTCCGCGACGACATCGTGGAACAACTTCGACTTCGCGATCCCGTCGTACTGGTGGGATCGTTCGACCGTCCCAACCTGGTCTTTCGAATCGTTCCCCGTGTGGACCTTTATCAACAAGTTCTGGAAGTCGTTCGCCGCCACGCGGACGAGGCGGTCATCATCTATTGCCTGAGCCGACGCGACACTGAAGAACTCGCGGAATACTTGCGCGGAATGAAGGTGTCCGCGGCAGCCTATCACGCGGGGCTCGAGGCCCAGACCCGTCGACGCGTTCAGGATGATTTCGCGGCGGAGAAGGTCGACGTGGTCGTGGCCACGGTCGCGTTCGGCATGGGCATCGACCGCAGTAATGTGCGCTGCGTGATCCATGCCTGCGTACCCAAGTCCATCGAGCATTATCAACAGGAAACGGGCCGAGCCGGACGCGACGGATTGGAGGCGGAGTGCGTGCTGTTCTATTCGGCGGCGGACATGGCGCGGTGGGAGTCGCTGATCGAAAAGAGCGCGGCGGAGGCCGAGCGCCCGGAGGAAATCGTCGCGGCCACGAAGGAACTTCTACGGCACATTCAGCGTTTCTGCAGCGGAATGCAGTGTCGGCATCGCTTGTTGGTGGAGTACTTCGGGCAAACGTACGAACGCAGCAACTGTGGCGCCTGCGACATCTGTCTCGGCGAGGTCGAAGGCGTTGAGGACGCCACCGTCGTGGCCCAAAAGATTCTCTCCTGCGTGGCCCGCGTGGAGGAACGGTTCGGTGTGGGCCACGTTGTGGACGTTTTGCTGGGCGCCGATACGGAAGCGATCCGGCGTCGCGCCCACGAGCAATTGAGCACCTACGGCCTGTTGTCGGATACGCCGCGGAAATCGCTCACCAACTACGTCTATCAATTGGTCGACCAGGGTTTGTTGGAGCGAACGGCGGATGAAAAACCGGTGTTGCGGCTGAACCACGCATCATGGGAGGTCATGCGGAACGGGCGTTTGGTGAAGATGGTCCGACCTAAGTCCGACCCGGTGACCACGACCGCCGTCGACCGGGACGCTTGGGAAGGCGTGGATCGCGGCCTGTTTGAGCACCTTCGCAAACTACGAAAGAAGTGTGCGGAGGAGCGATCCGTGCCGGCCTTCGTTATCTTCAGCGATGCCGCGCTGCGAAGCATGGCGCGTTCGCGTCCGTCCACGGTGCCGGCGTTTGGCGGGATTTCCGGCGTCGGCCAACGGAAACTTGCCGAATTCGGGGATCTTTTCACGGGGGAAATCGCCGTCTTTTGCCGTGACCACGGTCTGTCGATGGACATCGCCGACTCGGCGCACGATCGAATACAACGACCCGACAAAGTGCGTCGTGGGCCAACCACGTCTTCTCGCAGGGCTTGGCGATTCTTTGAGGAAGGTCGAAGCGTCGAGGAAGTCGTGCACGCGACTGGACGAGCCAGGAGCACCGTGTTCACGTATCTCGTTGATTTCATCGAATTCACCCGACCGCCATCGATCGATCGCTGGGTGGACCCAGAAAGCTACCGCCAAGTCGCGGACGCAGCAGCCCATGAGGACGGCACGCGGATGCGACCTATTTTCGAGCGTCTCGAGGGCCGCATTCCCTACGAAATCATCAAGCTTGTTGTCGTCCATCGGAAGTCGTTCCCGCCGGGCGCGAAAAACGCCGGTTAAGAGCAACAAAGAGAAAAGCACATAACGATTCGCGCGACTCTCCTTCGCCCGGAGGGCGCACAACGGTTGCCAGGGACTTTCAGCCTTGGTTAGCAACCGCCTGTGATGCTACCCCGCTCGAACTCCCAGCAAAGATTGGAGTTCGTCCATGTTCGGTCTGCGGGCCCGGCTAATCCAAGCCGGGATGAGCAACCATCGGCCCATCTCACCACATGTGAAGGTCAGCGGCCGACCATGCTCCACGACCATGCCCTTCCCGGTTCGCAAATCGATGATCAGTGGTGAATCGTGGGGCGTGATCAGTCTGATCTGATCACCCTGCCGCCACATTCGCGAAGATCGATAGACGAGCCCGCCCGGGACAATCCACCAGCGTCGGTTCCAGAAAAGGTAGATGACAAATGGCACACACAGAAAGAGCAGGCCGATGAGTCCAAATCCGATCGTACGGTTCCACCCGTCCCTGAGAACCAGACCAATCCATACAATGATCCATGCCCACCCTATCGCCCAACGAAGAACAATCTTGATCTTTTCTCCTGATGATATAGATAATTCGGAGCCCTCTGGTTCGGCCTCCGTACAATCCGAATCGACGTTCCCCCATAGCCGGTAGAACAAATAATAACCATCCTCGCTCTCTTCATGGAGGTCCAGAGGCTCAAATGGGATTTCAAGAATTGGCGGAGCAGGCCAGCGATAGTGAATATGCGACGCGATAATGATCAAATGGCCTGAAGGGACGTTTTTGATCTCACGCCGCAAGTGCCGCCATTGGAATTGAAATCGACGGAGAACGCACTCGATGCGCCGATGCGGCACGCGCTGCCAAAAGGCAGGATGTTGAATAACCCGACCTAGTCGACGTGCACGTACTCCCGTCGGCTTCATCAATTGGCTATGCCGATACCGTTGATAGACGTGAATCCACGTAAGTGGCGCTGCCACCATTCCGATTGCGGAAACAGCGATCGCCCAACTTGGCAGACTCGGCCGACTGCGAAAGACCAGTGCGAAGAACGCCATGGGAATGACAAAGCCAATGATGAGCGCCAACACAAACCCGATCGCGAGAACCGCGAGGTAACGGATGCGGGTTCTTAGGGTGGGTATGAAGAGATTCCAAACGCGGATGCGATGGCCTTCGTCGAACCGATATCCCGTGGAACTCATTGATTTTGGATCGGGAGCGATGAGCTCTTCTTCAAGTAGAGTTGCCATTGCCCGAAGTTATGGCTGGTCGATTGATAGTGATCAAACGACTTGATGCGATCCACGCAACCGTCGTCACACCACATCTCGAATTGCTCCGCCGGGCGCGGCGGCACGAGAACCGCACGGGGTTTGGCCCCGGCCAGGTCGGCGAGGATTTCGTCCATTTGTTCTTTCGACCGCGGATACGTGAACCGGCTTGCCGGTAGCCGGTCGGCGTAGACATAGACGCCAGCGTCGTACGCCATCACGTAGATTCGCTCGTCGGGCGGCACCTGCTCTTGGATTACGCGGCCGATTTCACGGAGCCGCGTGCGCTCCGGGTCGCCATCAGAATACGCTAGATAGGATGACGCCAAGCCGTGGCGGTATTCGTCGACGAGCGGCTTGGCCAGAAATGCGACGGCGGTAACGGCAACGATGGTCGCCGCCCACCTGTGCCGAGAGTCAAGTCGGTCAAGAAACTGGCCGATCAGGTGCAATCCGAACGCCGCCAGCCATAGCATCGGCGGAAACGTGCCCTGCCAATATCGCATCGCGTAGCTCGGACCGGTGAGGGCGAAGAACACTTCAACGAGCCACCAAGCTACAAGGCCGATGATCATGGAACGGAAACCGGGAGCCATTGTCGATTGTCGATTGTCGATTGTCGATTGATTGTGCGGGTCGATATTAACCGGTTGATGCCCTTGGCGAAATCCCCGAGAGGCCGTGGAGATGATTCCGATGGCCGCCAGCCAGAGGGGAAGTTGCATTGACCAGAGACCATCCATTGCCCGCCGCCAGGAACCGAGCGATTCCGTCAGGTGGTCCCAGGTGAGCAGGTAGCGATTGAACGTCATAACCGCTTCCCAGGCGAGCCCCACCGTCTGCTGATGAAAAAGAACCGACACGGCGGTGCCAAGTTCGACGACTACAGCCAACCAGGCGGCCGCAAACGGAATCCATCTTCGGCGGTACGATACAGTGCCATAATGTGGCACGATTGCCCCGGCGGTCAAACAAACAAGGCCCAGCAGACCGGTCTGCTTCACGAGCACCGCCGCCCCAAAGAACAGACCGGACGCCAAGCCCAACGCAACGATCCTGATCGGGGAAGGCGGGTTCACCGTGACTGATGGGACGGTTGCCGGATTCGGCTCTGGTGCTAACCCCGTCGACCATCCGACGGCTCGCAAGATGAGCGACGCACCGGCCAGGGCGAACATGGAGGAGTAAAAATCCGGGTTGATCGACGGGGCGTCGTACGCGCGAAGCGTCGCGACCACGACGGCCAACATCGTGGCCAGGAAGCCGATACGCAGACCAAAAACCCGAAATGCGGTCCATGCCAACGTGGCCAAACAACCATAGGTCACGAGGCCCGGAAGCATCCAGGTCCCCAGTGCCTCCCGCTTATATATCAGGAGGCCGAGGGCGTTGAGCCACGCGATGCCGGGCGGCTTGTTCTCCCAACAATCGGTGTACATCCGGCCGCCTTCATTTAGGCACTTTCCCAGAAGGATGAGCTGATATTGGTCGTTGCGGTGTTGGGCGTAATACGAAGCGAGCGAGGCCACCGTAACGGCCGCGGCGACGATCGATAGGGTGATCAACGCGGTGAATCGGCCTCTCCGAGGCTTCGGTGTGACCCGTGAGGCGGAAGTCGGGGAGGGCGTCTCCTTCATTGCGGGCGTGATGGCGGGAATGTCCGATGGCTGCATCCTCATTCGCTAATCATTCATTCGGACTTGGAAACGCCTAGGCCCCGGACGGTGTACGCCGCACTTGCGGCTTGCTGCTTCGAGTCGCGCGATCCACGTTTCGAGCAAGCGATCAAGTCCGAGTTCATCCACACCACTTTACCATCGGCGAGTCGCCCCAGGATACTTTTTGTAGAAGTTGAATCGGGCGTCCTTGACAGCCGCTAGCCATCGTAGACAGTGCGTCCAATGGAGGCCAAGCGTCAACGCGAACTGGAGAAGGAGCTTTCCGCGGCGTTGGGGAGGAGCTTTCCCGGTTTGTCGGTCGAGATTGCCCACAGCGATCGCTGGAAGCGGATGGCCGTGACATTCCGCTGGGCGGGCTTCGCCGATCTGCTTCCGGAAGAGCGGTTTCATCGGCTCGTCGGCGAACTACCGGAGGACATTCTCAAGAAGAAGCTGGACGGGTTTGTGTGGCTGGAGCTGACCGCCGAAGAAAGCGTGGATGAGTTCCTCGAGCTGCCGCGCAGCGAAGACGTGGCCCCCAAAGAACGCGACATATTCGAAGCTCTGAAAAAACTGAAGTTTTTCGATGCCTTGCAAGAGTCGCTCGGCCGATCGCCCCAGAAGAAGTGCACAGGAGATTTTGCGAAATCGGAGGCCGCGCTGAAATCCGCCAAGGCCCCCGCGACTCGCGTCCGCGAGGCCAAGCTGGTGTTCATCCGCCACGGTGCTTATTGTGATTGCCAGGTGTTGCAAACCGTCGCTCCGGCCCTCGCCCGGCAATACGCGAAAGTGTCATAGCATGTCGCTCCTTTCGTCGTCATCGCGATCGCCTTCACGCTGATTCCGGATGCCGCCCTTCTCTATCACGACTACTTGCGGGAAAGCTCGTTGCGGACGGCTCGCGACGCCCCACGGTGTCGTCGACACCCCTACCTTCATGCCCGTCGGAACCGCCGGCTCGATCAAAGGCGTCACTCCGCCCCAGCTGCGCGGCACCGGCGCCCAGATCATTCTCGCCAACACCTATCACCTGCAGCTTCGCCCCACCGCCGACGCGGTTGCTGCCCTCGGCGGCTTGCACCGCTTCATGGGCTGGGACGGCCCCATCCTCACCGACAGCGGCGGCTTCCAGGTATTCTCCTTGGGCGGCATCAACAAGATCACCGACGATTTCGTCGAGTTCCGATCGCACATCGACGGATCAACCCTCCGGCTCGATCCGCGAATCGCCATCGACGTGCAGAACAAGCTCGGCGCCGACATCATCATGGCCTTCGACGAATGTCCGGCTCTCCCATGCACGCTGGACGTATTACGCCGGGCCGTAGATCGAACGATCCGCTGGGCCGCTTTGTGCAAGGAGGCACACGCGAATTCGGATCAAGCGCTCTTCGGTATTGTCCAAGGCGGGCTGAACGTAGACGAGCGGCGGCGCTGTGCCGAAGCATTGCGCGACATCGACTTTGACGGTTATGCCATCGGCGGGCTCTCCGTCGGAGAGACCCACGAACAAATGTGCGAACTTCTTAACCCGGTGGCCACCATGCTTGTCCCGGATCGGCCGCGCTACCTGATGGGTGTCGGCATGCCGCGCGACATCCTTGCCGCCGTCCTGGCCGGGGTGGACATGTTCGATTGCGTGCTGCCGACGCGAAACGGCCGCAACAGCTACGCCTTCACCGCCGGGGGTCCGTTGAGGCTGCGCAACGAGCGGCATGCCCTCGATTCGGAACCGTTGGAGTCGAATTGCGACTGCGAGACTTGCCAGCGTTTCTCACGCGGGTACATTCGACACCTGTTCAATGCCGGGGAGATGCTCGGGCCGACGTTGACGTCGATTCATAACCTTCGATTTTACCAAAGGTTTATGACGCGAATACGGACGCGGATCGCCGAGGGTAGTCTCACCCGGATTGCCGAGGAATACCCGATCGTGGCCATGAGCGGCCGCTCGGACGACCAAGAGGAGCGTGCTTGATGTGGATGGCCATTTGCGAACTGGCACAGGCGGGGCCGCCGGCTCCATCGCCGAGTCCTGCCCCCCCAGGAGGCGGCAGCGCGTTCGTACTCCCGGCCATGCTGATCGCAATGGTCGCATTCATGATCCTCACCTCGAGGAGTCAGAAGCGTCGCGAGCGCCGGGATCGTGAGGAAATGCACGCCCGGCTGACCAAGAATGTGCGGGTGCTCACCGTGGGCGGAATCATCGCCACGGTGGTATCAGTGAAGGACAACGAGGTCGTGCTCAAGGTCGATGAGTCAACCAACACCAAGATGACGTTTCTCAAGAGCGCCATTCAACGGATCTTGACCGAGGAGGGCGAAGCGGCAGTGGAGAAGCCGGCGTAGACCAAGATCAAGGGCCGTGAACTCGCCGCCAAGGCTGGACACCTACCTGAGATCGATCGCCTCGGACTTCAAACGAAGCACTTCCGTCACTTCGTCGCCTTGGCCGGATGCGGGGCAACGACCGTTACTTGGCTCACGACGACGTCAGGAGGGCGGAACCGATTCCTCGGTCCTGTGGCCGTTGAGGTTTTGAACGCGAACGATGTGTACGAGTGATCAATAGGCGATCTCGTCCGCGATGCGGCCATCGGGCGTTCCGCTCAGGCCGATTTCCACCGTGGAACGGGTCAACAGGGCCATTTCGGGGTGTCGAATATCGTAGGTGGTTCCGTCCGAAAAATGAACGCGAAGCGGAACGAAAAGACGACGGTTTAAGAGATGGCGTAGTTCTCAGGCCTCATTGCATTCCATTATGCCGCGATATTTTTGATAAAAAAAGCCCGGCGGGTATCGCTACCCGCCGGGCGAAAAGACAACTTAGTTACCCTAATCTGCTACTTCGGCGCCGGGGCACAGCCGGTATCCTCGTCTGCCCCCTTGGCACCTGGCTCACAAACTTCGTCGCCATCGCAGGCGTCGTCATCCTCGGTGAACTCACATTCACCCGTGCCGGTGACGCAGTCATCGATTGTGCAATCGATGCCGTCATCGCACTCGGCGCTATTCGCACAACCGCGACATTCCTCGTCTTCCTCGTCGCAAGCCGGGGTATCCGATTCCAGATCGCAGGGGTTACCCTCGTGCACGCAACCCGAGCTGTCGGCATCTTCGTTGTCCGGATCGCAGTTGTCTTCACCGTTGCAGAAGACGTTGTCGTCGCAACGATCGTCATCGGCCGTGAAGCTGCACACACCGGTGGCCGTGACGCAGTCGTTCACCGTGCATTCGACGTCGTCATCGCAATCGGCGTCCGAATCGCACAGATCGCATCGATTCGAGCCCTCATTGCACACCAAGGCCCCGCCAGCGGGGACCTCCGTCTCCTCGTCATCCGCACCGGCTTCGATGGTGCAGCTGTCTCCGGCCACAACCGCGGGGCACTCGCACGGGTTGCCCGCGCTCACGCAGCCGTTGTCGTCCGCGTCATCGTTGTCCGGGTCGCAGGTTTCCTCGCCCGTACAGAACAGATCATCATCGCACACATCGTCGTCTGGATCGTGCGAGCACGAACCGTCATCCTCGCACTGGTCATCCGTGCAGGAGACGTCGTCATCGCATTCGGCGTCCGAATCGCAGCCGCGGCATTCTTCGTCGGCTTCGTCGCAGATCGGATCGTCAGCATCTCCCTCGCAGGGATCGCTGCGAACGCAGCCGTCGTCGTCAGCGTTATCGCTGGTCGGATCGCACTCCTCTTCCTCGCCGTCGCAGAACAAGTCGTTCGCGCAGCGGGCATTGATGTTCGTGTACACGCATTCGCCGTTGGCACACGTATCCTCCGTGCACGCAACGCCGTCGTCGCAATCGACATCCGCCTCGCACTCGATCTCCTCGCAATCGCCGGTGGCCGGATCGCACGCCTCACCCTGCGAACACTCCACCGCAGCATTGACACAAACGTTGTCCTCACACGAGTCGTCGGTGCACTGATTGTTGTCGTCGCAAGTCTCGTCGGTTTCACAGCCGGCGCCGCAGCCCGTGGCCGGGTTGCAGAACTGGCCAGCCGGGCAGGTCACCGCGGTGTTGGTGCAGCCCGTGCCCGCGACGCAGGTGTCCGTCGTGCAGGCATTGGCATCATCGCAAGACCGTGCCGTGCGAAGGCATACGCCTTCGGTACAAGTATCGATGGTGCACTCATCGCTGTCGTCGCATTCCGCCGTTGTGGTGCACGTCCTGGTGCAGCTGTCCGACGCCTCGATGCACTCCGGCGTGTCTCCCGTGCACGGATCCGTACCGGGGTCGCATTCGCCCGTGTCTGCATTGCAGGTTTCCTCGCCGTTGCAGAACACCCCGTCGTCGCAGTCGACGTCGGTATTCACGCACTGCCCGTCAGCGCCGCACGTATCATCCGTGCACTCGTCGTCGTCGTCGCAATCCGCGGCGTCGTTGCACTCATCGCAACGATCCGCTTCTTCGTTGCATATCTGCTCGGCGGTGCAGGGCTCGGTGCCGTCTTCGCAGCATCCACCATCGCCGCAGGTCTCCGCACCGTTGCAGAAATCGCCGTCGTCGCACGTGGAATCCTCAGTGCAATCCGTACAGCCACCACCGCCAAAGGGGCAGCCGGTCGCGAAAACCAACACACTGGCCACGCTACAGAGGAACGTGCCCCAGCGCGCCAAACCGCGCACGTTGGCGCGAAGCCGCGAATCAAACAAGTCTTTCAAGCCTAGCATTACGATTGACCTCCAAAGAAAGTGAAAGTCCCTGGCGTGCGGTTCCCGACACGCTCCTCAATGTCACACACTCGACGAATTACTCAACACTCCGATGGCGGAAGATACCGCGCCCCGCCCACGCCGGGCACGAATTCAACAGGAACCGGAGGCTACGAAAACAAGCCATAAACGCTCCGTTTCATGCCGATTCGAGGCAGGAAACGGACCTTTGGAGCACCGGAACAACCCAATTTCGCGGCCTCTTCGCCCCGCCAATCGCGCCAATACGGGTCGAAAGCCACCGATGAAGTTGCAGGTCCGTGCCTCCCGTCGTGGGGAGAACGCTACCCTTAGGTAGCCACGGCGGGGCGAATTGTAGGGATCGGACCGGGCAAGTCAACTACCAATCCCAAAAGTTTTCGCCATCGCCGGCGCATGACCACGTCGCCCCGGCCGCCGAAAGGCAAATACATCCCTACGGCTCGTCCCTAACCCATCGGCCCCTAAGCCTTTGATTCTTGAACCTTTGGGGCGCAAAACACGACCCAAGGCCAACCAATGGTGGCGCTGGCCGCGGGGTTTTTCGGAAAAATGGGCAATATAGAGAACGTAAACTATTATTCTGATTGGAATTAGCGCAATGACGGTGAGGTGATGGCTGAGGTGAGCCCACGGGCCGGGCACGAAGTGACGCGTGGGGTACGTTTGCAGCAGGCACCGAGCGGGTTCGGGCGCGGCAGTTGCCGGCGAGTGTAACCGTAGGCATTGGCAAGTTTCAGCGCCAGCCGGGCCCAACCGGTCCGAACGCGCCCGTTGGTCAATCGGGCTTCCTCTACCTGAGCGATCCATTGCGCAAGACCGTGATTCCGGTCCTCTTTGGACCAAGGGGCCGACTTATGCCCGGGTACGACATCATAAGTGATACCCGGACCGACGTTGACTGCGACGCGCGCCGACAACCAAGCAATGCAAGAGCTTTCTAGTCCAGGTGTACAGTGAAGTCGCCCGATGCAAGGGCGTCGACGTGGCAATGAAGGCACCGACGTCGGCTACGCAGGAGTGCTCGATTTTCGTCTTACATAGGCAGAATCTATTTCATTTCCTCAGGTTTCCTAGTGAGCAATCAGCGGAGCTAACGTCTACTAGGTCCCGTTGCGTCTTGGGTTTGACGACTGCCGACGCCGGTTTACAATGCGCGCTTGGATCGGCGAAAATCGCACCGCGTGTTCGATATTCGTGATTAAACATTCCGATCGGTCATAAGGAGGCTTCTGTCATGTCGCCCATCAGTCGTCGTGAAATGCTGGGTTCCTTGGGAACACTGGCCGCCGCGGGCGGATGGATCGGCCTCACTTCGGATAAGGCACTGGCGCAGGCGCCCGCCGCCGGGGCCGCGGATCGGCCGCGCGAGTACGTACTGCCGGCTCTGGGCTACGCGTTCGACGCCCTCGAACCGCACATCGACGCCCAGACCATGGAGTTGCACCACGACAAACACCACGCGGCCTACGTGAAGGGCCTCAACACCGCTCTGCAAGGGCTCGATTCGGCGCGGCAGAGCGGCAGCGAAGACGCGTTCGCCCGCGTACGCGAGCTGACCGAATCCCTGGCGTTCAACGGCTCGGGGCACACGCTGCACTGCGTTTTTTGGAAGAACATGAAAAAAGGGGGCGGCGGAGAGCCCAAGGGGGTAATCGCCAAGGCCATCGACAGGGATTTCGGGGGTTTCAGCCGCTTCCAGGCGCATTTCATCCAGGCGTCGACCACCGTTCAGGGCGGGGGCTGGGGCGTGCTGGGATGGGAGCCGCTTAGCGGCAGACTGCTTGTCTCGGGAGCGGAGAAACACCAGAACGGCACGGTCTGGGGTGTGGTGCCTCTGCTGGTGCTCGACGTTTGGGAACATGCGTACTATCTCAAGTATCAGAACCAGCGGGCGAAATACCTCACGGCGTTCTGGAACGTCATCGACTGGGACAACGTGTCCGAGCGGCTGTCGATGGCACAAAAACTGACGGCGTAGTTCCTACCTGAAAGCGGAGGGTTTCATCATCGTGAGCGTGATTCAGGGTCGTACAAGAGCGATACGAGTTCGCGCTTTGCGGGCACCGGTCGTTGGCGTCATGACATTTGCGTATGCTTGTCTGACTTGCGGCTGCGCCTCGACGTCCACCCATCGCAACGGAGACCCCTCTCGCGGATACGTCTATTACCTGGATGGAGCGGGCGGGGGCAACCTGATTTTCAACTGGGGTCGGGGAGTTAAAACTGGGTTTGAGAAAGCGGGGTATGACGGCGCCGGCGAACAATTCAGCTGGCAGACCGGATTGGGGCCAGCCGCCGACCAGGCCGCGAGTGACGACTACAAGCGGAAAAAGGCCGCTGAGTTGGCGGAGAAAATCCAAGAGAACCATCGAGCCTATTCCGGGGCGCCAATCACCCTGATCGGCCTGTCCGCCGGCACGGCGATCACGCTGTTTACGTTGGAGGCCCTGCCGGAGAGTTTTCAGGTTGAAAATGTGGTCCTGCTCGGCGCTTCGGTGAGCGCGGATTACGACCTCACGGAAGCCTTGAGCCGCGTACGCAATCGGATGTACGTGTTTACTTCGGAAAACGACGAGGTGCTGAAATTCCTCGTGCCTATTGCTGGCACGGCCGATCGCGGTTCCGGGCAATCCCAGGCCGCGGGCTTGCGCGGCTTCATCCCACCGACGCCGGTGTCCGCGGAAACGAGAAGCCAGTACACGAAGCTGGTGCACATCGACTGGTCGCGCGAGTTCGCGGCGGAGGGCGCTCGCGGCGGGCATACGGACACGGTGAACTCGAAGTTCGTCCAGACCTACATCGCTCCTCTGGTGATGAAAGCGACTCCCAACCCGCGCAGCATGGCCCGCGGATCCGTCGAAAACCCGGATTTCCGACGATGGAGTGATTTCGGTCCCGGCTCCAGCTTGACAATGGAGGGCTATCAGGTGGTCGAGGGACGACGCGAGCCCCTGCGGATTACGGGCCGCCTGATTCACAAATGGGACGACAAGCTTTACCTGGAGCGGACACTTGAACCGATGGATCGGGATTCCGACCGGGCACCCTTGGTGCGCGGATATTTCGAGTGGGCCCGCATCGATCCGTCCAGCCACCCTTTGACCAATCGCCAATCGACGATCACCGAGCTACCGCCTAAGTCATTCGAAATCCAACGGGCCGGAACGGTGGTGTGTTCGGGAAGGACGGGTACCTGCAAGGCTGATTTCGTGGATTGGGGCAAGAACCCCACGGCCACGGTCTACTCAAACCCAACTGTCCCCGGCGGCATTGTGAACCTGGAAATCAAGGCGATCGCCGACGGCCGCGAAATCGAATATTACGAATCGGTCGTCGACTATCATCGCGTCACCGCCGTGGAAAAATAGGCCGTTCGGTGCCACTTACCCCCAGCCCGGCTGTGGAGCATCAGCCGCCGCCAACGGGTGCTCGACGCCGGTTCTCGCGGTTTTCACGACGTGATTCGCGCGACTGGCGAGGTTGCTCGCCTGGTTTCGGTTGGTTCGGGTCAGCTTGGGCCACCACCGGTTTGGTCGAAAAGCTTTCGATGTGCCCCACGCGAACCGCCTGGACTTCCACAGGACTATTGGCCAGCAGGGCGAGTGGATAATCGATGTCGCGTTCCTCGCCGCGCACATGAAAAGCCGGGAACCGGGCAACGCAAACCCCATCGACATACAGGGCAAGATCGTCCGACCAGAGACAAACCAGCTTGTGCGAGGTGCCCGGCCGGAGCGGTGTTCGGACCTGCACGCGGGTGTCGTAGCCGTCGGCATCAAGTTGTGCGAATCCGAACGAAGGGGGTTCGTCCGAAGGCGCCCCAATCGACCGCACCTCGCACGTCACCACCGCCGGAGCTTTTTCATTCATGCGAAGGCCGAGCAGGCTGGGATCGCCGGACTTCGGATCACATCGTAGCGAAGTACCATCGGCCGCCCACTCTTGCTTGGATCCACCGACGCCGCGAAAACCGTCTAGCTTAGCGAGTTCGACGTCACGCCATTGTCTGACACTTTCAACGGTGTCGAGCTCATTGATCCAGGGTTGGAAGACCTTGTGCCTGCTCGCGCTCGCCGTCGATTCCTGGGTGTTGTCTCCCTTGTTATCCAGGTCCTTGATGTATCGCACCTTCATCCAATCGACCCAGCGGCGCTCAAACTCCTCGACCGCCTTCTCTTCTGGAATCCCCAGGGCCGCCGCGCACGCCGCGTCGTGACCCTTGCCGTCGCGCAGTTCGGTGAGAAACGCGTTCATCGCGTCCGGACCGGTCTCAAAAAGATAAAGAACCACCGCCGCCGACTGTTCGTAGAACAACGACACGCGTTCCGGGTAGACCGGCTGCTCAAACATGTCTCGCATGCGGAAGTATTCGCCAGCCACCACTTTCCGCGAAAGCCGCGCCGCCTCGCCATAATGATCCCGCGTCTGCTCGAAACGCCCCGCAACCGCCTCATGCAGCCACCGAGGTATCTCTTGCCCGCCGAAGAATTCGTTGATGACCGCGTGGGTCAACTCATGGGGCAAGACGCTCTCCAGCCCGTATTTCCATATCTCCTGACCGCCCGACGAGCTGCGCCCCTGTTCGCTCGGACCACCTTTGGCCCAACTGGGCTTCAGTTGAAAGAGTACGATGGCCTGCGTTCGGCCCGTGACGTGACCGTACGTAACGCCCCCCGAGCCCACGGGGCCGCCGTGCGATTGGTAGTCTGATTCGCTTTGGTACACCAGGATCGGGAAGCGCACCGCCCATGATCGGCCACGAAACAGCTTGTCGAGCATGAACGCCAGATAGATTTCGGCGCGCTCGCCGACCACCTTGGAAAACCGCTTGTTGGTGCTGTACACCGTAAAGTGCTGAGTCTCATAGTCGAACGGGGGGACCTCATGGTTGTGCGGCGACGGAAGGATGGGGGGCAAGTACTTGGAGTCCTCTACGACGTGGAGCCCGGTCCAGTCGATCGGCGGCATGTCGATCTTGAAGGGGTCCGACGCCCGCGTTGCGTTTTGCAGGTCGGACAGGTCGCTCAGATCCAGTTGTCGCCGCCGGATCCGGCTGACCGCCTTTCGGGCCTTTCGCAGGTGGTCTTCGTTGCTGGAGAGCGTCAGCAGTTCCTCCCAACTTTTGAGGGCCTCGTCCGGGCGATTCGCCTTTTCATAGGCCTCGGCCAGGAGCACGCGGGCGGCCTCGTGAGCGGGATTCTCGTCGACTTCCTTCACCAAGATCGGGATCGCCGCGGTCGGCTGTCCCTGTTCGACCTGCGTGCGCAGCGCGGTCAGGTCGAGCGCGGACACCGACGAACCCCAAGCGACGGGCATGACGGCTCCCCATATCAGGATTCGAGTAATGCATCTTTGGCTATACATGGGTTTTATCCCTCTCTTTTTTGGCGGCACGAACGGCTTGCTCGATCCGCTCCCGCAAGTCCGTCAACCACTGATGAAGGGCATTGAGATCTCGCGGATATCGTTCGGCCTTGACGATCATGTAATCGAGCAGCCGCAGCGCCGGTTTGGACTTGTTGATAAAGTCGTCGCAGCGGGCCTGCCACTGCTGCCGCCCGTCGCCCGTCAATCGACCCGTCTGCGGGTCGCTCGCCGGGACAAACGTTTCCGGGCTACTCTCAAACATCTCGTTCAACATCCGCGACGCCACCGCGATCAGATGGTCCACTTCCGTTCGCAGGAGGTCCAACTCGAAGGCCCGGCCGTATTCGCCGAGGATCGACTGGGCCTTGTTCAGCGATGCCTCCGCGGTCTTCAAGGCATCGACATACGGCAAGTGGTCACCCAATTCGCCCGAAGCTGGGGCCCGCTTCAGCGCCTCGTAGGTCTCATCGGGCTTCAACTGATCGGAAAAGCCCTTCACGCTCAACTTGTCCTGGACCAGCAGTTGCTCGCAATACTCCTCGAGGGCCGCCTGCATGATTTCGACGTCCGCTAGTGAGTTGGCCTCCCGGGCCCGCTGCTGTAGTTGTTCAGTGCGCAAAAAGTTTCGGGCGGCCCGGTCGCCGATGAACCGAAGGTCGTAGGTGGAGTTGGTCCCCAGAATGTCCAGGTGGGCCTGTGCCCGGATCCGCTCTCGGGCAGACCCCTTGCTCTTTTTTTCTTCTAGGAGCTTCCGGGCCTGCTCCCACCGTCCCAGCCGCTCATACAACTCGATGAACAGCCAATCGATTTGGATCCGGACTGCCGAGTTTTCGATGTAGGTCTTGAACGGCTCCAACCTGGCCAGGGCCCGGTCATACCGTTTCAAGCGGTAGTCGGCCTGGGCATTGAGCACCGCCCGAAGGGCCGGCGGCAACTCGTCGAAGCTCTTTTTTTCCGCCGAGTCCGCTCCCTCGTCCGTTTCAATGATTTGTTCAATGTCCTTACGGTTGAACGTTCGCGTGCCGAAGCGGCTTTCCAAACGAACGCTGCGGCTGCTCGTGCCCGCGACGATCTTTCCCTCGACAAACGTTCCGTCCTTGAGAACGATCGTCGCCCCCGGCGCCGTCTTCAACGGCACGAACGACAAAAGCATGATCACAACAAGGTTGTGAACGATCCACTGTCGTCGCGCTCGATCCGCTGTTTTCATCACCGACCCCATCATTCAATCGGCCCGCCGTTCAGCTTCCACGCGTATGCATTGAGCAGTGCATTCATCACCAATTCTCGGGCCCCTTCAGGCATCACTCCGCGGCACTTGGGGAAGAGCTGATACCCAACACCCGATGATAGATCATACGCGCTGTACACGCCCGCGGGTTTGCCTTGATATCGAATGCGGAAAAGATCGCACCGCCCCCGCGTCGAAAACCGCGTGCGCAGCGCCGGGCGAAGTTCCACCTGGACCGCATCGAACCCCACCGTTCCGGCGATCTCGCCCGTGAATACAGGGTCGGTCCGCGATAATAGCTCCAGCGAGATGCCCGGATCCATGGCCCGCAAGCGCCCTCGGAACGTCTCATCGGCGCCCTCGTTTCCGGCCACGACATCGACGAACAGGTATTTTCCTCCGCGCAAAGCGGACAAAATCTGATCCCTCGCCGCCGACGCGTCCGCCTCGCCCGTGACACTGACCCATAAGAAGTCCACCGGCTTGCCGTCAGCGGCCCGCTCGACACCGGTGCGGAAGTTCGCCCGCATCAAGCGGTCCAAATGCTCCACCAATTGGGGATGGGCCGGTCGATTCCCGCCGATTTCCAGATGGGCGGCCGTCATCGTCTTGCCGGCCACCGCCGATCCGGGCAGCGTGGAGGGCGCGAATGCGCTTCGCGGTTCGGTACCATCCAGCGCATAGGTGAGCAGGTTGTTGACAAACTGAAATGCCTCTTCGTGCTCGGTCACCGCGTTCGCTTGAAACTGGCATGACCAGCTTTCGCTCGGCAGAAACAGAAAATCGCGGAAGCCGTTGCCGAGGGCCTTCACCGCCGGCTTCTTCGCCATTGTCGTCTCTATGGAAAACAGGGGATGATCGCCCGCCAGGTCCGCAAGCTTGAACTCCGGAAACGCCTGGCCCAGACCAGCTACGACCGCCTCACGCTGCCCATCCTCGGGATTGACCAGATCGAAGATCACCGATCCACCCGCGAAACAGTATTGCCGAAGCTTGGCCCATTCCGCCTCAGACCACTGAAACGGCCCGACGACGTTCACGATGAGAATGGGAACCTTCACCAGCTCCTCGATTGGACGATCGATATCGGTGCGCCGCCAATTGAATTGTCTGCCGCGCTGCCTCGCGAGGTAACGCACCAAGTGATGCACGTCGCCGCTCAACTGCGACCAGCCATTCTCCTTATCGCCGACAATCATCCGTTGGCACACGGGCGGGGCCGCCCCGACGCCCATAATGGAAAGCGCCGCTGCCGTCCGCCCCACCGACGCCTGCTCCAACCAGTTGTCACTGTCGCCGCGAACCCCGAACAGGGACGTCGCCGGATCCAGGTGCCGCAGCAAGCTCTCCGCCGATTCCAGGAAGTGATCTTTCTTGTTAAAGGTCGCCAGCCCCGACACAGAGCCCAATTCCTGGAGCCGATCGGCTTCCAAGTATGGGTCAGCCCGAAAAACCAGCGAACCCAGATTACGGAACGTCTTTTGGTAGTTCTTATCCAGCCATTCCAACGCCTGGGCGATGGCCTTCAATTGCTGCGCATTGCCCAAATAGGCTGTGCACTTCTTACTCCCGACCCCCGACGCCAGATCGACCGCCGCCAGCAGTGCCGCCGCTCCCGTGGCCGTGTCCGCGGAATTCGTCGCTTGCGAAATCCCGCTGGCCACCCGGCCAAACCCTCCGTCGTAGGTCGTAAGCCCGCCCCAATACTGCATTACGTCGCGCCATACCTTGCGATCGACTTCCGCGCCCGCGAAGCGGGCTTCGCGAAGGGCAGTCAGTACAAAAAACGATAGGTCGGGATCGGACCGACCGGCGCTCGTCGATTGAGCTCCGCCCCTCCCGGAGCCTCCGGGCGCTGCGCTGGCGCTCCAACCTCCGTCGGACCGTTGAGCGTCGGCCAGGAACTCGACTTGGCTTTGAATGACGGAACGGTGTTCCGCCAAGCCCCCATGTCGTGACAGGCAGTACAGGTAGGTCGCCGAGGTCTGCACGCCCCACGCTCCGCCAGTGGGCGACCGTTGGGCCCCCAGCCAGCGCATCGAATCTCCCAATCCCTCGGCCTTCGGATTGATCTCCGCCAGGGCCGCGAGGACCTGCGCGGTCGTGAGGACATTGCCTTCGGGACTCCCCCCTTCCCAAAAGAACTCCGCGGTACGGCGGGAACGCAGCGCCTCCGCGCTGCGCTCCAACGTCGAGGCGATCTGGTCCTCGATAATGCTGCGGATCGGAATGTAACGCACCGGCGACGGCATGGAGGTCGCGAGGCCGCTCGTACGGTCGGTGTCCACCTCCCGGAACGAAAACCGGCCGATGGTGAAGGAGTTGCCCGAAATCCGGGGCAGGATCACGACCCACGCCCCCGAAGGATCGCCCTGAAACGACGGCAGCGTCACGATCCCGTGCGGAATCAACAGGCGCTGAATGCGATCGTCAAATTGCCCTTCCGGTTCGCGAATTGAAACCTCCGCCCCGATCTGCTCGCCGTTGACCCACATGGCCGGAATCAACGCGGGAAGCCCGCTTTGCACGTCCTCACCCTCGGGCGATTCGAACTCCCACTCGTAGCTCTTTCCGGGCCGGAGTTGACCTTTGATGCGCAGCCAGAATTCGACCTCTTGAACCTGGATGTTTCCGCCGCCCCGCCCACCGCTCGCGGGCGCCGCGGTGTTGATCCCCAGGCCATTTCCTGTAAATCCCACGAACAGGTCCCGTCGCACCACCGAGCTAGGCTGGTTCGACCGCACGATGACGCGGCCAAAATCGAACGCCGGATCGTCGAACTCGAATATGATTTCCTTGGCGGCCGACTCTTTCGCCGAAAAGCTCTCCCGCCCCTCGGCCCGCTTGAACGGCATCTCTTCATAATTCCCGATGGCCATCAGGTTCGGCCCGGCCTCCGTGCGTGCCGCGAACCCGAACATTGCGAGTACCAATCCGCCGCATGTGAGCTTGCGAGTCCACACAAACCGGGGTCTGCTTCTCTTCGCCCGTAGGGCGGGCGATGGTTGCCAGGGGCCTTCAGCCCGTGGTGGCGGTTGCCCGCTTCCGTCTTCCGCCCAAAGGGTGGACGAACGCATCTTTCCTTCTTGCACATTCATATGAGCTGTCGCACCTACGGATCAATGCCCTTTTCCGGGTCAGCCGCAAAACCACACGGATGCCGACGATTTTACTCCTCATCCATCGGAAGGCCAAGCAAGCGGGTCAACGCAGCGCCGTCGGGGTGAGCGTCATTGCGTCGGTAGGTTACTTCAACGACCCTCACGGTCTGATATGGGGTCAGACGACCCTTCCAGGGTCGGATCGGTTTTTTGGCGGGATACCGTGGGCGGCGCTTCGCTCGCCCACGGCTATTCTCGAGCAGCCTTTCAGGCTGCCTGCGTCCAGTAGGGGTCGGCGGTTTACCCACTAAGTTGACGCCCACCCGCGGCGTAGCGAAAGTTTGCTCATTATTTCCTCAGAATAAGCATCATCCTATCATGCCCCGAGGCGGCGTAGCGGAATGCAGCGCCCCATGCGCGGAAATGCGAGCCAAGACGAGCGGCGATGAGCGATCCGTTGCAAACGATGGTGAACGAGCTGGTGGTCCTTGATACCGGCACGCCGATTGTGTACATCGGTCGGCTGATCGAGGCCACCGATACAGTGTTCGTGCTGGAAAGCGCGGACATGCACGATTGCCGCGACGGGCACGCCAACAAGGAGGAGTATCTGGCCCTCGCCCACCACGGCGAAGTGTCGATCAATCGCCGGAAGGTTGTGGTGATGCGCTCGGTGGTTATCAGCGTCTCTCGACTGGCCGACGTGGTTACAGGTGAATCGGTATGAGGATTCTGGTCACCGGTGGAGCGGGCTACGTCGGGAGCCATTGCGTTCGGGCCCTGTGCGACGCGGATCACGAAGTGGTGGTTTTCGATAACCTCACGGCCGGATACCCGCAGGCCGTGGACGGGCGGGCGGCTTTCGTGAAAGGAGACCTGGCGGACGCCGGGCAGTTAGAAGGTGTGTTCGCGGGCGGCGGTTTCGAGGCGGTCATGCACTTCGCGGCCTTGGCGGACGTTGGCGAATCCGTCCGCGAGCCGCTGCGCTATTACGAGAACAACCTGGTTAGCAGCCTGCGTTTGGTCGAGACCATGAAGCGGCACGAGGTGCGGAACATCGTGTTCAGCTCGAGCTGTGCCGTGTACGGCGTGCCGCCGGAAGTACCCATCACCGAGGACGCGCCGAAAGTTCCGATCAGTCCTTACGGCCGGTCGAAGGTAGCCATTGAGTGGGTGATTCAGGATTGCGCAAGGGCCTGGGGCCTGGCGGGGACCGCCCTTCGCTATTTCAACGCCGCCGGAGCGGCGTCCGACGGAACCATCGGAGAGGCTCACCAGCCGGAGGGACACCTGATTCCGTGCCTCTTGCAGGTTGCCCTCGGGCAGGCCGATCACGTTCGAATCTTCGGAACGGATTACCCGACGTCGGACGGCACGTGTATTCGCGATTACGTTCACGTTGAGGACCTGGCCAGCATTCATCGGCTGGCGGTCGAGTCCCAGAAAACCAGTCGATTCCGCGCGTATAACGTCGGAACGGGGCGTGGGACGAGCGTCCAGGAACTGCTCGAGGCCGCTCGGCGCATTACCGGCTCGCTGATCCGCTCGGTCCCGGTCGCTCGTCGAGCAGGCGATCCACCGGCGTTGTTCGCCGACACCTCCAAGGCCGAACGCGAACTGGGCTGGCGGGCACGGTTTACGGACATCGGATCCATCGTCGAATCGGCGTGGAAGTGGCATCGCACGCACCCCAACGGTTTTGAAGAAGTTGGATGAGAACGGATCCCTGGTCTGATGCGGAGGTCTGTCTTGAAGAAAGGTATCGACGCCATTGACGTTCGGGGCAAGCGCGTGCTCGTGCGACTCGATCTCGACGTGCCCGGTGATGCCGAAGGCCGGATTACCGACGATCGACGTATCCGCGCCGCGCAGCCGACGACTAGAAAGCTTATCGAAGGCGGCGGGCGGGTGGTCCTGTTGGGGCATCGCGGGCGCCCGGGGGCTAACGTCGGGGATGGAAAGAAACTATCGCTGGAACCGGTCGCGAAGCGGCTGGGCGAGTTAGTCGGAAAGCCGGTTCGTTTCATCCCCGAATGCGTCGGTCCCGCGGTGAAAGACGTGGTAGCGTCGTTGCGCGACAGCGAAATCTGTCTTCTCGAGAATCTCCGCTTTCACGAAGCGGAACAGATCAAGGACAAGAAGGCTACGGCCGATCCAGCCTTGCGCGAGAAAAAAGATGCGTTCGCCCGTCAACTCGCCGAACTCGGCGACGTTTACGTCAACGACGCTTTCGGCACCTGCCACCGCGACAACGCCAGCATGTTGACCGTTCCACTCATGATGGCCGGTAAGCCGCGGGTCGTCGGCTACCACCTCCAAAAAGAGTTGAAGTTCCTCGGTAAGGCCGTTGCCAAACCCGCCAGACCGTTCGTCTGCATCCTTGGGGGAGCCAAAGTCTCCGACAAGCTCGGCGTCATCCGCTCCCTGTTGGGGAAATGCGACATGGTCCTGATCGGCGGGGCGATGGCCTACACCTTTCTGGCCGCCGAGCGGATCGAGGTCGGCAAAAGCCTGACCGAGCCGGACCTGTTCGGCACCGCCCGCGAACTGCGGCGGCAGGCCGGGGAGCGGCTGCGGCTTCCTCAGGATTCGGTGACGGCGACCGCGATCGAACCCGGCATTCCCACCCAAGTGTTTGATCACCCCACGAAATCCGGCGGCTCGGTTGGCTTGGCCACGGCTACTGGATCCACGGGGGCGCGCGGCGGCGGGATGGTCGGAAACGGTGCCACGGGATCAGGCATTCCGACGGATCGGATGGGTCTCGACATTGGACCGAAGACCGTTGGCATGTATCGAGACGTGCTGACTTCCGCCAAAACGATTGTTTGGAACGGGCCGATGGGGGTATTCGAAACGCCGCCCTTCGATCAGGGCACCTTGGCCATCGCCCAGGCGGTGGCCGAAGCCACCGCCAACGGCGCGACTTCGATCATCGGCGGCGGCGACAGCGCGGCGGCCGTCGAAAAGGCGGGCTTGGCCGACAAGATGTCGCATATTTCTACGGGCGGTGGGGCGTCGTTGGAGTTCCTGGAAGGCAAGCCTTTTGCTACACTCGACGCACTGGACGACGCTTGAATTCCGAGGGTTCGCGTTTGCCGCAGCCGATCGCCAGTCCCACAACAGCTACCGAATTCCGGCTAGCCAAGTCCGGCATCCGGATCGCGCCCTCGTTACTGGCGGCGGATTTTGCGCGGCTCGCGGAACAAGCGGCGCTGGTCGAGGCCGCCGGTGCGGAAGTCCTTCACCTCGATGTCATGGACGGGCACTTCGTCCCTAACATCAGCTTCGGCGTCCCGGTAATCGAATCGCTCCGCCCCCAATCCAAAATGTTCTTCGACACGCATTTGATGATCGAGGAACCCAAACGATATGCCGAGGCTTTCGTCAAGGCCGGCTCGAACCACATCACTTTTCATGTTGAGGCTCCTGAGGCCAAGCCAGATCCAATGGCGGTGGTCGATGAAATCCGCCGCCACGGCGCTTCGGTGGGGGTGTGCATCAACCCGACCACTCCCGTCGCGGCCATCGAGCCAATCCTCGAGCAAATCAACATGGTCCTGGTCATGAGCGTCTGGCCGGGGTTCGGGGGGCAGAAGTTCATGGCTGAGGTGCTGAGAAAGGTCACCGAATTGGGTCAGCGGCTAAGAGCGGATCAGCGATTGGAAATCGACGGCGGCATCGACGCCGCCACCATCGCTGATGCAGCAAGCGCAGGAGCGGACACGTTTGTGGCGGGCACCGCGATTTTTCGAAAAAAAGACCCGGTAGCGGCTATGTGTGAGCTGCACCAACTGGCAGTGGCGGCCCAGGGGATTGCGTAGATAATGGCCGACATCATGGCCGAGGAACGTACTGGCGTCCCCGCCGGGCTTTGGACCCGGTGCGAAAAGTGCGAGCACATCGTCTACGAAAAGGAAGTGGCCGAGGCCCTTCACGTCTGTCCGGAGTGCGGTCATCACCGGCGGGTGGACGCCCGCACTCGCATCGAGCAACTTGTCGACCCCGGCTCCTTCGAGGAGTTCGCCGCCGACCTCGAATCCACCGACCCTTTGAATTTCAAGGACCGCATCCCCTACAAGGAACGCCTCAAGAAGGAGCAGGCCCGGACGGGCGAAAAAGAGGCCATCGTGGTCGGCCGGGCGTTTATTCGCGGGCGGGCGGTCATTCTCGGGGTCATGAACCCGAACTTCATCATGGCTTCCATGGGTGCTGTCGTTGGTGAGAAGGTCACTCGGGCCGTTGAAAAGGCCCTGGAGGAGAACTTACCCCTGGTCATGGTGACGGCATCCGGCGGCGCCCGAATGCAGGAGGGAATGGTCTCGCTGGTGCAAATGGCCAAGACTTCGGCGGCGCTGGCCAAGCTTGATGACGCCGGGGGTCTTTATGTGGTTGTGGCCACCGATCCCACGACCGCAGGCGTGGCGGCGAGCTTTGCCAGCCTGGGCGACGTCATCCTCGCCGAGCCCAAGGCGATGATCGGCTTCGCCGGCCCGCGCGTGATTCAGAACACGATCAACGCGGAGCTCCCGCCCGGCTTCCAGACCGCCGAGTTCATGCTGGAACACGGCTTCGTCGACCGGATCATCCACCGCAAAGACCTGCGTCGCGAGATCGCTCGGATCATCGACTTCTGCGGCAAGTAGCGCTCCCAATCCACCGGTCGCGGCATTATCGGAATTTCCAAAAGCACCAGGTTGATTTCTGCCGATGACCGTGTATACGGTCGGAACTGGCGATGATGCGGTTTTCCTCGGTCACACCGATGGACCATCGAACAAGGATGTTCAAGACGCTGGGCCTCTTGGCCATCGCCATGATGGGCACCACCGCCCTGCTGGGTTGGATCGATCCCTCGCCGCCTATCCGCGCGCGAGCCGTGCCCGATTCCCAGCTTCTCCCCCTGGCCCGGTCTCTGGTCGCTGACGATGTGAGCGTTCAGTTCGCTCGATGGCGGGCGGTTGAGATTCTCACGAACGGTCGGGCCGTTGCACCGGTCCTGCTAACCGCCACCTTCGACGAGGCTGATTACCATTTTCTGGTCGATGTACACGGCCGGCCGTCTCGCACCGATTGCTGGCGTTACCAACGACCCACTCCACATTCGCCCGATGCCGTGCGTATTCAAGTAGCGACGGTCGAGCAATCGGATGGGGTTTCGGCGGCCCAGGCAGGCTCGGTTCGTGCTTTGGTTGCCGCCTTGAGAGAGGCCGCCGCACGCAAGGGGCTGGAGTTGCCAGTGCATATCGAACCGAGCGAAAGTCGGTCGGATTCCCTCTGACTCCCCGCCTGGACTTGCTGTGATCGCGTCGCCCCCTGGCTTGCAGCGACAAGTTTAAGCTCACCCCGAGCGGCGTTTCAAGGGTTCATTCCCTTGACCCGTCCTGCCGATTTGATATGCTGAAATCAGTGGTTTTCCAAGATCCGGCTCCGTTCGCGGAGCGGGATGGATCCAGATTGGTGGGGCTGAAAACGCCCCGCTCCCCCATGATCGCGGTTCTGATCGCAACGAACCGGAATCGGTCCGGGGAGTTTCTCGGAGATGGGCACTGAACGTCCGATTGCCTGACGGTACGACCTTAGAGGTGAGTGAGGGAGCGACTTCGGCGGAGGTGGCCGCCAAGATTGGTCCGGGACTTGCCAAGGTGGCCGTCGCCGCCCGAGTCACTCGCAACGGGGAAAGCCGCATCGTCGATCTGGCGCATCCCCTGCCCGCCGATGCCGAACTCAAGATTTTGACCGCCTCGGACGAGGACGCGGACAGCCTGTCGGTGCTGCGTCATAGCACGGCCCACATCATGGCCGAGGCGATCTGCAAGCTCTTTCCCGAAACCAAGCTTGTATACGGCCCGCCGCTGGAGGACGGCTTTTATTACGATTTGGACCTGCCGCGATCGATCACGCCGGATGACTTCGCGCGCATCGAAGACGAGATGACCCGCATCGTGCGGGAGGACCGGCCCTTCTGCCGGTACGAACTCGCCCGCGGTCAGGCGATGAGCAAGCTTCGTGGCGAGGGAAATCGGTACAAGATCGACAACGCGGAGCGGGCCGAGGGTGACGTGCTCAGCTTCTACGTGACCGGCAAGCAGATCGGCCGGGACTTTGAGGACTTGTGCCGCGGCCCCCACATCCCGTCCACGGGAATGGTCAAAGCCTTCAAGGTGCGGCAAGTCAGCCGTTCCCATTATCGGGGAGACGTGAACGACCAGCCGCTCCAGCGCGTATATGGCACGGCGTTTTTCAAGAAGGCATCGCTTACCGATTATTTGAATCGTCTTGAGGAAGCCAAGAAGCGCGACCACCGCGTGATTGGCAAAGAACTCGATCTGTTCACCATCACCGACCGCGTCGGAAGCGGGCTGGTGTTGTGGCTTCCGAAAGGGGCGATTGTCCGAACCGAACTCCAGAATTACCTCACTGGCGAGATGCAGAAGCTCGGATACGAATTGGTTTACTCGCCGCATATCGGGCAATTGGGCCTGTATCGATGCAGCGGACACTATCCGTATTACGAGGACGCCCAGTTTCCGGCCATGTTCGAGACCGAACGGGGTAAGGCGCTCCAAAGCGCGTTGCAGCTCGCACGGCGGGCGAAATCGCAAACGGGTCCGGAGCGGGAGGCGCTTCGCAAATCGTTGAGCGCGTTGGTTTCAGGCATTGAAAAAACTTGGGGGCAAATGGAGGGCGTCTCGCCGCATGCCGATCTCGATCCGCTGATGGAGCGACTTTACCACGCGCTGGCTGAGGAACCGGGTTTTCTCCTTCGGCCGATGAACTGTCCGCATCATATACAGATCTATGCGTCGCGGCCGCGAAGCTATCGCGATCTGCCGTTCCGCGTCGCGGAGTATGGGACGGTTTATCGATTCGAGCAGAGCGGCGAAATCGGGGGAATGACCCGGGTCCGCGGGTTCACTCAGGACGATGCCCACCTGTTCTGCACGGCGGACCAGGTAGATCGCGAAGTGCTCGCCACGGTGGAGCTGACTCGAAGCGTGTTGGAGACGTTGGAGCTGCGCGACTATCGAGTTCGGTTGGGGATGCGCGATCCGGCCAGCGACAAGTACGTCGGCTCGAATGAGAATTGGCAGCGGGCTGAGGCGGCCATCCGGAGGGTGGCGGAAGAAAGCGGGATCACCTTTACCGAAGAAAAAGGGGAGGCGGCGTTTTACGGCCCCAAGATCGATTTCGTGGTCAAGGATTGCATCGGCCGAAGCTGGAAGCTTGGCACGGTGCAGGTGGATTACAATTTGCCGGAACGTTTCGAGTTGACATACGTCGGGGCGGACAACGCCCCCCACCGGCCGATCATGATCCACCGGGCGCCCTTCGGTAGCATGGAGCGCTTCGTGGGCATTCTCATCGAGCATTTCGCCGGGGCGTTTCCGCTCTGGCTTTCGCCGGTGCAGGTGGGGGTGGCCAGCGTCAGCGAAAAGAGCGAAGGATATGCGCGGACCGTGTATGATCGGCTCAAAGCGGCGGGGTTCCGAGCCGAGCTTGACGTGTCGGCGGAAAAGATCGGACCTAAGAAGCATCGGCTTCGCACGGCAAAGGTGAATTACATCGTCGTGGTCGGTGAACAGGAGGCCCAGGCCAGTTCGTTGAACGTCAACGGGCGGGATGGTACGGTGCTGGGCAACACGGCCCTTGATGCGTTCATCGAAGCGTGCCGGGCGGAGGTTCAGAGCAAGGGGCGCCGCCGGGTCGGGGCGGCGTGACGACGTAATGGTGTGTGTATGGCGGGCGCGGTCCGGTCGAGTGGCCGGGCGTTGCGTTCGTTTGTTTTCGCGAAAGGGATAGACCATCAGCAAAGCACTTCGACTGAATGAGCGCATTCGCGTTTCTCCCATCCGCCTGATCGATCACAATCAGGTGCAACGTGGGGTGGTTTCGATCGACGAAGCCTTGTCCCTGGCGCGGGAGGCGGGTTTAGACCTGGTTGAGGTTTCGCCGCAGGAATCACCGCCGGTTTGCCGGATCATGGATTACGGCAAGCACCTGTATGAGCGGAAAAAACGTCAAAAGGTCGCCACACAGGCGCACGTGACCACACTCAAGGAAATCCGAATCCGCCCTAAGACGGATACGCACGACCGCGGGGTGAAGCTGACTCACGCCAGGGAGTTCCTCGACCATGGGCACAAGGTGCAGTTCACCATGCTCTTCCGCGGGCGGGAGCGATTCTTCCGGGATCGGGCGACCGAAGTATTTGACGAGATCATCGCCGAGCTGGGCGAAGCCGCGAAGGTTGAACGCCCGCCGCTGATGGACGGCCGACGCATGACCATGGTCATCGGTCCGGGCAAACGTAAGGCGGGATCTGGTGGGACGGGGGGCAGCGAGGGGGGGCACGCGCCGGCGTCGAATTCGCCAGCTAGCGCTCCGACCCAGCCGGCACCTTCACCCTTGGACGTTCCGTCAGTGTGAAAACCGACTGAATGACGACGCTAAGCGTCGACCATTCTAGGTCTCAGGTGGGGTTGCATTTCATCGGGTTTGTTCCTAGGCTGCGACCTTGTGACAAGACGGCGTCACGTGGTGTGGCCAGGCCCTTTCCATCGGGCGGGAACACATCTTAAGTGCTTACAATCACAGAGTTTATGGAACCACCCCAGAAAGGGAAGAGGCATGGGCCGAAATGAGCTGACCCCGCCGCACGGCGGGCAACTGATTCAACGAACGGGTGTCAAGACGAAGACTCCGGAGCCGGCGGTTTCAATCACCCTCACCGCCTGGGAGCAATGTGACCTGGAGATGATCGCCACCGGCGCGATGAGCCCCCTCGAAGGCTTCATGGGCGAGGCGGACTATCACGGGGTGTGCGACAAGATGGCGCTCGCGAACGGCGCCGTATGGCCGATTCCCATCACCTGCGGGGTGACCCCGGCGGTGGCTGAAACGGTCAACACCGGGGCGACGGTGTCCTTGAAGGACGACGGCGGGCGGTTGCTCGGTTACCTGACGGTCAGCGGCAAGTACAAGCAGGACAAGCGGAAACAGGCGACGAAGGTTTTCGGCACGGAAGACGTAGCCCATCCCGGCGTCAAGATGGTCATGGATTCGGGCGACGTGTGCCTGGCGGGCAAAATCGACGTGGTCAGCGCGCGGCACAACCCGATGTTCCCGGACCACCGTTTCACACCGGCCCAGACGCGGGCGGAATTTCAAAAGCGCGGTTGGCGGACGATTGTCGCCTTTCAAACCCGCAACCCGATTCATCGAGCGCACGAATATCTGACGAAATGTGCCCAAGAAATGACCGACGGATTGTTGATCCACCCGCTCATGGGCGCGACCAAGGACGGCGACATACCGCCCGAAGTACGCATGAAGTGCTACGAGGCACTCATCAAGGGATACTATCATCCGAAGCACACCATGCTGTCGGTGATGCCGGCGGCGATGAGATACGCGGGCCCGCGGGAGGCGATCCTGCACTCGATCCTGCGGCAGAACTACGGGTGCAGCCACTTCATCGTGGGGCGCGATCACGCCGGGGTCGGGTCGTATTACGGCACGTACGCAGCCCAGGAAATCTTTGACACGCTCCCGGAAGGGGCACTCAAAATCACGATCCTGAAGTTCGAGAACACGTTCTGGTCGAAGCGGGCAGGCGGAATGGTCAGCGGCAAGACGTTCCCGACGATCGAGGGTGATCAGATTTCGCTATCGGGTACGCAGCTCCGCGACCTGCTCAAGCGCGGCGAGCGCCCGCCCGTGGAATACTCGCGGCCGGAGGTCGCGGACATATTGATTGAATGGACACGAAGCGCTTCGCAGTAAGCTTGGTCGACCGCCAAGCCACCAACATAGAAAACGGTATTGACTCGGAGCGCTGAGGCGTTTTTCGATCAGCGTACGAACTAAGCGCGGGCCCTGCCTTCCTAGTGCCTGGTGTCTTTGTGGTGAAAAAATCGCAAAGTGACATAACTCCCGACGCGCCATATTTGGTTCCGTCCGAGTTGATTCACGCCCTTGAGCGGCTTCGTACGCCGATTGTGATGAGCCACGTGGTTCCCGACGCGGATGCCCTGGGGTCCATGGCGGCTCTCGCCCGCGCGTGGAAATCCGATCGCTGCCGACCGAAAGTTGCTCTTCCGGAAGGTTCAGTATCGCCGCGGCTTGCGTTTCTGCCGGAATGGGGGAGCGTTTCCGTCGCATCGGAGACGGACTTCGGGCGGGCGGACGGGTTTATCGTGGTGGACACTGCCAAAAAAGACCGGTGCAACGTCGGTCCCAATCTGAAGGAGACGGATTGGTCGGCGGGCAAACCTGTCTTCTGCATTGACCATCATGAGTCGAACACCCGGTTCGGGGATATCAACTGGGTCGTGGATCGGGCGGGCAGTTCGGCGGAGCTTGTTTATCATCTATTGGTCGGGGCAGGGAAACCGATCGATCGCCCGACGGCATCATTGCTTTACGCGGGCATTATGTCGGACACGTTGGGGTTTTCGCTGCCGACGACGAACGCGTCGGCGCTCCGGGCCGCAGCCGATCTGGTGACCCGCGGCGCGGACGTCGGCGACCTAGGCGAACGCCTCTTCCGCAGTCACCGGCAAAGCGAATTCGATCTTCTTCGGATCATCTATTCCCATACGCGGGTCGAAGCGCGGGGGGCCATCGCTTATAGCTATGCCAGTTTTGACGACATTCATGGGACCGGTTGCACCGCCACCGATATCGATGACCAGATCACCGTCCCGCGCTCGCTCGATGGCGTGCGCCTGGCCATGCTGTTCACGGAAGGGAAAAAGGGCCGGACGCGGATCAACTTCCGCAGCTCGGGCAGCGTCACCGTGTCTGACCTGGCCGCGGAGTTCGACGGCGGCGGTCATGCCCAGGCGGCGGGGGCTATCTTGGATTGCGGACTAAAAAAGGCCATTGAACGGGTCGTGCCCGTGGCCGTCGCATATCTCGAGAAGTTCTCATCCGATTCTCGCGGAAAAGGCAAGGCTTGACCGAAGGGTCCGCATCGATAAAGCTTTTTCTCGTTGATGAGGTCATTTTTGTCCATTCGAAGGAAGGAGAACGTTATGAACACGCGATCGAACCGCGCATGTTTCGTGAGTTCGCTGGCCATGGGATGGGTATTTACTCTTGGGGCCATGGCGCAGGACGAGGCAAAAGTGGCTCCAACCGCCGCGAAAACTTTGCTCGAAAACTCCCGGGTCCGCGTGATGGAAGTCTCGTTGAAGCCTGGCGAGAAGGTCGGAACGCATTCGCATCCGGATCACGTTGTGTATTTCTTGACCGATGGAAAAATCAAAGAAACTCTCGCGGACGGCAAGTCGAATGAACTCTCCGGAAAGGCGGGCGAGGCCAAAGGGATGAAGGCGGTCATTCACTCAACGGAGAACGTGGGTACGGCACCACTCCGCGGCATCGTCGTCGAACTGAAGGAGCCAGCGTCGAGCCCATCCGCGGCGACACCGGTGGACAAGGACCCGGTCAAGCTGGCGCCCGACCAGGTCAAAGTTCTTTTTGAGAACGAGCGCATTCGCGTCATTCAGGGCCGGTCGAAGCCGGGGGGGAAGGTGGTCATGCACTCCCACCCCGATTCCGTGAGCTACGCGGTGAACGATGTGAAGGTGAAGTCCACGACGTCGGACGGCAAGGTCACTGAAAAGGCGTGGAAGGCAGGAGACATTTCCTGGAACGATGCCTGGTCTCACGCGGTCGAGAACGTCGGGACGACGGAAGGTTCGCTGGTTACGTTTGAATTGAAAGAACCCAAGAAGAAGTAGTCCAGCCGGCGGTTTGATCGGGAAAGACGGTCATGCGTCGAGATTTGTGGGGTGGGCATTGCCCACCCTACATTGTTGATGGGATGAGCAGTCAGCCGCATGAGGCCCACAGTGAGCAAAATGAAAAAAGTCGCCGTCCTAGGCATGGATTGCATGGAGCCGTCCCTGGTGTTCGATCAGTGGATCGAGCATCTGCCGAACATGAACCGGCTCATGCGGAGTGGAACGTACGGCGAACTGACCAGTTGTCTCCCGCCGATCACTGTGCCGGCGTGGAGCTGCATGGCCAGCAGCAAGGACCCGGGAACGCTCGGGATTTACGGCTTCCGCAACCGGGCGGATCATTCGTACGACAAGCTGTCGATCGCCACCTCGATGGCGGTGAAAGAGCCGCGGATCTGGGATATCCTGACCGCGGCGGGAAAGACGTCGATCATTCTGAGCGTGCCCGGTACGTATCCGATCACCAAGCCGATCAACGGGTGCATGACGACTTGCTTTCTTACGCCGAACACCACCGACCCGAACATCACGTGGACTTCGCCGCCCGGTCTTCGCGTAGAGATTAACAAGCTCGTCGGCGAATACATGACCGACGTGAAGGGCTTTCGCACGGACGATAAGCAGTGGCTGCTCGACCAGATTTACGTGATGACCGAGCGGCGATTCAAGCTGATCCGGTATCTGGTCAAGAACAAGCCGTGGGACCTGCTTTGGTCGGTCGAGATGGGTGTCGATCGGATTCATCACGGCTTCTGGAGCTGCATGGACCCCACCCATCATGCCCACGTGCCCGGTAATCCGTTCCAGAACGCGATCTTTGAGTACTACAAATATCTCGATCGGGAAATCGGCGAGACGCTTGCCTGCCTGGACCTCGACACGACCGCGGTCTGGATTGTGAGCGACCACGGCTGCAAGACGATGGTCGGCGGATTGATGTTCAATCAGTGGCTGATGAACGAGGGCTACCTGGTCTTCAAAGAGCCGCCTAAACCCAAGCAAAAATTCGATTACAAGGACGTGGACTGGTCAAAAACTCGGGCCTGGGGCGATGGAGGGTACTACGGACGGTTGTTCATCAACGTGAAGGGCCGTGAGCCGGATGGACAGGTCGACTCCGCCGACTATGAACGATTCCGCGATGAGATCGCGGCAAGAATCGAGGCGATTGTCGATGATCGTGGCCAGCCGATGGGCAACAAGTGCTACAAGCCGGAAAAGATATATGCCAAAGTCAACGGCGTGGCCCCGGACCTGGTGGTCATCATGGGTGATCTTCGGTGGCGATCGGTGGGCCTCGTGGGCTCCGACACGATCTACACGTTTGAGAACGACACCGGCCCCGACGACGCCAACCACGCTCAACAGGGCATGTACATCATGTCGCATCCTTCCATACCAGCGCGTGGCCATGCCGATGGACCGACGCTGTACGACGTGGCACCGACGATCCTCCAACAGCTTGGAATGAACATTCCACCAAACTTGCGTGGCCAATCGATCATGAAAGAATGAAGTTCCTACAAGATGCAAGCCGAGAGAGTCATCTTATGGAAATCGAAGACCTGTTATTCGTAGGATTCAATCGATACGTCGTGGCGTTGAGCCGCGCCACAGGTGAGCTTGTCTGGGATTGGAAGGCTCCAACCGGGACCGGTTTCGTCACTTTGCTCATGGATTATGATCGCCTGTTCGTCAGCGTACAAGGTTACACCTACTGCCTCGATCCCCTGAGCGGTGAACAACTGTGGTACAACCCGCTCAAAGGTTACGGAACTGGCGTAGCCTCGCTTGCAACAGTCTGGTCGAACACGCAAAGCGCAATCATGGGTGAGGCGCAGGCGTCGGCGCAACGAACTGCGGCTGCCACTTCGGCCGGATCATGAACAATCAAGGAACCACGATTACAAGTGGATGGCTCCCTATTCGCATTGGAACGTGTTCGGATTACACGTTGTTCCCTGGGGACACTCGATGAAATCGCACGGGTCGAAGGCCCCTCCCGCAGTGATCGTGCGCGATATTCCGGTTTGTGCCGTCGCCCGGACGCGACCGGAGCCCTGACGCCCCACCAGGTCCACCTCGACGGTTTCGGTGTTCGAGAGGTTGACGGAAATCGTTGTCGAGACCGGTTCCTCGACCAGGCACTCCATGGCCATCTGCGGCACGGTGGCGGAGCCGGTGTCGTCAAACGTACAGGTAATGGTCACGAAGGTGGCTGCGTCCGTCGTGGAAATGACGACGTTCACCGAATCCGCAGTTCCGCTTGCGGTCCAAGTGAACGGCAGGGCGGAGTTGCGGTCGATCGTCAGGTCATCAGCCTCCAGGTCCGGCGAGGTCACGGTGAGGGCACCGGGGAGCGCAACGGAGGTCATGAAGGCTTCGACATCGGTGCCGCCGGGGAACTCGAAGGTAATCGTCTGGCCGGCGGCAAAGCCCTGTGCGGGGAGATCGGCCGGGCCTGTGTACACTCCTTCACCTTGGCGCGAGAGTGTGGCCGTGGCGGTGCCGTTGTTCACCGTCCCGGAGTCTCCGGCGTCCAGCGGGTTGGTGACCGGCGTGACGGGATTACCGTTGAGCGAAGTCGTGACTACGACGCAGTCTCCAATCGTCTTTTGCTCCACGTTGGGATCGTCCACCGGGTCTCCGGTGGTGACAAAAACGGCCCCGCTGCTGACCGAGTTTTGCTCGCCCGTTGTGCTGATTGAGGTAGAGACGTTGGCGCTCAAGAAGCCGATGAGTTCCGCGAGCCCGTCGCCGTTTCCTCCATTGCCGCCGTTGCCTCCGTTTCCGCCGTTACCGGAGGGAGGTTGCGACGGACATCCCAATCCGAAGGCCACGAAGGTCAGGGAAACTACCCGCATCCAGTTCCGAATCGACATCACGAAACTCCATGTCCGGTTACGAAGGGTCGCCAATAACGAAGGAGGGAGTATTGAGCCTTCGTCCGTGGATGTCAACTCCTGCCATGAAGGAACCGTGGTCGTTCTCGGCGTTGAGTCGTTAGGTGAATGCTATTCCGGTTCGACGCGAAGCGCGAGGATGAAGTCGATCCAGCGCCGCTCCAAGTCGTCAGTGATCGGCCCGAAGTGTTTTTCAAAGATGGTTCTCTCTTGTTCGACGGTCATGGCAATGCCGACCGGGCGGGCGGCCAGTTGTTTGATGTATTCGCCGAAACGCTCCGGTTGCTCGCGGGCGAGAAAGTAGACCAACCCCCACCCCTGCGAATACCGATAGGCGATCCGATCGTTGACCGGGCCCCACTTCTCGCTTTCACAGATGAGAGCCGCGATGGGTAACCACCGCTGCGCGTGTTTGGAATCAGAGAGCGCCGAAGCGGAAACCGACTGATCCCCGTGAGCGGCGCCGAGGGCCTGTCGGAAATCGGCCAGGCGGAGTTGATTGACCCGTGTCAGGCGTCCGGAGGCGTCCGTCTGCGGCACCTCAAATTGGCAGGCGAGTCCCTCAACGAACCAGAGGGGATTGTCCGCGCCCCGGAGATGAACGCCGACGTTGAATAGAATCTGGTGGGCGGTCTCGTGTTGAACGACCATCTGGTTGAACGTGTGGACGATCGAATCCCGCTGAAGGCGGAGGCTGCCGAGTTCGTCGGTCAGCGCATCCCGGTGGCCCGCCGAGCTCGCCTTGCCGTCGGGGCGCTTCTTGCGCAGCTCTTCCTCGATCTGAGTGATCCGTTTCGTAACGGCCTGCATCTTCGCGTGGTCGCGCGTGTTGCAGAACACCGAAACGTTGCGCTGCTGATCGTAGAAACCCGCTACGCCCGCGGCATCGACGCCCCACGCGGTGGCCAGGCGATTGAAATCCGCGAACTTATCGAAGAACAGGATGCCGAGTCGCGGGCCCTTGCGTGGACTCCCCGCCCCAACATCTGAAGAAGAGCCGGCACCCGCTTTCGACCCGCCGGCATCCGCCTTGTCGCTCCCCTCGGTCGGCGGCAGCACGCCGTGGAACTTGATGAAACGTTCCACCACGAGATAAACGCCTTCGATGCGTCCGATGAGGGCCCGAAGGTCGGCGTACGCGGCGTCGTAGCACACAACGAAGTGCTCGGTCTCGCGGACTCGAAAGCCCTCGCCCGCGAAACCCTTGAGCCGTTCGGCGAGGGCGACGTCCGAAACGACGCCGTCGCGGCGCTCCGCCTTCGCCGGACAAAGCGTCATCCATAAGAGACAACAAAGCGAAAGGACGCGCGCCATTAAGACCCGTCGCCGAAACCCAATGTGATCACCTCGTTCATGCTGCCGCTGCGGAACCCACGAAGATCGAGAGTGACATATTGGAAACCCAACTGTCGAAAGCGCTCTTCGATCCGGATGCGCAGATCGGACCGCGCCAACCTATCGATGCCACTTGGTGGCACTTCGATCCGGGCGAGGTTATCGTGATGACGGACGCGGCATTCACGGAAACCGAGCTCGTGCAGGAACGCTTCGGCGGCCTCGATCTGGCGAAGCTTCTCCGGCGTGATCGCCTCGCCGTAGGGCACGCGACTCGACAGACATGGACCGGCGGGCTTGTCGAAGGTCGGAAGACCAAGCCGCCGGGAGAGCTCACGGACGTCGACCTTGGTCAAACCTGCCTTCGCCAGCGGGCAGAGGACGGCGTGTTCCCTGGCCGCTTGAATGCCGGGGCGATAATCACTTAGGTCATCAGCATTAATCCCGTTGACAATCGCCGCAAGGCCCCGCTCCGCGACCAGCCGGTCGAGGTGAGTATACAAGGTCGTCTTGCAGAAATAGCAGCGGTTTTGCGGGTTACTGAGATAGGCGGGGTTCTCGAATTCATCGGTGTCGAGGACGACGTGCTCGGCGGCCAGCAACTCAGCCAACCTGCAGGCCTCGGCGAATTCGTCCGCTCCCAGGCTGGCACTGCGGCCGGTGACGGCCACAACGCCTCCCCGGCCCAACGTGTCCAAGGCGACCTTGAGAACCAGGGTCGAGTCAACGCCGCCGCTAAAGGCCACGGCGACGCTTTTGAGGTCGACGAGAATGCGGCGCAGGGCCGTGAGCTTGTCATCGAGGTGTTGGGTCGTCATTCTTGAATCCCATCCGGACGTCGAACCGCTCGGGGATTCTATCCGCGATAGGTAGCGAGAGAAAGAATGAGGCTGGGCAGCCGGCGCTTAGCTTGTCTCTTACAGCTTCTATATCCCGTTTTGATAGCCCGTTAAGCCCACCGGATTACGATTCATTAAATGAATTTCGATGTCTGAGCGGGAGGACGATCATGCTGAAAAAAAGACATTAGAACGAGCTCAGCGGGCCAAGCGACAAGGCAAGCCCGCCACGACCCAAGCGGGCGAGTTTGTCCGCGAGGAGATGGAGCACGTTCGCGAAGGCAAGCACGGCGCCGCGAGCCGGGAGCAGGTAATCGCCATTGGGCTGTCCAAGGCCCGACGATCAGGTGTTCGCGTTCCACCGCCCAAGAAAGGGAAAGGGACCCAAAAGACTCGGCGGCAGGCGATAAGCGACTTGAAGTGCGGAAGTGGTCGGACTCGAAAGAGGCGATCGAGAGTCCGGACGAGCGCCGCCTGAGTAGATGGAAACGGTGAGCGCGGCCGCCGCTGTCCGGATGACGAAGTGTCCGAAACGTTTCCCACCGCCCCATAACGCTGTCCGAGTTCATCCGTTTTTTGCCGGCCTTGGCGCGGTTCTCGATCGATTTCTAGGCCGCTCCCCTAACATTCAATTAAAACCATCACTCGATTCGAGCCTGTCCTGGCCGAAGCACGTACGTTTGATTTGCTTGACCCGTACGTGTTTCGTAGGGTTGAGCGGGGTGCATGAACGGCGCGGGCGGTCAGATAATCGGGGCCGCCCGGCAGTTCAGGGAATACGGAGCATTCCGCGAACGACACTGACGGTGTCCGACGCAGCCGTATCCTTTCGCAACCCACTGTCCATTGAGGAGGCGGTACCCGTGAAGAAGCAACCACGCCCATCTCGTCAGGATCGAGGTTCGTCATTCAATCCAAGGACCCCCGTCGCGGCAACGAGTGGTGCATCACCGAATCGCGCACCGGCGGAATCCAAACCGTCGGGCCACGCTCAGCGAGCCCTTTCTTCATTGAATTCTCGGTCCACGAGACCTGCGGGCAAACCGAGGGCGGGCAACAAGCCTCGTTTTCGTCTAGAGCCCCTGGAGCCTCGAATACTGCTATCGGCCACATGGGTGGACGCGGATACCAACGCGGCACAGACCGGAGCGGACAACGGCGATGACATTTTCACTGGAACGGACGGCGCTGATACGGCGGACGGTCTCAGGGGTGATGACTCTCTGTTCGGCGGGGCAGGGAATGATCAACTTATCGGCGGAGACGGCGAAGATCTCTTGGAAGGCGGGAGCGGCAAGGACGTCCTCGACGGTGGAAAGCACGATGACACGCTGCTCGGCGGACAGGGGAATGACACGCTAAGGGGCGGCGAGGGGGATGACACCATTGACGGCGGCGCGGACAACGACGTGTTGGACGCGGGGGACGGTGATGACCATTTGATGGGTGGCGACGGCAAGGACCGGCTCAAGGGCGGTGACGGCAACGATGCCCTTGATGCCGGAGAGGGTAATGACAAGCTGGACGGCGGCAAGGGCGACGACACCGTTCTGGGCGGTGCCGGCAATGATAAGATGCTGGGCGGCGCGGGCAATGACGCACTCGACGGCGGAGTGGGTGACGACAACATTCAGGGCGGCAAGGGTGATGACACCCTTGTTGGAGAAGAGGGCAACGACACGCTCGTGGGTGGTGAGGGCAGCGACTCGCTCCAGGGCGGGACAGGAGATGACACCCTCAAAGGCGGCGCCGGGAATGACATGATGGACGGCGGAACCGGCGGCGACGTCCTGGTTGGTGGCAAAGGCAATGACATCCTGGACGGCGGCGAGGGCGATGATCAGCTTAAGGGTGACAAGGGCGACGACGTGTTCGTGGCCAGCGGCGGCAACGACGCCATGGACGGCGGGGCGAATGATGACCGTTTCGACTTCGAGAAGGCCAGGAACGGAGACGTTTACACCGTTGAAGGCGGCAAGGGGAAGGACACGATTGACCTGTCGGCCTACGACACCGAGCAAGTTCACCTGAGCGAGGGGCGCATCGACGTTGACATGAAGGACGGAGGGTCGTTCAGCATTCTGCACACCAACGTTGAGCGGGTGACGATCGGCCAGACGACCAGCGACCTGGTGAGCCCGGAGGGTACCGTTGACGCGGACACCGGGGAAACCGTGGACGACAACGGAGTTGAGACGGGAGAGGCGGTGGTGTTCGCGGATGCGGGCGTGGATCAGAACGTGACCGAGGGTGCTGAGGTGACACTCGACGCCACGCAATCATCGGCGTTTGAAGAGGATGAGCCGCTCAGCTATTCGTGGACGCAGGTCGGCGGACCGGCGGTAACGCTGGCCGGAACGGATGGCGCTCAGCCGATATTCAGCGCCCCGGCCGTTGACGCCCCGACGATATTCACCTTCGAGGTTAGTGTCACGAAAGGTCAAAGCACGACTACGGATGTTGTAACGGTAACGGTCACGCCGAGCGCGGAAACCTCGACGGAGGCCGATGACGAAGCCGATTCTGATTCCGATTCATCGGCAGGTGGAAGTGGTGACGCGGATGGGTTCACGGGAGAAAGCGGAAGCACGGCAGTCGACGATTCCAACTCATCGTCAGACACTGAAGATACAACGATACCCGAAGAAGAAGATGCCGTGACGGAGGGCTTCGTCGGTGACGTCGCTGAAGACTCCAGCGTTGCACCGCCTGACGAGTCGAGTGTGGCATCGGTAGAGGTGGTGGATTTGGGATCTGCACCGGAATCGGGTGGCGAAGATGATTCCGCGTCACCGACGGCCGATGAATCGCTTTCGTCGCTTGAAATCTCTGAGGGCGATGCCCAGGCATCCACCGACGAATCCGTGCTCGACGAAACGGCGGGCGTGGTGGTTGATGCCGGTGCGGGCGAAGAAGCGGGTGATGAGTTTGACTCTAACGCGATGATGGCGGCGGACAATTCCGCATCCGAGTCGAGCGAAACCGAGGATGAAGAGACGGCTTTGACTACGAGTGAAACGATCAATGGGAGTGTCGAAGATGCGTTCACGAACGTTGAAGGCATCACCGAGCAGGTGAACGAGGATGACGCGTTTGAACAACCGGCATTGTCCAGCGGGTATCCGACTCCTGATGAGCAAGGGGCGATGGAGCCCACCATGGTTGGCGATTCCGCCGCAATCCCGGTGATGTCAGAGGGATCGAATGCAGCCTCGGGGGGATCGTCAGTTGTAGACGGAGTTGGCGGGACACGTTCGGGGTCACATGGGTTAGAAGTTCCCCCGACGGACGCTGCTCCAGAGGGAGTCCAAGGTTCCCCGAGCACGGGTAACGCAACAGATCACGAACACGCGGATTCCACGGTTACCGTAGCGGACACCACGAACGGCTCCACGGCGGGCGGAAACATGGCTGATACAACCGGGGCGGAACCGTGGTTGGGCGGCGAAGACCTCGGGGTGCTGGATCCCATGGAAGGCATCGGTGATGCGGTGGCTCTGCCGGCGGATTTCGTGTCGATGACGGGGCCGCCGGACTTCGCGGACTCGCAGCCGATCGATCGGGTCGAGGCCGGCGAAGTGTACGAGTCTGAGGGCGTCGTCACGCTTCCCCCAGTCGCGGGCGTTGGCGAGAAGATTACGTTGGCGTTCAACGCGGGGACGCGGTTCAAGGATGTCTTCGAGGACGTGGCTTTCATCGAACAGCGTGGGGGTCGCTGGCTCACCGATGGGGGGGACGGGGCGGGCGGCGCACCGCAGCCGCGCCGAATGACGAATGGTGAGGATGGGATGGCATTGAGACAGCGGGCTGCGACGGTAAGCGAGCATGGCGTGACCGACGCCGCCCAGGGAGATCTGCAGGATGCGCAATTGACGATCGCCGGCGAGGCGAGCGAAGCGTCGATGACCCATCTGGTGGGCACTGGTTTCTTTGCCCGGTTGTGGGCGATGTTCCGAGGGGCCGAGGCGGTGTTCAAGCGCGACGATGAATCAGTCGGGCGATCTGGGCGTCGTTAAATACACAGGTCGAATTGCAGTCAGACTAGGTCCGGGGCGGCGTTGGGCCGATCCCGGACTTTTTCATTCCAGAGCGCGACGACGGTCGAGAAGAAACCGCAAAACGCCTAAACAGGAACACCCAAATCGGAAAGTGGATTCGTCCGCTCTCCGGGCGGGGGGAGGAAAGGGAAGATCGCTACCAGGGACTGAAGTCCCTGGCAACGATCGTGCGCCCTCCGGGCGAAGACACTGGCGGGCAAGCCGCCAGTGGCACCCTTCGGGCGAAGAATAGGCGTGCGAATCTTCATGCACTTTCCCTCTTTGTTGGCCTTACATAGAAAGGCACTTCTTCAGGTGAACCGTTGTCGACTTGAGTTGCGGTGAACCGGCTGGCGATCTCGTTCCCATAAGTTGCCCGTGAGAGTGTACGGCTCGCAGGTTTGGTAAGAACGCACGCCGGATTCGATGCTATCCGCCGCGGCAGAATGAAAGGCCGCTAAAACCGCCTAATGATCTGTATTTTGACGCCGTTGTCTTTCGACTCAGCGTCGAAATGCTAACCGCCGTACGTGACTCTTCCGATGATCTTTAGGACATCCGTAATGTCACTAACTTCGTATCGGACGTATCTGAAACGGCGATCGAAATCGAGAATTGTTTCCAATGTACGTACGAGGACCGATCCATCGATTCCGAATTCTCGCCGCTGGGGTGTCTTCCGTCCTGGCATGCGTCGTCGCGACCGCGGATTTGCCGAACGCCGAAGTCGATCGGCCCCATTCTCCGGCCGGCACAAGATTGGGCATCAGGTCGTCCCCCAGCGGGGCGATAGCCCTGCCCGAATCGAACGTAGTGTCGGAAAAAGGCGTCTTGGTCGGTCTGACGGCGCCATTTCACAAAATAACTCTGGCGAGCGTGATGCCGGCCCGGATCACGACGATCCCAGCGGCTGAAGGTTCGATGATCCGCCAGGGGGAAGTACTCGTCGCGCTCGACGAATCGGTCCAGCAAGCAAAAGTGCGGATCGCCAAGGCGGCCGCGGAGACAACGTTGGAGATCGGCTTGGCTCGCGCTGCCTGGGAACGGGCACACCGAAACATGGAGCGGCTGCAAGGGCTGCGTGGAGAGGACTCCGCTTCATCGAAAGAGTGGAGCGACGCGTCGACGGAAGCAGAGATGCGGCGACTGGAATACGAACTGGCCAAGTTCAATCATGAGCAGGCCGCCCTTAGCTACGAAAGAGAGTTGGCGGTCCTGGAGCAACACCGGCTCCGGGCGCCGTTCGACGGCTACGTGGTCGAGCACCTGAGGCACCCCGGCGAAGCGGTGAACGAAATGGAAGGAATCCTCACCCTTCATCAGCTGAACCCTTTGCTGGTGGTCGTAGATTGTCCCGCGGCGTCGGGGGCGGGCGTTCGAGAAGGTGATCCCGTAATCGTTCGATCGGTGTCCGGGGCTGGTTTGAGGCGGGAGGGGCGAGTGTACCTCGTCAGCCGAGCTATGGACGCGGCCAGCCAGACGGTCCGCGTCAAGGTGAGAGTCGATAACCAGGACCAGGGATGGAAGGCGGGGATGAAGGTGATGGTCGAATTCGGCGAACCGGGACGGGGCGCGAGGGCTGAAGATGTTGCACGATGAACAAGACTCCAGTGGAGACTTGAACAAGGAAGCTGCGTTCGCGGTATTGAAGGAGTTGGAGCGAAACACTCCAGATGAGATCCGTCGTCAGCGGGCGCACTTTCGATTGTCGATCAAGGCCCCGGTGATTCTACAACCGGGCAACGCGAGTGAGATGATGTCCTTCAAGGTGAAGGGAATGACGGGCGACATCTCCGAGGGCGGGTGCAGCGCGTTGTTTCCGATTCCAGCGCGGGTCGGCGATATCTATCGGTTGGAATTCGATCGGCGCACGCTGGACCTTCCGCTTACGTTCGCGCGATGCGTCCGATCCCGACTGGTGCGCGAGGATGCGTTCGAGGCGGGCTTTGCCTTCTTCTGCCGAATCACATTACCGGAACGGGTGGTGGTAGCGGGTCTTGAATCGGCCCTGATGAGCTAACGGGGCGAACCGTTCACGAGTCGGAGGCAACATGGGGACGGTCGGTCCGGCACAACAAGTCAAAGCAGCCACTCACCGGGCGGCGGACGATCCGATCGATCGCGATCCTTACAACCAGATTGTAGCATCGGCCCGAACGGCAACGTCGCGATCACGATTCATGGGCGAAGCGATGCGCTGCATTGCGAAGCACTTCGATAGCCCATACGCGGCGCTGCATGTACGCTATGCATCAGAGGTTGTACAAGACGATTGTCACTTTGGACCGACCAATCCGCGTTTCTGGAAGGCCAGCCTTCAGCAATTCCTGACGGAATCGCTTGCTGAGAACTGCGCCCGGGCGAAGCTGCTCAAATCTCGCCAAGGCAACACAAAAGTCGCATTTCTGAGCGTACCGCTGTTCGACACCTCCGGCCCGGCCATCGGCGGGATCGCTCTCGTGGCCATGGGGATCGAGGTCGCGGATCTCAAGCTGCGGCTGACCGCCCTGGAAAGTTTATGTCGGGTGGCATCGGTGAGCGCGGAGTTCGTGGGGAGAGGGAATACCGAGCCGCGAGGTTCCGGAGTTTCGGACAAGGGGCTGGCTCGGGCGGCCCAATGCGAATCGGCCGAAGAACTGGCTTTCTGGATCACCAACGAACTGCGGAATCGTCTGGGGTGTGAACAGGTGGCCCTTGGGTTGATTCGAGGAAAAGCAGTCCGAATCGTTTCGATATCGGGGCTGGATCAACTTCCAAAGCGAACGCCGGGGATGGCCGCGGTGCGCGGAGCAATGGAAGAATGCCTGGACGCGGGCAAGACCATCGCCTGCCCCGTTCCGGATGAGTGGAGCGATGACTGTCCGGCATCGAAGTACTTCCTGCACCGCCAGTGGCAGGCGCTGGCCAAGGGGTCGTCGGTCGCATCAGTCCCATTGAGTTCAGGTGAAACGACGATGGCGATCCTGAGTCTGCGGCTTCGATCGGATCAACTCTTTACCCGGGAACTGCTCGATGGCGCCCGCAACCGACTCGAGCCGCTGATACCGGCGCTGCTTCTGGCCGAGCGGGCCAATCGAAGCGTGGCCAGACACGCCCGGGAAAGCGCGCGCGGGGCGATTAGTTCTTTGACGTCGCCGGGGCGATTCGGTCGAAAGATTGCCGCAATGATCGCGCTCAGCGCCCTGGGATGGTTCCTGTTCGGCACGATGACTTACGAATTGACGGCGCGGTGCGTGGTCGGTTCCGCGAAAGCGCGACATCTGTCAGCACCGTTTGACGGCATCCTGGCGGAGGTTTCGGCAGTTGCTGGCGATCGGGTTCGCACGGGCGAGGTGTTGTGCCGCTTTGACGAACGAGAACTGCGCAAGGAGGAAGCCCAGTTGGCGGCCGAATGGGCGGTTTGGGAGCGGAAGCACGATCAAGCGGCGGCGGCTGATTCCCCGATCGACGCCCGGCTTGCCTTGGCCCAGCAGGAGTTGATCGCCGCGAAACGAGAGATCGTGCGCGGTCGGATCGAGCGGGCCACGCTGGTCGCGCCCTTCGATGGAATGGTGGTATCGGGAGACATGCGCACGCGACTCGGTGCGGTGCTTCCGCAAGGCGAGCCGTTGATGGCCATCGCTCCCCTGGATCAATGGAAGTTGGACCTGGAGGTGCCGGAACACGCATCGGAAGATGTTGCCGAAGATTTGAACGGCACGTTTGCCAGCCACGCCCGTCCGGAGCATCGATATCCGTTCCACGTGGCAAGAGTTCTGCCGACCGTTGCCCCGCGCGACCACACCAATGTGGTGGTGGCCGAGGCGGAAATCGAGGCCAACGGGGTGGAGTTGCGTCCGGGAATGGAGGGTGTGGCGCGGATCGTCGTGGGTCGGCGTGCGGTGTGGTGGGTGGCGTTGCATCGAGCCGTCGATTGGGCGCGTATGAAACTGTGGTGGTAGGTCCCATGATCGAGCCCGCGTGCAATCTACCTCATTCGACGATCGAGCGTTTGCGAAACGTACGGGTCAGCCTCCGCGAGGACCTGGAGGTCAGCCGCCATTTGTTCAGGGGAGAACCCGCCTACGTTGTCCGCGACCCGATGACATTTCAAAGCCAACGGCTGGATGCCGGAGATTACACGTTGCTGGCCCATGTTTCGGGCGACCGTTCTCTCGGCGAGGCATTTGAGAAGCTGGTGACGGAAGAAATGCTCCGCCCTCAGGACGAGGACCGGTTCTACCAGTTCATTTTGACGCTGCATGGGCTGGGGTTCCTGCGGCTGCCGGTTTCCGATGATCGGCTGTTGTACCAGCGGTACCGTTCCCGCGAAAAGGCCAAGCGTCGCGGACGACTAACCGGGCTCCTGTTTGTCCGCATTCCCTTGATCAACCCGAACGCATTTCTGGATCGGACGGTCAAACTGATGCGCCCGCTGTTCAGCCGAACGGCCTTCGCCGCTTGGTTGATCCTGGTGCTCTGCGCGGCGTATGTGGCGGCGGGGAACTGGACCGCGCTGACCAATCCTTTGCACGGAATGCTGGCCAGCGGCAACCTGCCGATGATGTGGCTGACACTGATCACCCTGAAGGTGTTTCACGAGTTCGGGCACGCATATGCCTGCAAGCACTTCGGCGGGCACGTTCCGGAAATGGGAGCCTACCTGATTCTCTTCACTCCGTGTGCCTACATGGATGCGACGGCTTCCTGGGGATTCACGCGGCGGCGGGAGCGGATCATCGTTTGTCTGGCGGGGATGTACGTGGAGATGGCGATTGCCGCGGCGGCCGTATTTGTCTGGGCGGCGACGGGGCCATCTCTGGTGAACTCGATTGCCCACAACGTGATCTTCCTGGCTGGGGTGGTCACGATCTTATTCAACATCAACCCGTTGATGCGCTACGACGGCTATTACGTGCTCAGTGACCTCCTCGAAATCCCCAACCTTCGGCAGCGGTCGGCACACGAAATGGCGCTGGCGATGAAACATTGGTTGTTGGGATTGCGGAGAGAGGGGGAGGCGACCACGGGTCGATTGCGGGTATCGCTGCTATCGTTCGGTGTGGCGGCAACGCTGTATCGGATCACACTGCTGGTCGCTATCGCAGCGGCGTTGGCCTCCAAGATGTTCGTGATCGGTATGCTGGTGGGCTGTGCCCTGCTGTTTTCCACTGTCGGTTCGTCGATCTGGCGCCTGACGCATTACCTTTGGTACTCGGAGGAGACGCAGGGGCGAAGGTTCCGAGCCGTGGCGTTAAGCATGGTCCTCCTGTTGTTGCTGCCCAGTTTGATCATGTGGATTCCGGCGCCAACGTCAGTTCGCGCGGCGGGATGGGTGACTCGGGAACAAGAAACGGTGATCCGTGCCAAAACACCGGGTTTCCTTGAAGAAGTGATTGTCGAACCCGGGATGGCCATCGAGGCCGATCAAACCATCGTCGAATTGCGAAGCGATGTTGTGGCGGAACGGATCGTCGACGCGGATGCTCGACTCCGAGCGTCGTACATGCGGCGTGATGCCTATCTCGAGAAAAGCCCCGGAAAAGCCCTTGAAGAAGAGGACGGAGCTCGAGCAGTCGAGGCGAATCTAGTCGATGCGACGTCGCGGCTGGCGGATTTGGTAGTCCGTGCGCCGCGTGGCGGGATGCTCGTCGAATGCATCCGCGAGACGGAGATCGGCAGATTCGTCAACGAGGGTGTGCCGGTGGCGAAAGTGATCGAGGGACCGTGGGAGGTTCGCACCTGGCTCACGCCCGAACAATGGGCGACCTCGATACCCAAAGTGGGCGACCGCGCATCGTTCCGGCCGGCGTCGAGAACTTCAAGCGATCTTAAAGGAGTGGTCGTCCGGGTGGCTCCGGGAGGATCTCGAACGATTGAGACACAAGCGGTGACGCAAACAGGGGGCGGTGATATTGCAGTCGACCCAGTTTCTGGCCAGACGGCGGAAGCATACTATGAAATCACGATTCGCCTCCTACCGGACAAGTCCGCACAATGGGTGGAGGGCACAGAACCGCATCGAGCTCAGGAGGAATCCAATCTCGATGACTCGATCTTGCGCAACGGACTGACCGGAACGGTTCGACTGGACGCAGCGCGCGAGCCGATCGGAACATCGATCGCCCGTCGCGTGGTCCGGTTCTGGAACAAGCTGAGCGAGGGCTAAGCATGACAGCCCTTCAGTCCACGACCGAAGACCGATGGTTAGCGGCTTTCGTTACGCGCCAGGCGATCGCGCAGCCAATCGACGGTGACGCCCTTTTCCGTGAGCAGGTCGGCGAGACCATTAGACGTGTCACGGAGCAGCGCCAGGAGCAAATGCTTCGGTTCGACCTCACCGGCGCCCAATCTGTTGGCCGAATCGACGGCGAGGATCATGGTGTGCCAGAACTTCGTCGACCGAAACGCTTTGGCCAGCTCCTGCTGGTGGACCCATTCGAACTCTCCGTGGCGCGAGTGCGCCAAATCGTGGCCGGCGTCCACATCCGACTTAAGAACCGCCAAGGTCTTCTCTCGCAATACGTTTAGATCCACGCCTTGTCTGCGCAGCACTTGCGAAGGCAGACTGTTCTCTTCGGCGAGGAGCCCCAGGATCAGGTGCTCGGTGCCAACATAGCGATGGCCGAACTTGCGGGCCTCATGGATCGCTGTCGCGATGACATGCCTGAGTTCCTCCGTGTGGGCCCGAGAGCCGACGGGCCCCGCCCCGCTGCCTTTTTCCATTTGCGATCGAACCTCGTCGCGGACGCGATCCAGGTCGACGCGCAAAAGCCGCAAGGTCTCCGTGGCCACACACGCGCCCTCGGCGATGAGGCCGAGCATCAAGTGGGCGCCGGAGAGATAGTTATGGTTGAGCTTGTTCGCTTCGAGGTTCGCCAGGGCCATGGCGTGCCGCGCCCGATCGGAAAAACGCTCTTGCATTTCGGAGGATCTCCCGAAGTACTAGACCAAAAACGCATGAATCGCGCCGCGGCGGAGCGTTGCGAAGCGCTGAATTCTCCGTACCGCGCCCGTTCGCGGAGTGTAGTCGGCGGCGAGATTGCCCACAACCCGCTGCGTCCCCTACTCAGCGAACGCCTCGGCGGGGTTGAGCGGGGGGGCGACCCTGACAGGTCTCTTGCGGCATGGCGCAAGGTGAGGTGATGCTCAGCCGGAAGTTACCCTGGGAAAAGGGCGTCTTGGCGGCCAGAAGGACATAGTATTCGGCGCCGACCGTCAGACGGCCCACGCAGATTCCAGCATGGCGAGGGTCGGCGCTGCACGTCGGTGAATCGTCGGCACAGGCAATCGAGCGGCGCGACGAACAAAAGGCATCACGCGAATGGCCGTCGCGGGCCTCGAAGATCGAAATCAAGGTGTCCAACCCCTCGCTGCCGCAGGTGTCGATCCGAACGCTCTCGTGTTGGGCGAAGAAACGATACCAAACGGTCGAGAGGCCCTGGGTGCCCCGACCGGAGGTGTGGCAGCAGAAGCCGGGGTCCTCATCGGCCTCGGTCGCTTCGGCGGCGTCGACTACGACCGTCGTACCCGGGATCAGAAGCGGGGCATCGAGACACTCGTCGTTGAACGGGGCGATCTCACAATCATCCGGAATCAGGTTGGCGTTGAGGTCCACCGACGATGTTCGAGCGATGTCGCAAACGTCGGGTACGTCGTTTCCGTTGCAGTCAGCATTGAGAGTGAGTATGTAGGCGCCTCCGGAGGTGGAGCCGAATTCGTCCTTGCCTCGGGCTCCGGCCACCGCCCAGCCACCCGAAAAGCGCATGGACCCCGCGAAGCCGTCGAACAAGACGCCGTCCTCGGCGGCGACCTTGACTTCTTCGACCCAGCCGACGCCGTCATGACGGAACACGTACGCGGCGCCGACCGAGGGCGGGTTGCCGTACTTATCTTTGGGGAGCGGGTAAACCGAAAGATCGGCGGGGGCGCCGATGGTGATGACGCTTCCGTGCATATCAACGGACCCACCGAAATTGGCATCTTCCGCGGCCAGGGGTGAAGACAAGCGGGCCTCTTGATACCAGCCATCCGCGTGGCGGCGAAAGACATAAGCGGCCCCGAAATTACGTTGGTTGCCTTCGTCCTCGACGGGCATGGGCGCGAGTCCGTCATCCCAGAACGCCCCAACAACGATCCGATCGCCGTCAATCGCCGTGGCGAAGCCAAACCGGGCTTCGGCCTCGGCGTCGAGAGCAGTCAGCTTGGCCTCCTCAATCCAGGCGCTTCCCTGACGACGGTAGACGTAAACCGACCCGGCATCCACGATCTCTCCGACGTTGTCCAATAACGCGGCGGCCAGAAGACGGTCCCCATCGATCGCCACGCCGTAACCAAACCGGTCGGCGGCTTCGGCATCAGCGGGAATCAGCTTGGCCTCTTGCTGCCAGAGACCGTTTTCGTAGCGGAATACGTAGACGGCGCCGGCGCCGTTACCGGCGGTGTCTTCCAGGTCGGCACCAACAACCAGGCGGTTGCCGCTGAGGGCCACGTTTCGGCCGAACCAATCGTCGGCCTCGAAGTCTGTCGCCCGGATTTTCTGGACTTCCCGCCAGGTATCGCCTCGCCATTGGAACATGAAGACCATGCCCGTGATCGGCCGCGGTATTGGGTCATTCGGGTCAAACCCACGAGGTGTTCCCACGGCAATCCAGTCACCATCGGCGGCCACCGAAGCTCCGAACCGGTAATGGGCGTAGTGCTCGGCGGGAACCAGCTTCGCTTCTTGCACCCAGTCGAGCCCGTCGCGCCGGAACACGTACGCCGACCCGAAAAACTGACTCGTGATCGGATCGGTCTCGGCGCCGAGAACCAGAACGTCGCCGTCGATATCCACGGAACTACCAAGGGACTGATTTGCGACGGGATCAAATACGCGGAGCTCTTGGGTGACGCGGCCACGAACGTCGCATTTGTCCGGCACACCGTCGGTGTTGCAATCGTCGCAGGTCGGATCGCCGAGGGAACACTCGGCTAGTTCACATGCATCTCCACGACTGTCGAGATCGCAATCGAGTTGGTCACGGTTGGGATGCAAAGGGCAATTGTCGCATAGGTCCGGCATTCGGTCTCGGTCGGCGTCTTTGCGGTCGTCAAAATCCGCGCAGCGGTCGACGTCGGCGCAGAAGCTGTCGCCATCCGCGTCGTCTTCCGCGTCCAGCGGACACGGGTCGCATGCGTCACCCACGCTATCCTCGTCGGTGTCGGCCTGATTCTGATTGAGGATGAGCGGGCAATTGTCGCATGCGTCGCCGACACCGTCCTCGTCCCCATCAGCCTGATCGCGGTTCGCCTGCTGTCCGCAGTTATCACAGGAGTTCCCGACATCGTCCTCATCATCGTCGGCCTGAGCGGGATTCGGATCCGCGGGACAGTTGTCACAGGCAACAATGCCGTCAGCATCGGCGTCAATCTCACAATCGTCGGGCAGGCCGTTTCGATTGCAATCCGGGCGATCGGTGTCGACCGTCAGGACCCTCGCGGCCCCGGCCTTGTCCCCCGCGGATTCGTCCCACGCCCCACCAACGGAGGCGATTTCGCCGCTGATGGCCACCACCGTGTCGAGGCGATAGTCATCAACACCGCTAAAAACCGGATCACGGATTTGCGGCTGCCATGAGGCGCCGTCAAAACGAAACACGTGAATCAGCCCGGTGACAATGGCTTTGTCCATCATGCGCCGAGAGCCGATGACGGCCAGCCCACCATCGAGTGAAACAGACTTCCCGAACCAGATGTCGGCCACGCCGGCGCCGTCACCACCCTCCGCGGTCAGTTTTGCTTCTTGGATCCAGCCGTTCTGCGATTGAACAAAGGTGTAGGCCGCTCCCGCAAATGATCCTTGTTCGTCATCGAGCCACGCACCGACCAACGCCCGTCCCCCGCTCAACGCGACGGACCAGCCGAAGAACGCGAAGGGCCCGCCGTCGTCCGGCAAGATCTTCGACTGTTGAACCCATTGATCGCCTTCTAGGTGGAATACGTAGGCCGAGCCGGAACCGAAACCGTTGTCGTCGTCCGATCGAGCGCCGATCAGAATGGTCTCGCCCGCGATGGCGACCGACGCACCAAACTGCTCACCGCCGAATAGATCGGTGGGCAGCAATTTCGCTACTTGCTGCCACGCTTTGCCATCATAGCGAAAGACGTACGCGGTCCCGGCGCCGAAGCCACGTTCGCCATCAAGAGGTGCGCCCACCACCGCGATCTGGCCATCGATCGCCACCGCCGATCCAAATTGTTCTCCGCCGAGTGGAACGTCGGGGCCGAGCTTGGCCTCCTGCCGCCAACGACCTGCGTCGAAGCGAAACGGGTATGCCGCGCCGGTGCCCCAGCCGTGATCGTTATCGCCGGAAGCTCCGACAATCGCCACCGTGTCGTCAAGGTCTACGGCTGTACCAAATTGATCGAAGTCATCGCCGTCCTCGGCCAGGAGTTTTGTCTCCACCACCCAGCTCTTGCCCTCCGCGCGGAATAGATAGGCTGCGCCGGCGTCGGATCCGTTCTCGCGATCCGATCGTGCTCCGACGATGACGCGGCCGGGGTCAACGGCAATCGAAGAGCCGAATAGCTTTCCCCGGGCGGGGTCAGGCGGCGCCAGGAGGGCGTCACACTGGGAAAACGCCGGCGAGACCGCGACCAGAACGCCGACCACTTGAATGGTCATCAGCCATCCGCACCATCTGGCGAAAGACTTGTGTTTGATCGTCGAGAGAGCGAGTGGGCAGCGATGGTGTCCGGGCAATGCGCAGGGCCCTCCCTGGCTATTGCGTTCAGGCATAGCGATTTCTACGGTCAAGCCCCCAACTTGCCGGGAATTGGGCATGTATCATTACCCCAGCGATCTAACCAACTCGCCGCCTCTGACGTTCAACGGCAATCATCACGGCAATCGACGGTGATGACAGTTTTCGCTTACAAGCTGAACCGAGTCAGCGTGGCTCACTGGATTTCGTATCCAGCCACTCCCGGAGCCAACGGGCTATTATAGCAGTTAGGCAGCGGCATTGCACGTTTGCCCGAACCCAAATACCGGCTAGACTGCGATAGCGGTAACCGGTCGATTCGTTCTCGAATCCCTTCAGGCCACCCATACGACGCTGGCTATGCCCCGATACTTGGCCGTTGACTACGGAACGAAACGGATTGGACTGGCCATCAGCGATGGTCGAGGCGTCATTGCCTCCCCGTTGACGACCGTGTCCGCACGGGGCTCGCTCGTCGAGCAAGTCGAGACTGTGGTTGATGCGGTCCACGAGTTTGATGTGGACGCCCTCGTCGTCGGGTTGCCCGTGAACATGGACGACACCGAAGGTGGGCAGGCGGCGATCACCCGCCGGTTTGGGGGTGCGCTTGGGACTCGGTTTGGCAAGCCGGTCCACTATTTCGACGAACGGCTGTCGACCGTCGCGGCGGACGAGATGCTGCGACCGGCGGAACTGACCCGCAAGAAGCGAAAAGCCCGGACGGATGCGGTGGCCGCGCAAGTCATCCTACAGAGCTTTCTGGATGGACAACGCGGATGAGGAAAGTGCGCCCTGCGGATTGTCACGAGGATCATCTGTGCTACCGGTCGTGTAACCCCAGCCCATATCGAGCGTCGACCGGGGTCGATCCAGCAACGTGACTCACTCCATGATCGGGGTTCGCGCAGATGTGTTCGAGGATGTGGAAGATCGTCTCAAGGCGCTCGTTTTCGTTAAGGGCCGACGCGATTTGCTCGACCGTCCATGCCGAAAGCCGAGGCTGGTTGGCATCGGCCGGCTTGATCTGGCCACGCAACAGCCCAAGCACTCGTCGCTGCAAGTCCAGATTTGCGTCCGCGGTTTTCTTCCCTAGATCAACGCCGGGCTGGTGATAGGCGTTTACATCGATGAGTTCGGCATAGAGTCCCACGGCACGCTCGAACAGCGCGATGAGACTTCCCAAGGAACGGGCGTTCAGCTCGCCGATGGTCAAGGTCATTGACTGTCGGCCGCGATCGGTCAGCACGTCGCGCGTGGCGTGAAGAAAAGCGTTCAAATAGTCGCCGGTCGTTAGGTCGGGGCCGACGAGGATCGAGGCACCGGGGGAGCGATCCAAGAGCACTTCAATGAAGGTTACGAAGAAGTCATCCGGACCATCAACCAGTTGCTGGACAAGGGCGTGTTGATCCGTGCTGCCTTTGTTCCCATAGACCGTTAAACCCTGGAGGACCTCTTCGCCGTCGCGACTCCGTCGCTTGCCAAGGGACTCCATGACTAGCTGTTGCAGGTACCTTCCCAAAAGCAAGAGTCGATCGCGATACGGCAAGATCACGAGGTTGCGTTTTGCCTGTTCCTCGCCGGCCGAGTGCCACATCAGCGCCGTGAGCATAGCCGGGTTACGCAAGGCCTCGGTGTTTCGCGTGATCCGGTCGCAATCAGCCGCCCCCGCCAAAAACGCCTCGATATCCACGCCTTGCAGCGCCGCCGGGAGCAGCCCGACCGACGAAGTGATGGACGTACGTCCCCCCACCCAATCCCAAATGGGAAACGTCCGAAGCCATTTGTCCGTGAGGGCTGTCTGATGAAGCTCGCTTCCCGGCTGGGTCGCGGCGACCGCGTGGCGGGCGAACGAAAGCCCCTTTCGTTCATACGCCGCGGCGACTTCCAGCATGGTGTTCTTTGTTTCGGGCGTGTTGCCGGACTTGGAAATGACAATGGTGAGAGTCTGGGGCAACAGGTCCTCCAGGTCAGCCATCACGCGGTCGATGCCGTCAGGGTCGGTGTTGTCCAAAAAACGCAGGATCATGGGATCATCGTCCTGGCCAAGGGCATCACTGAGCAGTTGCGGTCCCAAGGAGGACCCGCCGATCCCGATCACCAGGACCACGAAGAAGGCCTGCGCGATTTGCGGCTTGGTCCCACCCGTATGAACGGCGGAGACAAACGACCGAATGTCTTGAACGGCTCGCTCGATGTCGGCGCGAATCGCCTCCGTCGGCGCGAGATGGGGCGTCCGCAACCAGTAGTGACCGACCCTTCGTTGCTCATCAGAGTTAGCAATCGCTCCCTCTTCCAGCCGTTGCATGGCCGCCAGCGCATCGGCCGTCGACCGACGCATGCCTTCGATGAAACCCTCGTCGAAGAGCATTCGGCTGACGTCCAAGCGAAGGCCGATATTCGGGCAATCACAGAGAAACCGTTGGTATCGTTGCCACGGCGAGGGTGGGTTCATTCAGAGGAATCCATGGGCAGGGGGTCGGTAACGGGGAGACAATCATCCTTAATCCATGACGACGCATGTTCGCGCGACGGAGCAGCACTTGCGGCCCCCTCCGGCGCCAGAGCGATGATCGCCGCATAGATCCGCTCGGTGGCCGCTCGCACCGTCGCGCGACCTCGATCATGATCATCGAAATCGCTCAAGTCCACCGGCGGGCCGAAGCGGACGCGGGCCCGGTGGCGGGCGAGACAACCGGCCAATACGCCCTTCGTGTACCGTGTGCCGCTGATATATGCCGGAATCACCGGGGCACCTGTACGAAGAGCCAGAAGAGCGACGCCATCCTTGGGTCGCCGTCGCTCCCCCGGCGGAGCGATTCCTCCCTCGATGAAGATCGCGACGGCGTTGCCCGCCTCCAACTTGCGAAGGGCCTCCTTGGTGGCAGCGGTCTCACGGGTGCCGCGCCGCACCGGGATGCACTCGGCGGCCCGCACCACGGTGCGAACGATCGGCAGATTGGCGTATTCCGCGGCAATCAAGAATGACAAGACCCGATAGGGAACGCAGGCACTCAGCAAAGGAGGATCGGGGATACTTCGGTGATTGGCCGTCACGATGACGGGGCCGGTGCGGGGTACCGTAACCGGTCCCAACCGTTCCAATCCCCACCAGAACTTGCTCACAAACTCGACTAGATGTCGCAGGAAACTAATCCAGGGTCTGTCGAGCCCCCGTCGCAGACGGACGCGAAGAGTGACGGCCCCAGCCACGAAGGTCAGAACCGACACACCGAGCAAAAGCCAACCCACCCAGCGGTCCATGCGAACCGCCGTAGGGACGCCGAGCGCGCCCGTTGCGATCAACAAGGCGCCCGTGCACACGAGGTCCTTGAAACCGAATACGCGACCGCGAAACCGGTTGGCGACGGTACGCTGGAGAAGAGCGTCGAAGGCGGCCATGACACTCACACCGAACAGACCAGCCAGCGTAATTCCGACGGCGCCCAGACGAGACAAGGCCGTCGTACTCCACGGCAGCATGGTCGAAGCCGCGAAGATGCCGATGGCCAGCGAAATGCCGAACAGACCCCAGGTGATCGCGATCTCTGCTCGTAGCGCGCGTCCAAGGATGGTGACGATGGTCGCTCCGAGGATGAAGCCCAATCCGAGCAGCGCTCGATAGCCGCTGATGTCGGTAAAGGTTCCGCCGTATGTGTCCCGAACCACGGCGGGAATCACACTGTTGACCACCGGGCCGCAGAACCAGACCAAGGCGGCAATCATCAGCAGTTCGCGCACGTGTCGGTGACCGCGCACGTATCTCAAGCCGTCGGCCAACGCCGCAAACGGGGATTCCTCCGCCGAAGGGTCTGCGGCATGCGCCGCGCCCGAGGGCGGACGCATCATGGCCAGGCAGACCGCACTGGCAATGAAGGTTGCCGCATCTACTCGGAAGGCCACTTTCGGCTCGTAGTGATCAGCGAGGTATCCACCGATGAGTGCGGCGGCCATCGTGGCGATGATGCCCAAGCCCGCGATCATGCCGTTGGCCCGGACCAATTGCTCATCATTAACCAGGGTAGGGAGGAGTGCCGATCGGGCGGGGGAGAATAACGCCGCAAACACTCCCACTAACAGCAATGGCACGAACCCACCCCAGGAACCCCATGCCGCCGTCTGAGCCAATAGATACCCGAACACGCACATCAGGCCGCCGCGGATGATGTCCGCGGAGATCATCAACGCCCGTCGCGGCAGGCGGTCCGCCAGCAGGCCGGTGAATGGCCCCAGCAGGAAAAAGGGAACGAAGAACATGAAGGTCATGCGGGCGGTGAGCGGCGTCACGTCCACGGTCGGGTCGAGCGCGTCGCGGGTCTTGAGAATCGCCAGTTCGGAAATGTGATCGCCCATGGCGCTGATGCCGTAGGCGAACCACAGGAGCACGAAGTTACGGTTTCGCAGCAGGTGTTGCACGGGCATTCGCGGCCCCATTCACTTATTCGGCTCGCCAATTCCCTGATCGTCACGTCGAGAAGGCGACCCAGGGACATTCGCAGGAATCATCCCTGACGACCGGGCTGCGAATGGTACTGTAGCCTGCCGTGCATGGACAGGCGACGAACCGGCTGCGCGACTGTCGTCGATATCGTTATTCTACAGCTCAATGTCTTCCGCCCGCGAAACATTCATCGCCGAACTTCAAGCGGCTATATCGCCGTGGGGCCTCGCACCAACCCAAGAACAGCTCGATCAAATGGCCGCTCACTTTGAGGGCATGATCGATGCTAACCGCGTCATAAACCTTACCCGGATCACCGATCCTGCCGCCGCCGCCGTCAAACACTACGCCGATTCCCTGTCGGTGCTCGATTGGGCCCGTCAACAAGCGGTTCAATTCGGCACCGTGATCGATATCGGCACGGGCGCTGGTTTTCCGGCGATGCCCTTGGCGATCATGGCGCCACATTGTCGCGTGACGGCCATCGATGGAACGGGGAAGAAGATCGACTTTCTGCACCGAACGGCGGCCGCCCTGGGCCTAAGTAATCTACGGGCGGAGCATGTCCATTCGGAGCATTGGGTTACGAAGCAACGCTTTGATCTGGTCGTCGCACGGGCTTTGGGTCCGCTGGATCGGTGCATTCGGACCGGAGCAAAGTTCGTTGGCCGCGGTGGCTGGGTCGTCGTGTTCAAGACCAAGGGCATCAACCCCGAGGAACTGAAGGAAGCCGAGCAAGAAGCCGAGAGGGCGGGGCTTCGCGAGTGTGAAAGGCATCCTTATCAGCTGACTCTGGGCGGCGAAACGATGCCCAGATTGCTGTTCGTGTATCGAGGCCGAAGGTAACCATCAGAACGCGGGCGTTACTGTGCGCTCCTGTATCTTTTGAGTGTATCTCGCGCGGCGATCAGATCTTGGGAAGGATTCGTGGACTCGGTTCGACGGAGGATGTAGGGGCCGTTGTAGTCGGCCGATGCCAGAGCCTCCAGGATTCCGACTAGATCAACATCACCCTCGCCGAGCGGCGTTTCATGGCCCAACCCCGGCTCGCCGCGACCGCGGTCGACAAACCCCGCAGTGGCATCTCGGGCGTGGAACAGCGCCACTTGCTCGATGAATCGTTCGATCGACAACATCGGATTGGCACCCGTCATCACCATCCCCGCCGGGTCCCAGCAGACCCGAATGGCGGGGCATCGGAGGGCGTCGAGCACGGCCAGCCATCGAGCCCCCGTGTCGTAGGATGGACGCAATGCGAGCAGCACGCCACGGATGTCAGCGTATTCCCCGAGCCGGCTCAACGCGCTGATCGCCAGGTCCGACGGCTGCCCGGTCTGCAAATCGGTGAGCGCCCCCACGCCAGTACTGACGACGTTTACCCGAAGGTCCCTGGCCAGGTCGAGAACATGACGCGTGCGATCGATACGCTCTTCGACGGTCCCGGGATCGGTTAGCCGAAGCGTCGGCATGTCCGCGGATAGGGCCGCTGGAGAAAGTCCCAAGCCTCCGATGTATCGAGAGACGTCGCGTCGGGCGCTCGGTGAGAGGTTTTGCGGGGCTAATTCGCCGTGAGCGGTTGGAATCTCAATGGTACGAAAATCCAACGCGGCGGCCTGACGCAGGGCGGATTTCACGTCGGTGCGCAAATCGGCGATGTCAATACCAATAACGTGCGGCCTGGGTTGGGCCATCGCTCACGAGTCCCTTTCGCCAAAGCGGGCCTCCTGGACTTCAGGACTACCCGATTCGACGCGCCGCTACTTTATCGACGTCAAGAAATGTGCCAAGTGAGCTGTGGATCACAAGTGGGCCTGGAGCCGCCGCACTTCGCCCATCTGGTAGAAACAACTCATCACGGTGGGCACCAGCAGCACGAATGGAGCCACAATGCTGCTTTCCTCGGCGGCGCTGCGGAACCAGCCGAACATGACCGGCGACGTGACCACCAGGGCGACGATCCCGGACATGATGAGGACCGCGCCGAGAAACGCCGTAACCACAACGACGACTTTCCGGCGATTGATGAACGCGTATGCCGTACAGACAAGAAACCCTGCCCCACAAATACACCAGAGGGTCGCGCCGTGGAAGCCGATTGCCGATAAATAATAGAGGATCAGCCCCGCACCCATCCCCCCTCCCAATACCCCAACGGCGTACAAAGCCGGCACGTAGCTGGCCGTGCCCAACAACGCTCCCACGCCCACCGCGTAGTACCAGCGATCCGGAGATTCCGGCAACATCATTAGTGTGACGCCCGCGCCGATCAGACCATAGGCCAGCACCACGCACAGCTTCCATAGCCGCCATCCGAACAACATGAGCGCGACCCCGCCTACAATCAATGGAAACGCAGCCGTGCCGTGTGTATCCCGCAAATAGGAGAGCCATTGTTGGATGTAGTAACTCACTTGCCGCTCCCTTCGATCGTCCGCGCGAACCCAAAGCATGAATGGACCGGTCAACCGGTCCACGGAATCCGCCTCATATAACTTAGGATATCGGGAGATCGACTATCAGGCCGGCTTGACTTCGGTTTTCGGACCCGAACGGGTCAGCATGGCCTGAAGAACGATCGACGTGAGCAGAAAGCCTCCGACCGCCACCCCCATTAACGCGGGGTGTTTCTGAAGGGCGTGGATCGATTCCCCCCCACTGATATGGGACATCAGCGTGGCGGCGCCGGTAGCCACCATCGCCGTGCCCACCAGTGATGTCGCGACAATGAGCGCCCAGCGTGTGGCCAGGATACCGACGCAGAGTCCCGTAATGAGGGCGGCAATACCCAAGGCTCGGCTATTGGGAGAAACGGTGGCGTCTTGTTGCGTGACGTAGGACCAGAATTGTTGAAACCACTCGCGGGGTGAGGGGTCGCGATACGCCTGCTGTTGTTCGGCCGTGGGAAGAACAAATTCTCCACCGACGGTCGCTGAAGGTAACACAATCGCCCGTTCGAATTCGCCAACGTGGGGGATGACCTTTTGATAGCCAAAAACCCCCAGAGTGGCTGACGAAAACACCAACGCAGCCGCCACCCCAATCCACAGCCGAAACGTCTGATAACCGATGAGGCCCACCATCAACGCCCCGACAGCGGCGCAGACGACGGTCGGGAAGCCGCTGAGCCTCGCCACGTATGCACCGACAAACGCACCGAAGATGCCCCAGGCCAGGGTAATCCCCGGACGCGAGAGCTTGGCCCCAAGGACGCTCAGGCCGATACCCGCGATCAAGAAGACAATGCCGGCGGGAACCGCTTCTCGAAGCACATCCGACGGGGCATGCTGGACCACAAAAAGGCGGGTTTGTTCGACGATTGAGCCGATTTGATCCATCACGTTCATGGGCACTCTGCCTTGCGAGATTCCGGACCCTCCCATACTCGATTCTACCCGGTATTCGCTCGAGATGGCGCATTATTCTGTAAACTACCGGTTACAACCGGTTTAACCGACGGCGATTTCGGAGGCTCGGCGGCGGAACCGGGCACCGTGAATCGATCCGGAAAAGTCGAAATGTCGATTACCGCGTGCCCGCCATCGCAACGGCCAGTCACCGCGTAGTTCGTGCGGAGCAGCGCGAGTTTCTGGGCCACCGTGTTCTCTTCGAACTCCCGGCCGGGAGTCGAGCCCCATCGGATTCGCCCCCCGCCGCGATCGGTCGTGAGTTCCAGGTGATGATTCAACGCGCTCACGCGCCCACCGGCGTTGCCGACGTGAACGGCTGTGATTTGATGGCCGAATGGTTCGCCCTGCATTAGACGGAGCAGGGCCAAACCAGCCCGGAGATCCTCGCCCGGCCACGGAAAGCCGGGGGCGGGGGCAGCCGCCTGCACTCCCTGGATCAGCCGCCAGCTTGAATCAAATCGATGCACGCCGGGCAGCCGGACGCCATCAGGGTCGACCAAGAAGAACTCGGCGCCCTGCTGCACCAATCCCGCGGGCATTCGATACCGTGCGCTGATTTCGAAGCGGGCATCGGCCGTGCGACGCACATGGCGAAGCTCCGCGATCCAGCCGATCTGACTCACGCGATCGGCAAGGCGCCGACAAAGTCGATCATCCGTCCACGCCGCATCCAACAGACCGGTGGTGCCGTCGTGCAGATCGGCCAGCGCCAGGTTATGGAGCGGGGCCGGAAGATCCACGAAGACCGCCCTGGCTTGGGGGTAGGCGTCAAACAAAAACCGGGCGACATGGGAATCAAGCCGTGCGAGGGCTACCGATGCCGCCAAAAACACTCCACCGAGCGCCGCCAACGTTGCCGTTCCCAGAACGACGCGCCGTCGTCGAACAGGGTCCCAGGTGCCCCACCAATGACGACCGCGACCTTTCACTGATGGCCCCCTCTTGCGCTTACGCATGGACATCGTCTCGCTTGGTCACGATCTCGCGGCCGCGGCGCGCTGAGGCGCAGCCGTTGAGGAACGTACGCGCGCGTCGCGTGCCTCCAGTGACAATTCGACGATGCGCTGACACAATTGATCGAAGTTGATCCCGATCCGGGCCGCGGATTTGGGAACGAGCGAATGGCTGGTAAACCCTGGAATCGTGTTCACTTCCAGAAAAAACGGTTCCAGAGTGGTGGCGTCGATCATGCAATCGACGCGCGAAAACACGCGACAGCCCAACGTACGGTGCGCTTCGAGGGCGAGCTCTTGAACCCGTTTTAATAACTCGGGCGGCAATTCCAAATCGAACAAATACTGCGTGTCGTCATCGTTGTATTTGGCGTCGTAGTCGTAGAACTCACGCCGCGTCCGGATCTCGCAGACCGGTAGGGCCCGATCGCCGAGAATCCCGACCGTAAGTTCGGGTCCCTTGACGTAACGCTCAATCAACGCCTCGCCATACTTTTCAACAAGATCGAGCGCCGCTCGTCGAAGCGTCATGGCCGTTCGGCAGATCGTGGTGTCCACGCTGCTTCCCGAGGAAACGGGTTTCACCACCGCCGGCCAGCCGACCCGAAACGCCTGTGTGTCGATGTTGTCCGCTTGGACGACGGCATACGCGGGCGTTGGAATTCCTTGAGCCTGGAATCGCCGCTTGGCCACAACCTTGTTCATCGCCAGCCGCGACGCATCCGCTCCCGAGCCCGTATAGGGCAGACCCGTCTCGTCAAGCAGGGCCTGTAGCGTCCCGTCCTCGCCAAACTCGCCGTGAAGGGCGATGAATACCAAGTCGATCGGGCGTCGAAGCGCCGAGAGATCATCGGGGCGGATATCGCCCAGCGAGGAACGGTGCCCCAACCGTTGCAACGCGGCGTGCACGGCCCTACCGCTTTCGAGGCTGACCTCTCGCTCCGCGCCGGGCCCGCCGGCGAGGACGGTGATGTTGAGCGGCGGGCTACCCATGTCTCGTACCAGCCGAAGGCCTTGTGAGCCTGTTTTTTCGATCATGCCGCCCCCCTGCCGGTTCCGACCGGCTTCCACACGTGGATTTCCAGTTCCAACTCCGTGTCGAAGGCGTCGCGCACGCGGTTCCGCACCACGTCGATCAGATTAAGGACGTCCGATGCGCTCGCGCCCTTGTCGGCCACAATGAAATTCGCATGGCGTTCCGAAACTCTCGCACCGCCGCTTCGCACGCCCTTGAGGCCAGCGCGGTCGATCATCGCCCCGGCCGAACCACCTTGCGGATTCTTGAAAATGCAACCCGCGCTCTTGTCGGCCATCGGTTGCGATTGCAGCTTATATTCGAAGACCTCTTCAAACTTCGCCCGCGTCCGATCGGGATCATCCCGGACCAGCGCCAAATCTGCGGAAAGGACGATTCGATCGCCGATCGCGCTCCGGCGATAACCAAATCCCAGCCGCTCGCGCGGCCACGTTTCGATCCGGCCATCCTGATCCATGACCCGAACGGAACGAACAACGTCCCCGATTTCGCCGAATCGACCGCCGGCATTGGTTCGAACGGCCCCGCCGATGGTCGCCGGAATCCCCGCGAGGCACTCCAAGCCCGACCAACCCCGAGCGCTGCACGTTCGGGCGAGCGGCATCAGGTCCACGCCGGCGCCGACTTCAATGCCATCCGGCTTCTCCTTAACGGATCGAAAGGAAGGGCCATCCAATCGAACCACGACGCCGTCGAAACCGTCGTCGCTCACCAAAATGTTGGCCCCCTCACCGAGTACGCGGAGCGGAACGCCCTCCGTTTTGGCCCGCACGGTCATGGCGGCCAGGTCTTCCTCGCCATCAGGCTGGAAGTAGTATCGGGCCCGACCGCCGAGATGAAACCAGGTCTTGCGACCCAACGGCTCATCGGTCCGCGTTCGGCTCGCGAATTCGTTCCACCAATTCATCGGCGACCTTCCAAACGTCCCCCGCGCCCATCGTGAGCACCAGATCCCCAGCGACAAAGTGATCCAGCAGATGTCCGGTCGCGGCTGCGAACGAGGGCATATAGCGCGCTCGACGACCGTTGCGGCTGATGCGCGTGGCCAATTCCTCCGCGCCCGTGCGACATGCCTGAGCGTCCGCCTCGCGGGCGCCATAGATGTCATGAACAATGACCTCGTCCGCCAGGCCGAATGAGTTGGCGAACGCATCCATGAAATCCCGCGTCCGGCGATATTGGTGCGGCTGAAAAACGACCCACATGCGCTTGGGCCGATAGCGGAACCGGGCGGCCTCCAGCGTGACCCGGATTTCCGTTGGATGGTGGGCGTAGTCGTCGACGACCGTAACGCCGCGACCTTGCCCGCGCCAACTCAGTCGTCGATCCACTCCTTGAAACGAGGCCACGGCGCGGGCAATCGTCTGGGGTTCGACGCCGGCGCGGCTGGCCAGCGCGATGGCCGCCAGAGCGTTGAGCATGTTGTGTCGGCCGGGAATCAACAGCGAGGTCGACATAATTGTGTCGCCCCGAAAATCAACTCCGAACGAATAGCGGCCTTCGCTCTCCCGAAAGTCGACCGGGCGCCAATCCGACGAATCGCCCAAGCCAAACGTTTCGACCTCCGCGGTGCCCGACTTGGCCGCCTCGCCAGCCCAAGGGTCGTCGGCGTTGCAAACAAGCACTCCGCTTGTATCCACGTGCGATGCGAACTCGCCGAAGGCCTCGACAATCGCCTCGAAGCGGTGATAGCAATCCAGATGGTCGGACTCAATGTTGAGAATCGCCGCGGATTCGGGCCAAAACTGGAGGAACGAGCGGTCGAACTCGCACGACTCAACAATGAAGTGCGGACCCGTGCCCCAGCCACTGCTTCCCGCCAATTGCGGCGAGCGGGCACCGACTATGAACGACGGATCCAGCCCCGCCTCGCGGAATATGTGCGCCGTCAAAGCGGTCGTCGTGCTCTTGCCATGGGTCCCGGCAACAGCAATCCCCCTTCGAGCGGCCATCAACGTGCCGAGGAATTCCGCGTAGCGCCAGGTACGCAAGCCCCGGCGCCGAGCCACGGCCAGCTCCGGATTGTCGTCCGGTACGGCCGCGCTGTGGATAACGTATTTGACACCGGGGTCCAGGTGAGCTTCGTCATGCCCGACGCCGATGCGCACGCCTCGCGCAATCAGTTCTCCCATACCGGGAAACGGCGATAGGTCGGAGCCGCTTACTTTCGCGCCCAGGCTCAACAGCATGGACGCGGCGCCGCTCATTCCGCTGCCGCCGACGCCGATCAAATGGACATGAATGCCGTGCAAATCCGGCAATGCCGCCGGACGATGTGTCGTAGCTCCGTCTACGCGCGCGATCATAACGATCCCTCGGGTTGATGGGAGTTCGGAAACGACGCGGCCGGCAGCAATCCCCCGCCTTCCCGACTCAGGTCAAGACCGCGGGCCGCATTGTGATATCGGCCCGGTCAACAAGTTGCCTCCACGGTTTTGAAGCGGCACGAAGCATTCCCCTCGTGTATCAGATTCATCAATCGTTCCGCAACCCGCGCCGCGGCGTTGCCGCGCCCCAGACGCCGGGCCGCCGCGGCCATTGCCTCTCGACCCGAGTGATCCACCATCAGCGGCTCTAGGATCGCCCGAAGCGCTGGGCCGTTAATTGCCGGGTCCACCTCGTCGCGCAGAATCCGCGCCGCGGACGCACGCACCAGGCACCGTGCATTCGCCATCTGGTGCTGGTCCTTGTGAAACGGATACGGCATGAGCACCGCGGCACGGCCAACGGCGGTGATCTCGGCCAGGGTCGACGCCCCGGCCCGTGTTATTACCAAATCAGACGCTCCCAGCGCGGCGGCCATGTCATCCGTATAAGCCCGTACGGTCGCCCGCATTCTTCGACCCGCGTAAGCCACACGCACGGTTTCATAATCACCATCGCCTGTCAAGTGCAGTATTTGCCAGCCGGAAACACCTTCGAGCCAGCCAAGTATGGCCACAACGGCCTGATTCACCGACTGCGCACCCTGAGATGCGCCGGTAATAAGCAGCGTTCGCAAGTTTGGATCGAGATCAAAGCGTTCAATGCCTTCCGACCGCTGGGCATCGTTGAACTCCAGTCGAATCGGGCACCCCAAGGCTTCGACGCGAACATCCGGTGGGAAATGGCCCATCGCGTCTTCCCATTGCACGAAGACCAGGTCCACCAACGGCGCCAGATGACGATTGGCTCGTCCCGGCAAGGCGTCGGGATTGAACAGGGCCGTGGGAATGCCGGCGCTCACCGCCGCACGAATGACCGGAACGGCAGCGAGACCGCCGGTTCCGATGACCAGAGCCGGTCGATCGTCGCTGAACCGCGAGCGGCACGCGGAGCTGACCCTATGATATCCCCAAAGCACGCCGGGCCAGCGCCACGGCATTCTCGAGATCATGGGCAACGTCTGGGACACAAATTCGCATCCGGCAATGCCGCCAAGGATGCGGCGTTCGATCGGTCGTTTCGTCCCGAAGAAAACGAAGCGAGCACCCGGCGCTCGTTCGCGCAACGCCTCCGCCACGGCCAAGGCCGGATAGAGATGGCCGCCGCTGGCTCCGCCCGCGAAAACGATCGTCGGCGTGGCTTGCGAAAAACTCGATTGGGTCAACATGCCGTACACTCCATCTTCTGGCTACCGGTCGATGCGGGTGAGCCACCAAAATGGATCGTCGAATCATCGGCGGCAGGTTGGATCGTGGCTTTGCCTCGAATGGCCACGCCTACCAAAAGGCCCAGACTAAGCGAGGATGCCAGAAGTCCGCTACCACCCGCCGAAATGAAAGGCAAAGAAATCCCGGTTGTCGGTGTTATCACGGTCACGACCGCCATGTTCAGCAGAGCTTGAAGGGCGATGGATACGGTAAGCCCAAACGCCAAAAGGGCTTCAAACCGGGTGGTGGCAGCGCGCATGATTCTGATCCCCAGCCAAAGGAGAGAACCGAACAGTGCCAAGACAAGAAATGCGCCGACCACTCCCATCTCCTCACAAATGACCGCGAAAATGAAATCGGTGTGGCTTTCGGGAAGGTAGCCATATTTTTGAACGCCCGCGCCCAGACCGCGCCCCCACCAGCCGCCAGACGCAATCGTAGTCAGAGACTGGAGTGGTTGGTAACCGTCGCCTTGAGTGTCCCGCCAAATGTCGAAAAACGCCGTGATCCGCGCCAACCGATATTCTTCGCCAAAGATCAAAGCGACCATGCCGACAGCGCCCATTCCGCCGATGGCCAGCAGATATCGCCAACGACACCCGCCGGCAAATAGCATGAGCGCCCCGGTCCCCGCCAGAAGAGAGCACGTACCGAAATCCTCCGTCCCGACCAACAATACGCAAAAGCCGATGGCCAGGGACGCGGGCAACAGCGCCCGACCAAATGATCGGGGATCGATATCATGCCAGGTCAGCAAGGATGCTACCAACAACACCAGCGCCGGCTTGGCGAATTCAGAGGGTTGCAGACCCGTGTTCATTCCGAGAAACGAAAGACTCAGCCAACGATGCGAGCCGCGGCGCGGGTCGGCCAGACCCGGGAGAAACGCGCCAAGGAGCCCCAGCACCGCCAGGGCGAACATCATCCACGCCAATCGGTGCCGCCAGACCGGCGACGCGAGAAACGGAAGCGAAGCCCGCGCGCTCAAAAGCAGCAGCAATATCCCGCATCCCGCAAAAAGGAGTTGGCGGCCGAAGAAACCATCCCATAGCCCAGGCCCGAAAACCGCGCGCTGCGGCGACGCCGTAGCCGACGCGACCATAACCAAGCCGATGGCCGTGAGACTCACCGCGACGATCAAAACACCGTTTTGAAGACCGCCATTCCGTTCATCGAGTTGCATGGTCGTCATCCGTGACCGTCTTTTGATGTCTACGAGGCAGCGCTAACGCAGCTTGATCGTCGCCAAGGCGAAGGCCGAGCACATCGCCGAAATCAGCCAGAATCGCACCACCGTTTGCGGCTCGCTCCAGCCTCCCAAGTGAAAATGGTGGTGAATGGGGGCGCATCGCAGGAGCCGCCTACCGCGCGTCCACTTGTAGTAGCCAATCTGGGCGATGACGGAAACGGCCTCCATGACAAAGACACCACCGGCGATCAGCAACATAAGCTCCTGCCGCGTCACCACGGCGACAAAACCGATCAATCCGCCCAGCGGCAGCGACCCGGTATCGCCCATGAACACCCGCGCCGGGTGGCAATTGTACCACAAGAACCCCAGGCACGCCCCCAGAATCGCCCCACACACCACGACCAGCTCGCCGGACTTGGGGATATGCGGAAATAGCAACTTCGCCGCCAGCTCCTCCGTTCCCACCACGTAGGTCAATATCGCGAACACCAACGCGCACAGGGCCACGCAGCCGGACGCGAGACCATCCATGCCGTCGGTCAGATTCACTGCGTTCGAACTCCCGGTCATCACCAGCACAGTCACCAACATGAACGCGATGGGACCGAGATAGAGGCCCGATTTGTAGAACGGCACCGTCAGAATGTTGTACGCCGGCACCGTGCCCTCCCCGACCAGCGGGCTGAGCACGGCGAAGTTGCCGCGGCCATGGTTGTATATGTAATAGCCCAGGATCACAGCTAGCCCGACTTGAAAGAGCAGCTTTTGGTACATCTTGAGGCCGTCGCGCGATTCGAGCCGCCGTTTGGCGGTCAACTTCAGCCAATCGTCCACCGCCCCGAGGGCCCCGAGCCAAACCAGACATACGAGGGCCATGTGGATGTAGAAGTTCGTCACGTCGGCGAGCAACAGAACGGCCAGCCCGATGGCCGCGAGGATCATCAGCCCGCCCATCGTGGGCACGTTGCTCTTGTCGCGAGTCAGCTCGTTGAGCGAGGCGTGGTCGAACTCGGGCCGATCCCCCAGCTTGTGCTTGATCAGGGCCCGGATCACTTTCGGCAGGAACAGCAGCATCAACATGAAGCAGAATAGGGCGGCCACGCCCCCGCGAAACAACGTGTTTTCGTATGCGTAGTGCCGACCGCCCAGCCATTGCCCTATGAGATGAAAGAGCACGGATCGACACTTCCCGTCTCGTCGAGTTTCCGCCGACGGTCATCCAGGGCGCCTACGCGACGGCCGCCCGGCGGTTAAACCGCTCCAGCAGATCATTCACCACGCGGTCGAGCCCCATCAGCCGCGAACCCTTGATCCACACGCAGTCGCCCGGTCGAAGTGACGCCAGCAGGGTCTGCGACGCCGCCATCGCGTCCGCGCATCGCACGACTCGCATCGAGTGACTGCTTTCAGGCAAGCGTTCCACCGCCGCCAGCGTCCGCTCCCCCACCGCAACCAACATCTCCAACCCCGATCGCTCGGCCAGTTCAACGATCCGACGGTGCAGTCCCTCGCTCTGCTCGCCCAGTTCGAACATGTCGCCCATGACGAATACCCGCCGACCACCAGACACCAGCCGCATCGTCTCGAGGGCTCCAGCCATACTGGCGGGGTTGGCGTTGTACGCATCATCGACGATCGTAACCCCGCCCACGCGGATCATCCGCGCCCGGCCTTCAAGCGCGGTGAACTGGTTAAGCCGCCCGGCCAGCTCTTCGCTCAAGACTCCGAACCATCGCCCGACGATGACCGCCGCGGTTGCGTTGGCGGCATGATGGATGCCGGGGATGCATAGCTCTACCCGATGGCGCCCGCCAACCGAAAAAATCGTGCCGTTCAAAGACACGGAAAGCGGCTCGATTCGGTGATCCGCGCCAAGTTCGAACCCATAGGTCATCAATCGAGCATGGGTCGGGCGTCGAAGGCGACGCCGAAGCTCCGGGCAATCAATGTTGACCACCGCCAGCCCGCCGGGGCGCACATGATCGAGTAGCGACACCTTCTCGATCGCGATCTCATCAACGCTGCGCAGGCCTTCCAAATGAGCCTCGCCCACCGAAGTAATCACCACGACGTTGGGCGACGCGATCGCACCCAGCGCCGCAATCTCGCCGGGCGCGTTCGTCCCAACTTCCACCACGAGATAACGGTCGTCCCAATCCGCCGACAGCAGCGTCAGCGGCACGCCGAGATGATTGTTGAAGCTGCGCGGCGACGCCCGGCCCTTCAGACTAGGCCTCAACACATGATCGATCATCTGCTTGGTCGTGGTTTTCCCATTACTACCGGTGACCGCTACCACAATCGTCGCAGCGTTCATGACTTCGCAACGATAGTTAGTGGCCAGGCGACCCAATGCTCCTACCGTATCCTCGACGATCACACAGGGGATCGGCGGCGATTCACGTTTCGAGCAAACCTCTTTCCATCGGCGGCTGCCAACGAGCGCGGCAATGGCACCCTTCCCTGCCGCCTCGCACACATGATCGTGCCCGTCATGCCTTTCGCCTCGAATCGCGACGAATAGATCGCCAGGCACAATATCGCGCGAATCCGTCGACACCCGCTGGATGAGAACTTCATCCACAAGCCCCTCGACGTGGCCATTCACGGCGCGGGCGATCTGCGTGAGCGGCATCGGAATCACGCCACGGCCTCCACGGCGAGCGAGCCGCTCAGGCACTCCCGAGCGACCTCAACATCGTCAAAGTGCAACACTCGATCGCCGATGATCTGATAGTCCTCGTGCCCCTTGCCGGCGATCAGAATCGTGTCCCCTGCCTTCGCGGACGCAATCGCCGAGGCAATGGCCAGCCGTCGGTCGGACTCAACTTCCACCACGCAGCGCGACCGGACACCGAAACCCGGGAGAATCTCTTGAATAATCGCCTCGGGGGCTTCGCTCCGGGGGTTATCGCTGGTGACAAATGCCGCGTCCGCAAGTTTTCCGACGACCGTGGCCATGCGCGGCCGCTTGGTTCGGTCACGATCGCCGCCGCAACCGAATACGCAGATCAACCGGCCGGACGTGATCGGTCGCAGCGCGGTCAACACGTTCTCCAGGGCGGCGTCGGTATGCGCGTAATCCACCAAGACCGAGAATGGGGTTCCATCCGGTTCCACTCGCTGCAGGCGGCCGGGCACGCCGGAGACACGCTCCAATCCCTTTCGAATGGCTTCGATGTCGAAACCAAGGGCATGCGCCGCGCCCGCCGCGGCGAGTGCATTAGACACGTTATGCCGACCGACGAGCCGCAACCGGCAGTCGAAACGCCAACCCGGCCCGTGGACCACGAACTCACTTCCCGATCGACCTAGACGGCCGATTTCACCGCGGAGGTCTGCGTTCAGCGCTTCAATGCCGAACGTCAGCAATCGCCCGCCGATCGTCTTCGCCAGCCGAACTCCTGCCGGATCGTCCACGTTCACCACCGCCATGGACCCCCCATCAACCAGCTCGAACAGCCGCCGTTTCGCGGCAAAATAGTCTTCCATTGTCCGGTGATAGTCGAGATGATCGCCCGATAGATTGGTAAACACAGCGGCGTCGAAGGCCAGACCGTCGCACCGACGCTGATCGAGGGCGTGCGACGACACCTCCATGACGCCAAACTTCGCGCCACCTCGCTCCGCCTCCGCGAGCATTCGACACAACGCCACCGACCCCGGCGTCGTCAACTCCGCCTTCTGTTTCCGACCGGCAACGTCGTACTCGATCGTCCCGAGCATCGCCGCCCGGGCCCCGGTGCCCTCAATGATCGAGCGCATCAACCACGCGACGGTCGATTTCCCGTTAGTCCCGGTGACACCAACGAGCCTCAGGGCGTGGCGATCCCCCGGGGCCACCCCATGAAACGCCGCCGCCAACCGCGCCAGCGCCGTCCGCGTCTCCCCAACCCGCACAACAATCGCCCGCCCCAGTCGGTCATCTTGGACAACCTCGGACCCGAGCTCCCGTTCGACGATCACCACCACCGCCCCGCGTTCGATGGCCTGCGGCACAAACTCATGCGCATCTCGACCGGTCCCCTGCACCGCGACAAAACACGCGCCGGGCACAACCGCCCGCGAATCGTCGGTTATCGCCGATACCCGTGTGTCCGGCAGCGGCTTTCCTCCGACGGGGCGTATGCCCGCCCTGGCGCACAGCTCGCGCAAGGGCACTTCGCCTAAACCATGCTGTAACTCCTCGCGCTTCATTCGGGTGGCCCCATTCTACCCTTCGCGCCCAACCTGTCAGCACAAAAACCGAGTAGGAAAAACCCAAACGACGCACTAAACGCCGCTTCGCCTGTGATTGAACCAAAACTCACAATCCGGCCAACTGGTCGGTCGGTTCATCAGGTGGGACACCCATATACGCCAACACCTCGGCCATGATCTTGCCCGCCGCGGGCGCCGCGACTTCCCGGCCGTAATACCCCAGCCGCGAGGTCGGTCGCCGCACCATGACCAATACCACGACTTCCGGATCGCGCACCGGCGCCGCCCCAACGAACGCGCTCATGTACGCGCCCGGCTCATAGCCGCGGCGGTCGCGGTACGGCAACTTGGCCGTGCCCGTCTTACCGAGCACGCGGTATGGCCCCACCCGCGCATTGCTGCCGCCGCCGTGCTCCACCACCGAGACCATCAGGTCCTCCGAAACAAACCGCGCCACCTCCGCTTCCGCCGCACGCCCGACAACCACTCCTTCTTCGAACGTTTCCAATGCCTCACCGTCAGCGGTCAACAACTGTTTCACCACTCGCGGCTTCAGTAATACGCCATCGTTGACCATGGCCGCGAAAGCATTCGCCAATTGAAGCGGCGTTACTCCGATCTCGTAGCCGATGCAGACCGATGTCGTCGAGTAACTGTTCCATTTTCGCAACGGATACAACAAGCCCTCGGCCTCACCCGGTAGCTCGACGCCCGTCGGCCGACCGAAGCCGAACCGGTGAATCGTCTCATAAAGGGCTTTGTTGCCCATTCGCTCCGCGAGCGTGGCCATCCCGATGTTGCTGCTGTAGGTAATGATCCCGCGTACATCAAGAAAAGAATGCGGCTTCGTATCGGTCAGGACCCGTCCCCCGAACTGATGCTCGCCGTTGTGACAGTTAATCTGTTCCGTGTCATTCACGAACCCGCCTTCCAACGCCCCGGCCATGATGATCGGCTTGAACGTGCTGCCCGGCTCGGTGGGGTCGGTAATCGCCCGGTTCCGGCGAAGCTCGGAAGTAACCTCCGACGCCTGATTCGCATCGAACGACGGCGACAATGCCATCGCCAAAACGTCCCCATTCTTGGGAGAAAGAACGATGGCGACCGCGCTTTCGGCCTCAAACCGCGTGACCGCTGAGTTCACCGCATTCTCAGTAATCCGCTGAATCTCGGCGTCGAGCGTAAGCACCACGTGCCCACCGTCAGACGGCGGCTCGGGCCGATTCCCATCCCGCCAAAGCGCTCGCCGCCGCGCGTCCCGCACCGTCAGCCGCCGCCCATCTCGACCCTTGAGATGGCCATCGTATTTCAGTTCGATCCCTTCCAACCCCTGATGGTCCCGCCCCACCGCCCCCAGGACATGGGCCATCGACGTTCCCAAGGGATAATTCCGGATAAATCGGTCGGTCAACCCGACGGCGGCGTGCTTGATCGATCGCACGGCCTCGGCGGTCACCTCATCCACTTGGGCCGCGACCACGACATAACGCGAATCCGGTCGAGCTCGAACTTTTTCGATGATCTCTTGGGGAGCGACGCTCAATCGCGAGCTTAGCTCGTTGGCGAAGTTCGTCAGATCCTCTACCCGCGTCGGGTCCACGAACACGTCGGGCGATTGCCGGCTGGTCGCCGCCAAGCGTCCCCGGGCGTCATAGACATTGCCTCGCCGGGCGGGGATAACCGATTTGCCTTGATGCTGTCGCTCGGCAATGGCCAGCAGGCGCTCGCCCAACGAAATGTTGATGTGTACGACTCGGGCGCCCAGCACCACAAGGATCAGCCCCAGCAAAACCAACAGTATGGTTCCGCAGCGCCTTTGGTATCGATCGACCCGGAAGGCTGGAACTGACATGAGTTGTCACTCGAAGTTTCGCGCCGGGATTACCGTCGCTGGGCGATGGTCTCCGCCGAACCGCGCAGCGGCACATCCGGCCCCGGCGGCAGCAACTCGGCCGCGACCAATTCGGCCCGGTCCAGGATCCGTTGCGGAGAGCGCAGCCGGGCCGTCCGCGATTGGATCGACCACAATTCCCGCCGCAACTCGATCCGCCGCGCTTCCATCTCCAGTAGCCGCGACGCCGATTGCGTCTGCGCCGCTCGAAGATGGACCATCACAAGCCCCATCACCGCGAACGCCCCGAGCAATCCGCATACCCGCCGGGCGTTCAACGCCGCGACCCTCGTTCTGCCACCATCTCGTTGGCCGGCAGCTTGATCCGAACCCCTTCACGAATCCGCTCTGGATCAGGGAACTTGTCCCGGTTCATCTCGTATACCTCGCGCCACCGAGCGGCGTCGCCCAACTGCTCGCGGGCGATGCTCACAAAGCGATCGTTCTTTTTCACCTGATACCACCGCGTCACCCCAATCGGCGACGGCTTCGCCTCCCGCCGCTGGGGGATGGGTCGCGCCTCATCCCGCGTACCCTTCGTGGCCGGCGCGCTACCCGCCTTCTTTGCCGGTGCCTCACTGGCGCGGGCCCGTGTCGCTTCCCTCGCACTACCGTCGTTAAACACCGGTATTTGGAGCTCGATTCCGCTGGGGAGTACATCGGGGTTGGAAAGAACGGAACGGTTGGCGTGGACCACGGCGTCAACGTACTTTTGTGATCGGCTCCCATAATGGGCCGCCACGATCGAGGACAACGTTTCGCCGAGCGCCACCTTGTGGACGGTCATCGCCTTCGAGCGGAGAGCCGGATTCGGATTCGATTCCTTCGTCTCAATTATGGCATTTGGCGGTGTTCGGTTGTCCATCGTCGCGGAATCCACCCCGCCGCCTCGCGCGAAGTCGTCCGGTCTCAACTGCGCGGTCATTGACGAGGTCGCCGCCGGCGCGGCGGTCAAGGGAGCTCCAACTTCCGCCCCGGTCGTCGGCGAATAACGGCTCTCCGGCCATGACCCGTGTGCCTGGTCGAGCGCCCGAGGCAACTCCGCAGTGGTGACCGCGGGTCCGACACTAGGCATGACATACCGATGCCCCCCTGCCTGCCGCGTGTCATTCGTTTCCATCGCCCCGTAAGGCACGGATGGCTGGTGGTCGAGCCTCGATGGGTCTCGGGGCAAATAAGCCGATGGGGCCTCTCGCAAACCCGGTTGGCTCGAGTGCGAACGCCCGCCAACCTGGCCGACCTCTCCTCCTCGCGCTGAGGGCTCTCCATACGCGGGTTCATTCAATAGCCAGGTTCGATCGACCAGCCCCCGAAATCGCTCGTCCTGACCTCGGTTCGCCAGGATTACCGCGAAACACACGATGAACGCCAGCCCGGCCAGCAACCCGACCTTGGTTTCCCGCGCCATGAACATGGCCCTCCCTGCCGTTGCCGCCCAAACATCCGTGTCACGAGGACTGATTCGATGCAGGCAACCGCACGGCTACCCGCAGCTTCGCGCTCCGCGATCTCGGATTGGATCGTCGCTCGCCCTCATCCGCGACAATAGGTTTTTTCGTCAAGATATCGTAAATGCGCTCAGCCTTACGCCGACGAAAGTCCAGTTTGATTGGTTTATCTTCCACGCTATGGAAGGCGATGATTCCAAAGCGCCCCCCCGGCTTCAGCACCGACGGGGCCGCCTCCAACAACGCCGTCAAGCACCCAGTCTCGTCATTGACCGCAATTCGCAGCGCCAGGAAGGCCTTCGTCGCTGGGTGAATCTTGCTTTTATGCGACTCCGGATCAACGCCGAGTGCGTCAGCCACGATCGCCGCCAGTCGCGTCGTGGTCATGATTCGACCATTCCGCCGGGCCTGACAGATAAACTTGGCGATCCGACGGGCTCCGGTCTCCTGGGAGTGGTAGTAGATCAAGTCTCCCAGTTCCCGTTCGCTCAGTCGGTTGACCAGGTCAGCCGCAGTCGTCGTCAGCCGCGGATCAAGCCGCATGTCTAGCGGCCCCTCCCGTTGGAACGAAAGCCCCCGTGTGGGGTTATCGAGTTGGGGCGAGTTCATCCCCAGGTCGGCGAACAGGGCATCGACACCGGTAACCCCCATCTCCCGGAGCGTGCCCGGCAGCTCACAAAAATTGGCCTGCCGAAGCTCGATCCGGCATGGGCTGCCGGTTAAGTTCGCGCGGGAGAGATCCAGGGCCTCCGGATCGACGTCCAAACCGATCAACGTCCCGCCGGGCCCGATCGCATCGGCGAACATCCTGGCGTGTCCACCGAGGCCGAGCGTGGCATCAACCACCGTTTCGCCCGGTTGGACGGCCAGCAGCTCTCGTACGGCGTCCATCAGAACGGGCGTATGCCCACCCGGCGCTTCGCTCACGGAACGATTCCAGGGCGATCAGGTAAGGGGATGCGTCACGCATCCGTGGCGACGCATACGCCCCCTTTTTGCGGTGACACATCGGCCGCGACACTTGCCGCGACCCACCCGGAGAGCCTAACATGGGCGTAAGTATCACCCAACGCCCGCAGATGTCGGAGGCGATCCTCCAACGCGGCGCGGTCACTAGGGGTTACCAGGTCCGCCGATCCGGTCGCCGCTCGTGACATCAGCCCCGATTGGATTCGCCGCACCAAGCGGCCCGCAGCCTTGGACACCCTCTAGACTTCTCCTTGCGTCTCGACCGCTCACCGCGACGAGGCAATTCCCTTTACCCCGAATCGCGGCGCCCTGAATATCTAAAACAACACCGTGCGGGAGGCCGGCTACCCCGCTCCATTCCTTGAACCGCGCCTCGGCCCTCCGCGGCAACCAAGGGCTCACCGGGCCGCGCCGGCCCGGTAAGCCCTCAATGTTCGGCCATCCTTGGCCAGTATCGAACCCACTCGCTGCGACACGCGGTTCCTTCCCGTGCGCAGACGCCCAATTGCCGTTACATCGCGATGCGCCCGCTCAATTCCGTAGACCAGCCGGCCCGGACCCATTCGGCGGCATCCGCAGATACCCCTGCCAATCGGGCCACTCGTCACCATCCCAATCGATTCCCAATGCCCGCTCGAGATCGTCACGGTTCCAAACGTCGATCCGAGATTTCCGACCGACCAGGACAACTTCCTGACCCAACCGCGCCTTGGCCGATAACCGTTCGGGCAAAACAAAACGCCCCTGTTTGTCTACGTCTACCTGGGCAGCCAGCGAATAGAACTGGAGTTCGAACCGCTGGGCCTCCGGCCCGGACATGAACTCCGTCGCGATCCGGGAGGCCAACTCCTCGAAATCCCGTTCGGTGAAGATGGAAAGCGTGCCGCGGTGTTCGCCGAGCGTGACGTACAACCGACTTCCGTCCTCCTCGGGCCCCATCTGGGCCCGCCACTGCGAGGGAAGCTGGATCCGATTCTTGGCGTCAATTGTTCGATCATGTTGACCGGTGAAATAACGCATCTGGCGGCACACGCTGCTCTACTTCGTGGCACAACGATGCAGAATTTACCACTCCATCCCACAAACGTCAACAAGAAAGTTTTAGGCTGCTAAAAGTTTGCCTCGTCTACCCCCGAAAGCTCCCGGTGGGCGCCAGATATGGGGTCGAACCAATCAGCGCCATACTACTGCTCGAAAACATCTCACAGAGCACAGGCGTGACGCAATTTCTGCGTACGTGACCAACGCCTTTCCGTCAATGACGGGCCAAATCTCGGTGTATTACCTTGGCTTGCAATGCAACCACTTAGAATCCATGACTTTGCGACGACGTGTTAGGAACTGATTAGGATCATCACCCGATTTCCCCCCCGAATCGCGCCAACCTCGCCGCGCTCGCCGCCTAAGATCTCGCTGTATATGCCCTGGTATTCGGCGTATGTCTTCGAAATCCGCCATTTCCGCTCGACGTCCTCCGCCGCCCGCGCACCCAGGGCCCGCGCGAATGTCGCATCGCTCAAGAGCCGATGCATCGCCGCACCGAGCCCCTCAGTGTCACCATATGGCACCAACAATCCGTTGCGCTCATGCTCGATCAGGTCACGGCACCCCGGAACGTCGGTCGCCACGATCGGACGCTCAGCGGCCATCGCCTCCAACAGCGCATTGGGCAACCCCTCCGTCCGCGACGGAAACACGAACAGGTTCGCCGCCTTGAGCAGCCGCGGCACGTCTCTCCGTGCTCCCAGGAAATGAACTCGCGATCCAAGTGCCATATCTCTGGCATGATCCTCAAGCGACTCCCGCAAAGACCCATCGCCCACGAGGACGAGGTGAGCGTCACAACAATCGGCAATACCGAAAAAGGCATCGAGCAGCGAACTCAGCCCCTTGACCGGATCCATTCGACCAACCCACAAGACCATGCCCGGCCCGCAGGGCACTCCCAAGGACTCGCGATCGATCGCCGCCGCCGTCCGGATCGGCTCCGGATCAATCCCCCCGTGCACCAGGCGCAGCCAATCCCGCGGCACGTGCCCTTTCATGGCCAAGTGCTCGATCACCGAAGGCGAGTTCCCAATGATGAACCGGCACCCATCGAACGTGCAGCGATCCACCCAAAGGTGCCACCGCCGCTCCACCTCCACTGTTTGGATCTCACAAACGACCCGGCTGGGGGATATGCCCGCGCTGGCTGCCGCCCACCGACCGGCCAGATTGGCGTGAAACAAGAATGTATGGACCACGTCCGGCCGCAACTCGCGGATCATGGACGCCAGGCGCGGAATGACTCGGAAATCCCACCCGCCTCGCCCTTCGCACGACTGGACCGAGATACCTGCCTCATCGAGCATGCGCCCCACCGGCCCCGCCGGCGCCAGCGAAGCGACGGTGACGTGAAACCCTCGTTCGCGCATCACCCTGGCCAAGCGCAGCAAGTGCAGTGGCACTCCCCCCACTTCGAGATCGGTGATGACGTAAAGAACATGGGGGACCGTCACGGCATCAGTGATCCTGACGAGTGAATACCCACATTCCCCAGAAGACAATGACCACTTCGAACAGCAGCGATGAACCGATCGACACCCACGGGTTCTTCTTCAGCTCTTGCTCTTCCAGATCACGGGCCCGGTCGAGCTGTTCGCGGTCCGTCATGCTGGCCCCCTCCATAAGCTCCTCAGGGAACACATCCAGGCTCGTACCGGCCTGCGACCAACGAGCGGCCAAATAGGGAATGTCCCCCGTTTTCGGGGGTATCCACGCCAGAACTCGAACCGCCTGATACCATCGCTGATGCTTCTGCAGGTCCGGATACGCTTGGAAAACACCCAGCGCCGTATTCGGACAGGCGTAGAGAAACCACACCGCCAAGCTCACCAGAATCGCGGCCACCGCGCTCCGCGTCCGAACCGCCACCAGCACGGACACGCAGTACAAGTAGCTGAACAGCAGGACAAGCAACGGAATGCACATCAAATACCCCGGCACCCAGATCCCCCACCGAAAACCCATCACCAGGAAGGTCAAAACCACGAACACCGTCGCTTGTATGAGTACGAACAACATGCCCGACAGGTACTTGTAGAAGAACAACCGTGGCCGGCTGATCGGCTTAGACAACAGCACGTCGATCGTCCCCCGTTCCATCATCGTGGGAAAAAAACCAGCCGTCGCGATGATCGTCAGAATGATCCCCACCCATCCAAGGGCGAACATCAGCAGCAGATACACAACCCCCCCCACCAGCGCCGACCGCCCCGCGCCGGTCAGTGGGTTGTAATAGTCGGAGCTCCGTTCCCAAAGTCCAAATAGAAAGCTGACCCGGTCGCCATCAAAACGAACACTGGCCATCGCCAGCGCAATGACACCGCTCATCACCAGAATGACCCAGAAGATCTTCCGGTCACGCGACTCGCGGAAGCTGTCAACAATCAAAGCCCAAAACTGCATCGCGATCGTTTCCGAGAATCAGTTATACAACCGCCCTGCCACCTCGACGGTAGATCTGGGATTTCAAATCTCAAACCTGAGAATCGTCGGCGAATCATCAATTTGCCGCACGGGTCGACCCCGGGAATTGCTGCTTCGCCCCGGGAATTGCCCGTGCCGTACCCGGGCCGCCCATCGCCTCCACCAGCAAATCCTCCAGGCTGAATCGATGAGGCTCAACCGATTCAATCATCAAAGCCGCCCCCCGGGCCGCGTCGATCACCGCGTTCACCCGAGAAGTGTCGTGACCCCGCACGGTCACCACGTCTCCCTCCACTGTTGCCCCCATCGCCTCAAATCGCTTCGCCAGCGAGGCCGTCTCGCCTTGCAGCGTGATTCGGTATTCGACCGTGTGTTCCGTCAGTTCCTTGAGCGTACCCTGCCGCGCCACCAATCCATCAACCAGAATGGCCACGCGATCACACACCATCTCCAATTCACTCAACAAGTGCGAATTGAGGAAAATCGTCGTACCCTGCCGCTTAAGTTCCAGCAGCAGACCCCGAACGTCTCGACGGGCGACGGGGTCCAAACCATCCGTCGGCTCATCCAACACAACCAACTCTGGATCGTTCATCAAGGCCTGAGCAATCCCCAAGCGCTGCAACATCCCCTTCGAGTATCGATCGACCCGGGTATCCGCCCATTGCGTCATACCCACCACATCGAGCCACTTCGCGGCTCGTTCCCTCCGCTGCGCCTTCGGTACCTTGGCCAACGCCGCGTAAAAATCCAGCACCCGCCCGCCTGTCAGGTATCCGGGAAAGCGATGGTTCTCCGGCAGATAGCCGATGCGGGCGAGCTTTCCCCGGTGACCCAGCGGTCGCCCCAGAATCGTCCCCAACGCATGCGTCGGCCGCACCACGGTCATCATGATCTTGACCAACGTGCTCTTGCCCGCGCCATTGGGCCCAAGAAGTCCGAAGATTTCACCTCGGCCAACCTGAATATTCACCCCGCGGAGCGCATGAACGTTTCCCCTGTACGTCTTCCGCACATCGATCAGGTCCACGCCCCAATTGGTCATTTCCGTTAATGCGACCATGCGTCTTCCAACAGGGTCATCACCTCATCGGCTACCTTGTCCACCTCCGCGCCCGCTTCCAGCTCGATCCACGCCGCTGAAGTGAACCGCCGCAGCCACGTGCGTTGGGACTTGGCGAACTGCCGGGTGTTGATCTTGATCCGTTCAACCGCCTCATCGAATCCACGGCCGCCCGCCAGATGTTCGATGATCTCGGCATAACCCAAAGCCTTTCGTGCCGTGGAACTCAAGGGATGAGGCTCCGCCAGTAGCGTCCGAACCTCATCCACAAGGCCTGCATCGATCATTCTATGCACCCGCTCATTGATCCGCCGCCCCTGGTCCTCGCGCGACCGCCGCAAACCGACGATTCGAACATCGTAGCGGGTTCGCTCTCGGTCCCACTGCTCCTGCAAGTGGCTGATCGGCTTTCCCGTCAGTTCATAAACCTCGATCGCCCGCACGATCCGACGCACATCGTTGGGATGAATGCGCTCCGCCGCCTCGGGGTCCATACCCAAAAGGCGTACGTGCAGCTTCGCCGCTCCCTCCGTCCGAGCCGCTTCATGCAACCGCGAGCGGACATCGGGATCTGCGCTGGGGCCTTCGAACATCCCCTCAATCAGGGCTTTCAGGTACAGCGGCGTCCCGCCGACGACAAGAACCTCTCGACCCCGGCCACGGACTCCCTGTATCGCTTCATCGGCCAGCGTTACGTATTTGGCCGCTGAGAATTCCTCCCACGGCTCGACCACGTCGATCAAATGATGCGGCACTTCCCGGCGGACCTCGCTCGACGGCTTGGCCGTGCCAATGTCCATCCGGCGGTACACCTTCATCGAGTCAAGGCTCACAATCTCACCGCCAACGCGACGGGCAAGTTCGACCCCCAAGCTGCTCTTCCCGCATGCCGTGCAGCCCGTGATGACGGTCAACCGCGGCTTCATGGCGTCAGCACGCTGACCTGAAATGCCAGTTGCTCCAATTGCACCGCCAGGTCCACCGACGCAACGCCAACCTCCGGGCCCACGTGGAGCGTCACCGGAGCGAAATTCAGGATCCCGCGAATCCCCGCGCCCACCATCACGTCGGCCACGCCTTGGGCGGCGTCCGCCGGAACCGCGAGGATTCCCACTCGAATACCGTGAGAACGCACGACCGCCGACAGGTCATCGAGGCCGCGAATGCGCACCGAGTTGGGCGGCGGCGTCTCTTTTCCGACCTTCGAGCGGTCGTTGTCGAACACCGCCACTATGTCGAACCCCCGCTTGCCAAAACCGCGGTACGAGATCAAGGCCCGTCCCAGGTTGCCCGCGCCGACCAGCAGCACCTTGGCCTTCTTGTCCGTGCCGAGGATGCGCCGAACTCGCTGGATCAACTCCGGCACCCGGTAGCCGATCCCCGGATGACCAAATTGTCCGAAATACGCCAAGTCCTTCCGGACCTGCGCATCGGTCAGCCCCAGGGCCTGACCCAGGACGCGGCTCGACACCGTTCTACGCTTGTTGCCGTCGAAGGTTTCGAGTTGTCGAAGATACAGGCTCAGCCGCCGAATCGCCGGAGCAGGAATGTGATCAGCTTTGGCCATGAATGGGATGATTCGCTCCGTTGCTTCCGGGGGGAAGATTTCTTAATCGCGCAAGCCGGGGCCACTATAGTTCCGCGGCGCGGCGCTCGTCAATCAACCTGGCCAGCGTCGGGCGTCGTAGTATGATTGGATCATTCTCCCTTCGGAGCGGACACGGATGATTCGCCGCATCGTGATGGTGGTGTGCCTGATGGTGTCGCTGGCCTTCGCGGCCTTCTGGTATCTGAGCCATCGCCGGGCCGATCTCTGCTGGTATCGCCAGCGTCATCCGCTGGCGTGCATGGTCTATGGCCAGCAGGGTCAGTTGCGGATCTCGGTCTGGTATTCGGGCGTGTCGCCCCGCAGCGCGGTCACCCAAGAGCGGCAGTTCCTGAACTTCGGATCGAAGGTGGCCATCAACGCAACGCCACTGAACACGATCAACCATCTTCGGCGCATCTGTGTACCGCTGTGGCTCCCCTCGTGTTTCTTTTTTTCGTCCTTTGTGTTCTTGTTGATCCGCGGTCCGATTCGGACGATGTGGCGGCTGAGACACAACCTGTGCCTGCGGTGCGGCTACAGCCTCGACGGCCTCACCGAACCCCGGTGTCCCGAATGCGGATCAGAAGTGGAACCGTTTGTCGAAGTCCCGCAGCTTGGCGAATCATGATCCGCTGAGCGATTCATCGGTCAGCGTTCGTACGATCGTAAACCAATCGGATTTGTGCGGAGGCTTCGCACAATCATCCATCCAGAACGTTCCCGTGGATCGTTCGAGTGGTTCGACTTGGCGGAACTCCACTTGTTTCGCCCAGCGCGAAGGCACTGGTACGCAATCCTCCCATACAACCTCTTTCGGATAGACGAAGAATGCGTCCCACACGATTCGTTCATGCGGCGGAAGTTGGCTCCACGCTTCCAAACGCTCGCGGAGCCGGTCGGCGGCGGGCAGCGTCTGAAGTGCTTGGTCGATGCAACCGACGAAGACGTCCGTGGCGAACGCCCGCCCTAGGGCCTTCTGGGGGTCGTAGAAATGGTGGACCCGTGGATCGTCGAGCAGCCGCGCTTCGCGACGCGCCGCCCGCTCGCTGTCCGTTGGCACCATCGGCACCCAAACGATCAAGACGGCGAGGTTCGAATCGGCGAAGTGCCCGCTGATCTCCTTTTGCACCGCACGGGCGCAATGAACGCAGCCTCCTCAAGTAGGCGAAATAATGGCCAACAGCCGCGGCCTATCAGCGTGCCGATTGAATTCGGCTCGTACCGGCTCCAATGACGCCGTCAACCGAATAGGTCGATCCGCGTCCCGTGCCGCGCTGTGGCACCCGAAAGCGCTGGATAAGACGACGATCGCGATGAGAATTCGATGCAAAGATCGCTAACCCAAATCCAGGGCCATGATCTGAGCCTTATCGCGAACGAACAAATGCGTCCCGATCAGCGTCGGCACCGTCCACGTCGGCTCCGTGAGGATCTGCGTCTTGGTGTGAACCTCCAGCTTCTCCGGGCTGGCGGTACACAAGGCGAGCTGACCATCCTCGTCGAGCACCAGAATGCGCCCCTCCGCGGCCAGGCAGGTGGACTTCTTAAACCCGCGCTCGCGCCACAGGATCTTCCCGGTCTTGAGGTCCGCCGCGGCCATGAACGCCGGATCCATTGTCCCGGTCGTCCCGACGATGTAATCGCCCATGCGGACCGTGTTCACGTGGTACAGTTGCAGTTTCTTGGTCGCCCACACTTCCTCCACGTCCACCTTATCACCGTTTGGCTTCAGCCGAAGACCCTTCGACCCCGCGTCGGGTGAAGAAATCAAAAGCAAACTCTCCTTCTCATCCCACTCCGGCATGCAAACGTTCTGCTTCCACTGATTCTCATGCGGGTATTGCCAGAGCAGATCGCCGTTTTCGGGGTTCAGGCCGATCGCCTCGGTGGCCATGAACGTCACCAGGTGATCCTTGCCGCCGAGCTTGATGAGCTTCGGCGTCGAGTAGCTGTTCTTGAAGCTGTTCTTCTTCCAGATGATGTGGCCATCATTCGGATCGAACGCCACGACGCTGGCGTTTTCGGCGCCGACCAGCGTGATGATGGTATCCTTGTAGGCGATGGGACTGGACGAGTAGCCGTGGTTCATCACGTTCCCGCCCAGGTCCTTCCACAGCTCCTGCTTCCAAATGACCTTGCCGTCTTTCTTGTCCAGGCAATGCATCGTGCCCGACACGCCGATCGTGTAGAGCCGATCCTTGAACAAGAGGGGCGTGGAGCGCGGGCCGGCGCCGAAGGAATGCTCGTGAATATCCGACGGGTTCGATTCGTACTTGTGCTCCCAGATGGTCTCACCCGTCTTCGCGTCTAAGGCAATCACCCGTTCGAGGTTTTCCGCCCGGTACATCGTGTACAGCCGGCCGTTGTCGAACAAGATGGCTGAGTAGCCGTCGCCGAGGTCGCGCTTCCACAGCTTCTTCGGTCCGTCATCCGGCCAGCTCGAGGCGAGCCCCTTGGCCGGGGCCTTGAAGTCCTGATTCGGCCCACCCCACTGGTTCCATTGTCCGCTTGCCACGTCGCCGACGACCGAAAGCGCGACCAGCGCGATCATCGAAAGCGAACCGACGGTCCGACCGTGTCCACCGCGCCGCATCAAACGATTGACCCAATTATGTGCCACCACCTGTCACCTCCAAGATTCCTGTGTACGATTGCAATGGCCACGCGAGCGTTAATCATCCCGCGGCCCCGGCTCCTCGCTTACGATTCGCTGAGATCAACGCCCTACCCTACCTAACCCGGCCCTGCCGAGTCAACTTCGGCCCGACTTTCTTCATTCCGTCCGGCCCGAGATCGACAAGATTCGACAACCGGTTTGATCGGTCGCCAACGAAATGCCCACGGATTCGGCCGCGTACATTCATCGCGGGGCATCGGAAAAACCGGACTCCACTCCCCCACAACGCTCCCGAATCGTGCGGACCATTTCCGGCGCCGCCTTCAAAACGAAGTCATCCAACCGTACCACCCGTTCCCGACCATTCCATTCATAGACCACTTCATGCACCCCCGGCTTGCTCGAGCGAACGCTCCTGATTTGGTCGAACGGGATCAACGCCCGCCCGCGCAATTTCAATCCCGCGTCCGACAACTCCGCCCGCGTGAACAGCGCCCGCACAAACTGGATCAACAACACGAGCCCAACCGGCGCCAGCCCGAACCCGATCACCCGTTGAAACGCAAGGTCCGCGGCCGAGTGCTTGGGGCCGTCGTTCCACTGCGCCTTCGTGAGTCGCCCCCCCGCCGCCTCGGCCTCCACGTACCCACCGTGGCCAAAGTAATACTGCTTGCCGCCATGACTAAGACTCGCGGAACCGAAGCCGTCTGATGAGTCGCCCGCCGTTGTTCGTCGAAGCCGTTCGCTGACGGAAAGCGATGTCAGGGTTGGGTCGATCGCCGGAACAGGTGATGGAACGGCCGCGCCGATCTTGTCGCGGATGGCCGACTCAACGTTGGCCCTCGGATAGGCCACGTAGCCATCCCAAAGCGACCACGCTGAATAGCCGCAAGCCAACAGCGCGATCAGCAACGTCCGAATCATCCGCTCGGTTGTGGTGCCGGACACAATGGGTTCCATGTGAAATCTCATGCTCCGTCAACAAGTGTCACGACCATGTCACCGATCAATCGGCGCTCGCGTGGCTTCGGTCTCAGCTACTCGTTATCTTCAGCAGACACGGTAAACAGCGGCCACAAAATCCACCTGGTCAAGAATGGCCATCACTTCACTAAGCATCCTCCTCATGGCCACTTACAGCCGGGCACGCTCCCTTCCTAGCCAGGTGACTGTTTAGGCTGGTGTCCGATCAATTCGGGCGTCGATAACTCCAAGTATCGCCAACATGCAGTTGAAAACGCAAGCGAACCCCCAAATAATGTACAGGAGTGGGTACCATCTCCGTAGTGCTTGTGAGGTGTGGCGATGACCAACAGCTTGGGCGCGGTCTGCGACGACTTTTACATTAACGGCCGGCTTTTCCTGAAGCTCGACCTGTCGCCCGGACGGGATACCGTGCTGCACTTCTTCGACCGTATGAGGAAGGAGTACCCCGGCCTGCGGAAACTCCGCCGCCGCGACATGTCCAGCCTCATGCTCGAAGAGGAGGCCGACGAACAGGGCAGCCGACGTTGGCTGCGCCTGGATCCCACTAGTCTCCGATTCGGTCAGTTTTCCCCACCCGACCGTGCGGACACCCGCAAATTCGGCGAGTTCGTCATGGGCCAGGCCCCCTATCACCTCAGCTTCAGCCAGATCGACTACGATCATCTCGAACTGAGCTACGGGTTCGAGTTGGCCTATCGCGGAAACCATGATCAGCTGGTCGCCGAAACGCTGCTCGGGGAGCATGCCGCGTCGTCCTTTCTGTTCGGTGATCACGCGGCCAGGATCATCGATGCCCAGCCCTATTTCGGCGTCGCCCTGACGCCGGAATGCGATTTGCAGGCCTACATCGAGATCAAGTCGCGGACGACGACGTTCGAGGTTCGGGCGGATACGTTCGAGGGAGCTCCGATCACCGTGTTTCTCACCGTACGCAAATATTGGGACACGGAATCCACGGACGCCCTCCCGGCCGTGTTGCGTACATTGTTCGACCTGGCGGACGAACTGGCTGCCGAGAAGGTCGTCCCGCAGTTCGTGAACCCCCTGGCCGCGGCGATCGCGAGTCGGTCGTAGGGCAGAGTCCTCGACCTTCCGATTCCACGGCAATTAGTACGCTTCGACGGGCAACTGTATCGTTCGCTTGGGGGGAGTCTGGGAGGTCAGGATCGATTCGACGCGCTTTAGTTAGGACGGGGGCCGCATAGTAGTGCGCGCCACAGATGTCGCAGACGCCAAGCGGTACATTTTCCAGGACGACAATTCCACGATGATGACTAATGGGCTCGCGATCGATGATGCGCTCTCGCACCGTGCCAGAGCAATACTCACAAGGGAAATCGTAGAGCATCATTGTTTCTTCTCGTAGACGGTTATGATGAGCACTGGTCCGGCCCAACGAACGACCATGCCTACGCTTGTCGTTCTATCCGTGGCGGTTCCAATCACTTCGAACCGCGGGCCTCGCGGATCGTTCTCGAACACCCGTTCTATTCTACCAGTGAGCAAGGCGGATTCCACGTCCAAAATATCGAGTTGATCGTCGCGCATCTCCAGGAGGGCATGGGTGGTAACGACGTAGGATTGATCCAACGACTGCCTGCCGGATCGCCTCCAGGTTCTGCGGCGTTTGTCGTCGTTCATACAGAGAATCCCAAGTGCCCGATCAGCAGTCGCTTTCTATCGGACACACGGTTTGGCTTTCCGTCTTTGATGCCATCTGTCGATCGATGATCGCCCGAAGGCGTTTGCACGCGGCGGCGGGGTCGGGTTGAGTTATGACCGCTGAGCAAACGCAAATCGTACATGAGGCGGCGTTCAACACCTGTTCAACATTTGTGGCATCGATTCCCCCGATGGCCACCAGAGCCAGGCCGGTGAGCGAGCAGGCTTGCACCAGCGTCGCGGGTCCGGCGATGTGCTGCTGGGGCTTGGTAGCGCTGGGAAACATCGGTCCCACGGCGATGTAGTCCGGGACCTGTTCGATCGCCGTTCGCACGTGTTCAATCGTATGCGTACTGACTCCGACGATGGCCGTGGGTGAGAATATCCGCCTTGCCGCCGCAATGGGCATGTCGTCTTGACCAAGGTGGACTCCGTTGGCTCCAGAAAGCACCGCGATGTCCGGCCGATCGTTGACGATGAACAAAGTGCCACGATTGTGGCACAATTCCGCAAGTCGCTTGGCACGGTCGAGAAGCTCCCGACAAGGCAAGTTCTTCTCGCGTAGCTGAAGGCAGTCCGCCCCGCCGTCAATGGCCGCCCTCGCGGTCTTGAGCCAATCGCCCCGGCAGAGCGATTCCGTGATTACGACGTACAGCTTGACGCGGGCGAAGCGTTCGCGGGTCTGGGCAGTGATGGCCAGCCGCCGTTCGATTTCGTAGCCGGCGTACCGCAGTCGTTCAATCGCCTGCGCGAAGCCTGGATCGATGGTTTTGCCGAATTCTTCAATAGAGCGAAGCGCCTCGCTAAGTCTTTTTGCGGCCGCGACAGCGACAGCATGAGCGTCGGAGCGCGTCGTTTCGGTATTCGTTTTTATATCCTGTCCGACGTCCCCGACGATATCCCGCGTCCGGATCAAGGATTCCGCCGTCACCCTTGAATCTGACGCCCCGAGTCCGTCGGCAATCGCCGCCGCAAGCGTGTGCCGCGCCTCCTTGATGGCACGGGCCAGCGTGGCGTCGTCCAGCACAAATCGCGAATAGTCCTCCATGACCCGTAACGCCTCCCGGGCGCGGTTGAGGTTGGCGTCAATGACGCGGAAGGTGGGACGGTCATCGATGGGTGCCGACATGAAGGCAATTGTATGCGACGCGAGGGGGACTGTCGGCACTCAGGCCGCTTCCCCGGTTTCGCTCCGCGGAGGGCAGGCCTAGCCTCGGCGTCCGGTTGGCGTCCCACACTCCGGACACCTCGGCTCACTCAAGCCCGTTAGATTGTACCCGCACTTGAGGCATTGGTTCCGTCGTCGACGGCGGCGTTGGCGAATCACGACCACGGTCGGATAGACCAGTAAGAGCGCGGCGATCGGGAAGACCGGAAGGCGCAGAGTGCGGATTCGCAGGGAATTGGTGCTGGTGATTTGAACGTTGTTCGGCGGGCCTATGTCGGGCAGGAGCAATTCCATGTACCCAGAGGAGTAGAGTCCGAGGAATGCCAAGCCGCCTTTCTCCCCGAAGTTGATTCGCAATTGCGTTGCCTTGGGGCGAGTCTCGATTTTTGCATCCATGTCCGTCGGATCGCCGGTGACGCGGCCCCATATGACTCCACAGCTCCCTCGATAGAAGTGCAGCATGCCCCAATCGCGGGACGTGAACCATCCGCTCCAGTCGAACGACCCAAACAAGCTGATCACGCCGCAGGTCGCGAAACCGACCGCGATCGCCGTCATGACGATGGCACCCCTTCGGCGCCGCATGAACCAATCGTATCAAAGGCGTGGTGAGTGATCCACGTTCGCCATTCTCGTGGGCCGAGACCTCACATGGGGACGGAACCCTTGACAACGCGGCCCCCGATGAGCCTCAGATCCATGGAACTACGTACGTTGGACCGATGGTCCCCCTCACGGGAACGCCCGTCTTTTTTTCCTGGTTCGGCGCGCGATCACGATCACCATCCATGCTCTTACTCAACGGTCCGGTAATCCCACCGACGCCAGAGAAGTCGGAACACGACCCGAACGATCATGGAACTCAGACAAACTTCGCGTCGTCAGGAACCGATAGTAGCCGTGTGCGTGCATCGTGCTCGCCGACACTCTTTTTCCGCGCGGGGTGGATATGAGCAACCTGCTCCATGTTTGTCTGTACAACACTGACCCGAAGTCCTCCAAGGAGCTTCAGGAACACATTACCAGTCTAAACTTCGCGCGGTTCCTGGGTGAGGTGGGCAACTCCGAGGACCTCGCCCGCGCCCTGGGAAGCACCGAAGTCAACGTCATCTTCTTCCACCTGGACCCCAAACCGGAACCCGTGCTCGAGGTCATTGATCAGGTGGCCACGCGCTATCCAACCATTGCCCTGATTGCCGTCAGCCACCAGAGCGACGTGAACGCCGTGCTCGCCCCCATGCGGGCTGGTTGCGACCAGTTTGTGTGCGAGCCCATCGACCCGACCGACCTTTCCAATGCCGTGGCTCGCGTGGCCAGCCGCAGACTCGCACGCAGCACGAAGAGCCGGGTCATCTGCGTGGCCGCGCCGAGCGGCGGGTCGGGGGCGACTTCGATCGCCTGCAACCTAGCCTTGGAGATTGGGCATTTGTCGGATCGGGAGTGCGGCCTGCTCGATTTGGACACCCAATTCGGCGACGTGGCCACCAACTTCGACTCGGAGCCGCGGTACACGCTGCACGATCTCGCCGACAGCGGAGACCACCTCGATCGTTCGATCCTGGCATCGACGGTGACGGCGCTACCATGCAAAGTGGCATTGGTGGCTAGGCCGGAAATGGTCGAGCACGACGAGACGCTGACACCGGAAGTTATCCATCGCATCGTCGAGTTGATGAGCTCGGCATATGAAAACGTGGTCATCGACCTGCCTGGCCACATCAACCCCAAGACGCTGGCGGCGCTGCACCAGGCTGACCTGATCCTCGTGGTCTCCCAACTCATCGTGCCGAGTATCCGAAATGCGAAACGATACTTTGACGCCCTCGCCCGAAGCGGTATCCCAGAGGACCGCCTGGAGTACGTGGTCAATCGCGTCGACGGTCGGGGTGGACGGGTCACGATCAAGGACGTCGAAGAGGCCGTGAAAAAGCCCGTATACGGCTCGATCCCGAACGACTATCAGTTCGTCGCCAAGTCGATCGACCTCGGACGGCCGATCGCGGCAGTGGACTCAAACAGCCCGGTGCGCGTGGCGATTCGGAAAGTGGCTCAGAAGATTCTCACGACCACGACCGCGCCGGACTTGGCGGGCGAGCAGGCCCGTCGCGGGTTCCTGAGTCGGTTCTTGACCAAGTAACCGGAGGACGCGACAGGTGGCTTGTCCACCAGTGCTCCCCTTGCTCAGGCCGTCGTCGGCCACTATCACTCGGGACGCTTGGCGCGCGGCCACACCCTTTGCGAAACATCACCGCGACACCGCCGCGCACTACCGCAATTGCCCTTTGCCTCGCCGCAGCAGCACCATCACGGTGATCATCGCGGCGACCATTCCCGAAACGAGCCAGCCCATACTCCAACTCCCACGCCGGACGTGCGTCCGAACCGAATTGATATGCCTCCTATTCTACCAATTCTGCTCGCGCCGTAAAGCAAAATCGGCAGAGCGGCCCAGGCTACGTGACAGAATCGAGTACCGCGGCAACACCATTCGCCCACATGTTCGGCACCCGCTAGGGACACGACGCTGGTCCCGCGTACGGATACGGGAATCCCTGATGCGAACTCACGCACGCCGATATGTCCATGAAATTGACGTGCTGACTTGGGTCCAGGTCGTTTCCGGCGATCCGAGCCCGGGTGTAGTGCAGCGATTCCGCTAGGTCCTTGAACTTGGCGATAATCGCCGCGAAGTCACGAGGGTTCGGCTGATTCGTACTCCCAAAACCGTAAAACGGATCGAGTACGTCCCCCCATCGCGTCGTCTTCAGCGTGATCGCCGGCGTCATGCACGATTCCTCACCCAAGACCAGACACGCCGCATCCGCAAAACGAACTTCATACACCGAATCGGGAACTATCGCTGACCCGGAGACGCTCACCTCCGCCACCCCTGGCCACTGGTGCAATGCCGGGGCGCATCCCACCGACGACGCCCAGAACGTCCCGGCGCCGATCCCGTTGTTAAACTCCGCGGGCGCGTTCAGCCATCGCACCTGACCGTTCATCGACGAAAACAGGTGCAGATCAATGAACTTCAATCGGACCGCGTAATCCGTCCCCGATGGCGGCGGCGCGAACGTCAGGAACCGGCTCTTGTTCTGGCAAACGTCCGGCACGTCGTCCCCGTTGTCGTCCTCGAGCAGCCCGTTGTCGATATCGCACGGGTCTGGGATGGCGTTCCAATTGCAGTCGTTCGCGCTCTGATCGGCGATGTCGCATATGTCCTGCACCCCGTTAGCGTCGCAATCCGTGGGCGACTCACACTCATCGGGCTGAAAATTGCGGTTACAATCCTCGCTGATTTCATCCGTTACGTCACAGAAATCGAGTTGGCCGTTGTTGTTACAGTCCACATAGCCCTGGCACGCGTCATCGATCCCGTTGTTATTGCAGTCGCCTCGGCATACTTCAACGGGCGTGCCACCCATCCCGGCACAGTTTCCCAGCGGGTTGGGAAAGCAACCGCTGCCCGGAATGCAGCAGCCGGCCGCAACCACGACGGTGGCGGGCAATGCCTGCTGAATCGGAATTTGGGCACCGTTGCCATCCTGAAGAAAAGTGTCCGCCCCCACGTTTTGAAAAGGGAGTTCAACGGCGCCGACAAAGTCGGGCTCCACCTCCAATACCGAGGTGCTGGAATAATATTCCTGCCCCATATCGACGATTGAAGGACTCGTGACCAGGGTACATCCACACGCCAAGTTATGTTGATTGCACGCAAAGATATCCATTGGAGGGATGAGCGGGTTGCTCGAATCCTGCCATATCGCGCCACACTTGCCCGGCTCTCCGGCGCCGCATCTTTGGTTGGCCGTCGGTCCGCCATAACCCGTCGCCGCGCAATCAGCATCCGTGGTGCACGGTCGGTCAGGCAAACGCAGCCCTTCCTGGAGCTCCGACTCGGGACCTAGTTGAACCGAAACCGTGCCCGCCTCCCCGCAGCAACCCCATCCGCTGAACCGGGTCTCAAACCAGATGCGTTGCGGAACCGTGCCGATCGTGATCCTCCCAATGGAGTCATTGATGATCGTCCCCGGGGGGTAACCTCCCACGGCCGGCGGCGGCTGGACGGGAACAACTCGAAAAGTAGGTACCGAGCCCGCGACCACGGCCTGGCGCGCCCGACCCCCAAGGGCTGCATCCTCGCCGGTGACCAAACGAGCCTGACGACTTGCCACTCCACCGCCCCTTCGCCCCTCAGCCGGCACCCCTCGATCCGCCACTTGCGACCTGGTCACACCGGCCGGCAGAACACATCCGAACACCAAGCTGAGAACCCAACGCCGACCCGTTCCTTTGGTTGACATGTCCGATCCTCCTGCGCTTCAACAAGACAACGGCCGCGCGGTTTCTGACGATTCGATGGCACGGCGCATGGACGTGACGACGGCGGGCGCGGCACCCCCGCCGGCCACTCAACCGGATGAGATCATTCTACCACCTAACCCTCGCGCACGCAACAGTCGGGCATCGCGATAGCGGCGGGCGAGTTTCGGCCCCGGCATAGGCCAACGAATGTAGCCAGAGGGGGGCGCAGCGGAACCCCTAGCGAGGGCATCGGTTCGCACTATACTGGAGGTTCATTCGGGCCTTGAACCAGTCGTGTATCCGGTCCCGAAATCCGTGGAAAAATCAACGGTCCGAACAGGAGTGATTCATGGAGCGGTGCGTTCAATTTTCGATTTTTCTCGTTAACCGGCCAGGCGTGCTGTCCCAGATTTTTCGCGAGCTGGCCAAAGCGAAAATCAACATCACCAGCATCGCCATGATGGACTCCACCGAGCACGGCGTCCTCCGAATGGTCGTCGATGACCCCACCGGTGCTCGGCTCGTATTCAACCACGTCGGCGTTCCCTTTAACGAAACGGAAGTCCTCGGCGTGGCCCTGCCCAATCGGCCCGGCGCCGCCGCCGACCTGTGCGATCGGCTCGCGGCCAAGCACGTCAACATCGGCTACATGTACTGCACGTCGGGCGGCAAGGGCGGCAAGACCATGGTGGTTATCAAGGTGCCGGACATCAAGAAGGCGATGAAGATCCTGGAGGACTCCAAAAGCAACACCCGCGACATGAAGATGAAGCTCCGCCGTCCGGCGGTCATGCGACGCTAAGGCTAAGCTAAGTAGAAACGACAAAATGTTGACACCACCGAGCCGCGAGCTTCAGCTCGACTTCGCGCAGGCTAAAGCCCGCGGCTCAGAGCGAAGACATTGGCCACGCATGCGTGGGCCATGCCACGCGGACTAGACTAGCGAATCGAAAGCTCTTCGGGCATCATCACGATCACACCCTCCTGGTGAACGAGCTCGATTCGCTTGATCGCATTCAGCAACGCCTTGCATCGCAAGGGGTCAATCGTGGCCATCGTGGGGAGGGCGGCTTGGATCAGCGGCAACTCGCTGAATGACCCGCCGACCCGACCGGCGCCGATTCGGAGATATTCGTCGTCTTCGTGCTGGGCGAACATGTCGAAAATGCTGGGCGGCTCGGGAATCACCCGGATCTCGTATTCACCAAGTCCGGCCCGCTTGGCCGCGTGAGCGATTGCATCCTCCAAACCGCCAATGCGATCCACCAAGCCCAACTCCAACGCCTGTTGCCCGGTGAAGACGCGCCCGCCCGTGATCTGCTCGATCGGCTTGGTCAGCTTCGCCCCACGGGCCTTCGCAACGTGACCCCGAAAGATCTCGTAAACGGTTTTCATGTAGCCTCGGATTTTCGCCCGTTCCTCGTCGCTGAACGTGGCCGCGCTGCTCATCATCCCGGCCATCTTGCCGCGCCGGTTGGCATGCCAGGTCACGCCGAGCTTCTCCCACATGGGCGTGGTCACAATCTTCCCGCCCAGCACCCCGATCGACGCAGTAATCGTGTTGGCGTCGGCGAAGATGGTCTCGGAGGCGCAGGTGACGTAATAACCTCCACTGGCGGCGACGTTGCCCATGGAAACCACGACCGGCTTCTTCTCGGCCACCCGGCGCGAGGCATCCAGAATGATCTCTGATGCCAGCGCTGATCCGCCCGGCGAGTCCACTCGAAGGATCACGGCCTTAACGGTGTCGTCCTCGGCCGCCTTGTCGAGGGCCTTGCGGATCGTGGTGCTGAAGGCCCCATCGGCCGATCCGAACAGGCTCGGCTCAGCCTCGCCGGTCATGATCGCCCCTTCAACATAGACGATGGCCACGCTCGGCTCGGTGTATACCTTCGGCGAGGGGTTCAACATCTCCATCAGGAACTCGAAGGCCGCGAAAATGTTGTCGTCGGGGATGGCGAACGGATCGTCTTCAGCGTAGTCAAGGATGATCTCGGCATCGTCACCGTAACGCTTCGTCAAATCGGCCAGGAAATCCTGCCGATGCTGCACGGCGTCGATCAACCCTGCCTTGAGCGCGTCTTCGGCCGAGTACGGCCCGCCGTCGATCAAGGCACGGACTTTTTCCACCGGCAGCTTTCGCCCGTCGGCGATGAGCTTCACCATGCCGGCATACAGGTCATCGAACAGCCACTTCATCATCTCCTGCGCCTGCGGTGACGGTCCTGTGCGTAAGATCATCTCGGCCGCGGTCTTGTAATCCTCGAATTGTTCGAAGTCCGCCTTGCAACCGATCTTGTCGAGCGTACCGCGAAGGTAGGGCGCCTCACCGTAGATTCCGGTCAGCCACAGCTCACCGGTGGGCACCAGGCTGATGTGCGAGGCACCGGTGGCCGCCGCGTAGTTAAGCGTCGGCAGCGAATCCGCATGGACGTACACGTCCTTGTCGATCGCCGCGAACTTGCGCAAGGCGGCGTGCAGTTCTTCGATTTGCCCCAGCCCGATCGCGGCGTCTTGAAGGTCCAGGACGATGGCCACGACGTTGTTATCGTGCCTCGCCTCTTTGAGCCGTTCGAGGAGCGACTTGAGTGACATGGGCATGTCATCGCCGAACAACGGCGGTATGTTGACCGGCGTTTCGGTCAGCTCGCCCTCGATTTTGAAGTAAGCGATTTCCTTGGTCGGCTCCGAAGGCATCGCCCCCGGGTTCGCCATCTTCTTCAGAAAATCGAACTGGGCCGCCGTCGGTTGCAGCGACACGCTCGAAACCAGTCCGACGGCCACCCATATCATTCGTCGCGGATTCATGTTCATGCTCCAGCTACCCACCTTCTGCGCAAAGGGATGTCCGTGAGTCGTGGCACCCCTGCTTCCTATCGGAATCATTCGCAGCTTACGGCGGCTTATACTCCCTTGAAAGTGAGAACCTGTACGCTTGGACAATTCCTTACACCGAATCCCTGTAAAGTAAGGCTCAGGGCGATGGAGTCGCCACATTGTGCATGGTCGCGACAGCAACGCCGCCCCCACGCCGACGGCGTTCGGCGATCATCGGCAGCCACATGCCGACAAGCATCACCGCGATCCCAGTCCATTCCAACATCCATTTTCGGGCGTGATAGTTTGCTCCTCCGAAGCGGAGCAGGACTAACCCACCGACAATCAGCCCCAGCGCGACCACGTTCCACACCGCTCCCGACCGCCGGTTGATCAAGAGAAGCCACAGTACGACGGCGATAATGATCTCTCGCCCGAATGGAAATACGGCCACTCCGAACGCCACGGCCTTGGGCAATTGGAGCAACGCTTTCGGGTCGACGCGTAACCCGCGATCCGTGGCCACTACCGCCCGCCGCTTCCCCGGACCCATCGTGTCGCCGTGTTCGGTCTTGACCCACACATGGGCAAAATCCGTAACCAGCTCGGCCCGCATGCCGAACCGCCGGAGCAGCGAGGCGGCCACGACCGCCCGGCCGTCGCAATCCTCACGGCCTTTTTCAAGCACTTCGGCTAGCGTCGGCAAATAATCCGCCGTGCCCCACGTGTTCCAATCCCATTCATAGGGCACTTTTTCGTACACAAAACCTTCCACTGTCCGAAGAGCCTCTTGCGGGCGTGATTGAAGAAAATGAGCCATGTCCTCGCGTTGGCTCAATTCCGTGAACAGCGGCTCCAGTTCCGGTGCATTCGGTTCCACCAGGGCATTCGGATCGGACCAGTGCCGCAAATGTTGTGCCAAGCGGTTCGGGTAGGGAAAGCAGACCAAGAGCACCGTGAGCGCAAACACCGCCAACTTAGCGGGCCGCCGAACGAGGCTCCGGGTCCGATTGAGGCTATCGAGGATGGGGATCATGCGACGGCCTCCTTGAATCGTATGCTCATCCGCACCGATTATTGCCTGTTCATCCGAAGACTTCCACCTCGCCACCGCACTAGGGCATTGGTTGAGGTCCGGTCGAGCGGTATATTCGCCCGAGGATTCTCATGACCCTGCTAGTCGCCTCCATTGCCGTCGAATCATTGGCCGATGCCGAGCGCCAAGCCAACCGCGCGTTTGCCGCCGGTGCCGACGCCGTCGAGCTCCGCATCGACGGGTTCGACGGTGACCCCAATCTCATTCGCGAGTTCCTGACCGCTCATCGAGATCGAACCTGGATCGTCACCTGTCGCAGCGCGGCGGAGGGTGGACGGTTTCAGGGCGACACGATGGAGCGGGTCTCGCGCCTTCTTGCCGCCGCCCGATCGACGGACGCTTACGTCGATTTTGAGTATGCCGACTGGCGCCGTTCAAGCAACATTCGCCAGAAAATTCTCCTGGCCGCCGCTCGGCCCTCGGGCCACGGATACCGACTCATCCTCTCCGCCCACGACTTCCAGAATCCCATCCGCAATGGGGCCGGCCAGATCGCCGAAATCTTGGGTGATCCCGCCCAGCCTGTCGCCAAACTCGCGTATCAGGCGCCGCATATCAACGACAGCTTCGCCGCGATCGATTGGATGCGCGAGCACGGCCCGCGCGTAATGGCAATCGCTATGGGCGAGGATGGGCTCTGGACCCGCATTCTGGCCAAGAAGTTCGGGGCGGTCGGGAGCTTCGCTTCGCTCGATGAACACTCGGCCACGGCCTCTGGGCAACTCACTCTGGACGACATGATCCATCGCTATCGTTGGCCCGACTTGAACCGCGAAACCCGCGTGTACGGCGTCATTGGCGACCCCGTCGCCCACTCCATGAGTCCAATTCTTTTCAATACATGGTTCGCCGAAGCGGGCGTCAACGCGGTCTATTTCCCGCTCCGCGTTCGCGGCGGCGAACTGGAGCTAAACGGATTCCTCGACGCCTGCCGCGATCGCTCGTTTCTCGATATCGGCGGTTTCAGTGTCACCATCCCTCACAAGGAACACGTCCTGCGCTGGGCCGGCGGCGGGGCGGAATCGATGGCCCGGTGGATCGGCGCCGCCAACACCCTTGTCTTCAACGGTACCAAGGTCCGTGCCTTCAACACCGACTGCTACGCGGCCACCGCGTCCCTGGCCGAGGCCATTGGTTGTCCGCCGCGCGATCTGCATGACCTCACCTTCGACGTACTGGGTACCGGAGGAGCTGCCCGCGCAATGCTCTACGGTCTCCGCGAACTCGGTTGCCGCGTCCATCTGTTCGGTCGTTCCCCTGATAAAACCCGGGCGTTGGCCGGAGAATTTGGATTTGAGGCCGTACCGTGGGCGAATCGCGGAAGCAGAACCGGCCAAGTCCTTATCAACTCGACGAGTGTAGGTCTCTGGCCACAAGTAGAAGATTCCCCGATGCCTGTCGAAGCAATACAAGGTTGTCGCCTCGTTTTTGATTTGATTTACAGACCGTTGCGAACCCGCCTTTTGCGCGACGCGGAGGCTTGTGGTATCCCGACCCTCAGCGGGTTGAACATGTTCCTCCGCCAGGCGGCGATGCAATTCGAGCTCTGGACCGGCCGCGCTCCCGACGTCGAGTCCGGACGGCGCAGTGTCACCGCCGAGCTTTTAGGTCAACCGAGGCGGTAATGAGCTACCGACCTTCCAACCACGCAAACCATGAGGGCGGCACGATGCCTCCTCGGCGGAGGTCCATCGCGCTCATTGGCATGCGCGGCTCGGGCAAGAGCTCCGTGGGACGGGCCGTCGCGAGTTGTATCAAAGTGCCATATATTGACACCGACGAGATGATCGTGTGCAGCGCCGGTCAATCCATTGCCGACCTTTTCCGCGATGAAGGCGAGGCGGGCTTCCGAGCACGCGAGCGGGAGGCGATCGCAGAGGCCATCCAATTGGTCCCCGCCGTCATCAGCGTCGGCGGCGGGGCGGTACTTGATCCAGTTAACGTGGAGCGACTTCGATCGGTGGCTACCATCGTTTGGTTGACCGCGCCTGCCGATGTCCTTTGGCGCCGAATCTCAGGCGATCCGACCACCGCCGCCTCCCGCCCCTCTTTGACTAGCCTCCCCGGTCCGGACGAAGTCGCTCGTCTCCTGGACGAGCGGGCTTCCTTTTACGCCCGGGCGGCGGATCTGACGGTCAACACGGAATCCATGCCGATTGATCAAGTCGCCCAATGGATCGTCGAAAATGCATAAGGCTTGGAGAGTCACGGCCGTCGCCCTCCTGCTCATCATCGTTTTCACGACGATCGCGTTTTTCCCCGCCCTGTCCCACGATTTCGTGAACTGGGACGACGACCATCTCCTGCTGGCCAATGATGCCTACCGTGGCCTCACCCTCGAACATCTTCACTGGATGTTCACCACGACATTCGGTGGGCATTATCAGCCCCTGACGTGGCTCAGCTTCGGCATCGATCACCACATCTGGGGTGTCAGCGCGTTTGGGTTTCACCTTACGAACCTGGTCTGGCACGTGGCCACCGCCTGCGCGTTGTTCGTTCTGTCTCGTCGCCTGATCCACGGTGACGGCCATACTCGACAGCCGTCATCGGAACCGGCCGCTATGTTCGCCGCGCTCACTGCGGCTCTCCTGTTTGCCATTCACCCGCTGCGAGTCGAAAGCGTCGCATGGGCGACCGAACGCCGCGACGTTCTCAGCGGTTTTTGGCTGGTGCTCACGCTGATCTTTTATGTCCATGCCGCGGCGCCCCTACCACGGCGGCGTCATCAATGGATGTTGCTCTCGCTGATTTGCTACTGCCTTTCGTTGCTGTCCAAGGCTAGCGGAATCACCCTGCCGTTCGTCCTCCTTGTGCTAGATTTCTATCCGTTGCGTCGGCGGGCGGACCGAGCGGCGTCTCCGAGCTTGCGGTTCTTGCTGGCTGAAAAAGGACTCTTTCTGCTGCCGGCCTGTGCGGTCGGCTGGCTCGCTCTGCGTGCCCAAGCGGAAACCGGAGCCCTCTGGTCCCTTCACGACCATCCGCTGTTTCTGCGCATTGGCCAAGCGTTTTACGGCGTCATGTTCTACCTCGGAAAGACCCTGTGGCCGGCGAACCTGATACCGCTCTACGAGCAGCCTCCAAACGCGCAACCGTACGATGTTCCCTACATCATGTCAGCCATTGGCACGATCTTGATCACGATCACCGTTTGGAGTTTGCGTCGCCGTTTTCCTTCGCTCCTAGCCGCCTGGCTCTGTTATCTTCTCTTGTTGGCTCCGGTCCTGGGCATCGCCCAAAGCGGGCCGCAACTTGTGGCCGACCGTTACACGTATCTAGCGTGCATCCCGTGGGCGATTGTGTTAGGCGGCTCTTTTTGCACGTTCTGGTGTGTAGCGTCTGGGCACACCGTTGGCATCGAGACCCCCTTTGATCCCCTCTTGGTAAGGGGGGATCTGGGAGGCACAGGTGGGCAAGCCGCCAGTGGCACACGGGGAAGACATGGTCACGCAAGCGTGAGCCATGCCACGCGGCGCATCGCTATCTTGAGTGGCGCCGCGGTAACCATCATGGTTCTCATTATCCTCACCCGCGATCAATGTCGCGTCTGGAGAAATTCATACACCCTCTGGTCCGCCGTCATCGACCGCGCCCCCCACACCGGTCTCGCCCACGCCAACCTCGCCACCTCGCTGAATGCCGACTGGGAATATGACCACGCCCGCCACCACGCTCAAACCGCATTGGAGATCCTGCCCAACAATCGCGCAGCCCATTTCGAGCTTGCCTTCGCCTCTTTGCAGCTCAATGATATCGCCACCGCCGAGCGCCACTATCGTATCGCATTCGACCTCGCTGATGCCGTTGGGAAATTCGATTTTTTCGCACTCAACGGCCTCGTGCAGACTCTCATCCGTCAGGAGCGCTTCGTCGAAGCCGAAAGCCTGTACCGATCGGCGTTGACTACCAAGCCTGTGCCATACGGTCTGCACCTGCGTCTCGGACAAATTCGCATCATGCTCGGTGATTGCGCCGGCGCAGTCGCTGCTTGGGAAGCCGGCCTCGTCTACTTTCCAGACGACGTTCTGCTCCTCTTGGACATTAGCTGGGTTCTGGCCACGTCTACCGATGACATGCTTCGGGATGGGCTGCGAGCACTCGATCTTGTCCGCCGGGTCGGAGCCGCTCCAGGTAGTTCCAAGGTTCGACGCGCTCTCGCAGCCGCCCAAGCTGAAACCGGTGATTTCACGAGCGCACTCGCCACCGTTGACGATCTTCTCAGCGACAACCGGCTGGATCTCAGCGACTTCCAGCGAGCACAGATTCACTCTGAACGGGCGGCATACGCGACAAACCAAGCCCTGCGAGACCCAAATTGCTGGGCCGAATAGTCCGATAAAAGACTGGACCTTGCTCTACCACCGGCTATTTTGCTTTGCTCCCGGCTTGCCGCCTGCCCCGACTTTCTCTACAGTACCGCCTCGCTAAAAACGGATCCTGGCGGCTTTGATCCAAGGCTCAATCTGATCCAACGCGGGACCTGAACCAAAAACCCATGCCTTGGAGGCACGGGACCCGTCGAGCCGCCGCCTGAAAAACGGAACCTATTTGTGCTCAACCCTTCAAGCGATCGAATCAAGGTCATCATTCTCGGCGCCGCCGGCCGAGACTTCCACGATTTCAACGTCTTCTGGAAAACCCGGCCACGATACGAAGTCGTCGCCTTCACCGCCGCCCAGATCCCGGACATCGCCGGGCGCGTCTACCCGCCGCAGCTCAGCGGTCCTCGCTATCCCAACGGCGTCCCCATCGAGCCGGAAGAGAAGCTGACCGAACTCATTCACAAACACAAGGTCGATCAGGTGGTCATGGCCTACTCCGACCTCTCCCACGAGGACGTGATGCACAAGGCCTCCATCGCCAATGCGGCCGGGGCCGACTTCCGCATCATGGGGCACCAGCACACCATGTTGAAATCGACCAAGCCGGTGATCGCGGTCTGCGCCGTCCGCACCGGCTGCGGGAAGAGCCAGACCTCACGGGCTGTCACCTCGGTCCTGAAAAAGATGGGCAAGCGCGTGGCCGCCGTTCGACACCCCATGCCCTACGGCGATCTCACCCAGCAGATCTGCCAGCGCTTTGCAAAACTCGAAGACCTCGACCTGCACCACTGCACGATCGAAGAGCGGGAGGAATACGAACCGCACATTGAGGCCGGCAACGTCATCTTCGCGGGCATCGACTACGAGATGATCCTCCGCGAGGCCGAAAAAGAGGCCGACGTAATCCTGTGGGACGGTGGCAACAACGACATGGCCTTCTTTCAGCCCAACCTATACATCGTCGTGGCCGACCCCCATCGCCCGGGGCACGAGGTGCGGTATTACCCCGGCGAAACCAACGCCCGCATGGCCGACATCGTGCTCATCAACAAGGTCGGCACGGCCAGGCCGGAGGACGTCAAGACCGTTGAACAGAACATCAAGCGGGTGAACCCCAAGGCCAAGATCATTCGTGCGAAGTCGCCGGTGTCGGTTGCCAACCCCAAGGCCATTAGGGGTAAGCGCGTCTTGGTCGTCGAGGACGGGCCGACATTGACCCACGGCGAAATGAGCTTCGGCGCCGGGCACATCGCGGCCATCAAACATGGGGCGAAGAAGATCGTCGACCCGCGGCCGTACGCGAAGGGCACGATCAAGAAGGTTTTCGAGAAATACCCCCACCTCAAGGAAGTGCTGCCCGCGATGGGCTACGGCAAGAAGCAGATGAAGGAGCTGCAAGACACAATCAACGCCGCCAAGTGCGACCTTGTGTTGATTGGCACTCCGATCGATCTTGGTTTGCTGTTGAAGTTGAACAAACCGCACCTGCGGGTGACGTATGACTTGGATTCGGCATCCGTTGCGGCGTTGAAGAAGGAAATTGCGAAGGTGGTGTGACCACGACATTCCGCAAAAAACATTTCAAACATTTTTTGACATTGCAATACACGCGGTCTAGAGTTTTTGTGCTGGGTAGGGTTGGAGTCGAAATGAGGAACGATTCGGCTTGGCCTTACGTCCCTCCTGTGCGAATGATCGAGCGAACATAACGGATCGGAACAAGGCGTCGGGTCGCGATGGCAGGTCCTCGTGGCCAGTTGGTTCGACCGTTTGCATTCCCGAACGGCTCGGCAGCGGACCAACACAAACATTACGTAGAGCTGTTTTTCGGGTTCTCCAGGCGCTCATCGGCGGGCGTGTGGCCATCCCAGGGCGGTGCGTGCGCGCTGCCCTTGGCTAGCGCCCCGTTGGCGACTGAATCTGAAAAACTGGGCGACCCGCCTGGATGATGTGTTTTCCCGAATACGCTCGACGCGTGTCGGGCGATTCAGAATCTCATTCCTTTTAGGAGGTGCTATCATGCCACGGTTTCCAATTTCTCCCGTATCGTGGACCCGGCGTCATTGTGCCGACCCATGGCACGCAGCATCCGCCCTGTGGCGGCGCAATTCGGAAGATTGTGCAGTACCTGATTGGCCGCCGCACGTGGTTCGGCGAAGGCGGCGCATTCTCACGCTGATCGCCGCCTTGACCGTCTGGCGGTCAGGCGCAGCGCTCCATGCCCAAGCGCAAAATGAAGTGAACGGTTCGCCCTGCGCATCCGGACAAATAAACGCGGAACCATCTCCGGTGTCCCCGCCATTCTCCATCCATCCGATTCCGGTAGACGTGAGCGCGCCGTCAAGAATCGCTGTTCGATTCGTTGGAGGTACCCGTGGAAGTGCCGAAGACGATCGGATCATGTACAGCAATACAACGGGGAACACTATTATCGAGATCATCCCGGCCAATGGACTCGCCGCCGACGATCTCACCATGGCCGCCGAACCAGGGTGCCCCCTGCACCGCTATCGTTTTCGCGTTATCGGGAAGGCGAATCCTGCGGGCGTTGGCGGTGCCTACCGGACTGATTTTGCCTTATACAACAATTGTCCGGGCGCGGGCCCACCGAATGCGGCGGTCATTCCCGGCACAACTGGTTTCGTCGAGTTCGACCCCGGCGAGGAAACCGTCGTTCAGGAAATCGAGTACGTAGTCCCTGACGGCGTGTCGGTGACATTGCCGGCCACGATTTGGCTCGGTATTCGGTTCAATCGAAGCAATTGCGGGGTGGTCTTCGGAGCCCCCGCCGAACTCGGTGTATCCGACGACCTAATCGATTGGCCGGGTTTCGCATGCAACGCAAACGCGGGCGGCTACCCTCAATCTCCCCATGCCAGTTTTCATGCCCAGCTCTTTGGCGATCCGTCATGCGGCCACACGCTGCCCGGCTATCGCAACATCCGGCGGGCGGGTGCCGCGCATAACGAGGGCCACTTGGTCTGCTTCGCGGACGACTTCGAACTGCAAACACAGGAATGCCGAATGGTCGCGTTTGAGGCGGGTCTGCGGCTTTCGAATGGCAATGCCGGATCGGGGACGTTCATCATCCGCGAAAATGCCGACGGCGCTCCGGGAGACGTGATTGCCGGAGCGACGTTTCCCATTTCGGTCACCGGTACGCCCAATACCAGCATTGTTCGGCGGACAACCGTCGACCCTCCGATCACCCTGCCGCAAAAAATCTGGATGACATTCGAAGGCTCGACAGCCTTGCAATGGACGATCGCCACCAGCAGCGCGGAGGTCGGCGATACTGCCCCCGCGTACGCCCGCTCCATGCCGCCCTCCCGCTGCTCCACGGCGTCCGAATGGGATGTGAATGCGTTGCCGATCGCCGGATTCCACGGATTCGATTTTACAATTGTATGCGAAAGCGCCCCCAACAATGAGTGCGCATTCGCCGAGGATTTAGGGGGGACGGCCGATCCCAATACCGCGATTTCGGGTCAGTCGATCCTGGACCCGGCCTTTTGCTGTAACCGACCCGATTCGAATGCCACGACCTATGGCACGCTCTGGTACCAGTTTGTGGCCACGCACTCATCCGCCCGCCTGGATACTTGTGCCACTGAGTCCGCATCGGTCGATTCGCTCATTCAAGTGTTCGCGGTGGATGATTCGTCATCTCCGACGTCCGCGTGTACCTCCCTGGCCCTCATCGGCTGTAACGACGACAGCAATGCCTGTGGAATGGGAAGTGACGATTCGAGCCTGTGCCTGGGTGGATTGGTGCCGGGGCAGACGTATTACGTACTCATCGCCGCCAAAACGAATGAAACCCGAGGAGTTCACACCCTGACTCTTTCATCGCCGTGCGGCTCGATCGACCGAACTTGCCCACCGCGATCTTCCGGGCCTGGAGCTGTTCCATAGGAATGCTTTCAAATAGGGGCGGCGTTGGTCACGGCTGTTTGAATCCCGGTCCCGCGAGATCGTCGGGATCGGGATTCATCAGCAGCGCGATGATCGACCGTCTTCGATTCTTTGGGTTCGAGCCCGGGTTGCCCGTTGGAAGAAAACGCTGCCGTGGCCTGTTCACGCAACCCGCTCAGCGCCACGCGGATGGACGAAAGGGCTCGTTCTCGTTCAGCGGCGTCGCACCGTCCGGCCCGTTCCAATGACACCAAGGCTTGCGTGATGCGCTCGACCTCTTGATGTTTCTGGGCTCGCAATAGCGCCATGGCATCACCGAAGGCCTCATGAACATCCCGGAATTCATCGTTGCGCCGCAACGATCGCACTTCCGGGATTCGCCCAGCCGACAACTGCGAGAAATAGTTTTTGAGGACCCGCATGGGCCCGCAAATCCGGTGGGAGGTCAATATGGACCAACAAGCCACCCCCGCGGCGCTCACCAGCGAGACCACGAGCGCAAAGGAAACCAAGAAAAATGTGACCAAGGAGGTCGCGCCGGAGGGATCGATGATGCGCTGCCGAGCTTGTTGAAGAAGCACGTAGTACATGACCGCACTGGTCATGAATACGGAAAAAAACACCGCCGCCGCGATGATTGTCGCTTGTTTGCCCTGAAACCTCGGGTAAGTCCAGTAACAAAGTCGCCGATTAGGTTTTTTTACGCTGAGTGTGGCCATGGATCAGTCCTCTGTAACGCGCGACCCGCTGATGACTTCGGCGACGTATGGCGTCCGCAAAAACTCGCAAGTAGTCCGTTAGGACTCGGCGTTTCGCCCGCCAGCCCCGACTCCCTATCGTACAATACGAAAAAACCCACAGACTTGACGGCTCACGGTTCCGGCGCCTCGTTGAAGTTGAACAAGCCGGACCTTCGGTGACCGACGACTTGGATTCGGCGTCGCGGCGCGTTGAGGCAAATCGCAAAAACAGTGGAGCCTCCCCCGCGGCAAACAGCTAAAGCTCGCGGCTAGGGATAGACCCTTGCCCCCGCCGGACTACAATCCCGTGCCGCGAAGAGTACTTTTACCGACTTACGACGCGCCGGGTCCTCGTTGATCGCGGAACCCGACGGTGACTCCAGGAACGGCTCATGGCCAAAGCGATGCTTCCGGTCGATCTCCCGTCGCGTCCCGGCGACGAGAGCCTCAGCTCAGAAGAGCTGCTCAAAATCTCCATCTTCGATGGCCTGAAGGTCGCCAACCTGGAGCGATATCCCGGCGCCGTCGTGCTGCGCCGCTATCGGCCGGGCGAGGTCGTGTGCCGCCAAGGGGACGCCGGTTGGACGGCATTCTACATCCTCAAGACCGAGGACCTGCTCGCCCTTCGCGAAGCTCAAGCCGCCGCGGGTCGATCGGCGGAATCGCTCGCCGACATTCGGGCTCGGGCGGAACAGTTGCACGCCGGAACGCTCGCCGCCAAGACGCTGACCGAAAGTCACCCTCATCTGGCCGCTATGGATACGCACGCCAAACACCGCAAGGCCGATGAGGTATCGTCCGATCCCGAATTGGCGAAGCTCCTCCGGGCGGCCGCCGAAGCCGAAGCGCTTCGCGCGAAAGCCGTCGTATCACTGGCCATCCCTTCGCGGTCGGCGGCTCGCGGCGGCAGCGGATTCTGGGCGAGGACGATGCACGGACTCTTCGGCCTGCGCCGCCGGGAGGCGCGGCCATCGCAGCGATACATCCCCATCGACGGACCGGTGGACCTTGAAGCGGAAAACCCCGTAGCCGTGCTCCACGAAGGCGAGCTGTTCGGGGAGATGAGCTGCATCAACCGTTATCCGCGCTCGGCGACGGTCCGGGTGACGGCCGAGTGCTACATGATCGAGATGCTGCGGAACATCCTCGAACTCCTGCAAAAGAACAAGGCGTTCAACGAGCAGATGAACACGATCTACCGAAGGCGGGTGCTCAACTCCCATCTTCGTTCGCTGCCGATTTTCAACGAGGTCAACGAGGAATTCCTGCACCAATTGGCCCAGCGGGTTCAGCTTGTTGAAAAGCAGCCCGGCGAAGTGATCTTCGAACAGGGCGCCCCATCCGATTGTCTCTACGTCATTCGCATCGGAATGGTGAAGGTGACGCAGAAAGGGCCGGGCGGCGAACGAGTCCTGGCCTATCGCGCCCGCGGCGAGTACGTCGGAGAAATCGGTTTGATGCGTGATGAGCCGCGCATGGCCACGTGCGTCGCCCTCGATCACCCCGAGGGCGAAGGGGAAAAGAAACGCCGGGCAGGAAGGGTGGAGCTCATCCGCGTCGACCGCGACGACTTCTTTGACGTGGTCAACCGGTTTCCTGACATCCGGGCCAAGGTCGAAGCCGTCATTGCCGAGCGGCTACGGCCCGATGAAGGGCCGGCGGCACCGCGAACCACGCTTTCCAGCCGCTTCGATGATCTCGGCCTGATGCAGGGCCAGAAGCTGATGCTGATCGACCTGGACCGCTGCACGCGGTGCGACGAATGTGTTCGGGCGTGCGCGGCCACGCACGTGGACGGTAAGACCCGGTTGCTCCGTGAAGGTCCTCGGTTTGGCCATTACCTGGTCCCGGCGTCATGCCGGCAATGCCTCGACCCGGTTTGCATGATCGGATGCCCGGTGGGCTCGATCCACAAGGGCGGCAATGGGCAGATCGTGATCGAGGACTGGTGCATCGGTTGTGAGATCTGTGCCAAGCAGTGTCCCTACGAAGCCATTAACATGCATCCGCTCGCCGCGGGCGACAAGGCGGAGGGCGAGACCGTCGACGTTTCGCAACAGGCGGCGGTGTGCGACCAATGCAGCTCCCTGAACGGCGTGGCCAGTTGCGTGTACGCCTGCCCGCACGACGCGGCGATCCGGGTCGACGCCCGTTCGTTCTTTGCGGGGATTCAAACGTGATCAAACACATCAAACGGCATGAAGCTTGATTCCTCCCATCGCCCGTGGCTCATCGGCACCGTCGTCACGATTGCGTTGGCTGGCGTCGTGTACGCCATTCATGCGGCATCAGCCATCGAATGTCCGCGAGGCGATTCCGCCGTGGGACTCGTGTTCGGCGTTCTGGCTGCCGCCTGCCTCTTATTCGCTTGGCTGTTGTCCGCGAGGAAAAGGGTGTTATTACTCCGCGTAGGCACGCTCACCTGGTGGATGCGCGGTCATTTGTGGCTCGGGTTTCTTGCACTTCCGTTGGCTTTGTTTCATGGGGCCTTCGCCTTCGGCGGACCGCTTACCACGGTATTGATGGTCCTTTTGATCGTCATCGTGGTCAGTGGGATCCTCGGGGCCGCCTTGCAGCACGCCCTACCCGGGGTCATGACCGCTCAGGTCCCGCGCGAGCACACCTACGAACAACTCGATCGAATGCGATGGAACTTGCGGCAGGAGGCTTATGAACTCGTTGTCGCCGCGTGCGGCCCCGGGGTTGAAACCGAGGCGGAAAGGGCAGCGCTCGAGGCTTTTGCTGGCCATCCGCCCCACGAACCCAAAAAAATCACCACCGTCGAAGGGCACCAAACTCTCAAGGAGGCGTACACGCTACGGGTCGTACCCTACCTACGCGGAATCGAAAATGGCGCATCACCGCTGGCCGACTCGACCCAGGCGGTCATGTTCTTCGACGACCTGCGTCCCCGGCTCGGTCCCTCGTTGCACCCGGTTGCGAGCGACCTCGCCGATATCTGCGACGAGGCACGGCAGATGGTCAGGCAGTCGCGCTTGCATCTCTGGCTCCACGGTTGGTTGTGGATTCACGTGCCGCTGTCGATGGCTCTTATCGTGCTCATGTTCGTTCACGCGATCATGGCGTTGTATTATTAGCCGCGTTTCGGACTCCTATGGCTCGTGACCCGGGATTCATCTGGCATCGCGTCAAGCTCGACTACTTCCGGCGCCGACCGCCGTTCCGCCCCGTCAAGTTCGGTTTGTGTATCGGATGCGCCTTGCTGGCCGCGGTTTGGGTGACGGCGGGCGCCATCCGGAGTGACCATTCCGCTTTTTCCAGCGGGGCGATGTCCGCCGGGCATCGCATGTTGGCCGATCAATGTCACAAGTGCCACACGGAGGCGTGGCATAGCCTTCGCGACGTTTTCGGTTCATCCGAAGCCGATCAGGCGATGAACCGGGCCTGTTTGACTTGCCACGGGGCGTCGATCGGTCACGACCCGTCGTCGGCCGTCGCCTTCCATCAGGCAAGTGGCGTGGATCAATCGAGTCCGGAGCCATGGGTGGGTTGCGCCTCCTGTCACGCCGAGCACGAAGGCCCGCAGCGCCTCAGCGCGGTTGCCGATGCCACCTGCATTCGGTGCCACGAAAACCTCACCGAGTCGCTCAAGACCACACCATTCCACGCCCAAATCAGCGGATTCGACGAAAGCCATCCTGAAATCCGGGTTCTCGCCCGACGCGAGCCTGATCAAGCGAAAATCGCACTCAATCACCGATTGCACCTGAGTCCGCTTCGTGGGCGCGACGGCTCCATGATCCAAATGTCGTGTGCCGATTGCCACCGCGCCGGTCCGGCCTCCGCGCCGTGGCCATACGGAACGCCAACGCGGCATGAAAGCATCGACTCGCTCGCCGCGCACTCCGAACCAACCCTCCAGTCGGCGTACATGACGCCGATTCGGTATTCCCTCCACTGCCAAGCGTGTCACGAACTGACGGTTGATCGAAGCGGGGAACGCATCCCCGAAAGGAGCGTGCCTCACGAGACACCGCGAACCATCCGTACCTTTCTGCGAGGCCGCTTGACCGAATTCGCCGCCAACCATCCGGAGGCGATCGAGGCCGCTGAAAAGCCGCCCGGCGGTGCGCGTTTCACCCTTCGCGAACTGCCGCCCAAGGAGGCGGACCGTCTCCGGACGGAATGGGTAAACGAGCAAGTAGGTTTATTCGAGCGATTGATCTACATCGACGGGAAGACCTGCACCAAATGTCACGAATATGGGGCGAACCGAGACGCGGATGGTCTACCGGTGATTGCTCCGCCGGAAATCCCGTACCGCTGGTTCGCCCACGCCTCTTTCGATCACGAGCGGCATCGGACGATCGACTGCCTCGAGTGCCATGCGACCGTGGGATCGAGTACGGCGACGACAGATGTTCTTCTGCCAGGTATCGAAACCTGTCGTGCCTGTCACGCACCCCGGACCGGCCGAGGAGAATCCGCCGCCGGCGGGGTATCCACCGAGTGTGCCCTCTGTCACACCTTTCACCGGCCACCGACCGGCAACATCGAGCAACCCACCCGATCGATCCGCGACCTCATCGGTCACGTGGCCCCTATTGGCACCAAGGCAACGGTCAGCCGATAATAGCTCAGCGTGTAGAGCGATCAGTACCGCGACCGTAAAGGAGCGGGCTCCTTCGGTGGCGTAACGAATAGCCCGAGCACTCGCGGTTTTGCTCAAACTGGCCAGTATCGATCGTGTTAAAGGCTGAATCGCCGAATGAAACTCGTCGCCAAATCGAAAGACCACACCCTCGCCGTGTTCGACCTTCCGTCCGGCGCTGAAGTGATTCTGGGCGCTTCGTCAGCCGCCGATTGCCGGGTCAACGGTGAACCGTACCTCAGCCGAATGCACGTTGTTCTGCGTCCGAACGGGGATCGGCTCCTGGTGGAACGCCTCCCCGACGCGCGCAACCCCGTCGTCTTCAAAGGCTCTACCACCGATCGGTTCGAAATGAAGTTCGGCGATTTTTTCGTCATCGGCTCCACCCTGTTTCAGTTTCAGGGCGACACCCTCGATCCCAGCGGCGTTGGACCGTCCGTCAAGCTCACCAAAGAGGCCGAACCCGACTATCGCTTCACCATCCCCACCGACGAGCTCCGTTCCCGAGGCGGACGGCAGGACCGCCTGCGGCTGCTCGACCTAATGGAGCTGCCGGAAGTGCTACGCACCAAGACGCGGACCGATTTCTACGTCTACGCCTGCGGCCTTCTCCGGATGGCCACCGGCGCTCAGTGGGTGCGGGTCCTCACCAATCAGGATGGCGAGCATATCATCCTCGCCGAGGACGCCAGCCTCGACCGGGCCTCCGCCAAGCCGATCAGCCAGGCACTCGTCGATGCCGCCGTGGCCGAAGCCCCCAAGCCGGTGACCCACTGCTGGAGTTACCCAATCGATAAATCCTTTCAAGCCACGGCCCACGAAGGGGTCGATTGGGCCATCTGCTGCGCCATGCCCGTGCCGGGCGAAGTGCCGATTCTCATCTATCTCGCGGGTGCAACCGACGCCGCGGGAGGCTACCTCGGTTTCGACACTCAATCGGGCGCCCGAACCTTTCTCCGCGATACCGCTCGGCTCGTGGGATTGGTGGCCGACATGATCGGCCGGGCCATGTCGCTCCAGAAGGAGGAAACGTGGAAGTCCCGGCTACAGCGTTTCTTCTCTCCTCGCCTCGTCGACAAGATCCTCGACTCCAAAACCACGGATGATCTTGCCCCCAAGATCACCGAGGCCACGATCATGTTCTTCGACATCCGCGGCTTCTCCGAGCGAACCGAGGGTAACCTGGACCGGATCCTCGAATATGAGGGCGAACTCCGCCGCGTCCTCACGGCCATGACGGAGTGCATCCACCATCGCGACGGGGTTGTCCTGCGCTACATGGGCGACGGGGTCCTGGCCTGCTGGAACGTGCCGTCATCCTTGGAAAACCACGTGGAACACGCGTGTCTGGCCGCAATGGACATGGCCCGCGAAATGGCCGTCTTAACATCGACGTGGAAGTGCAAAGGACCGCCCTGCGGCATCGGGTTGGGGGTCGGCAAGGTGGTCGCCGGCTCGCTGGGTTCGGCCCAGATCTACGCCTATGATGTGCTCGGCGCCGTGGCCAATCAGACCGCCCGCGTTGAGGGGATCACCAAAATGGTCGGCGTTCCGATTCTGGTAACATCCGACGTGGCCAAGCGCATCGTCAGTGACAAGGTCTTATCCCGGCGCGTGGCCCGCTTTCGTCCCCTCGGTATGGATGTTGCCTTGGAACTGTATACGATCGAACCAGGTCCCGACGACCCGGAAAAGCGCCGAGCGGTGGAACAGCGCCTGGCCGTCCATGACCAGGGTCTCAAGGCGTTCGAGGCCGGCGATTGGGAGCAAGCGTTCAACATCCTGCACCCCATCGTTCAGGATGACGCGGCGGCCCGCTTCGTTTACAAACTCGCGTTGCAGGGCAAACCGCCCCGCGATTGGAACGGAATTGTCGAACTATCCGCCAAGTAACGCCGTCATGCGGCGGCGAGTTCGTCTATACATGACCCGCTGGCCGAAGGCGTAGGTAGTCGCTTCCAATGAAGTATCTGATCTCACTCGTATTCTGCGGCGGCGTGTTGTCGCTGGCGACCTTGGAGCCAACCGATCCGGTTCCGAGCGCGACTCCCGCTACACAATGGAACACCTATCGTCACCGCTTTGAATCCACCCAACATGATCTGGACGTCCTGAGCGCCGGCAGTTGCACGGGATGTCACAAGGACGAGAAGCCGCGCCCCGGCGAGCGATTCATCGGCGACGAATGGATGAAGTGGTGGAACGAGGGCAAAGGGGTTCACTTCCGCGCCTTCAAGGTACTTTCCGACGACGATCGTTCGGACCGGATGGTCAAACTCCTCTACGGGCCGCAAGCCGTCGCCAGAGACCAAGCCGAGTGCCTCGCCTGCCACGCCCTTTCCGTCCCGGAGAAGTCCAGGACCCGAGCCTTCGAGATTCAGGACGGCGTCACCTGCGAAGCCTGTCATGGCCGGTCTGAGAAATGGAACGGGCCGCATCAAAACCCCGCGACTTGGCGCGAACTCACCATCGAAAGCCGAACCGAGATGGGGTTTTACGACACGCTCGGTCTCGTTCATCGCGCGGAGCGCTGCCTAGAATGCCACCTGGGCACGGACACCAAGCAGGTCACCCACCAGATGATGGCCGCCGGACATCCACCGCTGACGTTCGAACTCGCCGCCGATCTCGAAAAAGTCCCGCGTCATTGGCGCGACGAGCAGGCCTATCTTCCGAACACCAACGAGAGTAGCTTTTTCAACGCCCGCGTCTGGGCCGTGGGGCAGGCCGTCGCACTCCGAGAATCCGCCTACCGGATCGCCCATTGGGCCGCCGGCTCCGCCAAAACTGATTTTGCGATGATGGAATGCTACTCCTGTCACCATGACCTTACCGCCCCGGTGTGGCGGCAGAAGCGGCAAATCGTCGGCACCCTCGGGGAACCCATGGTCGAACTCGCCCCTTGGGCCATGTGCCGCCCACTCGTCGAGATGTTCATGCCCGACCAGCGGTCCGAATTTGAACAGGCCGTCGAAGGCCTGGTCCGGTCGGTTTCGATCAACGCCTCCGACCGCGTCCAATCTCAACTCGCCGCCACCCGGCTGGCCACGCTGGCCAACCAACTGTGCGACAAAGTCGCGGCCACGCCGATCGATCGAACCCGCGTTCCTCAACTCTTGAAGCGGATTACCGCCGACGCGGATTTCATCGCCGGCCTGGGTTACCGGTCCGCCCTGCAAGCCTATCTGGCACTCGATGTCCTCTATCGCTTGTCGTTGCTACCCGCCGATCCGAAACTAAGAAACGACGAGGGGATTCGCAAAGCTTTGGCCGAAATAAACGATCTATTGCTGGACGCGAATGAAAAGGAACGCGCCGCGAATTACGACGGCGACAAGTTCGCCGCCCACTTGAAATCGCTCGGCCGGTTGTTCGACGATCAAACTTCGCCCGGCTCGTAGGCGATTCAACGACTTGCGACGTTTCATGACTACGGATCGACCGGTTCGAATCGTCATCCTCGGCGGCGGCTTCGCCGGAATCAGCACCGCTACAGAACTGGGCCGCCGCGCCCGACGTGACCCGAACATCGAAGTCCATCTGGTAAGCGACGAAAACTACTTTGTCTTCCAGCCGTTACTGCCCGAGGTCGTCGCCTGTGGAATCGAGGCCGGCCATATCCTCAACCCTATTCGTCAATTATGCCGTGGCGTTCGCTTTCACTGCGCAACCGTTGACTCGATCGATCTGGCGAATCGCTCGGTCAAACTCGTCGGCGCCGACACCCGCCGTCGCCAATCCCTGGACTACGATCACCTCGTGATGGGTCTCGGCCTTACGATGGACCTGTCCCGAAACCCGGGCATGACCGAGCATTCTCTGCCCATCAAGACCCTGGGCGACGCCTTCCACCTCCGCAACCACATTCTCAGCCGTCTGGAAGAGGCCGACATCGAGCCGGACGACGTCACGCGTCGTAAGCTCCTCACCGTGATCGCAGTCGGCGGCGGCTTCAGCGGCGTTGAAACCGTGGCCGAAATCAACGACATGATCAAATCCGTTCTGAAATACTATCCACGGGCCCGCGCCACCGGTCCGCGCGTTGTTCTGGTCCACTCTCGCGACCGAATTCTCAACGAGCTCGACGCCGGCCTCGCCGAGTTCGCCGAACGAAAGCTCCGTTCCCGCGGCGTGGAAATCATCCTTAACGAGCGCGTTCAGGAAGCAACCGCCGACGGCATCGTCCTTGGCAGCGGACGCGCCCTCGAAGCCGCGACGGTCATCTGCACCGTCGGCAACTCGCCGCACCCACTCATCCCCAAAACGAAACTGCCCCAGGACAAGGGCCGCCTGCTCGTCGACGAATGCCTCCGGGTCAAAGGCTCCGAGCACATATGGTCTTTAGGGGACTCAGCCATGGTCCCCGACGTCCGCCGCGGCGGCTTCTGCCCCCCCACCGCTCAATACGCGATGCGCCAAGGCCGCCGCGCCGCTCAGAACATCCTAGCCACGATCCACGGCAAAAACCCTCAGCCGTTCGTCTTCGGCGGCCTCGGACAACTGGCCGTCGTCGGCCGGCACTGCGGCGTCGCCCAGATCATGGGCGTCAAGATGGCCGGCTTCTTCGCCTGGTGGCTCTGGCGATCAGTCTACTGGATGAAACTCCCGGGCCTGCGCTGTAAAGTCCGCGTCGGCATCGACTGGGCCCTCGACTTACTCTTTCCGCGGGATATCACCAAACTCGCGATGCAACGAACCGAGAAACTCCGCCGCGCCCACTACCGCGCCGGCGATACGATCTTTCGCCAAGGCGACATCGGCGACCGTTTCTTCATCATCGAATCCGGTGAAGTTGAAGTTCTGGTCGATCAGAATGATCAGCCGCCGAAGCGCCTGGCCACCCGCGGCGCCGGCGAATACTTTGGGGAAGTCGCCCTGTTGAAACGCGTACCCCGAATGGCCACCGTCCGCTGCATGACCGCCGTCGATGTGGTCACGTTCACCCAGCAGGACTTTCAGATGCTTGTCGGCAGCTACACTGCCTTCCGTCGAAACCTGGAGCGGGATATTGAGGATCGATTGCGCGAACTACCCGACAGCGCGGCGAAAACGGTTCGCGACGTGTTGGCGGCACCTGAACCAGGAAGTGGCTGATGGACAGGCATGGAATGCAATCACCAGTGATCAGCGAATCTGCCGATGTATCGGCAGCGATCGTTCGCCGCGATCGTGAGGGAGCGGACACTTGTTCAATCTTTCCCACGATCGATGGCGTCCTTGTAGGCCCGGAGCCTTGACGTGCTCACGTTGACTTTCTTAGGTGTCGGTTCCGCCTTCGCCAAGCGCAACCTCCACTCCAACGCCCTCGTCGAGGCCTGGACCCGTGGCCCGCAGGCCCAAACCAAACCCGATGACACCCTCCTCATCGATTTCGGCGGCACCGGCCCGACAGCCCTTTACCAACTCAAGCAAAAGAGCGGCTTCACCTACCTCGACCGCGACGGCGACATCAACTACCCAGCCCTCCGCCGCCTCTTCATCACCCATCTCCACGCCGACCACATCGCCGGTCTCGAAGAGCTGGCCAGCCGCAACATGCACCATTTCATCGACCCGCATACCCGCCGCGGCTTCCGCCCCAAGATCACCTCATCGCCCAAAGTACTCGATTCGCTCTGGCAACACTCACTGGGCGGTGGCCTGTCCGCTCTGCCGAACCATGTGGCCACGCTCGCCGATTATTTCGATGTGGCGGCGGTTCACCCCCGTGGCCAGGGCTCGCCCGATTCGTTTCGCCTGCTCGACCGCTACGAGTTCGCCCCCGTGCCGACGGACCACATTCGGATTTTCGCACCCTTTGATTGGCCTAGCTTCGGCCTGCTCATCACCGATCGTTCATCGGGTGACAGCGTTCTATACTCCGGCGATACGCGATTCAATCGCGACTGGTCTGAAGGCCTGATGCGCCCCGCGAAGCTGATCTTTCACGACGTTCAGCTCACTGACGCCGACGACTGTGTGCACGCGTTGCTTTCGGAGTTAAGGATTCTGCCGGAAACCATTCGCAGCAAGATGTGGCTCTATCACTACGGCGATCAGTGGGATGACCCCGCATACGCCTTCGTTGCGGATGACTTCGCCGGCTTCGTCCAACCTCAGACCCGATACACACTCTTTGCCTAACCAGCCGAGAAGTAGACCAACTTTCGCTCTTTCTCTTCTTCTGACTTCGCTCTTCGATCTTCGGTTTTTCTATTCCTTGAGCAGCGCCCCCAAATGCCCAATTTGCGGTATGATCAACTTCTCCATCGCCAACCGCACCGCCGCCGTCGACCCCGGCATCGAAAAAACCGCCGTCCCGTTGAGAACTCCCGCCGTCGCCCGCGACAACATGGCCGCCGCCCCAATCTCCTGGTAACTCAACATCCGAAACAACTCCCCGAACCCATCCAACCGTTTTTCCAACAAATTGCTGACCGCTTCGTACGTGCTGTCCCGACTCGCGATCCCCGTACCTCCCGTAAGCAGCACGACTTGGCATCCGGCGTTCGCGCACAACAGTCGTACTCGCTCGCTGACCAGATGCGGCTCATCTCGGACGATCTCGTAACCGACCACGCGATGACCCGCCTTGACCAACAACTCTCGAATCAAAGCCCCACTCTGATCCGTCTCCGCCGTCCGTGTATCACTCACCGTGATGATCGCGCACGCCACCGACTCCACCCGTTTCGCCCTATGCTCCCTCTCAGTCATGTTCGCCCATCCGCCGAATTGGCTTCCCTCTCGCCCTTCGCTCTTCGCACTTCGATCTTCATTCGGTATTCATTTCAGCGGTTTCTCCCCCGCCTCCGCCCGCATCTGATTCACCCGCTCCCACACTTTCGGATCACGTTCGAGAAAATGAATCAGTTGCCCAGTCGAAAGCCCCAGGCAAATCGCCGCCTCACGGACACGGACGCCGCACGCCGCCAGCACGTCCAACACCTCGGCAACCACTTGATAGTACGAAGGGTTGCGTGTGCCGATCCGCAAGCGACCAGCCTCGGTTACTGATTCAACCAGCAACGGACTGCGCAAATACGAAATCACGTCGACCTTGCCGCGAACATGCAACGCGATCGCCTCTCGAAGACGCTCGATGGCGTTAGCCTTGTTCACGTGCTGTGACCGGCGCTCGACCGCGGTCACGATCAATCCCGTCGGCCGGTGCCTCAGCCGCACCGCCGAACTCGTCTTGTTCCGTTTCTGCCCGCCCGGTCCTTGGGCCCGGTAATGGTCGACCGCGCATTGGTCCACCAGCGCCGCATCATCAAGCAACAAGAACCTCTGCGCCGAATCCATCACCGTACTCGCCGACCGCTTATCGAATTCTTACCCCCCATCCAGCGCGAGGATAGAGGATATCGGCGTAGACTATCGGACTCACCTTGCTCCCTCATACCAGCCCACAAGTCCCGCTCCGACCCCACCGATAACCCCCCAGGGTAGCGCTTTCGCGCCGACATCAACATCGATCCCATAGGGGGAGACCATCATGAGGGCTGCGGTAACGACTTGGAAATGGTTGACGGCATCGTTCATCGGCCTCGCGATCGTGCTCGTCAGTTGCACGACGTCCTTTGATACCGGGACTCCACCGCCCCCCGGCCCCGACACCGACTCATCGGGCGTCGGCGGCGGGTTCTCCGGCGACCCCGTCTCACCCGGTGGCACCGGAGGCACGGGCGGCTCCGTCGTGATCGTGGACGACGTCGACATCCCCGGCGAAGAAACCCGCAGCTTCTTCACCGCATTCCAGGTAGACCCGCCGGCGGAAGATTCCGCCGGCCCCAAGTTCGTCGTCGCCGGTGATGTCGACCGCGACGGTCTTTTGGACCTGGTCTCCGCGTGGAACCAGTCCCAGCCGGTTCAACTCCATCTCCAGCGCCGCGATGAGGATGATAACATCTCCTTCCGGACCGTGACCATCGCGGGCACCTACCCCACCTCGGTCATGGCCGGCGTCGAGCTCGGCCAGATGGACGACGACGGCTGGCTCGACGTCGTCGTCTTGGTCAAAGCCGCTGGTGGCCAGACCTATTGCCCGCCAGAGACCACCCCCTGTGTAACTGATCAAGACTGCAACCCTGACTGCGCCGACAATCCGAGCTGCACCATCGAAATTCAATGCGGCAGCGTCAGCCCTGGCATCTGCGATAACTTCCAGGACCCCACCGCCCTCACGCTCTTGGAAGGTGAAATGCTCATCTATTTCAGCCCCGGTGACGTCGCCCTCGTTCCCGACGGCGACCGATGGGTCGAGATGCAACTTATCAACCCTTTCGTGGCCGACCCGTGGATCCACAACCACTTCCCGGGCAAGGAGGAAAAGGGGTTTGACGAATCCAAGACCAAGCCCGAATGGTCCGGCTTCACCAAGCTGGTTGTCGCCGACATGGACAGCGACGGTCTCGATGACATCATCGTGGCGCTCAATCCGGCCGACTGCAAGGAACTGGGCCAGGACACCCCGACCAATACCATCGATCTGTGGATGAACCCCGGCCCCGGACTGTCGCGAATCCCTCCCCTGTGGGGCGCTCCGCCGCCTTTAGCCCTCTCCGCCAATGTGCCCTTGTCGCTCATGCGCGCCGCCGCCCAGGTTAAGGACGTTGCGGTCAGCGATGTCGACGGCGACGGCGATCTCGATGTCATCGGCACCTTCACCAATGCCATCACCGAGAACATCAGTTGGCGGCGCAATCCCTTTGTCCCCCACGTGGTGGGCGGTCCCGGTGGACGGGCTGAAATGGTCCGTGGCAGCAGCGACGGCTGGCGACTTTTCCCCCTCGGTTGGGAGGACCGCGAGCGCCCCATTGGCCAGGTCGATACCGACGCCGACATCATTGCCGTCGGTGACCTCGATGGCGACAACTTCGACGATGTGCTCGTCCGTTCCACCAATGGCCAGGTGGTTCAGTGGTTTCGCCGACCGAACAGCTTGACCGTGCAGCCGGAGTTTCCGCCGAATGACCCGGTCCCCGACCGTTTCAATTTCCCCTGGCCGGTCTTCACCTTGACCGAGTTCGAAAACCAGGAGCCAGAGGCCATCGCCATCGGCGACATCACCGGAGACGGGTTGAACGAAGTGATGGTGGCCGTGGAAGGCAGCGTGCTCTGGTTCGACGGGACGCAGGGAACCGTCTTCGACCCCTGGGCCCCAAGCACAATCATTCAGGACACGACCGGTGAGGACGACGGAACCCTGGCGGGCGGCGGGCCCACCAGCACTCCGCCCGGCTCGGGCGTCGGCGTGACCGAGGTTGACACCTCCACTCATGTCAACGCCCTGCTGGTTGTGGATCTAGACGCCGACGGCAAGAACGACGTTGTCGGCACCCTCGACCGCCGCAGCGACTCCGGCCTAAGCGACGACCGCCTCGTCTGGTACCGGAACACCCGCTCCGACGACGATCAGTAACTGGCGTTCCGAGGCCGCGTCGTAACGAGCCGCGGACTTGATTCGCGCGGACGACCCTGCAAGGGTCGCCTAGACTAGCCGTGGGCAAGCGCAGCGCCGCCCACGGTACGCGTCCACAAAAAACCATTCCGACCCCAAAGGGGGTCGTCTCGCCGCTTACTGAAGCGCTAAAGCCTCGGTTAGCCGGCTACCCCCGCGGCTGGAGGACCAGCTCAAGCCCTGGCCACTGCTGCAACCGGAGCGCATCGAGGTGCCCTGTCCGCGGAATTCCAACTGGAACCCGAACAAGACCACGACGGCGCTGATTGTGCACAACAAGCAGGCGAAGTGTTTCAACGTTCGGGAATTCGCATACGCCCACACGTGGCGTGCATGCCGTGCCCACTCCGCCCAGCCTTCGGCTTCAAAAACGGGTCGCTCGCCGTTCGACGCCAGTCTACCGGAGCAACTCTTACCCCATGCATCCTGTGCACGCATAGAAGGCGATGCACTTCCCCGCCGGCACGCATCGGAAAATAGCAATAACAAAGGGGGGACAAGGATGGCCCGGATCACAAGCGTCGGCATCCGCGGTTTTGCATGTTAATGCGAGTTTGCTTGTCGCCGGCGCCGTACATTTGCCGCATTCAGGTGGAGGAGTTACCTCGATGGTACCCAGTCTTGTATAGGCACATCGACCCATCGGTGGCGGCTGGACCCGACAAACGCAGTGGGCATGTTCGGCTTCAACTCCGTGACATCCCCCACCGGCGCAAACAATTTCCGGCTCCCCCGTCGCCGTGGCTTCGTCGGTTGGCGTAAACAAAGCACACCCATCATGACCCGGGTAGAATGGGGGAGTGTCAGCCGCCACGGGAGGGTCGTTACCGCAGAATCCCCCGTCAGGGGTACACGTCCGTGACCAAGCGACGTCCGTACCCAGATCCATCATGACGGGATCAAAGGCGGGCTCGCTCCCAAAATCCAGTATTCTGACTTCAACGTTTTCCGGCAATCGAGTACCTGCATTGAGCTCGGCGACATGCGATTTTCTTGCGAAAGCAAACATAGGTAGGACCGGAAGAGAGGCGCTGTACGTTCCACCGTTTGCGCAGAGCAAATCCGCCTGTAGGGTGCCCGTACCCTGGCTCGTCGCCGATAAACCCATGGCCGGCAGCCATTCCACCCCGTTGACGACAATTGGTGCCGGTGCCGTCACGGAGATGTCCTTGATTTCGATATCCACAGGATTGCACGGCATTCCGACGCCAGCCGGACACTCGACCTTTCCCGAGCGCGTCACCACGGTATCGGTCATTCCGCTGTGGGTGAAGAACTGGCTACCCGGGGGCGCGAGATGCACACCGTTCAGGTCAATTGTCCCTGCGAAACCGGACGCTGTACCGAAGAACCCTGCGGGTATTTGTGGAATATCTGGCGATCCGAACGTAATGGAAGAGCCCGGAGACGTCGGCGTGAGGAATGGGTCGTCGAACAGCTGGCACAGTGGTCGTATTTTCTGGTCCTGATTAATGACGCTGTTGTCCGCTCTAACACCGAGCCATTGGAACCCGTCCTCCAGTCCGAACGTGTTATCAAACCGCGCCGTGAACGTCGGCCCCTGCCCCCAAACCGGCGATGCCGTTCCGTACTTCGTGCTCGTCAACCAGATGATTTCGTCTTCATAACCCGGTGGGTCGGTGACGGCCTGAAAGGTCACCGGAACGCCCTCCGGGATGAGCCCGTCCCCTTGATCGTGTCCCAGAATGTTGACTCGGTAGGTCTCGATCTTCAGCTCTTTTTCGTTGTGGAGAGGTCCGACAGCGATCCGGTACACACCCGCATTCTCGAACTTGATCGGCCCGTCCGACCTAGTCACGCTCGGGTGCCCATATGGCCGAATCTCCATTAACGGATCGAAGCCGGGCGGGATCGTGGCAATCTCAAACAGAATGCTGCGGTTAATCGACGTACGGAACCGATCGATTATTTCTACGTCGCCACTGGGGTTCGCTTTTGCGCCCCCGCGTCGTGGGATGGCGCGGATGGAGCGCACGGGAGCAATCGACTCACCGAAGAAATAGCCCATGGTCATCGCATTCGATAACTCCTCATGGACGAGCACGGGAGAAACAACCGGCTGCACTGAGACAACCCGCACGGCGCTGAGGGCGACATTCACGACCCTTACCCGGCAGACATTGGAAACGTGTTCCGATCCCTTCGTAATGTTCGCGCGGACGAGAAAGGTGCCCACGAATGACATGGTTCGCTCGGCGATCGATGCGGTCCGTTCGCCGTCGACAAGGTCGGCCCCCTCCCATCGGACCCTCGCCGCCGGGTCGCACGCTTGGCGAAAGCGGACCGTGGTCCCCAAGGGAACCGCGAACTCGCTGGGGGCAATATGTCGGGCTTGCGTGAGTCCCTCGATCGGCTCGATGTACAAGTTGGTATCGTAGTGCGCGATGGGCGGGAACCAATCGAAATCGCTCGAATATGGATTCGGCGCCCAATCGATGCCGCGGCTAGGCGCGGTTGCCGACACAAACAGGAGCAAACTCGACATGAAAACCACTGATTTCCTTGCGTTTTGTGACCCCAACATGACGCTTCTCCTTTTTTGTAGACCTGTCGAAGCGAAAAACGGGGAGAACGACCGACCGATTCAATCATGCCGAATGAGCCGACAAAAAACAAGTCGCCCGTTTAGGCTACAAACAAACACCTAACCAAATCGATCCTCGCTTCAAGGAATGAACAAGGTGCAGTTCGGCTTAACGCGATTTGCGAAAAACGACTAATACCGAATACTTCAATGGAACTTAACGAGCACTTGGCGATCAGCTACTCTAGACTGATGCCCCGGCTTGGCTGCGCAGGCTGGTCGAGCAGTCGTGTGGCATGGTCCACGCTTTGCGTGGCCATGCATTCATACGCAAGCGCTCTTAGGAAGTGGCATGGATACCCTGACTTCGATCTTCGCTCTTCGAACTTTGATCTTCCGCCGCCCGCCCGAACAAGGCGAACGCCACCGCAATCAAACCTGTCGACATGATCATTACGATCGTCCGCGTCGGAGCATCGCAGAACACACGATCGTAATCGAGCCTGGGCAACCGCGTGGCCACTGTCGCTAGGACGCCCGGCAATGCCGGCGGCCGCACGGCCGCACCTGCCGGATTCCCCGAGTCATAATCCAAGCTCTTCTGGTCGCTTAGAAATGGCCCGTGGTCAACGCCTCCCATAACCGGCACCGACACTTCCCGTTCATCCGCCCGGCGATAGTTCAACTCCCGCAAGGCCAGCCGCGCCGTCACCGCCGGGTCGCTCTGCAACGCCTCCAGCGTCCGCCGCTCGCGCTCCACCTGATCTTCGAACGCCCGCAGTTTCGATTCTTCAACCTGACCGGCCAAACTTAGCGCCTGGTACTGCCGCCACTCCGGCAGCAGCACGCTCGGCGCCAAACCGATCAAACCAAGCCCGACCAGCGCCCAAAACAACATTCCCTGTCCACGCATAGCAATCCCATCCTTGGCCACGCTGGTGCGAGAATCCCTTCTCGCACCCACAACAGGCGGGAATCCTCTCCCACGCCTATGCCAATTATTCCGCGCTCCCGTACTCCGCTCTCTCCCCCAAATGCTCCTCAATCCTCAGCAATCGATTGTATTTCGCGATTCGATCGCTCCGGCACGCGCTGCCCGTCTTGATCTGCCCCGCGTTCGTCGCCACCGCGAGGTCCGCAATCGTCGTATCCTCCGTCTCTCCGCTGCGATGGCTGATGACCGCGTTCCATCCGTTCCGCATGGCCAGGTCGATCGTCGCGAACGTCTCCGTCAACGTCCCGATCTGGTTCAACTTGATGAGGACCGCGTTCGCCGCCCCCGATTCGATCCCGCGCTTCAGCCGCTCAGTATTCGTCACGAAGAGATCGTCGCCCACCAGTTGAACTCGATCGCCGAGCCGCTCCGTCAGCCTCCGCCACCCCTCCCAATCGTCCTCGGCCAGCCCGTCCTCGATACTCCGGATCGGGTATTTGTCACACCAGACCGCCCAGAAATCCACCATCTCATCCGAAGATACCTGCCGATCAGGCGCCGACTTAAAGAATCGGTAACGGCCGGTCTTTCGGTCGAACATTTCCGACGTGGCCGGGTCCAACGCGATGAAAATGTCCTTACCCGGCTCGTACCCGGCCGCCTCAATTGCCTCCATGATGACTTGCAGGGCCTCCTCGTTGGTCTTCAGGTCCGGGGCGAAGCCGCCCTCGTCACCCACGTTGGTGTTGTATTTCCGCTTCTGGAGCACCTTTTTGAGTGCGTGGAAGATTTCCGCTCCCCAACGCAGCCCTTCCCGGAACGACGGCGCCCCCCACGGCTGGACCATGAACTCCTGGAAATCCACGTTGTTATCCGCGTGCCGGCCGCCGTTCAGAATGTTCATCATCGGCACCGGCAAAATCAGCGCCCTCGGCCCCCCCAGATACCGGAACAAAGGAAGGTCGCACGATTGCGCAGCCGCCCGCGCCGTGGCCAGCGACACCGCCAAGATCGCATTGGCCCCAATTCGCGACTTGTTCGGCGTCCCGTCCAGCTCGATCATCGCCCCGTCGACGTCCGCCTGATCCGTCGCGTCCAACCCCACGACGGTCTGCGCGATATCGTTATTCACGAATTCAACGGCCTTAAGAACACCTTTTCCACCGTACCGTTTTGCATCCCCGTCGCGCAGCTCGACCGCCTCATGTTCGCCCGTCGAAGCGCCGGAGGGGACCAGAGATTCGCCGTAGCTCTCGTCTTCAAGGACAACGGTGGCCGAAACCGTCGGAAAACCTCGTGAATCCAGCACTTCCCGGGCTTCAATATGTGTGATCACCGTGCTCAATGTAGTGCTCCCCAGGATCTACTCAGATCACAAACCATCAGAACCGTCAAAAACGGATCGAAACGGGTGTCTTGTCGAAAAACGACCGCTTAGACGCCGCGCCGCACTATAGATTGACCCCCTCTCCGGTCAAGGTTATACCCACCTCTCGTTGAGACCATCGCCTTAGTCCACAGGACGATCACCAGTCTAACCATGACCCTTCTGCTCACCGCCGAGAACGTCCGCGTCGAATTCGGCCCGCTCGTCGCCGTAAACGACGTCAGCCTATCCCTTTCCGGTGGTCAGCTTCTCGGCTTGGTCGGACCCAACGGCGCTGGAAAAACCACGCTCATGCGGGTTCTGGCGGGTCTCCACGCGCCCACCCGTGGCCACACATGCGTCATGGGAAAGCCCGTCCTCGGAGAACACGAAGTCGTCCGCCATCACATCGGTTTCGCACCCGATACGCCGCCGGCATACGAGGAACTGACGATTAACCAGTTCCTCCGGTTCATCGCCGGGGCCTACCGTTTGGATGATTCCGATATCGAAGAACGCATCGACTTCTGGCTCGAACAACTCTGGCTCACCGACAAACGGGACACCCTCATCAAACATCTTTCCCGCGGGATGCGCCAGCGGGTCACGCTCGCCCGGACCTTTCTGCCCCGCCCTCACGTCCTCCTCCTCGACGAACCGCTAACTGGGCTGGACCCCGCCGGCCGAATCCAGCTCCGCGGGGTACTGGCCATGCTCCGCGATCAAGGCTGCGCCATGATCGTTTCCTCGCACATCCTGGCCGACCTGGAAGCCGTTTCGACGCACATCGCGATCATCGAGCGCGGCAGCATCCTCCGCTGGAGTGAAACGGAAGCGCTCCGGCACCATCACGAAATGCGACGCACCTACCGCCTTCACACTCTGAATGGCGATCATCAGGCCTCTGATGTCTTGCTGTCGTTCGAAGGGGTTACGCGCGTGATTGCCGATGGCCGCACGATTACTTTTGAATACGATTCCGACGAAGCACGATCGGCGCTCCTACTCAAGGAACTGATCCGACGCGATGTCCCCGTGGTCTCCTTTCATGTTGTTCAAACGACGCTCGAAGAGGCGTACCTCCGGTCCGGGGTGAAACAGGTGGACTGATGGCCGAACAAGTTCGAATCCCTTATCCGATGTGGCGGGTGCAATACCAGTTGCTCGGCGGCGACCGCAAAGTCTGGCTCACCTCCATCGTCTACGCCGTGGTGGTCATCTTCGGAGCGCTCATGGTTCGGCGCCTCGCCCGGCAGGAACCGCTGAGCACGATCTGCTCATTCATCGTCAACGGTCTGACCGCGATCCAGTGCGCCATCCTGGTCTTTGGCGGGGCCAATGCCATTCATCGGGCCATGCTCCGCGACTATGAAACCAAAATGATCGAGTCCCACCGTCTCACGCCCATGTCCAACTACGCGGTGGCCCTGGGCTATCTCATCGGGCCCAATCTACAAGTGCTCATGCTTTTTCTTTTCAATCTCGTCATCGGCGCGGTCGTCACCGCGATCGGCGGCTTCCCCATCGGGGCGTGGTTCATCGCCAATGCCATTTTCCTCATCGCCACTCTTACCGCATGGTCAGCGGTCGTCTTTTCCGGCATGAGACCCGCCAAACCGATTCCGCCTTCGTGGATTCTCGGCGGCATCGCCGGGCTCACCATGCTGGTCGTCGTAATCCCCGGCCTGGGACTTATGCTCTGCGTCTACCCCTTTTTTCTCGGCATCTGGATCATCGCCGGCAAAATGCCCGCCAATCAACCTGCGTTGCTAATCGTCAGCTTCATCAACCTCGTCTTCATGGTCTTTTGGCTGCACTGCGCGGCGGTCAAATACCGACGGCCCGATCTTCCGGCCCTCAACGCCGTTCGTGGCCTGATCCTCCTTTTCCTCTGGCTTCTCGTCGGATCTGGCGGCCTGGCCATCTATGACTACGTCGCCCGCAGCAGCATGCCATTCCTCATGCAGAACGACATGCGCAATGTGCAATGGCTAGCCACGCTGCTCCTTTCTATTCCGGTTGCATTGATCACGACGCTAGGCACGGCTGAATGCCGGCTTCTGGTCTCGCAAGGCCGCGCCCCTCGCGGCTGGTCCGACCGGGTGTCCGACGTGGCCATTGCCGTGCTCGCCGCGGTACTCACCTGCCTCATCCTCGCGACCGTCGCGGTATCCGTCTGGCGGGACGTCCTACCGCCGCCCAGTGAAGACATTGATCTGATGCGGCTGTACATCACCACATGGCTTCACACTCTCGCTGCCATCCTCCTGGCCACGTTGACGGCGCGAAGCGTGTTTCTTCTGTTCAGCCGCCGCCTCAAGCTGAAAAACCCGCTCATTTCCGCGTGGTCCATCCTGCTCCTGTTGTGGTCCGCACCGCCCGTGATTGATGCAATCCGCGCCCAAGTCGTCGCGGGTGCATATGACCCATTGGCTTATTCATGGCTCATGGGCTGCTCCCCGGGGGGAACGATTGCCTCGGTATGGTTGTCGCTGGGCGCAAACCTGGTCCCCGGCTACGCACTGCAAGTCGCCATTCTTCTCGCCGCGCATTGGCTGGCTCGCTCTGGCAAGTGAAAGAACTAAGGCCTAGCGACTGGTACCCAGGTGCTCCTCAAAGAACCGGATGATGCGGCTGTACAAGCGCACGTTGATGTTGGGGTCGGCCACCATATGCGTGAAGTCGCTCAGCGGCAGGAATTCGTGGTCGCGGCCGGCGCGAAACAGGGCGTCGGACATTTTCAGGGCGTGCGTGAAGTAGACGTTGTCATCGGCCGTGCCGTGCATGATGAGCAATGGCCGCTCCAGCTTCGGGCAATAGGTCAGCACGCTCGAGGCCGTGTACCCCGCCTCGTTCTTTTCCGGCAGGCCCAGGTATCGCTCCGTGTAGTGGGTGTCGTAGTCGAGCCAGTCGCAGACCGGCGCCCCCGCGACACCGGCATGGAACACATCCGGCCGGCGCATCACGGCCATCGCTGAAAAGTAGCCGCCGAAGGACCAGCCGTAGATGCCCACCCGCGATAGATCGAGCTCCGGATATTTCCGGCCCAAGGCCCGCAATCCGGCGACCTGATCCTCAAGCGGGATGTCAATGAAATTGCCCTTGATCACGCGTTCCCATGCCCGGTCACGATACAGGGTGCCACGCCCGTCGATCGAAACCACGATAAAGCCGTGATCGGCGAACCATTGATTCAAAAGTCCCGCCCGCGGCGCCATCGACACCATCTGGGAATGCGGTCCGCCGTAGACTGACACGATGACCGGATACTTCTCTCGCGGCCTGAAATCCCGTGGTCGAACGAGCATGGCGTGAAACTGGGGGACCTCACCCACCGTCGTCCATTCGATATTCGGCGAGAACGGCGGCTCCTCGCCCACGGACCTCAACCGGCCGATCTCCTTGCCTTGCCGGTCATAAACAATGTTTACTGGAGAACCTCCGGCCGGGCCGCTTTTGATGACGTAAGTAGCCCCGCTCTTGGCAAAGACCGCGTCATGGACACCGGCTTCTCTGGTCAGGTGTACCATGGGGTCCGGTCGACTGGAGATGGCCACCCGGATGACCTGCGACTGCTTCGGGTCGTCGCCACCCAGCACGATGACCGATTTTCCGTCCGGCTCGAGATGGACGAACTCCCTTAGGATAAAGTCCAAGGGGGTAACCGCCTCGACCAAGTTGCCTACTGGATCGCGGAGCTCGAGTTGCGTCGCCCCATTCCGCTCGGTAATCCAAAGAAAACCGCTCCCGTCCGCAAGCCACCTGGGCATCCGTGGGTCGATCTCGAGCCATGCCTCGTCTTTTTCGACCAACAGAATTCTGGTTCTCCCCGTCACGGCCCAATCGAGCGCGATCAATGCTTCTTCCGTTTGTTCGCGGTTTTGCACAAGGAATGTCAACGGCGCGCGCTCGTCCCATCGGACTTTACCCAGATAAGGATATCGTTCGCGGTCCCAATCGACCCATTGCGGCTCGCCGCCGTCGATCGAAACCACCGCCAAGCGGACATCCGCGTTTTTCTTGCCGGGGCGGGGGTAGGGACGGGCTTGCGGCTCGCGCTCGGGATTGGTGGGATCGGCGATGTACAGCGTTTCCACGCCGCTGTTGTCGGTCCGTTGAAAGGCGATCATCCTGCTATCGGGCGACCACCAGTATCCCTCGAATCGCCCCATTTCCTCTTGAGCCACAAACTCGGCCAAACCGTTTTCGATCAGGCTGCCGGCGCCTGAAGTAAGCTGGGTTTCGCGCTTGGTGGCGATCTCGGTGATGAACAGCTCGCCGCCGCGAACGCAGGAGACGAACCGGCCATCGGGCGAGAATCGCGGGTCGATTGGATAACCATGTTCGCTCGGGAGCTCGATCACCTGTCCCGTCCTTCGCTCGATGACGAACAAGCGGCCTCCAAGCGGCACGATGATCCTGGCGCCGTCCTCGCTGAGTTTGTAGGATGCAATGCCTTTCGCCGAGAGGCGCATGCGCTCTCGGCGGGCCTTCTCCTCTTCGGAGAGAACCTCCTCAACCGCGCCCAGGATTTGCTCGGCGGTGAGCAGCAAGTGCTCCTCGCCCTTGGCGGTGTCAAATTCGTAAAGGTTTTGGATCGGATTGTCGCGATCGGAACGAAGGAATAGCACGGCTTCCCCGTCAGGTGTAACGGTAATGTTCGTCGGCTGGCCGACGGTAAAGCGTCGCGTACGCGCGTATTGCTCATGGAATTGCGGGGAAGCCACCATCGCCGACGAACCTCTCCGCGGATTTGAGTGCGAAAGCGTGCCCACCCCTGTGCATCCGGCACAACTCAGGATGACGATCAGCGTTGCCACCGGCCAGACGAGCTTGAATCGCATCGGTCATACCTCACATCGGAAACGCTAGGAAACGAACGCACAATCACACGGCGGGAATCATAGCCGCTTGTGACGCCGCGTCACGCCAATACGGCGGTTCCAGCGTCAGGTCAGTCGAGGTCGAACAACGAGTTGTCATCAACGTCGCCGAACCAGCCAATACTCCATCGATCGGGGTCGGCGCCGCGATAGAATCCACTCTTCCATGAAAAGGTTCGGCTGTGGGCGTCGGCATGGCCATCGACCCAGGCGACATTGGCCAGGTCGCGATGGCGGAAGTGGATCGACGGATCGTTTCGCCAGCCAGCATATTCCGGATTGAACCGCGGTTCCGCAAAACTGTATTCGATGAGCACGCGGGTCGCGAACCCGGAATCAGTAAACATGACCGTTTCACCGGCTCGACGGATGCGATCGATGGGAGCGCCGGCGCGATCGTTATCAACCACAAACGCTCCGTCTGATCGTGAACGGCCGCGAACCCCGACGTATCGATTGTTGTACCCATACCCCCCGTTGCCGCGCTCAAACGCCGCGTTGCTCGACGAAAGCTCGGTGACCGGAAAAACGGGGCACTGGCGAATCCTCTCTTCGGGACCGAGATAATCAACCAAGGCTCCGCGGGAGGGTTCGAACGCCTCGGAAACGTGGTCTCGCCGGCCATGCCAGCGCTCCAGGTTCTTGACGAATTCGGCGGCACCGGGCACTAGCGTACCCTTGTGATCCTGGGAGTAGTAGATATTGGACATAACGATCTGTTGAAGGTTCGACCGGCAGACCACGGCGCGGGCCTGCTGCCGCGCCGACCAAAGCCCCGGAAGCAAGAGCGACGCCAGAAGCGAGATGATGGCGATGACGACGAGAACCTCGATGAGCGTCAAGGCCCCCAATCGAGTTGATCGAACCCCGGATTTCTCCATCGTGAGACCGGCGAGCCCCTTCACGCCGCAACGCTGTTGGTCCCGCGACTGATCCATCACCGCGGCCCGGTCATCCGACTAGCCAGAAGGTCCCACTCCACAAGATCGATAACCGTTTCATCGCGACTCAGGCCTTCGCAAAAAGGCGCGATGACCCCGTTGAAGCTGAGACACTCCTGAAAGCAGCCGATGTCGCGGAGGTCGATGTCCTGGTCCTCGTCGGCGTCGCCGGTGAAATCGGGCGCAACGTCCGCAACGGCGTCGATTTCCGCGGAGAACTCACCGAAGATTCCGAAGGTGTAATGAAAACCATTGCTCACCCGTATGAAGTCAAAACCGGGGAGTTCCGCGGCCGCGCCGGTGAAAGGATCGATGGCCCAGGCGATGTCGAAGGCATCGCCGCCGCCCGAACCTGGCGATATGCCCACGCCAAACGGGTCATCGGGCACGGTGTAAAACTCGGCCGGGCTAATCGTCAGATCGTTGATCCTGTTGTCTGCGTCAAAGTCGCCCAGGAGCAGAGTCGGAGTGTACTCAGCATAGCCCCAAATACCTTCGACGGCGGCGTCGGAACTTGGATTAAAGATCTCGAACTGAGTGATGAGGCTCTCCGGCAAGCGGAACCCCGCCGTCGCCCATGTACCGAAGTAACCGGACGGGATCCACGACGCACTGGCGGGCGGGAATGTCACGTCATTCACATGGCTATCCCACATCTGAATACGAAAACGGCTGGGAGGATCGTCCAGGTGCGAGCCGGGGATGAGATACCACTCGCCGGCATCCGGCTGGCCGTTGTTGTTCTCGTCGTATGCGATTTCGATCACCGCAAGCTCGCCGAAATGCACCTCCGGATCGCCGCCGGACCAAACCGCGTTGCTGAACACGATCGCATCCAGCCCCAGAGGGTTCAATGGGTCGTCCTTGACGGTGTGATCAAACGCGAGGGTAATCGATCCGCCGAATCCGCCCAGTGAGACAATCGATGAGTTGTCCGCATCGAACGTCCCGCCGCCCGAAGGAGCGCCCAGAGCCCGTAGCGGATTGTTGAACTCGGGGCGGTTCACGAACTGACCGGGAGCAGGAACGAATTCAACGACTTTGGTGGCGAACGGGTTTTCAGCCACCGCCTGCCCCGCGCCCAAAAGCAGCGCCGCCAGCACCAGCAATGCCAGACGCCGCCATTCCTGGTCCACAAGGAGACTCCGCGTGTTGCTCATGATCACCGCACAATAAAACCTTGGAATCGGGAGCGGGCGCCGCACGGTGCTGGACCCTGCCTTCGCCGCCATTCTATCCGATCGCGCCTTTCGATAGCGTGGAAAAATTGCGCCCGACAAGTACGGCGCTCCCGCCGGCTAAGGTCACAAGTGCCAGAATGATGACACCCCAGTCCGATATCGCCGGCACGCCCATCGTGTCGCGATATACGTGGACCGTCGTATCACCGAAGTCCGATAGATACAACTCGCGCCGCGCCGCGCCGTAGCTCACCGTGAAAAAATTGGCATCATTGCCCGGATCGGGATCAAGCCGCCGGACCACGTTTGGATCATTGCCGTCGGCCGGCCCGCCGCCCGAAAGGGCCGCGGACACCGCCGGTTCTCGGACGACGCCGACGAAATCCATCTCGGTTTCGCTGGAAAAATCGCCGCCGCCGATGAACAGGTTGCCGTCGACGTCGAAGCCCAAAGGCGACGCCGAAAGCACGTCGATGATCAACCGGCCATCAGCCTCGAAGTCAAGCGGCTCGCGGTTTTGCCAGGCTGCCATCCAATCGGCGAAGAAGAAGCCCTTGACGGCACCGGTCCCGCTCGGCCCGCCGGTCTCGAAGCCATTGCCGGTGTACAGGTTGCCTGCCGCGTCGACCGTCACCCCTCCGGAAGCACCGCCGATGTTTTCAATCACGACCCGATTGTCTACCTTCGCCGATTCAGGAGGGGCGCTGTCCAGCAAGGTGACCACGCTGGGGCTCCCAAAATCTCCGGCCGTAATCGCCAAGTATCGGTTGTCGACCCACGTCGCATCGAAATGCCCGGCATCGAACCAAACCCCGGTCAGTCCCGGAAACTGGAACACGCCGACCTGATACCGATCGAAGGCCGCTCCGCCGTTGTTGCCGACGGCGATCCAGGTGCCATCTGGTGACACCCGGACGAACGCAGCGCCAAAGGATGACATGTCGGCGTCGGGCAACACCCCTCGCGATTCAAAGACCCGCGATCCGACAGCCGACTCGACATATACCTCCGCCCCAATCACCGTTAGCAGTCGCCCCTCCGGAAAAGCACCGACCGGCCCAGCTCCAACCGGTAATTCAAAGCGCTCCACTAAGATGTAGTCATCGAACGAGTCGGCCCAGCCGACCTGGGGCATTCCGAACCCAACGCTCGCCGCGAACCAAACCAAACATGCCCGTCGAGTCGTCTTCGGACGGCGCAACCAAGCAAACATACGACCCATCCCTTCCCCGGCTCGGACTCAGTCCCCGAAGTCTCGTGCCCGGAAAAAAGAAAACCCGGTGCCACACGGAAGGTAGCACCGGGATCAGGGGTCATCGCTGGAAAACCGGGGAGAATTAGCGGCCATCAAGCCGCGTTCGGTCCTGCGAACCCAGGATCGAGGCGCCTCACACCCGAAGGCACTCACGCATCCAAGCGATCACCGGCAGGTCTTCTGGCTTACGGATCGTCCTACTAACCACGCCTTCTCCGCGGTGCGCTCTTCGCGGATCGAGTCACCCCGATACCCGTTCAGCACACCCGACGAATGGCACGTCGTGGCTTTCGTCCCCGATCACAGCGGCGGGTCCACGGTGGATTCACACCACCTTCCCTCTAGCCCGCTCAACGGCGGGCACCGGCAATCGCAACCTATTCACTTGTCAGCGGACCACAAGGTGATCCAAGTAACGTCCTATATACGAAATCGATCCCATCGGGTCAAGATCATTTTCGCAAGGGTAAGTTGGCGTTGTGATCAGAACCGTGAGTGCCAACGAGCGGCCTTGTGCGCAGCCGCACCAAGAGCCCGCTCACCATGGTCGCAGTTCCGGTCGAACACGAACTTGACCCGTCTAGCGACGTCAGAGGGGGTCCCCCTCTCACCTTGCCTAGGAAGCCTAGGGCCGTGCAAAATATCGTTGGCGGCGTTCCGAATCCGTTCATGGAACCTGACCCTCCCGCACAATATTCAGTGCCGCGGGAATGATTACGAAATCCGGAGAACGCCAATGATCGCTCAGAACAGAATGTCACCCTGGACGGCCTTTTTTCTTGGGGCCTTTGGCTTGGGCGGCGTGGCCGTGGCCTGCGGCACGAGCATCCTCATATACACCCTCCGCATGGTGGACCTGAGAGCCGGGGAGCTGCTCGGGTTCGCGGAAAACACGATCACCGACCTGCCCGCGATCCTTGAGCGCATGCCCAAGGCCGTGGGGGACCTCCTCGACGATCGCCGTGCCCCGGATTACGCGGGGCAGATCGAAATCGACGCGGCCTACGTCGTGGACGAGGCACGAAAGATCATTCGACCCACGCTGACCATCACCAACAACGGCGGAGAGGTCGTCTCACTGCTGTCGGTTCGACTGGCCACGTTGGACGAAAGCCGCCGCCCGATCTGCGAGTGGACGGAAGTGGTGGCCACTCCGCTGGCGATCAATGATGAATGGCGCGGACCGCTGATGCCGGGGGCGACGCGGCACGTGCTGCTTGCGTCGGCCCATCGTTGTGTCGGCACGCCCGACCTGGCCAAGCTGCAATCGGCCGTCGAGCTAACCGACGTGCGCGTATGGCGGGCGGACGCTGGTCAACGAACCGCCATGCGAATCGAGACGCCTTAGGGCCTCGATGTCTTGGCGAAGTGTGAGCATGTGGGTGCCTTGGGCAAGCTCCGCTTGCCCGTGGACCGCTTGTCCGCACGGGCGTGATCCCCTCAGCCTCAGGCGTCGCTCCGAAGGAGCGAAGGCTTGTAGCCACGGGTGAAGCGCCGCCCCGCCGCCAGGCGGGCAAGTGGAACCCGTGGTTGCCGAATCATGATTTCCCGCCTGCCCCGGTGGGGCGGAGGAAACAACGGGAAGGCGATCCCACAACCCATCAAAACCTGCGTCGCAGAACGCTGATCTTCGGGCTGATCTTGCCCGGCATCGGCGCCCCCCAACCAGCAAGGCCCGGCCACGAACTATTCAGGTATTGCGGCTTGAACTCGGCCACCGTCCCGTAGCCCATCTTCCCCACTAATAAGTCAGACAAAAAATCTCGCTCATCGGCATTGGCGTCTTCGATTTCGTATTCCGTCACGACGATAAACTCCGGCTGCGGCCGGGAAAAGGCCTCGCGCGTGGCATCAATGGCATAAGTCGCGAAGCCCATCTGCGACAGGCGCGGCAAAAACTGAGGATGAGAAAACGCCCCGATCGCCGACGGCGGTTCGACATGCTCGACGAACCACCGCTCCGCCTCATACCGCGTATCGTTCCGCATCTCAAGAATCAACGCGAACGCGTTGCACAAGGTCGGCACGAAAACGGCAATGAGTCCCGCCCAAACTCCCCAGCGCACGGCGGGCCGTCGCCGGACCAAGTCAGCCACGGCCAATCCCAGCAAGACGCAAAGCAGCGCTGTCACCGGCATGAGAAATCGCACGTGCACGAAACCCAGCGGGGCGATGATGATCGCATAGTAGCTCAGCGCCGGAACAAGAAACATGGCCGCGATGCGCGGACGGCGGAACAATATGTACAACGTGCTCGCGATCAAGGCACACAACAGGGGCCAGCCAACTTCCGCCCCCGCAACGAAGGCAGCGGCCTGCAGCAGCGCCCATTGATTCGGCTCTCGGTCATAGCGGGCGTGAATCGACTCCGGCGCGACACCCATCCAGTTTTCCATCCGATCGATGAAGCCCGACGGGTTCCACGGCGCGCCATTGATGACCAGAAAGGGCACGGCAAAGAGCAGCAGCCCCAAGAACCATCGCGGCTGGAAGACCGCGCGTAGGACCGAGCCTCCAAATCGCGCGGCCGATCTTGTTTCGCGACCGTCTTGCCCGACGTTCTTGACGCTCGCGAACCATGCGACCTCGCGAAAAAGAAGGAGAATAGCCATACCGGGATAGACCCCGGCAACCGACGCCTTCGTGCTGATGGCCAGCGATCCGAAAAAGCCGAGAAGCGCCGCGTCCCACGCCCGGCGGCCATGGAGAGCGCGCACGTAGAAATACAGGCTGCCGACGAACCAGAACATCTGCGGGATGTCGACATTGGCGTTGTGCGCGAAAAAGACATAAGCAGGCCCAGTCATCATCGCGAGCGCCGCTACGCCGGCTGCAACTACCCAGATCGGCGGGGCACCCAGCGCGTAGGGCGACTCGTTGTTCCGCAACGCCGGAACGTTCACCCCTACCTCGACGGGGCACGACGTGTCCCTGCGGTGTGATTCAATCCGGCTCGCGCGTGTTGAAGCGATCAGGTAAGACAGCGTCACGTCCATCAATCCGATTGCTGCGAAGATACCGAGGACGACCGAAACTAAACGAGGGAAGAATATCAACGAACCAATTTTCTTTTCATGCGGCGGGGCGAAGATGTGCCGCCCAGTATCGGCCTCGACGCGCAACTCGCCGCTCGAACGCCATTGCCGCAACACCGGTTCGTACGCGGCTCGGAGGATCAGATAATGCAGCGGCGGATAGATCCCGTGCCACTCCCCTGGCCACTCGGCCACCGCCCCGATCGTACGCATGCCCGCGATGCTATCCTGACTCCAATCGCTGGTGCCCGGCAGGCCCCACTTCAAACCAGGAAGAAAAAGCACGAGACCGAACGCCGTGATGATGGCGCAGGCAACCACGCGTCCTGTCCAGAATCGCGAGTCCAATCCCCGCCGCTCAGAAATGTTTCCCATCGGATATGCCTTCAGTCGTTCTGTGATTCACGCCGCACCTGCGCGTAGGCCTCGGCGCCGCGCGTCGAAGTCCCTGCGGAACATAAACAAGAGAGGGGTTTTGGGAAAGCTGCTCACCCGGATCGATTGCTTCGTAGGAGCTGTTTAACTTCTATTTGTTCATCGGGAATGTCAAATGGGTTCGTTTGGCAAGTACCATTTTCATAATGTGCCACATAGTGGCACTGATGGTTACATGACGGAACTCGGAGCATCGGCATTCTCCTTGGTTTTTTTTCTGGAATATTACGGTCCGCGGGCCGGCGACTCTTTTGGCGGCGGTTGGCGAGGCGCTGCTCTTTGGGAAACCATTTGGTCACGAAACGATCCTTTCTTGCATGGCCGGCGGCGAGGAAGGCCTCCTGACCCCTGTCCGTTTATCTAAAGAACGCGCGGGGTGATCGGTACTGGGCAGAATTGGGCCGAGCAGGGGTTGGCGGGGCAGAAAGAGGGAGTGCCTCGTATCAAGGTGCGCCAAGGAAGTTTTGCAGGTCGGCAAAGTCGCGCAAGTCGACCTGCCCATCGTCGTTATTGTCGAGGCAGAAACACGTCCCCTCCAGGGCCGTGCCGTCGAGGCATTCGGTCAAGTGCCTATGCTCGGCCAGGGTGACGAATCCGTCGCGGTTGCATTCGCTCGGAAGCGGCTGCATGCCGGAGCAATCGACGCTAACGAGCAACGGGATAATGTTAGGTACTATTCGGGTGAAATATTTGTCATCGGGTGGCGGCTCAAAGAAGGTAGCTCGAAAATCGTCAAAGAATCCGATACTAAAGTCCCCGCACGCCCGTCCGTCGGGAGATTCGGCCACCGACGCCTGTAAAACAATTGAGCCTGCATACCGTGGAACTCCCGGATCTTCAACGCCTCGGACTGCCAACGGAATAGCACCCCACCGGTACCCGGGAGCACGGGAGATGTCCACGATCGCAAGAGGGAATAGGTTGAAAAAGACGAAGTCGGGGCGTTGGGTATCTATTAAAAGTCCGACTTCCCGCGAACCATTCAATGGGTGTTCTATGAATTGAAAACACCACCCTGACGATCCGCACACCTGGCCCGTCGGGCAACCCCCCTTCGTACACATCAATGGCGCGCAGAACGTGTCACCACAAACCGCGTCAGGGATACAATCCTCATTGCTGTTACAAGCATTGAAGAGTGGGATGGGGCCCTCATAAAAATAAGGACGTAAAACTCCACTCGTCTCACCCACCAGTCCAGTGGAGTCAATCATGAGTTGATAAGTGTCGAGGCGACCGAAATCTGTCTTCCAATCACTAACAAATGCATCGCACTCAATGTAATCACCCGGGAAAATCACAATAGAATCGGCTAGAACAATCAGCGTGTTGTTGATGCGAGCGGATTTAAGAGATACGGTGGACGCAGGGGACAAACCGGCCATTGCCGAAAAGAACATCGCGAGCGCGATCAGACGTGTGAAAGGTCGGTTGCTATTGCCAAACACGGGAGCAATGCCCGTTCAAATGGAGGTGCTACCTCGCCTCGTCAAGCCAGAACAAGCTCTTGGGGCGAAGACCACTGCTCAAGAGACTCAAGAGCAGTGGCACACGGCTAATTCACCACCCACGTCTCGCCGTCGTCGAAGAGCTTCTCGAACGTGCCCTCGCCCTGCTTCTTGACCGCCTCGTTCACCTGCCCCACCAGCAGGTCTTCATACGTCGGCCGCTCGACCGCCCGGAACACGCCCATCGGCTCGGGGAAGTTCGGGTAGTGCATTCGGCTCAGCAGATAAGCGAGGCTCGGCTCCGCCTGCCGCTCGTCGTGGAACAGCAGGTCGTCTTCCTTAACGCCTTCGCCGAGTGTCACGATCTCCGGGTCCATCGCGTTCAAACGAATGCCCTTCGTGCGATCCTTGCCGAAGATGAGCGGTTTGCCGTGTTCGAGATAAAGCGTGGTGTCGTCCTTGGTGTCCTTACCGGTGGCATATTCGAACGCCATATCGTTGAAGATGTTGCAGTTCTGATAGATCTCCACGAACGCCGTGCCCTTGTGGGCCGCCGCCCGCTCCAGCACGTATTCAAGGTGCTTGGTGTTCATATCGATGCCCCTGGCCACAAACGTGGCCTCGGCCCCGATCGCCACCGAAAGCGGGTGCAGCGGAAAGTCGACCGAACCCATCGGCGTGGACTTCGTCTTCTTGCCCAACGGCGACGTGGGTGAATACTGCCCTTTCGTCAAGCCATAGATGCGATTGTTGAACAGCAGAATCTTGATATCCAGATTGCGGCGGATGACATGGAGCAAGTGGTTGCCGCCGATGCTCAATCCGTCGCCGTCGCCGGTCACCAGCCACACGTGCAACGCCGGGTTGGTCACCTTGATTCCCGTGGCAATGGCCGGCGCCCGGCCATGAATGCTGTGGACGCCGTAGGTGCTCATGTAGTAGGGGAAGCGGCTGGAGCAGCCGATGCCCGACACGAACACCGTATTCGCCCGATCGGCCCCGATGTTGGCCATCACCTTCTTGACCTGGGCGAGGATCGAATAATCCCCGCAGCCGGGACACCACCGGACGTCCTGATCGCTCGCGTAATCCTTCGCGGTTAATTGTATGGCTGCCGATTCGGCGCTCATGATTTCCTTCCGTTTCCGTTGCCCAAGAGTTCCTCGATCTTCGCTTCGACTTCCACCACCATGAACGGCTTACCCTGGACCTTGTTGAGGCCGATCGCATCGATCAAAAACGTCGCGCGGATGCGGTGCAACAACTGCCCCAGGTTCATTTCGGGAATCAATACCCGCCGGAACCGGCGAAGCACATCACCCGTGTTCCTCGGCATGGGGTCCAGGTAGCGCAGATGAGCGCTGGAGACGCTCAAGCCCTTGTTTCGGCAGCGATCAACCGCCGCGGTGATCGCACCATACGTGCTGCCCCAACCCAGCACGAGCAATTCGCCGCCGTGCAGGTCACCGTGAATCTCCAGTTCTGGAATCGTCGCCGCAATGTTGTCGATCTTCTGACGACGGGTGCGAACCATGTGCTCGTGATTTTCCGGCTCGTAGCAAACGTCGCCGGTGACGTCCTCTTTTTCGAGACCGCCGATGCGGTGCTCCAGCCCCGGCGTGCCCGGAAGGGCCCATGGCCGGGCGAGCTTGTCGTTCCGCTGATACGGCTGGAACGCATCCCCCGTCTGCGGATGCTTAATATCAAATTTCGGGAAGGTGCTCACATCCGGCAGCTTCCACGGCTCGGCCCCGTTGGCCAGGTAGCCGTCGCTCAGCAGGATCACCGGGGTCATGAATTCCGTGGCGATTCGGAAGGCCTCGATGGCCATGTTGAAGCAATCCGCGGGCGTGGCCGGGGCGATCACGCACAGGGGGGCTTCACTGTTGCGCCCCAGCGTGGCGATGTTCAGATCGGCTTGTTCCGTCTTGGTCGGCAATCCGGTGCTCGGGCCGCCGCGCTGCACGTCGACGATCACCAGCGGAAGCTCGGTCATGATCGCCAGGCCCATGCCCTCGGATTTCAGCGCCAGACCCGGGCCGCTCGTGCCCGTGACCGCGAAAGCGCCCGCGAAGGAGGCGCCGATCGTGGAGGTGATGGCCGCGATTTCGTCCTCGGCCTGGAACGTCCGCACGTCATAATTCTTGAAACGGGCCAGCTCGTGCAGAATGTCGCTCGCAGGCGTGATTGGATAGCTGCCGTAGAAAAGCGTCTTCTTGGCCAGCCGAGCCGCAGTGATCAGTCCGATCGCCACCGCCTCATTCCCACTGATCCGGCGATAGCGGCCGGACGAGAGCTTCGCCGGGGCCACTTGGTAACGAACTGGAAACATCTCGGCGGTTTCGCCGAAATAGTAGCCGGATTTGAGGGCCTTGGTGTTCGCGTCGGCCACTTCCGGCTTGCCGCCGAACTTGTCCTCGATCCAGTTCAAGGTCGGATCGAGCGGCCGCCCGTACAACCAATAGACCAATCCGAGAGCGTAGAAATTTCGGCAACGAGCAGCAGCGCGCCCGGTCAGACCCGAGTCCTTGGTCGCCTCGGCATTCAGCTTGTCGATCGGCACCCGGAAGAGCCGGTAGCGTTTAAGCCCCTCGTCATCCAGTGGGTTGGCCTCATAGCCGGCCTTGGCGAGGTTCACCTTGTTGAACGCGTCGTCGTTAACGACCAGCAATCCGCCCTGCTCCAAATCGCACAGGTTCGTCTTGAGCGCCGCCGGGTTCATCGCAATCAGGGCGTTGACCCGGTCACCCGGCGTCAACAGCTTGTGAGATCCGAACTGAAGCTGGAACCCGCTGACCCCCGCCAAACTGCCCGCGGGAGCCCGGATTTCCGCGGGAAAGTCCGGTAGCGTACTGACATCGTTGCCAAAAATGGCCGACGTGCTCGTCATCTGCGTGCCGGCGAGCTGCATGCCGTCGCCGGAGTCACCGCAAAACCGGACGGTGATTTCCTCCAGCGCGATGACCTGTTTCGTACCTCTTTCGGCTTCCTTTGTCTGGGTCGCTATGACCATCTTTTACCTTTGCTCCTCAAACCCGTTCGAGAACGAATGAAACCACGGCGCGGATCGCTCGGAATGACCGTCTAGGGTTGACTCAGACGCTAGTGACCTCACTCCCCGGCGGCAACCCCATTATAACTTAGCCGCCAACCCCCATCACGTAAACGATGGGTGGTCCAAGGGGTTAGCTGAAGGTTGGAGCGACCGCGCCTCCGAGCTCGAACCATCAATTTTATGCAATTGCATTATCGGTAGCAAGCAGTTTCCGGCCCGTGACGTCCGTGGAGGGACTGGGCGATCTCCCGGCCACGTCGCGCGTTTGCCAACCACTCGGATTCGACCACCCGCCTTGGGCACTATCGACCCCTTCGGGCCGGGTGGCTTCGTTACTCGCTCGATGATCGACCCGCCCATAAATTTCGGTATAATGCCCCCAAACGGGTCACAAAACCGGACTTTTGTACCCTCAACCCCAGACGGCGGAGGCTGTCATGCACAAGTGCTTCGATACCGTTTTGCAGGCCATCGGCGATACCCCGCTTGTAAGAATCCGTCGCCTCGCCCCCGGCCTATCTGCTCCCGTCTACGCCAAAATCGAGCTGGTCAACCCCGGCGGCAGCGTCAAGGACCGGATCGCCAGCGCCATGGTTGAGGCCGCCGAACGGGACGGCTTACTCAAACCGGGCGGGACCATCGTGGAGGCCACTTCGGGTAACACCGGCGTCGGGCTGGCTATGGTCGCCGCCGTCAAGGGCTACCGCTGTATCTTCGTGATGCCCGACAAGATGAGCGCCGAGAAAATCCGCCTCTTGCGGGCGTACGGCGCCGAAGTGGTCATGACCCCGGCCGCCGCCGATAGCAACAGCTCGGAAGGCTACAGCGGCGTGGCCGCCCGGCTGGCCAACGAAATCCCCAACGCCTGGCAGCCGAACCAATTCACGAACCTCAACAATCCAAACTACCACTATCGCAACACCGGGCCGGAGATTTGGAAGCAAACCGACGGCAAGATCACCGCGTTCGTCGCCGGGATCGGCACTGGAGGAACCATTTCGGGAGTCGGAAAGTATCTGAAAGAACAGAACCCGGCGATCAAGGTCGTGGCCGCTGATCCGGAAGGGTCGATTCTCTCAGGCGACAAACCGAAGCCCTGGGATGTCGAAGGGATCGGCGAGGATTACGTACCCAAGACGTT